>Ga0308167_1000020_pt1 | contig 420022 bp, 423 predicted proteins | sample PhyCR1_2_FD_202138 | JGI IMG/M metagenome (GOLD analysis project Ga0308167, IMG submission 202138) | Phyllosphere microbial communities from UC Gill Tract Community Farm, Albany, California, United States - DLSLRC.R1 | ecosystem: Host-associated > Plants > Phyllosphere > Unclassified | place...
TGCATCAGCAAAACACATTGAAAATGAAAACCTATAAATCAAAAAACACCTGCAAAAACGTTTTTGCAAGTGTCTAATTAAGTATTTTTGTCTAATAAATCTGTATCGATTTTTTAGGACTAGTCATTATGCAGATACCGTCATAAAAAAAGTTACCGCCTGAGCGGTAACTTTTCAATGTATAGATATGTTTATTATTTGGGCAGGCCCCTTTTCAAGGCGATCTCTGCTCTTTGAACCGCTTTCTTTTCTTTCCAGTCCATATACTTTTTCTTGAACCTGGATTTCATGAGGTCGTCAAATTTACGCTGCACGGTAAGGTTCCATAGGGAATGTGCTTTCACCGCCCAGGATTTATCCCATGCCCGAAGGGAAATAGAGAAGCTGCCATCGAGGTATTTCATCCAGTGCCACCATCCGGTAGGCATGAACAGGGTATCGCCATGTTCAAGGAAACACTCAATTCCTTCTACCCCGTCCAGGGCAGGGAACTTTGTGAAATCGGGATGTTCGATATCATAGTCTTCAAGGGCATAGGTAGCATATGGGATCTGGTAGAGTCTCTCCCTCCATTTATAATCAAACAGGAGGATATGTTTCCTGCCGTTGAAATGCGTATGGAAAATATGGGCCATATCAATATCAAAATGGAGAAACGTTACGGAGCCCTTTCCACCGAAGAACATATTGGGGTATTTATCCAGGAAGCCACCCATCAGCTCTTTCGGGGAAATGTAATCTTCCAGGAGCTTCGGGGCATATTTAATAGGGTCGAAAAGGAAGATCCTGAGGTCTGTAGGCTCTCTCTGGATCAGGTCGATATAATCCCCGAACTTCATTTTAGCCGCTGAGGCATTGATAGGAGCTGAAGGATCAGCCTTAGAGCTGTCATACAACGGGACCTCCACATCTCCTACGACCTGCTTCATATAGTCCATGGTCCATTTCTGGTAGGCTGGCCATTTTTTCGCCATGTTCTTAATGACAACCGGTTTCCGGGGTTTGAGATATTTCCGGATAAATTCTTCCTGGGTAATATCATCAACAACATCTATAGGCTTTAAAATTATTCCCATTGTATAAACTTTATATTACAAAATTATTAAATTAATATATACTTAACATCGTTTAAGCTTTTTTTAATCTATGATACAAATCACTTTTACCTATTTATTCTAAATAAGCTTTAACGGATTGATCTTCATGGTACATCCTGCAAAAGTACAATATCCTGATAAAAGACAGACTTGCCTGAGATCATATCATGATGTAATCTAATGATTTTAATTGGTTAAATACTGATCTTTTTTACAGTAATTACATTTTGACCGGAAAATCAGGCCACACTATTTCTAATGATTAAGTTAATGGCCATGCCCAAAAAAACAAGCATAATTTGCCGGTTTTTATCACCTTACCAATTCAGACTTATGCTTACTTTTGAACCATAACACAAATGAGGATTTCGCGAAACACGATGCCGTTCCGGCAAGTGTAATTCTCCTTACTGTTATCATGATGCATCAGCTACCGTACGTTCTATTCTAGACAGGAAAGTACCGTGGCAAAACAATTAGTGTCAACCAATAAAAAATTACAATGAAAAAAAAGATTTTATTTTCCGCCATGATAGGGATTTCCGTGATGGCATTTGCGAAAGCTGTTCAGGCAGTCTGGACTTCAACCTGTGGGGTAAAGCATTACACCACATTCCCAAGTAATTTTACTTATAACCAGATGGCTGACTGGATTGCTACGGCGAACCAGGCTGAATGTGGCGTAACACCGGATGTTACCATTAATCCTTAATTAAATCCGGCAGGCAGAATGTATCTGCCTGCCTTTTAATTGAATATTACCATGAAAAGAATACTGACCATTATCACCACCATTATTAGTATGTTAAGCTTTGCTCAGAAAATCAGTTTTATACCGACCCTAAAGGTAACGTATGATTCAAGGCTGCAATTGGGTGAAAAAAACAATCATAATCAAAAATTTATTTTGCTGAGTAATGCCCAGAGCTCGTATTTTGCTGCCGCTCGTAACTACCTGAATGATACCGGACAATATAAGCAGACTGCAGCTATTGATACCAGAGTGATTAGCGATTACTTTCAGGAAAGGGTCATAAAAGAAAATAACAAAATATCTGTATTCATCCGTTTTTCGGATGCAAAAATAAGATATGAAGAATCTGAGCCTTTAAAATGGGTTTTATACAGCGATACAAAAGTCATTAACGGAATAAAATGCCAGATGGCAGCCACCAATATATACGGAAGAAGATGGATTGCCTATTTTTCCCGGGAATATCCTATTTCTGCCGGGCCGTATAAATTTACAGGACTGCCAGGACTGGTAATGGAAGTATATGATACCAGAGATGAGTATCATTTTACAGCGGTGAAAATTGAAAAAGATTCGGAAGAATTCAAATTCAATCTTTCGAATTACAAACTGATGAGTAAAAGGAATTATTTACAGGCTCAATATAATATGAGGTTTACTCTGGCTGCTTTTCCTCCGATCGATGATGAAAATTTCAGGAGAGAGACCCAGAAGATTCTTGATAAAGTAAAAATAATGTACAACAATCCGTTAGAGCTTAAGCCGTTTGAATAATTCTCCTGAAAATTTTTCATGTAACGAATAGAAAAAACTCCGCCTTTTAATACAATACGATATGGAAAGAACAATCATGCTCCTTCTGCTATGCTGGTCCCTGGCTGTTTTCGGGCAGAAAACAGAGCTGAACACCACCATCAGGGCAGATTATGATGCTTCCCTGAAGTTGGGAGAGAACTACCGGAAATTTCAGAAGTTTGTCCTGGTCGGGAATTCCCAGGACTATTATTTTGCCGGGATCCAGAATTACCTTAACGATACCGGACAGTATAAGGCAAAGGCAGGAATAGATTTGCGGACGGCCAGCGATTATTTTCAGGAAAGGCTGCTGAGAAAAGAAGGCAGTACCACCGTCTTCTTCAAATACGGGGATGATAAGATACGGTATCAGGAAAAGGTTAATCTCAAATGGGTCCTGTACGGCGAAACGAAGATCATCAATGGCGTCAGGTGCCAGATGGCTGCCACCAACAAATACGGAAGGCGATGGATTGCGTATTTTTCAAAGGAGTATCCCCAGTCACTGGGACCCTATAAATTCAACGGTTTACCGGGACTGATCTTTGAACTGTACGATACCAGGGACCAGTATCATTTTACACTGACAAAAGCTGAAAAATATGCTTCGGGTTTCACCGTCAATCTTTCACCCTTTAAAGAATATCCAAAAGATAAATACCTGAAGGCCAAATACAATATGGAAAATACGCTGGCTGCTTTTTCCGGACTGGAAATAGCAGGAGAAGAGCATAAATATTATCAGTCCCTGATAGAGAAAAGAAAAAAGATGTACAACAATCCCATAGAGATGAAACCCTTCGAATAATATCATCCGGGCTTTAGAGGGAATGGAATGCCCGTTTGTACAGATCCGCACTAAACAGCCGGAAGTCTCTTAAACAGTTATTTCTTCAATGATTTGATCAGTTCTTCCAACTGGCTGCTGAGCATTTTGGCAGCTTCGGAATCCGTGATGTTAATAATGATGCCCTGCTGGATATCCTTCTGTCCAATTGCATTGTCCTGGTTTTTATTGTCATAATTGTTATTGACAAACTGGTTTTTTTGGCCTTCCTGAAACAGGTCAAGGATGCTCACTTCAAAAATTTCCGCCAGCTTCGGGATGTACTGCGATTTGATATCCGTGGTTTCATTTTCCCAGTTTGTATAGGTATTCCTGTCCAGTCCCAGCATATCGGCAATCTCCTGTTGGGAAAGTTTCGTTTTGCTTCTGAGTTTCTTAAGATTGGTTCCTACTCCCATGTGTTTATTTTTTACAAATGTATACTTTTCTTAAAAACAATAATAACCTGAAGAAAAATTTGTCAGCTCAAAAATATAACTATATTTGTAGTGATAAAAAAAGGTTTTAACCTTTGCTACTAAAAAACATCTTTATACAGGTGTAACAAACCTGATTGTTGTATAACTAATTACTCAAATAATAAACTATGAAAAAGAATGTCTTTCTGTTTCTGATGCTTTTCTTCTCTGCGCTTACCTTTGCCCAGAAAACAGTTTCGGGAAAAATTACGGATGAAGACGGGGTGGCCATTCCAAGTGCCAGCGTTACGATAGAAGAGCCCGGCAAAGATGCGATCCTGGCGTATGCCATCACCAACTCCAAAGGAGAATATAAGATTACCTTTACGTCTCCGGAATCCAATGTGGACCTTAAAGTGAAGGCCTTCAACCAGAAATCGGTGACTAAGCAGATCAGCAATACAGATCAGACACTCAGCTTCAAGCTGGAATCCGAAGCGACTGAAATCAAAGAGGTAAAACTGAAAACCCGCATGATTACAGCCCGCGGAGATACCATTTCCTACGACCTTAAAGCTTTCGACAGCAAGAATGACCGTACCCTGGCGGATGTCATGAAAAAAATCCCGGGTGTGGAAGTGAATGCCGACGGAACCATCCTCTACCAGGGAAATGCCATCAATAAGTTTTATGTAAACGGAAAAGACCTTATGGAAGGCGGATACGGAACCATCAACAATTCCCTTCCGAAAGATGCCGTACAGAAAGTAGAGGTCCTGGAAAACCACCAGCCGGTCAAGATCCTTCAGGATAAAGTGCCTTCTGACCAGGCAGCCATCAACATCAAACTCAAAAATTCCGTGACCATGACCGGGCGCGGGGAAGTAGGAACCGGATTTGGAGATCCATGGCTGTGGAATGTGAAGCTGACGCCGATGTTCTTCGGACAGAAAAGCCAATGGGTGGTTAATTACAAAACCAATAATACCGGTGAGCAGGTGGAAAATGAAGGAAATATCCTTGCTTTCGGTAGCTCCTGGGAAGGAAGAAGGGTGAATGCCGCCCAAAACGACTGGCTGAATGTAGAGAATGCGGAAGTCCCAAACCTTCCGGTAAAAAGATACCTGATGAATAGCGTTCATTACCTCTCTGCCAACTACCTTACCAATATCGATAATAAAAAGGAATGGGAACTTAAAGCCAATGCAAACTATACCAATAATGCAGTAGAAAGAGAATCTACCAGCAGTACTACGGATTTCCAGCAGGGAACTCAGTATGGAACAAAATTCCTGAATAAATTTTACACAGATAAAGCCAAAGGGGAACTGATTTTTACTAAAAATGCTAAAAAGGGATTCTTTAAAAACACGACCACTTTCTCCCAATTCTGGAATGCAGACCGTGCCATGGCAGAAAGATCCAATGCAGGGATAACGCGGTATGGCAATGAAGCCCTTCAGTCTCCAACATCATCATTTCAGAATTCATTAAGTACCATCATCCCCTGGAAAGAAAAGATGGTCAACCTGAAGTCTTTCATTAACTATCAGGATGACCGCCAGACTTTAGAGATCTCGCCTGCAAATTACCTGCAGATACCCTACAGGCAGCCTGGAAGTGATGTTTTATCAACCATTGACTTTGCTCCCGGAACAGTTGCATTGCAAAACTTCAGAATCAAGACATTAGATACATCACACTCTGCGAACATCAGTTTTTCAACAAAAGGATGGACCTTTACACCACAGGTGGGTGTAGATTTTTCTACAGACAGGCTTACAACAAATTTTGATGCCTCTACCACTTCCAACTCACCTGATTTCGGAAGCAGCCTGTATGAAAATGATCTTAAATTTACAGAGATTACGCCTTCCGCCTCCTTAGGTGTTAATTATAAATCTGATGCCTGGAGTTTATTTGCCAATTTCCCGGTTAACTTCAATAGTATTAAGGCTGAAGATGCCTTTAGAAATGTTTCCAAATCTCTGAACAGAACAACATTTACGCCTAATATCTTCGCACAGTACTCATTTGCATCTTTCTTTAAAGCAAGTGCCAATGCCAATATCAGCAATAATTTCGGAGACATCCAGACTGCTTATGCAGGATATATTTTAACAAGCCCTGCCGGGTTTAATGTAATGAATCCCAACAATCCTATTCCGCAAACCACTACTAAAAGTGCAGGAGTGAGATTGGAGTACCGTAATCCGCTGAATAATCTTTTCTTTAACTTAGGATATAGATTAAGCGATGCCAAAAATAATTTACTAGCTTCCAGCTCAGTGAACCCATCCGGTTTCAGTGTTATCGAATACATTGAAAGCGAAAACAATAGAACCAGTAAAAGCTTTTACTCTGAAATTGGAAAGTACTTTCCGAAGTTTAAAACCAATGCTTCTGTGAATTTCAGCAATACCAATTCGGAATCACAGTCCAGAAGGAATAACCAGGATATCAATAATGAAAACACCAGCAACAGCTTAGGATTCAAATTCAACAATACTTATTTCTCATGGATGAGCATTGATTTCAATATGACCAAATCTTGGAACAAACAGACCAACGGAATTATCCAGACCAGTCTGGCAAAAACTGAAAACTATAATCATAACCTGAATATTTTCTTTTATCCTCTTGAAAACCACACCATAGGTTTTTATTGGGACCAGATCAATTCCAAACTGGGAGAAACCAAATATAACAACGGTTTTTTCGATGTTTCTTATCAGTTTACCTGGGCAAAGAAGAAAGTTGATTTTGAGTTGAAATGGATGAATATTGCAGACAGAAAAGTATTTGAACGAATCAATGTTGATGCAGCCACCATTACTCAGACCACCATGCAGCTCCGCCCGAGCCAGGTGATGTTTACCGTAAAATTCAACTTTAAGTAAATCACTCTTTAAGTAATCATAGACCAGCCTTGAAGGCTGGTTTTTTGTTGATATACCTCGACACGGAATGCAGGAATATGCAACACCATGAAAAAAGGGTACACGTGATATTCAACAGGGCCATATTAAATTATTGCAACATTATTGCATTATTGGATTTGTTTAGTATTTTTGCGGTCTAAAATTTATCTATGAAAAAAAAATTGACCGTCTTTCTCTTCTGGGGAGCTCTTATGAATGCGCAAAATACACCCTGCACCACCAATCTCGGCGGAGATGCAGATCCCGGGTTCATTACTGTAAAGATCAACAATACCACCTTTGACCACAATACATTCAATGCCCAGACCACCTTTTACCATGAATATCCGGCTTCCGGGCAGACCACGGCAACCCTTATTTCAGGACAGTCATATTCACTCTACACTTCCACTTCTTCGGAAGCTGTCATCGGCCTCTGGATGGATTATAACAATAACGGGAGCTTTGAAAGCAATGAATTTACATCCGTGGTCAATTCCATGACGACACAAAATACGACTATGCTGAACATTCCGGCCAATCTTCCTTCAGGAACGCTTAAAATAAGGTTCAGAACAAGGGCATACGGCAGTTCTGTCACCGGCAGCAATGCCTGCTCGAACTTCGGATCCGGAGAAACCAGGGACTACACCCTGACGGTTGTCAACAACGCCCTGTCTACCAAGGATATCAGAAAAGAATCTGCCTTACAGTACTATCCGAACCCGGTAAGAGATATGCTTCATATCGAAAACAACCTTGTCATACGGAATATCCGTGTTTTTGACCTTTCCGGAAAACTTCTGATCAACCTTATGCCCGGACAGAAAAGAACAGCGCTCGATATGTCATCACTGCCTGTGGGAACGTATATGATCCAAATCGGTACAGCTTCGGAAACCAGGAATTTTAAAATCCAGAAAGACTAGGCTATCTTCCGCCCATTAAAAAATAAACCGGGAAAAACTGTAACATATTCCTGCTTTCACCAACTTATTAGTAAAAATTAAAATGAAAAAACTATTTTCAATACTACTGATAGGTCTTTTTACTTTTGGTATGGCACAGGATTCAAAAGATGCCAAAGAAACAGCCAACCGTTTTTTTTATGAGCTGACTTTTAAGCCTAAAAAAGACTCTGCCAAAACTGAAAAAGTACTTACGGCACTGGATATTGTAAAAGACAGATCGGTGTACAGGGATTATACTGTGATCGGCCAGGACTCCATTATCAAAATCCAGGTAGAAGCGATGCAGAAATCCGGGGTATTCAAGGATATGAGCAAATCCATCAGGATGCCTAAGTTTTCAGAAAAGATCGTAAAGCTGTATCCGGGTATGAAAATCCAGTACATCGAAAGGATCTCCAGCGGTTTCACTCCAATGAGCATCGCTTATAATGAAACCCCTAAATTCGACTGGAAAATCCTGAATGAAAAAGAAAAGATCGGTGCTTACAACGCCCAGAAGGCTACAACAGAATTTGGAGGAAGAAAGTGGACCGCATGGTTCAGTACAGACCTTCCGTTCCAGGACGGTCCTTACAAATTCTCAGGGCTTCCGGGTCTGATCGTAAAAATAGAAGATGAGGCCAAGGATTATTCCTGGGTACTCCAGGGTAATAAAAAGGTTCCTAACTGGGAAGAACTGTCCTACGCAGAAAAGATTTCCGGGATGAACCTCAAGGTTACCGAAATGCCAAGGGAGAAGTTTGAAAAAACATTCAATGAATTCAAGAAAGATCCTTTTGCGACTATGAGGCCAATGCTGACCCAGGAAATGATGTCCAAGACCATTCCGGGAATGGACGGAACCATTGGTGATATGCTGAAAAAGCAGGAAAAAATGTACAAGGATTTCTTCAACTCCAGCGACAATCCTATCGAGCCGCCATACCAGAAACTGAATGTAGGAAAAGTGGAAAAAGTAGGAAAAGAAAATAACTAACCTACTCCTCTGACCCCATTAGATACTTTATTCAACCCAAATACGCCCAGGTATTTGGGTTGATTTCTTTCATGCAATATTGTTATTTAGATTAAATTTAAATAGCGTATATTTGCATCACAAAATGCAGTTTTTTGAAACAGAAAGATCTACATAAGCTGAGCGGATTTCCCAGAAACAGAGTGGGAAAGATATTGGGCTATGATAACCATCAACTGAAAATGCCTAATAAGATTATAGAAATGGGCCTCCTTCCGGAAACCATTTTCAGAATATTGTATCAGGCCCCGTTCAATGGCCCGATGTATGTGGAGTTTGGGGAGGAGAGAAGCCGGATCGCCCTTCGTGAAGAAGAAGGAGATTTTATCATTGTTGAACAATTGAATTAATGCAGGAAAATAAAAAAAAACAGGTCCTCCTCGTGGGAAACCCCAATGTAGGAAAATCAACGGTTTTTAATACTTTATGCAATAAAAAACAGAAAACCGGAAATTACGCCGGGGTTACTGTAGCCAGTCATTCAGGACACTACAACTATAAAGATGAAGTTGTTGAGGTCATTGATTTACCCGGATCATACAGCATCTATCCGAGTTCCGAAGATGAAGCGATATTTTCAAAATTCCTGATCGAAGAACAGCAGAACTATGCCGGGGTCATTTATATCCTTGAAGCACTGAGCCTCAAAAGAGGGTTGCTCCTGTTTCAGCAGATCCAGGACCTGGGCATCCCAATGATCCTCGTAGTTAACCAGATCGACCAGGCGGAAAGACGGGGCATTACCATAGATATCGACAGGCTTTCCCGTGCTTTAGGCATTACTGTTATCCAGACCAATGCCAAAGAAGAGATCGGGATCGGTGATCTTAAAGAAGCGGTCTTCAGCAACAGTTTTGTCACATCTGACCACATCTCTTTCGAGATCCCGTCTGAACATAAGGATTTTATCCGGAAAATTGCTTCCCATCACGGGATGGACAATGAATACAGAGCCTGGATCAACCTTTCCCTGGGAAAAGAACCGGAACGCATACAGTCTGCCATGGAGCTGATCAATGAGCCCGACGCTAAAAGCCTGGTTCCTAAAAGACTACAGGTACAGGAAACCGTAAGGAGATACCAGACGGTAGACAAGATCCTTGCGGATGTGATTTCCAAAAAACCGCAGTTCAAAGAGCTGCTTACGGAAAAGCTTGACAGGGTACTGGTCCATAAGTTCTGGGGTTATGTGGTATTTATGCTGATCCTGCTCATCATCTTCCAGAGCGTTTTTTTCCTGGCGGAATATCCGATGAACTGGATTGATGAATTTTTTGCCTGGCTGTCTGCTTTCAGTGCGGAACACCTGCCTGAAGGCCCCGTTAATTCCCTTATATCCAACGGAATTGTGCCGGGTGTAGGAGGAATTGTCATTTTTGCCCCGCAGATCGGGATCCTTTTATATTTCCTTTACCTTCTGGAAGATTCCGGATATATGGCCCGTGTGGTATTCCTGATGGACCGCCTGCTAAGGCCGTTCGGACTGAACGGGAAAAGTATCGTACCACTGGTTTCCGGGACTGCCTGTGCCATTCCTGCCGTGATCTCCACCAGGAATATTGAAAATGTAAAGGAAAGGCTGCTGACCATTCTGGTGACGCCTTTCATGACGTGTTCTGCAAGGCTTCCGGTCTACAGCATCATTATCGGGCTGATTATTTCAGACGGAACTTTTTTAGGCATTAAATACAAAGCACTGGTTTTAATGAGCATGTACCTCCTGGGTTTTGTTGTTGCCCTGCTTTCAGCGGCGGTGCTGAAAACATTCATCAAGGATAAAGGGAAGACGTACCTGGTTATGGATCTTCCTACATATAAAAAACCGCTGTTCGGCTATGATTTCAAAATGGTCCTCGGCAAGGTCTGGGACTTCATTACGGGAGCGGGAAAAATCATCTTTATCGTGAGCATCATCATCTGGTTCCTGAGCTATTTCGGCCCGAAACAGAACCCCGGTGAAATGGTGGCCACGAATGTGAAGCTGGATCATTCTTACCTTGCCAAAATGGGTAAAGGCATAGAACCGGTGATTGCCCCTCTGGGATACGACTGGAAAATGGGCGTAGGGATCTTAACGAGCTTTGTAGCCCGGGAAGTTTTCGTAGGCACCATGTCTACCTTATACAGCCTGGAAGATGATGCGCCGGAAGTAAAGGTGATTGATAAGATGAGACGCGATGTGAAGCCTGACGGAGAAAAAGTGTTCAGCTTTGCCACAGGAGTTTCCGTACTGCTGTTCTATGCGTTTGCAATGCAGTGTGTTTCCACACTTGCAGTGGTCTACAGGGAAACCAAAAGCTGGAAATGGACCGGCTTCCAGGTGATCATGATGACCGGTTTGGCCTATTTTGTAGCGATGTTTGCATACCAGATTTTAAAATAATGGACACTTCATTAATCATACAGTATATCCTGGTCCTGCTTATTGTAGCCTTTGCATGTTATTCTCTGTTCAGGGTGCTCAGGAAAAATTTTGCACCCAAGAAGTTCAGCTCCAAGAGGAACAGCTGCGATAAGGACTGCGGATGTTCATAACTTTCTGTGGCGGCATCACAAATAATATCTAATTTTGCCTGAGATAAACAATCAATCAGAATTAATAAACACAGAATGTCATTAATAAAAAGTATTTCAGGAATCCGCGGAACAATAGGAGGAAAAGTAAATGACAACCTCACCCCGCTTGATGTGGTGAAATTTGCCTCTGCATTCGGAACCTGGCTCCAGAATAAAAACAATAAAAAAGACCTTACGCTGGTTATCGGCAGGGATGCAAGGATTTCCGGGCAGATGGTTTCCTCTCTGGTAACCTCTACCCTGCAGGGCCTTGGGATCCATGTAGTTGACCTGGGTCTTTCCACCACGCCTACGGTGGAGATCATGGTACCCGAACTCCATGCGGACGGCGGTATCATTCTTACGGCCTCCCATAATCCCAAACAGTGGAACGCCCTGAAATTATTAAATGAAAAGGGTGAATTCATCAGTGGCGAAAACGGTGCTGAAGTGCTGGCACTTGCTGAAAGCGAAGACTTCAACTACGCAGAAATCGATGACCTCGGAAAATACGAGACCAGAAATGATGCGTTCGACATCCATATCCGGCAGATCCTTAACCTGCCGATGGTAGATGCGGAAGCCATCAGAGCTAAAAAATTTAAAATTGTCCTGGACGCCGTGAACTCTACAGGAGGAATCGCCATCCCGATGCTGCTGGACCAGCTGGGCTGTGAAACCGTATTGCTGTACTGCGATCCGACCGGTGAGTTTCCGCACAATCCGGAACCGTTAAAAGAGCACCTCGGAGACATCTGTGCACTGGTAGAAAAGGAAAAGGCAGACCTTGGCGTTGTCGTGGATCCGGATGTGGACCGCCTTGCGCTGATCGATGAAAAAGGAGAAATGTTCGGGGAAGAGTACACCCTGGTTGCCGTAGCCGACTACCTGCTGAAAAATAAAAGAGGCGCAGCAGTTTCCAACCTTTCATCCAGCCGTGCACTGAGGGACGTGGCACAGGACCATCAGTCGGAATATTTTGCCAGCGCAGTTGGTGAAGTGAACGTTGTCACTTTAATGAAAGAAAAGAACGCTGTTATCGGCGGCGAAGGGAACGGAGGGATCATCTATCCGGACCTGCATTACGGAAGGGATTCCCTGGTAGGTATTGCCCTGTTCCTGACTCACCTTGCCAAAGAAAACAAAACGGTTTCTGAGCTGAGAGCCGGGTACCCGGAATACTTCATGGGCAAAAAGAAAATAGAGCTTACTCCTGAAATTAACGTGGACGGCCTTCTGGCTAAAATGGAACAGGAATACCAGAATGAAGAAGTCTCTACGGTAGACGGGGTAAAAATTGATTTTGAAAACAACTGGGTACACCTGAGGAAATCCAATACGGAACCGATCATCAGGATCTACACGGAAGCAGCTACCCAGGAGGAAGCAGACAGGCTGGGCGATGATATGATCGCTAATATCAGGAGCCTGATCTGAGGCATAGATAAATTGCAGTATACTATTTGTGGAAAAGGACCCGGAAGGAGATTTAACATAAATGTAAATGATGCATCTAATTATATAAAACACCGTATATCATCCGCCGTTTGATGTTATATTGTGTTAATATACTTGTATCCTGATAGATTTTTCGCTATCTTTAAGATAGAAACTTACGAAAAGAAAATCCGGAAAAAAGATGCAATTTTGTACTGTATAATGAAGAAATAATATTAATTAAATAGTTAGCCAAGGTCTGCAAGAAACATTCGGACATTGGACTGACGGAGAAGATACTATTGGAAGAATATTTTGAAAATGAACTGGTAAAACGGTTCGAAGAAATGATGGAGAATCAGGATGAATTCTATTTCGATACAGAAGAACTGGAAGACATCATTGTTTATTATCTGGAGCTGGGTGATTTCAATTACGCAGACCAGGCAGTGAACTACGGGCTTAAGCTTCATCCCAATTCCCTGGACATCAAAATAAAAAAACTTGAGATCCTCCTGGAATGGGAAGAATACACCACCGCCAAAGATCTGATTGACGAGCTGAAAGGCTCCTCTATGGAAAATACGGACTTCCTGGTTTGTTATGCGAAATACTATTCAAACCTCGGAAACCCGAGAAAATCCATTGAGATCTGCAAAAAAGCGCTGGAACTGAAAGAAGAGGAAAATTTCCTGAACAACTTTATCGCAGACGAATATGTTAACCTCGGCGATCCGTTCAATGCACTGAAACATTATAAAAGTGCCCTGAAAGAAGATCCTACCGATGATTACGCGCTGGAGAACTGTATGCTCTGCTACAGCGACCTGAACAAGAGCGATGAGGCGATTACTTTCCTTAATGACTACCTGGATGAATTTGCTTACTCCGAGACCGCATGGCTGGAATACGGGCAGTTCTACTTCAACAGAAAGAATTATGAGGAAGCTATCCGCGGATACGATTATCTGCTTGCGATCAATTCAAGCTCAGTAGGGGTTTATGCCAATAAAGCAGCCTGTTACGAAGCACTGGGCCAGTACGCCAAAGCCATTGAGATCTATGGGGAAATGCTGGAACTGGAATATACTAAAGCTTTTACGTTCTACAAGATCGGATTATGCTACAAGGCAATGAAGCAGCCAATTATGGCACTCAATGCTTTCCAGAAGTCGCTAAGGGAAGACCCGCAGTTCTACCTTTCGATGATGGAGCAGTCCTACCTGTATGAAGAAATGGGCGGTATGACGGAAGCCCTGCACTTTGCACGCGAAGCTACGCACCTGAATGAAAATAACCTGGATTACCAGAAGCGCCTTGCCTTTCTGTTCATCGATTCAGGTAAATTTGAAGAAAGCCTGTCGTGCCTGAAGAAACTTGTAGAGGCTGAGCCCTCCCGTTTTTACAACTGGTACGCCTATTGTGAAGTACTGATGCTGTTAGGAGAATATGAAGAGGCTGTTACCGTCCTTCAGGCAGCACTGAAGAACCATCACAGGGCCGAGCTGTATTACCAGCTGAGCAACTGTTATTTTAATCTTAAAAACCAGGATAAAGGGGCAGAATCCCTGAACAGGGCATTAGACCTTGACCCATCCCTGGTTCAGGATATGCAGAAAAAATATCCTTACCTGAAAGATGAGATTAAAAGAGGGAAAACCAAAGCAAAAAAGAAGAATTAAAATCTGATCATATTCAGCACAATCCTGCCTTTACGGCAGGATTTATTTTTTATCTGATTTAGCCCTTAAAAAGATCAGCCCGGCAAGAATGATCCCTGCACCGGTAAACTGCAGGAAACTGAGTTTTTCGCCGTCCAGAATGCCCCAGATGATCGCAACGATCGGCATCAATAGGGTTACCGTGGAAGCAAACAGAGGCGTTGAGACTTTAAGCAGCCTGTAATTCATCATCATGGCCAGTCCGGTCCCGAATACCGACAGCAGACTGACGAACATAAGGCCTAACATCGTGTCTTTCGTAAAACTGAAGTTTGAGAAGAATCCCGTACAGGCCAAAGCAATCAGAGAAGGCAAAAACAGGATGTAAGAGAATACAAAAGCAGATAAAACAGTAGAAGAAACTTCCATCAGCTTGGACTTGACGGTTGTTGTACTCATGGCATAGCAAAGCGTGGCAAACAGCAGCAATACAATTGGGATCAGTTTAAATTCCGTCCCTTCCTGTCCACCGAAAGCCAGCAGGCAAACTCCCGTAAAGCTGATCAGCGTTCCTACCATCTGTTTCCGGGACGTCTGAAACTTCCAGACCAGTGCCCCGACAATAATGACAAAAATCGGCATCATGGAGTTGATGATTCCGGCTATGCTGCTGCTGACTTCCGTTTCTGCAATGGGAAACAGGAACATCGGAATGAAGTTCCCGGTGAATGCCGCCAGAAGGAGCCATTTCAGATGGTGTTTAGGAAACTGCCTGTATCTGGATATGGCAACCGGCATAAGGATGATTCCGGCAATCAATACCCTTAAAGCCCCGACCTGATAGGGACTGAAATGTTCAAGGGATTTTTTGATGAGAATAAATGAAGAGCCCCAGATGATGCTCAGCACCGCCAGGAGAATCCATTTTTCTTTATCTTCGTTCATTATTCTGATATAAAATGGTTAAAAATTCTTTTTTCGAAATCATCTCCGCACCCAGGCTTTCCAGATGGTCTGTATGCGACTGGCAGTCTATGATGTCAAGCTCATCCCGGTGTGTTTGCACAAAATGAATAAATCCTGCTTTGGACGCGTTGCTGACCTTAGCAAACATGCTTTCCCCGCAGAATACCCTTCCCATCTGGATGCCATAGAAGCCTCCCACGAGTTCGCCATCCTGCCATACTTCCACACTTTTAGCCAGTCCATATTCATGAAGCCGGATAAACGACTCCATCAGCTCATCTGAGAGCCATGTTCCCGACTGGCCTCTCCTTCCGATCTTCTGGCAGTTGCTGATGACCGCCCTGAAATCCTTATTTTCCGTGAAGGTAAAGATATTCCGGTTCAGGATTTTACGCATGGATTTGGATACACGCAGATGTTCGGGGAATAATACGAACCTGGGATCCGGGCACCACCAGAGGATTTCTTCATCCGGATTGTACCAGGGGAATATGCCTAAAGTATACGCGAACCAGATTCTTTCCACTGAGAGATCGCCGCCGAAAGCAATAACGCCCTCATGGCCGTCATACAAAAGCGGATCCGGGAATGACATTTCATTTTCATCGAGTCGAACCATATGATTGAGGGAAAAAAAATCCCACTTAAAAAGCAGGATTAGATTTTCTTATTGTATCTGATTAAAAAGGTAAATCGTCATCGTCATCCCCTGCAAAAGGATTTTCGTTGGAAGTCTGGGATGAAGAAGATGAAGGCGCAGCCTGGGTAGGTTCTGAACCATTATCGGAAACTTTTTCCAGCCTCCATCCGGTGATGGAATTGAAGTACTTTGTTTCGCCCTGCGGAGAAACCCATTCCCTTCCTCTGATGTTGATGCCTACTTTCACATTTTCGCCTTCCCTTACATTGTCCAGCAAACTGATCTTGTCAGACAGAAATTCTATATTGATAGGCTGCGGATACTGCTCCTGTGTCAGAATAACCATTTCTCTCTTTTGAAATCCGCTTGCAAACGTTTGGGTTTCAGTGATTTTCTTTACCGTTCCTTGTAATTCCATAACATAATTAATAATGATGTAAAAGTAAGAAAATGAAATGTAATAACACACCATCCGGAAAAAAATTGCAGTTTTTTTATTTTTTTTCTGCAAAAGTTTGGAGACAAAGAAAAATGTCCTATATTTGCACTCACAAAAACGAGACAAGCTCTTTAAAATACGACTTAACAAAACTGCGGATGTGGTGTAATTGGTAGCCACGCCAGACTTAGGATCTGGTGCCGTGAGGCGTGGGGGTTCGAGTCCCTTCATCCGCACAGTTTGCGAAAATAGCTCAGCTGGTAGAGCACAACCTTGCCAAGGTTGGGGTCGCGGGTTCGAATCCCGTTTTTCGCTCCACGCCATGCCCTGGTGGTGGAACTGGTAGACACGCAGGACTTAAAATCCTGTGCCTCTTTTGGCGTGCGGGTTCAAGTCCCGCCCGGGGTACATAGTCCGGAAGACCCTTCCACATTGGTTTTCCGGACTTTTTTAAAAAACATTATCTTTCTCGCTAGATTTCAATCGTGCAAAAAATCGTGCAAATGAAATCTTACTCTCAAATGAAGGTTTATCCCGTTAACTGGGAAACTTCAAAAAAATCAGTATCAAAGGACTGGATAGTCCGTTACGTGTTTACCGATAACAAAGGATATGAACACAATTGCTCATTCAAAGGTATGAATCATATTAAAGATCATGCTGAACGGGTAAAGGAAACAAAGCAGCTTCTTATTGAAGAAATGCAGATGCTTGACAGCGGCTATAACCCAAAAACAAAGGAATTTGAAAAAATTGAAGGTGCCCCGGCTATTAATATAGACACACCTTTCATTCAAGCCCTACAGGTTGCCATAGACAATAATCCAGGAGTACCATCCCATATTGCAGATATGGAAAACACATTGAAACATGTGGTAAAATATAGTAGTCAGCTGCGCTTTCACTCCAAAAGAATAAAGGATATCACAAAGGGCGATATCAAACAGCTTCTTTTGAGAATGACTAATGATGGCCACAGCAATTACCGAATTAATAAAACTAAAGCGCACTTGTCCGGATGCTTTAAGTTCTTCACTGAGTTAGATATTTTTGATACTAACTTTATCAAAGGTATTTCAAATTTAGATCATTCTCCATCCAAAAAAGAAATTATAAGGACGGATGAAGACTTTAGGAAGTTTCACAAAATAAAGGATATTAACAGAAACGTATACGTTTTTCTGTACATTTTCTTTTGTTCCGGATCTCGTTTCGAAGAAATGACTCAGGTAAAAAAGGAGGATGTGCACCTGGATAGATCATTTTTCTGGGTGAATCTGAAAAAAGGAGGCAAACACACAAGGTCAATGCGGCCAATCAACATGAAAGCCTGGAAATATTGGAAGGAAATATATGATCTCGCAGGTCCGAATCAATACCTTTTTAGCTATCATCAGCTCCCGAATGATACTCCAGTAAAAGCGAATAGCATGTATGACATATCTGCAAAGTATTTGAGAATGGTTGGACTTAACATCACAGGATATGCTTTGAAAGGTTCTTGGTTAAATTTGGTAAGTAAAGAACATGGCTTAACAAAAGCTCAGGAACTTGCCGGACATACCACTCCGAACACTACAAAATTATATGCTGTCGATTATGAGGAACATCAGGTAGAAAGGAATAAAGATATTTCAGTGAATTTCTAAAAATTAAGGCACCCGTTCCGGTGCCTTAATTTTTATTATGATGAAATTTTACTTTTCCCATTCATATATTTTTTCTACTGAGAATCTACTCGTCGGAGAATTTACGATCTGAACCCCAGGTGTGGAAAGTTTCTTATTGATTTCATTGCTTGCTGCTTGGTAGTTTTTTTCTTTCAGCTGGACAAAGTTTTTCATTTCCATCCTACTATGATTTTTGAAGGAAGGAGTGAAATTAACATTACCGGAATAATTAACATCTACTTTATCAGCTCTCCATATATCATAAGATTTATTCAAAACCCTAACATCCAGGATTAAACCTGGCAGTCCAAAAAACTTGAACGGACCTGTAGAGTATGGTAAGTCTTTGGCAAAGTAGGCAACAATTTCTGATCCCCTGAAATTAGTTGTTGCTTTAGTACACAAATAACCGGCAATCTTCCTGGTAGAACTTTCGTCGATACTCCAGATAGGCTTTTCCACTGAGTCGTGTATGAAATATTCTTCTGTACCATTTTTCAAGTAATCATTGATAAAAAAGTCTCTACTATTTTTATCTGAAACTTTGCTAATGAAATAATATGCATTTTTCTTCCCGTTTTTCTGGATCACTGATGCTCTACCATCAACGTACGTTTGTTTTGTGAACTGAATTAATGAGTCTTGCCTACTGATTACATTATTATCTTGAATATACAAATCTTCTGTTACGGTTGCTATTTCTGACCTCACATTCGTGTACTTCACATGAATTATTTGTCCTTTGAGGAAAAAGGAAAATAGAATTATAAAAAGAAAAATAATTTGGTTAATCATTATTATTAATTTTTAAATAAGGGGGGTAACTTGTACCCCCTTTCATTGTTTAGTTAACATATCCCGCATTGCTGTTCATTGCAATCATAGTCCTCTGCCAGACAACACAAGACATCAGGTTTGGTTGATCAGCAGAATAGAAGGTTTTGACATCACTTACATGACCTTCATTGTCATAATATGTGATAGTAACCCCACAAGTCTCAGAAGGCTTTTCTTTTGACTCTTTAACAAGCTTTACATCGCCTGTTTTTGCACTCATAAGTCCTGCCATGCCTATGGCTGCTAAAAATAGCATTTTTTTCATAAAAATTGATTTAAATAGTTATTAAAATATTTTTGATTGCAATCAGACCAAATTTATATTTAAAATTTAAAAAAGCATTACGGGAATCCGTTTTGAGATAAAAAAATATCAAAATATTTTTGGGACATGGATGATCGAGCAAAGTTAATTCTGAAGTACATTAAAGATGGTTACCATCAAAAGGACCTACCTGAAGTTTTGCTAAAAAAAGAGCATATAGTAATAAGTTTATCAATGATCGAAAAGATATTGAAGCAAGTCAGATTATATTATGAAGCAAATCACATGTTCCACCTGGCTTTTATCTTAATTGAAGAAAATTATTTTCAGGAAAAAGACGACGAAACAAGTGAATGATGTTTTCATGTTTAGTTCTACCCGCGCCCCTATCGATAAGATAGGGGTATTTTTTTTAACTTAACCGAAAAAAAATCCGATGGAAATACAAGGAACCGTTTTAAGCAAATATTCAGATAGGATAACAATAGTGACTGAAGATAAAATGCAGGAAATTGACATCTTCGTGACCAGCAGCAGAAAGACGGATATCGTAGATTTGATAGAACGTGAATTCGTCCAATTGTCGGTACAAATTCAGTCTGTTGAATATAAGGGTGAAAAGTTGGGCAAACTTTGGCTCCTGCATGTTATATTCCCGAGAAAAATAGTGAAAGACACCAGACGCGGCAGAAAAGGTGAAGGAGACAGAAATTGGAGCGATGGGAGGAAATAAAAACCCCCGGAATAATCCGGGGATAAAAAAAACTAATAACCTTGAAAACTCATATTAAACTCTGAGAATTCTCTGAAGCAAAGATATTTGTATCTTTCAAGGTTAAATTGTGGATTTCCGTAAGGCACATTATTTTAGTGCGTCATATTTTTTTATAATTAAAGCAATCTTTTTGTAAAGTTCTTTCTTCTTCAGGGTCAAATTTTGCATGTCCAAAACAGAAGACAGAAAGCAAATTTCCCACAATACAGAAACTCCGGCTCCCAGATTGAGAATACCGATACGTGAATGCTGACTTTGATTGTCGGGTTTAACCCCTCGGTTCCTGATGCCCAGCACTTCCGATGTCGTCCTGCTGATCTCATCTGCCATCAGGTATGATAGTGAATTTTTATTTTCAAAATCTTTGGCATTTACATAGCATTCGGTGCCGCCAGCTGTCGGATGCCCGGCATTAAAGTGCGTATCGAATACCACAGACCCGCTGCCCGGCTTTATTCTACTCTGATATTGCGAATTTGTTTCATAATCCTTATCCAGGATTACTTCCGCTGGATTAAGATCCTGTTTGATCGTGTCCCGGGCTTCTTTCGTTAATTCCCGTTCAATATATCCGTTTGCTACCGCTCCCGGATCTGCATTATGGTGCCCCGCTGACAAGAATATCATAAGCTATTTTTAATTTTATTAATTAATCTGGAAAAAGGATTCGCTTTCCGAATCCATAGGATCAACCCCAGGACTGCAATAATCCCAAGGCCCCAGAGTATTACCGTTATCCATACTCCGAATTGAAAGCCTTTTGCTTTAATCTCTCTGGTCTTTTCAGTGACTACTGCAGCAACCTCTTTTATAGTTTCTTTGGATACAAGGTCCCGGGCGGTCTGCTGGATGACGTTCGTAGAATTCTCTTTTCTTGACTCTTTAGTATCTTCTTTAGAATTCTTGAAATGATTATTGATTACGTAGTCCGCATTGCCTCGGATTGTAATGCTTTGCAAAGTATCAGACCCAACGACATTATGGAATTCCAATGGGTTCAAAGAATCGCTTTTACCTTTTATTATGATGTCGCCTTCAAACTCACTCTTTTGCTGTTGAACCGAATTATCAGTAACTTTTTTAGTTTCGTTTTTCTTTACCGTTTCACGCAAACTATCGAATTTTATCCGTTCTATGTCCGTCCGTCCTTCAGTTTTATAAAAGGATGCTTTTTGCTTGGTCCGACAACCTAGAAAACTAAACAGGATTATTAGTATTAGTATCTGTTTCATCTTTTTGGGGTTTTAGGTTAAGATCTTCGATATTCAAAGTTTTGTTAAATTTCTCTATTCTGGAAAGTAAGGCGAGCGACGGAATCCTACCCCCGGATATTATTCCCATGTTCACCAAAGCATTTCCAGCCAGATAAAAGAACATGATCAATTTCAGTGGAACCTTGATATAAACGCTATCAAGATCCGCATCCGAAATAATTTGTATCAATGCCTCGCTAATAAAGTAGAACAAAATCAGAAGGACAATCTTTTCCATAAATCCCCTGATCATGCTTTTAAAAGAGAATGTATGTAGTTTCCAATGTTTCCAAACACCCAGTATCAGATCAACAAACAGCATAGCCACCAGAATAATGATGAATACCTGGGAATCAATATACCATGCTGTAAACTTTTCTGTTAGGCTTATTCCAGCAGCTGGAACAGCCGCTAATTTGGCTGAGCTCCATATCTTCCCGCCCAATCCGCCGGAATGGATGGAAATTAAATTCTTTATTAAAAATTTCTTTATCATAATTTGTTATAAAATTATTTCATGCCCTTCCGGGGTTTCTGGATATTCACCGCTGATGGTACTGTCAAAAACAGTGATCCAGTTCAAACCGTCCGCGGAAACTTGTGTTTTTGTGTTATGGTGCGTTCTTCCATCAGGATAATGCCATACTTTAATACCTGTAAGCATATATGGTGCGCCTAAATCTACCGTACAGTTATACACATTGCCGTTTATATCTGTGTATACCGAATCGAAGGCAGACGTATCCCCATCAGTAATATTAGGTATAGAAGTATTTGCTGGGTATGAATCCCCACCATTTTCCGGCGTCACCGTTGTATTTATTGTCGCAATTTTATTAAGTGCTACGTTTGCCCCGTTTTCAAATGCTTGTATTTCAGCCCATACGGCGGCACCGTTGGTTGTACTTCCCCCGCAATAATCCCGAATATATCTAACCTGCATGCCTGTTGAACCAAAAATTTGATGATCGTTCAGCATTCCCTTTTGATAAAGTATTCCATTGCGGTAAAATTTATCGTACTTATTCCCGTTCCTATACATGTCTTTAACTTTGGATATAATACTCTTTACCGTTATTTTTTTCAGCCGATGATAAAGCGTCGTACTGGGACTGTGTAAGGAAAACTTTATGATCTGGCTTTACCACGTCATAGCGGCCTCCGGATGCCTCGGTGTGGGGACCAATTTTTGACCGCCCCTCTACATGTGTCACGCCGTTATTGGTAGTCTCAACACAGTTAGCAAAATCCAGAGCTTTAACAGAACGGAGCACCACCTCAGAACCATTATTAATAATTCCTTTTGGTGCGTCCCCAGAAACTTTGAAAAGTAGTGATTCATTAAAGGTTGTAATCCCCCTACAAGTTGAATCAAGTTTTAACCAGAACCCGCCTTTTACATGTTCAGACCAGCAATTATTGAACGTCGCGTCAATACCCTCATTTGATGGACTCATATCAGTTAAAACTACAAGACCAGTATTAGTGTTGCCTGGTGTTCCACAATGCTCCCAGTCGCATTGTTCAAAGACGATCTGAGCACCGCCGCTGATCGATGTTCCGATATTTGAAATGTGATCACATTGTACTAATTTCATACGAATATCATTACATTGATATTCTGCTGTTCTGCCGATCCTTAATCCGTTAGGTGATCCTCCAATTCGCAGATGTTCAAGTTCATAAAGCAATGCTCCTAATGACTCGAATGCAACATCCGTAAAATTCCAAATTGATATATTTTCATATTTAAAAAAAGCATTTCCAGGACCAACATAGATGCCTTTTTCCGCAATATTGCCGCCATCTAGCTGCATATCCCTTATAGGTTGCGCAGTATCGTTATCACCGTACTTTTTAACATTGATCATCACGGCAGATGTAGTAGCCTTCAGAACGGTTCCGCCTGCTGGCAGTACCCGGCCGCGTAAAGCTCCAATCAGGGAAACTGAGTTCCATAGCTGAATGGTTCCGTTAATAAGGATATTTCCAACAGGCAGAACGATTGTAGCGCCTTTATCTTTGTTGGCTTCAATAAGCTGGTTAATGATTGAAAGATTTGAGCTGGCAGAATTATTGGCAGATACCCCGGCTGTTTCAGCAAAAATCAAAGTGTTTGGAATGTTGATTCCACCCCCGCCCCCGGCGTTATTATCAATATAAGCCTTAATGCTATTGTCTGGAGTGCGTACCACTTCTACAAAAGACGTTTCAGCCCTTTTCCTAACATTGACCCAGAGTTTTGAGTATACAGCAGGTTCGATGTTGATCTGATAGGCATTCAACATGTAATTAGGAACATTGTAAAGACTTACATATGAACCATCTGATATTTTTTGTCCTATAACCACTTCAATACCCTGATCGTAGTTCCGGGTGCTGGCAGTAATTTTCAACGCTGTGACTCCTGATGCGTTTATCTCCATATAGTCGGAATCAAAATACGGTGTGATATTTCCGTTTAAAGATTTAAATCCACTGGCTACAAACGTTGTTTTAATTTCATTCTGAATGAAATACTTTGCAGCGGCTTTCAGTCTCGAAAAATCATCATCCTTGGAACCGGGAATGAAAATTTTATTCTGCGTACGCTTATATATTTTAGCATTGGCCGCAACTGAAGATTGTAAATTGATGTACAGCCATTTGTATTTTCCTGCTTCCACATCTACGAGCTTATTATTTAGCGTTGTATTATTGGCCGGTTCATAAATACTTTCATATGTACCATCAGAAACCTTTTTCCCATAAAAGGTTAAAAGACCGTGATTTTTTGTCAGTCCGGATAAGCTAACCCGGTAAACGCCGGTAGCGTCAATCTGTGCAAGTGCCTGGTATGCAGTGAATGGCTTTAACTGAGCATTATCGGTATAGTCACTGTAGAAACCCTGTATGAAAGGACCCAGATCGATAATTTCATCGTTCGTTTTAATATTGGCCGTCAGGTAATCATTTATCTGCTTGCCGGCTTGTGCGTCAACGTTGTTGGTTGGATCGAACTCTGCAGCCACGGTAACGCCTGGCAGGTCGATTATATGCTTTTCTGAAACTCCATTAGTCACCCAGATCTGAGCGATTTTTTTGACAAGATCCGTGGAATCAATAATGATCGGATCTCCATTTGAGTCTTTGAAGTTCGTGTACGTTCCGGATGTACTTACATCATACTTTTCAAACAAATCGGCATCACCCGGACTCCATGGCAGCGGGGTTGTGCTGGGTACAGCTTTCTTAGTACCTGAAATTATCGATTTTTTTAAAAGACCGTAATCGGTCCTCACTAAATCGCCGTTTGCATTGGCGGCCAAAATATCCTTTGGGTCCGTGCTATTTGCAAGCTCGGATGCCCTCTTCATTATGAGTAACGCGGGGTTAACTACTTCTGACATCTTTATTCTGTTTTAATTACTGTATATGTTTGATCGCCTATCACCTGATCGTCTTCATTTGAAAGCAGGTATATTTTCTCGGTTCCTTCAACCGGTGCTCCATACCCCTTCAGCGTAGCGGAAAAAGTCATAAATGCGCCTGGTTCATCGGTAAATGAGATACTTGTTATATGTGCTTTACCGCTGTCAACATACCATCCTGCAAGGGTTCTGATTTTCCATTCAATAAGGGTTCGACTGCGCTTGAAATTTCGCAGTTCGCGATAAGAAATGACATTGTTCCCGGAATCGGGATCATCTTTAACGATAAGTCCGGTCGGGCTTAATGTGTAGCTTTGAAGCGTAGGCCGTTCGGTCTCCCATCCGCCGCTGTCACGCGTCGTGGTTTTGATGGTTTCGGAGTCTTCAGAAAAAGGACATGAAATAATGCATGCAGCAGGTAGCCACTCGCCGTTTTTTTTGATATACAGTAGACTTTCCTCCCCTTTTATTTTATCCTCCATCTTCATACCGTCTTACTCTAATATAGTGATTTTTAGACAATTTTAACCTGTGTTTCCTCTCCCATATTGTCCTTTATGTCGACAAAAAAATCATCCTGATCAATATACTCACTCGAAAACTCCCGAGATGTTAATTTAAGCACCCCTGTGTTTGTCTGGAATGACCAATTTACAGGCTGATATTTGCCCGGAATTCCATTAATCGATATAACACTCAGATAAGGGATGAAACCGCCTGAATTGCCATACAGATCGCCTTCAAAAACGAACATAGGCCGCGGGCTCAATCTCAGGTTATCTTCAGCGTTTATTTCCAGCAGCTCTTTTGCTTCCGTCCTTCCGGCGCGGAACCATTTTTCTGTGGGTGTATCCGCATCTTTTTTGTAGATGGTACCGACGTACAGATCCGACTTTGAATCACCATTGTAAACGGTTTCATTGGCCTTAGTAACGGTTGATGTCCGGGATTTTCGGCGCCCGGTATAATCACGGCTTTTCACATTACCACCGCTTGGAATTATTTCGATGTTGTAAATCCGAAATTCTGCAGCCGGATTCCCAACGTTTCCGACATTGTGCCGGTCCCGAAAAACGGTTACGTGGATTTTTCCGGAAACCGGGGCGCGTAATTCGGCTTCATATGTTGCATCACCGTTCCCTGTCATTTTCCGCCCTTCGATGTTCGTCCCGGCACCTGGATAGAACGTCGAACCGTCCCAGGTAGAATTGACAACCTTGTTGATTACTCCACCTGTTTGCCATTGACCTTCTTCGAGGTTGAAATATCGGTCTTCTATCCATACGGCGAACCTTAATCCGATGGTATTTGTATTAAAATTTCCGAATCGAATACGTACAATGAAATTAGAATTCTGTACAACATCAATACTTTGATTTAAGGATATCAGGGGCGGATCCTGCGAACCTTGCCCCGTGAAAGGATCAGAAGCCAGGCCCGCGCCGCCCGGAAGCCGCCGTACGCCCCCGATAGATGTCTCAACAGTCCATCCCGGAATATCTAATCCGGATCCGGATAATTGCAGCCCGGAATTATTTAAAACTGAACTTGCGCCGCCGTATTGGTAAATGATCCTATAGGCCGGTACACTGGCAGCTGTTGATTTTCGCTGAACTTTATTAGCGTGGAATAAATCGAATCCGTCAATCTCACTTCCGATCGAAACGTTTGGCCGCACAACTGAAGGCCCGACATAAAGACCATCCACATACCGGGTAAACGTAGTAACTTCTTTGAGGTCGATGGGACGATAGATAAACCATTCTCCATGCATCTGAACGATGGTAGAATTAAATATTTTCAGAATCGAAGTCAGGACATTTTCACAATCCATCGGCTCGCTGGATTGATAAAAACGTTGCGTATTAACAAATGTTTCCTGGAATGTGGAAAATCCACTGTATGTGTCATAGAAAACATCACAGTTAATATTTATGGGCAAATCCAGGCCGGTTTTATGCAGACACAGTTTTATAATGTCGAACATCGAATATTTTCCGGATAGCGGCGTTCCGTTATCGCTGGTGAAAGCTATATTTTTAAGAGTTGATAGTCCGTCGTAAGCATCTATACTCAAAGTCCATATGTCGTAAACGTAATCCTCAAAAATTCCATCCGGCTTCAGGAAACCAATAAACAGGACCTTATTATCCCGTTTCAAAATTACCTTAAACGTCTTTTCCTCTTCAGAATATAGGTCCTGTAGGTTTAGATCCAAACTCGCTTCCAGCTGCATCTTTAATGAACTGGCAATAATGGAATCAAAAAGATCTTTTTTGTCCTGGTATGAATATTCTATTGTCCCATTCACGGGCGTTGAATTCCCCAAAAACCCCAGCTGATGAATCTCACAAACAGTCACCACACCCTCCGGGTCCGCATGCTGAATGTTATATTTTTCTTTATAGGTTTTGGGAGGTTCCGGAATAACTGAAGTATCATCAATAACTTTCAGGTATATCGGGACAATCCTTTCCGGGGAATTGGATGCAGTTAATGATAGTTCGTAGGAATATTCACCCGCCGGCAGATTAAAGTAAACAGGATTGATTGAAATGTTTACAAATTTTGGTTTCGTAGCCTCAACGATAGGAGGATCGAAATTAAATATCACATCCGAAGTGTAAGAAATCCATTTATCACTATTTGTGCTTTCTACTCCTCCAACGTCGCCCGGATCCTCTGAGAATCCGACATCAAATAATGTAACAGAAAACTTTGTATTTCCTGTCAAACTTTGGTCCGCAATATTGTACGTTAAAGCTATGTTCCCGGGGTTGACCCCTATACTATTAACCGGCATTAAGTCTACTGTTTTTATATCCCTGTCTTTCTAATGCACCAACCAAGTCAGTTCCTGCAATCCTGAAAATAACTTCGTTACTTCCGGAACTTTCTCCAGATGAATAATTTGTTGAATAAGAATTTCCATTGTACGCACTACCGATGGATGAAGTTGTTCCGCTGCTACTTCCATTCATTCCTGATTGGGCCCGTGATCCGATAGCTCCGCCCGCTATAGATAGGGCCGCACCCACACCTATGGCTATTAAACCGGCAGCAATAGCCTGAAAACCTCCTGTCTTTATTATTTCATCTAAACTACCCTTGACGATAGCCAGTGTTCCGTATTTGATAAGTAAAGCCCCCATTTCAGACAGGAATTTCCCGAAGCTGTTAAGTAATGACTTTCCTATCGCTTCCATTACATTACCTCCTTTGCCTATTGCGTCACCAATAGCAGAAAACATATCGGTTAAACTCGATGAAATTCCATTGGCTGCCAAATCTTCAAAGTCTCTATTGAAATCAGATAAAATTCCCTGTAACCTTGCCTTTGCCTGCAATACTCTTTTTTCAGCATCATCAAGAAAAGTAATAGGATTGCCTGAAATATTCTTTTCTGAAATAGTGGGAGGGTTGATCATTACATCTTTCATATCATACTTAAATATGATATTCAGATCTATGGGTAAATCTTTATCCTTTAACTTATCTCCGGCCGCCACGGCTTTTTTCATCAACTCATCAGATAAGCCGTCAATATTAATATCAGCATCGACTTTGATCTTCTGATTTAAATTAAACCTGAAACCAGACCAGCGCCGTTCAGCTTTATCGATGCCTTTAATCATCTTATCAATGGCAGCCGTATTATTCTGATATAAATCTGAACCTGCGGTTAATACCGCTTCAAGCGCTCTTTTTGTTCCCCGTTTGATCTTATCTACATCTAAAGTCAGAACACCTTCTATTTGTTCACCTATCCCGTTCCATATTTTTAAAATACCCTTGCCAACATCCTTAAAATTTTGATACAAAGCATTCAAAGCAGCAGAAGCAACAACAGCTAAAGCTTCAAAGGCAAATCCAATTGAAGCAATTGCGGTTCTGAAAACTTCACTTTCATTGTAAAGTCTTTTGAATCGTATTATACTTTCTTCCAAGTAAGGATTTATTTTGCCCCAATTTGATACAACAGCAGCGACAAGTGCAATGACTCCGGCCGTTACAAGACCAACAGGGGTTACAAGGAATGTAAATGCTGCTGTAAGTGCACCGACCCCAGTCATGATTGTCGGCAGGGATGACATCAGAAGTCCTAAAGCACCAATAAGAGGTCCCAATGCTGCAGCAGCGGCTGCAATACCAATAATGAATTTTTGCAGTGTTGGATCCAGACCCTCAAATGCACTTATGATTTTGTCGATGAATTCTGTCACCTTGTCGACGATTCCGGCAATATCGAAATTATCATCGATAATTTTACCGATCCGTCCAAGGCTGGTTTTTATGGAATCACCCATATTTTCAAAAGCTCCGTTAATACCTCCCGTTACTCGCGGTAGTTTTTCCAAGCCTTTTAAGATTACGTTAAGAACTTCCTGGGATGTTTTACCCATTTTGGATATTTCATCGGATCTGCTGGTCCCAAACGCTTCTGTAAGTAATTTAGAAACCTGCGGAATGGCATCTTTGATGATATTTAAATCTTCACCCAGTGGAAAGGGTGTATTAGCAAGCTGCTGCACGCCGTAGATGGCACGCTCGAATTCTGCCCGGCCTTTTCCGACCGTGGCAACTGCATTTCCGAATTGCTGTAAAATGTTTCGTGATTTATTGGCATTGACACCAATAGCTTGTAAATTAATTGAGCCCCTGACAGCCTCTTCCATCCCAAGGCCCGGCAATTTAGCAACATCTTTAAGTTTTATAAATTCAGCTGAAGCTTTCTCGGTGGATCCCATTACGGCCTCTAATCCTTTCTGTAAAGATTGTATGTCACCGTAGGACTTTAGCGCGGATCCTCCTAACGCCAATATAGGCAAAGTTATAGAAGTGCTTAACTTTTGTCCGAAATCAGTAAACTTATCTCCTAATTCACCTATTCTTTCAACCCGACTAACAAAACCGTCAATTTTCTTTTCAGCCTCCAGGATAGCCCGGTCAAACTGGGATAGTTCCGCCCCTATCTCTATTTTCAAATCTGCCATCTTGCGCTTTCTCTATCTCCATTTTTAACATCTCCATTCCCCAAGCACTCACCCGCGTTTTGCTTTCACCATTGTCACCATCAATTGGTAAAAACTTTTCTATTGACATTTTCGGATGTTTCTCATAAATAGTCTGGTAAACCATGTACGAAATATGTCTGACCTGCCTCCATTGTTCCTTATTCTTACGATTATGACCGTCGAGTCTCAACATGAATTCTACCCAGGTCATATCTAGCACATCTTCATAAGAACATTCTAATTCTGAAAGAGCAAAAGAAATAATCTCTTGCTCCCATTTAAGTACATCAAAGCCGCTTTTTATTGCGGCTTTCTCTTTCCCCGGCTTCCTCCATTGGCAGCAGGAATTACGTCGTTAGATGAAGGCTTCGCTTTTTGCATAGAATTTGTGTAGGCTTCAATGAATTCAGCGAACGCCCCCTCGAAATTTTCAGCTTCACACCATTCCAAAACGTCGTGAAAATCAAAGTCGACTTTCTCATTGACCCTTTCACAAGCAAAGGCTAATGAGTGGAAAATAAGTTTTACGAAAAAAATCGTCTTATCTAAGCCTGTTTTTTTTCCTTCCTGCATCGCACTAAACTCTTCCTGAATATCTACGTTTTCAGATCTTTGAAATCTGTCCAAAAAACCCAGACCTAATTTTGCGGTCCTCTTTTTTCCTCCAATGTTTAAAATAACTTCTTTTGAATAATTCATATTTCTAGTATTATACTTTTAAATCCGTTGCTGACACCTTTCCTGAACCCCTTATGCTCCCAGAAAATGTCACTTCACCTTCAACCGGAGCACTCTTACTAAGGGACGTTAAATACCCTTTACCGAATTCGGTCTCTTTTGTCCCGTCTGACATCGTGGTTTCAATTTTCCAATAGATGAATGCTCCGGTTTCTGCTGCTGCATACATAAGCGCCCGTAAATCTTTGTACATGGCATTTGTACCATTATTTTCATACGCTACAGCTTCAAATGGCAGCTCATACGTTACATTGTCGACCATAGGATCCGGATTCAGATTGCATTTCGTTTTTTGCGAATCATTCATTCCTGTAGTGAAGTTTAATCCGTTCGAGGTTAAGCAACCTACTGGGAAATAATTTGCGGCAACAGTTGCTCCTGTTCCATTTTTGATTGCGGTGTAAATGAAAAGAATTTCATTTTTACCCAAAACCTTATTACTCATGCTGTTTTAAATTAATTGATAGATTGATTATTTTTCGATGAATTGTCTCTGTTGTGGTATTTAAACTCATATCTCCGGGATACGATACATTTTTATACTGTACGTTGAAAAAGTCAACTGTGAACGTGTCTAATTCTTGTAATACTCTTTCGACTATATCGTCTAAAAAGGCCCTACTGCCAGCATGTCCTTTAAGCCGGGTAAAAACATCGATTAAAATAGACCTGTTAAGATCTTGAGAACATTTAGTTTGATTATTATCGGATCCGGATTGGGTCGATAAAATGATGGCGAAATCATCATTATTAGGAGTGTTAGAATCATATACGGGAATTGTTTTCCCATCTATGATTATGCCGTTAAGTTTATTATATAAACCAGCTCTGATATATTTATCAGGATTTTTCCTCTTCATTTCCCTTCCGTCTGACTCTAATATAATGAAATAAAACGGATTATGAAATAGTTTTCACTTTCTATTAAAACGTTCTGTGAGGTCTTCAATTGAATCTTTTAAATCCTGAATGTACCTTTCACGTCCGGCAACATAAGCCGGGTATAGATATGGTTGGGGGCTCATGTACCCCCTTCCATTAATATAATACTCCCATGCCAGATCCTTCCATTCCTCAGCAACTTCAACCAGGGTTCCGGTTCCAAATTCTACATAAGCACCATAAGAAACATTTACTTTAATCCCCCATGTCAACTTATCTATCTTGTTTGAGCTGATAGACTGCCTCAAAGATCCTCCTGTTGATGAATTTTCTCCAGAGACAGAAGCCGATACTGGAGCACGCCGCGCTGCATCTGTTGCTATTTCCTGAGCAGCGATAGCAGTAATGGCTTCTACACGCCTATTTCCTATATCTCCAAATTCTTTCAGCTTTCGGATTAAAGCCTGAACGCCTTTAACTTCCATCGCATAATAAGTTTAATTCCTGTCCATCCAAGCCGACAGGCTCGATGCCTTTTATCATGTAAGAACTACCTTTGTACTTTACGAAATGATTTTCTGTGTAGGTAATACCGTTTTTGTTTCCTCTAACAGAAAAGATCACCGGATTTTTAAAATCCATAATTCCGAATCTCTCGAATTTTGCCCCGGCTCCCGTCTTAATTTTGCAATATATCTTTTTCACCAATGACGATACCATGTTATTTCCTCCGAAACCGTCAGAAACTGGGGTATTCACCCATATCTCGATTAAACGATCGTACTCCCTTGCTAACATGCGAAAAAGCGTTTATTTGAGTTTAGAATCTCATCTACTGCCATAGGCAGCAATGACGTGTTTACATTCTTTTCAGCTTCGTAGTAGAAAACTTTGATCATCTGGAGCGCCGCCTGGATCAGATCCGGTGGAACCTGCTCCCGCGTCGTATACCCAATCTGAAGGGTAACTGAATCATGATCATAACTCGAATAGTTTGGAAACCTTTTGCACGGTAATACGCCGGCCGGTGCGCTGTTGATGGGATAGTCATATACATCGATATAATCCAGGTACCCCCGGTAATAGGTTTTAGATTGAATTCTGAAAATATGGTTTGTGTTCCTCTCAATGAAAGACAAGGCCCCGGAAATCATATTTTCCAGGTCCTGATCTTCATCGGTATAATCTTCATCCAGACGCAAAAACCTCTTTACTTCCGGAACATCCAAAATATGGGTATATTGGTTCGGCATTTTACTTTGTTTGAATTTCTTTGCTGCCTGCCTTGGTTACTTTGGACTTTGCACCTTTCGGCATTTCTGCTTCTACCTTTTCAGAAAGAACTGGTTTATCATCAACACTTTTTCCTGTCTCCTCCAACTCTTTTTCCAGCTTTCCAGAATCAACATACACAGCCTGTCCGCTTTCTACAGCTGCCTTATTTCTCTTTGCTCCCAGGTCTAAAACCGTTCCTGCTTCATAATGTTCCCCCGTCTCGGTATCGAACGTCGGTTGTGTAATTCTGATTTTTGACATGATATTTTATTTTAAAATTATAATATGATATACTCTAATATACTGAATAATAATCGCTTTACAAAGAAAAACCACACCCCTGAAGGTGCGGTTTGTAAAGTAATAAATGAATATGAATTACACTCCTTGAGCTGCAGTTTTGTTTTTCACATAAGCATTCGGGAAATATGTTGCTAATGCTACCCTTTCCTCGATACGAATAGTGATCATGTTTTCGCGTGCATTTGTTCCATCCTGATCGAAAAACCTAATCTCTGGATTAAGCCTTGTAATCAATTGAGACGCGGCAAAGTCACCCGTTAGATAATTTCCTTTTGCCATTTGGCTTGCAGGTAAATTAATAACAGGCAGACCGGCGATTGATAATTGACCGTTAACATACCCCACTGTTCCCGGTGGCAAATCATACTCACCACTTCCGGAAGCTTTATTAAGCGCGATTGCTACAGCGTCCCTGTGATTAAGCAGAACATAATTTGCATCATGTTCGTTATCGCCTACTTGAGCAATTGAATCAACGATTTGTTCAACTGGCACCGTAAAGGTTCCGTTATACTGCTCAGCCTGAGGCATGATACCGTTTAGGTTAGGTGAAACACCGTCACCATTTAAGATCTGATTGTTTTCCGCTTTATACAGAGCTTTCAGCATGTTTGCCTGCAGGAATGAAGTCAGCCACTTAACATCATCGAGCATCTGTCTTGGAACACGTACAAAACCGGCAATCCATTCTACAGGTGCATTTACAGCGTCGAAATCAAAATCAAATTGCGACTTTGTTCCTGAAGCCCATGGTTTCGGTGCGCCCTCGCCTCCCTTGGCTCTAGGATACCAGATCGCAGATCCGTCTGTTTGACCACCTGGAATAATCTCACGCAGATATTTGGTTTTATCAGGCTGTACTAAGACGTTTTGCCGGTATTCCGTGACCATTGGAACCTGTGCATTGTTGGCAAAGTTAGACGTATAGGACATATCGCCAACAGCTTTCATTTCAATGAGCTCATCAAAGCCTTTAGTTTTAGCAATTTTGGAAATTCTTTCAGCGTTATTGGCTATTGTCTCAGCCAGATTATCATTAAAAGACTTCTGCTCTCCGGATCTACCTCCGTTTCCTTGCATTTTAATATCTAAGGAATCCAGATGCTTTTGCATTTTCTCAAAGTTCTCAGACGAAACGCCTTTCTCCTTCATTTCCTTAAATTCGTTTTGTAATGCTTCTACAGCTGATTTATACTCCCCTATTGCGGTCGTATGCTTTTGTTCCGCCGTCTGAAGCTGAGTCTCTAGGCCTTTGAATTTCGTTTCAATAATGCCGGTCAATTCTGTTTCTTCCATTGTTAAATGTTAAATGATAAATTATTAATAGCTTTAATTATCGGCTCGTAGTCCTTTGAATCGGAGCTTTGAGACGGCTTTTTCTTTTGTTCGATAGCCTCGACCTTTCCCATTTCAAACGCTTCACTCTGCATCATTTTTAATGCAAGTTCAAGCTGAATGAAAGTATCATCAGTCAGGCTTCCAGTACGCAGGATTTTCAGTATATCGGCCTGTTTCTGCTGAAGCTGCTGCAACGTAAGTAGAGATTTAAATCCTGTAAATGGTGTATTGGAATTTGCTCCGAGCGTTACGTTTGATCCTTCAAAAAGATCTACTTCCAGAAGTGTTCTGGTGTTCTTTTGTTCGTCGTACTCGTACTTTGTTGTAACATAACCGTATGAATGTTCGTTGATGATTTTTTCAGCATACAAAACGATTGCATCATTTGAGTAACTGGTATTAGGGAGAGGATCACTTTCAAAGTAGAGACCTTCCTGTCTTTCTTCAAGAACGGCAAATTTGCCGTGTGGTTGTCTCCAGTCGTGATGATTAAGAAAAAAGATAGTATTCTTTCCCTTTGGTCCATTTTCGGCAATAGTTTTCGTAAACATTCCCATTTGTCCGATGTCTCCATCATGGTCTTTGTTGCCGAACGCTGTAAGGTAGCCTGTCACTACCCTGTTTTTTGTGTCAACGTCCTTAACGCTTCCTACAAAATCTTTGAACTCTAAAATCCCCTTCATTTCAAACCTGCATCTACTCTAATATAATGATTTAATTTGTATTATGAAATATTAATCATCAAAAACTAATCGACCATTTGCACTCCTTTTTGCAACATAACCAAATGTGCATCTACAGTTTATACACTCTTCTGCTGTTCCGTTTTCCCGATCGCCCGGAAATTTCATCATTACGCCGCCGACATTGAACATTTCATCTTGATCGATTGTAGTTCCGTTCAAAGCAATATGGGAAGGCCGCTCCCTGCCATCGTTTTTACCTATCCACTCCTTATTGAACTTTACGCCTGATGTATCTGCTGCCAGTTCCTTTGCCTTATTCATTGCGAAGCTGGTTTCTGTCCTGGCTATTCTCATAGCCTGCCATTTGTAGAACTTTGGATCATTTACAGTCTTATGGATGCGATCCCGCATTTGTTGGGTGGTCTCATTCTCGTTTGCGGATGCTACAATCTGTCCGGCTACACTTTGGGCGATAGTTTTGCTTAAGGAGGTAATCAAGGTTCCAGCATTACCTGCATAATAGTTGATAATGTATTTTTGAAATGCTTCAGAAAAAAATGGCAGCGGTTTCCATGTCTTTTTTTCTATTGGATTATCTTCACGTAGTTTTTTGGCCACGTAGCGGCCATATGCCAGTCCGGTAGTAAGGTGTATTTTGTACAAAACCTTTTCTAGACTTTCCTTATCAATGTTTAGGAAAACAATAGCCTCAGCGTTTTCAGCGGTTATGTTGTCAAATAAGATATTAGCAAAGATCTTTTTATACTCCTTCAGTAATGCATTGAGATTTTTTGCTTCGTACGCTGCATGATGCTTTATAAAGTCGTTATAAACTGAATCAGACATTATATTATACTATTTTTCAGCATATCATATGATTTCGTGACATCAGAAGCGGTTATTCCGACATCATCAATCCTTTTCATTCCAGCATTGATCCAGACAGTATCCATTCCGTCAATCTTTAGGCTTTCTGCCTTTGTAGCAATTCTAATTTCGTTAGGAGTATAATAAGCTTCTTTCATCCATTTTACAAGTTCTGCCATATCCTGCTGCATTTCTGAAAGTTCAGAGACGTCAAACTCTAATACTGAATTTTCATAGCCTTTGAATAGCCTGATAAACTCATGGGTTAATGTCTCCTGCAGCAATACTAAATCCGGATGTATATTATCCGTTACAACTCTCTTTCTTTCCTGCTGCTGCTTGTCGTATTTGCCGCCGTCATCGTTATTCAGAAGTGAGTCAGACCAGCCAAATACGTTACAGATTTGCTTCTGATCATATTTCAGGTAATCGAATGGCAGAAGTTCTTTTGTGTCCAGTGATAATTTTGTAAATTCCACAGGGGCAGATAGTGTTGTGATTTTAGAAAGCCGGCCGGATGCTTTATCCATTTCAAGCAATTTACCTTTAAGTTCTTGTGCTTGATCAGGAGATAAAGCCCCCCGGCCGTTCCCGTCTCTATCCTTACCCGATATCAGTCCGAAAACCCCGCTATTTTTCATCATCTTTACATTATTGCTTAATGCCTCGTTTGATGATTCAAGATTCTTTAAAAGGGCCGCAACGGGTGAAAGTCCGTAAAGATGCGAACCGTTGAAATCAAAGAACGGGTTAGCTGTCTTGATATGGATAACATTTTCTTTCGGGAACCGGATGTTCTGATCACCATCCGTCAACATATAGTAATCGATGGGATCTGGATCGCTGATCACGTCTACGTCCTTTTTAACGACAATTTTAATCTTATGTGATGGCAGTACGTAAAACAGTTTCGGTACACCAGCGTTCACGCCTTCCTTGGGTGCAAGCTTAAGAAAGTAAACGTTCCCGGTTAGCTTAAGAAACAGTTTATAAAGATCCCAGATGTCGATCCATGTTTGATTCGGGTTAGGCCGTTCCATTGGAAACTTCAGGGATCTTTCTTCATAGGCCTTCGTTTCGATCAGGCGTTTATCTACATACTGTTTGTGATTGTAATTTCCTTTGGTGATTGCTTGCAACGCCTTCAGGTTTGAGTATTCCTGATTGTCTTTGATTTTCTTCACATAGAACGGTACAGCCTTTGTCTTATCGCACATTTGCCGTACTACGGTGAAAACATCCGGATTCGTTCCAAATCCTTCTTTTAAATACGTGGATGCTTTATTGTCGTAAGAGGCGGCACGCCCCCCGATGTACTTAAAAAAAGCTTCATTAAAGATATTTGAAAACACCTCTTTATTTACAGGTGCTCCATGCCAAATACTATTTATAGTGTCTTTTAACCCCTTCATTGCCTTCTGCATTTACTCTAATATACTGATTTTAATCGGTTTTCATCAAGCTTGCAACTCCGATAAAGAAACTTACATACAGGAAACTTAACCAAAACTCCCATGGCATGAACTGGCAAAATATCGATTTAACGATATACAGAAGACAGACGAAAAATAAGGCGATCAGCGCCCCAAATACAAAGTATTTCATGCTGTTTAGCTCTTAGAGATTATAGATGTGTATTCGATCACGATGGGATATTTAATGATATTATTTAAGCCTAGTGTAGCCTGATCGAGTGAAAGATAAATTTCCCTTTCATTACCCCAATATACTGTATTGCCCTTTTTGTTCACATCGGCCCAATAACTGTTTTTATGAGTAGTCCTGAAGGGCCAACGTCCTTTGGTTACTGTCTCTGTGACCTCCTTTTGAATCACAAATATATACTCTGATTCTTGTACAATCCTGAAATTACCTTCCATATTCTTGGTTTTAAAATTAATATATCTGCATGTAGTTTTCGTTTTCCGGCTGTTTCGGGAAGAAACTGTTTGCCAACGAATCGAATATATCCGGGGATCTTCCCAGGCGTTTTTTGATATCTTCCTTTGGTTCTATGAGAATTTTCCCATCAGACCGGAATTTATATTTTATTTCGGCGGCCTCCTCTTTAAGGATTTCATTCGGCGGCAACATCGCATCATTCCCATTTTTGGGGTTCAGCCAGTCCCGGACTGCCCAGAAAAGGTATGCCCGCATGTTTGCGAATTCATATTGATCCGTGATGTCCTTAAGCGGCACAAAGTCTGCACCCTCACCAAACCCGGCTTTTGCTGAATACTTACAGGATATCGCCCGGCTTTCATATCCAAGCTCCACAATACGGGAAAATACCCCCGCACCTTCACCAATCGTGTCAATGCTGGCTTTCGCTTCTGGGTTCCGCTGTAAGATACCCACCAAGCGGCCGGCCGTGTTCATGTGATCCGGTACCCCTCCCGAATGATGAACGTCGATTTTATCAACGTAGTTGCCGTACCTGAAAAGCTCGACCGTGTTATCCCGGCCCATACCGGCGATATCGGATCCAACCATCAGCGGTAAACGTCGGTGCTTATCCCGATCCTGGCAAGCCTCCCAGCGAGCGTTTGCGAGTTCAATCCATTGCGCCGGGATGAGGGTATCAGCTGAGACTTTAGGGAACTTCCCCAAGACTTTAATACGGCATATGTCCGTTGGTCGGTACCATATGCCATTGTACTTGAAATCATCTTCTGTCTCCAGGACATCTTCCGGACGGATCACCGTACACCAATGTTCCAGTTTGTCTTCCAGCCAACGATGATCCACCTGCCCGGGGATTATCTCCTTCCGGGCTATTACGTTAGGAGCGTCCAGGGATGAAAGCTGGAACTTATTCCAGCGGTCCCCCTTCTGGCTCTTTGCGGCATACCCGATTGATGAGTTTGGGTTGAACACTATCAGGATCCTGGAATTCCCTTGCAGGTTCCCCTCGATGGCCCCGAACGTATCATCCGATATACCTGAAGCCTCAGTGATAGCAAACATAGTGTTGACGGCATGGAATCCGGACCACGCTTCATGGTTATGCTCATCGGCTTTGAAGCCGGTCAAGAACCATTCATCATTGCCGGTCCTGATGTCATAGGCATTTAGCTTCCCGGGAAGGCCGCCTATACGTTTTGCTGCTGCATTATACAGCCTGGATATCTCAGGCATCATGATGTTTTTCACCTGCCTATCCGTGGGGGCCGTTAAAGCCACTTTTGTATTGGCTACCAGATCACCGGCTTTATTCCACCGAGGCGTCATGTACATGAAGGAAATAGCACACACGGCCGTAATGTAGTCCTTTCCCCGGGCGGTTCCGGAAGCGACGGATGTACGCGGATTGTACTGAACGGATTCCAGGATTGCCTGCTGCTGCTTATCCAGGTTTACCCCTAATGCCTCGCGGGCAAACTTATTCCAGTCTGCCCGCCAAAAGTCAATCGTTTGAATTGCTTTATCTCTCATCGAACAATTGAGGCTGTATTACACTTAATTTATCAATTCTTGCTTTCCCGGCTTCAAAGTACTCTTTGTCAATCTCGGTTCCGATGAATTCAAATTCAATGTCTGGGAATTCTGATTGCAGGTTGATCACCGCTTCACAGCACGAAGCAGATCCACTAAAGAAATCAGCGATAACAATCTTTTTGCTTTTCATTGGGATTGTCAGTTTTAACAATCGCTCCAAAAGACGAACGGGTTTCTGAGTTGGGTGTATATTCCCGTAATGACTGCTGTTATCATTGATGATACTCTGTTCCTTCATTCCGTTCTCCAGAGCTAATAATGTATAAGTGCTTATACACTTTATTTGACTGGCCGTCTGATGAGTGGTTTTATATTTATTGGCTTCTAAACGATGGGTGTAATCTATACCTTCATCAACTTTTTTTAAATTACTAATAACCTTAGCATAAGCTTTGCCTTTATTGAAAAGTCCGCCTAATCTCTTAATATCTTCATAAACTTTATCCTGATCATATTTCTTTACTACTCCATAACATACCTTTACATTGTTAATTTTCCCAGAATCTTTTGTGAATATTGAAATAGTTTCATGGACCCTACTGATAGGAAGTACAGGCGATGACCCACGCCTTTTATTCCACACTATTTCTTCCTTAAATTTAAACTTAAAATCAGAAAGCATAGTGTTCCACCGGTAGAAACTTTCCCCACGGCCAAACATAACGATGAAGCCGTTTTTCGTTAAAAGCCTTTTGCACTCAGAAAAAAATTTAAGTTCATCAAACGGCCGCTCAAGCTTCTGGTTCTTTAAATATAAGTACGGCGGGTCTATGCAGATCACATCAATACTTTCATCTGGAAGCCGCTTCATTACTTCCAGGTTGTCTTCGTTAAATAGTTTTATCCTCTCCATATTACTCAACTTGATTAGATTGTGTTAGAAAGAACCCAAAACCCATATCAGGTTTTTTCTGTTCATTGTCTTTAGCGTAGAAACCGAGCATCCTATTAATGGTATCGATTGCCTTCAGCTTATCATAGGACTCGATTTTCTTAACCGATTCCTCAACCAATATTTCACCTTCCATTTTGATCTTTTCCTGCTGTACCGTCACTGACTTAATGGACGCGGAAATATTGCCCTGTAGCTCACTAATATTGATTAGCCTACCATGTTCATCGAAATAGTTTTTTACATCACCAAAGGCAATCTTTACCAGTTCTTGCAGGATCATGGTCTGAGTGATGTCGAGTTCGACAGCTTTGTTTTTCTGCTTTTCCTGAATGTATTCCTGTACCTTAACATTTCCTAACAAACGCGTACCCTGTTCGCTTGCCGTTTTAGGACTATAACCGGCACGAATAGCCGCCTGCGTAGCGTTTAGGTCGATAAGATATTCCTGGCAGAATTTAAGCTGTTTAGGTGTCAGTTTCATTATGATTTTAGAGCTTTAATAATTTCGATGATGGCATATGTAGGAATGCCAATTGTTGCGGCCAATACCCCACACACTACAGCGGCAATAAAGCCGATAAGGGTTAAGGACCCCACAACCGCCAAAATCATTTCTTTTGTTTCCTCTTTCATTCCCTAAGCTTTACAATGTGGATTCATTTAATTTTGAGATACCAAGCAAAATGTTTGCACCTCCTACTATGCACCATATGTAATACAAGAATGACTCATGATCTTTCTGATAAATTATCAAACCTACTCCCAGTGCGATAAGCAGTAAGCCGTAAATGAATGTTAATAAATTTTTCATGATTTTGCAATTACTTTTGTTTTAGCAGCCTCCAGCGAAGCCAATTTTATTTCCGGGGTCCGGTAAAGAATGGCATCTGTGGCCGTCCAGTTGGATTTGATTTCTTCGAGGGTCATTACCATTCTACTTTGATATAGTCACCATCACGAAAATCTGATACAACCTCTACCGATAATCCCTCATTACGTAGATGATCTATCGTTTCCTGGTCATATCTGGATGATGCAAATGTGGCGCTCGTTTTACCGTTAGATGCCAATGTTTTTAAGGTTTTAGTTACCTCTTTAATGAAAGGACTAGGTGTTTTCTCTTTTTTTAATGCTTGTAGTTCTGATTTTAAATTCATCGTCTTTTATTTTTAGGTTTCTTCTTTCGGTTCCGTGGTTTGGTGTAGTTGGAATTTTTTCGTCTTGGAGGCAAATCCAATCTTTCCATAGCTCCTTTTAATTCTTCCGCTCTATCTGCTGCACACTTAAAAATATCTTCCCAATTACCACCTTTAGAAAAAATCTCTTCTATTTGAAGAACAGGAATTGCTAATGAATCAGAGATCCTTTTCATTGTTATTTCTCTACTCTCCATCCTTTATTTTTTACCGGTTAAAAGCTTTGTGAAATTCATTACAAATGTTTCGGAGACGAATCCGGAAGGCGCGGCCGGTTCTGGTTCATTCATTTTCGTCTCATCCAGGTTAATTCTGGTTACCAGGTCTAATCCATCATATACAGATTCAGGACAAATGAACCTAACATCCAAGACAGATTTATCCACGAAAACAAAATCTGATTGATCTTCTGAACGGCTTATATACATTCCTGATTCCGGATATGATGCCGTTTTAGGTCTATCTTTACTTTCAAGGTAGATGCCCTTTACTTCAATAAAATGATCCATATTACAATGATTTACTTTTTAGATATTTTTTGTAGGTTTTCTCACACATGCACTGTGTGAGAATAGCGCCCCCGTCCAGCCTTCCAACCACTTTGTGAAATTTTTCCTCTTTGATTTTTAACTTTGCCAGGGTATTGATGGCATCTTGCCGCTGCTGCAACTGGTCGGCCCTTAACGCAATTTCGTTTTCTATAGCCTTTGATAAACCTTCTGACATTATTTGAAATTTAAATTATTACTAAAAAAAATAACCCACCTCTTAAAGTGGGCTATTAAAAACACATCTGTTAGAACACCAGCATAAAAAATCCCCACTGCATATAGCAATGAGGAACACCAAAATATTATATATGAAAATTGTATACATAAAAAGTAAGCGCTAACCCCTTCATTTCCTAATCATAACCAATATCACTCCTGCTCATCACGCTTACCAAAATCAAACTATGCTCTCACGCTTTTGCTAGAACAAATATAGCAATGCTAGATTTAACCACCAAAAAAAATATAGCATTTATTCTAAATTTTTACATATCTCAATGCCATGGCTTACACCTGCATTAAAGCTGATGACAGTTATAAGGGCTATTGCTATGATTATGATTGCGAAAACAGCCATGAAGGCTGCGAATTCGCTGATGGGTTTATCTTTCATAGCCGAGTAGTTTTTTAGCAGTTTCAGTAAGCTCAATATCATGCTTGATCAAATCTTCGATCACCCTATTTGTCCAGGATATCCAAATAGATTGACTATTATGGTACACGACATAGTAATCCCTAACCTTTAACACGGTGCATCCAACAAACAAAACCCTTTGTTTTGCGTCGTGATATTCGTCATATTTTTGTAAGCTGTCTTGTATAGTTACTTTACTTCTTTCAAAATCAAAATAAGGCATCCATTTAATAACCTTACTGCATTGATCTACCGGAACAAACATTCCCAAGGTCAAAGGCTGCTTTAAAAACCTGCAATAGTCAATCGTTCGTCGTACAAAAAGCCTATCTAATTCAAATAACTTTCCGCTTTCTTCATACGGTATCTTCTTTTCTTGCAGTTCAATATAATCCGTCATTGGTATTAATTTATTTTCCATTGCTTAATTTTAGTTTATGCGATTAGTGTGAATTCTTCCCGCTAATTTTGCGTAGAAAATTTTTTCTCTGGGATAAATCCTTCTAAAAAAATTCTTTGCTTGTCTTACGCAGGAAGCGTCAATTATAATTCCATGCGCGTAACCGGTTATATTATACTCTTTCATTGCTTTTACTTTCAATTAGTTTGACGTATGCTCTTATTCCTTCTACGGTATTGCGGTTTCGAGGGTAATCGTATCGATTCCGCAACGCCGGATCCAGATCGTGATTATATCCTTCCCGAATTGCCCAACGGTAACTCAGAATGAGTTCAGAAGTAAGCAGGTGCCGGTCCTGCGTTACTTTATCCACCTTTTCCAGAGCTACGGTCATATACCAATCGTATTCCGGCTTTTCGTACACCACCGGAACCGGAATCTTCAGGGTGATAGTTTCCTCCAAAGTGAATTGCGTTTTTCGCTCGCGCTTGTAGACTTCGTTTTCTTTAACGGTGATCATAGCTTTCTGTTTTAAGGGTTTTTGGGATGAATTCCCCGGCAGGGATGCCGAAGATGTTGAAGTGCCATTCTAAAAGTTTGTCAATAAATAATTTAGGCCAATAAATCAACTCCCAGCCTTTGACAAGTTTATCAATGCCTATATCGGTATCGTAATCTTTCGCTCCCAATTCCTCAATACAGTGCTTTCTAAGCTTTTGTATAGGAACAAACCTTTCCCCCTCGTGTTCTATTTCCTTTGTTAGGTATGATAGGTCCCATAGGTGCAATCTAATAGTGTTTAAGTGAATTGCATCCTCCAACACTCCATAGAAGTTTTCAGTGCCTAAAATCAGCTTATTTGGCATATCACAGGTTAAATCTGAGAATGCTACGTTGTACGGCAGATACGCCGCGTATATCTTTAGTTGTTCTTCTGTTGTCATATTGATAATTCGTTAAGGTCGTTTTCTGTTAAAGTACCTTTTTCATCTACAGCGCATCTAAAGTCAGATAGTGGTACATTCATTGGGAATCCATTCGTTTCTTCTCTGTCAATATTGAATACCAATCCATCACCTGGCTGATAAAATAAGTGTAGTTCCATCTCGGAATGTTTCTGGCATTCCATTTCAATTGCCGATAAAGCTGAATCCGCTTTGCCTTGAAATTTTTTATATTGATTTAGTAACTTTGAGATATTTTTCATCGTTTTCTTTTTTTAAACTTCCCCAGATTAACTGGGGAAGGGGGTTAAAAAATGCACAGGAACGGCGTTCCTTTTTTGGTTACCAGTACGTAATCTTTCAAATTGAAATCTTCATCATAATTATGCACTTCTTTCAGCTCGTCCAGGGACCCGCAATCCTCGCCATCCTCTTTGATGCCGGTAAGCGAATCCCGTAGGTCAATATGATCATTATCCGTCTCAAATTCTTCAACATACCACTTTTTATAATTTCGCTTCCGGAGCTCATAAGGTGGATCAACATAAAAGAATGTTCCGGATCTGTCATACTTTTTCAGGCACTCCCGATAATCCAGCTGCTCTATCTGAACGTTCTTCAATCTTTCAACAATTCCCGGCAAACGCTCCACGGCAGAAAGGTATTTCGATACGTTTTTTGACAATCCTCTTTCGGTTGTATTTACACAGGCATTAAAGCCTGTATATTCTTTCAGCCCGGATCCTTGGAAGGACATTCTGCAGCGAACGAAAAACCTCCTGGCCCATTCTATTGGATCATCGGAATAAATAGGAAAACAGTCCTTATATTCCTGGCGGCTGATTGGAGTTAAATCCAACTGATAAAACAATTCATCCGGGCGTTCACGTAGAACTCTGAAAAAATTGATTACACTGCCATCCAGATCATTCGCCGTGTCCAGGCTTGACGGTTTTTTATTTAGTGTTACCGACATTGATCCGCAAAAAAGGTCTACAAAATGGGTATGATCAGGAAAGAAATGATATAGCTGCTCTAGCCATTGGTATTTTCCACCGAAATAATTGATTGCTGATATCTTCTCTATTTTAGTTTTCATTTCTTCTTATTTTTGTGGTACGGATGTACGGACCTCCGGATCTCTTTCTCCATGTCCGCTACCGTTTTAACAGGTGACTCCTTTTTAAAAGTCATTTTGAAAGATTCTAACCTGTCAGAGTTCCTCAAATTCGATTGTGATTCGTGGCACATACCCAAAAATTTTTTCAGATTCTACTTTGGCGATGATTGCATCATCCGTGAATACAATTCCATTCATGGCATCCATAGTGCCTTTCATAAGGTTGTCGGTTAGATCCGGCTTTGTAGTCTTGTAGATCTTTTCCCCGGCAGATAAGGCGTTCAACTTTGTTTTCGTGAAACCTTTCAAGGGAGGAAATACAAAAGTTACTTTTACCTTCAATGCTCCGGAGTACGGAATGAAGCCCGATGGCAGCTGTCTCTTTACGTCAAAGGCAATATTCCGTTCGTTTTGCACAACCTCTTTAGATTGATACTTCTGTAAAAATGCAGCGCCGTTACTTCCTTTTCTAATTGCGAACCTTGCTGATTGTTTTGGCTGGGGAGTTCCCAATATTTCTAATTTCATTTTTTAATATTTTTTTCGTTCGTAAACCTGCATATCATCCAGATATGGGATTAATTGGTAATCTGTTGTTAGAGACATATCATTGAAAGGCTCGCCCCGCGTCAGATTTGCTGATATGATACTTTGATTTTTATCATTTTGATCTTTTTCAATAAGCATCGCTGTCTCACACAAATTCATCAAGTTCGTTCCAAGGGATCCCCGGGGCTTTCTGATCCCAGAAGCGGATCCAGAAGGATTTTCATGCAGCACCACAAGTATGTGCGTATGATATTGCTTTTTAAGCCTCAGAAGCCACTCTGTAACCTCACCACTTTCTAAAGGGCTATTGAAGTCTTGAAGAAAGTGAACAATATTATCCAGGATCAGTAATCCGCATTTTGGATTCATCTTTAGATACGTTTCGACAAGCTGTTTTTTTTGATGGATGGATAATCCAACTACGGAATAATAACTTACCTCACACCCGGTCAAACTAAAAATAATTCTTGTCGCATTTCTACAATGATATTGAGACTGCTCAGTGTCAAATATTCCAATCTCCTTCCTTTCATATGAAGAATGCAGCTTATTATTTTCACCTTTTAAAATCGCTTGGCAGATAGATCGTATAAAGGCTGATTTTCTAGCCTTTGCGGGTCCAAACAGTAGCGAAATATTATCTTCGGTCATGATCGTAATCCGGCGGCCATCCTGCTTCACTGAAAGAATCGGTATAGGGTCCGGGATATCGGAGCTGGGAAGAATCAAAAAATCATTAAGGTTCAGGAATTCTTCCGGTTTTTCAACGATGTCTAATTTTAATGGCTGCAACATTATAATTTCATTTTACTTAACGGAACGGGTTCTATAAATCTGAAAAAGTCATTATTCATAGCTTTGAACATGGGAAAGTTTTCCTTTGCGGATTGCAGCGCTTTTTCCAGTAACTCTTCAACCTGATCAAACGTGATACGATTATCTTCCGGGATAGGAACATATTCCTGTTTAGTAATTACCATATCAGCCCCCGGGGTATCTATGCCCTTACGGACCTCATCCAGATATTTGGCTTTATCTTTCGGGATTCGCTCGTATTCCTGGTAAATCCAAAGTTCATCTGCTATCATCCGGATAACTTCTTTTTTAGGATTTATCATTACAGACAATCGGGCCAAGGTGTTCGATGCTTCAGGCAATCCCATCGGAAATTTTATTTCAGACTCAGGATAAGCCTGTAAAATCGCTTTATTTTTTTTATTGGTGACTTTGTACGTCATTAGTAAATAAAACAGAATTAACGCATCTTCCAGGGCCGTGTTACGCTTTCTATTGTTCTCCTCCTGTATCAGGGTATTTAATGCTTCGATATCATGCTGATTTACTTTGATAGTTTTTGTTCCCTTGATAGCGTACTCAAATCTGTTGTGTAAGTGGTTTAGTGCTTTCATTATTAAAAATCTTTATTGCATCAACTACAAGCCGGTTAAAAGCTTCATTTTTTTCAATCATGGTATTCGCTCGGTCGACAATACTATCAAGCTTATACACGCCGTTTTCATTCGTTTTCCTTAATGATGGGAGTGACATTGTATTTTCAAGCCAGAACCGATCAAATCCGGCTGCATGCTTATGGCATTCCTCGAAAAACTTCCAGACCAGTATCAACCTGTCAGTTTTCTGATTATCTACCTCGACAATGAGCCTTATCGCATCATACCAACTTCCAATATTTGCATCGTTTAGAGTTTTATGGTTAGGGTTTTCCTTTTTCCATACTTCCCAGAAGCGATATGCCAAAAGAAAATATTTCTTGTTCCCTTCAAAATTCTTGTAGAACTCGTTGAGGTTTTCAACCGAAACAAAAGATATATTCTTATACTTATCCTTTATACTATTCTTTCCTTTACTTTCCTTTACTTTAATAGCATCTTTTTGCATTGCGGTTGCATGCGGTTGCATTGCAGTTGCATCTTTGCTCCATCTTTTATTGGCATTTTCCCGGGCGCGGTTACTTTTCTTATCCATTCTGTTCTTCAGACTTTCAGAGTAGAAACACTTACCGAAATCGCTTCCAGTAAAGGCAAATAACCTAAAGTCTTCAATGATGGATTTTATTTTTGCGGAATCAGTACGAAGGTCATAAGCTATAGTGTTATAATTACAGACACTCGTATAGTCTTTGGATTCTCGCAGCTTTTCAATCAATGCCCAATAGAGGCCGTAACCCTCCCAGCCGTGCTTCATACGTAAAGCAATTATTTTATCGTCAATTCTGGCATTACTATCGTGGCTGAAGTAATATGCTTCCTTACTCATTTTAAATCTTTGATATTGCAGGGAAATCTTAACCCGTTCATTTTTTCTGCTGTCACTGCGTTACCGCTGACACTGATGATTTTAACTTTATCTCCTTTTGCTGCCCAGAAGCACTTTCCGAATTTGGCATCTTTGTTAAGGACCTTTATTTCTCCAATCATAATTTTTAGGCCTCATCTTTCAGGTATTCTTTACAAAAACTTACATCAATAACAGCTTCACAAGGAATTACTTTTGCTGACTGAAGTACAATCTGAAATTCTTCATCATCCTTTTCTTTCTGAAACTTATCACTTAAAAAAGCCTCTATTAAGGCTTTACCGTTTTCAGCATTCAGAGCCTTCACAATAAAACCATTACTATAGGAGTGATCATTTTTAAGAATCTCAACTTCTATACTGTAAAATTTAGGCTCTCCATCATTTTCCTGGGAAAGATTTGTTATCAGAACCGCATTGTTCATTTCCTTTACACCCGCAACTCCGAAATGTCCGGGATAAGATTGTTCAATAAAGTCTTTTGCGATTTCTAAAGCGATAAAAACAGAATTAGCATACAGATAAATATTCTTTTTCTTACCTGAAATTGTTGCTGTTACACACCATGTCGAGTTTAGGTATTCCTCTGAAAAAATTCCGTCTCTTTTTTGATTACTAACCTCTACTTGTCTGATATCACCTGCTCTTAAATGAAAGTCGATGACCTGAAGATTATGATTGTCCAAAAGGGTTCCCACCTCGAGTATGATTTCATTTCTTTCAATTGAGACTACTTCCTGTGTATCTTCATCAATAAAATCTTCATACCATGTTCTTAGTAATCTTTTTGCGAGATAAAGACCTTTCATTTCCTCGATTGTTGAGGCGAAAAATCTATCTTCCTGATGTCTTGTTTTCAATTTTTCCATTGTTATAAATAAATTTTGTTATGATATTTTTCTAATTCGTTTTCAATAGTTTCCAGATGTGCGATATCTTTGGGCTCCGGGAGATATAGGTTAAATCGATTTACAGAGTAGTTCCGGAATCGCTCAATAGCAGTTGACATTTCCACTGTATTAAGTTCGGATGTGCTTCTCCAGCGCATACGTACCTCACCTGTTTTATAATTGATGAATTCCACTTCAAATAAATCCGGATTCACAATTTTTTTAAAAATTTCCTGCTTAATTTCTTCCATGGTGTCACCATATTCGAGGGCAAACCATCCCAAAATCAAATGCAGGTAATTGTTTTGGCTGTAGGTCCTATTTTTCCTCTTCTCCAAAACTTCAATTTTTGCATTTTTTGAAAACAGATGATTAAGCCTTTTTACGGCTTCTTTTCTATCTGTAGGTCTGGAAGTATCGAAAATCATTTCTTAAAAAGGAGTTTTGTTAAAGTCTATGATCATTCCGTTATCAGCTACATAGGTACTCTTTCCGGTAATCCCGGCCACTTTACGAGAAAAGTCCGCTTCATGGGAGTTGCCATCTGACAGGTGGATCAGAACTATGTTATTTACCTGGCTGAGGTTATTCGATTCAAGAAATTCCAAACAGGTCTCAATACTCATATGAGAATTATAGATCCGATCCCGTAGGAACTTCGCACCACTTAACCTGTTATTCATAATTTCCCCGTCATAATTCGCTTCAATGATAATATTGTTTAGGCCCTCAAATTTATACGGGCAATAAACCGTATCGGTGAGAAATAGGACGGTGCCGCAATCAGCATGATGGATAAGAAACCCGCAAGGCTCCGCCACGTCGTGGATCGTAGGAAAGGAAATAACTTTGAAGTTTCCAACTTTAAAATTTCCTTTTTGCGGAATTACTTTTTTCCGGTGATTATTTCCGGGAACAGTTTTCGAGAAAGTTCCTGCTGTTGCGTAAACATCGACTCCTGCCGTCATTACCTCGTTGATACTTTCGGCATGGTCTCCATGTTCATGAGTTACTAAGCACCCGGAAATTTTTTCCACATTAAAATCAACTGCTTTTTTAATTTCCCGGATATTTACTCCGCACTCGATCAGGAGGGCCTCCTGCTGATTTTCCAGCAGGTAGGCATTTCCCTTGGATCCTGATCCTATTACCTTCAACTTCATTAGAATGAGGGGCCGTCGGCAATTGGTTCAATTTCCTCTTCAATAACCTCTTCATTATTGATTTCCTCAAACTTCGCATCCTCTGCATCCTCGAAACTTAGTGTTTCCTTATTGGCATTTTCCCGGATATTCTGCTTAACATCCTCTGCAACCCGATCAACCGGCGCATTCTTTTCATCATCATCGTAAAGGATAGCATCATCAGATCCACGAATCAACAGTTTGCAAGCCCTGTTTATTACAGTTTTCATGGCCATCTGGTCAGGGAAGTTTTTATGAGCGGGAGAATTCCCTTTCATGGCTCCCTGATTCCAGGCATCACGAATTTGCTGCATGCTCATAATTTCAACGTCTTTCGATCCATCCACCATATCCATCACGGCGTAAGCCCCCACGACATCCTTGCTGCCTAAACTTTCCAATGTCTGTTTATGGCTGATGATTTTAGATTTTCCAGTTTCCGGATTAACTTCAAATTCAAACTGGTCCTGCTTGAATATTGCCCGGGCCTTGATATCTTTTAAACCGCCAAACCTTTTTGCCAGAACTATATTGCCTGTGTATTCGATTGAGCAATCCAGCTTATTACCGTACGGGATGAAGTCGCACTGTTTTTTCATAGGAGAAAGCCCCCACACTACCATTTTTAAAAGCGCGTTGGCAATGCTTTCTTTAGTACATACTTCCAGCACCGGTTTTTTTTGACTATTTTCTGCTTCAGATAAAATCAGATAGGCCGATTTCAGTGCGTTTTCTGGGGAATAATCTTTCGGGATACGTAATTCTCCGGCTGCCTGAAAAGCGTCAACTTTTGCCAGCACCTGTGCGGAAATATCCTTTTTTACTTTTTCTAACTGAGTGTTATTTTCTTGTGACATTCTATTATAGTTTTAAATTAATCGCAATATGATCTGTTACAGTGAGGGCATCCGGTTATTAATTCCTTCCCTGCTTTTTCAACTGAAATTCCAGTAATACGAACTTTTTCTTCACCTGTGAAATAGTCTTTATATTTATGTTCGATTGGTGTGTAGATGTTTTTTCTACAGCTCCAACAATTTCCACTCATCGGTGCGAAATGAGGATCCTTTCTTGTTTCACAATATTCTTTCTGAGCTTTTGCAGCTTCAACTGCTTTGAATGTTTTATTTTCCATAATTATGATACTCTTAATTTTTTGTCGTCTGGTGATACGAATAGGTTGATGATCTGGGAAGGACTTTCAATCAGCTTAACAACGCTTTCCCGGTTATCGATGAAAATAGGAGCTGATGTATTGTAAAAATCACATAAAGTGTTTATAATGTCGATCCCGGCATTGATCTTACTGGCAGTATTTGCATCAGAGAATGGAACGCCTTTTATCAGTGCTTCGCAGCATTCAATCATACCACCGTTAATTTGTACGTCGAAAAGCTTGAACTTTACAAAGGAGAATTTTTGATTGATCTTTTCTTCAATGGTGTCAACTTTCAACTTAATGAAGTTCTCAATGATATACTGCTGCTTTTCAATATTTGCAATTGATTGGGCCAGCATTTTTTCCTCTTTTTGAAGTTCGGAAATCCTACTATTTGCCGCTGTGATCTGATCATTAACTTTAATCATATCCTGTAGCTTCCGGATATCTTGTTGCAGTTCGGCTTTTCTTTCAGTGAGATCTGCGTTTTGCTGAGGTAGATCAAAAGTGACAGATTCCAATTCTTGTATTTTAATCGCTAATGATTTCAGCTCAGCGTTTTCTGAAATATATATTGCTGTCAATTCTTCCGGATTTATTTTCTGCTGAGGACGGGAAGCATGTTCCTGGAGTGAAGATCGCAGGTCGGCCAATTCTGCATTAATTTTAGAGATATAGTCATATCCGGCGGTTATCCTTTCTGTTAGTGCTTGCACATCTGCCTCTGCTGCCTGTTTCTTTCCGGCAACGGCTTGCCCGTCGACATTGATTTGATCAAGGATCCTTTTTTTGTTGGAATTGAATTTCTCCTGTAATTCAGATTTTTGACTCTCTACCGCATCCGCATCAAGCGTTCTACCGCAGCACGGACAAATAGCCCCATCATCATTGAAAGAAAACTGTTTGGCGTTTTCAACTTCCCATGCTTTCCTAAGCGTTTTGATGATGTTCTCATAAGAATTAATTTTTTCTAATAGTTCCTTTTTTTCATCGATCATCCTTTCCAACTTAACCTCTGAAGGTTTAAGTTCTTCTGACTCTTTCAGTGCAATTTGCCTTTCAATCTTTCCAGCGTCTGATGAGGTTGCAGAAAGCTCTATTTTCACCTGTTCGCTGATTTCAAAATGAATAGTTTTCTCCCGGGACTTGAATTTGAAGATCTGATCCTGATTAAAGTTTCTTTTCCTGATCACCTCATCAAACGCTTTAGACTGATCAAGTCTTTGATTATCGATCTGCTGCAATTCCTCTTCTTTATATGCAATTTCCTTATTGATATCGTCCGCATCTACCGGATCCGGCTTGCTTCGTTCCACCTCATCAATACGCGTCGGGATCATTTTAATGTCATCCTTCGCTTTTTTGATAGTAGCAGCAATCTGTTTTTTGAATTCCTCCAGGCTCTTATTACTCAGTTGGGCAACCAATGCCATATAATCACCGTTGCCTTGGGCCAGATCACTGTCAGAAATATCGCCGGCAACTTTTACCAGTACATCCCGGCGGTCCTGCCATTTAAGCTGATTAAATGCGGTTGGTGATGTGATAAGCTTAAATACTTTTTCATCCAGAATGCCGTCCACTTTTGACTGGTATTCCTTCTGACTCATAGGAACGTCATTCCAATAATACAGAGTTTCATTCCCGGAAAATTCTGCCTCCAGCCTGCCTTTCGTTTTTACCCACTTTTCACGGAAAACTCTTTTCAGTAATACCGGCTCATCATTCACTAATAACTCCCCTGTAACCTCATGATCAATCTTCGGGATCACGACATTATGAGCATCCAGCGTTTTAATTTCAAAGTCCTTCCGGTCAGATGAATCCTTACCGAACATTAACCAGGTAAAAGCATCGAATAGGGTAGTTTTTCCAGTTCCGTTATCTCCGTAGATATTGGTGTTGTCATCAAAATTGATAGTTAGATTCTTGATCCCTTTAAAGTTCAGAAGGGAAAGTTTTTTGATTTTTACTTTATTCATGGTGTCTAATGATTTTTAGGATAGATGTTAGAGCAGATGGCCAGACCGAAAACATACATCGTGCAGTATTCGGAGTCTCTACCGTTTTCAGTGAATGGGATCCGGTCGATCCGGATGAATAATTTTAGAAATGATCTAAAGATTTTTTTCATTTCTTGCGGGGTTTTTTGTAGTTTTGTGTTCATCTTGTAACATTTTTTGTTATGATTGCCATCCGTTGCCGCGGGTGGCTTTTTTATTTATAATTTTTGCCAGTGCTAATTTTTTAGCTTTAGAACCTCTCCGGTCCAAAATCCGGTTACTGTCGATTGGCGCGGCTTCCACTCCGCTATTATCTTTCTCGATAGATCCCAATTCGTATTTTAATAATTCACATTCATCTTTTAACTGATCGATTTTTTTCTCCAGTCTCCAGATTGTGTTCCGGTAAGATTCTAATTTTGCTGTTCTATTCATATCGCATCGATTATAGATTGTATATCTTCAAAGATGTCTGCATCACTCCATTGTGTATGTTTTTTGAAGGATTGTATAAAAAAGTAGTTCTCAATCATCTTACTTTTTCGATATGCCCACAGGTATACAGTAGATTCCCGTACGCCTATATCCGACGCTATTGCACATCTTAAATCATAATCCTCCTGAATTTTACGGGAAACCGTAAGCTTGATTCTGCTATGATTTGCTATATTTGTATGTTTCATAATGAAATATCATTTTGATATAGCAAATGTATAGCAATGCTAGTTAATAAACAATAGCAAAACGCTAGATAAATGTTAAATTTTTGTTAAATAATATAGCAATACTAGATGACCGTAAAAGACAGACTCAAACGATATTTAAAATTTAAAAATGTATCACAAGCTGATTTCGCTGAATCCATAGGTGTTTCACATGGATATGTTGGTGCTATCCGCAAATCTATTCAACCTGAAAAAGTGAATAAGATTGTCAAGATCTATCCCGATCTAAATATTGACTGGCTACTAACAGGAAAGGGAAATATGTCTACAGATGCTATAATTGAAAGTATAAATCCTACGACAATTGATGTATTAAATCAGTTAAAAAGAATAAAAGGGAAAACCACATCTGAAGGACATCTGGTCAATAATTCTACTCTGGTTCCTGTTGAGCAATATAGAATTCCCTTAAAGGGACAAGCAGGATTAAAAAAAGCATTTTTTTCACCAGATGAATATATTGAGGAAAATTTCGAAAAGGAAATAGTGTATGTGCGTCCAAACGAACGTGCAGTATATCATAAGATTGAAGTTGATGGACACTCCATGCCAGGTGTATTAGATCCTGGTGATTGGGCTCATTGCATTGATATTCCGCGTAATACGTGGCTTGAAAAAGATACATTCAAACCTAATAAAGTATATTGCTTATTTCATAGAACGCTGGGAATTTTATTTAAAAGGATTTCAAAAGTAGATACTGATAGAATTACATTAAGCTCGGATAATTCTGACAAAGTTGAATATCCGGATATGGAATTTGACTTAATGGAATTTTCAAAAATTCTTCTGGTCAAGAGAAAGGAAGTTGATTTATAACTATAACAAAAACAATATTACATGAAAACTTTACTGTTTATTATTACATTTTTTTTCGCATCACACTGTATTGCTCAGAATACATCAGATCGGATACAAAAATATTATTACTCCACTTATCAGGATAAAGATTTGATTAAGATAAAAACTGATACCTATCTGATTGACCTGAAGCGTAGCGGATTTATTATTACAAAAAATGAGATACAAAGCTATTATTATGATATCGATATCGAATTAAGATCAGAGAGAAGTAGCGCGAAAGCTAATGTAACATATGCTTTTTTAGATGATCACTATATTGTTTCGTTTTGGTCTCCAAAGTTGTATATGCCAAATACCAAAAAATGGATTGATCTAACGGAGGATGAACCAAGCATGAAGAATGTTATAGATATGTTTAAGGATATCGTCTTTAAAAAATACCAAAACGAAGTTAACTCAGATTTCTAGAATTCCAGTACTGATAGTACTTCAGCTATGTTGCAATCGTGCAAATCACCGTGCAAAAAAGATGTAAATCATATAACATTTTCAAATAATATAAAACCTAACAGATTGATTTCCAGCGATAGAAATAATGCTATTATTCCAGTAAGAGGACTTAAAATCCTGTGCCTCTTTTGGCGTGCGGGTTCAAGTCCCGCCCGGGGTACATAAAAAAAGCTGATAATGTTATATTATCAGCTTTTTTTGTTTTCAGTCTATACTGCCCATAAATTATACTTCACTTATCATATAAAAAATCACTTTCTTCAAAAGCATAGTCAAACTTGGATAATGGCTGGCCAGATTTCTTACCCACTCCCCGCACTGCATCAGAAATTTAAAAAGTTGATTTTAAACAGACTACCTGTTTTTCGTGCCTTCTGCATAAAATTTACAGGAAGGGTCATGAAAATATTCTGAAAAACATGTATATTTGTACTCATAAAAAGGAGTTCTTTATCATACGGCCTTAAACTGCGGATGTGGTGTAATTGGTAGCCACGCCAGAATCAGGATCTGGTGCCGATAAGGCATGGGGGTTCGAGTCCCTTCATCCGCACAGCAGGAAATATTATTCAGCAGATATACGCTGCCTGGATCTGTTTCACATGGAAAACAAACCTCCGCAATTGAATTGCGGAGGTTTGTTGTTTTCATAAGCATCCCGGTAAAAAACTGACCGGTTATTTAAAGTCTGTATTATAAAGCATCGAGTTCCATGATCATCCATACTGTACATGAACCATGTCCTGAATCCCCCAAAGGTTTTTCGAGCAGTGTAAAGCCCATTTTTTCATACATGCTTACCGCTTTGGCAAACTCAGGAAGGCTTTCCAGGTAAATCTGCTTATATCCCATGTCTTTTGCACTGCTGATGCTCTGATTCATTAAAGCCTGGCCCAGCCCTTTTCCGCGTGCTTCAGGGCGGAGATAGAATTTCACCAATTCTGCACAGCCTTCGGGCAACCCCTGTGTAGGATATATGCCGCAACAGCCGGCCATATGCCTGTCCAGTTCCCCTACCCAAAGCACAGAACCCTCCGTTTGGAAAAGCTCATAGAGGTGATCTGTCGTCGGATCCGAAAAAACGGTTCCTTCCCGGGGTGCATCATGTTCTTCAAACGTGTTTTTGATGAGTTTCGACAGACCTTTATTGTCTGTAGGTTCAACTTTTCTTATGATTATTTTTTCCATAGCCTGATTATAGATTCAAGATACTGTTTTTTCCCTGAAATACGCTTTATTCCTGCGCTCTTTCATAGAAATTGAATTTTTATTATAAGCTGACGCGTTGCTAGCTTCTGTGACCACAGATTATTTTCCGAACAGCTTTTTAAAAAAACCACCCTGCTTTCCAATTTGTTCCCGGGCAATTTTCAGGTTATCCTGTGCAGTCTGGGAGAAATTCAGATTAAGGGATTTCTGCAGGTTTTTTATCGCCTGTTCATAATTTCCGAGGTCAATCTGGGCCGTTCCGATATGCTCATACACCTCTGCCACAATATCATCGGCAATACCATCCTGTTGGGGCAATACAGCTATTGCCGATTCACCGTAGCGTACCGTGGCTTCATCTTCCCTCAGATTATAGGCACAGTGAACCGCCCAGTAATAACACCAGAAATCATTGTTCCCTGCCTCTATGCTCTGACCGAAACTTTCAAGGGCCTCATCACTTTCTTTCAGATATACTTCCTGAATGTATCCTTTGTTGTATAGGGCTACCTGCACAGATCTTTCCATCCCTCTTTCCATCCCGAAATGGATGGCCTGCTCATAGCATTCCAGTGCTTTCTCCCACTGTCCCTCTTTTACAAAAGTATCTGCCCTGCTGATCATCAGGCTTGGGTTATCCGGCATTGTTTCCAGCAACTGATCAGCTTCCCTGGCATTTTCAGTAGGGTCAGTATCGATACCCAGGGCAGCGACAGCCTTGGCCCTGTTAATGAAAAAATTGGTCACACATCGGGTCATTTCCGCATCCTGCAGGATAGGGTCTGACGAGTTGATCTGATAATAAGTTTCCAGTCCTCTGTCTGCCCATTGCAGGGTTTCCTCATAGTTGTTAAGTTCAAGGTAGCTGATGCAGATCGTATCTATCACACTGAAAAAAGAAATGATGTCCATCTGGCCTGCATACTCATCCAGAAGCCGCTTTCCATCCATGATGGCCTGTTCCGGCATTCCGCCATACATATAATTGCTCATCCTGTTCATGAGGATGACGAGAAACGGGCTCTGCTCAATCCCCTCGGTTCCGATGGCAATGGCTTCCTGATATTTGCCTTCATGGCTGAGCTCCCCTGCCAGATTATTGCAGCACATAGCGAAAGTGTGGGGATCATCATTCAGCCGGTCACCGGTCTTATGTACAACTGCATCTTTATAAAGCTGATAGGCTTTTTCGTAAAACTTTTTTTTCAACGCACTGAGTCGCTGCTGTTCTGTTTCGGGCATATCAGGATACTGTATCAGCAGCCTGTTGAGTTCTACACCGGTATTGTAGGCTTCCATTCCTGATCCGGTATCCTCGGAAAGGATGAGCCCGGAAAAATCCGGATCCCGCTGATCCTGATTACGGATGTTGAACATGCGGATCTGGAGCACCGGTGATGGCCGTATGCTATGTGCCTTCTCGTAATACGACAGTGCCTCGGGGCCGCTTCCGAGCCAGTACAGCGCAGATCCGGCATTGCGGCTGCACTGATAATTAAGGGGATCTTTTTCAAGTCCCTGGTGGCTCCACTGCAGGCACTGGATAAGGGCATTTTCCCTGTCTTCATCAAAAATATCATTATGGTCAAGGGCAATAAGACCGAGGATGGCACAGAGATCCGGATGGTGCTGTGCTGTATTGAGGGTGTTCACATGCTGAAATATGCGTTCCAGCTCTTCATCATCATCCGGAAGGCCGTACCCGTCCACCCAATATTTTGCCGCTAAGGGATAATTATTGTCCATAAGCGCATTCCACGCTTCCTGGTTAAGGGATTCTTTCATAATATTCGTTTTGTTTCAACTTCGGAGTATAACAAGATTACTCATTTAAGAAGAAACCGGCACGAAAGAATTGATATCCGGCAAACCTGTATTGATATCCTGTTTACTGTAATTACCGTATGGAACGGCCGCCATGGCAAATATAGAGATGATAGCCTATAGCTGCTACTCAGATTTATTTCCTATTTTTGTGTCATTCCCATACCTCATGAAAAAAATCATCCTTATTGAAGACGAAACCAGCGTAGTCTCTTTCATCAAGAAAGGACTGCAGGAGAACGGCTATGAAGTTTCCGTTGCTTTTGACGGAAAAACAGGGGTACAGCTGGTACAGTCCAATGATTTCGACCTGGTGATTCTGGACATCATGCTGCCGGAGATGAACGGACTGGATGTTTGCAAGGAGATCAGGAAAACCAACCAGCATGTTCCGATCCTGTTTTTAACTGCTCTGGGAACCTCCGAAAACATCGTACTGGGACTGGAGTGCGGAGGTGATGATTATCTTGTGAAGCCTTTTAAGTTCATAGAGCTGGTCGCCCGTGTAAAATCACTGCTGAGAAGAAGCAATACCCATAGCGGTGTCCAGGAAACAGCCGGGCCGGAAACGGATCAGGAATATATATTCAGGTTTTCAGACCTTGTTGTCAATGACTATACCAAAACAGTAACAAGGGGCGGGGAAGAGATTTCGCTGACCTCCACTGAATATAAGCTCCTGCTGTATTTTGTCAATAATCCTGAAAAGGTCATTTCACGAGCCGAAATCTTAGAGGCCGTTTGGGGCGTTAATTATGAACTGGGGACCAATGTAGTGGATGTTTACGTTAATTACCTGAGAAAAAAGCTGGATTACCAGGAGGACCAGAAGCTGATCCATACGGTAATCGGAATGGGATATGTCTTAAAAAAACCATAGAGAATGTTCAATAAAAAAGTAATAACCAATCAAACCAAAACCATGGTGCTCCTCATGATGGTTTTTACCACAATCATCCTGCTGTTCAGTGGCCTGGTTTACTTTTCTATTGTCAACTTCTCCCACCAGCGGTTTTATGAACTCCTGAAGATCCGCACGGCAACCATCATTCAGATTGAAAAAGGCAAGGAACACCTGGACCTGCCGGAAAACCATATCCTGAACCGGCTGAATGATGAGGAGCTTCCCATGGAACGCGACTATGTTTTTGCGGTTCCTTCAGATTCCAATTTCAGAACAATATCGCAGGAGGTGCATATCCCCTCCTCTTTTTTCAAAAATATCGTCAAACAGGGGGAAGCCAATTACAACGACAAGGAATTTTACTATATAGGGCAGACATTCAGGTACGGCAGCAAGGACTATATCGCCATTGCCTCAGCCAAAAACCATTATGTCGTCTATTACCTCGGTTTTTTAAAGAGGACCCTGATCACCTGTATCGTACTGTCGCTGTTTTTCAGCATGATCTTTTCTTTCTACCTGTCCAAGACTTTATTCAAGCCTATTCTGAAAATTACCGGCAAAGTAAAGGAAATCAGTTCAGAGAACCTGCACCTCAGGCTTGAACCTCAGCCGGATAACAAAGAACTGAATGAGCTGGTAGATACGTTCAACGATATGCTGAACCGTATTGAAACGTCCTTTGAAACCCAGAACCACCTCATTGGCAATGTTTCGCATGAATTGAGGACCCCGCTTACCTCCATCATGGGAGAAGCCGATGTAGCCCTTTCCATCACGAGGACAGCCGGCGAATACCGCGAAACCCTCGGTATTATCCTGGATGAAGCAGAAAAGCTGGACCGGAAGATCAAGGCCCTGCTGATGATTGCCCAGACCGGTTTCGACGGAAAAATCCAGAAGATGGATAAAGTGCGGATGGACCAGTTGCTTTGGGACGTAATCGAAACCCTGAGGAAAATCGATGCCCGCAACAATATCTTTCTTGACATCAGCATGCTGCCGGATAATCCCAAAAAACTTAAGGTACAGGGCAATGAGCAGCTGCTGCATCTTGCCGTTGCCAACATCATCAGCAACGGATGTAAATATTCGGATTTCCAGCAGGTTAAAGTCGCTTTGGGCGCCACAGACAATGATGTGTACCTGATTGTGAAAGACAACGGAATCGGGATTCCGCAGCAGGAAATGAACAAGATATACGATCCGTTTTTCAGGGCTTCAAATACGGATAACTATGAAGGATACGGGATCGGCCTTCCGCTGGCCAGGAATATCGTACGGATGCACCACGGTGAACTAGTCGTGACTTCACATGAGAACCACGGAACTACCGTGCAGATGCGCTTCCCCAATTTCTACAGCATGCAGAACCAGGACATGTAAATAGGGCTTTCAAGTTCGAAGATTAGCCCATTTGCCTGTTTTCTAATCTCATTTTAATCTCCTTAATCACATTTTAATTTCATTCCAAAGCTCTTCTAATACGGTCGCTTTAGTTTTGTAGTATCAAAAATTAAGATAACGCAAAACCTTAAGATATGAACAGAACCATTTTAATTGCCACAGACTACTCCCTGGAGTCGCTGAATATTTTGAAAAAAGTTCTCAAAGAGAAAGATGAATCGGGAGATTCCAATCAATACCATGTTCTTTTGGTTTCGGGTTATGATACCGGGGATTCCATCAGGGATCTTCTGTTCAACACGAAAGGCAGCATCTTCAATAAAATCAGGCCTAAGGAATTCTGTGAAGCCTACAGCATCATCAGGAACAAGTATCCTCACCTGATCAGCAAAATTACCTGTGATATTTTTACAGGAAGCTTCCAGCGTACCTTTAACCAGTACGTCAAATCGAATGCTGTTGAAGAAGCTTATTTTTCCACGTCAGTCAGAAGCAGAGACAAAGGCATATTTGACATCATCCCTTACATCAGGAAGAACACAGACCTGCAGTCTCGCGAGATTTCGCTGGATATCCTCGAGAAGCTTCCTGAAAGAGGAAAACTCGCAGAGATCTTTGTAGAGGTTTGACCATTCAGATCAGAAAAAACACTTTAAAAAAATTAGAACATGTTAAGAAAATACAGTAACAGCAGAACGTTGGGAGATAATATCAGGCTGGGGACTCTGACTGCTTTTACCGCAGGGACCATCAATATTGCCTCATTACTGATCTTCCTTTCCTTTACCTCCAATGTAACGGGGCATTATGCCATTTTTGCAGCGGAAATCAGCAAGGGTAACTGGTCACAGGTTGCCGTAGTGGGAGGATGGATTTTCTTATTCTTCTTCGGAGGTTTCGTGTCCAATTTTATTGTGATCAACTTTAACCGGAAGAGCAAGTATTTTGCCCATGCCATGCCGATTGTCCTGGAGATTATATGCCTGATGTTTGTAGGGGTGTACGGGCAGCTGTATTACCAGCAGACGCTCGGGGAAACCGAGGCACTGGTTGCTCTCATGTTGTTTGCCACAGGGCTTCAGAACGGGCTTACGGCAAGCATTTCCAACTTCTCTGTTAAAACCACCCACCTTACAGGAACTACAACCGACCTTGGAATCCTGTTTTCCATGTTTACGCAGAAAAAGTTCAGGAGCAATCCCGAGCTTACGGCAAGAGCCAAGCTTCTGATGAGCATCATGATCTCATATGTAATGGGAGCGATCTTCTCCGGGCTTACCTATTATCATCTGGAATTCAGGGTGTTTTATGTGATCAGCGCTTGTCTATTGGTGGTAATCGGGTATGACGCCTATAAAATCCATTTAAGGCATTTCAATACGCAGTATCGGTATGCAAAAATTTATAAGAAACCCAATGTGGTAGCATCCCTGTATGAAAAGATCCATGGGGAACAGCCTGATAAAAAAGAAAAAAGGAACCTTGTCTTTGACAAATAATAAAAAACAATATCAGTATTAATTTTGTGTAAACTTAGCTGAAGCAATCCTCTAATTCTCTCTGCAATTAGGGGGTTGTTATTTTATCCACACAAAGACCTTGATAAAACGTTCTTAATTGTTGATAATTAAATCTTAATTCACGGCTGGAATGTTTTTATTCCCGTTTTCATTGACTATTTTTGTAAGTTGATTTACGTTTTTATGTCAGATATTATTCAGCTTTTACCGGATCATGTAGCCAACCAGATTGCTGCAGGGGAAGTCGTGCAGAGGCCTGCATCTATTGTGAAGGAACTATTGGAAAATGCGATCGATGCAGAGGCTGCCAAGATAGAACTGATCGTACGGGATGCGGGCAAGAATCTCATCCAGGTAGTTGATGACGGCAAAGGAATGTCTGAGACGGATGCCAGAATGGCTTTTGAGCGGCATGCTACCTCCAAGATAAAAGGAACGGAAGACATTTTCAAAATATCAACCAAAGGGTTCAGGGGTGAGGCACTGGCTTCTATTGCTGCCGTATCGCAGGTGGAGCTGAGGACCAAACAGGCAGGAGCCTCTATCGGAACCAATATTTACATTGAAGGCGGCGTATTCCAGTTCCAGGATCCCGTACAGACTGCCGAAGGCTCCAACTTCCTCGTTAAGAATCTTTTTTACAATGTCCCTGCCCGCAGGAAATTCCTGAAAAACAATAATATCGAATTCAGGCATGTGATCGATGAATTCCAGCGGGTAGCCCTGGCCCATGAAAACCTGGAGTTCTCGCTTTACCACGATGACGAAGCCGTATTCAGGCTGAGAAAGGGAAGCCAGATGCAGCGTATCGTGGATATTTTCGGAAGGAAACTCCAGCCGCAGCTGATCCCGATCAAAGAAGATATCATCTGGTGCCAGCTCCATGGCTTCGTAGCCAAACCGGAGGGAGCCAAAAAGACCAGAGGGGAACAGTTCCTGTTCGTCAACGGGAGGTACTTTAAAAGCGCTTATTTCAACAAAGCAGTGCAGGAAGCTTTTGACGGCCTGCTTCTGCCGGGTTATATTCCCACCTTCTTCCTGTACCTGGAGCTTGACCCTGAGAAAATCGATGTCAACATCCATCCCCAGAAAACGGAAGTTAAATTTGAGGATGAGCACCTTATTTTTGCACTGATCCGTTCCACCATAAAAAGATCCCTGGGAATCTACAATGTCGCTCCCAGCCTGGACTTTGAAAAGGATCCGAAGATCGATGAAATCATGCAGAAATCGTTCCCGAGCAAAGCAAACAGCGGTACCGTGAAGATGCCTGAGATCATTGTTGACAGGGATTACAATCCTTTCCTTCAGGAGCGGGAGTTTAAGCAGACGGAGATCAGTAACCTGGCAGAGATGTACCACCAGAATATTTCTGCGGAACCTTCCAAGATTAACCTTTTTGAAGATGAGGATTTCGATGAGGACCTGATGAGGCTCCCGAGCGGCTACTGGCTGTTCAATAAAGGCGACAGGACCCTGATGCTGGACCTGGGCAGGATGCACAGGCTGGTAGTAGCAGAAAGTACGAGACCTTCTAAAAAAGGCGTGCCCAATACCCATGCCCTGCTTTTCTCCCTGGAGTACCATATGAACGAAATTGAGAAAAACAAATACAAATCCATCAAGAAATTCCTTCCGGAATTAGGGTTTGACATGAAAATTGCTCATGAAAGCGTACTGAGGATCGATGCTGTGCCTGAAGGCCTGAAAGAAACCCAGGTCATGAAGTTCCTTGAAGATCTTTTTGAAATACTGGAATACCGTACGGAAGACGAATTCATGCACTTTTACCAGAACCAGTGGAATAAAATGCAGTCCAAATCCAGGTTTGATTTTATTTACAAGAAGGATGCGGAACAGCTGATCAGGGATTTTACGGCGCTCGGTTTTCCGGAATTCCTGCCTAATGGCAAAAGATGCTTTTACGAGGTCCCTTTCAATGATTTTAAATCCAAATTTTAAGCAATGTTTAATACGCTACCTCCAATTACACGAAATATTATCATCATTAACGTTATCGTTTTTGTGATAACGTCGTTTATATTCCCGCAGCTCAATGAGACGCTTGCAGCCTATTATCCTTTTTCACCCAACTTCCATTCGTGGCAGATCATCACCCATATGTTCATGCACGGAAGCATCATGCACATTTTATTCAATATGCTGACTTTATGGAGTTTCGGGCCGATCCTGGAACAAAGCCTGGGAGAAAAAAGATATCTGATCCTTTATTTTGCCTGTGGTATCGGAGCATTTATCCTGTTTAACCTCTGGAATTTTATTGAAGTACAGCAGATTGTTTCCGGCATGGAGCAATTAGGGCTGAATGCCTCTGAAATTTATCCTAAAGCAGCAATCGGATATTCCGGAGACCTGCAGATCAGCGCAAAAACACCTGAAGGACAGGCTCTGTCACAACAGCTGTACATGGCACTCAGGGTTCCTATGGTGGGTGCATCAGGAGCCATCTTCGGGGTTATTGCTGCATTTGCTACGCTCTATCCTGATGCCAAGATCATGATCATGTTTATTCCTGTTCCGGTAAAAGTAAAATTTTTACTGCCGGTTATTATTGTGGTTTCCGTATTTCTGGGAGTATCCGGAAATGCAGGCGGAATTGCTCACTTTGCCCATGTAGGAGGCGCACTGGTAGGCTGGCTCCTGGCCAGAAGCTGGAGAAAACACATCTACCGTTTTAATTAAAAAATACATTTGTGAAGATTGTCCGTTTTGTGTTTCTGCTCGTTCATGTAGGGATTCTTATGCTTTTGTCAGCCATGCTGCTGAACGCTTATATTTCGCCTAAAATTTTTTCCTGGCTTAATCTGCTGTCTCTGGGTTTTCCGATCCTGATGATTGCTTATATCCTGCTGACACTTCTATGGATTGTACTGTGGAAGAAAAGAGCCGTTGTCTTCCTTTTGTTTGGCCTTCTTTTTTTTAATGCAACCATCCGCTGGATCAATTATACTCCGGCCAGTAAAACAACACCGGACCTGAAGATCATGTCCTACAACATCAAAGGCGGAAAATATGGACAGGATGAAATTCAGCGCTATGTCAGCCAAAACAACCCGGACATTGTGCTTTTGCAGGAGTGTTCTGATGTAAGTTATTTTAAAGGCTTTCCTGAAAAAAAAGCCAATGCAGTGGTTTCCATCCTATCCAAATATAAGATCATCAGCCAGAAAGAATTGATTGAAAATAGAAACGGGGATACAGAAAATGCTTATGCAACACAAAATGATATTGAAATTAAAGGAAACATCTACCGTATCATCAATGTCCACCTACAATCGTATTATTTTGAAAAGGAAAACCTGAAGCTCAACGGTAACGAGCAGGAGGATAAGGTAAAAGTCAAGAATGTTCTCAGCAGGCTCCTGTCTACCTTTAAAATCCATCAGGAGCAGGTAGAACTCATCAGACAAGCTGCTGAACATTCTCCTTACCCCGTGATTGTAGCCGGAGACTTCAATGCCGTTCCCAATTCTTACGAATATTATCACATCGCCGGATACCTGAAAGATGCATTTGTAGAAGCCGGACGCGGCAGCGGCACCAGCTTCCATGATTATAAATTCCCTATACGAATTGATTATATATTCACTTCAAAGAATATAGAAGCAGTAAGTTACCATGTAGACCGTTCCGTTAATTTATCGGATCATGATCCGGTGCTGGCCACCTTCAGATTAAATGCTAAAAACTCCCAAAATTAGTTAAGACCGGCCTTACTGGTAAGATTTTTGCTTAAAGTTAGCGGATTGATACTGCTTCATGAAACTGCCACGGATATTATTAGGTATTCATATTATCGTCATTATTCTGTTGTTGTGTACCTTAGGGAATGCATGGATACCGCCTAATATCCTTGCCAACCTGAATTTCCTCTCCCTCGGGTTTCCTTATCTGATTATCCTTCATATCATCCTGACCCTGATATGGGCTTTCAAAAGGGAAAAAATTGCATTAGCCTTTGTAGCGGTCACATTCCTGTTTTACAACCCTATACGGCGCTGGATTAACTTTTCGCCGGAGAAGGAAGATGTAAAGTCAATGCGTAATATTAAAGTACTGACGTTCAATGTAAAATACGGTTTCTTCGGTTGGGATAAGGTTAAAAAATATATTGAGGACCAGAAGGCAGATATCATTCTCGTCCAGGAAAAAGATACCAACCACGCGATTAAAAAAGACATGGTAAAATATCCTACCGTGATCCTGAAAACCAAACACAGGATCATCAGGCAGGCAGAACTCATAGAAGACCGGTCCAGAGGAAATTCTTTCTATGCGGATATTGATATCAATGGAAAGATCGTAAGGGTGGTGAATGTGTATCTGGAACCCTTCAGGCTGCATAAATCCATGCTGAAGTTTGACGGGATCGGAAAGGAAGGAAGCAAGATCAATGCTCTGTTTTCTCATATGACCCCGACTTTTAAAGCCCATGAAGAGCAGATCAAGAAAATAAGGAAGGCCGTAGACCTTTCGCCCTATCCGGTTATCCTGGCCGGCGACTTCAATTCCGTGCCGAATTCCTATGAATATTTTAACCTGGGCAAAGACCTTCAGGATGCGTTCCTAACGGCGGGGAACGGAAGCTCTACCAGTTTCCATGATTATAAAGTCCCGCTGAGAATCGATTACATATTCACTTCAAAATCCATTATCCCGCTGAGTTACAAAGTAGACCATTCTGTAAAATTATCGGATCACTATCCTGTAATTGCAGAATTTCTGCTAAATTAGCTTTCATGAAAAACTCAGTGTTTGCTATCTGCGCTTTAGGTACCGTATTTCTTTCGTGTTCCAGGAAAGAGCATGCTGATCCCTACCCAGAGTACAGCGCTAAAGCGGATTACGATACTGCAGCAGTAGACTCTTTTTCACACGGGGCCACCTCTGTAGATGTGATCAGGCAGATCAGGATGTCTTCCCAGAAATACAAAGATTCTATCAAGGAGGCATCAAGGCTGCAGGCAGAGCAGGACCGTATCGCCAAGGAAGCAGAGCAGGAAAATAAGCAGAAACTGGAGGAAGAAAAGAAAAAAGCAGCCCGGGAAAAGCAACAGGCAGATCCGCCTGCACCGGCAGCCCAATAGGATGAAATTAACCTTTTAAAAATATACAATATGAAAAAACAAATTTTAGCAGGATTGCTGGTTTCAGCGCTGGTAGCTTCTTGCACCAAATCAACGACCAAGACAGAACAGGTAGAAAATCCTGACGGATCTGTAACGACCACGACTACAGTAACAGAAAATACCGGACTGGTAGACACTTCTAAAGTTAATGAAGCGCGACAAAATGCAAAAGTAAAAGCTCATGAAACCGGTGAAAAGATCGATGCTGCCGCGCAAAAAACAAAGCAGGACCTTAAAGAGGCCGGGAAAGACCTCAAAGAAGCCGGAAAGGAAATCGGGAACGATGTTAAAGATGCTGCCGCCAAAGGCGCTTCAAAAGTGGAAGAAGGGGCCAGGAAGCTTAAAGAAGACCTTAAAAAGTAGCCATCAATACAAAAACCGCAGGAGACTGCGGTTTTTTTTATCTGTTCATTTCCAGCAAAGGATCCATATATTCCCGGTCGTTGCACAGCCTCGGGACTTTATTCTGCCCTCCCAGCTTGCCTTTGGACTCCAGCCAGCAGTAAAAAAGGTTAGGCCGTGCCCTATGTACTACCGGCCGTTTCAGGGTGATATTGTTGTATCTTTTAGCCTCATAATCCGAATTGATGGATTTAAGGTGGTTGTCAAAAATGTCGATGAAATGTTCCAGGCTATCCGGTTGGCGGCTGAATTCAAAGATCCACTCATGGGCTCCGCTTTCATTTTCTTTCATGAATATCGGCGCTCCGGTAAATTCCGTAATGTAAGCACCGGTTTCTTCACAGGCCCTGGAAAGCGCAGATTCTACGTTGGTGATCATCAGCTCTTCTCCAAACGCATTGATGTAATGCTTTGTTCTTCCCGTAATTTTAATCCTGAACGGATTCACGGAAGTGAAGACCACTGTATCACCGATCAGATACCTCCAAAGTCCCCCGTTGGTAGTGATGACCATGGCATAATTCCTGCCGATTTCCACGTCTTCCAGGTTCACTACTTTCCGGTTGGAAGAGTGAAACTGGTCCATCGGAATAAATTCATAGAAGATCCCGTAATCCAGCATCAGCAGCATTTCATCGCTGTCTGACCGGTCCTGGATTCCGAAAAACCCTTCAGAGGCATTATAAATTTCGTAATAGTTGATCTTTTTGCCGATGATCTGCTTGTACTGTTCCCGGTAGGGCTTAAAGCTGATCCCGCCGTGGAAGAATACCTCAAGGTTTGGCCAGAGCTCGGAAATGCTGCTGATGTCTTTTTCATTTAAGATCCTCTGCAACAGTACCATCATCCAGCTCGGTACGCCCAGGATACTGCCAACATCCTGATTTTTCACTTCGGAAACAATCGCTTTCAGCTTGCTTTCCCATTCGGACATCAGCGAAACTTTCTTGCTCGGCGTCGTCGTCACTTCCACCCAGAAAGGCAGGTTATCAATCAGGATCGCCGAAAGGTCCCCGAATTTGGTATTAAAGTCCGCATACAGTTCTGAGCTTCCGCCCAGGCGCAGGTTTTTGTTGGTGAAAAGCTGGTTTTCAGGATGGTTGTTGGCATAAATGGACACCATGTCTTTTCCGGCTTTCATATGGCAGTATTCAAGGCTTTCTGCAGAAATGGGGATAAATTTGCTTTTGGCATTGGTGGTCCCGGAAGATTTCGCAAAATGCTTGATGTATCCGGGCCAGCTTACATCTTTGAATCCCTGCCGCGCCTTTTCGATATAAGGCTCCATATCTTCGTAGCAAACTACCGGAACCTTGTTCTTAAAGTCCTGATAGCTGGATATGGAATTGAACCCATACTTCTTCCCATATTCCGTGTCTTCAGCATGAAACAGCTGAGAAAACAGGATACCTTTCTGAGTTTCAATAGGATGGTCGATAAAATTCTGGATCTGATCGATCCGCTGACGGATGAACCAGTTGACCACCGTATTAAAGAGTGCCTTTGTTGCCATTACAACAAATATAATGATATTTGAATTTTCGGAGAATTTTTTATGGTGTTTTTACAGCAGTAACAGACTATTTTTAGTACCATATGAACACGCTGGTGTAAAAAAGGACTATGTTTCTGAACCTGATCGGCTTAAAATGATCATTTGGCAGACCATTTTAAGCGTTGGCTAAGGATTCAAAATCCTGAATACCGGATACTGCCGGAAGGTTTTCTCTTCAAAATAAGGCGAATTCCTGTAGATCCAGTCCAGCTGGGCAGTCCCGTCTTCTGCAAATGCAGGATCGGAAGCTTTTTTAGCCTCACACTTCTGTTTCAGATCCCGGTCTTTTTTCAGAAGGCCGGAAGCCGTGTCTTCAAAGATATAGGCTGAATAATATTCTTTCTGTGCTAAAATCCCGTCAAAGAAATTCCAGTTGAAGAAGGAGTCCAGTGCTTCCGGCTCCAAGGTCTCAATAATGTATTTCACCCCTTCCTGCCGGGTGGGCACCAGGTAATCCCCTGCCATAAAAGAAATGGTCCTGTTTGAAGTATTCACGGTCGTATCAAAGTGCACGTAATGCCCTTCATAAGGATTTTTAACGGTTTTAAAATCATTGATTTTATATGTTTGCACAGCCATTGTACTATCCTTCCGTATCGGTTTAATCTGAATGTTGTTCCTCCTCAATTCCTCGATTACCCGGTATTGTGACTGCGGAACGACATAATACTCCGGAATGTTAATATAGCCGGTAGGGACGGCAGTCGTAAACAGCTTTATGTTTTTTGTAAACGGCTTGTTGCGGTCATAATACAGCCTGGGTTTTCCTGAAATCCCGCTGGGTTTGTATTTTCCTTCATAGCCTTTAAAATCCATGGTCGTGTATTTTGTGGAATCGATCTTCCAGCGAATCCCGTATCTTTTCCCTGGCTGGTACTGCTTCAGATTTTCAATGCGGAGCTGCCTGATCTTTTTGTACTCCTGGTCTAAATTCTTCAGGTTGACCAACATGTACTGATAGGTAGCATCCACCCTTTTATCATAGGGTTTCAGCATATGGGTTTCGGGAACCGTACCCAGTGTATTGAATAAAGTGGTATATCCCGTAGAATATCTCGGTGAATCCTCGAAAGCAGCGAATCCCACTTCGGGAACATCCCCGTGAATATTGACATAGGGCGTACTTTCATACCCGATCTTTTTCAGGTCTTCCAGGTTTTTTGCCTGATAAGTTGTGTAGAAATAATTTCCCAAAACATGACCCAGGCGCTCCTTGAATGTGGAGATATAGGTAAAAGTATACTGATAATCTGCACCGTTGCTGACGTGGTTATCAATAAAAACATCCGGTTTCAGCCACTGGTAGATCTGCTGGAAGCTTCTTGCGTTCTTCGTATCGGCTTTAATGAAATCCCGGTTCAGGTCATAATTCCTCGCGTTACCCCGGAACCCGTATGCTTCGGGGCCATTCTGATTGGCTCTGGAAAATGAACCTCTGTTCAGCATTCCGCTGACATTATAGGCTGAAATAGCGGCCACCACAAAATTCTGCGGACGCCTGATCTTACCGGTTGCCAGATCCCGCATCAGCATCATGGTCGCATCAATGCCATCCGGTTCGCCGGGATGGATTCCGTTATTAATGAACATAACTGCCTTTTCTTTTCTTAACCGCTCCATGTCTTTTTCCGGAAAAGGGTTATACAGGACTATATAAATTGGTTTTCCATTGTCATCCTCCCCTTTTTTCAGGTATTGGATGGTACTGAAATTCCTGGCCAGGTTTTCATACCAGGCATTCATTTCGTCATAGGTTACCGTCCGGTTGCCATTGCCTTCTTCAAACGGCGTTTTAAAACCGTTCTGGCAGTACAGCAGGGATGAAGCAAAAAGGAATAAAATTGTATTCAGTTTCATTGATGGAAATTTCAGGCTTTAAAATTACTTAAAGTTTTCGGAAACGGATGGACGTTATTTAAAGCATTTGGCGGGATGGAAAGGGCATTCACCTGGTGTATACCAGCTATTGATGACATGGTCACCATCTGTTTATGACCTTTGGCTGACTCATCTTCTTCCAGCGGAGATGAATTTTGCTCTGTACATGATACGATCCAACTCTAAGCAAGGAGCTATTTCAGTGTCTTAACAGCATCCTTATTCCGTCCCGTCTCATCAGGATATAATTCAGGAAGCGGATCGCTCTGCCAGAATTCTTTGGTATGGATATCCATGATGGTCAATGACCCGGTGAAACCTGCTCCGGTATCGATATTCCAGATATTGGCTCGATGTAACGGTTCTTTACTTTCCAGATGCAGGGTCGGGGTATGGCCGATGAATATTTCTTTGTACAGGAGGAACCTCTTGGGATACAGTATGGAATTTCTGGACAGCTTTTTATCCATGGCTACAGCAGTTTCCCAAAGCGTCCTGTCCCAGCGGTAATTGGTGGAATATACTTCTTTATCAGGACCGTGCATAGAAGAATACCCTGCGTGAATAAACAGCCGGCTTTCCTCATCTGCATGATAGTTTTTCATCCTTTGGAAAAATTCCAGGTGCAATTCCCGTTCATCCGGAGAAAAGCCGGTATAACTTTCAACCGTACTTTTTCCGCCATTGGACAGCCAGATGTCTTCACTTTGTCCGGAAAAAAGCCAGTCTTCACACCAGGCATCATGGTTCCCTCTGATGAAGGTACAGTCCTGTCCTTCCGCCAACTTCATCAAAAAATCAATCACCATGGCAGATTCGCTCCAGCCGTCTACATAATCCCCCAGGAAGATCAATGCATCATCTTTGGTGACGTTTGCCCTTTCCAAAACCTGCTTCAGAGCTCCGAGCCCTCCATGGATGTCACCTATTGCTAATGTTCTTTTCATACCTTCACAATATATTCCGGAGCTACAAAATCCGTCAGCCAGACTTTATTGTCCGAAAGATAAAACAGCATTCCGTCCTCATGCATTTTTCCGGTCAGAACCGTCAGAATAACCGGCTTCCCGTGCCGCATTCCTACTTTGGTGGCGGTTTCTTTATCCTGGCTTAAGTGCACATGCTGCCGGCTGCGCTTTTCAATCCCGTTCTTAAAGATGTACGGAACATTGACTTCTGCCGTTCCATGGTACAGGAATTCCGGGGGCTGTTGTGGCTGTAAAGCCAGGTCGATGGCTACAGAATGTCCCTGATTTGCACGGATTTTCGTTTTATCTTCATTAAAAATAAACCGTTGTTTATCATTGGTTGCCACTATCTCATCGAGTTCTTTGAAAGTAAAACTATGATAAGAATCTCTTCTTGATTTTGTGATTAATTCATCAACATATGCCCATCCGTTTTCATCCAAATTCAGATGGATGGTTTCAGGCTTATGCCTGAGCACAAGACTTAAAAATTTGCTGATCTTCTTTTTATGTTGTTCATTCATGATATTTATTTCATCAATTGATCTTCTAATGTCATACACATCTTCTCAATATCGTCTTTCCTTACCAGTTCTGCCAACCACTCTTCAGGAATACTTTCAAAACCGTAATACAATCCTGCCAGTCCGCCGGTAATGGCTCCGGTGGTATCGGTATCCTCGCCTAGATTAACGGCTTTCAGAACTGCTTCGGAATAGTTTTCAGAATTCAGGAAACACCACACTGAGGCTTCCAGGCTGTGAAGGACGTAACCCCCGGAATTTATTTCATCTTCAGGACAGACAGAAATATCATTTTTCAGAATCCGTTCAAAAAGTTTAATTTCTTTTGGGTTAAAACCCTGAATTTCTGCAAATTCTGAAGCTATCTTTTGTGTATGGGTATATGCTTCTCTTTTATCTTTTGCTTTGATCAATGCAATTGCAAAAACCACATAGACAAAGCAGGCAAAAACAGAGCGGAAATGCCCGTGCGTAATGGATGACACCTCCTTTACCGTCCGGTATAAACTTTCGATATTTTCTTCGTCCTTAAGATAAAAAGCTAACGGCAAAATTCTCATTAAAGAACCATTTCCATTATCTTCTTCAAAAATATTCCCAGAAAACCGGGCACTTTCCCCTTTGATGAGCCTTGCAATGGAATGCCGGGTTGTTCCTCCGATATCAAAAAGCTTTCCGTGCGCCGTCCAGTGTCCGTATTTTACCCATTTAACAAAGCTTTCGCCAATTTTTTCCAGATCGTAACCTTTTGTTAAACTTTCTGCCAGGCAAAGCGTTAACGAACTGTCATCACTCCACGTTCCTTTCGGCTGGTTCCAGGATCCAAACTCCTGCATATTTGTAACAGGAGTCCTTTTAAGATCTGCTCTTTTTTTAAATTCTACCGGCACACCCAGCGCATCGCCTATACAGACTCCGAAAATTCCGGCTTTTACACTATTTTTCATCAGGCAAGATTTACCAGTTGATCAAACAGCAGCTTCATCCCCTGAGTGGCCGTTTCTTTCAACACCACCGCTCTCTGCCCGTAGCCGAAACCTGTTTCGTTGGGATTGATAACGATCAGAAGGCAGTCCTCTCTAATATCATGCAGCAACCCGGCAGCCGGATATACCTGGAGAGAAGTTCCGATCACCAGGAAGATATCGGCTTCCTGAACTATTTTCGTTGCTTCCTTCATCAACGGGACTTCTTCCCCAAACCAGACGATAAACGGCCTTAATTGAGCACCGTCTTCGGCTTTATCACCGATATTGATGTCGTTTTTATGCTCATAAATCAGATTTTTATTATTGCAGGAGCAGGATTTGAACAACTCTCCATGCAGGTGAAGGATATGGGTAGAACCGGCCCGTTCATGCAGGTCATCAATATTTTGCGTAATGATCTGCACCTCGAAATAGTTTTCCAGTTCTGCCAGTAACCGGTGTGCCTCATTAGGTTCCACTTCCTGAAGCTGGCGACGCCTCTGGTTATAGAATTCCAGGACCAGTGCCCGGTCTTTCCGCCATCCTTCCGGACTGGCCACATCGGTGATGTTGTGATTTTCCCAGAGCCCGTCTCCGTCCCTGAAGGTCTTTATTCCGCTTTCGGCACTGATTCCGGCGCCGGTTAATACGGTTAGTTTTTTCATTTGCTTTGTTTTTATAAAATTTGTACAGATTTTATCATGCAGATTATTGGATGCTTATTTTAATCAATCTTTAGATAGCTGGCAATCATTATTTACTGTAATAATTTTTTATAAATCGCTTCATTTTCATCATCAAAACAGACGAAAATAATTTTTTCAATGCTGTCTGACCGGAAGTGCTTTACAGTCTCCACCGCAATTTTTCCTGCCCGTTCTTTCGGAAAGCGATAGACCCCGGTACTGATGTTAGGAAATGCAATGGTTTTTACATCCAGGCTTTCTGCCAGTTCCAATGAATTCCTGTAGCAGTTTTCCAACAGAGAAGCACACTTTTCCTCATCTCCATTCCAGACCGGGCCAACCGTATGAATGACATATTGCGCCGGAAGATTTCCCGCTGTAGTTACTACTGCTTCCCCGGTATTGCACTTTCCTTGTTTGTTCCTGATCATGATACATTCATCAAGGATCTGCTTTCCGCCTGCCCGGTGAATGGCCCCGTCTACCCCGCCACCGCCCAGCAAAGAGGAATTGGCTGCATTGACGATGGCTCCTGCTTGTATTTTGGTGATATCGCCTTTGATTAATTCAACTTTCATTATCTCAGATTATCTTAATCTTAATTTTTTATTTAAATCCTCATCATCAAACCGCAGCATTTTTTCTTCCGGAATGATCAGGTTGTCCAGATCATCATTCAAAACAAGCTGATGTTGCACCTGTACAAATTCCGAGATATCTTCAATGAGCAGAATATCATCCTGAGCAAAAGATTTTATCAGATTATTTCTCAAACCGATCTGTATTGCTCTTCTGTCCAGTTTTGCCCCGGAAGGATGATGATCCGGATCCCACTGCAACCTTGCAGAAGACTCCCTTACCTGATTCTGCCATTCTTCTCTGGATATTCCCAATCTATCGTTGTAGTCAGAATAAACGGCATTTTCCAGGTATTTTCTAAAAGCATCCATTTTCAGATGGATGGCCAGCACATATTCCTGACCTTCTTTTGTTCCCCAGCCATTGCGATACATCATCCAGAGAAAATTCGGTTTAATCCAGGTCATCCTTTCTAAACTGAAAGGACCTCCGAAGTATTGATTCCTCACAGCAAATTCTCCGATTTCCTTCCGGTATGACTGATATACAATAACTTTTTCATCATCATATTGGGCCATAATGTGATGTCCTTCCTGTGGCCAATGTTGTAATTGTTCTTTATAATTTTTTAATTTGAGTTTCACTTTCTAATTTTAATAATTTCTCTACTGCTGCATTTGCAGCTCCTTTAAAATCTTTCCCAATAAAGACTTTTGTCACTTCAATATTTCCGATAATCGCTCTGTTGAAATCTTCCAGTTCCTCTGAAGGAACCCAAAGTTCATTATGATTTTTCGCTCCAACATTTTGTACAGTATATTGATTTATGATTTCTTCCCGTACTTCAAATTTGGTAACGAATCCAAGATAGTTTCCTGCCTGATCCCGTGTATTCCATTTCTCTGCAATTTCAGTAGCGTAGTCTTCATTCAAAACAGGATAAAAAATCGGCTGCCATTGGAGCCTGGGAGGAAATGCTGTGTAACCGCTTTCGATGATTAACAGCATTTCTTTTTCTCCGACTGGCCTGTATAATGTTTGTTTTTTCATATCTCTCATCTTATTTAAAATCATACACGAAGACCTTCAGCTGATGATTCAGTAAAGTCCGACCGATGATCGGTTCTATTTCTTCCCATTTTCCACCGGCCAGTCCGCAGCCAATTCTAGGCATATGAACGGAAGCATTCCGTTGCAAAGCTTCAGCAGCCAATTTCTCCAGGCATTGTTCTACAGCCTCATACCGGATCGGCGGCTTTCCTCCTGACTTTGAAATTGTTTTATGCTGCCCGATCATATTGCAGACCCAGAGGCCTTCTTCTACCTGAACCATCTGAATTTCACCTAGCCTGAAGTATTCTTTGCTTTGAAACCACTTCCTATATTCTGCTTCCGGTTGTTTCCATTTTCCGGAGATAGCCATGACAAAACCTTTTCCCCAGCCTCCGATATCGTTGCAGATATGGGCGATGATGGCATTCCCCTCAGATGCCGGCCTTGTCGCGTCACCTTTTAGATATTCTATGGTGTTCATCCTTATTATTCTTGATCATTTAACTCTTAATACCTAGGTTATATCAGACAGGCTATTCCTGCCCGTCAATCCTCCTGAATGCCTCTGAATCTGGAGCGTAAGACCCAAATACGGTATCAAAGCTTACCTTCAGGTTTTCAGTTTTAAATGCCGTATCCAGCTGATCCAGGCATGTAACTACCAGATGCTTTCGGTGTGCAGAACCATAGCCTTCGTCTACTTTCAGCGCATAATTCAGCAGTTCGTAATCCAGATCACCGGTCCGGAAGGCTCCCTGGTATTCATTAAAGGTACAGGTTTCTTCGTCATTATTCTGTAATGAAAGCTCTTTTTCATTGCTCATCCAGCCGTTTCCGTGGCGTGTTGCATAACTTCTGGTTACGTAATACATTTCTATGCGGTCAATTCCGATCTGCCTGCATACCTCATGAGCATTTTTTGAGGTGGTATGGGCATAGGTCACATTCGGAAAAACACCGTGGTCCATATCCAGCAGGATTCCCTGGCTTCCTTCAAAAATCAGATGGTCAAATGTATCTAGGTAGCTGTAGCCCTCAATTTTCCATTCTATCTGATCAATAGCATGCAGAAAGTCATTCAGAGCCGCCTGTATTTCTTCTCCGTCCGAAAAACCATAGTAGAAAGCAATGCCTTTCAGTTTTTCAATCAGCATGGCTCTCGGCGCTATCAGGTCGGCAGCAAACAACCGGTATGGGCTTTCATGCCTTTTCATCGTAGCTCCAATACCTTTCCCGCAGGTTCCGTGCTGCGTATTCCTGATGTCTTTCCTGTTGTGAAGGACATCAAAAGGGGTGGTTACTTTAGCCAGCGGATGGATATGGAGGCTGGTATTTCCATTCTTGCTTTTCAGTTCCTTCCACTCATTGTACATAAATACAGGATGAATGGTGCAGTGCTCGGTGAAGTAAGATGGCAGTCCCCGCAAAGCCCCGCTGCAAAAGCTGGAATGCACATGTTTCCGGTCGCCGATCATCACCGTATGCGCCGCCTGCTGGCCTCCGGAAAACCGGATGACCACTGCATCGGGATTCCGGGCTGCCAGGAAATCTGTGGTAATCCCTTTTCCTTCGTCCCCGAATCCCAAACCTATGATGATATCTGCTGTTTTCATTTCAGGAATCTTTGTAACATTCCGCCCCACCCGTCTTTGTGTTCAGTGTTTCCAGTCCTGCGGGTTTTGCAGACAATTTCTTTGATCACATAAGGAACATCCCGGTAGTCTGTAATGGAAATACAGTTCTGTCCCAGTAATTCTTTCCATCCGCGGTCTGCACGCACTGCCTGGTCTGAATGCAAAACGTTAATGTGATATACTTCATATTTCCTTTGAGCTTCGGCCAACAGTTCCTTATGGCTGAATGTCTGCTGTCCCGTTCCCATAATCTCCCTGATGGCAGAGGCTGGAAGGGTTTTTAAACAGGGTTCGTCACCTACCGTAAAGAGAATCCCCTTCTGGTTTCTTTTCTCAAAAGCATCTGTCCTGGTGTGGAAAGCGGCAAAATACCACGCTAAAAGATAGCTTTCTCCGCCGTTGCCACCGCCGCCGGATTCAATATAGGTTCTGGTGAGCCACATATCCAGTTCTTCGTCTCCGGATTCAAACTGCCCGACCTGTAAAGGATAATGATCGCATTCATGGTCTCCGATCCCCATAAACAGCAATGCGGCATCCGGAACCCCACCCTGGATAATTCCTCCCATAAGTTTTGGAAGGCCTTCCTGGATCAGGTTGTACGGGATATGACCCATGCTTCCGGTCACATCCAGTCCTAAAATAATCGGAAATGATTCCGGGTGTACGGATGAGTCCCTGGCTTCCCTGAAAAGGATGCCGTTTGGATTCATAGATTCATGTGCCATTCTTTTAGCATTCTGAGTGAAAATTTCACCTGCACTTTTAGATGCATAGCCCATCTTTCTTGCTCTGTCGAAACGAGCGTCCATGTCGTATCTTGTACTTCCCATAACTTAAATTTTAGTTAAAAACCATTGATATTGTTGATGTGCCAGCTTACAGCTGACTTTTAGAAGAATACAGATGTATTCAATATTTCGTTTATGATTGTGTAGTATACATTACGTCTGTCCTCAGGACGTACTTCAACCCGCTGATCAGTGTTTTTCCTTCATGCCTGAGCGGATGATAAAAGACCAGGGCAGAACCTTTCTTCGGAGCTACAGTAAATAAGCCTTCAAACTCGGTTTCTCCACCCTCAAAATCATCGTTCAGATAGATCAGGAAGGTGTAAAAGCTTTTTTCATTTTCATTCCTGACATAACTGCCATCCCTATGCATCTTGAATCGCTGTCCCGGCGAATATTTATAGATCCTGAACATTTCATTAAAACCTGAAATACGGTAGTCCTCATGGGACTGGGGAAGAAATTCAGCGGCTTTCCTGAAAAGGTTTTCAGCCAGTTCATTATCGAAAACCATCAGCCGGTCATTGTTCCTGATCCCTTTGCTCATCACCTGCCTGCCCTGCATGTTGATCTTTGCTTCTTCGAAGTCCTGGTCTTCTGCCTGTGTGATATAATGATCACATTCTTGATCATTCAGGAAATCCTTGATCAGAAATATCTGCGTATGCAATACTGTCTTTTCCATAATATTCCGTTTTTGCCTGGTGTGTTTATTTTCTCAATTCATCCCGTACATCCATCAAAGCAATCCCAATAGACCATAAGATAAATTCAGCTATTGCGTTATTTTTACACAAATTTAAAAGAATATGGTTTTATCTGCCAAATTAATTTGCGTTAATTTTACGCTAAATGAAATAAGTATCTGATTTTCAGATATAAAAATTTACAATCTAGAAAAGGCTGATGAAGACAAACGCAGCAAATTCCACTGAAAAACGATGGATGATGCCTGAATAGGTATATGAAGTATTTAAGGATAAAAAATTATCCGTTGCTGACCAATCAGCAGATGTAATCATCTGATCAGGACTATTTTATTTCAAAATAAAAGCCCTGCTCTTCCAGTTCTTTGTATTTTTCCTGGTTAAAAGTAAACATTTTCCCCGGCCTCCCACTGCCTTCTTTTTTGAGGTTATTGGTTTCGTTCAATAGTCCGTAACTCATGATTTTTTTCCGGAAATTCCGGCGGTCGACTTCCTGTCCGATAATGGTCTTATACAGGTTCTCAAGGTCTGAAAACGGAAATTCATCATTCAGCAGATTGAATCCGATCGGCTGGTACTGTATTTTTGTACGGAGCCTCTTCAACGCCAGGTCGATGATGGTCTGGTGATCAAAAGCCAGTGCGGGCAAGCGGTTGACGCTGAACCATTGCGCATCATCTGCATCGGAGTCAGCCGACAGTTCATGGTAGGAAGGGTTCACAAGCCCCAGATAAGCCACGGAAACCACCCTGTTCCGGGGATCACGGCCTACATTGCCAAAGGTATACAGTTGTTCCAGGAAATCGGGTTTTATGCCTGCCTCCTCATGGAGTTCCCTTTTAACGGCATCGTCCAGGTTTTCATCATCAAGTACCAATCCGCCGGGAAGGGCCCAGCCTCCTTGGAACGGTTCTATTTTCCTTTTGATCAGGAGGATCTGAAGGTCTTCTTTATCAAAATACCCGAAAACAACTGCGTCTACCGCTACTTTAATATCCTGTAATTTCTTTGGAGTGTTCATTGCCCTGATTTGCGTTGTGAGTACACAAAGTTACGGTTTAGATCATCGTAAAAAAAGGATTTGTGTCATAAACAGAAAATCCGCAGAAATAGATCTGCGGACTTCTTTTATTATTTACCCATTCGCGGGCTATGAATTCATTAATCATTCAGCTTCAGTACTGCCATGAATGCCGACTGCGGTACTTCTACCCTTCCGATCTGCTTCATTTTCTTCTTACCTTCCTTCTGCTTTTCCAATAGCTTTCTCTTCCTGGAAATATCTCCTCCGTAACATTTTGCGGTAACGTCTTTTCTCAGCGCTTTAATGGTTTCCCTGGCGATTACTTTTGTTCCTAAGGCTGCCTGAACGGCAATATCGAACTGCTGTCTCGGGATCAGCTCACGGAGCTTTTCACACATCTTTTTACCGATATAATAGGCATTGGAATCGTGAATCAATGATGATAAAGCATCCACCATATCCCCATTGATCAGGATATCCATTTTTACGAGCTTGGAAGCCCGGAATCCGATCGGATGGTAATCGAAGGACGCATATCCTTTGGAAATCGATTTCAGCCTGTCGTAGAAGTCAAACACCACTTCTGCCAGCGGCATGTTGAACACCAGTTCAACCCTTTCCGAAGTCAGGTAGCTCTGGTTAACGATTTCACCTCTTTTTTCGATGCATAAAGTCATTACCGGGCCTACAAAATCGGATTTGGTAATGATGGAAGCCTTGATAAACGGTTCTTCCACCCTGTCCATGATGGAAGGATCCATCATTTCTGACGGGTTATTAATCAGGATCGGAACTTCAGGCTCTTTTTTAGAATACCCGAAATACGATACGTTCGGTACCGTTGTGATCACATTCATGTTGAACTCACGGTCCAGACGTTCCTGTACGATCTCCATGTGGAGCATACCCAGGAATCCGCAACGGAACCCGAAACCTAATGCCGCTGAACTTTCCGGCTCGAAAACCAGGGAAGCGTCATTCAGCCTCAGCTTTTCGAGAGAGAACCTGAGTTCTTCGAAGTCTTCGGAATCAATCGGGTAAATACCGGCGAAAACCATCGGCTTTACTTCCTCAAAACCTTCAATCGGCCCTGCAGCAGGTTTATCGAATGAGGTAATGGTATCCCCGACTTTTACCTCACGGGCATCCTTGATTCCGGAAACCAGGTAACCTACATCACCGCATCCAACGGTTTTCTTAGGAACCTGTTTCAGTTTAAGGGTTCCTACCTCATCAGCTCCGTATTCTTTACCGGTAGCAAAGAATTTGATTTTTTCATTTTTGGAAATACTTCCGTTAACCACTTTGAAATAGGCTTCGATCCCTCTGAACGGATTGTATACCGAGTCAAAGACCAGCGCCTGAAGCGGTGCATCCGGATCACCTACCGGAGCAGGAATCCTTTCTACAATCTGTTCGAGCAGATGGTGGACGCCTTCTCCCGTTTTTCCGGAAACCCTTAAGACATCTTCATAATCACACCCGATCAGGTTCATGATTTCATCCGTTACTTCTTCAGGATTGGCTGAAGGAAGGTCGATTTTATTCAGGATCGGAATGATCGTAAGGTCATTTTCCAATGCCAGGTACAGGTTACTGATGGTCTGGGCCTGGATGCTCTGAGCCGCATCCACGATAAGAAGCGCCCCCTCACAGGCTGCAATGGAACGGGAAACTTCGTAGGAAAAATCCACGTGTCCCGGTGTATCGATGAGGTTTAAGATATATTTTTCTCCTTTGTATTCATAATCCATCTGGATGGCGTGGGACTTGATGGTAATCCCGCGTTCTTTTTCCAGATCCATATCATCCAGGGTCTGAGACTGCAGCTCTCTTTGAGTCACGGTATTCGTATACTCAAGAAGACGGTCCGCCAGCGTACTTTTTCCGTGGTCGATATGGGCAATTATGCAAAAATTTCGTATGTTTTTCATTTAAGAACCTTGTAATTGGCAAAGATAATAAATTGAAAGGTAATTCCTCATTCTTAATCCGATGGAGCAAAAATTATTTTAACTGGAATTTTAATACCCTTTTGTTTCCGGACAGGATTGATCATAGGAGTAAAGTCCGGACTGCACGAAATAGCATGACAACCATTGATCATTAGTGAGAATCCGCAATCCTGCCTATATGTAATAAATATTTTTTACCTTTTCACTTTGAATCTTTTTAAGAAAAGCCGAAATCCATAGTACTTATGAAAAAAATTCTCCTGCTGATGGCTATCTTCCCTTTTATTGCCGTACCATCGCAATGGGTTGAACATGCCGTATCCCATCCTGAAGAGCTGGTAAATCCGCTTATCGGGACGCTTTCCAAACCATCTTTATCAAACGGAAACACCTATCCGGCGGTAGCTGTCCCTCATAGCATGAACTTATGGACACCACAGACCGGGAAAAACGGAAACGGATGGCAGTATACCTACGATGCCGATAAGATCCGGGGCATTAAACAGACCCATCAGCCTTCGCCGTGGATGAACGATTACGGCATGTTTTCCATTATGCCTGTTACAGGAAAAATGCGGTTCGGTGAGGAGGAAAGAGCCAGCTGGTTTTCCCATAAATCCGAAATATCAAAACCTTATTACTACAGTGTTTACCTGTCTGACCACAATGTCAAGGCTGAAATTGCGCCTACGGAAAGAGCTGCACAGATGCGCCTGACCTATCCGGACTCCGAAAACTCCTGGTTTGTGGTGGACGCTTTTGATAAAGGCTCGGCAATTACGATTATCCCTTCACAGAACAAAATTACAGGTTACTCAACCCGGTATTCCCGCGGTAAGCTCACCGGTTTCAAGAACTATTTTGTGATCTATGCAGACAAGCCGTTCACCCGGTATTCGGCATGGAAAGATAAAGATTTTGTACAGGGCGCACTGGAAATTAAAGGTGATCACTGTGGAGCAGTCGTAGGTTTTGCAACGAAGAAAGGGGAAAAAGTCCATCTGAGGATTGCTTCTTCATTCATCAGCCAGGAGCAGGCGGAACTGAATTTACATAGGGAGCTGAATAAAGATTCCTTTGATGATACCTACACGAAAGCGAAAGCTGCCTGGAATGAAAAGCTGAAAAGAGTGGAAGTCGCAGGCGGAACCATCGATCAGATGCGGACATTCTATTCCTGCCTTTACCGGATGCTCTGCTTCCCGCATAAGATGTATGAGATTGATAAAACCGGAAAGATCGTTCATTACAGCCCGTACTCCGGGAAGACAGAATCAGGATACCGCTTTGCAGGCACCGGCTTTTGGGATACCTTCAGGGCACTCTACCCTTTCCTGAATCTGGTTTATCCGGGCATCAATGTAGAAATGCAAAAAGGGCTGATCAGCGATTATAAAGAAGGCGGCTGGCTGCCGGAATGGTCAAGCCCCTCCTATTCCGATATCATGATCGGCAACAATTCAGCTTCCGTCGTTGCTGATGCTTACCTGAAAGGCCTGAGAGGCTACGACATTGAAACCTTATATCAGGCGTTGCTCCATGGTGCAAATAACGAAGGGCCGCGGGCTACCGGAAGGCTTGGCATCGGGTACTATAAGAAGCTGGGTTATGTGCCCTATGACGTGAAGATCAATGAAAATGCAGCAAGGACCCTGGAATATGCCTATGATGACTTTGCTATTGCCCAACTGGGAAAAGCATTGGGAAAACCTGAATCCGAATGGGCCGAATATTACAGGCGTTCCCAGAATTTCAGGAAAGTGATTGATCCTAAGACCAGGCTTGCGCGTGGCAGGAACCAGGACGGAAGTTTCCAGGCTCCTTTCAACCCTTTCAAATGGGGCGATGCTTTTACGGAAGGAAACAGCTGGCACTACACCTGGTCCGTATTCCAGGATATCGAAGGATTAGCCGGCCTGATGGGCGGTAGGAAGGAGTTCTCTAAAAAACTGGATTCCATTTTTGAAATGCCGCCGGTATACGATGACAGCTATTATGGCTCAACCATCCACGAAATACAGGAGATGGTAAATGCCGATATGGGACAGTATGCCCACGGGAACCAGCCGGCCCAGCATATTATCTATCTATACAATTATTCCGGGGAACCCTGGAAAACGCAGTACTGGGTGCGCGAAACCATGGACCGCCTGTACCAGCCTACTCCCGACGGATATTGCGGTGATGAGGACAATGGCCAGACTTCAGCATGGTATGTGTTCTCAGCACTCGGATTTTATCCGGTAACGCCGGCTACGGACCAATATGTTCTGGGTGCTCCCCTATTTAAGAAAGCTATCGTCCATCTCGAAAACGGAAAAACGATTGAGGTTAATGCGAGGAATAATAATGACAATAACCGGTTTGTACAATCGCTAAAATTCAACGGAAAAAAATACTCCAAAAACTGGCTCAGTCATCAGGAACTGATGAAGGGGGCAAAGCTGAATTTTGAAATGGTTTCCCAGCCGAATAAAGACCGGGGAACGGATGAAAAGGATTTTCCGTATTCTTATTCTAAGCCATAACAATCAAAAGAGACAGCTCGCGGCTGTCTCTTTTGATTTATCTGTATTTACCGAAATCTTCCGGTAAGATGTAATTGCCGGTGAGCGGATCGATGTATACTTCAGATCCTGGAATCCGTTTTCTCTGTTTTGCTGTGCTCACATCAATGACGGCACCAATCAGGCCACCCACCAGACCGCCTGTTGCCCCGCCGATCTGAGCAAAGCTCGTATTGCTTGCCGGAAACAATTCTTCCCTTTTAGCCTCTATAAAAAGACCATTTTCATTTCTGAAAATTTCGGCATAGCCTACAGGAATAATTTTATAGGCTACACCCTTATATACGACTGCATAGAAATTCCTTAAGGGTGTTTTCTCCTCTCCTTTCACCGCTTTGGTCAGAACGCCTTTATCATTGGCCTGTAATACAAATCCGGATTCCGGATGGTGTGTAAAGAAGCTGTAATAATCTTTATAGACGCCATCTTTAAGGCTGTCTGCCTTAAGGATGTCCAGCTTTCCCTTTAACAAAGATGCATAATCAGAGAGTTCGTTTTCCCGGATGCTCAGATCCCAGGGATTCCTGGTATAAGATCCTTTCAGGAGGTCGGTAAAAATAAGGGTTATTTTCTTTGCCAGGCTCTGTGCCATATACGGGGTATTCCGTGATGAAACCGTGGCTACTGTATCTTTTCTGTACACAAAATGGTATCCGTCGTCCTTCTTCATAAAAATGCTGGCACGAAGTTCCAGCTTACCGACAGAATACTTTTCTTTCTTGTCTTCCGACACTTTCAGGTCCTCCAGTAAAAAAACCATATTATTACTGCCTTTTCCCGGGTTGTATTTATAAAACCAATCTTTGATATCCTGGGATGCATTATGTTCAAACAGGATGGGTACCGGGTCATCATGATACATGACCGATCCTACCTGCTGGTCTGCCCTCTGGTCTATTACGGAAAAACTTCCGACTGAATTCTTACTGTCCTTCACAGATTTTGAAAGGTCTATAACTTCTGTTTTCTGGGCTAATACTACGCCTGAGAACAGCAAAAGGATAAGTATTTTTTTCATATCCCTAATGTATGTAAAAAAATGATTTAATTCCTCAGGTCCAACAGGCATAAATCAAACGACTCTCATCATAAGAATGATGAGAGTCGTCCAACATTAAAAAAATAAACTATTATGGGTTCTGCTTAGGCCCCGTAGCTTTGTTCCGTGAAGATTTCTTTTCGTTCATTTTATCACGCATCATCCCTTCGGTCTGGAACAGCTTCAGGACTTTCTGGCAGGGAATAATCTGCTGCATTTTATCCGCGTATTTTTTACGGTTATCCAGTAACCTCTGTCCTACTTCAAAACTTTGCTGCAGCTTGGCTTTTGCTTCATCATCAGATAAGGCTTCCGGGTCAAAATCCGGATTAAACTGGCTTTTGATCTGCTTCTGGTTTTCCAGGTATTCATCATACAGCTGAGTAAATTCCGCTTTGTCTTCAGCATCAATATCCAGGTTATCGGTTACCATATTGTTCCTGAATTTTTTAAGAAGATCTTTTCTTTCTTCAGGAGACAGGTTATTGATAATCTCTTTCCTCTGCTTCGGGTCCATCTTCTTCCAGTCATAATCCATCCTTTGGGCATTCAGGCCAAAACCGTAGATTATAAAAAGCGTGAATAATATTTTTTTCATGTTCCTCTTAATTATACAGATCCAGATAGACATCCTGGGTTGAATTATTAGCCAGTTCACTGATTTCAGCATTGGAAAATGAATCCAGGTATTCGTTCATCTGAGTTTCTGTCTGTTTAGAAACAGTTTTTACTGTCTGTGGTTTTTTATCGCTTTTGTCTGTCAAAGTCTGGGCATATCCGGAATTATTTTCACGATTTTCACTTGTTTGATTACTTTTTTCAACAGAGGTTAAATCAGATTGTAAAACTTTGTATGCCTGTTCACTTTCTCTGGCAGGCGCAGCATTTGCTGCATAATTTTTTGTGGTACCGGCTGAATCATTCACCGGATCATCTCCGCCGGAATTCAATACAAATGTAGCACCAAAGATCAAAACGACTGATGCCGCCGCCGCATAAGCCCAGTTCAGCTTAAAAACAGGGGCCTTCTTACGGGCCTGTACATCCTTCATTACGCTATCCTGGATATTCCGGAACATATCATCAGGAACTTTGTAAATATTCTTACGTTCTAATTTTTCTATATCGAACTCTTTCATCTTGGTCATTTCAGAAATTATCTGTCGTAATTTTCTTTTATATATTCCTCTATCTTCTGTTTGGCATAATGATAATTGGTTTTAAGCGTGCCTACGGACATATCCACTATCTTGGATATTTCTTCGTACGGCAGATCATCATAATACCGCATGGTAAATACCAGTTTCTGCTTTTCAGGCAGGCTTTGTATGGCATTCTGCAATAATATCTGTATTTCTTCTGCATCGCCTCCTGCATTGTCTGCAACAAGGTTCTGCATGTAATAATCCGGATCTTCATCCGTCTTTTGCATCTTCTTCAGTTTGTTGATTTGCTGGAGGGCTTCATTGGTAGCAATCCTGTACAGCCAGGTATACAGCTGGCTATCGTTTTTAAACTGATGAAAGTTCTGATAAGCTTTTATAAATGTTTCCTGCAAAGTATCCTGAGCAAGGTCCGCGTCCACAATAATCCTTCTTATGTGCCAGTACAATCTACTCTGATAAGCATCCATGAGTGCGCGGACGCCTTTTTCCTGCGTCCGGGGATTCTGCATCATTGAAATAATCTCCGCGTCCTTACTCTTCATAAGATGCTTTCATTGTTTTGGATTACAAAAATAACTGAAAGTTAAATTACTTATTCAATTTTTAATCCATTATCGGATAAATATAAGAATTCTCCCCGTCTTTACGGCAAAATCTGTCTCCATCCGGATACTTTTAGAAATGACAACACTGTAGATCTTATGCCTGAACACTTTGCAGCAAATGCCAATATCTGCAGCAGGCATCAACGTTCTCATAACTTAAGTGAAAACCGTTATCTTTGTTGTATGCAAATTGTAATCATCGGATCCGGAAATGTTGCTTTTCACCTTGCGAAAGCATTCATGATGAATAAGGTCCCCGTAGCACAGATTGTCGGAAGGAATGAACAGGAATTAAAAAATATTTCCTCAGCACTGAATATTCCTTACTCAACAGGACGCCCGGAAAAAGCAGACCTGTACCTCATCTGTGTGAGCGATAATGCTGTAGAGGAGGTTTCGGGCCTGATCAGTGAAGAAGACTGCCTGGTTGCCCATACTTCCGGTTCGCTCCCGAAAGAAATCCTGAAAGGGGAGTACCGTAAAGCAAGCTTTTATCCTTTGCAGACGTTTTCAAAAGCCAAGGAACTGAAGTATTCCGAAATCCCGTTCTTCATCGAAGCAGACCATGCAGAAGACCAGACCCTACTGTTACAACTGGCTTCCCGTATTTCCGGGCATGTGATGGAAAGTACTTATGAAAAGAGAAAATACATCCATCTGACGGCTGTTTTTGCATGCAATTTTGTAAACCACCTTTTTTCCAGGGCCAAGGAAATTTCAGATTCCCAGGAGATCCCGTTTGATTACTTCCTTCCGCTGATCGATGAAACTGTGCAGAAAATTCATTCGGTAGGCCCGAAAGAGGCACAGACAGGCCCCGCGGTACGCAATGATAAGAGAATTCTGGAACTTCATCAGCAACTGCTTCATGGTGAAAGCCTGGAAATCTATAAAACAATGAATCATTCTATTCAGAACATGTATGAGCTATAAAGAGAAATTAAAAGATATCAAGGCATTTGTATTTGATGTGGACGGCGTTTTTACTGACGGGAGCGTATACCTTCTTCCGGGAGGCAATATGTGCCGGGTGATGAATGTCCTGGACGGATATGCGGTGATTAAAGCCCTGAAAAACAATTACCGCATCGGCGTGATCACCGGCGGCAATGATGAAATGGTAAAGCACAGGATCGGATATCTCGGCATTGAAGACTATTACCCTAAATCCCATGACAAGATGGTTGATTTTGAAGATTTCAAGAAAAAATACAAACTTAAGAACGAAGAAATCCTGACGATGGGGGATGACATCCCGGACCTTCATATCATGAAGCATTCTGCTATCGGCGCCTGCCCGCCGAATGCCGTTGCCGAAATCAAGGAGATCGCAGATTACATCTCCCCGAAACCTGGCGGTACCGGTGCAGTGCGCGACGTGATTGAACAGGTAATGAAAGTCCAGGGAACATGGAATGACGATCAAACACAATCTGTTTAAAACGATGAAATTACTATTAGCCTCACAATCGCCGAGAAGGAAAGAACTGCTTTCAGGATTAGGCTTCGATTTTGAAGTGGTATCCATTAACTGTGATGAGATTCTCCCGGAAGGAACAGCCATAGACCAGGCAGCCGCTTATCTTTCCCAGCTGAAGGCGGACACTTTCAGAAGCCTTACCGGTGATGAAGTACTCCTTACCGCCGATACGGTAGTGGCAATTGATAACACCATACTGGGAAAACCTGCGGATGAAAAGGAGGCAAGGGCTATGATCAGTCAGCTGTCGGGGAGGAGCCATATTGTATATACCGGCATTACGGTAAAAACAGCTGAAAAATCTATTACCATGACAGATGCCGCTGAAGTTGAGTTTGACAGCATTACCGGGGAAGAAGCAGAGTATTATATTACGACCTACAGGCCCTTTGACAAAGCCGGAAGCTACGGCATACAGGAATGGCTGGGCATGGCCAAAATCAGAAAGATGACAGGAAGCTTCTATACCATCATGGGGCTGCCCACCCATCTGGTTTACAAAATCCTCAAAGAAATATAATCATTTCCCAACATAAATTTTATTATTTTTACAAAATTATCAGCCTGCTTATAATAAAAAGCAGATTAGCGAGTTATATTGAATAATGAAAAAGAATATATTCTTCCTTTTAGCATTTTGCCTGGTCGCTTCCTGTGCCACAAAAACCAAACGGCCGGAACAGCGATCCAAATTCATGAAAGGATTTTCCACATATTACAATACACTGTTCAATGCAAAGGATGCATTGAACAGTGAGTTTGAAAGCAGGGATAAGAACCATAAGGACAATTTCTACGCACCATACATTCCCATCCTTACCTACGAAGACCAGCCTCTGGGCAGCGACCTGGGCCAGTCGGCTGCTTTTGCCGAAAATTCCATGAAAATGGCGGAAGTGAACCGGCAGCCGGCCAACAATAATGGCAGGGGAGCCCCTGGAATGCCTCCACAGATGCCACAGGGTATGCCGGGCGGTCCGGGAGTGCCAGGCGGAATGAATGCGGGAAATTCTATTTCAGAAGATCCCAATCAGCCGGAAAAGAAAGGGGCATCCACCCTTCAGATTGCAGAAGCAAAAGCCTTAAAGGCGATCAATAAATATTCGGTTATCAAAAACGGGGAAGAAAAAAACAAGCAGATTTTTGATGCCTACATGATCCTGGTACAGTCCAGGATTTACCAGAATAAGCCATTGGAAGCACTGGACGCCCTGAATTATGTGTTTACCCATATGAAGGATGATAAAAGAGCCCCGCTGGCCAAAATTTACCAGGGAGTAGCCTACAATGAAATGAAGGATTACCACCGGGCGCAGGAGATTTTTGAAAAAACAAGGGCAGAAGGTGTAGATAAATCCCAGGATAAATTACTGAGTATTTATTATTCGGAATCGCTGCTGGATGCAGGCAAAAAGCAGGAAGCCGTAAAGGAGCTCGACCGTGCCTTCGACCTGAATACCGACAGGAAGCTGAAAAGCAGGATTGCATTCCTGAGAGGGCAGGTGCTTGAAAACCTCAACCAAAACGATAAGGCAAGAGAAAGCTTCCTTGCTGCATACAAATATGCCAATGATTTTGAATTTGAGGTGAAATCACAGATCGAAATCGCGAAGACGTTCAATGGGACCGGGGATTATAACGGAGCGAGGGCTTATCTCGAAAACATCAGCAGCAAAGGAACTTATTCATCCCGGAAAAATGAGTTCTATTACGCACTGGGATTAATGGCCAACAAAGCCGGTAAAAAAGATGAGGCCCAGCAGTTTTTCAGGCAATCCCTGAAAGAGAAAGTTTCAGACCCTCAGGTACGCGGACTGGCGTATTATGAAATAGGGAAGAACTACCTGGATAAGAATGATTATATCGGGGCCGGAAGCTATTATGATTCTGCTTTGGTGGTAATGACCTATGAGCCTTCCAAGATCCTTCTGCAGGATCAGGCTGCCTACATCAAAAAGATTTCCAAAAACTATTATCTGATCAAGAAAAACGACAGCATCCTAGCTTTAGCCAAAATGAACGATGCCCAGAAAACAGATTTCTTTTCAAAATACATTGCCAAGCTCAAGGCTAAAGAGGAAAAAGAGGAACTGGAAAGAAGGCGTGCGGAAAGAAATAAAGGTTTTGATACAGGAGATTACAGTGCCAATTCTGTCTTTGCCAACAGCTCCAATTCTTTCGAGGATTTCGGAGTGGCCTCCAGAGGGTTTTATTTCTCCAATACCGGAACGGTAAGCAAAGGTTCTTCTTCATTCAAACAGGTATGGGGAGAGCGTGCACTGGTCGATAACTGGAGGTACTCCAAGAAAATGACGACCATTGAGGATATGAAGAGCGAAGCTCTGGGCGTAGCGGCAGCACCGAATCCGAGGCGTTATGAACCGGCCTTTTATATCGAGCAGGTCCCTACAGACGCCAGCAAACTGGACGTCCTGAAAAAAGACCGTGACACGGCCTCGCTGGGACTGGGGATTATGTATCAGAACTATTTCACGAATACTCCGCTGGCCACCAAAACGCTCTATGACCTGGTGGATGTAAAACCTGAAGAAAAGGTCATGCTGCAGGCTTTATATGAAATCTTTGCCATGAATTACCTGAAGAATCCACAGGCTGCAGAAAGAGCCAAACAGATTCTCCTGAAAGATTACCCCTATACATCTTATGCTGAATTTGCAAGAAATCCTAAAAACAGCACATTTGTAAAGTCGTCTCCAGAGGTGGAAAACGAATATAAACGTGCCTATGCCTTATTTGAATCTGAAAAATTTGCGGAAAGCAGGGAGGTCCTGGACCAGATGATTCAGAAATATCCTAAGGATGCCATGGTTCCGAAACTGTATCTGCTGAATGCTTTCAACGCCGGAAAATCAAGCGGAAAGGAAGTCATGATCCTACAGCTGGAACAGATTGCCCTGAATTACTCCAAAACGCCGGAAGGGTTAAAAGCAAAAGAAATGCTCAACTACCTGAAAAGCGACCTCAGCTTCCAGCCTACGGACAACCGGGGAAATCCAATGAACCAGCAGGCAAACAGAGCTGTCAGCCAGCAGGGGACAGCCCAGAATGTGAACGCCGTTTTAAACGGGCCGCCGGCTCAGCCGAATAACAATAATAACCAGCCGAAAAAACCCGGCAACAATACCAACCCTAATATGCAGCAGATGCGGATGCAGAATAATTCCGGTAATATGCCTGCGAAACCACAATAAAATAAAAGCGAAGACTCATCATCTTCGCTTTTATTTTTTTATACTCAATCCTGACCGGACATCCTTTTTTTCTTTATGCCATGGAAATCTTTCAGGTAGAAAGGTTCAAAATAGGCGATATCTTCAAAGTCCTTGTTTCCGGCTTTCTCCAGTGTTTTGCGAATCAGGTACTGTGCGGAAGGGTAGACGGTATCATTGAACACTGCATCCGGAAGCTGTAGCACTTCTTTTGCTTTCCTGGCTCCGTCGCCCACAAAGATTACTTTTTTGTCTTTGAATTCCACGAATGATTGTTCATCGAGTATTTTGGCTTCGGTAGCAGAAATCTCATTTCCTGTTATCCCGTCATATACTGCCGTATACACTTCCATTCGCCTTGCATCGACTAAGGATATAATGTAATCAAAGTTCTGTCCTAAAAAAGGCTCTATCATGCTTTCCATGGAATTGACGGCAATAAGAGGAACTTTGAGGCCATAGCAGAACCCTTTGGCTGAAGAAGCCCCGATTCTTAGTCCGGTATATGATCCCGGGCCTTTACCTAATGATACCGCCTCAATTTCTTTCAATGATAATCCTGCTCCTTCCAGTGCCCATTCCACAAATGTATGTAGGCTCTCCGACTGTTTGTAGTTTTCTGAAACTTCTTCACAGAGGCACAGCAGCTTTTCATCATCAGATACCGCTACCGAGCAGTTTTTGGAAGACGTTTCAAGGTATAATATTTTCATTTTAATTGTAACCGTTTATCAATAGGCAAATGTAAGCCATTATTCTGAAATTATTTTCTGTAAATGGTCCTTGGCTCTGCCTGTGCAGAAGGGTAGATGGTCATATCAGAGATGCAGACGTGCTTCGGCGCATTGACACAGTAGGCAATGGAATCCGCAATATCTTCAGCTTTCAGGGCTTCATAGCCTGCATATACGGTGGCTGCGCGTTCCTGGTCACCTTTGAATCGTACCAGTGAAAAATCGGTTTCCACAGCGCCCGGCTGGATATTGGTTACCCTGATTCCGAATTCGGTCAGCTCCAGCCTCATTCCTTCCGAAATAACATCCACAGCTTTTTTAGTGGCACAGTATACGACACCATTAGCATACGTCTGCCTGGCCGCCACCGAACTGATGTTGACAATATGCCCGGAATTCCGCTCTTTCATCCCCGGTATGACCATTTTCGAAACGTATAATAAGCCCTTTACATTACCATCGATCATCGAATCCCAGTCATCGGTTTTCCCCGCTGAAAGCGGATCAAGCCCATGGGCATTACCGGCATTATTGATAAGGACATCAATGGTCCTCCATTCTTCAGGAAGCGTGCTGAATGCCTGCTCAACCTCCTCAAGGTTGCTCACATCAAACCTGAGCGTACATACTTCCGTAAAGGCAGACAGGCGTTCCTTTTCTTCTTCCAGTACAGCAGTTCTTCTTCCGCAGATGATGATTCTGTTTCCCTGCTCAGCAAGCAGCTCTGCCGTTGCCTTCCCGATTCCGGATGTGGCTCCGGTCACCAATATCGTTTTCATAATTCTATATTTTTAAAACTAAATGTACCATTACGATCTGTACATGATTTATTATTATACTGTTAAACTGGTAGATTGCTGCAACGTACTCTTTAATTGGCATCAAAGGCATCGAAGGCATGGATGATATGCTTGATAACCAAATTCCTCTCCTCATCAGGAAGCACAGTAATGATATCAAACCTGACTTCCTCATTCCTGTTGTATTCTTCAAGATAACGATCCGCCGCAGAGACAATCAGTTTTATTTTTGATTTTTTAACCGCTTCCTGGGGCAGCATAAAAGCATCGGTAGAGCGTGCCTTTACCTCCACAATAATTATCAGGTCCTCTTTCTCAGCAATGATATCGATTTCTGCTTTCTGGAAACGGAAGTTCCGTGACAGGATCTTGTAACCGCTTCTGAGAAGATGCTTAACAGCCAGATCTTCTGCTTTTTTACCGAAATCATTGTGTGTTGCCATCGATTTTTTGAGTTTTAGGGTAGGAGGGTTCCTGAGTTTGAGAGTTTTATTTTAAGCTGTTGATTTTCATTGACAAGACGATATACCTATGCTATTCTTTCTTTATTTCCGGAACTGCCAGGCCCACCAGATCAGGACAAGCTGCAGGGGAAGCCTTAATACAGTCAGCCAAAAATATTGATGATGGATCAGGTAGAACTTTCTTGCCATTTCGATATTGGCAGGAAACACGGCTATAAACAAAGCGATACAGAGATAGGCGCCGATCTTCTGGGTAGCAGGGAACAGCAGAAGGATTCCGCAGACGATTTCAGCGATCCCGCTGATGTATACCATGGGCAGGTGAAACGGAACGTAACCGGGCATAATTTTCAGAAAGATCTGCGGTTTCACAAAATGTACGATCCCGGCAACCATCAGTAAGAATGCTAATATGAATTTTGAATACAGCATCAGTTCCTGAAATGTAATGAAACAGTTTCTCCCACCTTTAAGGAAAGGTGCCCTCCTATAATCAAAGGCCTGTTATCCCGGATATGCCCGTTCGGGAAGCCAAAAGCAACCGGAAACTTATATCCCGAAACCTTTTCTGAGATGATCCGGTAGGCCAGTCCGTCAAAGCTTTCATTATATTCTGCATTATCCTTTTCCTCTCCCATATTGGTCATGCCACCAATGATCAGTCCTTTGATCTTCTTAAAGACACCGGCAAGCTCCAGGCTCATGATCATGCGGTCCAGCGCGTAAAAGTTTTCTCCGATATCTTCGATAAAAAGGATGTGGTCTTTGAAATCAAAAGAATATTTGGTGCCCAGAAGGGCATATACCAGAGCAAGGTTTCCTCCGATCAGCTTTCCTTCTGCCTCTCCGGACCGGTTCAGGGAGTGGGGAAGCAGGGTATAATCAGGAAGGTTTCCGGCGAGGATACCGAAGATCCTTTCATAGCTTTCTTCCGTTACCCTAAAGCTGGATGTTTTTACTGTCTGTCCGTGGACAGAAGCATATCCCTTCTTCATCAGGTAACTCTGGATCACTGTATTATCTGAATAGCCGATGTACCATTTCGGACTTTTTTTGAATGATTTGATTTTAAGCTTCCGGAGCAGGTGCTGACAGCCATATCCGCCTCGGGAAGCCCAAACCGCTTTGATGTCAGGATCATTAAGGGCATTGCTGATGTCTTCCATCCTTTCCTGTTCGGTTCCTGCATAGGAATACCCGTTTGAAAAACGGCTGTATACGTGCTCTCCCAAAACAGGTTTGAAGCCTTTGTCGCGGATCATCTGCAATCCTTGCTCCAGCTGAGTGGGATCTACAGAACCAGCAGGAGAGATGATAGCAATAGCATCACCGTTTTTTAGCGGTGCCGGAAGTATTATTTTGCTCATGGTGTTTCTGGTATTTTACTTCAGTCTTTTCGGCTTCTTCCAGCCTCTTGTCAAACTGATTGAATTTTTTAAAGCTCTGTAAAAAGATAAAGAAGCTGAAAACAATTAAAATTCCGCCTACGATTCTCCTGATCTGGTTAGCCAGTTTCTGGGTCAGCTTATCATGGAACTGTTTGGCAAGAAATATTTTAGCAAGGTCTATGCCCAGATAGGTGGCAATAACGATGCCGATGTATAAAATAAAATTGCCCGTATCCGGATACTGATTCCTTACCGAAATCACCGTTACCAGCCAAAAAAGAATAACGCCTACATTCAGGAGGTTGAAGAAAAATCCGTTGGCAAACGTCTTGACGTAATTCTGACTGATGAATTTCTCTTCGCCGTGCATGTGCATCTTGGTTTTGGTAACCATCATCACGATTCCGTAAGCAAAGATGAGTATGGAGGTGATGCGGTAAAACCCCGGATGCTTGTCAATCAGCGTTACAATGTCTGCACTCGCATAATAGGCTGCAACAATACATAACAGGTCTGCTGAAATGACTCCGATATCCAGTGCTAAGGCATGTTTCGGGCCCCGGGAAAAGCTGGTTTCAATCAACAGGAAAAAAATAGGTCCTATAAAAACCAGGCTCAGCATGAACCCCAGTATAACGGCAGAAATTATTAATTCAAACATTTCTAATTTGTTTCAAAGCCAAATTTAAAGATTATATTTTTATTTGAATTAAAACTGCCTTTGAGTTTGAATTAAAACAAAAGAAAAAAGACCACAATTTGTGATCTTTCAAATTTTTGATTATTGATTTCATTCCTCCAGAGTTGATCAGTACTTATTCAAATTCTGTTGTTCTTAAAAAGGATGTGTATTTAACCTTCGCAATATAATCAGTCAACAATCTTGAAATCCAGCTGTTTCTGTATCAGGTTAGCTTTGACCACTTTGATCTGCACCTGATCTCCCAGCTGGTACCTTTTTCCGTGCCTGTTGCCATACACCGCATGGGTTTTGGCGTCATACGTATAGGAATCGTCTACCAGATCCCTGAGCTTGATCAGCCCTTCAGCACCGTTCTCAGGAATTTCCACCCAGAACCCGAATTCCGCCACCCCGGAAATTACGCCGGTAAACGTTTCGCCCAGGTGTTTTTCCATGAATTTCACCTGCATGAATTTAATGGAATCCCTTTCGGCATCAGCGGCTAGCCTTTCCATAGCACTGCAGTGTTTCGCCTGTTCCTCCAGAGCATTCCTATCCGGGGATTTGCCTCCGTTCAGGTAATGTTGAAGCAGCCTGTGGGCGATCAGATCGGGATAACGCCTAATCGGAGAAGTGAAATGGCTGTAATAATCGAATCCGAGTCCGTAATGTCCAATCGGTTCCGTAGAATAAACCGCTTTGCTCATGCTGCGCATGGCCAGGGTTTCAATCATATTTTCTTCCCCTTTTCCTTTTACGTCATGCAGTAAACGGTTCAGGGATTCGGCTACTTTTTTCGTATTCGCTAAATCCATTTTATATCCGAAAGTAGAGACAAAATCTCTCAGCGCTTCCAGCTTTGCCGGATCCGGGTCCGCGTGGACCCTGTAGATGAAGGTATTCTGTGAGATATCCCCTTTTTTATTCAGCGATATAAATTCAGATACTTTTTTATTGGCCAACAGCATGAATTCCTCAATCAGGTGGTTTGAATCTTTGCTGATCTTGAAGTATACGCCGATCGGTTCATTGTTTTCATCAAGATTAAAGCGTACTTCGCTGCGGTCGAAGGTAATGGCCCCCTGTCGGATCCTTTCCGCACGCATGATTTTAGCCAACCTGTCCAGCACATTGATTTCTTCCTGAAGATCTCCCTGCTTGGTTTCAATTCTTTCCTGGGCTTCCTCATACGTAAACCTGCGGTCTGAATGGATCACCGTCCTGCCAAACCACTGTTTCTGGATTGTGGCCTGGTCATCCAGCTGGAATACAGCCGAGAAGGTAAATTTATCTTCATTAGGACGCAGGGAACAGACATCATTACTCAGTACTTCCGGAAGCATTGGGACCACACGGTCTACCAGGTACACGGAGGTCGCCCTCTGGTATGCTTCGTTATCCAGCAGTGTTCCCGGCACTACATAATGGGATACATCGGCAATGTGAACCCCGATTTCCCAGTATCCGTTATCCAGTTTCCTGATGGATAGGGCGTCATCAAAATCTTTGGCATCCTTAGGGTCAATGGTGAAGGTACATACATCACGCATATCCCAGCGCTTGGCGACTTCTTCATCATTGATGCTGCGGTCTATTGTATCAGCATCCCGTTCCACTTCCTCAGGGAATGTATACGGGAGCCCGTATTCGGCAAGGATGGAATGGATTTCAGTTTCGTGCTCTCCAGGAGCTCCCAGAACTTGGATGATCTCTCCTTCGGGATTTTTGTCTCCCGGTCTCCATTCAGTCATTTTTACGACCACCTTGTCACCGTTTTCCGCTCCTCCGAATTTACCCTTCGGAATGAATATATCGGTATTGATCGTTTTCTTATCGCAGACCACAAACCCGAAATCCTTATGAGGAACGACCTGCAAAGTACCTACGAATTCCGTTCTGGTCCTTTCCAGAACTTCCAGGACGGAACCTTCCAGCTTTTTGCCTTTGTAGGTATACGTAACAATTAAAACCTTATCGCCCTGAAGGGCATCTTTCACATTTTTGGAATGGATGAAAATATCATCTTCCACACCTTCTACACTTACATAGGCATTACCCGACTGGTTAAAATCTATGGTTCCGGTCAGCGTTCCCTTAATGTTGAGGTTAACGATGTATTTTCCTTTTTCGGATTCTTTGATCCTGTCCGCCGCCTGCAGTTTATGCAGCGCCTGGATGACCAGCTCTCTCTGCCTCGGATTCTTATAATCGATTCCGTCAGCAATCTGCTTGTAATTATAGACTTTTGTTGAATTTTCATTCATATAACGGAGGATCAGCTTTCCGATCTCCTGGAGCTTATGGTCATTTTTCTGACTTATATATTTTCTTTTTTTTGGCATTTTAAATTCTTTTTATGAGCCGCATGGCTCCGATGATTATTTGGGACCGGACAATTAAATGCTTTTATTATTCCTTTCCGGATCCTATTTTTTACATTCTCTAACGATTGTATTTTTTCATTCCTGCAATACGGAATAAAAATACACAAAGATTTACTTCAAATGTAATGCAATATTTGTTTCACAACATCAATTTTCTTTCCAACTGCCGGTTAACAGAAGTTTTTAGTTGATGGTATAAAGTGGAGAAGTGGGAGTAACCTTTGACAGAAATGCTCATCGGCACACTACAGGTTATATGGAATTGACAGATTAGTTTTCTGTCAGACCCTGCAAATATACGAATAAAAAATAATAAGGCCTGTAAATCAATTTACAAGCCTTGTATCATCTTAGCAATATGCAATTTTATCTACTCTGGTCTGATGCCTGCCGCCTTCAAAGTCGGTAGACAGGAATTTCTCTGCAATTTCTATAGCCAGCTCCTTGGATATGAATCTTGCCGGAATGGAAATCATGTTGGCGTCATTATGCTGTCTTGCCAGTACTGCAATCTCCGGCATCCAGCAAAGCGCACATCTTATCTTCTGATGCTTATTGGCTGTAATCTGTACTCCGTTTCCGCTTCCGCAGATCAGGATACCCAGCTCATTTTCTCCGTTCTCCACAGAGGTCGCAGCGGGGTGTACAAAGTCAGGATAATCCACACTCGTTGTGGATAAAGTTCCAAAATCCTGAACCTCAAAGTTTTCTGAAAGAAAGTTCTTAACAATTTCTTTGTACTCAAAACCAGCGTGGTCAGCCGCAATAGCGATTTTTCTTTTCATAACAATTTTATTAAGTCTCTTTTTGATCTATTTCCTTACAAAGGTAAGAATATTCACAAAGTTTGTTAGCGGATCGGGGATTAATTGTTAAAAGGTTTGTTAGTAAGTGTGGATAAGTCCGGCAAAATAAATGTTTCGTAACACTGAAAAAATTTGTAATAGAAATCCTTTTCAAATTTTCAAGGAAAATGTTCGCGGAACTTTCCGGCAGAAATTCTCCGGCTTTTCCAGAAATCAGTTATTCATAATGGAAATTGGGGAAAAGTTATCCATATTTGTTAATAAGTACCTGAAAAAACTGATTTTCAAAAAATTATAATGTAAATAAAATGTGAATTGCACCTCCAAACAAATGTTATGAAGTATTTCCTGAAAACTTATCCCCTAAATTCACAACACTCAACAACAGTAACATTATTTTTTTTTATAGAAAAAGAAATTGTTGGTTAGTGAGTGTTGGGTCTGCGGATTATTTTTTTTGAAAACTTTTATTTGTTCCGATTCTTTCCCAGATTTTAAAATCTTACATTTGTGAAAGAGAAAATTCTAGGATATTTTATGAAAACAATCAAAGATTTTAATTTTAAAGATAAAAAAGCTCTGGTGCGGGTTGACTTCAATGTCCCGCAGGATGACCAGCTGAAAGTGACAGACAATACGAGGATGGTCGCTGTAAAGCCAACTGTTGACAAAATTCTGGAAGACGGAGGTGCTGTAATCCTGATGGCGCACCTGGGAAGACCTAAAGGTGAAGTGAAGGATGAGTTCTCTTTGAGGCATATCGTGGATGAAGTTTCTGATGTATTGGGAAAAAACGTGAAATTTGTAGACGAGTGTGTAGGAGAAAAGGCTGAACAGGCTGCTCAGGCACTTCAGCCGGGTGAAATCTTATTGCTGGAGAATCTGCGATTTCATAAAGAGGAAGAAAAAGGGGATGAGGGCTTTGCCGAGCAGCTCTCAAAGCTGGGAGATGCCTACGTGAACGATGCATTCGGGACTGCACACCGGGCACATGCTTCTACCGCAGTTATTGCTCAGTTCTTTCCATCAACTAAATTTTTCGGTTTATTGATGGCTAAAGAATTACAAGCTATCGATAAAGTATTGAAAAGCGGTGAGAAGCCTATAACTGCCATATTAGGTGGATCTAAAGTTTCAACTAAAATAACCGTTATTGAAAATATACTTCCTGCAGTTGACAATCTGATTATCGGCGGAGGGATGTCTTTTACTTTTATTAAAGCTTTAGGAGGTAAGATAGGGAATTCACTGGTTGAGGATGATAAACTATCCTTAGCCATAGAAATTCTGGAAAAGGCAAAAGAGCATAATGTAAAAGTCTATTTGCCTTCAGATACTATCGTTGCCGAAAGTTTCAATAATGAAGCGGAGAGAAAAGAAGTTGACATTTATGCGATTCCTGACGGATGGATGGGTATGGATGCAGGAAGCAAATCCAGGGACCAGTTCAATGATGTGCTCTTAAATTCCAGGACGATCCTTTGGAACGGGCCAATCGGCGTGTTCGAAATGTCTAATTTCGCTGCCGGTACCATTGCATTGGGAGACAGTATAGCAGAAGCTACTAAATTAGGTGCGTTTTCCTTAGTGGGAGGAGGTGATAGTGTTGCGTTCGTAAAACAGTTCGGCTATACAGATAAAATGAGCTACGTTTCTACCGGAGGCGGTGCTATGCTAGAAAGCCTGGAAGGGCTGGAACTACCCGGAGTGGCTGCCATCAATCAATAAACATATTTTTTTCATAAACGAGGTCCGCTGATTATTCAGCGGACCTTTTGTTTCTATTAAGGTATTTTGTGTTGAGGAAATGTAACCGCACATCTGCGAATGATATGTCAAGATAAAATTACGCATCATCTGCATCGCCTATGATTAATTCAATAATTTGGTTGATGAATTTTTATATAAAAAAAATATTTGACAACAAGAGAGTAGGGGAGTTCTTATTTTCCCGCTTTTAATTTTGCTCTTAAATTTCATTCAGAGCCCAATTTTTGCTAAAAAAACAAAAATTTGACCTTCATAAATGCCTCAAAAATCGATTTTCTATCTTTTTTCGATAATGTATATCAAACTTGAAAATTCGCTAGAAAAAAGAGCTTTTACATTTGAAATCGTTCCGTGAATGATGGCTTTCAGCCAAAAAACGGGTGATTTTTTATATTTTTCGCTGAGCATCGAGATGTAATAGGAATCAAGGACGAGAGGTTTGATTTTTATCAACTTCCATCCGGATTTCTTTTTGATCAGGTTTTCCATTCCGTTTTTAGAAAAATGAAAAATATGCCTGGGTACATCATAGGCTGCCCAGTAAGGTCCATAATGTCTGGCATCATAAGAAGTAGGATTGGGAACTGCTATGATCAGCAGTCCTCTATCCTCTAATTTATCATGGAAGATGCTGAGCATTTCCTCTTGGTTTTCTATATGTTCAAAGACATGCCATAAGGTGATCGCGTCCAGGGTGTGATCTTCAATGTTGCGGATATCATCAAGAAGCAAAGCTTTTTTTACTTTAGATGAGGCTGCAGACCTGGCATCAGGATCCGGCTCGAATCCTAACGTTTCAAAATCATTTTCAATAAATTTTACAAATTCCCCGGCACCACATCCATAATCCAGTACTTTTCCTCCTTTTGAAATCCGGTCCAGCAGAATCGTCTTTTTATATTTCAGGTTAAAAGACTGGAGGAATTTATAAAGTTTCTCTTTCAGGCTTCCTGAATCCTGGTGATGGGAAATGTAATCTTCACTTTCATAATACCGTGACAGATCAGACGGAACAGGGGAGGTCTTAAATACTCCCTGAGTTTCCGTTTCTGTAATATCAAAAATTTCCTGTGAAAGAAAATGATCTTTAATTTTCATTGATTATGCATAAATCGCTGTTAAAAGCGATGGATTGTGGATAAATTGGGTATAACTTTTAATCTTTTATTCTATCTATGTTCCACGTGAAACATATGTATTCCTATCTTCCTAAATAAACCAGTAAAACATTGATGTCTGCGGGTGAAACGCCGCTGATCCTTCCTGCCTGGGCAATGGTTTTAGGACGTACGCGGGTCATTTTCTGTTTGGCTTCCGCAGAAAGGCTGGAAAGTTTGGTAAAATCAAAATCTTCAGGGATTTTAATATTTTCCAGACGATTCAGCTTAGCTACATTTTCCTTTTCTTTTTCAATATACCCTCTGTACTTTATGTTCACTTCAGCCTGTTCCCGCACTTCCTCGTTGTATTGGGAAATAAAATCATTGATGGATTCTACAGCTTCCAGTTTTTCTAACGTCATATTAGGCCTGGTCAGGATCTGAGATGCTCTGTATGCCTGATCAACAGGACTGCTTTCAATAGATTCAAGAATCGGGTTTATAATACCCGGTTTTAAAGAAGTTTCGCGAAGGAATGCTTCAAGTTCTTCACTTTGAGCCACTTTTTTTTCTACTAACGTCAGTCTTTCTTCTTTGGCTAATCCTAAATGATAGGCTTTTTCCGTCAATCTGATATCCGCATTGTCCTGTCTCAGAAGAAGACGGTATTCTGCTCTTGAGGTAAACATCCTGTAAGGCTCTTCAGTTCCTTTTGTGATCAGGTCATCAATCAGAACGCCTATGTAAGCCTCATCCCGGTTTAAGATAAATTCATCTTTTTCGTGAACTTTATTATGGGCGTTGATTCCTGCCATTAATCCCTGGCCGGCTGCTTCTTCATATCCTGTAGTTCCGTTGATCTGACCGGCAAAATATAAATTATCGATTAATTTTGTCTCCAAGGTATGTTTCAGCTGGGTAGGGGGGAAGTAGTCATACTCGATAGCGTATCCAGGCCGGAAAACTTTTACGTTTTCAAATCCCGGAATGTGTTTCATAGCTTTGATCTGAACGTCTTCCGGAAGGGAAGAACTGAAACCATTCACATAGATTTCAACGGTTTTCCATCCTTCAGGCTCAACAAAAAGCTGATGTCTGTTCCTTTCTGCAAACCTGTTGATCTTATCTTCTATACTAGGGCAGTACCTTGGTCCTAAACTCTGGATCGTTCCATTGAACATCGGGCTCCTGTCGAAACCTTCCCGTAAAATATCATGTACCGTTTCATTAGTATATACAATATGGCAGCTTAACTGTTTTGTTAACTTTGGCGTATCCAGGTAACTGAATTTCTGAGGATGTTCATCTCCCTTCTGTTCTTCCATTTTAGAATAGTCCAGACTTCTTCCGTCGACGCGGGGTGGGGTACCGGTCTTCATCCTGCCGGCTTCGAAGCCTAAAGATACCAGCTGTTCTGTAATCCCAAAAGCTCTGGGCTCACCCATTCGGCCTCCTCCTAATTGTTTATCGCCCACATGGATTAATCCATTCAAAAAGGTACCATTGGTTAATACTACCGATTTTCCTTTTATTTCAATTCCTAAGGAAGTGACCACTCCTTTTACGGTATTATTTTCAATAATCAGTTGTTTCACCATATCCTGAAAGAAATCCAGGTTAGGCGTATTTTCAAGAGCGAGTCTCCACTCTTCAGCAAAAAGCATCCTGTCATTTTGTGTTCTCGGAGACCACATGGCAGGTCCTTTGGAAAGGTTAAGCATTTTAAACTGTATGGCAGACTTGTCAGCTATAATTCCTGAATATCCGCCCATCGCATCAATTTCTCTTACAATCTGCCCTTTGGCAATTCCGCCCATGGCAGGGTTGCAACTCATCTGTCCGATGGTCTGCATATTCATTGTAATCAGAAGGGTTTTTGAACCCATATTGGCAGCGGCAGCTGCGGCTTCACAACCGGCATGTCCTGCACCTACTACAATTACATCATAAACTTCTGAAATCATCTTTATAAGCTCTTTAGAGCGCTAATTTTATTATTTTATCTAAAATGTTTCACGTGAAACATTGGTTGAAAATGGGTAATTAAAACGCCTGATATACGGGGTTTTAACCCAGGTGATTAAAGTTAATTATAGATATGTTCAAATAAACTTTAATACTGTTTCAGATAAAAATCTTCCTTGCTTCTCATAAGCTTTTCTTCCTCTTCAGTCTTGTCTTTATAACCTGATAAATGAAGTATACCATGGGCTAAAACCCTTCTGAGCTCTTCTTCATATTCCCGTGAAAGAGTAGAAGCATTATCTGAAATACGCTGCAAAGATACGAAAATCTCCCCGTTTATGGTTTTGCCTTTCACGTAATCAAAAGTGATGATATCGGTATAATAATCATGTTGCAGATAGTCCTGATTGATCTTGAGAAGATACTCATCATCACAGAAAATATAATTGATTTCCCCTGGCTTTTTGCCTTCTGAAATAATGATGGCTTCCAGCCATTGCTTGTAATCTGTATTGACAGATTCCGGTTGGGTTTCGTAAAAAAACTGTATCATATTGTTAAAACCAGTGTCCTAAGATAACACTGAAAATGCCTTTTTGATTATTTCTGAGTGAATGACTGAAATTAACTTTTATTTGTCCGAATGGAGATTTGTAGCCTGCCGTTATACCCAGTGAACTGTAATTAAGCTTCACTGCCTGTTCTACCGAAATAGAATCTGAAAGGTTGGCAAAGGTAAATGTCCCTGTTATAAAGTAATTTTTATTAAAGCGGAACTGAAGGTCATTGGAGACCATCAGGATATTATTGGTTGCCAGCTGGGCAAAATAAAATCCTCCGAAACTCCTGAAGTTAATGACGTTCTGTTCGAAGATTCCTCCAAGCCTGTACCGGTAATATTCCGGCAGTTCTTCACCGATTGTGATCCCGCCATAAAGGTTCAGGTGGTAGGAAAATTGTCTTGATACAGGAATATTGATGCGGATATCCGCCTGCACCTGTACCGGTTTATCCCTCATTTCCGAACTCAAAATATCGATTACTTTTCCTTCAGCAGAAAGGTAAAAGCCTTTGGTAGGGAATTCTTTGTCATCCTGGGTATCGCTTTTTACAAATACATACGGATTCAGGAACCGGCTGTACCGTTTATTGCTTCCGTTCATATTGGCTTCAAAGTAATCATGGCTGATTCCTCCGCCAATGGCAAATTTATCTCTCCAGATAGACTGGATATAGGCTTCATTCCTGTACCATTCCCAATTGTCTATTTCATTGTTTTGCTGATCCCTCAGATCGAAATTCATTCCGGAGGAATAGATTCCAAATCCGGGAATATAACCGTTATCGATAAAGTAGTTCAGGTAGTACCGCGGCTTATCTCCCACGATGACATCCAGAGACAGGTTCGTATTCCTGAATAAAAGCCTTTTGGCAGAGTAATTTACCAGCAAGCCTGTTTTAAAGACCTCATCATAATGCAATCCGAATTTAAGGAAATGACGGGTATCATCTTCCGTAACATACAGTTTGAGGTAGTTGCTGTTATTTTGGGTAACAATATCATAATTGATGAAGCGATAGTTGTTTGTGGCAATCAGTTTATCAATCATTTTATTAACGCTTCCGTACGTCTGCATGGAAGGAAGGCGAAGTCCCATTTTACCTAATACATAATTTTCACCATAGATCCTGCTTCCAATCACTTCTATGCTGTCTATTTTATAGACATTCGAATAGATCGGGCTCATGGGCTGCCTTAAACGGTCATAGGTCCTTTTGGGAAGTTCATTAAGGATTGCTGAATATTTTTTTCCCTCCGTATAACCGCTGTCCAGTATTTTTTTCTTGTCGTCATAGCTGGTAGCGCTCATTCCGGTTAGGTTCGGTTTAATATTGATATCCGTATATTCATATTGTCTTTTGGTATCTCTCCTGATGCCAAAATCAATCACCTGGTTCAGTATGGCTATAATGCTGTTTAAATCTTCTCTTTTGGAAAGATCCTGGTTCAGGTCAACACCAATGACAATATCAATTCCTTTATCTTTTAACGGCTTTGAAGGATAGTTCACTGACATAGCTCCGTCTATATAAATGCTGTCACCCACTTTTACGGGATCCATGAGAGAAGGAAAGGCAGAACTGGCCATAATAGACTGTACAAGATCCCCGCTTTCAAATATTTTCATATCCCCGCTTTCCAGATTGGTGGCCACACACATAAACGGAATCGGCAATTTTGAAAAATCATTGATAGTGGAAACGTTCTTGAGGAGTTCTTTCAGGAGGTAGACATTCTTCTGACCGGTGCTGATGGAGGAGGGAAGGGTAATCTTACCGTTTTTAAGAGGAATGGAAAAAAGATATTTATCCACTGATTTGTTGAAGAAGGTAGATTCCTGTCTTGATTTAGGATCCAGGATCAGTGAATAGAAGTCTGTATCCATGACAATTTTTTCGATGTCCTTTGCCGAATAACCGGAAGCATATAAGCCTCCGACAATGGCACCCATACTGGTCCCGGCAATATAATCCACCTTTACGCCCAGGGAATCCAGGACTTTAAGGACGCCGACGTGAGCAAATCCTTTAGCCCCGCCGCCGGCCAGAGAAAGACCGATCCTTGGATTTTTCGGAATCTTGAGATCTTTCCGGATCTGTGCGTGCATCGAATGCAATAAGAACAGACAGAAGAGTACGAGAAATTTTTTTTTCATATTTAGTCTTTTATATAAATCCGTTTCACCCGTGGCGAGATGGATGTTAATACTTCATAGGTAATGGTGTTGCAGTAGCCTGCGAATTCTTTAAGGCTTGGCTGACCATTGAACAGGATTACGGGGTCGCCTTCCTTTACATGCGGGATACCGTCGATGTTAATCATCATCATATCCATGCATATATTGCCTACGATGGGAGCCAGCTTTTTGCCTATTCCCACTTTACCTACCTGATTTCCGATGAGGCGCGGAATCCCGTCCGCATAGCCTACCGGAATGGTTGCAATCCTGGTGGGATGATCGGCTTTATACTTCCTGCTGTAGCCTACAGATTCTCCTTCCTGTACCTGGGAAATTTGTGAGATAACCGTTTTAAAGCTTACTACCGGACGAAGCTGTTTTTTTATATCACTATTTTGTGATTCTCCCAGCATTCCGATTCCGATCCTTACCATGTCATACTGGTAATCCGGATATTCTGTAATCCCGGATGAATTGAGGATATGCCGTATCGGTTGGTAGCCTAAATTTTTAATCAGTATATCGGAGTTTTTTCTGAAAACAGCCATCTGCCGGAGCGTAAATTCTTTTTCAGAAGGTACATCGGAGGACGATAAGTGGCTGAAAATACTTTCCACCCGGAGATTTTTATGCCGGAGTGCCTCGAGCAACGGTGCAAGATCAGCTTCTTTGAAGCCAAGTCTGTTCATCCCGGTTTCCAGTTTGATATGGATAGGGTAGCGTTCATCATAACCGGCCTTCTGAACCGCATCGTTAAACAGTTCCAATACTCTCAGGCTGTAAATTTCCGGTTCAAGGCTGTATTCAATAATTGCTTCATAGCTGTGTTGTTCAGGATTCATGACGATGATGGGCGCTGTAATTCCTTTTTTACGAAGCTCGACACCTTCATCTGCATATGCGACTCCCAGGTAGTCGATATGATGGTGCTGCAAGAACTCAGCAATCTCGTAGCTTCCCAGCCCGTAAGCGTTGGCTTTCACCATAGCCATCATCCTGGTCCCGGGATTCAGGAGCGATTTATGGTAATTGATGTTATGAAGGATGGCATTGAGGTTAACCTCGAGTACCGTATCATGTTTTCTAAGTTCAAGAATATCTTTAAGCCTTTCAATACCAAATTTCCTTGCTCCTTTCAGCAGGATGATCTGGTTATTGATTTCTGTAAGTCGTTTGCTGTCAATTAATTCCTGAGTATTATTGAAAGTAAATGTTTCAGGAGTTAATAAATGGCTGAACGAAGTAATTTCTTCACCGATCAGGAAGACCGTATTGAAGTGCTGTTCATTGACCAGGTCTGCAACTTCGGTATACAGCTCCTCAGAATTCGAATTAACACCTACGATATCCGTCAGCACAAGGGACTTCTGAGGTTTGTTATATTCCTTCAGAAATTGAAGGGCTGTTTTCAGGGAATCGAGATCAAGATTGAAAGAGTCATTGATCACGATATTGCCCTTTATGCCTTCAATGGCTTCCAGCCTCATTTCCACCGATCTTAATGCATTGATCTTCTCGACAATCTTTGCATGATCCAGATTCAGCTCTTTCAGCACTGTAATCAGCGCCATGGCATTGGTGAGGGTCGCTTCATCCCTCTGATGGGCAGGAAAACTGATCTCCTCTTGAAAATACTGAACGATGATATCTTCATCTTTCACATTCTTTTTAAGGAACACATCATTGGCAGTGCTGAGCCCATAGGATATTAATTTCCTGCCTGAATAAAGGTCTTTTATCTTTTTGTCTGTGAGGATATTGTCTCCGTTGTAAATGATCACCTCTGAATTTTTAAACAGGATGATCTTTTCTTCGATAAGCTGCTGTTCAGACCGGAAGTTGGCTGCATGGGCATTCCCCATATGCGTAAGGAGACCGATCTGCGGATGGAATATATGTTCCAGCTTCTGCATCTCTCCCGGTTTTGAAATCCCTGCTTCAAAGATACCCAGCTCATGAGTATCATTGATCTGCAATAAAGACAGCGGCAGCCCGATCTGGGAGTTGAAGCTTTTCGGGCTCTTGACGGTTGAGAATTCATTCCAGAGGCATTGGTACAGCCATTCTTTCAGGATGGTTTTTCCGTTGCTTCCCGTGATTCCGATGGATTTGATATGCGCATGTCCGAAATGATGGGCGGCCAGCCGCTGGAGGAAATCAACCGCATTCTCTACAATGATCCAGGTGACCTGATCGAACCGGGGATAATGGTGCTCAGAAATAATGACCTGTATCCCCCGGTCTACAGCAGACTCAATGAATTTCTCACCGGAATTTTTATGGGTATTGATGGCAATGAATGCCGTATCCTGGATGGAATAAATGGTCCTGCTGTCAAAAGCGATGTTTCTGACGATCAGTTTTTTATTTCCAATGGATCTGGATTGGGTAATGGCTGATATTTCCTGTACTGTATAATTCATAGACGCCCTGTGTATGCTGTAGGTTAATGATAAAGGCGCAAAGTTTATTGCTTTAAGTTTTCAGGACCAGGATTACAGAAAGAATTAATGGTTTCCTCTTTGAAATCTTACATCCTGAAACAGGTTATCATACTATTTTGCGTCTTTGTACTGATTAAAATCCGGGTAATATCTTCATATCCCCGGATCAAATTTAAAAATTTATTTTGTTCTTTGCCTGGAAAGCACTTCATCAATAAAAACCCGTCGGCTTACCGCTTCATAGCTTTCCGTTTCTCCCAGCTCTACCAGGTCATTTCCCTGGGAAGTCCTCATGGAATAATTAGCCAGGTTCCCGGTCCTCCTGCAGATGGCGTGTACCTTGGTAACGTATTCTGCTGTAGCCATCAGGTTCGGCATCGGCCCGAAAGGACGGCCCAGAAAATCCATATCCAGTCCGGCAATCACTACTCTGATCCCGCTATTGGCGAGGGTATTGGCTACATCAACGATGCTGTCGTCAAAAAACTGTGCTTCATCAATAGCCACTACATCACAATTGGAAGCCAGCAGGAGGATTTCACCCGGATAATCTACTGCTGTACTGCGGATCTTATTCTGATTGTGGGATACTATGTCTTCCTCAGAGTACCGAATATCCATTTTAGGTTTAAAAATTTCTACATTCTGTCCTGCCATTTCTGCCCTCCGCAATCTCCGGATCAGTTCTTCGGTTTTCCCCGAAAACATAGAGCCACAAATAACTTCCATCCAACCGCTTTGTTTGGAATGATTAATTGTATTTTCTAAAAACATTTGTTAAATTAGCCGTATATTTCTAAGACCAAAAGTAAGCAATTTTAACAACAATCTTCTATGCAGAACATCCAAGATTTAAAGGAAAAGATTTTTTTCGAATCCAGGAATATCATTGGTATTTTGGATAAAATCAACCACGCGGACAAATTAGCTTCCTGCCAGGATCTTGTGAATGATCTTGCTGAAAGGATTACCTTACTGAGTCTACTGGAAAAGCATGCCGCACACCGGTCAGAGGAGAAAGGCGATTTTCAGCCTTTTATCACAGAATCAGCGTCTTATGAGCCCTACGAGCCGGTTACCGAAGAAGAAGCGATCTTCAACAATGAATTCAATGAAATTCCTGAGTACGAAAAACAGGCATTCAAGGGAGTGACGGAAGAGGAAGCCATCTTCAATAACCAGCTGAATGAAATTGTAGAAAATGAACTGCACGAAACCGTTGTTCATTTTGTTGAAGAACAATCACAGGAACCGGATGGCCATCAGGAAGCAGTGTCCGGGCAAAACTGGAATGAAGATGTAGCCTCCCATGAAGAAACGGAACCTGAGGATTCAGGCATTTCCGGCGTTCCGGCGTCTACGGATGAAGCTATGGAAGAAGAAGCGGTATTCAATAATCAGCTCAATGAAATTGAAGGTTTTGAAAATGAAATCTCTGATGAAGGAAACGTTCCCAATAATGATTTTGAGGAAGAAGAGCGGATCCGGGACGGTTTTGATGCTTCCGGCCAGGAGGAAGAAAAAAAGGCTGATATGAAAGCGGTTATCCCGAGCATTTTCGATACCGGAATGACAGAAGATGAAATCCTGATCGAAGAACACGAAAACCAGTTCCTGAGCAGCAGCACGACGAATATGGAACAGGGTGAAATGGTAACGGAAACTTCCAGTGTGGATCATATGCTGAGTGAAATCAAGAATGAGCCTTCAGAGGAAGAAGGTAAAGAAAAAGAAAGTACACCGGCAGAAATCAATGACAGAAGGAAAATCACCGATATTTTCAATCCTCATATAACTTCAGATCACAAAGATTCGGAGCATAAACCTTCGGATAAAAACTTTGAGGACCTCGATGCGTATCAGCAGGAAAAGAAAATCAGGCTGGCCCACATCAAGGGAATGAAAGCCGTGCAGAGCCTGTTTGACGATGATCATCTGCAGATTGGGCATTCTCATGAAAAAACTGACGAAATCAGGCCTGATGCCGGAAGCATCCTTAAGACCAATATTCCTACGAATTTCATGGAAGCTGAAAAGGCGAGGCCGCAATTTAAACTGGACCTCAATGACAGGATTGCATTTACGAAAATGCTGTTCGGAGGAAGCCAGACGGACCTGAATGAAGTGATCGGAAATTTAAACAGCTTTAAAAGCCTTGACGAAGCCAAAGAATATTTAAGTGACCTTTACTACGAAAGGAAGTGGAACAAGGTGGACGAATATGCCCAGAGGCTCTGGATATTGGTGGAAAATAAATTCATATAATTTTGAGCGGAATCCTATATTTTGTTCCCACACCGGTTGGGAACCTGGAAGATATGACCTTCAGGGCAGTGAAGGTACTGAAAGAAGTAGATTACATCCTTTGTGAAGATACCCGGACATCCGGTATCCTCCTGAAGCATTTTGAAATTTCAAAACCCCTGAAATCCTATCATCTGCATAATGAACACCAGGCAACGGAAAAAGTGATTGCCGATCTTAAAAGCGGGCAGAATATCGCGATTATTACCGATGCTGGGACTCCCGGGATTTCAGATCCCGGATACTTGCTGGGAAAAGCAGGTGCAGACCATGACATCGAAATGATCTGCCTTCCCGGCGCTACAGCGCTGATACCTGCTTTGGTGGTTTCCGGGCTGCCGAATAACGAATTCCTGTTTGCAGGCTTCCTTCCCCAGAAAAAAGGACGGCAGACCAAGCTCAAGCAGCTGGCAGAAGAAAAGAAAACCATTGTGCTGTACGAAAGCCCCCATAAGATCAATACGACGCTGGAGCAGATCAAAGAATTTTTCGGAGAAAATACCAGGGCAAGCCTGAGCCGTGAGATTTCCAAAAAATTTGAGGAAACAAAGCGCGGAACCATTACTGAACTGATCGAGTTTTCAAAATCCAAAACGCTTAAAGGGGAAATTGTGCTTATTGTAAACAATTCAATATAATCCATACGTCTCCCAATAGTTACTTATTGTGGCTGCTTACCGTGTTAAAAACAGGTAAAAATCAATTCATTTGATAATTTAAAATGGGTTAAATACCAAATTAATAATATCTTTGCGGACCACGTTTTTCATAGCAGTATGGTAAAACTCTCCGGGTCAGACCCTGCTGATATTAAATCGTTTAAGAAATAATTGTCATATATATGAAACTATTAGAAGGAAAGGTAGCACTGATTACGGGAGCTACACGGGGAATCGGAAAAGGAATTGCTGAAGTTTTTGCACAACACGGTGCCAAAATAGCCTTTACCTATGCAGGTTCCGTAGATAAAGCCAAAGAGTTGGAAGCCGCTTTAAGTTCTGTAACGCAGATTAAGGGATATCAGTCTGACGCATCGGATTATGATGCTGCCCAGAAATTAATTGATGAAGTGATGGCGGAATTCGGCCAGATCGACATCCTGATCAATAATGCAGGGATTACCAAAGACAACCTTTTGCTGAGAATGTCCAAAGAGGACTGGGATGTAATCATGAGAGTAAACCTGGATTCTGTATTCAACCTTACGAAAGCAGTTATTAAGCCGATGATGAAGGCCAAATCCGGATCTATTATCAATATGACTTCAGTAGTGGGGATCAGCGGAAATGCCGGTCAGGCCAACTACGCAGCATCCAAAGCCGGTGTTATAGGATTTACCAAATCCGTAGCGCTGGAATTAGGTTCCAGAAATATCCGCTGCAATGCTATTGCACCGGGATTTATTGAAACGGAAATGACTGCTGCCCTGGATGAAAAAACCACTCAGACGTGGAGGGAAGGTATTCCTCTGAAGAGAGGCGGGAAACCGGAAGATGTAGCCAATGCCTGCGTATTTTTAGGAAGTGACATGTCTGCTTATGTTACCGGACAAACCCTGAACGTGGACGGAGGGATGTTAACCTAAGCTGCTGTACCAGCATCAATAATATGAAAACGCCGGATACTACATCCGGCGTTTCCTGTATTTTAATCTTTGAATACCTGGTTTTCCTGTTCCTGGACTCTGATGAATGTTGTGCGCTTAGACAGTTCCTTTAATTTTGAAGCGCCTACATAAGTGCATGTGGAACGTACCCCGCCCAGGATATCCTTTACCGTTCCGGCAACCGGACCTTTGTAGGGTACCCTGACGGTTTTGCCTTCAGAAGCCCTGTATTCTGCGACTCCTCCCGAATGCTTATCCATGGCTGTTTTGGAGCTCATTCCATAAAATAACCGGAATTTTTTGCCGTTTTCCTCCACTATTTCGCCTCCGCTTTCATCGTGTCCGGCAAACATGCCGCCCAGCATTACAAAATCTGCACCGCCGCCGAAAGCTTTGGCTACATCACCCGGAACTTTGCAGCCTCCGTCTGCTATGATATGGCCTCCCAATCCATGGGCAGCGTCTGAACATTCAATGATGGCCGACAACTGCGGATAGCCTACGCCTGTTTTTACACGTGTGGTACATACCGATCCCGGCCCGATGCCTACTTTGATGATATCGGCACCCACCAGTAACAATTCCTCCACCATTTCCCCGGTTACCACATTTCCGGCGATGATAATCTTATCGGGGAAATTACTCCTTGCGGCCTTCACAAAGTCTACAAAATGTTCAGAGTATCCATTGGCTACATCAATGCAGAGAAACTCGATTTTAGGGTGCTTTTCGAGGATGTGGCGGATTTTTTCTTTATCAGCGTTGCCGGTACCTGTGCTTAATGCAATATATTGATAAATGCTTTCCGGCTGGCTGTCCAGGAATGCATCCCATTCTTCGGGGGAATAATGTTTGTGCACTGCGGTAATGATCTTCTCTTTTGCCAGCTCTACTGCCATTTCAAAAGTTCCTACCGTATCCATATTGGCCGCAATAACCGGAATTCCTTTCCATTTCTTTTGGGTATGGAGAAAAGTAAACTCACGTTCCAGATCCACTTCAGACCGGGATTTCAGTGTAGACCGTTTAGGACGGAACATCACATCCTTGAATCCCAGCTTTATATCATATTCTATTCTCATAATTTTGGAAATATTTAAATAAAAATAGCAAAAAGATTCAACGTAAAAGAATTGTGCAGGCACTTTAACCATACCCGGCCCTTAATTTACGTTTCGTCTTCATGCTATTGAATCCATTTCCGATATGATATCTTTATCTCAGAACATGAATTATGGTGCCGTATCGTCCCAGAAGCGGATGATATTACCGTTGGTGTCTATTTTAAGAAGTAAAAAGTCAGAGGAACCGTTAACCGGACCGGTTATGTCGCCGTCAGTTGAGTTGCTCCGTCCTGCAATGACATAGCCATTCTGGCTGCGCGCTACAGCAGTGGCTGAATCACCGAGCGTTCCGCCAATAGCTTTCTGCCACAATAAGTTTCCTGTAGTACTGAGTTTTACCACCCAGGCATCCACTACGCCATGATTCCCGGAAACATTTCCGTCGTTCGATCGGGTATCTCCAGCCACTACATAGGTTCCATCGGTATCCTGCAGTATGGCAAACGTATTCTCACTACCACTGCCGCCCAGCGCCTTCTGCCATTGTAAATTTCCTATATTATCCAGTTTTATTATCCAGGAATCATACACGCCATGGTTTCCGGATACATTTCCATTGTTTGAAAGCGCATATCCGGCCACGGCAAATCCTCCGTCAGCAGTCTGGATAACAGCATTGGCAAGATCAGTGTCCGTACCTCCGAAGACCTTATGCCATTCTACGGTTCCTGTATTGCTCAGCTTAACGATCAGGTAATCCTGATTTCCGTTATTTCCTACCCCATCGCCGTTAGTTGAGTCGCTATATCCGGCTACGGCATATCCTCCATCGGTTGTCTGGACGATGGATAGTGCGCTTTCAGTGCCTGAACCTCCTAATGTTTTCTGCCACTGTAACGCTCCGAATTGATCAAGTTTTACTACCCAGAAATCAAATCCTCCCAGGTTCCCGGACACATCTCCGCTGTTTGAAGCAGTGAACCCGGCTATTGCATACCCTCCATCTGAAGTCTGTACCAGAGCATAGGCGTTATCGTCTGCCGGTCCTCCCAATGTTTTCTGCCACTGCAATGCCCCGGAGCTGTCCAGCTTTACGATCCAGAAATCATTCCCTCCATGATTGCCTGATACGTCTCCGTTATTGGATGCAGTAATGCCTGCAATGGCATAGCCTCCATCCGCGGTCTGGACAATTGATCTTGCTTCATCATAGTCTGACCCTCCCAAGGTTTTCTTCCATTGCAGATTTCCTGAACTGCTGACTTTGATAATCCAGAAATCAATATTTCCATTATTTGCGGACACATCTCCGTTGGATGAAGAAGAATATCCTGCTAAGGCATATCCTCCGTCTGTGGTAGCCACTGCTGATCTTGCAAAATCAACAGATGTTCCGCCGAATACATTCCTGTTTTCTTTGAGAGGTATGATAGGCGTACCCGGAATTTGTGCATGCAAAGCAGATAATCCCAATAGGAAAAATAAACACAGTATTATTCTCATATTCATTTTCTTACCGATTATAATCCTCTTACACAATATACATACACGATAGTCCCTATAACAACAAAAGTGTATAAAGTATGGGTATTGGCTATACTTGCGTTGTTGTTCACATATTTAAACGTAAAGCCTGTAGCCGTAAATGCGGATGTTCCGGAAGTGGTTCCTCTTACACTTAAAGTATACGTTCCGCCATCCTTGATATTCTGAAGGGTAAAGTTTCCTGCAGAAGCTGAAGTATAGGCCAGGTTGCTCTTGCTGTAATCAATGGTTGTGCTGCTTCCCGCATCGTAAGCAGATTTGTTTGTAGAAGCACCGTCAACTTCCAGCTTTGAGGCAGGAGATGAGGTTCCTATTCCTACATTTACCGCAGATCCTCCCATACCGCCCAAAACAAGGCTGTTGCTGGCGCTGACCTTAGCGCCGTACCCGATGGCCGTGGCATTGGTAAGGTTGTTGGTATCCGCATCCGCACCGGTTCCTATAAACGTATTGTTACCGCCTGTAGTAATCGTCTGTCCTGCCATATTCCCTACAGCGACGTTATTATTTGCCGTAGTATTGTTCCTTCCCGAGCTGTAGCCCAGAAAAGTATTATTGCTTCCCGCCGTGTTGCTGTTTCCTGCCTGGTAACCCATAAAAGCATTATTGCCTCCGGTTGTGTTCGTATTCCCGGCCCATGTGCCTACAAAGGAATTGCCATCACCGGTTGTGCTGCTGCTTCCGGAATTGTAACCCATAAATACGTTGGAATTTCCGGTGGTATTGGAAGTCCCTGCATAAGGTCCCATAAATACGTTGGAACTTCCCAGTGTATTAGCGAAGCCCGCATTAGTGCCCATAAATACGTTCAGGTTACCTGTGGTATTTGTTTTTCCGGCATTGATCCCCAGAGTAAGGTTGTCGAAAACCGTTGTCCCGATGTAACCGGATAAATTATTGTTGGTTTTGATCACCAACGCACGGGCATCAGTAGTCCCGATAAAGTTGGTGGCAGGATCCGTGCCTGCATTACCAGTCATGCTCCAGTTGGCGGCGGCGGCGGCGTTCCCCATTTTCTGCCAGAGGCTTCCGTCAAAATAATAATAGCCTTCAGCAGTAATATTAGCTGTTTTGCTGTCTGATACAGTAACTGCAGCGGTAGCATAAAGGATAGCCCCTTTCTGGTCTGAGCCGTATTGTGCATTTCCGGCTTTGATCTGATCCCCGGTCAGCTTTGGTACAATGATTCCTTCCGGCTTGCTTCCATCTGTGGTTTTAGCCGTAATATCAAGGGTAGATTTCGGGCTTTGATTATTAATTCCTACCTGTGAATATGTAAGGATGGAAAGCAATAAAGTACTTGCAGTGAGTAGATGTGTCTTCATATAACTTTTTTTATTTCACAACTTTCAGACTTTTGCTGAAAATTCTCCGCGCAAAAGTAATATTAATTATTGATTAACTATATATCAGATTGTATTTATATGTTAAATATTCATTAATAGACCGTTATGATTTTTATTTGTACAGCTTCAGATTAAATTCAGTATATAATTATTACTTATATCATGGTTATTTTGAAAGGATATAAGATCATAAGAACAGGATTCCATTTTCCGAAATAAAATCATCAACAGGTATGTATTTAACTTCGAAAACCTTATTTTTGGTATCATGGATTTTCCTGTCACCTTTCATATATTCGGTAAAAGCATCCTGGCGCATCCCCTGTTTGAAGCGGTGGGCATGTTTGTTGGCATGCGGTACTATTTTTATCTTAAAAGGAAGTCGCCGGAAAAGCTGTCTTTCAATACTTCGGCTGCTGTACTGATCGGTGCTACAGCAGGAGCATTGATCGGATCGAAACTGATCGGGAACCTGGAAAATCCCTTCATCCTGTTTTCTGAAAAGTTCAGCCTGGCCCGTTTCTGGTCCAATAATACCATTGTAGGAGGATTGGCTTTAGGGTTAGCCGGGGTAGAGCTGGCGAAAAAAATTGTCGGTCACAGGGAAAGCACGGGCGACCTGATTGTCTTTCCCCTGATGCTGGCGATGATCATCGGGAGGATTGGGTGTTTCCTGACCGGGATTTATGAAGAAACCTATGGGATCCCGACCCGATTCATTTTCGGTATGCATTTGGGAGATCAGTACCTGAGGCATCCGGTTGCCTTATATGAAATTGCATTTTTAATCATGCTCTGGATTTTCTTGAAAAAAATTCAAAACAGCCGGAAATATGTTTCCGGATTTGTTTTTCAGCTGTTTATGGTGGCTTATTTCATGTTCAGGTTCTGCCTGGATTTTATTAAGCCGAGAGTGGAGCTTATCTGGAGCCTGGGAACGATCCAGCTGGTCTGCCTTTGTGTGATCATTTATTATATTTTTAAAATAAAAGATACAAAATCCGTACATTCACATCAAATATCCAACATATGAAAACGCTGACGCTTCTGGAAGTTAATAATCTGGGTTTAGGAGGATTTTTACTGATCATCATTCTTATCATCCTCTTTGTGGCATTGGTGGTATCAGTCATCATAACCCTGATTGTCAAGCTTATTTACGAATCAGGGAATAATAAGACTTTTTCAAAAAAACAGTTTATACAGACCATGCTGATCTGCATGCTTGTTTTCGGCCTGATCAGCGGCTATATCTGCGGCGGCGGTTTTTAAATCAGTAAATACAGATTTTTAGCTGTTACATTGTTGAACTATTACACCACTCATTATTATGCCGGTAAGAAACTATACCTATTACGACTATACCATCAGCCTTTGCCCCGAATGCCTGAAAAGGGTAGGCGCCAAGATCATCATTGAGGAAGACAGCGTTTTTATGACGAAAAGATGTCCGGATCATGGCTTTTTCAAAACTAAAATTGCTTCAGATGTTCATTACTACAAGAATATCAGGAACTATAATAAAGCCTCGGAAATGCCGCTGCATTTCGGAACAGATGTAGAGTACGGATGCCCGTACGACTGCGGTCTCTGCGTAGACCACGAACAGCACAGCTGCCTGTCTATTGTTGAAGTAACGGACCGCTGCAACCTGACCTGTCCGACCTGTTATGCCATGTCATCCCCTCATTATGGCAGCCACCGCAGCCTGGAAGAGATTGAAGCCATGTTTGATGTGATCGTGAAGAATGAGGGCGAACCGGATGTTGTACAAATCAGTGGGGGAGAGCCTACCATCCATCCTGAATTTTTCAGGATCATGGATATAGCGAAATCCAAGCCCATCAAGCATCTGATGCTGAATACCAACGGAATCAGGATTGCCAACGACCCCGGTTTTGCAGAAAAACTGGCAGGGTATGCGCCGGAATTCGAGATTTACCTGCAGTTTGATTCCTTTAAACCTGAAGTATTGCAGGATTTCAGAGGAAAAGACCTTACGGATGTCAGGATGAGGGCTTTGGAAAAACTGAATGCCCTGAATCTTTCCACTACCTTGGTTGTTGTGCTTCAGAAAGACAAAAATATTGACGAGATCGGAAAGATCATTGAGTTTGCCCTCAGGCAGAAATGTGTACGCGGCATTACCTTCCAGCCCGTAGAGATTGCCGGAAGGAACAGGGCAGATTCACCATATGAGAAAATAACCCTTACCGAAGTCCGGCAGGAAATTTTAAACAAGTTCCCATTGCTTAACAGCGATGATATCATTCCGGTGCCGTGTAATCCCGATGCGCTCGCGATGGGCTATATCCTGAAGCTGGAAGGAGAAACCATTCCGCTGACCCGGTATATTAATCCTGCGGATCTGCTGAATAACGAAACCCGGAATACCATTGTTTACGAACAGGATACCGGACTGCAGATGCAGCTGCTGGATATTTTTAGTACCGGAATTTCAGTGGATAGGGTGCAGCCCAAAGTCAATCAGTTGCTGTGCTGCCTTCCGGAAGTCTGTGCTCCTGACCTTGATTATGACAACCTGTTCAGGATCATCATTATGAATTTTATGGATGCCCATGATTTTGACGTGCGGGCTGTAAAGAAATCCTGCGTCCATATTGTGAATAAAGACCTGAAACTGATCCCTTTTGAAACGATGAATCTCTTTTACAGGGATGATAAAATCAAATACCTGGAAGAACTCAGAAAAGAGGATAGAGTATTATTCTGAAGGTTTGCAGCGCAACCATCCGGAATTCATTCAGGAAGGGTATGAAAGCAACCGCATGAATTACCTTTTAATACCCCATACGTCTATTTTGCCGCGGTGGCTGAACCCAAGCTTTTCATAAAGCTTTATGGCGCCTGCATTGCTTTCGGCAACATGCAGGAAAGGCGTTTTGTTATCTTCCTGTATTTTTCCTGAAACATGGGCTACAAGCTGTTTGGCATATCCCTTACCAAGATAACCGGTATCAGTGATTACGGCGCTCAGCTCCGTCATGTCATTCATCTGCATCCTCTCACCGGTAACGGCAACCAGTTTATCTCCTTAAAAATACCAAAATACCGTCCTAGTTCAGGAGTCCTGTTTTTAAAATAATACGGATAAAACTTCGCAATAAAAGCAAGAAGCTCTTCGTAATGTTCTTCCTTAAGCTGAATGATTTCTTCTATGTAGTCCAGCGTTATCATCTTTTCCAGGACATACTGGTCACAGACTAAACGGGAAATGCTTTGATCTGTCTTAGGTTTTGCTCCGAAGATGAGAAAGTCATCACAGGATTTTGCATAGGCTGTGATGTCTTTCTCTCCCGAAACATGTGCCGAACCGCCAAAGGCGGCTACTTCGGGGGTGTAGAATTTAGTATCCCCGAAGTGTAAGCAAAACTTTTCGTGGAATTCATTAAGAGCGTGATATACAGGACTGTCTAATTTACTGTACATGATCAAATTTCATTACTTCACTCAATGTATTCATATATTCATATGCGGTTAAGTCGAACTTTACCGGAACAATAGAAATGTAGCCATTAGCCAATGCTGTTTCATCGGCATCTTCAGATTCATCCATATTGTTGAAGTATCCGGTAAGCCAGTAGTATTTTTTGCCGTGTGGATTTACCCTTTCATCAAAGCTTTCTTCCCATTTGGCATGGGCCTGCTTGCATACTTTTACTCCCTTGATCTTCTCTTTGGAAAGTTTGGGAATATTGACGTTCAGGACGATTCCTTTCGGCATCGGCTGCTCAAGGACTCTTTTTACAATATTCTGTATGTATTCCTTTGCCTGGGTAAAATCGGCTTCCCAGCTGAAATCCAGCAGAGAGAATCCAATGGAAGGCAGCCCTTCCACACCGCCCTCTACAGCAGCAGACATAGTCCCGGAATAGATGACATTGATAGAGGAGTTGGCGCCGTGGTTGATCCCGGAAACGACAATATCCGGCCTTCTCGGCAGGATTTTATCCAATGCCATTTTTACACAATCTACGGGAGTTCCGCTGCATGAAAAGTCTTTTTGCGGACCATCCAGGTGGACTTCCTCATAGCTCAGCGTAGAATTAATGGTGATCGCATGGCCTTTTCCGCTCTGCGGTGAATTAGGGGCAACTACGATCACGTCACCGATTTCGTTCATAAAACTCACAAGATTTCTGATGCCCGGTGCTGTAATGCCGTCATCATTAGTAACCAGAATTAGTGGTTTTTCCATATAAAGATTGATTTTTAAAAATAGAACAGTGCCCGTCCGAAGAGAAACAGCGAACGGCATCCTATCCTCAAAAGTAACTAAAAGTTTTGATGCCGTAAGGTATTTTGCCGTTAAATTTTCTTAAATGTGAAGACTCATCAACGGCTGTTATTGCAGGGTAAGCAGAATTTATTTTTCAGAAACTTCATTGTGGGCGCAGAATATAACCAATTATAACAAAAAAAATCAAAACTGCCCGATATTTGTAAATAAGGTATTAAATTTGATCGTTTGTAACAGTAATTCAATTATTGCTACCAATTACTATACTTTTAATTAATAAAAATACATGACCTTCTATGTGGAAAAATTTTAAGCTGAATAAATTTTTACTCCTCATTCCTTTAACCAGTCTAATGTTTTGCTTCAACTCACCTAAAAATGATGATGAAAAAATGCAGACGATCATGGTGAGCGTAAAAAACACCCTTTCCTATTTACATTACAGTCCGAAACCTATTAATGATGCTTATGCAAGAGATGTGTATAAGCAATATTTTGAAATGATAGATCCGGCCAAAAGATATTTCCTGCAGTCTGATATGGACGAATTTGCCAAGCATGAGACCAAGCTGGACGATTACCTGAATACCGGTGATCTAACCTTTTACAAGCTTACGGTAGACCGGCTTTATCAGAGAGTGGATGAAATTGATAAGGTAACCCAGGATATCTTCAGCAAGCCGATCGATCTGAATGAAGATGAAACCCTGACGCTGGAGCCGAAACTGAAGAAAGTACCTTCCAATAAGCAGGAACAGTATAATGAATGGAAAAAATTCATTAAGTACAACATCCTGCAGGAGATAGAATCCATGAACAGCAAGGAAGAAGCTCAGAAAGAAAAGAAAGATTCCGTGCAGCAGTACAAGCTTAAAGATACCATTAAGCTTAAGATCCTTACTCCGGACGAGAAGGTTAAAAAAGCTACTGATGAGGTAAAAGACTTGGTGAAAGAAACCTTTACCAGATTCAAGAAAAGAAAGAAAATGGATTGGTTTACGGTATATATGAATGCTTACACTGAAGTATTTGATCCGCATACCAATTATTATTCACCGAAAGACAAAGAAGATTTCGATACCAGCTTTACAGGAAAGGTAATCGGAATCGGAGCGATCATTCAGGAGAAAAAAGGATACCTGTATCTGGGTGCGCTTACCATCGGGGCTCCGGCCTGGAAATCAAAGCAGCTTTCAGAAGGAGATAAAATCCTGAAAGTAAAGTCTAAACCGAAAGAAGATGCGGTAAATGTCGTAGGAATGCTTTCCGATGAAGCGGTAAGGCTCATCCGAGGTGAAAAAGGGACTCCTGTAACGCTTACCGTACAGAAGAAAGACGGGACGATAAAAGATGTTACCATGATCCGGGAGGAAGTAGCTATTGAAGATACCTTCGCCAGAAGCATTATCGTGAATGCACCGAACGGTAAAAAATACGGGTTCATCAACCTACCGAGCTTCAATGCTGATTTTGAAAATGAAAAAGGAAGAAATGCTTCTGATGACATTAAAAATGAAATCATTAAGCTTAAAGCCCAAAATATCCAGGGAATTATACTGGATCTTAGAAACAACGGAGGGGGATCCCTTACCGAAGTAGGAGATATAATGGGGCTCTTCATGAAGTCAGGCCCATATGTACAGGTGAAAGACGGCAACGGAAAGATCCAGACCCTTAAGAATAAGAATGAAACACCGATCTGGACCGGTCCTTTAGTGATCATGCAGAATGAACTTTCTGCTTCCGCTTCAGAAATCCTTGCCGGAGTTATGCAGGATTACGGCAGGGCGATTATCGTAGGATCGCCACAGTCCTTCGGAAAAGGGACCGTACAGTCTTTCGTAGACCTGAACAGGTTCCTGAATACGGAAGATGATTTCGGATCTTTAAAACTGACGATCCAGAAATTCTACAGGATTACCGGAGAATCTACCCAGAGAAAAGGGATCGTATCCGATATCCAGATGAAAGACTTCTTTACTTATGCAGAAATCGGGGAGCGGTTTGATGATTATGCCCTTGCCTGGGACAAAATTCCGGGAACAAGCTTCGAGAAACTGAATTATTTTGATATCAAAGCCCTGGAAAAAGCCAGTGCTGACAGAATGGCTAAGAATACCAACTACCAGCTGTTACTGGAATCTGCCCAATGGAGGGAGAAACTGGATAAGGAAGAAACCATTACGCTTAACATCAACAAATTCAATGAGCTGATGAAGCAAAGAAAGGCGCAGATTGAAAAATTCAAGTCGCTGACCAAATTTGAGAATGGCCTTCAGTTTATGATGTACCAGAATGAAATTGAACGGGAGAAAAAAGATGAAGCGTTCAAAAAGAAATCCGAACTCTGGATTAAAAACCTTAAAAAAGACCTTTATCTTCAGGAAGCTATGAATATCATAGCGGATATGAATGCTAAAGCTTAATAAACAATAAAAAACCACTAATGAAAATTAGTGGTTTTTTTTATGCTTTTTAATTTACCTGATCTCCACACAGGCTACTCTTCCGCCAGCGTTTCCGGTAGGTTGGGTATGAAAATCGTCTTTATCTGCGTGGATGATAAGGCCTTTCCCCATAATATTCTTGGAAGCATCCTCGCATCCCAGGCACCACTTATCCGTTTTGAACGTTAGTGTGGCATTGCCGCTCTGGTCTGCATTAAGATTCCCGATATCGCCCATATGGAAATGTTCGGCGCCCCATTTGCCATGGTCGTCTTTGGCCGGGTTCCAGTGGCCTCCTGCCGAGGTTCCGTCAGGAGCTGAGCAATCTCCCTTTTCATGGATGTGTACGGCGTGGATGCCCGGTGTAAGGTTGGTTACATCCAGCTTCATAATAACGTCATTCCCTTTTTGAGTGAATTTTGCCGTTCCACCGGTCTGGGTATTGCTTTTAGACATCACCTGGTAAGTGTGGCTGGTTCCGCAGGATACCGCAAACAATGTGCTTCCGGCTAATAATGTTAATGTTTTAAGGTTCATTCTACTATGATTTAGTGATTACAATATAAATGTAAAGAAAGATTTAACAAAAAAGGTATAAACGGGTCATGTTTTTCAGGCAGCAGCTTAATTTTTTCCATAAATCCATTATTAGCAAAAAAGGACCAGTCATTTTCGTTCCCGGTTGTTATTTTTGCAGTACATGATCAGAATTGGATATGCATAAACAGAGCATCATAAAAGCCATAAGGTATATAGAAGACCATCTGGATTCGGAACTTTCACTGGAGAATGTTTCAGGGGCTGGCGCCTATTCTCCATTTCATTTTCACAGGATTTTCCGGCTGATCACTGGAGAAACCCTACAGAACTATACAGCAAGGAGAAGGACCGAAAAAAGTGCCTTTTACCTGGCGCTGAGAAAAGACATCAGTATCGCGGATGTTTATCATCAGTCAGGCTTTTCCAGTCATTCCGCTTTCAATAAAGCCTTTAAAAAATATTACGGGATATCCCCGTCGGGATTTCGCAAAGCAGCTCCGGAAAACTTTCACAGGATTGCTATTAAAGAAAGCAAGAAAGGACATAGGGATGCCATTTTCAGCCAGTACATTTGTAATACAGAAAACCTTTTAAACTGGATGAATATGAATTTAAAAATCAAAGTAGGCCATCTTCCGGAAATGCACCTGGCGGCTGTTATGAGCCTGGGTATTGCCCATGTTGAATCCTCTTTCGGTACGCTGACAGACTGGGCAAAAAGCAAAAACCTGTTTCCCCGCGATCAGGTGAAAATGCTCTCTGTATACCATGACAGCTTTAAGGTGACTCCACCGGATAAAGTGAGAATCCATGCCTGTATGCTTCTGGATGAACCCTTGCAGAAACAGGAAGGGGAAGTCTTTCCTGAGACCGTTGAAACCGGAAAGTTCATCATTGGAAGCGGTGAAGTCACCCTGGATGATTTTGAACAGTGCTGGGTTTCCCTGTTTCTATGGATGAAGGAGCATCACCATTCGGTAAGAAAAGCATTTCCTTTTGAGATCTACCATACCAATTTCCGCGAACATCCCGAAGGAAAAATGACCGTTGATTTCTGTATCCCGATTCATTGATCCATGTTCTCATTGACCGTTAGCTAAAATACCGCTCCGATAGAGGGGTATTTTACTATACAGATTGAATTTACCTTCAATTTTCCCGCAAAACCGGTATTTCCTCTGTGTAAAAAATAAAATTAACCGTTCAGGTTCTAAAAATGACCGTTCGGGAACAAAAATTTATCTGTGCTTGAATTTCGTCCTACTTTTGAACCGTAATCAACAGTTATGAAAACAAAACTATTATTTCTGATTTCTTTTTTATGCTCTATGCTGAGCCTTGCCCAGATAAAAGTATCCGGTAAGGTAACCTATAAAAGCAAAGGCGTTGCAGATGTGAATATTACTTTAAAAAATACTTATGACGGTGCGACCACTGATGCTGAAGGAAACTTTTCCTTTGAAACCAATGAAAAAGGCAGCCAGGCCATTACCTTTACCCATCCCAAATACGATGATGTAGAGAAACCGGTAATGATCCAGGACCAGGCGATCACGGTAAATGCAGAACTGAAGGAGCAGATCAATGAAATAGATGCCGTAGTGGTTTCCGCAGGATCTATTGAGGCAAGCGATAAAAAACGGGCTACCGCTCTGCTGACGCCGATCGATATTTATACTACCGCAGGAGCAGACGGGCAGATTTCCTCAGCCTTAACCTATCTTCCCGGGGTACAGAAAGTAGGGGAGTCCGAAGGCCTTTTCATCCGCGGCGGAACCGGAGCCGAATCTAAAATCTTTATGGACGGCAGCCTTATCAACAACTATTTTTCCAACTCCGTACCGGGCATTGCAGGAAGAGACCGTTTCAATACGTCTCTGTTCAAAGGGAATATATTCTCCAGCGGTGGCTATTCAGCATTGTACGGACAGGCTCTTTCCGGGGCACTGATGCTGGAAAGCGTTGACCTGCCCAATGAAAGCTCTTATGATATCGGAGTTTCACCGATATTCATTGATGCAGGCTTCCAGCGTTTAAGCAAGAATAAGAATTATTCTTATGGAGCGACAGCAGGCTATTCCAACCTGGAGCTGATGCAGAATGTACTGCATTTCAATACAGACTTTATACAATCCCCGCGCAGCATGAATGGAGACCTGAATTTCAGGATAAAAACAAAATCCGGCGGATTTTTTAAATATTATGGGAAATACGATACGAACAGGATGGCAGTAAGGACCGAAAGTCTTGAGCCTCAGTACGATGCTGCGCTGATACGGCTGAAGGGGGCAAATACTTATCATAACCTATCATTCAGGCAGAAATTCGGGAAATATCTGCTGAATATAGGAAGCTCGTATTCCTACAACCGTTCAGACCTTAACTTTTCAACGGAGAATGCGGGCCAGGAATCTGCCCGGACCCAATTGCTGACCGATGGGAATTATATCAACCTCAAAGCAGTCCTGGAAAGGAAGATCAACAGGATCAGCGCACTGAGGGGCGGATTTGAATTCAATAACTCAGATGAACAGCTTCATTTCCAGCAGGTAAACAAAAAATACAATGACCTGATCTCCTCCGCATTTGTGGAGTCGGATCTGGGATTCAGCAACCAGCTGTCTGCAAAAATAGGCGTACGGGCAGAACATTCATCCTTTCTGGATAAAAATAATATCGCGCCGAGGCTTGCGCTTGCTTACCGGCTGGATAAGAACTGGACCAGCTCTATTGCCTACGGGCTTTTCTACCAGAATCCTGAAAGCAGGTATATCAATGCACCCGCCAACCTCGGATTCCAGCAGTCACAGCATTATATTTTCCAGATCCAGAGGGCCTCAGAGGGGAGAAGCCTGAGACTGGAGGCATTTTACAAAAAATATGACCAGCTGATCAAAACCTTTACGCTAAATCCTGGTGAAAGCCAGAACCAGCAGATCCAGACAGCTCTTAATAATGACGGCTATGGATACGCCAAAGGAGCAGAATTTTTCTGGCGCGATAAGAAGACATTTAAAAATATCGATTACTGGATCAGCTATTCCTATCTGGATTCCAAAAGGGATTTTATGAATTATCCGGTAAGCCTGAAACCTAATTTTGCTGCGGAGCATACACTCTCTCTGGTAGCCAAAAGGTTCATTACGGAATGGAAACTGGGGGCCAACCTGTCTTATATGTATGCTAAAGGAAGGCCGTATTATGATATCGTCAGCCAGCAGAACAGCAATGTCATCCGGAATGAAGGAAGATTAAAGGATTACAGCTCCCTGAACCTGAGCTTTAACTACCTGCCAAACCTTGGAAAAAAGGATGCAAAAGCATTTACTATATTTGTGCTGAGTATTTCTAATGTCTTAGGGACGAAGAACATGTACGGATATAACTTTTCCGGTGACGGAGCCAGGAGTTCTGCCGTTGTTCCGCCTTCCAATACCTTTGTCTTTGTAGGAGCTTTCATCAGTTTCGGGGTAGATAAAACGGAGGATGCCATTAATAATAATTTGTAAATGATGAAGAATCAGTACAGGTAATGATTTTATTATATAAATTAAATATATATCTTTGAATAATTATACAGTAACCTTAAAAAATTGAAAAAAATGAAGAAATATTTATTGAGTTTTGCGCTGGCTTTTGTAAGCTTAACAGCCTTTGCACAGACTGATTACGAAAAAGTGATGACTGAAAAAGTAGCCAGGATAGAAACGGCTAAAACAGCGGAAGATTTCCAGGCCCTGGCCAATGATTTCCACAGGATCGCAGGAAAAGATGAAAACAACTGGCTTCCGTTTTATTATGCAGCGCTGGCGAACATTCAGAAAGGAAGAGTGCTGATGCAGCAGGGTAAAACACAGGATCTTGATTTCATCGCAGGCCAGGCAGAGAAATACATTGGGGCAGCTTCCCATGTAGCGCCTACCGATAATGCTGAACTCCATTTGTTGAGCAAAATGGCTTACTCCTTAAAGATGATGGTTAACCCTCAGCAAAGGTATATGACTGATGGGGCAAAAGCTACTGAAGAACTTAAAAAGGCTGAAAAGCTGGATCCGAATAACCCGAGAATCGCGCTGATCAAAGCTGAAGATGTTTATTTTATGCCGGAGCAGTACGGAGGAAGCAAAGTAAAGGGAATGGAAATGTTTAAAGATGCTTTGAACAAGTTCAAGTCCTATACTCCGAAAACAGCATTGGATCCTAACTGGGGAAAATCTGAAGCGGAATATTTCGTAAGCCAGGCTAAATAATTGATGTAAAATATCCAACTAACCTTCCGTTAAGGAAGGTTTTTTTATACCATTCAGTCTTCAAAAATGACTGTTCGGGAGAAAATAATTGCCGTGAAGACTCTAATAGATTAATTTTGAACCAGGAAAACTATTTATGAAACGCAGGAACCTTATTACTTTATGCTGGATATCACTGGCAACATCCATGATTTTTTTCTTCGGGTTTACAGATGAAAAGACGCTGAGTAATTTTCTGCTTACCGTGGTTGTATGCTTTATGTACTCCTTTGTGTTAGCGATGGGAAACAGCTATATCAACGATTTCCTGAATAAAAGGTTTCCGTGGTCTGAAGCCACTACCAGAAGAGCCATAATCAGTATTGTGTCGATTCTTATCGCGAATACCATAATGGTGTATTTCTGCAACTACATGAATTTTGTCGTTTTTCAGAAAGCTGCGACTACCGAAGAATATTTTTCGGGAAGGTACAGCTTCATCAATTGGTTTACAATTAATATCGCACTGCTGATTTCAGCCTTCCTCCATGCCAAAGGCTTTATGGAAGAGCTGAAAAAGTCTTCCCGCAAGGAAGTCGTAGAGCAGAAGCTCATTGCCAAATCCGCCAATGCCCAGTTTGAAAGCTTAAAAAATCAGCTGGATCCGCATTTCCTGTTCAATTCCCTGAATGTTCTGAGTTCCCTGATTGATGAAAACCCGAACCAGGCCCAGAAGTTTACAGCCTCAATGTCAAAGATTTACAGGTATGTCCTGGAGCAGAAAGACAAAGAGCTGGTCACGGTGGAAGATGAGATTGAATTTGCCAGGACCTATTGCGACCTGCTGAAAACCAGATTCGAAGACAGTGTAGATTTTATCTTTGAAGTCAGGAAAGAGGATTACCGCAGGTTTGTCGTTCCGCTTTCTTTACAGCTGTTGCTGGAAAACTGTATCAAGCATAATTTTGCCACCTCATCAAGGCCGCTCATCATTAGAATATTTTCTGAAAATGATACCCTCTGCATTGAAAACAACCTTCAGGTCCGGGAGCAGATCAAGGAAAGTTCGGGAATCGGTCTGGCCAATATTGTCCAGCGCTATTCATTGCTGACGAAAAGGAATGTATTCATTGAAAAATCAGAAGACTATTTTAAAGTAAAACTTCCGGTGTTGGTCAGTAAGCCTAATGAAATCAGTATCAAAACGGATACTTCAGATAAAGCCTATGAAAGGGCACAGAAACGCGTGAAGGAACTGAAAAGTTTTTACGGCAACCTTACTTCCTATTGCATTGTAGTTCCGTCACTGATTATCATTAACCTGATCACGAGCCCGGATGACCTTTGGTTTTATTATCCGATGCTGGGATGGGGAATTGGCATCGCCGCTCACGGAATCAGCGCTTTCGGAATCGGTAAAAGATGGGAGGAGAAAAAGATCCGTGAAATTTTAGAAAAACAGCATAAACGATAATCATTAAACAACAAATTTATGGAAGAGATCAGCCAGGACGATATCCGCTATAAGCAGGCAGAAAAAAGAGTGAAGCAAATCAAGAACTTCTACATATTCCTCTTTGTATATGTTGTGGTGAACATATTCATCTTAATCACCAATTACCGCGAACTGAAACCGGGCCAGACCCTCTGGCACCTCAAATACTTCAGCCTTCCGCTGTTCTGGGGAATCGGTCTTTTGGTATACGGATTGCGGGTATTTGTCCCTAGCTTTATCCTGGGGAACCATTGGGAAGAAAAGAAGATCCAACAGCTTATGGACGAGGAAATGAATTCCCGTAACAGATTAAAATACTAAACAAATGAATGCTCTGGAGATTGTATTTGCCATTTCTATGGTAGGCTGGTTTATCAGCGAATTCCTGTATAAGAACATCTTAAAATCCGGTGAAACAGACCGGAAAGGGAAAGACCGGTCTACCCTGAATTTCCTTTGGATCGCCATCCCGTTTTCCATTATCAGTGCAGTAACCTTGTCTTATTACACCCGGTTTCCGATCTCAGACGGCACCTGGATCCTGTATACAGGGGAAGCGCTGATCCTGATTGGAATTATTGTCCGGTTCATCATCATCCGGTCTCTGGGTAAGTATTTTACGGTTGATGTGACGATCAGGAGAGACCACACCATTAAAAAAGAAGGCTTTTACAGGTATCTCAGGCATCCTTCCTATACATTTTCCCTGCTTACTTCTTTAGGCCTTGGGTTATACCTTAACAACTGGCTTTCATTGGCTTTAGCATTTATTCCTCCGTTCATCGCTTTCAGCTACAGGATTAAGATTGAAGAAGCTGTGCTTATTGAGCAGTTTGGGGAAGAGTATCTGGAATACCGGCGCAAAACCAGGAAGCTGATTCCGTTTATCTACTGAAGATTAAAATCTGTTTTTTCAGCGGATCAATTTCTGCAGCTGTGCATTGAATGTTTTTACGGTCAATCAAAGAAAAAGCTGCGATCAAAGTTTCCTGTTTTCAGAATGATTTAAAGTCAGTTCTTCTGACTAGATATCTATTGTATGCTCTGCCTGCAATAGATATTTTTTTAATACGGTGTCTGGCTGTATTTACTTTAGAGAGAACCGGAGTTCTCCTTATCTTTTTCATATTACAGACGAGCGTTGCATTAGTAATACCCGTTTTCACCGTTCGGTATGCATTTTCTACGGTTCGGTCAGTTAAAATTGATCAGGAGGTGAACATTGACCTACATTTGTCTCAACAAAAACAAACAGTTTAATCTAAACAATAAAAAATGGAAACATCATTCAACACAGAAAGTAGGGCATACGAGAAAGCAGCCCGAAGAGTAAAAGAAATCAAAGGCTTTTACAGCAACCTTACTTCGTACTGCCTGGTCATACCATTCCTGGTCGTTCTAAACCTGCTGACATCCCCTGAGAATCTCTGGTTTTTCTGGCCAATGCTGGGGTGGGGCATAGGGATCGCTGCCCATGGCGTAAGTACTTTCGGAATCGGGAGAAACTGGGAAGAAAAGAAGATCAGGGAACTGATGGACGAAGAGAACAAACAGGCAAAAATTTTTTAATTGTAACCACCATTAAACAAATTATCATGGATTATTATCACGCACAACAACGGGTAAAAGAACTGAAAAGGTTTTATAAAAGCCTTATATGGTTCGGTATTATCGCCATCATTATTTTTTCCGATGACCTCTTTGAAAAAGGAATTTTCAATATTTCATACTGGGATGGATCAGTTATTCTTTTGATCTGGGGAATTATTCTGACGGTAAAAGCCGTAAAGTTATTTATCTTTGATGCCGACTGGGAAAGAAGCATTGTAGAAAAAGAAATGGGTAAACATAAGGACCCGGTTAAATTTTAACATGCCGGAACTTTCAGTTGCTTTTAATTCAGAAATCAAACAGACATAAACAATGATCAAAACGGTTATTATTGAAGATGAAAAACCGGCTTTAAGAAAGCTTGAACGGATGCTGGGCAGTTTTCCCGATATCGAAATCGTGGCCAGGATAGAATCTGTAGAGGAGGGTAAACAATGGTTCTCTGAAAACGACCAACCACAGCTTATTTTTTCTGATATTGTCCTGGGAGACGGGTTATCATTCGACATCTTTCAGGAGTTTCCTACCAAAGCATTCATCATCTATACCACCGCTTTTGATCAGTATACGCTGAAAGCCTTCAAGCTGAACAGCATCGATTATCTTCTGAAGCCTATCCTGGATGAAGACCTTGCCGGCGCCGTGGAAAAATTCAAATCCTTTATCCCATCCGGGAACGCAGTAAGTTCACAGGAAATCAAGCAGCTGATCAAGGAAGATAAAAGCACGCTTTCCAGAATCCTGGTAAAGATCGGGTACAACCTGAAAATTGTACAGACCCATGAAGTCAGCTGTTTTTTCAGTGAAAATAAAATTGTCTACCTTCAGACTAAAGATCGTTCTTATCCTTCAGATTTCACCCTGGATGAGCTGGCCGATGTGCTGGATGAAAACAAATTTTTCAGGGTCAACCGGCAATTTATCATCAATTCAGACCACATCAGGAATATCCATACGTCTCCGTATTATAAGGTTGAGCTCGAGTTTCAGCCTGAAGATGAAATTACCGTCAGCCGCGAGCGGGTAAAGGATTTTAAGGACTGGCTGGTGAGGTAGAAGATAAGAATCAAGAACCAGGAATCAGGAATCAGGAAAGCCGTTCTATGGGAGTTGTTGGACAATACTGATGGGCAAGACACGGATTTTGTTCTGAATGATTCATGGGTTTATGATCTGTTTGAAGCCGGTTATGTTGGCTTCAGGATCTTCAAGCTGCTGTAGGACGGATTTGGGATTTCATCATTGTCAACAGGGAAGGTCGGGGAATCCGGAACAAAGTTTTTCCGGTCTGTTTTCCTGAAGATTTCAAACAGGGCAATCTGTTCCTGGTTAATACTGATACACATACTTATACAATGCAATTCATGGAACTTATACTCTGGGTCTTTCAGCTTTTTATGGCTGTCTTTTACTCCTGAAACAAAATTCCGCTACCGGAAGTTGCTGTTTGGAATAGCAAAATATTCTTGATAGGTTATTTTCCGGAAATAATGCTGCAATGGCTTGGCCGTACATTCAATCTAATTCTTCGGGAATAAAAACAAAACCCGGAACAGTGACGTCCCGGGCTTATAATAGTATCTTAATGATTATTTTTATCGTTCTTTATAGGCTTTGCTCCATATTTGCTGATCAAACCATAGGTAACGGCCAGTAATATAATGCTTAGGGTAAGCTGTGATTTTTCAGGGCTTACTATTTCCTGATACAGGTTGTATCCGAAAAAAATGGATACAAAAGCAATGATCAGTTGATTAACGAATGAATAGTTGTTTTCAAGGATCGTTTTCATAATGATATTTTTTTATTGTTATATACAGAGTAAGTATAACAATTCAAAATATGTTACAAAAAAAAGAAATCATACTCTTATGAAATCACTCCGCTTCCCAGCAGCTCATCATCGTGGTACCACGCAGCAAACTGTCCTTCTGCAATGGCAGACTGAGGTTCTTCAAATTCAATATACAGCTCTTCTTCAAACTGGTACAGCACTGCTTTCTGTAAAGGTTGCCTGTAACGGATTCTGGCCATCACTTCTCTGGACCCGCCATTCTCAATCGCAAGATCTTCCCGTACCCAATGTATTTCCGAAGGATCAATCTTCAGCGCCTTCTTGTATAATCCCGGAAAGCTATGCCCTTCTCCTACAAACAGGATATTATTTTCCATGTCTCTGGAGATGATAAAGCAGCTTTCTTTGTGTCCGCCGATACCAAGGCCCTTGCTCTGTCCGATCGTAAAGAATTGCGCCCCCTGATGCTTTCCGATGACTTTTCCGTCAGACTTTTGATAGTGGATTTTGGTACTCAGGAAAGCCAGTTCCTCCTGTTTTGAAGAAAACTGAGGTGTTTCCTGCGAAAAAAGCGGCGAATCCCTGAAAATTTCTACAATCTCACCTTCTTTCGGAACCAATTGCTGTTGCAGGAACTGGGGAAGGCTTACTTTTCCTATAAAGCATAAGCCCTGGGAATCTTTTTTATCCGCCGTTACCAAACCGATTTCTTTGGCAATTTCTCTTACCTGGGGTTTCGTCAGTTCACCGATGGGAAACAATGCTTTAGACAATTGATCCTGGCTTAGCTGACATAAGAAATACGACTGGTCCTTATTATTGTCCTTTCCGGCGAGCAGATGGAATATTTCCCTGCCATTTTCATCAGGTGTAGAAGTAACCCTTGCATAATGCCCGGTGGCTACTTTATCTGCTCCCAGAGACATTGCCGTTTTCATGAATACGTCAAATTTCACCTCCCGGTTGCAGAGGACATCCGGATTCGGAGTCCTTCCTTTTTCATATTCAGCGAACATATAATCTACGATGCGTTCTTTATACAGGTCGCTCATATCAATGACCTGAAATGGGATCCCCAGTTTCTGGGCCACCATCAGGGCATCATTGCTGTCCTCAATCCAGGGACATTCATCCTCCAGCGTTACTGAAGCATCATTCCAGTTTCTCATAAACAAAGCCACCACCTCGTGGCCCTGCTGCTGGAGCAGGTAGGCGGTCACACTGGAATCCACCCCTCCTGATAATCCTACAACTACTTTCATCTTATTCAATTTTACGGAACTCTTAACGGGAGTCCTTAGTTTGATGCCGCAAAAATACAATTAAATAGACTCGCAAAAAAGTGGTGATGGTAAACATCGATAAAAACAATCTCAGGGGCAGGTATTAATATTCTGCAACTTTTATCAGCAGGGTTTATTTCCTAATCATAAGCTTGAAGGTTTTTATCAGGGTTTCATCAGCTTTTTTTACGGACAGCAGGTAATTTCCTTCTGTAAGGACAGGCTCAAGATTGAAGTGTTCCTGCTGGGTAGCATTGTTCCGGATATGTTTGGAGTAGATAAGCTTACCGGATAGATCATGAAGGGTAACAAGATGCGGCTCCCTTTTTAAAACCGATCCTTTTAAGGTGAAATTTCCGTTGCTCGGATTGTTATATACAACCAGATCTTCAGCAGGAGCTGTATCTGAGGTGGAAAGTGTTTTCGGACTGAACTTAGCGATAAACCCGGCTATTCCCTTATTGAATCCGGAAGGCAGGATAATGCTTTGCTGGTTGCCGTTTGATGTTGTAAATCCATTTTGGTTTTCAGTGTTTCCATACAGGTAAAATCCGTCAGAATTTTCGGAAAAACTGGGGCTGATGGATTGAGTAACTACAGTTGTGGTGTGGCTTCCTCCGTAATAAGAAGTAAAAATATGTTCTCCGGAAGCATTAAACATGCTGAAAAATAAATCATTGAAGCCAGGGCTTGGCTTAGTGGAAACAAAAGCCCCGGGTGAAGCCATATTATGGTTTCCGGAAGATAAGCCGGAAATCAGGATCTTATCGTCTTTGATATCACTGGACTTATATCCTACGGCTACTTCATACCCGTCACTGCCTAAATAAGTACTCCATATCCTGTTTCCTGAATCATTGAATTTAGTCAGGAAAAAATCAAATCCGTCTGTAGTACTTGTTTTGTAAGCATTCTCGGTTGCATAATAGTTCCCCGGTGCCCATGTATTGCCCACCACATAAACCCCCGTAGCATTAGCCCGGATATTGATCACGCCTGCCTCCATACTATTTCCCGGGACTCCGTAATAGGTTCCCCATAACCTTTGTCCGTTTAGCGTGTTTAAGCATGTAATGCTTTGTCCGGCCTTTGATTGCTGAAAAGTACCGGGAGTAGCCAGCTCGGAAGCATTGGTATCCAGATCTGCATTTCCTGCGATATACAACTTTCCTTCAGATACTTCTATATCATTGATTGCCTGTGTCGGAATATACGTTGCCCATACTTTCTGGCCTTGCGGATTGAGTTTAACAACATAATGATTATCAAGTAGCTGTGTGCCTGTAGAATCATACACAGTAGCGAATCCGGGATGATAGGTTCCCGGGATCACCCAAATTTTGTTGTGCTGTTGAACCCGTGAAATAGACGTTTCCTGTAGAGTCAGCCTTTAAGAGCAAGACACTGCCGGTTGACGGAAGAAAAGTCTTCCAGAGCAGCGTACCGTTTGCATCGTATTTCGCCAGTATGATATCACTGGCTAAAGTACTCGTTGAAAGCCATGTTCCAAAAGATAATGCCGGAAAAGAATTGATATTGAATTCAATTTCATACTGGTTTCCCTGTTCATCCCTAAGGATCGGATATATGGCTTCAGCATATGAATTTCCCTGTGGATGGTATTCTGCAAAGGTCAATGCACCCGAAGGAGAGAATTGTCCGATAAGTTTATTTATGGAGGGATTTGTAAACGCGGTAAATAAGTTTCCGCCCGGGGATACAAATTGATTGTAATAATCTACAGACGGGATAATGGATCCTCCGGGATAAGCTGATGATCCACTCACTGAAAGATTCATCGAGCTGTCTTCATACACTTCTCTGATTCCTGAACTGATTCCGCCATAGTACGTGGCCCAGCTCCTTTCATAGCTGAAGCTTTGAGCGGATAATACAGAAGAAGCAAGGATAAATAATAAAGGTCTTAATTTCATATATACTGTATTTTGATAATTATACAAATATAGGTGAATTATCTTAGGGTCATACAGGATCAGTTACAAAAGTTGGGGATAAAAAAGATAAAGTCTTAATTTTGTTGAATGTCTAGTGAGAACGAACTTTTGAAATTACTGCTTCCAGAATATTTAATTTCCCATTTTGATATGGTCAGCTTTGAAGAGAAAGACAACCTTTTGCATATGTACTTTGAAGAAAAAAGCACCGTGCCAAAAGAATTCTCATCTCTTCATTTACAGTCCAAAGGCTTCCATGATGAAATTACCGTTGATGATTTCCCCCTACGCGGCAAGCCAGTAAAGCTTCATATAAAACGCCGCCGGTGGACCGATGTAAAATCCGGTAAAATTCTTCAGAGAGACTGGAATCTCATTGCCAAAGGAACCCGCATGACTCAGGATTTTGCTGAGTTCTTAAAAAAATCAGCCGATACTAAAGCTCTTTCCTGCAAAACGATTGGCGATCTGTATGGCGTTGATGGAAGGAGATTCCAGCGACAGTATAAAAAGAGCCTCAGTGATTTTAAGGATTGGGAACAAAAGCCCCATGCAGAAGACTGGATCCTTTATCCTGAAAATCTCTCGGAATCCTTGTCTCTGGATGAAGTGGCTTTATCCGATGGGGAACTCTACACCATTCTTACTTCCAAAAAGGCAAAAGGCAGAAAAGGAAGTATTGTGGCTGTTATAAAAGGGACGCAAAGTGATCTTGTCATTTCCCATATTTTAAAAATCAAAAGAAAGCTACGGATAAAAGTAAGGGAGGTAACCCTGGATATGGCAGGCTCCATGAAGCTGATTGCCAGAAGATGTTTTCCCGGCGCAGCACAGGTGATTGATCGTTTTCATGTTCAGAAGCTGGCTATAGAAGCTCTTCAGGAAATCAGGATCAGGCATCGCTGGGAGGCTATTGAAATGGAAAATAAAGAAATGGAAGAGCCGGATACAGAAAAAAAATCAATCACAGAACTATTCGAAAACGGAGATTCCCGTAAGCAGCTTTTAGCAAGAAGCAGGTATTTGCTGTATAAAAGCCGCGAAAAATGGAGCCTCTCCCAAAGACAAAGAGCCTCCATCCTTTTTTCCAGATATCCGGATCTGGAGAAAGCGTATCAGTTGACCGATGGACTTAGAACGATTTACAACCAGAATATTCCAAAATCTCTGGCCATGACCAAGCTTGCACGTGGGTTTAACGAGGTTGAAGAATCAGGATTTAAATCTTTTTCTACTTTAAAGAAAACAATTACGAATCATTACAGGGATATTTTAAACTATTTTGACCAGAGAAGTACCAATGCGGCTGCTGAAGCCTTTAATGCCAAAATCAAAAACTTCAGATTGCAGCTCCGTGGAGTGAAAGACCGAACTTTCTTCTTATTCAGATTGACCAAACTTTTTGCTTAGTCCCCAACTTTTGTGCATGATCCGTCATACAGGAGTGATTAAAATATTCCACTAAAAACAAAAAAAAGCACCGGAAATTTCCGGTGCTTTTCTATTTAGAGTTAAAATTAATCTTTTAATTAAGATGATTTTTCCGCTGCAGATTTCTTAGACTTGGACGTTTTCCCTGCTAATCCGTCTTTGGCTTCATTAAGATCAAGAATGACTGTTTCGCCCTCATTCAGCTGTTTGTTCACCAGCATTTCAGCTAGCAGATCTTCAATGTATTTCTGAATGGCTCGCTTCAATGGCCTTGCTCCGAAATCCTTATCCCAGCCTTTTTCCGAGATAAAGTCTTTGGCTTCTTCAGTCAGTTCCACTTTATAGCCCAGTTTTTCCAGTCTGTTGTACAATTTATTCAGTTCAAGATCAATAATCTTCTTGATATCGTCTTTCTCAAGAGAATTGAAGATCACGATATCATCGATCCTGTTCAGGAATTCCGGAGAGAATGCTTTTTTAAGGGCATTTTCAATCGTGCTCCTAGCTCTGGAATCCGTACTGGTCTTCTTCGCATTGGTCCCGAATCCTACACCATCCCCGAAATCTTTAAGATCCCTTGTCCCGATGTTGGACGTAAGGATAATAATCGTATTTCTGAAGTCGATCTTCCTACCGAGACTGTCTGTAACATGGCCTTCATCAAGGATCTGCAACAGGATGTTGAATACGTCCGGGTGGGCTTTCTCAATCTCATCCAGAAGCACTACAGCATAAGGTTTTCTTCTTACGGCTTCCGTGAGCTGTCCTCCTTCTTCATATCCTACATATCCCGGAGGCGCACCTACCAGTCTGGATACGGCGAATTTTTCCATGTATTCACTCATATCGATCCTGATCAGGGATTCGTCAGATTCAAATAATTCCCTGGCCATTACTTTAGCCAGCTCAGTCTTACCGACACCAGTGGTTCCTAAGAATATAAAGGTACCGATAGGACGGTTCGGGTCTTTAAGCCCGGCCCGGTTTCTCTGGATTGCCTTAACAACTTTCTTCACAGCATCTTCCTGGCCGATTACTTTTCCGTTCAGGTTTCCATCCATTCCGGCTAGCTTATCCAGCTCGTTTTTACCTACTTTGGTTACCGGAACACCACTCATCATCGAAACCACTTCCGCTACATTTTCTTCGCTTACGGTTTCTTTTTTCTCCTTCACGTCTTTATCCCACTTATCCTGGGCAGAATTCAGTTCCATCTGTAAGCGCTCTTCTTCGTCCTTCAGCTTTCTGGCTTCCAGATAATCCTGAGCTTTTACCGCTTTCTGTTTCAGTTCCTTAATTTCTTCGATTTTCTTTTCAAAATCAATGATCTCCGTAGGAACTTTCATATTCTTGATATACACTCGTGAACCGGCCTCGTCCATGGCATCAATAGCTTTGTCCGGTAAAAAGCGGTCCGTAATGTATCTCGAAGTCAGGTTGACGCATGCGGCAATAGCTTCCGGAGTGTATATTACATTATGGTGTTCTTCGTACTTATCTTTGATCTGATTCAGAATCTGAATCGTTTCATCAATGGAAGTCGGTTCTACCATTACTTTCTGGAACCTTCTTTCCAATGCACCGTCTTTCTCGATGTACTGTCGGTATTCGTCCAGTGTTGTGGCCCCGATGCATTGGATTTCTCCTCTTGCCAGTGCAGGCTTGAACATATTGGAAGCATCCAGGCTTCCGGTAGAGCTACCTGCTCCCACAATGGTGTGAAGCTCATCAATGAAGAGGATGACGTCACGGTTCTTTTCAAGTTCCGTCATGATCGCTTTCATTCTTTCCTCAAACTGGCCCCTGTATTTTGTACCGGCTACGAGGCTGGCAAGGTCAAGGGTAATTACCCTTTTCCCATACAGTACCCTGGATACTTTTTTCTGCTGAATCCTCAAAGCCAGCCCTTCTGCAATGGCAGATTTACCTACTCCGGGCTCACCGATCAGCAGCGGGTTGTTTTTCTTCCTTCTGGAAAGGATCTGTGAAACCCTTTCGATTTCCTTCTCACGGCCGATAACCGGATCCAGTTTACCGTCTCTGGCTAAGGAAGTTAAGTCCCTTCCGAAGTTATCCAGTGTAGGAGTTTTGCTTTTTCCTGCGCCCAGGTTTCCGGCAGGTTTTCTCATCTGCTCGAAATCTTCCCTTTCATCATCGTCGTCATAAGCACTCATTTTAGGTGCCTGTCCGGAATTCTTGAGCATCGTCTGATACTCTCTTGAAACGCCTTCATAATCAACGTCGTAAGCTCCCAGGATGCTGGAGGTTGGGTCCTCATATTTGTACAGAATACCGAGGAGCAAATGAACGGTATTGATTTCATTGCTTTTATACTGCCGGCATTCCAGTTCTGCACGTTTAACGGCATGATCTGCCATCTTGGTGAAGGAAATATTGCTCACCTCCTCTGAAACAGGATTAAGACTTGCTGTATTTAGAGTTTCAATTTTTCTTCTGATCTGTGTTAAGTCCGCATTCAGGCCCTGAAGGATTTCTTTTGCAGAGTTTTCTGTTTTTATAATCCCCAAAAGCAGATGTTCTGTATTAAGAAATTCACTTTTCAGCCTCTTCGCTTCGCTCTTGCTTTGTTTGAACACCTGGCTCAAACCTTGTGAAAACTTATAATCCATAGTATGTCTCAATTAGAATAAAGGTAGAGGTACCGTTTATCCGTTATCTAAATTACAAATATTCTACCAAAAACCAATTAATGACTTTATGGCAGAAAAAATTTTATTATCTTGCTGAAAATGATTAAGTTTGTGGCCCTAAATTTTGATTATGAATCCTGAAATGGCAACCTATATCGGATATTCAGCTTCGCTGTTCATCGTACTGAGTTTTATACTGAAAGATGTACGGAAAATCAGGGTCGTTAATCTCATAGGATGCATCTGCTTTGTGATCTACGGGATATTCAGCGGAATGCTATGGCCGGTGATCATCCCCAACGGACTAATCTGCTTTATCCAGCTGTACCACCTCATGGCAGGAAAGAAAGCCGATGCATAGGAAACTGATCATTTCAGCATTCAGTAACCTGTATACGGACCAGCGTATAGAAAAGGTATGCAGGACCCTCTATGAAAACGGCTATGATATTGAGCTGATCGGCAATACCTGGAACGGTGCCGAGGAAATGTCCCGCCCATATCCTTTCTCAAGGATAAAATTGGCTTCAAAAAGCCTTAAAACGGCCTACTTTGAATTCAACTGGAAGCTCTACCGCATCCTGAAAAAAAAAGCCAGCCACGATACCATCCTTTACGCCAACGATCTGGATGCTCTGGTCCCCAATTATATCCTTGCCAGAAAACTGAATATACCCCTGGTTTTTGACAGTCATGAAATATTTTCCGAAATGCCTGCCATACAGGGCAAAATGTCACAGAAATTATGGCGGTTCACAGAAAAATCCATTCTTCCTAAGATCAAGTTTATGATCACCGCCAGCGGAAGCTATGCCCAGTGGTTCCGGAAAAAATATGGTGTGCATCCTGTGGTCATCCAGAATGCCCCCAGGAAAGCAGGCTTTAATTCTGAAATCCCGGACAATAATCCGAAAATTGTATTGTACCAGGGTGCGATCAATCCGTTCCGTGGCATTGACAAAGCTATACTCGCGATGCATCACCTCGAAAATGTGATCTTTAAGATTGCAGGGGATGGCCCCAGGAAAGAGGAGTATGAACAGCTGGTCATCCGGGAAGGCCTTCAGCATAAGGTAAAGTTTTTAGGTAAGCTGAAACCGGAAGACCTGCGTTTAGTTACACTCACCGCAGACTGTGGAATGAGCATTGAAGAAAACGGGGGCGAAAGCTATTTTTATTCCCTGCCGAATAAAGTTCTCGACTGTATCCAGGCACGCGTGCCTGTGATCCTTTCAGACATGCCCGAAATGCAGAAGATTAAAAAGCAGTTTGATGTAGGGGAAATTATTGAGAGCCACCATCCTGAAAATATTGCCAAAGCCATCCGATACATATTGGATAAAGGCCGCCAAAACTTTCAGGATGAACTGGAAAAAGCAGCAGGAGTATTGTGCTGGGAAAATGAAGAGCCGAAACTGCTGCAGGTTTTTGAAAAAATACAGTAACCGGATTAATTATTCAAATCCCTTTAAAGGGATGATTCAGGGAGGGTTAACCCTGTATTTATGTTAAATGGTTTCAGGAATATCTTCCTAAAATTGGTTATCTTTGCATTATAAATAAATTTATGAAAAGCATCAAAGAAAAACAGCAGGAAATAATTGATGAATTTGCCTTTCTTGAAGACTGGGAACAGAAATATGAATATATCATTGATCTTGGGAAAGAACTGAAAGGTCTGCCTGAAGATAAAAAGTCTGATGAAAATCTCATCAAAGGCTGCCAGAGCAAAGTATGGATCGATGCTGAATTCAGGGACGGGAAGCTTTATTTTGATGCAGATTCAGACGGGATCCTCCCAAAAGGGATCGTTTCACTGCTTACCAGCATTTACAGTGGCCACTCCACCCAGGAAATCCTGGATTCTGATTTTGATTTCATTTCTGAGATCGGATTACAGGAATTTCTTTCTCCGTCCAGAGCCAACGGACTGATGGCTATGACCAAACAGATTAAATTTTACGCTGTTGCGTACCAGCTGAAGGCATAACCGACCGTGACAAGAATTTTAGCATACCGTTTTTCAGCATTTGGTGACGTCGCTATGACGGCCCCGGTTTTCCGTGATTTCCTGGAACAGAATCCGGATGTGGAAATTGTTATGGTGTCCAGGAAAAATTTCGAAAGCCTGTTCTCCGGGATTCCCAATATTATCTTTAAAGGGATTGACCTGGATGATTACAAAGGGTTTTTCGGCCTGAGAAGGCTGGCCCATGAACTGATCAAAGAGTTTCAGCCGGATATCATAGCCAACCTCCATGATGTAATCCGGACAAAAGTCCTGGATAAGATTTATGGCAGGAGAGGGCTGAAAGTGTTTAAAATCAATAAAGGGAAAGAAGAAAAAGAACATTTAACAGATATCTGGAACCTGGATAAAGCACAGCTGAAAAAAACAGTGGAGCGGTATGCAGATGTATTCCGGAAGATGGGGTTTCATGTGGAGCTTACCCATGCATTACGTCCACAGGCAGATCCAAAATCAGGGATCGGTTTCGCTCCTTTTGCCCAGCATAAAGGCAAAATGCTGCCTCTTGAAAAGTCGTATGAACTGGCCCGGATCCTGGCTCAGAAGAAAAAAATTTATTTTTTCGGAGGAGGTCCTAAAGAAACGGAAACCCTCAGCCAGTGGGAAAAAGAAATTCCCAATACCGTAAGCCTGGCCGGAAAGCTCAGTCTTTCCGAAGAACTTCGGACCATTGCAGGACTGGAACTCATGATTTCCATGGATTCCGCCAATATGCATCTCGCCAGCCTCGCAGGAACCCGGTGTGTCTCCATTTGGGGGCAGACGCACCCGTATGCCGGATTTTTAGGGTTCGGGCAGAGTGAAGATGATGTGGTTGAGGTTAAGGACCTTACCTGCAGGCCATGCTCTGTATTTGGCGATAAAGAATGCTTCAGGGGAGACTGGGCATGCCTGGGAGAGCTCAATATTCAGAAAATCATTGATAAAATTTTTTCGGAATGAAAATTTCCGTCTGTATTCCGGTATATAATTTCGATGTCCGGGAGCTGGTTGCAGCGCTGAACAGGGAAATTCATACCTATGCGCTGGATGCAGAAATCATCCTGATTGATGATGCATCAGAATATGCTTTCAGGGAAATCAATACAAAAATTAAACATCAGGTGCATCAACTGATTTTTCTGGAAGAGAATATCGGTCGTTCAAGGATCAGGAATCTTTTCACAAAGTATGCCGACGGAGATTATTTTTTATTCCTGGATTGTGATGCCGGGATAGGCCATCCTGATTTCCTGCGGAAGTACATCGCTGAGATAGAGCATAACCCTTCATTGGACCTTCTTTACGGAAATTTCAGGATCGCGGAACAGTATTCCGCAAGCCTCAGAAACCGCTATTCCGTGGCCAGGGAAATCTTCTCAGGAGACCGGTCTTCCGATATCTCGGTTTTTAAAACCGTCAATTTTGCCATTAAAAAAGAAATTCTGGTAGAGTTTCCGTTCAATGAGGAACTCACTCAGTACGGGTATGAGGATTATGTGTTTGCCAAACTTCTGGAAAAAAACGCAAGAAGCTTTCTATCCTTCAATAATCCGGTCATTCATGTGGATGATACGGATACTGATGTTTTCCTGAAGAAAACGCAGGTGAGTATGGATACGCTGTATGGATTGATCATCAGTCCTCATACTAATCCTTTGATTAAAGATATCCGTGTTTATAAGGCAGCAGCAAAGCTGAAAAAGCTTAAACTGGATGCTGTTTTTCTTTTTATGTATAAGCTGGCTGAAAAAAAGATATACCGTAACCTGGTTTCAGAGCAGCCCGAAATCAGGCTTTTGGATGTTTATAAGCTCGCCTGGCTCCTGAGGAAAATGCAATAAAAAAAATCTCCCAGAAATCTGAGAGATTTTTTGTGGGCCCTGAGGGATTCGAACCCCCGACCCTCTGGGTGTAAACCAGATGCTCTGAACCAACTGAGCTAAGAGCCCGACTTTTTTTGAAAGGTTTCGTTTCCTTTTTGTGGGTCCTGAGGGATTCGAACCCCCGACCCTCTGGGTGTAAACCAGATGCTCTGAACCAACTGAGCTAAGAACCCTCTATACTTGTTTTCTCGTTTAGAGTGGTGCAAATATACGACTTATTCGGAAATCTCCAAATTTTTTTCTAAAAATTCTCCCACTACAAAATTACTTCCCCCGATAAAAATCATTTCATCTTTCATACATTCCTGTTTAGCAGAAAGATATGCTTCCTGCATAGAATTGAAAATTGTATAATTTATTTTCGCGTTTTTCAGCAGATTTTCATATTCTTCCGGATGCCTGCCCCGGTTAATGGCCGGTTTCGCAAAATAGAATACGGCATTTTCCGGAAGAAGCCGCATAACGTCATCAATCTTTTTGTCATTTACAAAGCCAAGAATGACATGCTTACGGCGGTTGATCGAATTCAGCTGGGCAAAAACCTGCTCCAGGCCGGCCTGGTTGTGGGCCGTATCGCAGATCGTCAGCGGATCTTTGGAAAACTCAAACCATCGCCCAATAAACCCGGTATTCCGGTGCACATGCATCAGGCCGTGTTCTATATGTTCCTCTGAAATGTTCACCTCCTGTTTCTGCAGTTCGCGGATAATTCCCAAAACGACCCGGATGTTTTTTTTCTGATAGTTTCCTTTAAGATCAGATTGCAGATGGGTTTCTGTTCCGGTAACATCTGAAAAAGGGGCATTTTCCTCCTGTGCTTTTTTCTTCAGGATTTTTTTAACCGGCTCCTCCTCATCTCCGGAGATCACAGGAATTCCGGGTTTAATAATGCCTGCCTTTTCAGCAGCGATTTTCTCAATGGTGTCTCCAAGGATATCCTGATGGTCAAGCTGCACGTTCGTAATGGCTGAAACCATTGGTGTAATGATATTGGTAGAATCAAGCCTGCCACCAAGGCCTACCTCAATAACGGCGAAATCCACCTGCTGCTGATAGAAGTATTCAAAAGCCATAATGGTGGTGAACTCAAAAAAAGAGGGCTGGATGTCTTCAGGAAGCTGTTTCAGCTTCATGATGAAATCATACACGAAACCCGTATCGCAGTTCTTACCGTTTACCTTGATCCGCTCCGTAAAATCGATGAGGTGAGGGGAGTTGTACAGCCCTACGGTATAGCCTGCCTCCTGAAGTACGGAAGCCAGCATATTGCTGGTAGACCCTTTTCCGTTGGTTCCCCCGATATGGATGCAGCGTATTTTTTCGTGGGGATTGCCAAAAAACCCACACAGGCGGATGATATTGTCCAGTCCGGGCTTATAAGCCTTCTGTCCGTCAACCTGGTAATTGGGTGCCTGTACAAATAACCATTCAACGGCTTCGCGGTATTGTTCTGCTGTCATGATGCAAAATTCTCAAAAGTTTTTTTAAAAAGGAATATTTAATTGTCCTGAACTGTAACTTTTTTATATTTGACACGTCTAATAATGTAAAAATTCAGCATGAAAAAAGTTTTGATTATTATTCTGGGACTGTCTTATCTGGGAGCCAATGCCCAGAAGAAGTGGTCTTTGAGAGAATGTGTGGACTATGCCGTACAGCATAACCTGCAGGTGATCCAAAATGAATATTCAAAACAGATTCAGGATTCCAACCTTAAGATGGCCAAAAGGGAATACCTGCCTTCGGTATCCGGAAGCATCAGCAATTCGGCCAGTTTCGGGCAGACCCAGTTCATCAACACCAGCATCAGGAATGATAACTTCAGCAACAGTGCCAATGTAGGGGCCAACATCACGGTGTTTAATAACGGAAGGATCGAAAAGAATATCCGTAAAACGGAATATGATGTACAGGCCAGCCAGTATGATATAGAAACGGTAAAAAACGATATATCGCTTCAGATAGCCCAGCAGTACCTAACGACTTTGCTGAATAAGGAAATCGTTAAAATCTCAGAGGCCGCTGTTGAAAATGCACAAAAACAGTACGACAGGGCGAAAATTACCACCCAGGTAGGAACGACTGCCCAGACGGTACTTGCAGAGGCAGAATCCGGACTGGCGAGAGAAAAACAAAACCTTAAGACTGCTGAAATCAATGTCGGGAGGAGTTTATTTGCCCTTGCCCAGCTGTTACAGCTTAAGGAATACAGGGACTTCGATGTGGAAGATGTGAGTGTGCCGGATCAGCTGGCTCCTCAGCTTCAGCCTGTGGAAGAAGTCCTGGAAACCGCATACCAGACGCAACCCCAGATCAAAGCTGCCGAAAGCAGGATACGATCGGCAGAGGCACAGACGGAAATTACCAGGACATCATTCTGGCCTACTTTAACGGCGAGTGCAGGATTGGGAAGTTTTTACAATAACCGGTTAAATACCAATATCACGGGGGTTGACATTAACGGGATCCCGGTGGTTGAGCGCAGTTTCTTCCAGCAGTATAAAGATAACTTCGGTCAGCAGCTAGCACTCTCCCTGAATGTTCCGTTATTTAACAAAGGAATTACGAAACTGCAGGTAGAGCAGTCCAAAATCAATGAAAATATTGCTAAAAATTCACTGGAGCAGCAGAAACAGGCCGTAAGGCAGAATGTTCAGAAGGCCCAGTTTGATGTGGATGCCAATTATGAGGCGTATCTTGCCGCAGTGGAAGCTGAGAAAAGCACCCGCTTATCGCTGGATTTTGCAGATAAGAGCTATGCGGCAGGGAGATCAACCATCTATGATGTCAATGTTGCCCGTAATAATTATGCCAACGCGCAGGGCTCTGTGGCGCAGGCAAAGTTCAATTATCTATTCAGCCTGAAATTGCTGAATTTCTATGCGGGAATTCCGTTGAGCCTGTAAAATGTCTATTCAGAACCTTGAGAAATACCTGCCTGACAACACCCTTCCATATCTGAAAAACTGGTTTTCAGAGTATTATATCCATATTAAAATTACCCGTGACCGGCATTCCAAACTCGGGGACTACAGGAAACTGGCGGACCGGTCGCATGAAATTACCATCAATTCCACACTGGCCCCCCAGCTTTTTTTCTTTGTTCTGACGCACGAGCTGGCTCATCTTATTGCCTTTGAGAAGTACGGGCGGAGGATTTCCCCGCACGGAGCGGAATGGAAAGACACCTTCCGGAAAATGCTTCTGGAAAGCCTGGAGGTATATGAGCAGGATCTGAGGCTGATTATTACACGGTTCTCTAGGTCTCCCAAAGCTAATTTTATGTCCAGTCCGGAGCTGGTAAGGTATTTCCATATCGGAAAGGAAGGAGATGACCTCCAGTTTATGGAAGAGCTTAAAAAAGGGGATTCCTTTATCTACCGCGATGAGAAGTATTTGTTGGAAGGTCTGATCAAAAAAAACTATCTTTGCAGGAACCTGGTTACCGGGAGGCAGTACTCTTTCAAGCCGCTGGCCAGAGTGAAAAAATGTAGTTAAACATGGTAAGATCAGATCAATACTGTGTCATCATGGCAGGCGGTATAGGAAGCCGGTTCTGGCCGATGAGCACGCAGAAGTTTCCCAAGCAGTTTCAGGACATCCTGGGTGTAGGCCGTACGATGATTCAGCAGACCTATGACAGAATCCGTAAAATTGTTCCGGATGAGAATATATTTGTTATTACCAATAAAGAATATGTAAGCCTGTCCCATCAGCAGCTGCCGGAAATTCCGGAGCAGAACATCGTAGGAGAGCCTTTAGCAAAAAATACGGCGGCGTGCAACCTTTATATGGCCAATAAAATTGCTGAACTCAATCCTGATGCGAAGATGATCATCTTGCCGGCAGATCACCTGATCCTGCGTGAAGAGGTATTTCTTGACAAGGTCAGGCTAGCTTTTGAGATCGCTTCAGAAAACGATTACCTTGTTACCCTGGGCATTACCCCTACAAGGCCCGATACGGGATACGGATACATCCAGTTCGTTGATAAAAAAGGATCCGACTATTTTAAAATAAAGACATTCACGGAAAAGCCCATCCTCGAAATCGCCAAAACGTTCCTGGAAAGCGGTGATTTTCTCTGGAACGCCGGTATTTTTGTGTGGAGTGTACAAACCATCCATGCTGCTTTTGAGAAATACCTCCCTGAAATGACGCAGCAGTTCATGGCCTGTGAATACAATGCCGATGGTGAAGAGGGATGCATAGAGCTTATTTATCCTAAGCTGCAGAAAATCTCCATAGACAACGGGATCCTGGAAAAAGCTAAAAATGTATATGTCATTCCTTCCGACCTGGGATGGAGCGATTTAGGTACGTGGACATCCGTCTACGAAAACACGGAAAAAGATGAAAATCAAAATGCCGTAAAACAAAAGCATGTGCTCACATACCATTCCAGCGGAAATATCGTTCATATAAAGAACAGCAATAAAGCAGTGGTGATAGACGGGCTTAAAGATTATATCGTAGTGGATACCGATAAGGTCCTGATGATCTGCCCGAGGGAACATGACCAGCTGATTAAGGATTATGTGCTGGACCTAAAAAACCTCAAAAAAGGGGATAAATTCATTTAACAGTACAGGTTTGCAGCCTGTTTAAAGCATGAGCGAAACCATCACGAAAAATATCATCTTTATCTTCTTATTACTGGGCGTCTGCATGACGGCCCAGGAAAAAAAACAGCTGGGCAGCATTCCGCAGATCCTCAAATCGGTCATTCCCGATGGCCGGACAGATTTCTGGGTGCTGGTACATAACCATTACGGGAAAAATGAGGAGCTGAAAATTTCCGGTACGAAAAAAGACTATGTCCCGCAGTCTTCAGGATTCAACCTTTTCCCGGAAGAAGACAGTTTTTATTATATCGTTTATTCCAAAGCAGGAAAAGTTGATTATATAACGGATATTTCTGGCCTGAAAACCTTTATAGGGAAGATTGATAATGTCGAGGAGGCGGTAATTGATGCGACGGCGGAAGGCTATTTCATCGATGAAGAATTCAAAAATGTAGCCGGAAACTATTATCAGGATGCGTCAAACTATTATATTGACCTGGGGAAACTGACTTCAAAGGAATGTCCGTACCAGAAAACCCATTTTACACTTACGGTTAACAAGTCCAGCGGGAAAGTAACCAACGTAAAGGATAACGGAACATATATCGAACTGTATAATAAGAAGTGTACGAACAATCCAAGGCTTTTAAAAATAGAAAAAAAAGAAGTGCCGGCCGATGAATCCAAAAAAACAAAACAACCCGCCCGAAGAAAATAGCTTTTACGAAACCGATCGGCTGATCTTACATCCGGTGTCATTGGATGATGCCGCTTTTATGCTGGAATTATACAATGGTCCGAACTTTATCCAGGACATCGGCGACCGCGGACTGAGAAGCATGCATGATGCAGAGCGGTACATCAGCGAAAAATTCATTCCCCAGTTTGAAAGATCAGGTTTCGGCAACTACATTATCGCAGAAAAATCCGGAGGTAAAAAAATAGGTGCAGCAGGCCTCTTTGAGCGTGAAGGACTGGATATTGCCGATATCGGATTTTCCTTCCTGGAAAAATTTGAAGGTAAAGGATACGGTTTTGAGGCAGCCACAAAGGTGAAATCCATTGGCATGGATCATTTCGGGCTAACCAGGCTATCTGCGATTACGACAAAAGATAATTTTGCTTCCCAGAAATTAATCGGGAAGCTGGGGTTAAAATTCAAAAAATATGTCATGATCCCTAATGATGATCAAGAACTGATGTACTTTGAAACAGAGTAGAATCTAAACCCGGCCCGTCTGTTTACCCTTCCAGGATCTGAGCTGCTGCTGTTTTTGAAGTCACTTTGTCAATGACCCTTACACAGGTTCCTTTCTCATCAAAGATAAAAGTGGTCCTTACAATTCCCATATAGGTTTTTCCAAAATTGTTTTTCTCCTGCCAAACCCCGAATTTTTCTACGATGTCATGGTTTTCATCAGCAATCAGGTCATAAGGGAATGCAAATTTACTGTGGAAGTTCTTTTGCTTTTTCACGGAGTCTGCACTGATTCCCAATAATGTATACCCTGCCTTTTCCAGCTCTGAATAATGGTCGCTGAGGTTGCATGCTTCTACCGTACAGGTTGGTGTATTGGCCTGAGGATAAAAGAATACCACCAGTTTCTTACCGATCAGTTCAGATGAATCTATGGTTTTGCCGTCCTGATTGGTTCCTTTAAATTCCGGTAAATGGTCTCCTACTTTAAGCATAATATTTTAATTTTGTTCAAATTTAACAGTTACATGACAAAAAAGCAAAGAGCCGAGCTCGTTCAGCGCGAATTAGAAAAACTATATCCTCAGGTCCCTGTTCCCCTGGATCATACTGATCCTTTTACCCTGCTTGTAGCCGTAGCCCTTTCTGCACAGACCACGGATAAAAAAGTCAATCAGGTAACGCCTGATCTTTTCCGTGTAGCCGGGACACCACAGAAGATGGCACGATTGGAAGTCCACGAGATCAAGGAACTGATCAAGGAAATCGGACTGTCTAACCAAAAAGCCAAGAACCTGAAAAGAATGGCGGAACTGCTGATTGAAAAACACGGCGGACAGGTTCCTGCTACCTATGAAGAGCTGGAAGCTTTACCGGGAGTGGGGCATAAAACAGCTTCTGTGGTGATGAGCCAGGCCTTCGGATTTCCAGCTTTTCCGGTAGATACCCATATCCACCGCCTGATGACCTTATGGAAGCTTACCTCCGGAAAAAACGTAGTGGAAACAGAAAAAGATGCCAAAAAAATTTTTCCTGAAAGCGCCTGGAATAAACTTCACCTCCAGATCATTTATTATGGAAGGGAATATTCTCCGGCACGCGGGAAAGGAGAAAAGGATTTCATTACGAAGATGTTGTTTGAAAAATAAGTCATAAATTATCAGTCATGCTCATGACCTTGAAGCTGAATTCATTTATTACCACAGAATGAAACAGCCTTGCGTTTGAGGAAACTTATATTTAAGGCTGAATGATTTTGAGCCATAGAGATAAATAATATGAGCCATACAGGCAAATTTTTGTTCTGCCATACCGGTATATTTGTACTATGAAAAATATCCAAAAAATTCAGTTAGCCCACCATGGGCCACTTGTATCCGGTCTTGGATTAGGCTGCATGCGTATGTCTTCTATCTGGGGCGGCCCGGTACCCGATGAAAGAGAAAGTATTGCTACGATCCATGAGGCACTGGACCATGGCATTAACTTTCTCAATACCGGTGATTTTTATGGGGCGGGCCATAATGAAATGCTCATAGGCAAAGCCATCAGGGACAGGCGGAATGATGCTTTTATCAGTGTTAAATTCGGTGCTGTATTTCACAACGGGCAGCCGATTGGGATGGAGCTTCGTCCTGTTTCGATCAAAAACTTTGTCAACTATTCCCTTACCCGCCTTGGGGTTGAAACCATAGACCTTTACCAGCCGAGCCGTATGGATGGCAGTGTTCCGGTAGAAGATATTATCGGAACGGTAGCTGATCTGATCAGAGAAGGCAAGGTTCGGCATATCGGTGTATCTGAAATTACTGCCGATCAGCTTCGCCAGGCCAACAGCATTTACCCTGTAACAGCACTTGAAATAGGCTATTCACTGGCAGACCGCCAGATAGAGCATGAATTGCTGCCGGCTGCAAAAGAATTAGGCATTGGTGTCGTTGCTTTTGCCAATACAGCCGAAGGACTTCTCACCGGAGCACTGAAACTTCCTCTTGCTGAAAATGATTACCGCAATCATTTCTCCCGTTTTCAGGGCAAAAACCTGATTCATAATGTAGAAAAAGCTGAGGTGCTGAAAAATCTTGCTGCCGATAAGGGATGTTCTTCTACGCAGCTCGCTATTGCATGGGTTAAAGCTCAGGGTGACCATATCATGCCGCTGGTAAGCATGAGCCGTAGGTCCAGGCTGCCGGAAAATATTGCAGCTATGGATATAGTGCTTACAGCAGAAGAAATGAATCAGCTGGATACAGCATTCGCAGCTGGAGAAATATGGGGTGACACTTATCTGCAGCGTTAAATGGAAAGCCCGACTGAAATTCTTCCCGGTGTTTTGTTCTATTCCTATCTTTCCAAAGAGAAAAAGGAAAAACTCTGCATATGGAACCATCATACGGTTATACTGCAGGTTTCAGGATCCCTTACTCTGGAAACTGTCGGGCAAAGTATTTCAATAGAAGGAGCAGAGATTCTGCTGATTGGCAAAAACCAGCTTGGTACCCTGATCAAAACTCCGGGATCCGGCGGAAATTATGAAACCATTGTTATTTCTTTACAGGAAGAAGCCTTACGTAAGATTGCATTGGAAGAAAAATATCAGGCAGATAGGAAATATACCGGTTTACCAAATATGCTGATTCCGTTGAATGAATTCCTGCAGGGGTACTTTCAGTCTGTAATTCCGTATGCACGGAAATCGGGAACAGAGATGACTGATGAATTAGGTATCCTGAAAATGAAAGAAGCGGTTAAATTATTGCTCCATGCCCAGCCGGAACTTAGGAATCTTTTATTCGATTTCTCTCAACCCTGTAAGATTGATCTTGAAAAATTCATGCTGAACAATTTTCGATTCAATATACCGGTCCGGCAGTTTGCTCAGCTAACCGGACGAAGCCTGGCGGGATTTAAGAGGGATTTTAAAAAAATATTCAGGCTGCCGCCCCGTCAATGGCTCCTGGATAAAAGGCTTGCCGAAGCAAAATACTTCATCGGGACAAAAAAGATGAAGCCTTCCGATATCTATCTTGACCTGGGCTTTCAGAGTCTGCCGCATTTTTCCCGTACTTTCAAAATGAAATTCGGGGTGCCGCCGAACAGGCTTGTTTCAGACATGGAATCATAAATTGAGTCCTATCTTTATCAGAGCTAGGTTTTACCGGATTAAAAAAGCCACAGGAGCAACCTGTGACTTTATATTTTAATGAGGAATTTCTTCCTTTAATACTTCCTTTCCGGATCCATCATAATAAGTACAGCTAAAGTGGTCCAAATCAACAACCCATTTCTCAATGCCGGTTTCCGCGCAGTGGACGCAGAACGTCTTATAATCTGTTTCCCCTCTCTGATGGCTTTTTAAGTATTCCCTGAATGCATTCTCATCAGTTGTATTCCGGATGGGCAGGTCCCGGTATTTGGCTCCTGATTTTGCCCTGAAACCATGGGCGCCGAAGTATTCTGTGCAACAGTCTTTTACCCGGGTTTCAAAAGATTGTACACCCAGCTCTTTAATTTCCCGGATATAACTCGGAAAATCGGATCCCGACTGTACTTTGCCGTGGGCATTTTCAATCTGTTCTACCGTAAACATACCTGTGTAGCATTTGATTACTGTTGCTTTTTTGCCCAAAGTGCCATCTTCCTGTTAAGGACATCCAGCGGAAGGCATCCCTGATTCAGTATTTCATCATGGAACTTGGCGAGGCTGAATTTTTTCCCTAATTCTTTCTGATACTGTTCCCTCAGTTCCCGGATGCGTAAAGATCCTATTTTATATCCCAGGGCCTGTCCAGGCATAGCCATATAGCGTTCCACTTCTGCCGTTGCGCCGGCTTCGTCATAGGAAATATTGCTGAGGAAATATTTTATGGCATCCTCGCGGGTCATTTTTCCCGTATGCAGGCCGGTATCTACCACCAGTCGTACGGCTCTCAGCATCTGGTCGCTCAGGTAGCCCATTTTCTGGTACGGATCTGTATACAGCCCGAATTCAGGGCCTAAAGTTTCACAGTAATGCGCCCAGCCTTCGCCATAGGCACCAAACCAGCCGAACCGCATGAATTTGGGAAGCTTTGTATTTTCCTGCTGCAGGGAAACCTGGTAATGGTGGCCCGGAATTGCTTCATGAAGGAAAAGCGATTCCATACCGGATGTCACATTGAACTTGGACGGATCGGGAAGCGGGACATAAAAAACACCCGGGCGCTTTCCATCTGCTGTGCCCTGGATGTATTCCGCACTTGCACTGGCCTCCCTGAATTTTTCGGTCTGCCTGATCTCAAATTTTGTTTTCGGGGTTACGCTGAACATCGTTTTCAGTTTAGGCGTAATCTTGGTTAAGATCCCGTTGAAGGCGTCCAGCACTTCCTTTGAGGTCTTATACGGCATGGCCTTCGGATCTGTCTTCACGTAACTGATGAATTCTTCAAGGGTTCCTGTAAAGCCTACCTGCTGTTTTACCTTTTCCATTTCGGCACGGAGCATAGCTACCTGCTGAAGGCCTGTTTTATTGATTTCTTCAGGCGTATATTTAGTGGTTGTCCAGCTTTTTACGTAGTACCGGTAGATATCGTTACCGTTGGGAAGGCTGTTGTAACCATCTGTATCTCTGGCTTTAGGCAGGTATTCCTTATCCAGGAAATCGCCCATTTTAGTATAAGCAGGAATGATATTTTTGGTGACGGATTCTTTATAAAGCGCAGTGTACTGATCTTTCTGTGCCTTCGTGAAATTTTTCGGAAAACTATTGATCGGTCCGTAGAAAATATTCGTCTTAAGATCAGTGCTGATGATTTCCGGAGCCCTCATCTGGGGGATCATCTTAATTACCAGTTTCTTGGGCAGCACCATTTTGCTGGTGATTCCTTCCCTGAAATTTTCCGTGGCGGCATTCATCCATTGCGGAAACTTTTCCATCCTCTTCAGCCAGTTGTCGTAATCCTGAGTCGTTTTAAACGGCTGAGGACCCTGTCCGCTCCCGTACAGCGGGAAAGTAAGCGGCAGCCCTGAAAACTGAGTGAAAGGAATATACTCAGGGTGATAGGCGTAGGCTTCTATCTTATCCTGAAGGGTGTAATCCAGTACGTCATAGACCGTTTTGCTTTCATCGGAAAGCTTTTCGTAATCCACATTTTCCAGCTGTTTCTGGACTGAACTGTAAAAAGCGATCTCTCCGGAAATAAAATCTTTGTCGATGTTGATCGGGAGCTGGTCATTGTACCGGATATCTCCCTGTGACGTAGCGTCAAGGGGGTACAGCTTGAGATACTGTTCATAGTAATTGGAAGCAATAGAGTCCAGGTTGGACGGTGTTACCTTCGTTAAAGGAGAATCAGATTTCTTACAGGCAGTGATCCCCGCCAGCAGGCCCAGGCTGAAGATGCTTTTTAATATGATGTTTTTCATTTCCGGATCTTTAACGCAAAAATAAGTATTATTAAGATATGACCGGATTCCTGAAAAGGTTGATTTTTAAAAAATAATTTTTAAAACATGTTACACATTCAGCCAATTTTCTATCTTTGTTAAAAACATTTAGCAATCATATTATTACCGCTCTTTTTTAAGAAAAAATGAAAGGGATTTTAAAAATTTACCATCCGGAAGAAACGCTGAAATACAATATCAGAAACACATATTGTAAAGCGGTCTACAGCAACCAGCAACATTTTTTAGAGGTTGAAATCATTACGGATGACGGCCTGGATCACGTAGAAGATGATTCTTTGCAATACAATTTTCCGCAGTTATCACTTGAGATTATCGATTTTCCTATAGAATCCGCAGAAATCGAAGGGAAAACCTTCACCATTACAGATTCTGATGAGGAAACCTATACGGAAGTAGACCTTTATGATGATGAGGACGCCTATATCTATGATAACGAACTTTTATTTGAAAAAAATGAAGAGGGCGAACTGCAGGTGATCTGGAAGGGAACCATTGATGATTTTTATACCGGCTCCGATACGCCCATTCCTTTCAGGCTGAAATGCGAGTTTAAGCAGGACCAGATTGAGATAGACGAAGACTAAAGATCTTTCGCCATTATAGCATCCGTAAATTTCTTTTCAAATCTTTTTTGAGAGGAAATTTCCTGTTTTTAAGCAAATTTTAAGAGAACGATTCATAATATTCCACTACATTTGTCGTTACAACTTTTATAAAAATACACATTAATGCTGTTAACGGAACTTACTCAGATTTTATTCGCACAGGTTACAACATCTGCAGTGGCAGAAGCACCTAAAAAAGTATTTTCATTTTGGGAAATCATGTTTCACGGAGGCGTATTCGCAAAAATTGTAATGGTTACCGTGTTACTGCTCGGGATATTTTCTGTATACCTTTTCTTTGAGCGTTTTTTCTTCATTAAAAGAATGGTCTCAAAAACAGATCCCGACTTTATGAATAACATCGAGGATTTTATCCGGGAAGGCAAGATTGAGTCTGCAGCAGATTACTGTAAAAGGCAGCACTCCCCGGAAGGTAGGATCCTTGAAAAAGGGATCTCAAGGCTGGGGCGTCCGGTTTCGGATATCGTAAGTGCGATGGAATCCCAGGCACAGGTGGAAGTAGCCAATATGGAAAAAAACCTGAACCTTCTGGCAGTTGTACCGAGTATCGCTCCGATGCTGGGTCTTCTGGGGACGGTCATCGGGATGATCATCGCATTCTTTGACCTTTCCAATATGGAAGGTGCTTTCTCCCCGAAAACCCTTTCGGAAGGTATTTATACCGCACTGGGGCAAACGGCGGTAGGTCTTGCGGTAGCCATTCCGGCCAACTTTTTCTACAATATCTTACTGACAAGGATCGATAAGTTCGTCCTGAGGGCGCAGAATATGTCCGGAGAATTTTTAGATATCATCAATAAACCTTTATAAATCTTTGGTATGAAACCGCAAGGTTCCGTCTGATTATTTAAATAATACCAGTCAACAGATGAAAATTCAGAGAAAAAATAAAGCACGCCCGGAATTCAGTTTAGCTGCGATGACAGATGTTATCCTTCTGATGCTGATCTTCTTTATGATCACCTCTTCCGCTGCCAACCAGAGCGCTATTGATGTAAAGCTGCCGAAAACGGGCGCAGTGGATGACAATATCCCGAATCCGCTTACGGTAAGCATTAAACCGGACGGATCTTATTTTGTGGATGATGTCCCGGTCAGCAGAACAGAGCTTGAGCAGGCCATCGTCAATAAACTAGCTTCGCAAACCAATAAATCATTTACCATACGTGCCGACGAAAGCACACTGCATAAAGATGTGGTTTTTGCCATGGAAATTGCCGAGAAGCATAAGTTTAACATCGCCATTGCAACCGTTAAGGATAAATAACGGCTTGAGGCCGGAAAATAAGACTATATGAAAAGCCATACCATAGACAGGAAGGAGGAAAACAAGGACAGGATTAAGAGCGCGTTGCTTTCAGTCCTGATCTGGTCTGCCATCCTGCTGTTTGTTTTTTTATATAAACTCACCCCCAAACCTGCTGAACCGGAAAAAGAAGTGGTCACCACCATGCTGGTCAATTTCGGGGATAACAGGAACGGGAGCGGGGAAGAGGAACCTGCCGACCAGCCGGGAAGCTTGGCTGCCGCAACGGAGGAAGTCACCACTGATCCTTTGGAAACAGCAGTTCCGGAGACGAAAACGACCATTGATCCGCAACCGCAGCCGGAAACAAAGAAATCCGAAGCCAAGGAAAAAATCATTACCGGAAATAATCCTAAGGTCACGGTACCTAAAAAGGAAGAATCCAAAGAGAATAAAAAATCAGCATCCAGTACCAGCGCTTCTAAAAATACCAAAAAATCCGGCGCTACCACAGCCAATTCCAAAACCGGAACCGGTGACGGCAAAGGAACCGCAGCGATCGGGAATCTGATCCGGGGAAGAGGGACCAAAGCAGGAAGCCAGGGTGACGGAGACGGCATCGGAAATGCAGGAGATCCTTTAGGAGGCGACGGAAACGGTGACAGCAAAGTGGGAATCGACAGGAGGCTTGTCGGGTTTATCCCGGGAACCATGGGACGGGGAGGCGCACAGCCGGCAAACAACTGTACTGCCAGCGGAACCATTACCATTGCCTATACGGTGGATAAAGCCGGAAATGTGGTTTCTGCGAGGAGATCCGGGGGAACTTCTGACCCATGCATCAGTTCTACAGCGGTTTCCTGGGTACGGAAATACGTTAAAGCTGAAAAATCCAGCGTTTCTTCCACAGGATCCTATAAAATTACCTTTTAAAAAAGATAAAGCACTTTATTCAAGTGCTTTTTTTATTTCATTGATCCTGTTGATGATGGGAAGGGCAAAAATACCGCTGGTCTGCAGGTACAGTTCATAGAATGTTTTGGCTTTATCCAGGAAATCATTATTGTGTTCTGCTTTTCCTTTGAAGTAGAACAGGTTGCCCAGCATTTCATAGTAATCTTTATGGTCTCTTTCCTGCCTTTCATTAACGATCCCGATAAGATCTTCTTTGGTCTTGGAGGAAATCTCCGTAAAGTCCATTTTGAAAATGTCCCGCATCAAAGAATCAAAATCCAGTTCTTTCTGCATCAGGCTTTCTTCCGGTTTGTCAAGGATCAGTTTTTCCAGTGCTTGGGAAAGCTGACGGATGAGTCGTAGTGTAAATTCTTTATCGGTAATCATACAATTTTTTTTGATGTTAAAAGTTTAAATAATCTTCTGTGGAAGTATTGACGTTGTAAACATCTCCGTTTTCAGAAGTCTGTATATATATTCTCATAGGATTTATGCAAAAAACAGATAAGCCAGTGCAATGGAAGTGATAATCCCGACGAGATCGGCCAATAGCATGGCAACAACCGTATATCGGGTATTCTTTACGGCTACGGCCCCAAAATAGACAGCAATCACGTAAAACGTCGTATCTGAGCTTCCCTGGAGAACGGCAGCCAGTTTTCCCTGGAAGCTGTCCGGCCCGAAAGTCGCCATGGTGTCCATCATCATGCCCCGTGCTCCGGATCCGGATAATGGTTTGATTAGTGCTGTTGGAAGCCCGTCAACAAATCGGGCATCTAAATTCGCTGCTTTGGCTACCCATTTCATCCCGTCAATCATCACATCGAAAACACCGGAAGTCCTGAGGAGCGAAATAGCGATAAGCATCCCGACCAGATAAGGAATAATCTTCACACTGGTGGTGAAACCTTCTTTTGCACCGTCTACAAAGGCTTCAAAGACATTGATCTTTTTATAAACCGCACCAATGACAATCGCCAGGAAAATAAAGAGAATCAGGCCATTGCTTAAAATCTGGCTGAATGTGTCCAGGTTTTCTTTGCTGAGCCCTGTTAGATACCAGACCAGAAGTCCGACCAATGCGGAAATTCCTCCGACATAGGCTAAAACCACGGGTTTTAATAAATTGATTTTCTGGTATAAAGAGACAATGATCATCGCTGCCAGCGTTGCCGTGAAGGTCGCAATCATGCAGTACAGGAAAATATCAGTGGGGTTCTTGGAACCGGCAGAGGATCTGAGCGCGATAATGGAAACCGGAATCAGGGTCATTCCTCCGGCATGAAGGCACAGGAACATGATCTGTGAATTGGTGGCCGTGTCTTTATCCGGATTCAGGGTCTGCAGGCTTTCCATGGCTTTCAGTCCAAAAGGCGTTGCTGCATTGTCCAGACCGAGAAGATTGGCACTGAAATTCATCAGCATATGGCCAAATGCAGGATGGTTTTTAGGGATTTCAGGGAAAAGTTTCGAGAAGAAAGGCTGAATCAGCCGGCTCAGGAGATTGATTCCCCCTGCTTTTTCAGCAATACTCATAAAGCCCATGAACAGGGCCATGATGCCAATAAGGCCGAGGCAGATTTTTACTGCCGTTTCAGATGTCCCGATGACGCCATCGGCTTCCTGCACCCGGTATATCTTTACATCCTGTTGTAGAGAGTCGGTATTATAATGAATCCTGCTGTCTGCAAAATCCGGTTTTTTCATCAGGCTGTCGCGAACGACAGGGGACAGGGCAGTCATTTTCTGTGTGGCAATCTGTACCGTATCGCCGCCTTTCCCTACCACCATATCATTAAAAATGGTTTTATAGTGGTCTGATGAAATGTACTTTATACTTGCGATAGCAATGGCCACTATGATAAATGCGGACCAAATTCTGCTGAGAACCATCGGATTGAATTATGTTGGGTTAAACTTATCAAAAAAACTCCAGATTACAAAGGATGCAGATGGTTTTGACAAGAATAATGTAATGGTCAATTTTTGGCTGCTATAAAAATTCACTTGCGGAGAAACATTGACTGCCGGTGCAAATTCACGATTCACCGTTTCCCGCTTATCGCTCATCCAGATACACCAGGAAGCCGTCAAATTCGTCATCCAGCTTTTTCAGGACTTTGGCCTCCTTCATTTTCTTTTCCAGGCCGTTTATGAAAAAGCTTTTTTCAAAAAACTGGCGGTGGGTGCCCGGGAGCAGCTCCATAAAGTAATCCATCCCGATTTTATTGTTGTGAAGGTCCATTTTGGTCTCCAGAGGCTTGTTCGGGAAGAGCTCTTCATGCAGATCGGTAATTCTTTTGCAGAATTTCAGGGCTTTTTCCGGAGAAGATATTTTACAGCAGTACATCATGATCAGGCAGCACCATAACGCATGCCTGAATGAATTCCCGATGCCGTTATTGGAGGCGGTTTTCGGAAACTTTTTCTGGGCAATCCCGTAAGCTTTAATGGTCGCATAAAAGCTGAGTACGGAGAATAAAGGATGGGGCAGCACAAGAGACAAAAGACGGAAAATCTTTTTCAGGCTCATGCTTCGGATGGTATTGAAAAATATCTTGAATGTCCTCATAAATAAAGAATCTCTCCCGGTATGAGAGAGATTCGAAAATATCTTAATTAATGGTTACGCATGTACCGTTAACAGGTTAACTGTTTTGGCCACGACATCTTTAATTTCTGTTCTCTTGACGATGAAATCAACAAAACCTTTTTCCTGAAGGAATTCCGAAGTCTGGAAGCCTTCCGGAAGGTCTCTTCCGATGGTCTCACGGATGACCCGTGGTCCGGCAAACCCGATCAGCGCACCCGGCTCAGCCATGATAATATCAGCTGTCATAGCGAATGAAGCGGTAATTCCCCCGAAAGTAGGGTCACAAAGGTAAGCGATGTATAAAAGCCCTGCCTCCGAAAGCTGCGCAAGCTTAGCCTGCACTTTAGCCAGCTGCATCAGGGAATACGTTGCTTCCTGCATCCTGGCTCCTCCGGACTGGCAGATGATCATGTACGGAAGTTTCTTTTCAATACAGTAATCAACCGCTCTCCTGATTTTTTCACCCATTACAGATCCTAAAGATCCTCCGATGAATGCAAAATCCATACACGAAACCACCATTTCAATCCCTTTTACGGTTCCTACGGCATTTCTGATGGAATCGGTAAGCTTTGTTTTGGCTTTTACCTCTTTCAGCCGGTCTGCGTAAGGCTTGGTATCTTTAAAGTTCAGGATATCAATACTCTCAACATTTGCATCGAGTTCAGTAAATTTTCCTTCATCAAAAAGAATATCGAAAAATTCCGCACTGCCGATCCTTACATGGAATCCGTCTTCCGGGGAAACGTAATTGTTTCTTCTCAGCTCGTCATGCTCCACGACCTTTCCGGATGGTGTCTGATGCCAGAGGCCTTTGGGAACATCCTTCTTTTCATCTGTAGAAGTAGTAATATTCTGTGCTTTTCTTTTAAACCAGTCGAATGCCATTGTGCTTGTATTAATGTATAATGATATACTGTATGCATGCAGGATATGATTCCCTTGCATGAATACAGTATACCGTTTCTTATTTTAAAGTGTTGACGTTATTTAAATCTTCAAATGCCCTAACCAGTCTTGCAGAGAATGTTTCTTCTCCTTTTCTTACCCATACCCTAGGGTCGTAGAACTTCTTGTTAGGTTTTTCTTCTCCTTCAGGGTTTCCGATCTGCGCTCTCAGGTAATCGATATGGTCCACCATATAATCTCTGATGCCCTCTGTATACGCAAACTGAAGGTCGGTATCGATATTCATTTTAATTACTCCGTAGTCGATGGCTTCCCTGATCTCCTCAATAGTGGAACCGGATCCTCCGTGGAATACGAAATTCACCGGCTTGTCAGCGGTTCCGAACTTTTCCTGAACATATTTCTGGGAATTGTCAAGGATTTTCGGAGTCAGTACCACGTTACCCGGCTTATATACCCCATGTACGTTTCCGAAAGCTGCTGCAATCGTGAAATTATCGGAAATGGCTTTCAGTTTTTCATAGGTGTAGGCTACATCTTCCGGCTGAGTATACAGCTTGGAGTTGTCTACGTCAGAATTGTCTACACCGTCCTCTTCTCCTCCGGTAACACCGATTTCCACTTCCAGGGTCATCTGCATCTTGGCCATTCTTTCAAAATATCTGGATGAAGTCTCAAGGTTTTCCTCTAAAGACTCTTCTGAAAGGTCAAGCATATGCGATGAATAGAGTGATTTTCCGGTTTGTTTGAAAAATTCTTCACTCGCATCCATCAGCCCGTCGATCCATGGAAGCAATTTCTTCGCACAGTGGTCCGTATGTAAAATAACAGTTGCTCCGTAAGCTTCCGCTAACGTGTGTATATGCTTTGCTCCGGCAATCGCACCCAGGATGGCTGCTTTCTGCCCTTCATTGCTTAATCCTTTTCCTGCATTAAAAGCAGCTCCTCCATTTGAAAACTGGATGATAACAGGAGAGTTCAGTCTGGCAGCTGTTTCCATAACCGCGTTCACGTTGCTGGATCCGATAACGTTCACCGCAGGCAAAGCAAATCTGTTTTCTTTGGCATGCTGGAAAATATCGGTAACTAACTGTCCTGTGGCAACTCCTGCCGGGAAAATTCTGCTCATATCTTAATTTTTAATGAATGTATTGTATATTATAAATAAACCTTGTAAAGGTACTAAATTTTGATGAATTACTAATTTCTTTTATCTCTGCCCCACAGCAGCTTCTGCCGGATGGTTTCATAAAAGCTCAGGTTGTTGGGCTGTACCAGGAGGATCTGGAAGGCCGCTTTTTTGATGATGATTTCCTTATCCGTTTCTATATGGATCAGCCTGGAATCCAGTGAAAGGGAGTATTGCGGTACCCGGCTTTCCACCCTGAATTTGATTTCCACCTTATCATTAACGATCAGCGGCCTTACATTCAGGTTATGGGGTGCAATAGGGGTGATGACGAAATTTTCGTTGTTGGGCGAGATAATCGGTCCGCCACAGCTCAGGGAGTATGCGGTAGAACCTGTAGGTGTTGAAATGATTACGCCGTCGCCCCAGAACACATTGAGGAATTCATTGTTGATGTAAGAATCCACAGTGATCATGGACGTGGTTTCCTTCCTGGAAATAGTAACATCATTCAGTGCATACGGGAAAATCCCTTCAAGGCCTTCCGAAATAACTTCGATAACCGCTCTTCTGCTGGTCTTTACATTGCCTTTCAGGATGGAATCCAGTTCATTGAACGCCTCTTCTTTGGTAAAGCTTGCCAGGAAACCGAGCCGGCCGGTATTAACCCCGACAATCGGAATCTCCAGGTCTTCCACGAAAATAAGGGAGTTGACAATAGTCCCGTCGCCCCCGAAGGTAAAGAAAAGGTCCACTTCCTTATCAATCAGGTCCTGTTTGCCTGTAAAGGTCTCAAAGATTTTCGAGAACTGAAGTGCTTCAGCCATTTCATCATATAAAACTGATTTTACTCCTCTGTTTTCAAGTTCTGAAATAAACTTGCTCAGATATAAAAAGGTATCGAGATCTTTTTTCTGAGAGTATATGGCTGCCTTCATGCTATATTTCTATAAATTTTTGGAAAAATCCGAACCGGTCCTTAAAAAGATCCGATTTATCGTCGGAATAATACTTTTCTACGATCCTGTAATCATACCGGTCAAAAGTAGCATCCACCGATGACAGGTTTTCGTTGCTGATCTTAATGGTGACATGAATGACCTCGTCAGACATAAAACTGATAAATCCACCGTAAAACTTGGAATTATTGCTTTCCACAATATTGGCAATCTCCGTCATGGAATACTTTCTGGCCGGGGTTTCTACCGTGAGAATGGCTCCCGATTCAGAAAACAGCGGATACTTGGACAGGTCCTGGAAAATATCGTCACAGCAGATATAGCCCAGGTATTTTTCATTCTTATTGATCACCGGGATCACATTCGCGCTGAACGTATGGAACAGCCGGATGCTGTCCATGATATTATGATCCTCAAGGATCGCGAACCGTTCGATCTGATGCTCCAGTCCTTTCAGGAGGCCGTCTTCCTCATACAGGAAGTCCTTGGCAATAGCTCCGTAAAAAAGATTGGATTTTTTAATGAAAATATGGGAATATCCGAAGTCCTCTAATGTATTTCTTGCTGATTCTATGGAATCAGTGAGGTTGAAACACGGGAAATCTTTTGAGATATAATCCTTGATAAACATGATGCTAATTTATAAAAAATAAAATAAAATTATTTCCGGATACCGTACTTTTTTTTCCTAGGAAAGAAAAAAAAGTACGGTTAAAATTGGTTTGTGATGTAAAAAGAATTACCTTTGTAGCCTTTCATTTTTACTTTTTATTAGATTTATTTCAAACTGCACTGTCTCACAAAGACATATGCAGTTTTTTTATTTCAGGGCTTTGGCAAATTCCCACATCACAATTCCCCCGCACACACTTACATTGAGTGAATGCTTTGTTCCCAGCTGCGGAATCTCAATAAACACATCCATGTGCTGAAGGGCTTCATCACTGATGCCGTCTACTTCGTTTCCTAACACCACCGCATATTTTCGGCTTTTATCGATCTCAAAATCAGAAATCATCCTGCTGCTGGTGGTCTGTTCCATACCGATCACGCTGTAGCCTGAGCTTTTCAGATCATTAACTGCGGTTACAATATCCTTTTCATATATCCAGTCTACACTTTCCGTAGCACCCAGCGCGGCCTTATGGATCTCCCGGTGCGGCGGCTGCGGGGTAATGCCGCAGAGAATAATCTTTTCAATAAGGAAGGCATCAGCCGTCCTGAATGTAGCTCCTACATTGTGCATGCTCCTGATGTTGTCTAAAACAACGGTCAACGGAATCTTATCCGTCTTTTTGAAGGTCTCTACATCGATCCTGTTCAGTTCCTCCAGCTTTAATTTCTGTACCAAAATACTTTTCTTTTGATTTATGTGTGGTTTATAATATGTACGATCCTATTAATCAATCGGATTTTACAGCGGATTATTTTGTATCCATAATCTGATGGACGTTTTTTTCAATATTCTGTGCGATGGTTTCCATCGGGATGTCATTTTCATCATTGTTAAAAGGATCCTCAATTTCTTCTGCAATCAGTTCAAGGCTCATCAGGACGTAATATACGAAAACCGTCAGCGGAATCATAAAAAGCCCTATATTGATGACGTACGCTACCGGCAGGGCCATCACGTAAAGGATGATGAATTTTTTCACAAATGATGAATAGGAATAGGGGATTGGAGTGTTTTTAATCCGTTCGCAGGCCCCGCAGACATCCAGGAAGCCGGAAAGCTGGGTGTCCAGGTAGATCATCTCCACATCCGAGATCTTACCTTCTTTTTTCAGCTGATTCAGTTTGTGAGAAAGGAGCATAATGATTTCGCTGGGGCCATGCTGCTTTAAAGATTTTTCGATTTCGGAATAATCTTCATCAAGGGCGAGCCTGGTAGATTCCTTCGACAGGTGTTTGGCCAGAAAGTGAGGGAAAAACTTCAGGTACCGTGCAATCTGTTGGATATCTTTAGGGTGTCCTTCAAGAAGAATGGTTATTTTAATAGCGAAATTTCTGGAATCATTGACCAGTTTTCCCCATAACTTACGGCCTTCCCACCAGCGGTCATACGCCGTATTGGTCCTGAATACGAGCAACAGCGAAAGCACAAACCCTAATAAGGAATGGATAAGGCCCACATTGCTCACTTTGGATTTTGAGTTAAGATGAAGGTATTCCAGTTCCAGATAGGCAATTCCGTAAGAATACAGTCCTACCAGGATCATCGTAGGAAACAGGATTTTCAGGGTATCGCTTTTATGTAAGCTGAACAGGATTTTCAGGAAATTCTTGGTATTATAAGCCCTCATAATTGTAATTGGTGTACAAATATAAATGTTTTCATCATATATCTTCTTTATGGCAAACCGTAAGACATTCTGTAGATTCTTCTTTTTCTCTCCAGAAAAAAGATGGGATATTAGAGGAAGGGCCATTTCAGAAAGGGAGAAAATAGCCCAGCGGACATGATGCACATTCATGGAGCAGGAAAAAAAAATTTAAAAGTCCATAGGGCTGTGCACTACTGTTTTTTGGTGGAACCATCATGGCTTTGTGGTGTATTTTTCGTTGAGGTTCATACAGTACAGTGAAAGATGATAAGTGATTTCGTGATGAAAATTTTTCTGAAATTCAAAAAAACTGTATTTTTATTCGCATTAAAAAATAACACCAAATGATCCTTGAAAACGTAGATACTGTAACGGATATCAGTAAAGAAGATTTTCAGAAAAATTATTTTAAAAAGCACAGGCCGCTCCTGATCAGGAATTTTGCCAGCCGATGGGAGGCGTTCGATCAGTGGAACTTTGATTTTATCCGGGAAAAAGCGGGAGATCAGGAAGTACCTTTATATGATAACAAGCCCGCAGATGCTTCCAAAAGTTCTGATGCACCGGTTACGCACATGAAAATGCGTGATTATATCGATAGGATCACAAGCAAACCATCGGACCTGCGTATTTTCTTTTATATCATTACCGACCGTCTGCCGGAACTGCTCAAAAACTTCACCTATCCTGATCTCGGAATGAGATTTTTCAAGCGCCTGCCGACTTTGTTTTTCGGAGGAAGCGAAGCCCGGGTGCTCATGCATTACGATGTGGACCTTGGGGATTTTATCCATATTCATTTTCAGGGAAAGAAAAGGATCCTTCTGTTTGACCAGAAACAGTCTGCATTTTTATATAAGGTACCACTGTCCGTACATACGGTCTACGATATTGATTACGAAAATCCCGATTATCAGAAATTTCCCGCCCTGAAACATGCGAAAGGCTTTGAAATTTTCATGGAACACGGAGATGCCTTATTCATTCCCGGAGGATTCTGGCACTTCAACAGGTATCTGGAACCTGGTTTTTCGATGTCGCTCAGGGCACTCCCGAGTCAGCCGGGTGTTTTCCTGAATATGCTCTACCACGTTTTCATCATGAGGTATACGGATAAGCTGATGCGCCGGATTTTCAAAGCCCGGTGGGTAAATTATAAACAGCAGTGGGCACATCAGAAGAGTGCCGAGGCGCTGAAGAAACATTCTGTATAAATTCCTTCGGATACAATGCGTATACTGCCAGATGCCTGTTCATCACGTAGGATGAACTAGTTTGTGCAAAGCATTTACTGCTTTTATTTTTATTTCATACTTTTACCGTCCCAATTTTAAGACATATTTTAATGGCAAAAACGAAGAAAGAGACCCCGCTCATGACGCAGTACAACACCATCAAGGCAAAATATCCTGATGCGCTTCTGCTTTTCAGGGTAGGGGATTTCTATGAAACTTTCGGGCAGGATGCCGTTAAAACCTCCCGGATCCTGGGCATTGTACTGACCAAAAGAAATAATGGTGAAGGACATGTAGAGCTGGCTGGATTCCCTCATCACTCCATAGATTCCTACCTTCCGAAACTCGTGCGGGCAGGAATGCGGGTTGCCATCTGTGATCAGCTGGAAGATCCGAAAATGGTGAAAGGGATCGTAAAAAGAGGCGTAACGGAACTGGTGACACCCGGCGTTACATTCAACGATCAGGTCCTGAATTCAAAAAAGAATAATTTCCTGCTCTCTCTTCACAAAGAAAAAGAAAAATACGGGATTGCCCTTGTGGATGTCTCTACCGGGGAGTTCCTGGTGAGCGAAGGCAACCTGGATAAGTTGCTGCATATTGTCAGTACATTCGATCCCAGCGAGATTATTTACCAGCGCAGTGTCCAGATGCCGGACCAGCTGAAAAGCAGGAGTGCCTTTAAGCTTGAGGACTGGGCCTATCAGCATACATTCGCCTACGAAAAGCTGACCGGTCATTTTAAAACCCAGTCACTGAAAGGGTTTGGGGTAGATCATCTGCCGCTTGCCATCACGGCCGCCGGAGCGATATTCGCCTATCTGGTAGAAGATACCCACCACAAACTGCTTTCGCATATTACTAAAATCTGCATCATTCCTCAGGATGATTACCTGATGATGGACCACTTTACGCTGAGGAATCTTGAAATCGTATATCCGAGCCACCCGCAGGGAAAATCACTGTTGGATATTATAGATAAAACCTGCACTCCTATGGGAGGAAGGCTGCTCAGGAGAAGGATCATCCTTCCGCTGAAATCCGTGCATGAGATCGGCAGAAGGCTTGCGCTGATTGACTTCCTGAATGAGCATGACCAGCTCAAATATGACATAGGGCAATTGCTGAAGTCGATTTCCGATCTGGACCGGCTTATGGGAAAGCTGGCTGCTGAAAAGCTGTCTCCCAAAGAATTGGGTTATCTCCGCCAGAGCCTGATTAATATTCATAAGATCAAAGGGCTGCTGCATCCGCATGCTGATGTACTGGCATGGCTGGAACCTCTATACGACCTGGAGCAACTGATTACTTTCCTGCAGGATCACCTTAACGAAGAACTGCCGGTAAGCATTGCGAAAGGCAACATCCTTAAGGAAGGTATTTCTGAGGAGCTTGACCACCTGAGGAACCTTCAGAGTAAAGGGCGTGGCTTTCTGGACGAAATGTGCCAGCGCGAAGTGGAACGAACAGGGATTACCAGTCTTAAAATCGATTTCAACAATGTTTTCGGATATTATATTGAGGTACGGAATACCCATAAGGACAAAGTTCCGGATGACTGGGTGAGAAAGCAGACACTGGTGAATGCAGAACGGTATATTACCGAAGAGCTGAAAGAATACGAAAACCAGATCCTCGGGGCAGAAGAAAAGATAGGAGTCCTTGAAAATGAGCTGTACAGAAAAGTGTGCTCTGAAACGATGGTGTACATTGACCAGATTCAGGAAAACTCGGGCATCATTGCACAGCTCGATGTAGCCGTAGGTTTTTCAGAGCTGGCCGTGTCTGAAAGCTATACGAGACCGGTACTGAACGAAAGCTTTGCTATCGACCTGAAAGAAGCCCGGCACCCGATTATTGAAAATGCGCTTCCCCTGGGTGAAAAATATATTCCGAACGATATATTCCTGGACAAGGATACCCAACAGATCATTATGGTGACCGGACCGAACATGGCCGGTAAATCGGCCATTCTCCGCCAGACCGCGATTGTCTGCTTACTGGCTCAGATCGGAAGCTTTGTTCCGGCAAAGCATGCTGAGATCGGGGTTTTGGATAAGATTTTTACCAGAGTGGGAGCTACGGATAATATTTCTGCCGGTGAATCTACGTTCATGGTGGAGATGAATGAAGCCGCCAATATCCTCAACAACATTTCCGACAGGAGCCTGATCCTGCTGGATGAAATCGGCCGAGGAACTTCTACCTACGACGGCGTTTCCATCGCATGGGCCATCGCAGAATACCTCCATCAGCATCCTACACAGGCTAAAACCTTATTTGCCACGCATTACCATGAACTGAATGAAATGACGGTGAATTTTGAGCGGGTAAAAAACTTCCATGTTTCCATCCAGGAGAATAAGGGGAATATTATTTTCCTCAGGAAGCTGGTTCCGGGGGGAAGCGAGCACAGCTTCGGTATCCATGTTGCCAAACTGGCCGGGATGCCATCCAAGGTGGTGAACCGGGCCAATGAAATTTTAAAAACCCTGGAATCAAGCCGCAGCCAGGGCGGAAGTTCATCTTCAGATACCATTAAAAGGGTTACGGAAGAAAATATGCAGCTTTCATTTTTCCAGCTTGATGATCCGGTGCTGGAAAATATCCGTGAAGAGCTGACAAAAATAGACATCAATACCCTGACCCCGATTGAGGCTTTGATGAAGCTGAATTCAATCAAGAAAATGATCGGAGGATAACCGGTAAATAGTTTTATAATGTCTATACAATTCAATTACCGCTATGGTATTGCCGCTATCCTGATTTTTCTGGTTGAGGTACTCATTGCCACTGTGTTAAAAGACATTTTTTTCATCAGGGCTTACCTGGGAGATGTACTGGTGGTTATGCTTCTGTATGCATTCGTTCGCAGCTTTGCATGTATGGATGAAGCCAGGCTGATCTTAGGCGTTTTTATATTCTCATGCATGATTGAGACGGCACAATACTTTAATATTGCTGAACGCCTGGGATTCAGACCAGGCAGCATAATGTATACTGTCATCGGCAATTCCTTTTCGTGGATCGATATTGCCTGCTATGCTGCCGGATGTCTTATCCTGTATGGTTTTGTCAGACTGAAAAGATAGCTCCCCTTACCTTCCGAAACTGCCGTATTTGTCTTCTGCGTATTTAATGAAGCGGTTCAGGAGCGCTACGTTTTCTTTTTCCATGGGCGAAAGGTCATTGTCTACATTGTCAGATACCGGGATGTACCATTGTGTCTGCTCAAAAAAGTGTCTGTAGGTAGGTTTTTTGAACGCATACCCATGCCGCGCGAAAATAGAATTTTTGATGATTTCAAGATCCAGCTTACGAAGGTTCTTCAGCTCACTTTCAGTCAGCTTCTGCTTGGATCCGTTCAGGGTAAAGACGGCATCAGAGGCAATCCTGTTTTTCTGAGTGGTATAGCTTTCGGTTTTACCGGTCGATTCATTCGTGTATTTTTCAACAAACTCCTTCGGATTGTCCCAGTCGATCAGCTCAGAATCCTTATCCAGCATAAAGTTGGGGTTGTAGACAAATTCTTTTTTAGCCAGCTTGACGGCTTTCAAAGGGGATTTTACGGCTTTGGTATTAAAGGCATCCCATTTTCCGGTCAGGCTGTCTTTACTGAGCTTCACCTCAAATCTTCCGTCCGTTTTATCATTCCCCGGTTCATCCAGGATAAATGATTGGGAACTGCTGTTGAAAACCCCTCTGAACGGGCGCTGGTTCCCGTCTACGATACTCTGTCCGTATACGCTGTCTTTGGTAATGCGGTTGATCTTGAGGGAAATCCTTTTAAAGACTTCGCCTTCATATTCCGTACCGTCGGTTTCATCCAGCATTTTCTCTTTACCGATAAAGTCTCCGCTGTAAACCCCGTAGTATTCTTTGTGTATTTCCTCAATCTCAGGAGATTTTGCCGCCGACAGGCTGTCTTTTTGTTTAGTCGTGCTTTCGGATTCTTTTTTACACCCGGTTGCCAGTATGGCAAGAATAGCGAGGAGCGCAGGTTTTGAATTTTTCATATCTGTTTTTTTGCGATTAAATATTCAATTAATAGGATATTGGGTACCCAGCCTAGCCATGCGATGATCTGATATACATCCATGGGATTCGGGTGACATAAATATACGATAATTACCTTCCACATTCTAAGGGTAACGGCAGATAATGTCAGGGCAAAGCTGCGCCACATCCACTGTTTATGCTCCCTGAACTTTTTCTGTACGGCAAGACGATAGGCTTTATACGTAAAAGCCCACCACAGGCAACCTAAAATGACAAATGAGATTTTTGAAAAAAGCCCTCCGTTGGCGAAAATTCCCATATAAATTCCTGAAGGGGCAGCAAGGAGCAGGATCAGGAAAATATACACTTTTCCCGCATTCTTATGGAAGTCCCTGATCCCGAAATCTTTCCTGATGATGCCTAAAAATCCTGATAGGAGCACAAAAATACTGGTATATACATGGGTATAGAAAAAGTACAGGTATTCCGGCCGGTGGTCAACTTCCGTCTGTTTGATCATCAGGAAACTGACGTCGGTCCTCAGCGGAACATATTCCAGGGTAATTTGCAGCATCAGCCAAAAGAAATATCCGAATCCCAGGATCAAAAGGATTTTAAGGATATCCGAAATGTTTTTTCTGATGGTATGCATGGGTTTACAGATCATATTATTTATACAGTCTAAGGCTGTTTACATACAGAAATGTAAGCAAAAATATAAACTAAATATAAATCTGGAATAAAAAAAATGATTGCGGACCGATTCTTCTGGAGAAAGGATGGCGAAAATTTATAGAACCCCGAACAGTATATTTTGCCTGTAAAAAGTATTAAAAAAATAGATCAGTTCAGAGGCCAAACGCCAAGCAGCCATAAATTTATCTCTCGTTAAATATCCTTTTTCTCAATCTACAATCTACAATCTATCATCTCTCCATCTATCATCTATCTGTCTCTCATTTGTTTATCTCTTTTCAGATTCAGATCCTGCGCGATCAGCCATGCTTCGCTCCAGCACGCCTGGAAATTGAACCCTCCGGTTACGGCGTCAATATTCAGCACTTCTCCGGCAATGTACAATTGCGGCAACAGTTTTGATGCCATGGTTTTGAAGTTAATTTCCTTTAAATCAATGCCTCCGGCGGTTACGAACTCGTCTTTGAAGGTTGATTTACCGGTTACTTTCAGCTTCTTTCTGCATAGATTTTCAATGACAGCCTGTATTTCTTTCCCGGAGAGATGGGCCACCTGCTTATTAAGGTCGATTTTTGAAACTTCTAAAATCCGTTGCCAGAAGCGGTTGGTGATATCAAAAATTTTTGACTGCCCGATGGTCTTCTTAGGATTGGACTGCTTGAAATCCAGGAACATTTCTTCTGCTTCGTCTACCGGTTTTGAAATGAAATTGACTTCGATTTCAAAATTATAGTTCATTTTGGCCAGGCTGATGGCTTCCCAGGCAGATATTTTAAGGATAGCAGGCCCGGATAGTCCCCAGTGTGTAATCAAAAGCGGGCCACTTTCTTCCGTTTTCAGTTGCGGGATGGAGGTTTCTGCCATTTCAAAGCTGGTTCCGGCAAGATCTTTCAGCAGGTCATCTTTAATGTTGAAGGTGAAAAGCGAAGGAACAAGATCAATGATTGTATGGCCGAGGTTCTCAATGATTTTCAGCGATTTGGGTGAGCTGCCGGTTGTGTAAATGATAATGTCGGCTTTAAAATCGCCTAAACTGGTCCTGACCAGATAAGTGCCATCCTGCCTTTCAATTTCTTTTACTGAACATTTTGTCTTTACCTCAATGTTTTTGTGCTGTATTTCCTGCACCATGGCTTTAATGATGCTCTGGGAAGAATTACTTTCCGGGAAGACACGGTTATCCTGTTCAATTTTCAGCGGGACGTTCCTGCGTTCAAACCAGTCCATGGTATCTCCCGGCTGGAATTTCGTAAAAACGCTCAGCAGTTCCTTATTCCCGCGGGGATAAAACTGAACCAGCTCCCTGGGATCAAAGCAGGCGTGGGTCACATTGCAGCGTCCGCCTCCGGAAACCTTTACTTTCTGGAGCACATCCGAATTCTGCTCCAGGATGGTTATGTGGTATTGGGTTTCGTCCAGGTTAGCGGCACAGAAAAATCCGGCTGCCCCTCCTCCGATAATGATAATTTTCTTCATGATTCCTTAATCTTATGCTCAAGATTACTTTTGCAAAACTACAATTTTTATAAACCATCTTATTTGAGTAATTTTGATGAATATAATTTTTTGATTTTAATCGAAAAAAGGCGCCGCAAATACATAGAGTTCAGTTGTTGTAATAAGTAAGGCAGTTGGCTCCATATCTTTTGCGTCCATATTAATTGAATTTCATATTTAAATACATCTTAAATGATTTACTACCATACCTTTGAAGTACGCTGGAGCGACCTTGATGCCAATAAACATTTAGCCAATTCATCCTACGTGCAGTACTGTGCACAGGCCAGGATGGCTTTTATGACCAAAGAAAAAATGGGGGTTACCCAGCTCAGCAGATGGGGAATAGGGCCTGTCATCCTTCATGAAAGGTATTCTTTTTTCAAGGAAATCTATGCGGACCAGACCGTTATCGTGAGTGTGGAAATCGACGGATGTTCAGACGATTCTTCCATCTACAGGTTTGTGCATAAATTTTACACTCCGGATGGAATACACTGCGCCACAGCAGAAGCCACCGGCGTATGGATCGATATGATGCTGAGAAAGATGACGACTCCGCCGGATGATGTGGTAGAAGCCATGAACAAGTACAAGTCCCCGGAAACCGTGGTGTTAACGAGAGAGGATTTCAAGAAATTCCCTTTCCATCCCCATAATATTGATCCGGAGGTATTCAAATGAATACATGATGATTGATGAATGATCATTGATGAATCAAACCGCAATAAAAATTACTTATTGCTCATTCCCATTACTTATAAATAAACATATGTTTGAAGATAAAGATCCTGAACTGACACCGATTTCCAAATTAGGCGAATTCGGCCTTATTAAACATTTAACACAATATTTCCCTTTATCCAACGAGTCTTCCGAGCTTGGCGTGGGAGATGATGCCGCGATTGTTAATCCGGGCACAAAGAAAGTAGTCCTTACCACAGATATGCTTGCAGAAGGCATTCATTTTAATCTGGGGTATGTTCCGCTGAAGCATTTGGGTTATAAGGCAGTAGTGGTCAACCTCAGCGATATTGCTGCAATGAATGCAACGCCTGCACAGATCCTGGTTTCCCTTGCTGTTTCCAACCGTTTCCCGGTAGAAGCGCTGGAAGAAATATACGCCGGAATCCAGGCGGCCTGCGGAAGATATAAGGTGGACCTGATCGGCGGCGATACAACGAGTTCCAATGCAGGGCTTGTGATGAGTATTACGGCAGTCGGAATTGAGAACGAAGAAAAGATTGTCAGAAGAAGCACTGCAAAACCCAATGACCTGCTGGTGGTGACCGGAGATTTAGGAGGCGCCTATATGGGCCTGCAAATCCTGGAGCGGGAACATGCCGTGTACCTGGCTGATCCCAATATGCAGCCTGAAATGGAAGGGTATGACTATATTCTTGAACGCCAGTTGAAGCCGGAAGCCAGAACAGATGTCAAAGGAATCCTGGAGCAGCTGGATATCCTGCCGACTTCCATGATCGATGTTTCCGACGGCCTGGCTTCGGAGATTTTACACCTTTCAGATCAGTCGGGAGTAGGGTTCAGGCTGTATGAGGAAAAGATCCCGATGGATAACCTTACCATCACCACAGCAGATGAATTTAACCTGAATCCTGTGATGGCCGCCTTAAGCGGAGGCGAAGATTATGAACTGCTGTTTACCATTTCCGCAGCTGATTTTGATAAGATTAAAAATCATCCGGACTTTACCATCATCGGCCATGCTGTTGAGAAAGAAGAAGGAAACTTTATGGTAGCACGAGGATCCAACCAATTGGTAGCACTAACAGCACAGGGCTGGGATGCTTTTTTGGGAAACCGGCAGGAATAACAACTGATCGTTTTACAAAATAAAAGAGACTGTTTTAAAGCAGTCTCTTTTTTACGTTTAATAAGGTTGTTCTATACAACTGTTGTCTCCAGGAGGGCAGTTTCCACCTCCGGAACCTCCTCCGGTTACACAATGTCCGGGGTTTCCATCATCGTTCAGTTGGCAGACCTTTCCAAAAGTACATTCGCAGTCAGTCCAGCAATAAGCAGAATCTCCGTTGATATGGCAATCGGAGATGCCGTTTCCGAGAATATTCAGCAATTCTTTTCGTTCAAGTTTTTTAAAATTTTTCATACTTAATTTTGTTTTTGGCTTTAATTTGTAATTGTTTTGGGTTGATTAAAGTTAAAAAATGATTTAATATAATTGATGATAAATAAATAATAATGTGCAGCTTTTGATGAAACTAATATATTCCACAGGGATTCATAAAAAAAGCCGGCTTTAAATAAAAGCCAGCTTCCCTGTTTTTTTAGAAAGATCTTACGCTTTCACAATATTCACAATCACTTCCATTGCTTTTTCCATGCTTTCCAGGGCCACATACTCATACGGTCCGTGGAAATTGATCCCGCCTGCAAAAATATTCGGGCATGGCAGTCCCATGTAGGATAGCTGAGCGCCATCGGTTCCGCCTCTGATCGCTTTGATTTTAGGTTCAATACCCGCTTCTTTCATAGCAGTTGCAGCCAGGTCAATGATGTGCATCTTTCCTTCAAACTGCTGCTTCATGTTCCGGTACTGCTCCCTGATCTCAATTTCAGCAGTTCCTGCACCATGTTTCTGATTGAATTCAGCCACTTTCTCTTCCATGAATTTCTTCCTGGCTTCAAACTTTTCCTCGTCATGATCACGAATGATGTACTGTAGCTTAGCCTCAGAAATATCCGCATGTAAGTCCATCAGATGATAAAATCCGTCAAAACCTTTGGTGGTGGCGGGCGTTTCATTGGCGGGAAGTGTCTGGGCGAATTCAGAAGCCAGCAGGGCGGCATTCACCATCTTTCCGTATGCATATCCAGGGTGCACGCTCAGTCCGTGGATTTTAACAACAGCACCGGCGGCGTTGAAGTTTTCATATTCCAATTCTCCTACTTCTCCTCCGTCCATTGTATAGGCAAACTCTGCCCCGAATTTCGCAACATCGAATTTATGGGCTCCCCTTCCTATTTCTTCATCAGGAGTAAATCCAACAGCAACCCTTCCGTGCTTGATTTCAGGATGGGCGATCAGATATTCCGCAGCCGTAACGATTTCTGCACAGCCCGCTTTGTCATCAGCGCCCAGAAGTGTGTTTCCGTCCGTAGTAATTAAAGTCTGCCCGGTATATTTTTTTAAGCTTTCAAATTTGGATGGCGATAATGTAAACCCGGTAGTCTGGTTAAGGACCAGGTCATTGCCGTCATAATTCTCCCAAACCTGGGGATTAACGTTTTCCCCGCTGAAATCCGGTGATGTATCATAATGCGAGATAAAGCCGATGGTTGCCTTCTGATCATTTTCAAGATTAGAAGGAACATAGCCCATAATATAACCGTTATCATCTATGGAAACATCTTCCAGGCCAATGGTTTTCAGTTCTTCTACAATATATTTGGCAATATTCCACTGTTGCGGGGTAGAAGGGGTGGCTTCGCTTTCTGCATCACTGGTTGAATATATCTTTACATAACTTAAAAAACGGTTCAGTAACTTTTCTTTCCACAAAGGGTTGAATTCTATTGTACTCATCTGATGGTATAAATTTCAGCAAAGTTAGCAAATTTGATTTTCAGAATGCATTATCTGAAGCACAAGCTCAGGATATGAAATAAAGTATTCGTTTTAAAAAGCTTTCAATCAGTGTTTTGTAATTCTTTGTTCTGCCATGGCTGTTGTGGTTTAGATTTATTATATTTGAAAAAATCAAAAGTAAAAATGTTTCTTACCGAATGTCCGCGAGATGCCATGCAGGGTTGGGGAAAATTTATTCCTACACACCAAAAGATAGATTACATTAATTCTTTAATGGAAGTAGGCTTTGACGTGCTGGACTGCCTGAGCTTCGTCTCCCCGAAAGCGATTCCCCAGATGGCCGATTCCCACGAAGTTGCTGAAAATATAGACAAGTCATTATCCAACACTAAAATTTCCGCGATCATCGGAAACTACCGGGGGGCGGAAAAAGCACTGAAACATCCTTCGGTGGATATCCTGGGGTTCCCATTTTCCATATCCGAAACCTTTCAGCACCGGAATACCAATAAAAGCCAGGAAGAAGCCTTCAATGACATCATCAGGATGCTGGAGCTGGTAAAAACAGAAGGAAAGCAGCTAAACATTTATTTTTCCATGGCCTTCGGAAACCCGTACGGCGAAATGTGGAAATGGGAAGATGTGGATTTCTGGGCACAGCGTTTTTCAGAGATCGGAATCAAAGATATTTTGCTGTCTGATACTACAGGAGTTGCGACACCGCAGACCATTACGCTCCTGTTTGAAAAAATCCCGGCCCAATACCCGGAGATTAACTTCGGAGGGCATTTCCACAACCGGTATGAAGATTCGTATTCCAAATTAAAAGCGGCATACGACCAGGGATGCAGGAGGTTTGACAGTGCCATCAAAGGAATCGGCGGCTGTCCGATGGCCAAAGATGACCTGGTAGGAAATATGCCTACCGAACAGGTGATCAATTTTATGAGCGTGGAAAAAGCGGACCATAAACTAAACCTGCTCAACTTTGAAAGTTCTTATAACAAGGCTAAGGATATTTTTAATTTTTAAAGGATATCTTGAACTCTTACGATTAATTTCAGGTAAGAGTTACGTATTGAAAACTGATTTATTTTAAAACAAAATTCGACACTATGGATCCTGTTATTTCACCTTCCGAACTGAAAAATATTCCGTCCGAAAACCTCATCATCCTTGATGCAAGAGCAGGGAAAGACAGCTATGAGCATTATTTGGACAAACATATTAAAGGAGCACGGTTCATAGATCTGGACCGGGACCTGGCGCAGATAGGAAAGGATGCAGCCTTCGGAGGAAGGCATCCGCTTCCAGATATCGAAAAATTCGCTGAGACCCTATCCCGCCTTGGGATCGATGAAGGGTCGCACATCGTCGTATACGATGATAAGAGCGGGGCTAATGCAGCAGCGAGAGCCTGGTGGATGCTTAAAGCTTTTGGGTTTGACCATGTGCGTGTTCTGGATGGAGGATTTCAGCATGCTGAAAGAGAAGGATTGGAATTTTCATCAGGTGAAGAAGTTTTTGCTAAAGCTGATGTCATCAGAAAAGAAGGTTGGCTTCTTCCTGTATCATCGCTGGAAACTGTTGAAAATGAATTAGTAAACCATTATTCTGTTGTTGTTGATGTACGGGATGCCTACCGGTACAGAGGAGAATCTGAGCCTATTGATTTAATTGCCGGACACATTCCCGGCGCTATCAATATTCCTTTTTCTGAAAACCTGGATGAAAACGGGCATTTCCTGAAGCCGGAGGTGCTGAGAGAAAAATACAGGGATCTTTTACAGGGAAAACCGGAACACCTGATCATTCATTGTGGTTCAGGAGTCACCGCCTGCCACACTATTTTAGCTTTGGAGCACGCAGGATTTAATACGCCTTCGCTCTATGTAGGCTCCTGGAGTGAGTGGAGCAGGAGGGAAGGAAAAGAGATTGCAAAAGAGGTTTAAAATACCGGATACAGTAAAGGCTGCCAGTTCTGGCAGCCTTATTTTATTTTGCATTTATCTGTTAAAGCATTCCAAGTTCAAATTTTGCTTCCTCACTCATCATGTCTTTATTCCAGCTGGGTTCAAACGTAAGCTCGAGGTCCACGCTGTTCACATCTTCCACTTCTGCCACCTTATCTTTCACTTCCTGAGGCAGGGTTTCTGCTACCGGACAGTTAGGCGTGGTAAGGGTCATGATGATTTTAACATCGCCGTCATCGGAAATCTGTACGTCATACACGAGTCCCAGTTCATAGATGTCTACCGGAATTTCGGGGTCATATACGGTTTTAAGCACTCTGATGATGTTTTCACCAATATCAGCAATCTGATCGTCTGTAAATTTCATTTTAGTCTAAATTGATGTATCTTTTCAATAAATCTTCCTGGCGCATGCGCCGGAAAACGTTGGCCAAAGTTAAGACATCTTTTTCACAATAGTCCACTATTCGCTGCAAGTCTTTCTCTATGTAGTAAATTGATGAAACCATTGATCCGTCGATGTCATCTTTTGGCGTCGGGATTCCGAAAACGTGCGCCAGCAATTCCAGGGAAACAAATGTCTTATAATCTCCAAATTTCCAGAGTTCCATCGTATCAATATGCGGGATCTCCCAGGGTTTTTTGCCGAACATCTGAAACGGTACCGGCGGCATCAGGCCATTGATCAGGAACCTCCTGGCAATCCAGGGAAAATCGAATTCCTTACCGTTATGGGCACATAGTATAACGTCTCTGAGCCTGGGGCTGTTGAAGATCTCGCCGAATTCAAGCAGCATTTTCTTTTCATCGTGGCCTGAAAAACTTTTGATTTTCAGGGTATCGTTTTTTTCAAGCATTCCGATCGTAATGCAGATAATCTTTCCGAATTCTGCCATAATTCCGCCCCGTTCCACATAAAAATCACCGGCTTCAACGTCCTCCTTACGCTGGAACCTTGTCTTTTTGTCCCAGAGCATCTGTTCCGCCTCCGTAAGGTCTTCCCATAACGCTGCTCCCGGAACGGTCTCAATATCAAGGAATAAAACTTTATCTAAAGGAATGTGCTGTATCATATATTTGGTGTTTATATCTGGTTAGCCTACCCGCAGACCATTCTTAACAGGTAATGAAGGAGTAAGAAGGGTAACGTCTTTGGTATCTTCTCCATAGATGCCCAGGACCAGGCACTCACTTAAAAAATTGGCAATCTGTTTTTTAGGAAAATTAACTACAGCTAAGATTTGTTTCCCGATCAGGTCTTCCTTGCTGTATAATGCGGTGATCTGAGCAGAGGATTTCTTAATGCCTAATGCCCCGAAATCGATTTCCAGTTTATAGGAAGGATTTCGGGCCTTCTCAAAGTCCTGAACGGACAGAACAGTTCCCGTCCTGATGTCGATCTTTTCAAAATCTTCCCACGATATTTCAGGTTTTATCATCATCAATATATTAAATGTTCTATTTCAGCTTTCTGTACGGCATACTTCTGTTGAAGTTCAGAGCCTTCGCCCATTCTTTTGTAATATTCCAGCGCTTTATTGCCAAAAAACTTCTTATGATAATCCGAGACCTCAGGGATCAGGGGGAAAACCCGGTGAAAAAGCATTTCATAATAGGCCTGGAATTCCCGTTCATTTTTATCCTCTACCACATTACCGGGCGCTTTCTGCCTTACATGGAGCATTTCATGTGCGATCATATTAAGGACGAGATTAAGATCGAAGTCAAACAGGTTCATGGGAATCATGACCTTTTGAGATTTCCCCAGCTGGCCTTCCGCAGTCAGCAGTAAAGAATTGGGTGATAACTCTTCCCTGAACCCGAATCCGGAAAAATTCTCATGCTCCAACCGGAAGGAGCGGATCAGGTATTCCGCAGCCTCCTTAATCTGATGATGCTTTTTATAAGCATCGAGATGAAGATGGATCTGCTCAAAGTTCATTGTACCGTTTTAACAAATGTATTAAAAATGCCTGAATGCCAAGAATGACTGAGGGCAAAATTTACTAAAGCAGATCATAAAATACTTTTATGATGCTTTTTGTTAAATTTTAAAATAATGAATAACACGTCAACTTTTGTCGTTGGCCGGTTTCATCTTTGCATCAAAAAAATCAGATGAAAATGTAAAAGACAACTCTTATAATAAACTATTAAAAAAATATTTTATACATGCTGTTGCAATTGCATACCATTGTTTAATCCAGAGTTAATAAGGCATTGATAGCCTAAGCATTATGATAAGCAAAGTCAATATTCAAAATTTTATTAAAAAATGATAAATATTGGTAAAATTGGTTAAAAAATTGCATAGCAATAGTATATAACAAGTAAATCAACAGCTATGAATATTTCTTACTACGACTTTCAGAACTTACCGGATCAGCAATCCAAATACAACTTTGTGATCAATCAGGGTCGCATGATGAACGAAAAAACCATCAACAATTTAAAGTATGCCCTGTATGAGGTCTCCTGCTTTTCAGTGGAAATTATTTACAATACCGATAAAAATAAAGTGGCAGGGATGAATGTCTTTCAGAACAGATCGGTCTATGCCAATTGATTAACATTCCAGGATTAGCTGTTTAATACAATACATCGGTCACACGTCATAAAAGCCGTCTCGCTTGCGAGGCGGCTTTTATGATTCTATAAGATTTTAGAAGCGATAGGATAAGAATAGGTAGGGATCACTTTGATATCATTGGTTTTCTTATTACATTTACCATAAAACACATTGTATGCTGATCAAAATTTACGGAAGTGCCATTCATGGCGTCGCTGCGCAGACCATTACCATAGAAGTTAATGTGGATACAGGAGTCGGATACCATCTGGTCGGGCTCCCGGATAATGCCATCAAAGAAAGTAGCTACCGCATTTCTGCCGCTCTCAAAAATGTGGGCTATAAAATCCCGGGTAAAAAAATCACGATCAATATGGCTCCTGCTGATCTCAGGAAAGAAGGTTCCGCTTATGACCTCAGTATTGCCGTGGGCATTCTTGCAGCATCCGATCAGATCCTGGCAGACCGTGTTCAGGAATACATCATTATGGGCGAGCTTTCACTGGACGGGACACTCCAGCCCATCAAAGGTGTGTTGCCGATTGCCATCCAGGCAAAGGAAGAAGGCTTTAAAGGGATCATCCTCCCGAAACAGAATACCCGGGAAGCAGCGATCGTCAGTGACCTAGAAGTTCTGGGAGCAGAAAATATCAAAGAGGTGATCGACTTCTTTAACGAAGGCAAACCGATAGAGCAGACCGTGCTCGATACCCGCAAGGAATTCCAGGAAAAAATAAACAGCTTTCCGTTTGACTTTTCAGAAGTAAAAGGTCAGGAAACGGCTAAAAGAGCGATGGAAGTAGCCGCGGCCGGAGGGCATAACATCATCCTGATCGGCCCTCCCGGAAGCGGGAAAACCATGTTAGCCAAAAGGCTGCCCAGTATTCTGCCGCCGTTGACGCTTAAGGAGGCCCTGGAAACGACAAAGATCCATTCGGTAGCCGGAAAGATGGGGACTGAGACTTCACTGATGACCATCCGCCCGTTCCGTGCCCCGCACCATACCATTTCAGATGTGGCCCTCGTGGGTGGTGGCGGCTATCCGCAGCCGGGAGAAATTTCACTGGCACATAACGGAGTTCTTTTCCTGGATGAAATGCCGGAATTTAAACGAACGGTGCTGGAAGTCATGAGGCAGCCGCTGGAAGACCGGGAAGTCACGATTTCAAGGGCGAAATTTACGGTAAATTATCCGGCCAGCTTTATGCTGGTGGCTTCTATGAATCCAAGCCCGAGCGGGTATTTTCCTGATGATCCCAACAATACCTCGTCTACTTATGAGATGCAGCGCTACATGAATAAGCTTTCCGGTCCGTTGCTCGACCGTATTGACATCCATGTCGAGGTGCAGAAAGTAGAGTTTGAACAGCTGGCTGAACGGAGGAAAGGCGAGAACAGTGAAAATATCCGGCAGCGTGTCCTTCAGGCCCGCGGAATACAGCATGAACGGTATAAGGATTTAAAGATCAGCTATAATGCCCAGATAGGACCTAAAGAAATCGAGCGCTTCTGCGAGCTGGATGAAACTTCTTTCAGCCTGATCAAAACAGCGATGGAAAAGCTGAACCTATCGGCAAGGGCTTATGACAGGATCCTAAAAGTGGCCCGGACCATTGCCGACCTGGAAGCCTCTGACCGTATTTTATCCTACCATATTTCTGAAGCCATACAATACAGGAGCCTGGACAGGGATTTTTGGAATGTATGATCATATGATTTTCATCAGGATCCGAAAAAGAAATTAATCCGATGAAATCAGGCCTCAGTCTCTGAAAATATCCATAATTTTATACCTGCTTTCATATGAAAAGCGGGTTTAATTTAAAAAAATCAAGATGAACAATACACTTTCTTACGTACATGGAGCATCCGATATTCCACTTTTAGGAGAGACCATCGGCGAAAACCTGAAGCGGACGGCAGAAAGGTTTCCTGATCAGGAAGCTTTGGTATGCGGCCACCAGGATTACAGGGCCACGTACAGCCAGTTTTATCAGCAGGTGAGAAAGGTTTCCAAAGCGTTGATCCATTTAGGCGTACAGGCAGGAGACAGGGTAGGAGTCTGGTCCCCGAATACCTATCAATGGGTGCTGCTACAATATGCAACGGCAAATATCGGGGTGATCCTGGTTAACATCAATCCTGCCTACAGGACCAGCGAGCTGATCTTTGTGCTGAACCAGTCTGAAATTTCCCATCTGTTTTCTGCACTTGAATTCAAGTCCAGCAACTATAAAAAAATGATAGAGGATGCACGGGAATTTGCCACTGTTCTTAAGAATGAAATCTTCTGGGACGAAAGCTGGGACCGTTTCCTGAATGGTGCAGACTCTGTTTCTGATGAGCAGCTGCAAGACTGGGAGGACGCGGTTCAGTTTGATGACCCGGTAAATATCCAGTATACTTCCGGGACTACCGGTTTCCCTAAAGGCGTAACCCTTTCACACCATAACATTCTCAATAACGGATACTTCATCGGCATCCGGCTTCATTATTCCGAACACGACAGGGTATGTATTCCCGTGCCTTTTTTCCACTGTTTCGGAATGGTGATCGGAAACCTGGCCTGTACTTCCCACGGTGCCACTATGGTAATACCGAACGACAGTTTCGATTCCGTCAAAACATTACAGGTGGTGGAAAAGGAAAAATGTACTTCCCTGTATGGTGTTCCGACCATGTTTATCACTATGCTGAATGAAATGCTGTCACAGGATTTTAACGTGCAGTCTTTAAGGACGGGAGTTATGGCCGGTTCGGTCTGTCCGCCTGAGATCATGAAAAAGGTAGGAAGCCTGATGAATATGAAGGAAGTTACGATCTGCTACGGAATGACTGAAACCTCGCCCGTATCTACCCAGACCAGGATCGGGACACCCTTCGATAAACAGGTGAATTCTGTAGGAACCGTTCAGGACCATATTGAAATTAAAATCATCAATCCTGAAACCGGAGCCGTAGTTAAGCGGGGAGAACACGGCGAATTATGTACCCGCGGATATTCCGTTATGCTGAAATACTGGAATAATCCTGATGCGACCCGTCAGGTCCTGGATGAACAGCGATGGATGCATACCGGTGATCTGGCCATGATGGATGAGGAAGGCTACATTAATATTTCCGGAAGGATTAAAGACCTCATCATCCGCGGCGGAGAGAATATTTCGCCCAAGGAAATCGAAGACTTCCTGTATCAGTATCCCAATATACTGGATGCCCAGGTGATCGGGGTTCCGAGTGAAAAATTCGGCGAAGAGGTTATGGCCTGGATTAAAGTGCGTAAAGGGTATACCATTACAGAAGAAGAACTGACGGGTTTCTGCAGAGAACGGATTGCCCATTACAAGGTACCGAAATACTGGAAATTTGTAGATGAATTCCCTATGACCATCTCTGGGAAAATCCGGAAAGTGGAAATGCGGGAAATTTCGGTTAAAGAATTGGGGCTTTGATGTGTTATTATCGCAAGATGGTGTTTAGCTTACAGCTTATCGGGCTGAAATAGAAATGATTGTTATTAATCAGATTCCCTTTTTCCCTTCCAGGATCATTTCAATCATTTTAAGCATCCTTCTTTCTCTGGTTTCAGTTTTTTTGGCTTCCCCGATCCAGCGGATGTATTCTTTCCTGTGCGTATAGCTCATCGCTTCAAATAAAGCTTTTACTTTGAGATTTTCATTCAGTACGGCAGCAATGTCTTCTGAAATAGACACTGTTCTTTCCTCAGTATCTTCGGTGATTGAAACAGAAACCTCATCCCCGAATGTTTTCCCGAGCTGTTTCCTGATCTCCTGGGTGAGGCCGAGAAGGTGATGATCAGACTTCATTTTGGAGAGGCTGCCGCGGTATTCTGTATGACCATCAAAGACTGCCCTGATTTTTACCTGTCCTTTTCTTCCGAACAGTTCCTGCACAGAAAACGGAAATTCAACATAGGCAGCGTTCATATTGCCGTGCTGCTGAATGATGGCTGTAAAATGGATGGGCTGTGTTTCCATAAGATATTCGTCTTGTCAAAAATAAAAAAAACCGTGAAAGATATTCACGGTTTTCTATCTATATTAAAAAAGAATTATTTCTTCTTTTTACCTGTTGTTGTTTTACGTTCAGCCTTAGGAGCTTTGGTTTTCGTATCGGCAGGCGTGTTTTCACCTCTTACCAGTTGAAGCTCGTCAATCAGTCTTCTGGCACCGGCATATTTGTCGATGGTCCAAAGAACAAAACGAACGTCTACGTTGATGGTTTTCTGCCATTCCGGCTCGAAAACGATATCCCCGCTCAATGCTTCGCTGTTTCCGTCAAAGGCAATACCGATCAGGTTTCCGTCTCCGTCAATTACCGGAGAACCTGAGTTTCCTCCTGTAATATCGTTGTTGGAAAGGAAGTTTACCGGCATGTATCCTGCCGCATCAGCATATTGTCCGAAATCTTTCATATTGTAAAGGTCGATCACACGCTGAGGAAGGTCAAACTCTTCATCTCCTTTTTTGTATTTGCCTACAAGACCGGTCATATCCGTATAATAATTATCCGTAACACCGAAATAATTTCTGTCGCTTCGGATCGGCAATTTGTCTACCGTCCCATAAGTCAGCCTCATCGTAGAGTTGGCATCCGGATAGAATTTCTTTTCCGGCATCGATTTCATCAGTCCGGCTAAGAACAGACGGTTATTTTTAGCGAAGTTATCGTCTATTTTAGAGTATTTCTCGGCAGCCAGCTTCTGGTCTTCCACCAATCCTTTGGCGATCTTCCAAAGCGGATCTGCGTCCAGCTTCAGACGGTCCGGATTCAGGATGAAATTCGTTGCCGAAGTCTTATTGGCAAAGATAGAAGAATAGGCTACGTTAGAAAGGTTTTTGGCATCCAATGCCATAATCGCAGGAGAGGCCACATCTTTTTTTACCCTTGTCTGGTAAAGGTTTACCATAGAATTCAGCATTTCGCCTTCCAGCTGCGTATTGAAGTTTTCATACGCTGCTTTGATGGCGGCATCCACTTTCGGCTTCATGGCAAGTCTTCCCTGCATGTCCTGTGCTGCATAAGAATTCAGTACGGAACCTACCTGAAGGGCAAGGGTAATGTATTTCGCATTTCTGGACAGCTGGCTCATGTAGTTACGTTCCACATTTCTGTCTGATACCTGCTTGTAGTATATGGCAATATCATCAAGAACACCATCATATTCGGTATTTCCCGGAAGGATAGACCATTTTCTGTAGATATCTTCAATTTTTTGCTTGTCGGTAATCGTTCCGTTTTTAATAACGGCATCAATCGTTCCCTGTCTGTTTTTCCAGTAATTGGCAACAGATGCATACTGGGAAGCATAGTTCAGCTGAGTAGCTTTATCCTTATCCATGTATTTTTTCATGACATCCATAGCCAGTTTGGAAGCTTCCACCCATGCCGGATAGTCTTTATTAACCATCTGCTCGATTCCGTATGACGTCAGGTAACGGTTGGTTCTTCCCGGATATCCCAAGATCATAGAAAAATCACCGGGTTTGATTCCTTTCAGGGAAACCGGTAAGAAATGCTTAGGTTTCAAAGGGACATTCCCGGGAGCGAATTCCGCAGGATTTCCTGCTGCATCAGCATATACCCTGAAAACCGTGAAGTCAGCCGTATGTCTTGGCCATTCCCAGTTGTCTGTATCGCCTCCGAATTTTCCTAATGAAGATGGCGGTGCACCTACCAGCCTGATATCTTTATAATCCTGGTATACAAAATAATAAAACTCATTTCCGTTAAAGAAGTCTTTTACTACAACGGTATATTTTCCGTTTTCGGAATTCTCAGCCTGGATAGCCTTGCTTTCAGCATCAATAACCGCTTTTCTCTGTTCAGCAGTCATGGAGTTATTCAGCTTGGAATTGATTCTCTGGGTAGCATCGTCCATTCTTACCAGGAATCTTACATACAGGTCCTTGGCATTGAATTCGTCTTTCTGTTTCATGGCCCAGAAACCGTTTTTAAGATAATCTTTTTCCGGTGTGGAAGCTGCGGCTACCGCTCCGTAACCACAGTGGTGGTTGGTAAAAATAAGCCCCTGGCTGGAAACGATCTCCCCGGTACAGAATCCTCCGAAGCTTACGATAGCATCTTTCAGGCTGGAATTGTTAACGGAATAAATTTCTTCAGGAGTCAGATGAAGACCTTCTTTTTGCATGTCAACACCATTAAGCCTTTTGATGAGCATCAGAAGCCACATCCCCTCGTCCGCTCTCATCTGAACAAAGCTCAGCAGGAAAGTGAATAATAGAACTATTCTTTTCATTATATAAATTAATTTTTGTGTCGCTAATTTACTAATTTTTATGGGATTCAGTCCCGGGATGGTATAAAAATGGCACAATTACCACTATGAAAAAACTGATTTATATACTTTTTGTCATTTTTATGGCGGAATCAGCCATCTGCTGTGCTACGTCAACTACCGGGAAACCACAGATCCGCAGGGAATGGATGCTGGTTTCTTTTGGTACTTATTCCAAGGAAGAACTCATAAAAAACAAAGCCGCAATTAATCTTACTTCGCCGGAGAAGAACGGCAAAATACAGGGCGGCGCTTTTATGGGATGCAACAGGATGTTTTTTACAGCTGAATTCGGCAATCGAAACAGGCTTTCCGTTTCTGAAGTGGGAGGCACCATGATGGCCTGTAATAATATGCAGTTGGAAACTTCTTTTGCTGCACATTTCAAAAAAATGAATCATTACAGGATGGAAGGTCATTACCTTATTCTATCAGATGAAAACGGCGACTCCATGAAATTCATTGCCGCGGATTGGGATTAAAAATAATCCATTATTTGCTATTTTACATAAACCATGATAAGGATAGGAAAAATATTTCAGAAGCACTTTTTTGGAATTTCCTCCTAAAAATAGTATCTTGTAAATCTCACAATACAGACAGAACTGAATGCTAGACAAGAAAGAACATAACTATGAGAAAGCGGTCTTGGTAGGATTGGTAACCAAAGACCAGGATGAAGAAAAGTTAAAGGAATATATGGATGAGCTGGAATTCCTGGCTTATACCGCAGGGGCTACCGTAGAAAAAAGGTTCACCCAGAAAATGTCCCAGCCGGATTCCAAAACATTTGTAGGAAGCGGAAAGGCAATGGAAATACGGGATTTTGTGAAAGAGCACGAAATCGGAACGGTGATTTTTGATGACGAGCTTTCCCCTTCCCAGCTGAAAAACCTTGAACGGGAACTTGAAGTGAAGATACTCGACCGGACCAATCTTATCCTTGATATTTTTGCCCAGAGGGCACAGACTTCTTACGCAAGAACCCAGGTGGAACTTGCTCAGTATGAATATCTTTTACCGAGGCTGACCCGGATGTGGACCCACCTTGAGCGCCAGCGGGGGGGAATCGGGATGAGAGGACCAGGGGAAACAGAGATTGAAACCGACAGGCGTATCATCCGTGACAGGATCTCCTTACTGAAGGAAAAACTGAAAACCATTGATAAACAGATGGCAACCCAGAGAAATAACAGGGGCAAGATGGTCCGTGTATCGCTGGTGGGATATACCAACGTAGGAAAATCTACCCTGATGAACTCCCTGTCCAAATCCGAAGTATTCGCAGAAAATAAATTGTTTGCAACACTGGATACTACTGTAAGGAAAGTAGTCATCGGAAACCTTCCGTTTTTGCTGACAGATACCGTAGGGTTTATCCGTAAGCTTCCTACCCAACTGGTAGAATCATTCAAGTCTACCCTGGATGAGGTAAGGGAAGCGGATCTCCTGATCCATGTAGTGGATATTTCGCATGAAAGCTTTGAAGACCACATTGATTCAGTGAATCAGATCCTTCAGGAGATTGATGCCCACAGGAAACCAATGATCATGGTATTCAACAAGATCGATGATTTCAGCTATGAGCAAAAAGAAGAAGATGACCTTACGCCTTCAACGCGTAAGAACATTTCCCTTGAAGAATGGAAAAAGACCTGGATGGCCAAATCAAAATACCCTACCGTATTTATTTCGGCGTTAACGAAAGAGAACTTCCCGGAAATGAAAAAGATGATCTATGATGAGGTGATGAAAATACACATTTCGAGATTTCCATATAATGATTTCCTGTTTGAATATTTCGATAACGACGACGAAGAAAATAACGGTTCATGAAAAATTATTTCTTTTTCCTGCTGATCTTCTGGCCTGTTTTCGGCTTCAGCCAGAAACCTGCAATTGATTTAAAGGCAATCAGTAAAGACATGAAAGATTCAGCTTCTCCTTATTTCTACGAAAAGCTGATCTTTAAATACCGGGGCTTTACGAAATCCCTCGACAGCCTCGAGGCACAGCATCTGTACTATGGAAGGAATTTCAGCAAGGACAGGATTTCTACTGCGGATGAAAGGTTTGAGCAGCTTGCGCAGGCATTCAAAGATAAAAATTTTGATGAATGCATTCGCCAGGGCAAAATTCTGTATGATAAAGACCCGACCAACCTGGATGTCCTTCTCATCCTGCTGAGGGCCTACGATGCCAAGCAGGACAAAGAAAATTTTATTTACCACCTGAGCCAGCTACGGTCCTTGACCGGTGCTATAAGAAGTTCCGGAGACGGAAAATCTGAGAAGACAGCCTATCTGGTAAACTCAGTCGGGGATGAATACATCCTGCTGAATATGCTGAATATCGGTGAAGGCTATACTAAGGCTTCAAAATCCTCAAAAGACGGCATTATAGATCTTTGGGAGAAAGAAAACAATAAAATCTATATTAAAATACTTTATTTAAATTTATAAAAAACACATTTAGTGGAGTTATATTATTCATTTTCTGCCTTAATTGTACTGGCATCCATATTTGCTTACCTCAATTACAGGTTTTTAAAGCTTCCGAGCACCATCGGGATTATGGTTATTGCCATTGTTGTATCCATTTTTCTGGTCCTGTTCGGGGAAACGTTTCTGCCGAGAACATTCGGCCATCTTAATGACCTTATGAACAGCATTGATTTTACCGAAGTACTGATGGGAGCGATGCTTAACTTCCTTCTGTTTGCAGGGGGAATCCATATCAATATTGATGACCTCAAAGAGCAGTTCAGGCCTGTGGTTATTTTTTCTACCGCAGGAGTGGTCATTTCAACATTCGTAGTAGGTTTTGGGACCTATTATCTGTTGCCCCTGGTAGGGATTCAGCTGCCGTTGATTTATTGCCTTGTTTTTGGGGCTCTGATTTCGCCTACTGATCCTGTGGCGGTACTAAGTATCCTTAAACAGGCCAATGTTCCCAAATCCCTTGAAACCAAGGTTGCCGGAGAATCCCTGTTTAATGACGGTATGGCAGTTGTGGTATTTACGGTTATACTGCAGCTGGCTATCGGCCAGGAGGTTGACCTCAGCATTGAAAGTATTGGAATGCTCTTGTTGAAGGAAGCTGGCGGAGGGCTATTGTTGGGGGTTGTGTTGGGATGGGTTACTTCCAGATTAATGCGTGAAGTAGACGATTATATCATTTCTGTCCTGGTTACTCTGTCCGTAGTGATGGGAGGATACCTTATTGCCAGGCAGATGCATATTTCCGGACCGCTGACCATGGTCGCTGCCGGGTTGTTTATGGGGAATTTCAATACCAAGTTCAATATGAAATCCATCACCCAGGATTACCTGATCAAGTTCTGGGAACTGATTGATGAAATCCTGAATGCCGTATTATTCCTGTTCATCGGATTTGAGCTTTTGATGATCAAAGACCTGAAATATTTCATGATCCCAGGGATCATCTCTATTGTAGTGGTGCTTTTGGCAAGGTTTATTTCTATCTGGGTGCCTACCAAATTTATGTCCCTGAGAACAAGGTTTAATCCGCAAACGGTAAAAGTACTGGTATGGGGAGGCATACGCGGTGGGGTATCCATCGCCCTGGCTTTATCCATCCCTAAAAATGAATACAGCAATACTATATTGAGTATTACTTATTGTGTAGTGGTATTCTCTATTATCGTTCAGGGACTTACCATTGCAAAAGTGGCTAATCCCAAAAAGATCGTGAGCGAAGAAATAGAAGCAGTTATTTCAGATGAACATCAGTAATGGATTCAGCGGTTACTAATATCCGTGAAGCACTGGCTGCTCTGGCTGTACCCGGAAAAGCCGTGATCTCCCAAAAGTTTTTTAAAACAGGGAAAGGAGAGTATGGTGAAGGTGATATTTTTCTGGGAATATCGGTTCCGGATCAGAGAGCCGTAGCAAAAGCCTTTTATCCGGATGTCTCGTTGGGTGAAATCAGCCAGCTTCTTTCATCGGAATATCATGAACACAGGCTTACCGCTTTGTTTATCCTTGTGAACCGGTTTCAGAAATCTAAAATCCCATCAGAAAAAGAGGGTATAGCGAATTTTTATATGTCGCATCTGGCGTATATAAACAATTGGGACCTGGCGGATTCAAGTTCCTATCCGATTCTCGGCAGCTATGCATATGAATATGACAGAGCGGATCTGCTCCGGACATTAGCCCGTTCAGATCACATGTGGCATAAGCGCATTGGAGTCGTAGCCACCTTATATTTTATTAGGAAGCATTCGTATGAACTGATGAAAGAGTTGGTTACTCACAACCTGAAATATCCGCATGACCTTATGCATAAAGCAAACGGCTGGATGTTGAGAGAAATGGGGAAAAAGGCTCCTGATGAACTGATCCGTTACCTTGATCAATATTACCTTGAAATGCCGAGGACCTGTCTCAGGTATGCCATTGAAAAACTGGACGAACCGCTGCGCCAGAAGTATTTAAAAGGAAAAATATAAATATGCCCGACTGTTTTTTCTGGAAAACCCTTGTTCACTATTTCCTGCATTTGGTCTTTCCGGTTTTTATTGCCCTGATGTTCTACAGGAAAACCTGGTTCAGAACTTATCTCATCCTGCTGGCAACCATGCTCGTAGACCTGGACCATCTTTTTGCTGATCCTGTTTTCGATCCTTCCCGGAACAGCATAGGATTTCATTTCCTGCATTCTTATTATGCCATTGCGGTGTATTTTTTGATGCTCTTTTTCAGAGGAAACATCAGGATCGTTGCCATCGGACTGCTGCTCCATATGCTCACGGATTTCCAGGATTTTAATTTCTGGTGTCATTAAAATGATTAATATCCTCTGTCATTATTTCAAAAATGATAGATTTTTTGTATTTTGTAGACGCTTATGAAACCAAAAGAATTTTTACATTACACCTATATTTTTCCCGTAGTGGCCGTCCTGTATTATTTTTCAGGACTTATTGGCAACGGGGTTGTTTATGATGTGATTGCCGGGATCCTGCTTACCGGAAGCGTTCTTTCGGCTGTCCATCACGCTGAAATGGTGGCTCATAAAGTCGGGGAGCCTTTCGGGACCATTATTCTGGCGCTCTGTATTACCATTATTGAAGTGGCCTTAATCATTTCACTCATGGTTGCCGGGGGAGACCAGGCTATTACTTTGGCGAGGGATACTGTTTTTGCAGCGGTAATGCTCATTTTAAACGGGATTCTGGGGATCTGTATCCTTGTAGGCGGTGTGAAGTATTATGAACAGTTCTTTGCGCGCAGTTCAGCGACCACTTATCTGGTAAGTATTGTATCTATATTGATACTGACGCTCGTTCTTCCTAATTTTACCTCAAGTGTCAACGGGCCTTTTTACAATAATGCCCAGCTTATATTTGTTTCTATTGCCTGTCTGGTCATTTACGGGATTTTCCTGATGGTACAGACCGTACGTCACAGAAGTTATTTTGTAATCCCTGACGAACATCCGGCAGAACATTATGTTCCCTCCATGACGAAAACAATGATCAGCTTTGTTTTCCTCGTCATCTGTCTTGCTATTGTAGTAATGATGGCGAAGGGCCTTTCTTCTACCATCGAAGATATGGTACAAAGCGTTGGGGCGCCGAAGTCTCTGGTCGGGGTCATCATCGCAGCAGTAGTCCTGCTTCCGGAGGGTCTGGCAGCTATCCGTGCCGCAAGGGGGAACCAGATCCAGTCCAGCCTCAACCTGGCATTGGGCTCTGCGTTGGCGAGTATAGGATTGTCGATCCCTGCAGTATCAATGGTCTGCATTATGTATGATATTCCCCTGGTTTTAGGATTGGATAAAAAAGATATCATCCTCCTGTCCCTATCCGTATTTATCGTTATGCTGTCATTGAGCAGGGGAAAAACGAATATCCTGTACGGAACGGTCCTGCTGGTGAACCTTGCTGCGTATATATTTACGGTAATTGTTCCTTAAAGACGTCTGGCAAGCTCCATTTTAAAGGCCATCAGTTTTGCTATATTCTGTGCTTTATAGACCGCCATATCCGCATTTTCTCCAGCGAAGTGCTCTTCAATGGTGCTGATCCACAATTCCAGCCACCGCTCAAAGTGATGCTTTTCCATCGCCTGAAGCTCATTAATGGGAAAATGTGCACCCATAGGATTTCCCTTATAAGTCATCTGGCCAAAAAGTATGGATTCCCAGAAGGAATACATTTTAGGAAGATGGCTGTCCCAGTTTACCCTCGCTACGTCATTGAAGAAAAAACCGATGGTTTCATCGCGCACTACCTTATCGTAAAATGAATTGACAAGATGCTCAATATCCTGTCTGGTTTCAAGCTTTTTCATGGATCAAAGTTAATTTAAAATCGATTTGAAAATTCAATAGGGATGTTGATAAATTTCATGAAAACAATATTTTATCTTTGCAGGATATTTCCCGGTTGATATAAAACTTAAGATAAAAGATGGCAAACGGTTTCAGAAAGAAAATTCTTCAGAAGAGCACAGAAAACAGCGGCTTTGGGGACCGTGCGTCCGGAAGGTTCATCAAAAAAGACGGGCTTCCGAATGTAGAGCGCAAAGGAGTCTCCATGCTGAACCGTTTCAGCTGGTACCATACCATGCTGGAGCTTTCAACATTCAGGTTTCTTTCATATCTGGTGGTTGCCTACATTCTGGTTAATCTGGTATTTGCGCTGGTGTATTATCTAATCGGTGTGGAGCATCTGACGGGAATTGATAAAAGAGATGCGATAAACGAATTTATCGATGTCTTTTTCTTCAGTTCACAGACCTTTACTACGGTAGGGTACGGGAGAATAGCTCCGGTAGGATTTATGGCAAGCCTTGTCGCAACGTTTGAGGCATTTTTAGGGCTGCTGACATTTGCCATAGCCACAGGGCTCTTTTACGGACGCTTTTCACGTCCCCGGGCATACCTTACCTTTTCGGATATAGCCCTTGTTGCACCTTTTCATAACGCTTCTGCGCTGATGTTCAGGCTGGCTCCTTATAAGAATAATACCCTGACGAATGCAGATGTCATCGTTTCAGCGGCTATTGAGGTCCATGAAAACGGAAATCATAAGAGTAAATTTTACAGCCTGAAAACTCATCTAAGCCACATCAATACACTGGCCCTGAACTGGACAATTGTCCATGCCATAGATGAAGATTCTCCGTTTTACGGATTTACAGAGCAGGACTTTAAGAATACGGATATTGAAATCATCATCCATGTACGGGCTTTTGATGAAGTCTTTTCCAATACCGTCGTTCAGCGTACTTCTTATGTTTCAGATGAAATCATATACGGAGCTGTCTTTACTCCGATGTATTATCCTTCAAAGGATAAAAGATCTACCATACTGAACCTGGAAAAAATCAATGAGTATACAAAAGCAGAATTGCCTGTTTTAAAAGAGGAAAAATAATGGATCTAGAATTATATAAAAAACAGGCGCTTCAAAAGCAAGGTGAGCACCGCAAATTCCTTGAAGGGCTGAAGAAAAAGCCGCCCAAGAATCTTGATTATATCGTTCAGGATGCACATGAAGAAGTCTTTGAGGCTATTGATTGCCTAGGATGTGCCAACTGCTGCAAAACTACCGGCCCACTGTATACTGAAAAAGATATCGAACGGATCGCCAGGCATCTCAGGATGAAGCCCGCAGATTTTGAGGCTAAATTCCTCAGGACTGATGAGGATAACGATAAGGTATTGCAACATCTGCCTTGTTTTTTTCTTAATGACGATAATACATGTTCCATCTATGATGTCCGCCCTAAAGCGTGCCGGGAATATCCTCATACGGATCGTAAAAAAATCTACCAGATCAATAATCTGATGATAAAAAATACGGTCATATGTCCCGCTGCTTATGAATTCGTAGAGAGTATGATGACAAGGATAAAAAAATAAACTTTGATCCCAATTAGTTATAAAAGATTATAATTTCAGTTAAATAAAACTTTCTACCATACTTTTAGTATAATAGTTGTCGTTCTACCTACAATTAACACCATAAATTATTACATTATGAAAAAGTTATTTTTAGCAATGGCATTTGTAGTCGGAGGATTAATTACTGCTTCAGCGCAGGTAACTCCACAAACGGGAACAGACACAACAAACACTGGGACGACGACACAGCAGCAGAAAGACCGTGATCTGAATAACGGTACAAATACTACTACAAACGGAACGCTGAACAACGGGACCAACATGAATAACGGAACCATGGATAACAATGGCATGAATAATACGCGTACCGACAGCCCTGCTATAGATACGGCTAAAACGGACGGTTCAAGAGATGCTGTGAAAGGAACTAAAAAATCCAAAAAGAAAGCGAGATAATGCATCTCAGATAAAAATGAAAAGCCTGAAAGACACCTCTTTCAGGCTTTTTTATGGCTAAAAAAAGCATTGAATGATCATCAATGCTTTCTCCTTTCACTTTTTACTTTTTCCCATTATCCCGGGACAGGCTGTATGAAAAAGGCCGGGAGATTCTCCCGGCCTTATATGATTATACCACACCTTGTGCCAGCATGGCTTCTGCTACTTTTACAAAGCCGGCGATATTGGCTCCTTTTACGTAGTTTACGTAGCCGTTTTCTTCTTTTCCATAGTCCCTGCAGGCTTTATGAATCCCGATCATGATCTCTTTCAGTCTGGCGTCAACTTCTTCGGAAGTCCAGTTCAGACGGATGGAGTTCTGTGTCATTTCAAGTCCTGAAGTAGCTACTCCACCGGCATTGGACGCTTTCCCCGGAGAGAACAGTACCTGATTGTCAAGGAAGTAGTTGATCGCATCCAGTGTAGACGGCATATTCGCAGCCTCCGTTACGCATACACATCCGTTTTCAACCAGTATTTTAGCATCTTCAAGATCCAGTTCGTTCTGGGTTGCAGAAGGGAAGGCTACATCACACTTCACTTCCCACGGTCTTTTTCCGGCATGGAATTCAGCAGACGGATATTTTTTAGCATAATCTTCCGCTCTGTTATTTCCTGAAGATCTCAGTTCAAGCAGATAATCGATTTTCTCTCCGCTAATACCGTCTTTGTCATAGATATAACCGTCAGGTCCTGATATGGTTACTACTTTAGCACCCAGTTCGGTTGCTTTTTTGATTACGCCCCATGCTACGTTTCCGAAACCTGAAACCGTTACGGTCTTATCCTGGAATGTCTGTCCGATGGTCTTAAGCATCTGCTCGGCAAAATATACCACGCCGTATCCGGTAGCTTCAGGACGGATCAGCGATCCTCCGTAAGCCAGCCCTTTTCCGGTAAGTACTCCGGTAAATTCGTTTCTGATTTTTTTGTATTGTCCGAACAGGTAACCGATTTCTCTGGCTCCAACTCCGATATCTCCTGCAGGTACATCCGTTTCAGGACCGATGTGCTTGCACAGCTCCGTCATGAACGCCTGGCAGAAACGCATTACTTCCATGTCAGATTTCCCCTGAGGGTCAAAATCAGATCCACCTTTACCTCCACCCATAGGCAGGGTCGTCAGTGAATTTTTAAATACCTGCTCGAAAGCCAGGAACTTCAGTACGGAAAGGTTAACGGTAGGATGGAAACGGATTCCTCCTTTATAAGGTCCGATAGCAGAATTCATCTGGATTCTGAATCCTCTGTTTACCTGAATTTCTCCTTTGTCATCAACCCATGGAACTCTGAATATGATAATTCTTTCGGCTTCAGCCATTCTTTCGAGGAGCTTCATACCGGTATATTCTTTCTTGGTAGCAATAAACGGAATTACAGTAACAGCCACTTCTTTCACCGCCTGTAAGAATTCCGGTTCGTTAGGATTTTTTGCTTCTATCTTAGCAATAAACTCCTGAATTTTCTGCTCAATATTATATTGTTCCATATATTAAGGTTGAATATTATTGCCAACAAATTTAATTTTTTTTTCAAGATTCACAACACCTTATGCGATGATTGTTTATAATTTAATAATGTAATGATTTAGTATTGTTAAATTAATAATTTCATTGTAAATGTTGCCGAAAATTAAATGTTATCTCTTAAATAATGCAGTATTAAGAAATTGTTAATTGTCAGATTGCTGTAAATTGCCTCCCGGAAAGCGTTTTTATCTTCCCCAAAAGCTCCAATTCTAGAATAACAGGTAAAATCCGGTATGCCGGGAGCTCTGTGGATGCTGCCATATCGTCCAGGGATATCGGTTGATGTTCTTTAATACACCCAAAAATGAGTTCCTGAATTTCAGTTAACTGAACAGTTAATGCGCTGTAAGGAAATAATTCCTCCATTCTCTCCTCAGGAGGGTTAAGACCGAGCTGGTCGATCAGGTCCTTAACCGTAGAAATTGCAGAAGCTTTGTGCTGAAAGATCAGCTGATTACAGCCCTGGCTGTAAGGATCCGTAATTTTTCCGGGAAGGGCAAAGACATCGCGGTTATATTGATTGGCAAATGTAGCAGTACTTACAGAACCTCCTCCGAAAGCAGTTTCTACAACTACCGTTGCCGGCGATAATCCGGCAATGATCCTGTTTCTCTGGATAAAATTCTCCCGGTCCGGTTTGCGGGAAGAATTGAATTCTGTGATCAGTGCGCCTCCATGATCAAGTATCCTTTCCGACAGTTTCCTGTTTTTGGAAGGATATAAGGTATGGAACCCGTGGGCAAGGACCGCTATGGTCGGGATAGCAAAGTTCAGCGACTGCTCATGGACTTCTTTGTCTGCTCCCAAGGCAAGGCCGCTTACAGAACAGTATCTGCATGATTGGGTCTGCTCAAAAAAAGTGGTGATAAAAGATTTGCCGTAAGACGTTATATTCCGGGTTCCAACGATACTCACCGTTTTCAAAGCGTGATCAAATTCTCCTTTCTGGTACAGTACAGCCGGTGCATCATCACATTCACTCAGCAGCGGAGGAAGATCACGGAGGTGCCTTAATTTGATCGTAATGTTGTTGTTTTCGCAGAATGCAATTTCTTTCTCTGCGAACCTGAGGTAGTCTGTATTGCCGATATCTGCCACTGCCTTACGCCCGATTCCGTCTGCCGCTCCCAACTCGCGGGCTGCTTTTTCCCAGGCAAGTTTTGCACTGCCGAAGGCTCTAACGAGCTTGCTGAAATTGATGTCGCCAATGAGGCTGCACTCGCGGAGCGCGATGGCATATAGGTGTTCTTCAGAAATCATAGGTGTTTTTTTATCAAATGTAACAAATTAAGATTTATTTCTTTCTTAATTCGTCCAGGTGATCCCAGATATCGTCTTTTTTCTTGTAGGGCAGTTCAGAAAAATCTTCAGGATGGTTGTCCTTGTATTCCTGCCAGAGCTTATCATCTCTTTCACTGTAATAATTGGGGAATTCCCAGATGTATTTTTTCTTCTTTTCTCCCACGTTTTTAAAGGCAAAAGCGATGATGCTTCCTACAATAGCCCCTGCAAGGTGGGCCTGCCAGGAAATTTTACTTGGTGCCTGAAGGTTATAAAACAATTCTTCAGGAAACATCCCCCATATAAGGCTCCCATAATATAAAACCACTACAAGCGAAATGGTAAGAAGCTTGACATTCCACCGGAATACCCCGCTGAAAAAAAGGAAAAAGGCAAGGACATAAACAATGCCGCTGGCTCCGATCGTGCAGGTATACATGTATTCTCCGGTAAGGATATCTACAGGAGGAAGAAGCCATAATAAAAGCCCTGTAGCCAGCCAGCCGATGACAAAAACCTTATTGGCAACCAATGGATAAAACTGGTATAACAGGAACATCAGGATCGCTATCGGGATAGAATTGCCGATAATATGATCCAGGTTACCATGCAGCAAAGGCGAGGTGATAACACCCAGCAGTCCTTCCGGCAGCAGTGGAATGATGGCTCCGAAGCAATTTTCAAAAAAGCCCGCCATCTGCAGCAGGTAACCCAGCCACATGGCAGCCAGCATCAATAAGGGATGGATGACAGCTTTTCTGGAAATTACATTTTTTAGCATGGATAGACTACGTCAAACGGGAAGCCAAGAATAAATTCCGGAAATTTTGGCGAAGATTTGCAGAAGCGCTTCATTTTTAGGACAAAAAGTAGATTTTTCAAAAAAAGATATTTCGAAATGAAAATATTGTCCCGATATGATGCTTTCGTTTTATTTATTCTTAATGATTTGATTATAAAATGAGTATTCATCATATAAAGCAGCCGAACGGCAAAAATTATATTTTTACTTTTGTAGCAAAATTGTTTTGAAATATGAGAAAACTTGTATTCGCGATTGCTGTTTCTTTGGGAATATATGTTCATGCTCAGGAAGAAAAAACTGATGAGCAGCCGGTATCTGATACGGTAAAACATTGGTCTGTCCTCGGGAAAAATACTTTAATGGTTAACCAGACTGCTTTTTCAAAGTGGGTAGGAGGGGGAGCCAATAATGTGGGCTGGCTTGCCGGAGCTAATTACAACCTCACGTATGAAAAAGATAAAGACCTCTGGGAAAACATCATTATTTTGGATTATGGGCAGAATAATACCAAAGGTGTAGGAACACGGAAAACCCAGGATGTCATCAACATATCCACGAACTACGGAAGGAAGTTTTCCAAGAGCTGGTATATGTCAGCAGGTGCAGGATTGCAGACCCAGTTCTCTGCCGGTTATGAAGATGGAAACAATCCAGAAGCGAAAAAAATCTCTAATTTCATGGCTCCCGGCTACCTGAACTTAGGTCTCGGGATCACCTACAGGCCGGATGACAATATTACCGTCAACCTGAGGCCTACCAATGCCAGATGGACCCTGGTGCTGGACAAGGATCTTCAGACCGCTGGAACATACGGTCTCAAAGAAGATGGCGATACTTCGCTGTTGCAGTTCGGTTTCCTGGGAACAGCCCTGTACAAGCTGAAAATCATGGAAAATATTAACCTTACCAATACGGCCTCTATATTTTCCAATTACCTGGACCATCCGGAAAGATTGGTTCTTGCCTATGGTGCGATACTCAATATGAAGGTGAACAAATATATTTCTACCAATATAACTGTAGATGTACTATATGACCACAACCAGATCCAGAAAACCCAGCTGAAACAGACGCTGGGAATAGGATTTGCCTATACGGTGGATAACGGTGTGAAACGCTCCGGCCGTCAGGATAGTCAGTGGTGGATTAAAAAATAACATAGCAATTCCCTATAATCATAAAAGCACTTCGTCATTGAAGTGCTTTTATGATTATAGGGAAATAAATTCTTAAAATTCTATATCCACTTCCAGTTTTTCAACCAGGAGTTTGGAGATTTTTTCTTTCAGGGGCTCAATGTCAATGTTCTGCATGGCATCATTGGCGAATGCATACAGAAGCAGTGCCTGAGCTTCTTTCTTGGAGATTCCCCTTGCCCTCAGGTAGAATAGTGCATCTTCATTCAGCTGCCCTACGGTACATCCGTGAGAACATTTAACATCATCAGCAAAGATTTCGAGCTGAGGTTTGGTATCGATAGCTGCTCCTTCACTCAGCAATACATTGTTGTTCTGCTGGTAAGCATTGGTTTTCTGGGCTTCTTTGTCTACAAAAACTTTTCCGTTGAAAACACCATGCGATTTGCCGTCGAAGATCCCTTTGTAATTCTGGTAGCTTTCGCAGTTCGGGAAATTATGGTGAACGGCAGTATGGTGGTCAACGAGCTGATCTTTACCGATAATGGTGATCCCGTTCATGAACGAATTGATGTTGGATCCGTTATGGATGAAATCCAGGTTGTTCCTGACCAGTTTACCCCCAAATGAAAACGTATTCACTGTAGTTAAGCTGTCTTTTTCCTGCCTGGCAAAAGTACTGTCGACAAGATAGGAAGTATCGTTATCATTCTGTAGTTTATGCCAGTCAGCTTTCGCATTCGGATACGTGAAAATTTCCGTTACGGAATTGGTAAATACATAAGAGGCATCGAAGTTATGATGGCTTTCTATGATTTCCACTTTAGCACCGTCCTCAACGATCAGCAGGTTCCGGGTATTGTAAAACGTATTCTCCTCCTGGTTCTGGGAGATGTAAAACACATGGATAGGCTTCTCAATCACTACATTTTTAGGGACTTTAAGGAAAAATCCGTATTTGCAGTAGGCCTGGTTCAGGTTGGTGAATGCAGAATCTTTAGAAGCAATCGTGTTGAAATACTGATCGAAGACATCCCGGTACTTTTCATCATTCAGCGCATAATTGAACGAAAGGAATTCCACATTTTCAATGGAAACTTTTGAAAGTTCCTTACTCAGTTTACCGTTAACGAAGGTAATCCAGTCGAAATTCTCTTCTCCCAGGTGCAGCTGGTCCAGCTGTTCTTTGGTGATGGTATGGGATTCTTTCGGGAAAAAGTTATATCCTTTTTCAATAATCTCCTTTAGGTTGGTATATTTGTATTCTTCGTTTTTCTTGGATGGAAAACCTTTTTTTTCGAATCTCTCAAGCGCTGCTTTCCGGTCCTCATCAAGGAATCTGTGACGAAGACTTTCCAAAAATTCATTGTGGTTTTCTGTAATCTGTTCTTTTAATGCCATTACTGGTATATCTGTGGTTCGCACCATTTTTTTCTTTTTATTAGGCTGAATTGCTATTCCGGGAAATAGACTTGTATATATCTGAGATCAGGATTCATCACCTTCAGAGCAGGTGAATCAACCGGCCTCAGAATTTCAATCTTAGTTTAAAAGCCAGTCGTATCCTTTTTCTTCCAGTTCCAGTGCCAGTGATTTATCTCCGGTTTTGATGATCTTACCGTTAGCCAGTACATGGACGAAATCAGGCTGGATGTAGTTCAGCAATCTCTGGTAGTGGGTAATCAGAAGGACTGCATTCCCTTCGTTTTTAAAATGATTCACCCCATCTGCCACAATTCTCAATGCATCGATATCCAGTCCGGAATCCGTTTCATCGAGGATCGCCAGCTTAGGATTCAGCATCATCATCTGGAAAATTTCGTTTCTCTTCTTTTCCCCTCCGGAGAATCCTTCATTCAGTGATCGGGAAAGGAAATCTTTTTTGATGCCCAGCTGCTCGGATTTTTCCCGGATCATGGCCAGCATTTCTTTGGCAGGCATGTCTTCCAGTCCGTTGGCTTTCCTGTTTTCATTCAGGGCGGCTTTGATGAAGTTCGTTACAGAAACCCCCGGGATCTCCACAGGATACTGAAATGAAAGGAAAATTCCCTTGTGTGCTCTTTCTTCCGGAGCGTCTTCATTAATCACTTCTCCTCCGAAAATAATCTCACCTTCCGTAACTTCATAGTCTTCCTTACCCGCAATAACAGAGGATAGGGTAGATTTACCGGCTCCGTTAGGACCCATAATGGCATGGACCTCTCCCGGCTTGATTTCAAGGTTGATCCCTTTTAATATTTGTGCGCCGTCTTCGATTCTGGCGTGAAGGTTTTTAATTTCTAACATTTTATTTGCTTAAACAAATTATTTTTGAATTCTATATACTAAACTTTCAGGTTGACCGGGAACATCATCTAGTGTTCCGACTGGGGCCATTCCTGCCTTTTCCAAAACTTTAACGGAAGCTACATTATCAGGACGAACAACTCCGAATATTTCTTCTTTGTTGCTGTCATTCAATCCAAAATCTATAGCTTTTTTCATGAATTCTGTGGCATATCCGTTTCCCCATGCTCCGGGAGCAAAACGATAGCCAATATTCAGCTTTTTCTTCCGCTCCATATAATTTATAGCTCAGACCCCCAAAACCGATAATGTTTTCAGGATTATCCTTTTCAACAATCGCCCAGCTCCCAAAATGGTGTTTTTTCCAATGTTCAAGCATTTTTGAAAATGTGCTTTCTGCTTTTTCCAGATTCATTGGCCCGCTTGGGTTATGTTTGTTGGTTTCAGGATCATTATTAATTTCAAAGAACCTTTTAAAGTCTTCTTTTTCGGGCTTCCTTAAAATTAACCGTTCTGTCGCTATCATATCTTTATCCTACAGATCCCTCTAATGAAATTTCCAGGAGTTTCTGGGCTTCAATGGCAAATTCCATTGGAAGTTTATTCAAAACTTCTTTACTGAAACCATTTACGATCAGGGCAATTGCTCTTTCCGTATCAATTCCTCTCTGGTTGCAGTAGAAGATCTGGTCTTCACCGATTTTCGAAGTGGTAGCTTCGTGTTCTAATTGTGCTGACGGATCTTTGATTTCAATATATGGGAATGTATGTGCTCCGCATTCATTGCCCATCAGTAAGGAATCACACTGGGAGAAATTTCTTGAACCCTTAGCCGAAGGCATTACTTTGACCAGACCACGGTAGGAGTTCTGTGATTTCCCTGCCGAAATCCCTTTGGATATAATGGTTGAACGGGTATTTTTCCCGATATGGATCATTTTCGTCCCCGTATCGGCATACTGGTGGTTATTCGTCACGGCGATAGAGTAGAATTCACCGATAGAACCGTCTCCTTTTAGTATGCATGACGGATATTTCCATGTTACGGCAGAACCTGTTTCTACCTGTGTCCAGGAAATCTTTGCTTTTCTCTCGCAAAGCCCTCTTTTCGTTACGAAATTGAATACTCCTCCTTTTCCTTCTTCATTACCAGGGTACCAGTTCTGAACCGTTGAATATTTAATTTCAGCATTGTCCAGGGCAATCAGTTCAACAACAGCAGCGTGAAGCTGGTTCTCGTCTCTTGACGGTGCCGTACACCCTTCAAGATAAGATACATAACTGCCTTCATCAGCAATTACCAGTGTCCTTTCAAATTGGCCTGTTCCCGCCTGGTTGATACGGAAATAGGTAGAAAGTTCCATCGGGCATCGTACGCCTTTAGGAATGTAGCAGAAACTTCCGTCTGAAAACACAGCTGAATTCAACGCTGCATAAAAGTTATCGCCTCGAGGAACCACTTTTCCTATGTATTTCCTCACCAGATCCGGATGGTGCCTGATTGCTTCAGAAATGGAACAGAAAATGATCCCTTTCTCAGCCAGTGTATCCTGGAACGTTGTTTTTACGGAAATTGAGTCCATAACGATATCAACAGCTACTCCGGAAAGCCTCTTCTGTTCTTCGATATTGATGCCCAGCTTTTCAAATGTTTTGATCAGCTCAGGGTCTACCTCATCCAGGCTGCCCAGCTCCGGTTTTACTTTTGGTGCGGCATAATATCTGATTGCCTGGAAGTCAGGTTTTTCATATTTGATATTGGCCCATTCCGGTTCCGTCATTTTCTGCCAGATCCTGAATGATTCCAGTCTCCATTCCGTCATCCATTCCGGCTCTTCCTTTTTAGCGGAAATGGCACGGACAATATCTTCATTCAGGCCGATGGGGAAATCCTCGTAATCAATCTGGGTTTCCCAGCCGAATTCATATTTTTTATTTTCTAGATCAACCCTTAGGTCGTCTTCTGTGTATTTACTCATAATGTATTCAGAGATTCAGAGATTAAGAAATTCAGGAATTTCTAGAATCTAAATTGCTCTTTTCAAGATATTTTATAAAATGATAAATTTCTTTTGTGATTTCCAGGCACTCATGACTTAGTGAATGAAAAATCTTATCATCAATTTTCTCTAACCGGAATAAAACAAACAGCATATTTCTTACTTCAGCACAGCTCCCTTTGGCGATCCAAAGAAATCTGATTAATTGCTTATTGCTTCCATATTCCGAGCCCTCAGCAATATTATTGCTTATTGATAATGTAGCTCTTTTAAGCTGTTCCTTAAGAGAAAATTCTTTTTGTAAATTTTCATCATCAAGAATTTTAAAAATTTCAACTGTAAATGAAATTGCCTTTTTATAAACCGGGAAATGTTCAAACGAAACAGTCATATAATTTTTAAATTTCTTAATCTCTGAATCTTTCAATAGCCTTTACAGGCTGAAAGATTCCCCGCAGCCACAGGTTCTGGCTGCATTCGGATTGTTAAAAACAAATCCTTTTCCGTTAAGTCCTCCTGAATATTCCAGGGTGGTTCCTGCAAGATACAGGATCGATTTTTTATCGACTATGATTTTAATCCCGTTATCTTCAAAAATCTGGTCTGCCTCTGTTTTCTGATTGTCAAATCTCAGTACATATTCCAGACCGGAGCATCCTCCGCTTTTAACTCCAACCCTTATATAATCTTCAGAAGCGTCAAATCCATCCTCTCTCATGAGCTGTATGGCTTTCTCTTTTGCGTGATCTGATACTTTTATCATTGTATTTATTTAGAATGATTTAATAGTGCAAAAATACGAACAAAAATCAGGATATAAAAATCGGTAATTTTATTTTATCGATTTTTATCATCGATAGCTTTAACTTTGATAATCTTTTGAAATCCAATTCATAAATCAGGCTAAGAAATGAAAAAATTAGGCGTTATTGCTTTTATGCTTCTCATGCAGACAATTGCTGCACAAACCAACCGATTTGTCTACCAGGTGACCATGAAACCGGATGCTTCCAACAAGAATGACATCAAGACGGAAAATGCATACCTTGATATTTCCAGGGATAAATCCATGTTTTATTCTGAAAACAGGCTCAAGAGAGATTCCCTGTTTCAGAAAGCATTTCAGGGCGGCGGCGGAAGAGGAATGATCAGCCGGGAGCAGATGGAAGGACTGAGATCCAATATCAATTATTCCATTGAAAAAGATAAGACCAGTCAGAAGACTTATTTTAAAGACAGGATAGGAAGGGATGTTTATACCTATGAGGAAGACCGTCCCATGAACTGGAAGATTTTTCCGGAAACCACTAAGATTGGCGAGTATAAGGTACAAAAGGCAGAGACTGACTTCGGAGGACGCCACTGGACCGCCTGGTTTACCGCAGACCTGCCTTATCAGGACGGCCCATACAAATTCACCGGACTTCCCGGACTGATTGTAAAAGCAGAAGATGATAAAGGGGATTATTCTTTTGACCTGATGAAAAACTACAAGCTTGCGGAGCTTCCGGCCATGAACCAGTTTGGAAATACGATAAAGGTAAAGCGTGCCGATTACATTAAGCAGCAGGAACGTTTCACGGCAGACCCGATGTCTTTCATGAATTCCGGAGGAGGGCAGATCAGAATGATGACCAGGGGTGGAGAAGTTGGTCCGCCAGCACCGCCGGCTGACGCGAGGAAAAGGATGGAAGAAAGAATCAAGGATGAAGCGAAGAAAAACAGCAATCCTATAGAATTGAAATAAAGGAACCGGGCCATGAATTTTCATGGCCCGGTTTATTTTTCGTATTCAAAATCATTTTAAAAGCTGGTCAAAAGTATTTCCCTGTTTGATGTCGCCGGTATTGTATCCTTTCATAAACCATTCCTTACGTTGTGCTGATGAACCGTGGGTAAAACTTTCCTGGTTCACATATCCCTGGGAACGTTCCTGGATATTGTCATCACCTACGGCTTCCGCCGCGCTGATGGCGGCATCAATATCGCCCGGCTCAAGAATATGTTCCCTGTTATCCGTCTGTTTGGCCCACACACCTGCATAAAAATCAGCCTGAAGCTCGGTAGCTACCGAAACGCGGTTCATATCCGCTTCAGAATACTGGCCGCTTCTCCTCATTTCATCTACTTTCTGGGTAGTGCCCAGTAAGGTCTGGACGTGGTGCCCCATTTCATGCGCCATCACATAGGCAATGGTAAATTCTGTTACTTCGGCTCCGAACTTCTCCTGCAATTCTTTAAAGAAACTCATGTCCATATAGACCGTCTGGTCTGCGGGGCAGTAAAAAGGTCCCATCGCCGACTGTGCGGTTCCGCATCCGGACTGGGTGGTGTTTTCGAAAAGGACAACCTTGGCAGGACTGTACTCCATATTGTTTTCAGCAAAAATTTTGGTCCAGGTCTGCTCATTTTCGGCAGTGACCATCTGTACGAATTCCCGGACCTTAAGTTCCTTGTCATTCAGTTGCCTTTGCTCCGTAGGCGCAGAAGTGCTGCCGGAAGAAGAAAGGATGGATGAAGGATCCCCACCCAGAAAAAATACAATTGCAGCAATAATCAGCGTTCCAAGCCCGCCACCTACAACGGCGCCACCGCCCAGCCCGCGGCGGTCTTCAACATTGCCGCTCCTGTCGTCTGTCCATCTCATAGTCAGTAATTTTGTGTTAGTAAATGTAAAGATTTAAAATTAATGTCTTTATTAAATGAGTATTTTTGTGCAAAATTGTAACCAAAGTGAAGAAAATCAGAACTTATCTTTTACTGGCAGGTCTGGCCGCTTTTGGAGGCTGTAATGAAAATGAATCCAAAGCTGATGAAGTGAATACGGTAGATAAAAAAGCGGCTGTGGAAACAGAGCTTTCTGTTAAGCATGCAGGCCCTGTGGATATCCTGGTCAGCCGGCACAAGATATGGAAAGACCATAAGCTTGTTAAGGAACTTATCCAACGCGATACGATCCCTACATTAGGAGACACGTTGCAGACCATAGAGGATGACAAAGGAAACAGCCGTACCGCCAATATCAGGAAAGATTACGAATTTTATATAACCGTTCAGTAATCATGAAAAAATCAGATTCCATAACACTGCTTTTTGTAACCGGTATTCTGGCCGCCTGTTCGCAGGAGAAGCCCCAGTCGAAATGGCAGAATGAAAAAAAAGTCTATATGCGTTCCGATACCACCGCATCCTATACCAGGAGCCATGGATTCATGCCCGGATATTTCTGGTATCATGCATTCCGGCCGTACGGAGCCTATAGTAATGGGGTATACCGCCGTGCCGGATATTATAGTGATGCCATAAGCTCTAAATCCAATATCGGGAGAAGCACATACAAAGGGAATGTAACAAGAGGATTATTAGGCAGAAGCGGGTTCAGGGCTTCCTCATAAATTATGGAAAGAATACAGACGGAAATACGCAAGGATTGGGAAAAGAAGCTTGAAGACCTAGGATTCGGGTATCATTCACTGGAAGGCCTGTACTGGGATGAAAGTCATTATTACCGTTTTACCGGAAGCGAAATTGATGCTATTGAAAATGCCACAGCTGAGCTCTGGCAGATGTGCCTCGAGGCGGTAGACTATATCATTGCAGAAAACCTTTGGGAAAGGTTCAACATTCCCCAGCATTTCAGGGATTATATCGTGACCAGCTGGGAAGAGGACCATCCTTCAGTTTACGGCAGGTTCGATTTCGGATTTGATGGAAAAAACCTGAAGCTCTTAGAATTCAATGCGGATACCCCGACTTCTCTATATGAAGCTTCGGTCATCCAATGGTACTGGCTTCAGGATCTGTTCCCGGACCGGGACCAGTTCAATTCCATTCATGAAAAGCTGATCGACTACTGGAAGTACCTCACCAAATACATGAACCCGCGCCATATTTATTTTGCTTCGCTTACCAATATCGAAGATGTCACCAATGTGGAATACATGCGGGATTGTGCGACACAGGCGGGTTTTGAGACTGAGTTCATTCCCGTGCAGGACATTGGCTGGGCAGACGATATAGAAGAGTTTATCTCTGGTGATCAGACGATCATGGAGTATATTTTCAAGCTGTATCCTTATGAATGGATCCTGGAAGACGGATTCAGCGAAAAGCTTGTAAAAAATGCATTCCGCTCGCAATGGATAGAGCCTGCATGGAAGGTGCTGCTTTCATCAAAAGCCATCCTGCCGGTGCTGTGGAAACTTTATCCGGGACATCCTTATCTGCTGGAAGCGTACTTTGACGGACCGGGAGATATGAAAGATTATGCCAGGAAGCCGGTCTATTCACGCGAAGGGTCTAATGTTACGCTGTACAGGGATAAAGTGGCCTTTGAACATAATGAAGGAGGATATGAAAAAGAAGGCTTTATCTACCAGGAGCTTTTTAACCTTCCTGATTTTAACGGTAACCATCCTGTTATCGGCAGCTGGGTGATCGGGCAGGAGCCTGCCGGAATCGGAATCCGGGAAAGCGTGCACCTGATCACCAATAACCAGAGCCGGTTCATTCCGCATCTTATCAGCGGGTAAGGGCATTTGTTTTTACCCAGTACGACGTGGACTGATAAGCGGATACGGCATCATTCACCAGCTTCTGCTCCGGATTTTTCAGCAGGGTTTCCTTATAATAAATATTGAATTCAGGGGCTATTTTGCCTGTTTCCGGGGACAGGGAATATTGTTTTACCTTTTTTACCGGGGAAAGAATGGTGAGGTAGTTGTCCTTTACCAGCCCGAGATCCTGATAGGTGGCGATATAAGCTTTCGGCTGGAATTCTTTGGTGAATACATCCTGTCCCAGGAATTTAGATGTATAATTGAAATGAAGCAGCCCGAAAACCGTAGGCATCACATCAATCTGGGACATCAGGCGGTCAAATTTCTGGGGCTGGATAAACCCTTCCGAAAAGACCATTGCAGGAATCCTGTATTTATCCATCGGAAGTTCCGTATCGCCTGCACTGGAAGCACAGTGGTCTGCAATAATGATGAATACAGTATTGCTGTACCATGATTGTTTTTTGGCCATCTCGAAAAACTTCCGGAGTGAATAATCCGTATATTTCACACCGCCTTCACGGGATTTTGCATCTCCCGGGATGTCGATCCGGCCATCCGGATATGTAAAAGGCCTGTGATTGGAAACCGTCATCCAGTGGTTGAAAAACGGTTTTCCGGATTTTGCCTCTGCATTCATCACCTGTATTGCTTTTTTAGCCATATCCTCATCAGCTACTCCCCAGACATTGGCAAAAGAGATTTCTTCAGGCTTGAAGTTGTTGCGGTCTACAATACCGTAGCCGTTCCCGGCAAAGAAATCCTCCATATTATCAAAGTAGCTGTAGCCTCCGTATAGAAATTTTACATCATACCCTTTGGCTTTGAACACGCCGCCGGTGGTAAACATGTTTTTATTATTCTCCCTTTTAATAATGCTTTCGCCGGCGGTAGGAGGGATGCATAAAGTAAGGGCTTCCAGCCCTCTTACCGTTCTGTTTCCGGTGGCATACAGATTGGTGAACATCAGCGATTGGTCTGCAAGGCTGTCCAGGAAAGGCGTAATTTTCTGTGTATTTCCATAATGTTCCAGGAAGTCAGCGGACAGGCTTTCTACCGAAATCAGCACTACGTTTTTCTTCATTTCCGGCTGGTCAGATCCTACAGGCCTGGATAGAGACGGCGCTGCATACTGGCTCAGGAAGTTTTTTTCTGCCTGTTGTTCATCCATTTGGGTATAAAACTGGAAATAGTCCAGCTCGTTATGGGTAAATGCCCAGTAAAACTTAGGCATGCCGTTGGAACCGATCTCATCGGCGAAGACATTGGTGGATTTGATCTGCATCATCACCGGCAGCGTCAGAAGGCTGATCACTACTAATACAGCAAAAGAACCCAGCAGGATCATCTTTTGTCTGAAACCAGGCAGGTTCTGTAATTCACCTCTGGTCTTACGGTAAATCAAAAGGGTAATAGCAAGGGTAATGACGAATATGGCACTAAAGAGCGGCACCACGGGATAACTTTCCATGATATTGCCGATCACTTCATTCGTATAGATCAGGTAATCCACGGCAATGAAATTGTACCGTACACCGAATTCATTATAAAAGAAATATTCACTTACCGCATTAAAAACGATGAGCAGGACGTATAAGAATAAAGTAATGAAATACAGTATACTCCTTATTTTAAGCCTCTTTTGCGGCAGGAATAACATCAGGCCGAACAGAAAAGCTTTCAATCCGACGAAAACCAGGGCTATTTTTGTTACCGAACCTCCGTACTGCTTGAAAATATTGTTCGGGACCAGCAGAATATACAGGAAAATAAGGACCAGCAGGGACAGGATTACGGGACCGTAAGGTTTTTTATATTTTGAATCGGATAGAAACAATAAGTACAGCGCCAGTACAGAACTTGCCAGGATGAACACAAAGACATCATTGGCGATGCCTATCGCCAGGACTTTCAGGACTTCAGGAAAGGTGAATTCCGCTGAGGTAATCGGATGAAAGAAAAAAATGATCCGGGTAATAAAGGATATGATGAGGTAAAATAGTCCGAGGTATAGGAATGGCTGTGTCTTTTTTAAGTCCATGGAGCATCTGTATTGAACTGCAAAGATAAATGATGTGAACAATTTTTAAATACATTATTAAATAATTTAAATTTTTTTTAAGAATTGTCTTTAAACAGCACTTGTATTTCAGGATATGGTAACAAAAAAAGGAGGCCAATTGCCTCCTTAAATATTTTTTTCGCTTCGTTTCTTAAGAATGCCCGAAACCGATATTGCCTTTTTTGTCCGAAAGGTTCTTTTTAAAATCAATCATCCTTAAAGCGGTCACTGCTGCTTCCACGCCTTTATTTCCAAGGTTGCCGCCGCTTCTGGCGATTGACTGTTCCTTATTGTCATCCGTCAGCAGGCAGAAAATGGTAGGGGTATCCGTAAGGATATTACAGTCCTTGATTCCCTGGGCCACCGCTGAACATACATAATCGAAATGAGGTGTTTCTCCACGGATCACACATCCGATCGCAATGACGGCGTCATACTTCCGCTCTTTGCACAGCTGCATGGCTGCGTAATTCAGCTCAAAAGCACCCGGGACTTCAAAAAGCCTGATGTTTTCACGCTTTACCCCTTCTTTTTCAAGGATTTCCAAAGCGGCATCACGAAGGTTGTAGGTTACAAAATCATTCCACTCAGAAAAAACAATGCCGATAGAAAACTCATCGGCATTAGTAATATTCAGTGGCTTGTAATCGGAAAGATTAACTGTTGCCATTATTTTAGTAGTATTTAGTCATTTCAATATAAGAATCAGACATTCCGTTGTCATAATCCTGGTATTTTTCATCGATAGCAGAAAAATACTTTTTAGCTTCTGATTTTTTCTTCAGTCCTAAAGCTACGATACCTGCTTTTCTGGTAAAATAGTAAATGGTATAAGGATCATCAGATGCGGAAGCCGCTTTGTCCAGCAACTGTAACGCTTCGTCGTTTTTATTAAGTCCGGATTTGGCATCTGCCATAGCCCCGTACTTCATTGCGGTCATCGTTTTGTTATCGGAAGAAAACTTATCTAAAAGATCATATGCTTCCTGGAATTTTCCTTCCTTAAATTTAAGGATGCCTGCATTGTAAGCAGAAAGCTTTCCGATATTTGTTGAAGAATATTCATTGTAAGTTCCTAAGAAACCGGGATTGGCTGCAGATTTACCTCCTAAAGCCTCTTTGTCTTTTCCTTCGGCAAGGTATTTCTGGGCAGCAAGGAAACTTTTAACAGCTTCTGTGTTTTTGGGGGCAATAACAAACTGCTTGTAGGCAAAAAATCCTAAAACTCCCAATACCAGAACTCCGAATACTATACTCAGCGGTTTTGAATACCTTTCCAGGAACCTCTCAGTGTTCAAAGCTTCTTTATCAAGGTCTTTAAAAAACTCTACCGTTTCTTTACCTTCTTGCTCCTGCTGAGCATTCTTTGTAAGTTTTGCCATAAATTTTTAAAAATTGAAATGCAAATTTAATTGTTTCTGAATGATTTACAAAATACTTTGTACGTATTATTGATAAAACTGCATCACAGACTTGTTTTTATCCTGCTCAGCGGGTTTCTGATTCTTTTTTGCTTATGCTGACGTATTAATATTCAAGCGTATGATAAATATCAGCATTGAACTTTTCCAGTTTCTCTTTACCGTTTAAATCTTTCAGCCCGATCAGGAAACTGAACTGTGCCGGTATGGCGCCCTGTTTCTGCACCAGTTTGGCGGCAGCCTCTGTAGTTCCTCCCGTGGCCAGAAGGTCATCGTGGATCAGGATTCTCTGACCCGGCTTAATCTGTCCTTCGCGGGTTTCAATGGCTGCACTTCCGTATTCCAGGTCGTATTCTTCTGAAATGACAGGCGGAGGAAGCTTTCCTTTTTTCCGGATCAGGATGAATGGGACGTCCAGCGCAACTGCGATGGCAATTCCGAAAAGGTACCCGCGGCTCTCGATGCCACATACGGCATCCACTTTTCCTTTACTGAAAGCTACCAGGTCCAGGATCACTTCTTCATACAGTTTAGGATTCAGGAAAACGGGAGAGATATCTTTAAACTGTATCCCCGGAATCGGGAAATCCGGGATATTCTCTATGGTTTCGTCAAGTTTTCTGATCAGTTCCTGTGATGCCATTATGGATTGATTTTATAGCTGGAGATTTTCCATTCCCCGTTAACATTTTTAAGCCCGAAAGTTGCTCTGAGTGAAGTGGTCCTTCCGTTTTTGTCCGTTACATCATAGGTTGCATTAACGCTGGCACTGTTTGTATTCGCACCGCTCGTGGAAATATTCTTAACGCTTACATTCTTCACAGAGCCAAAACCTGAGTTAGGGTTGGAGAATGTTTCATAGCTGCCCCAGCTCGGATTGTTCGATGCGTCGAAAGCAGCTTTCAGATTCTGCGAACTTACATTGTTCAGGAATTTATTAACGGTGGTTTTAGGATCTGCTGAAGGCTGTTTTGGAGCAGCAGGCGTTGTTGTACCGGTGGCAGGATCCGTAATGGTTCCCGGAGCTGCTCCCGGATTATTAGGATCAACAGCCGATGGATCCTGCAATACTGCTGTGGAATCCAGTTTAGGTGCTTCAGGCACTTTCAGAGCGGATGGGTTTACATCCAGCCCGATTTTAGACATTTTGAATGTCTTTGCAGTGGTCTTTACAGAAACCGTAATGTCTATTTTATTGTCAACTACTTTTGCAGCAGGAATAGAGGAATACCTCAGGTTGAATCCTTTGAAATTATTGTCCTGCATCAGGTTTTTCGATGTTGAAATCTTTACGCCGTTGCTGAAAACTTCCAACGTGGTTTCCAAACCGGCTCCGGTGAAAGAAACAGGATTTCCGGCGTTATCAACCAGCCTCGGAATGATCTGCAGGGAAGTGGCGCCCGTGCCGTCATCTCCTATAGGTCTGGTGATGATGCTGAGCGCATTGGCTCTGACGTCGTTTGGATCGCTTTCTTTGGCCTTTTCATCACCGAAGATGTTCATTTCTCCTAAAGATGGAGGGGCATTGCTGGCCCATTCAATCCCGTTTTTCTGTGCTACTTCATCCGCCATGGCCAGGATTTCAGGAACTTTTTTCCCGTTAATCAGTTGGCCAAGTGCTTTCAGCTCGGCAACATCGCCGTCTGCTTCCACGCCAAATGTCTTAAGGATATAAAGAGCCTCGTTAAATTTGATCTGTTTAATGGTAGGCAGGCTGGACGTCATGTCGTTAATGCTCGACTGCAACGTCTTGGTATTGGTAGCATCCACCTGATCTTTCTTGCATGCTGTAAAAAGCAATAAGCTGAACATAAGCAGATAAGATAACTTTTTCATTTTTTATCGGTTTGGTGCAAATTTAATAAAACCTTTATTAAGTGTATGCTTTATTTTTTACTTTGTTTTGATGGTCGGATATCTTGTGCAAAGCGGTTGACGGCTACATAATACAGTTCCCGGAAAAGGGCAATAAAAAATCCATCAGAAATTTCTGATGGATTTTAGCTCCTCCTGCTGGGCTCGAACCAGCGACCCTCTGATTAACAGTCAGATGCTCTAACCAACTGAGCTAAGGAGGAATGTCCTCGTTGAAGTAGTGCAAATATAAAACGAATAATTATATCAAGCAAATTTTTATCCCGTGTTTATGGGCTAAAACGGATGTTTGCAGGCTTAAATTCTCGTTTTCAAAGATTTAAAATTTTACAAAACTGATCTTTTTCACAAAACCGGATCAGGTCATCACAAAAAAAGAGAGTTACATTGCTGTAACTCTCTCTGCTCCTCCTGCTGGGCTCGAACCAGCGACCCTCTGATTAACAGTCAGATGCTCTAACCAACTGAGCTAAGGAGGAATGTCCTTATGTTTTTAAGTGGTGCAAATATAGGACGAATATTTATACCAGCCAAATTTTTAGAATAATTTTTTTTCAATTATAATTTCCCGGTAAAGATCTTGAAAATATCGCTTCCGAAAATCAACAGCATCAGCCCAAGAAGGAATACCACTCCGATCATCTGTGCGTTCTCAAGCACTTTCTGCGGCACCGGTTTTCCTACAATCATTTCATACAGCGTAAAAATAACGTGGCCTCCGTCCAGTCCCGGAATCGGAATAAGGTTCAGGAAGGCCAGCCAGATGGAGAACATGGCTGTAAAGCTCCAGAATGCTGCCCAGTTGATGGCAAAATCACCATTGGCATCCCTGTCTACCGGCATAGACTTTACAATAGCAATAGGTCCGCCTACATTTTTGTAACCCTGGATTTTTGAGTTGAACATAATTTTGAACTGCTTTACCTGCATGGTAAGGGCTTCAATAGTCCTGGTGAGTCCTCTCGGAATTGCTTCCCCGAAAGAATATTTTTTATCCGTGATCACATTGGCAATGCTTTTATGATCCAGTCCTACACCTAATTTACCGTTTTTATCAACAGCAGCAGATAAGGTTTCAGGTGTTCCGTTCCTCAGTACTTCAATAGATACGGTTTTGCCTTTATTCTGGTTTAAAACAGTGGTAACCTCATCAAAATAAGAAGTCGGAGTACCGTTGATGGATACTACTTTGTCGCCTTTTGCCAGGCCTGATGCTTTCGCTGAAGGGCTCGCAAGAGAGTCAATTACCATCGGGAACCTTGGCGTAATGTACAGTTTGGCTTCCCTTTGTTTGATCACATCAGCCACGCCGTCTTCGTTTACTTTAAAGGTAACTTCCTTACCGTTTCTTAAAACCGTAACATCATCGCTGAAAAGGATGTTGATAGAAGTATTTTCAAGCCTTTCTGCCGGCTTTCCGTCAACACTGATGATTTTATCTCCGTTCTGGAATCCCATTTTGCGCCCGGCTTCAGTAACCCCGATTCCTTCTTTGAATTTCGTAAGGTCAGTATACATTTCCCCGTTGAAAAAAGACAGGCAGCTGTAGATGAGCCATGCCAGGAAAAAGTTTACGGTAACTCCGCCCATCATAATGATCAGCCTCTGCCATGCCGGTTTTGCTCTGAATTCCCATGGCTGAGCCGGTTGTTTCAGCTGTTCCGTATCCATGCTTTCATCTACCATTCCGGCAATTTTTACATACCCTCCGAAAGGAAGCCAGCCGATTCCGTATTCGGTTTCGCCGATTTTTTTCTTTACAACGGAAAACCACGGATCAAAGAACAGATAGAATTTTTCAACTTTGGTTTTGAATAGTTTAGCGGGGATAAAGTGCCCGAGCTCGTGAAGAATGACTAAGATTGAAATGCTTAATATGAACTGGAAAATCTTAATTGCTAATTCCATTAATAAATTTTAGGTTTAGTTGACAAAGGTAACAATTATCAATACTATGCCAAATAAAAAAGCTTCTCTAAATGAGAAGCTTTGTCATATATTTCATGCTGGCTTACAAATTAAAGGATACTCCCAGGCTGCCATTATTGCCCACTTCTGCAAATACACCGATCCTGTCGTTAAAGAAGTACCGTGCTCCGATGTGTGCCCCGATCCCGAAGTCTTTTCCCAGGACGCCCAGGTCAACTCCCGGATAGATGTCCCATTTTTCAGGAAGGTCAAGGGCTTCCTGCAGGTGGAAGTTCAGCCGGCCAAAAACAAATACACGGTTGTCTTTATCATTATCCTTGTATCCGTCGAAATAAGCATTCAGCCCGGCTCCTACGGAAATCAGTTTGTTGAGTCCGTAATCATATGTTCCGGTTACGCCGGTTCCGTAGCCCCATGCATTGAGCCCCAGCTGGATTTTCTGATCTCCTTTCCCTGTCCATGCCTGTGCGCTGGCTGTAATTCCCGTGAATGCAACCATTAAAAATAAAACCAATTTCTTCATATACTCGATCCGTTAAAAGTTAGTATTGGAAATTATCCGCAGCAAAAATAAAACCGAAATCATTTAAAAACCCTATTTTTATAGAAGTTTTAGAGATGCTTATGAAAATTACAGGAATCAATCTGGATATCATCTGGAAAAATAAAGAAGCGAATTTCCGGAATATAGAACAGGAACTTGGAGGCCGCGAAGCGGATATTTTCGTCCTGCCTGAAATGTTCTCCACAGGATTCTGTATGGATGCTGCTGAAGTGGCAGACAGCCATGAAGAGTCCTTATCATTTCTGAGAAGAATGGCCAGAGAAAAAAATGCTGCTTTTTGCGGAAGTGCGCCGGTGAAACAGGACGGGAACTATTATAACCGCATGTATTTTGTGCATCCGGACGGGAAAACGGATTTTTACGATAAGAGGCACCTGTTTTCTTTTTCAGGAGAAGATCAGGTCTATACGCCCGGGAAAGAACGGGTCGTGGTCCAGTATAAGGAATTCCGGATCTTGCTCCAGGTCTGCTATGACCTCAGATTCCCGGTGTTTGCCAGGAATAATGATGATTATGACATGATTATTTATGTAGCCAACTGGCCTGAAAAAAGGGCAGAGGCATGGGAGCACCTGCTTAAAGCCCGTGCTATCGAAAACCTGAGCTTTGTTTTCGGCCTGAACAGGATCGGGACAGACGGGAATGATCTATTGTACAGGGAAAGTTCACATTGTTTTTTTGCTGACGGAAAAGAGATCTCCGTTAAAGAAGGAAATATTATTGCTGCTGACCCGGACCTCCAGGAACTGAGGGATTTCAGGAGCCATTTCAGGTTCCTGGATGACAGGGACCGGTTTAGTGTAGAACCATAAAAAACGGCTGGACTTAGAAATAAGTCCAGCCGCTGTATTTAGGCATATTGCTGGAGAAGGCTGGTGAGCGTATTCACATCGTGCACACCGCTTTCCTTCCAGAGCAGTTCTCCTTTTTTAAAGATGGCCAGTGTAGGAACTCCGCGTACTCCATATTGGGAAGCAATCGCAGGATACTGGTCTACATCTACTTTTATAATTCTGGCTCCCTCACCAATATTTTCTTTGACCGTAGTTAAGACTGATGACTGCACTTTGCAGGGCTGACACCAGGTGGCAAAAAAATCGATCAGAACAGGGCGCTCCGAATCAATGATTTCCTGAAATTTTTGTGACATAGTGTATACTTTAATGGTTTTCGGTAGTATTGAGGTGCTGTATGGCCTGTACATTCTTCCATGTTGTGCCGTCATAAGCTTCAATCCTGTTTTTCTCCAGGATCTGCATGGCCTGGTCGGCCTGTATTCCTTTATTACAAAAGACTACAACTTTCTTTCCCTTAAGTTCGTTTAGCCGGTTGGGAAGCTCCTTCAACGGGATATTTATTGCTTTGTCTGCCGTTCCCTCCCGGTATTGCTCGGGAACCCTTACATCTACCAAAACAACATCTGTACTATTGACCACATCAGTGATGCTGTTTTCCGGTTGTTTTGCGATAGCCGTGCTCTTGCATGCACTCAACATGATGCCTACGCAAACAGCAGCTATGATAGTCTTGAATCTCACGGTTACTACAATGTTTTTGACTGGCATACAAAGCTGGTCGTAGGTACTTTTTCGGTTTTTTTAATCCCGTTATAGCCGCCTTCTATTTCTGTGAAGTTCCTGATTCCGCGTGCATTCAGGATGCTTGCGGCAATCATGCTGCGGTAGCCTCCTGCACAGTGGATAAAGAAATGTTCCGAACTGTCTATCGTTCCTGCCCAATCACTGATGCTGTCCAAAGGTTTGTTATAGGCGTTTTCAACATGTTCCGCTGAATATTCCGTCAGTTTCCTGACATCAATAACTTTGGCATCTGTGCTGAACTGCTCAGCAAATTCAGAAGGGGAAATTCTTCTGATCTCATCAACCTCGTTGCCGGCATTTTTCCAGGCTTCGAAACCACCCTGCAGATATCCCAGGACATTATCGAAGCCTACACGGCTGAGACGGGTAATGGCTTCCTGCTCACTGCCCTGTTCAACAACCAGGATAATAGGGTGTTTCACATCTACGATCATATTTCCTACCCAGGGTGCAAAGTCTCCTTTTAGACCAATGTTAATAGAATTGGGAATGAATCCTTTATGAAATTCTCCCGGGTTTCTTGTATCCAGGATCAGCGCACCGGTATCTTCAGCCATAGCTTCCAGGTCGACAGGATCTATTGGGTTCAGACCCTTACTCATGACATGATCAATGCTTTCATAGCCGCTCTTATTCAGCGCAACATTCATTCCGAAATATTTCGGCGGAGCTGTAAGTCCGTCCAGCACTTCTCTCACAAAAGATTCCTTATCAGGCTGGTTGAGGGCATAATTGGTTTTTTTCTGGTTGCCCAGGGTATCCACCGTTTCTTTCTGCATGTTTTTCCCGCATGCAGAACCTGCTCCATGGGCAGGATAAACAGTGATGCTGTCATCCAGCGGCATAATTTTATCCTGAAGGCTTTCGTAAAGGATGCCTGCCAGATCTTCCTGGGTAAGGTTCGTTGCCTTCTGCGCGAGGTCCGGCCTGCCGACATCACCCAGGAAAAGGGTATCACCGGTGAAAATGGCCGTTTCAGTACCGTTTTCATCAGTCAGGAGGAACGTCGAGCTTTCCATCGTATGGCCTGGTGTATGCAATACCTTGATGGTAACTTCCCCGATATTGAATATCTGGTTGTCTTCCGCAATGATCGCTTCAAAATCAGGTTCCGCGGTTGGTCCGTACACAATAGGAGCACCCGTTTTTTTACTCAGGTCAAGATGTCCCGAGACAAAATCCGCATGAAAGTGGGTTTCAAAAATATACTTTAACGTGACACCGTCTTTTTCCAGGCGTTCCAGATAAGGCGTTACTTCCCGCAGGGGGTCTATGATGGCTGCTTCATTTCCGGATACGATGTAATAGGCACCCTGAGCCAGGCATCCTGTATATATTTGTTCAACTTTCATTATGGTTGTAGCGGTTGTTTGTTAATGGTACAAAAATCGTGTTTATTTTTTTAAATGAAGACAAAATAGAAAATCACTATTAATAGACGAAATCTATAAAGTCGGTCCTAACAAAATAATTGCCCTAATTTAGCCAAAAGATGGATGATCTGCAACAGCAGCCTAAAATATCTGATGCCTTAGCGGCAAGGGTTTTATAAAAAATTTTATATTTAGAAATTAAAAAAACAATCATGATGCCTAAAACACAATTCATTGAAGAACTTAATGCAAGATATACTCCCAAAGGGGAACATATTATATTAGGAAAAGGCATGCTGGATGGTGAAGTCGTTCCGGAGGTTAATGTAACCATACCCTTAAAGACCATTAACCGTCACGGCCTTATTGCAGGGGCAACCGGGACAGGAAAAACAAAGACCTTACAGGTATTTGCAGAACAGCTGTCGCACGCCGGGATTCCTTCACTGGTGCTGGATATCAAAGGAGACTTTTCAGGGATCGCAGAGGCCGGGACAATGAATCCTGCCATCGAAGAACGATATGCACGGACCCAGCTTCCTTACCGGCCACAGGCTTTTCCGGCAGAACTGATGACGATTTCAGGCGAAAGGGGAGTGAAGCTGCGCGCGACCGTTACAGAATTCGGGCCGGTACTGCTCAGCAAGATCCTGCAGCTGAATGATACCCAGCAAAGCATTATGTCGATCGTTTTCAAATACTGTGATGATAAAGGCCTGCCGCTCATCGATCTCGATGATCTTAAAAAGGTATTGCAGTATGTGACGGACAATGCACAGGGAAAAGCAGAGCTCGCTGCCAATTATGGTTCTATCGCTTCATCGTCCCTGGGTGCGATCCTGAGGTCTATCGTTGCGCTGGAACAACAGGGAGCGGCAAAATTTTTTGGTGAGCTGAGCTTTGATGTTCATGATCTTTTACAGACGAGGGATGGTAAAGGAGTTGTGAATATACTCAGGGTGGCCGATATCCAGAGTAAGCCGCAGCTTTTTTCGACTTTTATGCTCTCGCTTTTTGCAGAGATCTACATGACTTTTCCTGAAGAAGGAGACAGCGGAAAGCCCAAGCTGGTCCTCTTTATAGACGAGGCCCACCTGATATTCGATGAATCATCCAAAGCTTTGGTCTCCCAGATTGAAACGATGGTTAAACTCATCCGGTCAAAAGGAGTGGGTATATATTTCATCACCCAGATTCCCGGCGATGTGCCTGAAGCCATACTGTCTCAGCTGGGGCTTAAGATACAGCATGCATTACGGGGATTTACCGCGAAAGACAAAAAAGAAATTTCCAAAGCGGTGGAAAATTACCCAACGACAACATTTTATGATGCGTCCACATTAATCCAGAACCTTGGGATCGGGGAAGCCTTTGTTACAGCACTGGATGAGAAAGGAATTCCGACTCCGCTGGTCCATACTTACCTGATCTCTCCCGAATCCAGGATGGATGTGCTGGACGATGCTGAAATCTCGGAGCTGACTTCCAGGTCTGCTTTGGTGGCTAAATATGAGCAGGTGATCAATCGCAAATCCGCTTACGAAATCTTGGTGAACAGAATGGAAGCGGCCGTACAGAATGCTGCACCAGACCAGAAAACAAAGCCTGCCAAAGAAGAGCCGGGAATGTTTGAGCAGATCCTGCAGAGCAAAGCCGGAAAAACATTCACTAGTACGCTGATGCGGGAAGGGGCCAAAGCAATTTTAGGCATGCTCGGACTGGGCCGCAAACGGAGGTAAGCCGGCAGAAAGAAGAATTATTGTTTTTATGGTTTATGTGGTATTACAGCTGAAATTTTGGATTAAATTTTGCAGGCTCATGTTACAATATAAGCCGTGTTGGCTTTTTTTAACATAATTTTTTTATTTTAGCAGATTTTCCATGGCCCTTATAAGGGTCAGACGGGATCAAGATAAGCAGCAGTAAAGAGAGAACACAGAATGTATTCGATTATAGACATAGAAAGTAATGGTGCAGGTTACAGGAAAGAATGCATTATTGACATTGCAATCTACCGGTATGACGGACAAAAGATTGTAGACCAGTTTATTTCCCTGGTTAATCCTGAAAGTGATATTACCCCTTTTGTACAAAGGCTCACCGGCATTACGCCTAAAATGGTTAAAACCGCGCCCAAATTTCATGAAATCGCCAAGAGGGTCATTGAAATTACTCAGAACACCACCCTGGTCGGTCATAACATCGAATTTGATTACAGGATGCTGCGACAGTCTTTCCAAAGCCTGGGATACAATTTCGAAATCAATACTTTAGATACCATTCCTCTCGCTAAAAAGCTGATTCCTGATGAGGTCAGCTATTCCTTGGGGAAACTGGTCAAATCACTCGGTATTCCCCTGGTCAGCCACCACAGGGCTGATGGTGACGCAAGGGCTACCCTGGAGCTCTTCAGGCTCCTGATTCTGAAGGACACCGAAAATGAGATTATCAGCAAGCAGTACGAAGAAACCAATGCCAAAAGCTATGTCAATAAAATCAAGATACTGACCCAAGACCTGCCAAATGAAAAAGGTTTCGTCTACTTCCAGAGCGGAACCGGGGATATTATATTTTCAGATCATGTACAGAATATCAACAGGTTCTCCAAAAAAATATTCAACTCCAAGTCCAAAAGATGGGAGGAGATACAGTCTCAGGTGCAGCAGATCAATTATGAGGTAACAGGAACGGATATCATCGCTAAGCTGATCCTGAATTCGCGGAACATTAAAAGAAGGGAACATCTTCCCTTCGGGCTTTATTACAGGAATGATGCCTATGTTGTGGAGAAAAACAAGCTCAATAAAACAGAGCGGCCGATCCTGAAGTTCAAATCCTTTACGCAAGGGGCAAAAGCCGTCCAGTTCATCAGCTCACATGAGACGTTCAGGGATGTGGATGCACTCCGGAACAAGATAGATTTCAGAAAACGCAGCGAATTATGGCTGGGTGCGGGCAGAAGGCTGGGAGAAAAGCTTTTTCTGATCATTGAGGACGGCAAAGTAGTTTCTTATGGCTTTTATGATCTTTTTACGCAGATCCAGACTATGGGTAAGCTGTCCAAACTGAAAATCGACCTTCCTCTGCAGACTCCGGAGCTCAACAATGAATTACAGCTTGCATTGCTTCGCGGTGATTTTGAGACAGTACCGTTACCGAAATAGACAGCTATTCCTTACATTTGCACTTCCTTAATAACAAAAAGAAGTTACTTACCCAATTATGAATGCAACAGATTTGTTACAGATTGCCAATGAATATGGCACACCGGTGTATGTTTATGATGCCGAATCTATTAAAACTCAATATGAGAAACTTACCTCTTCTTTTTTAAAACACACGAAGTTCTTCTATGCAGCGAAGGCTTTAACCAATATCAATATCCTTAAATACGTCAAGAGCCTGGGGGCATCCCTGGACTGTGTATCCATCAATGAAGTTAAACTCGGGCTGAAAGCAGGTTTTCCGAAAGAAAAAATACTGTTTACCCCCAACTGTGTAGACCTGGCAGAGATTGAAGAGGCGATGCAGCAAGGCGTGCATATCAATATCGATAATATGTCCATCCTCGAGCAGTTCGGGAACAAATACGGGAATACGTATCCTATCTTCGTAAGGATCAATCCGCATATTTTTGCAGGCGGGAACTATAAAATTTCCACCGGGCATATAGACAGCAAGTTCGGGATCTCCATCCACCAGCTGAGGCATATTGAAAGGGTGATGAAGACCACAAATCTGAATGTGGAAGGGCTGCATATGCATACCGGAAGTGAGATCAAGGATCCTGAAGTATTTTTGCAGGCGTTGGACATTATGCTTGAACTTGCGGAAAACTTCCCGAACCTGAAATACCTGGACATGGGAAGCGGATTTAAAATCCCTTATCAGAGCACTGAAGAGGAAACTGATGTGAAGACATTAGGTAAAAAAGTTGAAAAAGTAATTGCAGACTATTCCAAGACAACGGGAAGGAAATTCGAGTTATGGTTTGAGCCGGGAAAATTCCTGGTAGGTAAAAGCGGTTACCTTCTGGTAAAGGCTAATGTGATCAAGCAAACGACAGCTACTGTTTTCGTGGGTGTGAACTCAGGATTCAATCACCTGATCCGTCCTATGTTCTACGATTCTTACCATGTTATTGAAAACCTTTCCAACCCTAAAGGTGCTGAAAGGATTTATACTGTAGTAGGGAACATCTGTGAGACTGATACTTTTGCCTGGGACAGGAAGCTGAACGAAGTAAGGGAAGGCGATATCCTGGCATTCAACAATGCAGGAGCCTATGGTTTTGAAATGAGTTCCAATTTCAATTCAAGGCTGAAGCCGGCGGAAGTTTTATTTCTTGACGGTAAGGCACACCTGATCCGTAAGCGTGATGAATTTGAAGACTTGCTGAAAAATCAGATCGAAGTATTGTAAGATCATTCAGACAAATTATATAACAATGTATAGAAGCTCCGCACCCTTGCGGGGCTTTTGTTTTTTAAGAATATTTTATCAGGAACAACGGCTGCGGTTCCTTATTTTTTGACTAAATTTGGGTTAGGTCACATTTTTTCTGTCCTTCCGTATTCCATCTTCCTTAAAGGCAAAGACCAAAAAATAAATAATAACACCAAAAGAATATCAATTATGGCTAAAAACATAGCTGAGCAGATCGTTGAAATGCTCGAAAATGCCCAGGTAAAAAGAATCTATGCAGTAACCGGCGACAGCCTGAACCATCTGAATATTGCTGTTAAGAAAAGCAGTATCGAATGGATTCATGTGAGGCATGAAGAAGCCGGTGCCTATGCAGCTGCTGCCGAAGCTGAACTTGATGGCTTTGCCGTTTGTGCAGGAAGTTGCGGACCAGGGCACGTTCACCTGATCAACGGCGTCTATGAGGCCCACCGTTCCCATCTTCCGATGCTGGTCATCGCTTCCACCATCCAGAGTGATGAAATGGGAATGGATTACTTCCAGGAAACCAATACCATTAAGCTTTTTGATGACTGCAGCTATTACAACCAGATGATTACCAGGCCGGAGCAGGTGGAGCGCACCGTACAGACTGCCATCCAGCATGCCATCTCCAAAAAAGGAGTTGCTGTGATCGGGCTGCCGGGAGACGTTTCCGAGCTGGAAGCTGAGGAATCCATCACTTCTTCCCAGATATTCAGGACGAATCCGGTGATCCGCCCTTCCGATGAAGAGTTGCATCGCCTGGCAGACATGATCAATGAAAATAAGAAAGTAACCCTCTTCTGTGGAATCGGTGCTGAAAATGCTGCGAGTGAAGTCATTCAGCTATCTAAATACCTGAAGGCTCCGGTAGGCTACTCATTCAGGGGGAAAATGGCCATACAGCCGAATAATCCCAATGAGGTGGGCCTTACAGGCCTTTTAGGCCTTCCTTCGGCCTATCATGCGATGCATGAAGCAGATCTGGTAGTCTTGCTGGGAACCGATTTCCCGTATAAAAAATTCATGCCGGTTAAAAATAAGATCGTTCAGATTGATGAAAGTGCTGAAAGACTGGGGCGCAGGGCAAAACTTGAACTCGGGCTGTCCGGTGATATCAAAGAAACGCTGAGAGCCCTGTTGCCTCTCTTAAAAGAAAAAACGGACACAAATTTCCTTAACCAGCAACTGGAATTCTATGAAAAAGTAAAGGAAAACCAGATGACCTATGTGAAAGATCCGGGTGCTGAAGATGCCATTCAGCCGGAATATGTAACTTACCTGCTGGACCGGATTGCCGAAAAGGATGCTATTTTTACGGTAGATACCGGAATGTGCTGCGTCTGGGGCGCAAGGTTCATCAGCGGAACCGGAGAACGGAAGATGTTAGGATCATTCAATCATGGTTCAATGGCCAATGCAATGCCGATGGCAATAGGAGCCTCCCTGGCCTATCCGGGAAAGCAGGTGATTGCCATGTGTGGTGACGGAGGATTATCCATGTTGTTGGGCGATATGGCCACCATCCTTCAGTACAGGCTACCGGTAAAGCTGATTGTGTTCAACAACAGGGCTTTAGGAATGGTAAAGCTGGAAATGGAAGTGGGAGGAATGCCCGATAATGAAACGGATATGATCAATCCTGATTTCGCCATGATTGCTCAGGCTATGGGATATCCCGGTAAAAACGTACGCAATCCTGAAGAAGTGGAGCAGGCCATTAAAGAATGCCTCAGTCATACAGGGCCTTACCTGCTCAATATATTCACAAACCCTAATGCGCTTGCACTGCCGCCGAAAATTGAAATGAACCAGGTGTTAGGAATGACGAAATCCATGGCACAGCTGATGCTCGGCGGAAAGATGGATGAGGTAATGGATACCGTAAAGAGCAATTACAAGCACATTAAAGACCTGTTATGATTAGCGAATCCCTGAAGAAGTATTATGTCATTGCCTGGGTTTTCGGGCTTGTTTTCTATTTCCTTGATTATGTCATCAGGTCTGCGCCGGCCGTAATGATCCCTGAACTGGTCAGTAACTTCAATACAACGGAGCTGAAACTGATCAGTATGGTCGGGACCTATTATTATACCTATTCCACGTGCAGCCTTATTGCAGGGATTGCCCTGGATAAATTCGGCGGTAAGTGTTCCGTATTTGCCGGTACCTTCATTCTGGGAATAGGATGCCTGCTGTTTCTGCTGTCCAGTCAGGCGGCTGGAATTACAGGCCGGCTCTTGCAGGGTGCAGGATGTGCTTTTGCATTTCCCGGCTGTGTGTACCTGGCGAGTAAAGGTTTTTCTTCAAAATCCCTTGCAACCGCCATCGGGGTAACCCAGTGTATCGGCATGCTTGGCGGAACTGCCGGACAGTTTGTTGTTGGACCATGGATCAAGGAAGGGATGAACATCAACACCTTCTGGCTTTGGTCCGGGATTATTACCCTTATCACAGCCATTGTGCTGTTTTTTGTAATTCCCCGCGAAACGAAGGAAAATGATCAGGAAGAAAAGGCTTTGGGTTTACTGGAACCCTATAAGATCGTCTTCAGGAACCCTCAGTCGTGGCTGTGCGGAATCATTTCCGGGCTGTTGTTTGCGCCCACTACTATTTTTGCCATGACCTGGGCAGTCGCATTTTTCCAGAAAGATAAAGGATTTGAATTTTCCGATGCCGCGATGACGAGTGCTATGGTAGCATTCGGCTGGGTATTCGGCTGTCCGTTGCTGGGCTTTATTACAGATAAGATTGGCCTTAGGAAACCAGTCCTTGCAGGAGGAGCCATCCTGATGATCCTGAGCCTGCTTCAGCTGGTTTACCTGCCGGACCTGTATCCGGCTAAGTTCAGCATGTTTATCCTCGGGATTGGCTCAGGAGCAGCAATGATCCCATATTCCGTCATCAAGGAAGCAAACCCTGATTATGTAAAGGGAAGTGCTACGGGAGCTATTAATTTTATTACTTTCGGCGTAACGACGCTGCTTAATCCTGTATTTAGCAGATGGTTTGGTAAGAGTCTCGGAATAGAACCCGGAAATATACATTTTCAGCATTCGGTTCTGTTCTGGATTGCAGGGATTGTACTCGCTATTTTCATTTCATTACTGCTCAGGGAGACAGGCAGAAAAGTAAATGTTGCAGCGAACTGAGTATTGGGGTCAACATAAAGGAAACTTCATATGATCTATGAAGTTTTTCTTTTTCCAACTTGAGGAAAAATTTAAATTTGTTACAGACAAAACAATCTTGATTATGAAAATGGTAATCTTGTTTTTCGGGCTTTTAACGGCAAATTTCTGCTTGGCACAATATGATGTTGAAGACAGGGATGATACCTTTATGAACGAAAGCAGCAACAATAAAAATATTCTGAAGATAGATATTAAGGAGCCGTTCTTCCAGGTGGCCGTCAGAAACTGCAGCAATTTCAAAGCGGCTGATATTGAGGGCGGAATCCCTGCATACAAAGAAATGCTGAGAAAAAATATGTACGTGTACCTGAATACGGATTTTTATGTTCTTAACGGAGATTTTACTTTTACGCTGACGATAGATGAAGACGGGAAAGTAACCGGTATCGAAGGCTCTCCAAAGGTTGCCAACAGCCAGGTTTTTTTTGACGATATGAAATACATTATGCGCAGGATCAAAAGGAACTGGATGCCCGCCAGCTGCAACGGAAAACCAGTAGCCTCTCAAGTGAAAATAAAGATGAACCTCACTTCCATTGCTACCGATCTGTAATAAATTTTTCAGCAAATTTCTATGAAAGATAATCCTGCCATTCTGTCACAATATTTTGTATCTTTGCAAACTCAACTGTTTTGCCAGAACGGAAATGAGCTGAATTTCAGGAAGGCAGAACTTTAAATATACGAACGTGCAGGAAAAATATATAGACGAAACCAAACAGGGAGAAGCGTTTGCCATTGCAGAAAGATCCGGCAACTCCAAGAAACTTTTTCTGGAAAGCTATGGCTGCCAGATGAATTTCTCAGATTCTGAAATTGTGGCCTCTATCCTTAATGAACAGGGATATAATACCACCCTGAAAGTGGAGGAGGCAGACCTAATCCTTCTGAATACGTGCTCTATCCGTGAAAAAGCGGAACAGACCGTAAGGATGAGGCTTTCCCAGTTTAAAAACCTTAAAAAGGAGCGGCCGAATATGACGGTAGGGGTTTTAGGATGCATGGCAGAAAGGCTGAAAACCAAATTCCTTGAAGAGGAACAGCTGGTAGACCTTGTGGTAGGCCCTGATGCTTACCGGGATCTGCCAAACCTTCTGAAAGAAACCGAAGACGGCAGGGATGCCATCAACGTAATCCTTTCCAAAGAAGAAACCTATGCAGACATCAATCCTGTGCGTCTGGGTGGCAACGGTGTTACTGCCTATGTTACCATTACCAGGGGATGCGATAATATGTGTACCTTCTGCGTGGTGCCTTTCACGAGGGGGCGCGAAAGAAGCCGTGACCCGCACTCTATCATCGAAGAATGTAAAAGCTTACGGGACAACGGTTATAAAGAAATTACCCTTTTGGGGCAGAATGTAGACTCTTATCTATGGTATGGAGGAGGGCCGAAAAAGGACTTCGCCAAAGCTTCGGAAATGCAGAAGCTTACTGCTGTTAATTTTGCCCAGCTGCTGGACATGGTGGCTTTAGCAGTACCGGAAGTGAGGATCCGTTTTTCTACTTCAAACCCTCAGGATATGAGCCTTGACGTATTCAGGATGATCGCCAAACACGAGAATATCTGCAAATATGTGCACCTGCCGGTACAGAGCGGAAGCAACAATATGCTTCTGGCCATGAACCGTCAGCACACGCGTGAAGAATACCTGGAGCTGATCAGAAAAGCAAAGGAAATTGTTCCGGACATCGCATTCTCTCAGGATATGATCGTAGGGTTCTGCAATGAAACCGAAGAAGACCACCAGGATACATTGAGCCTGATGAAGGAAGTGGAATACGATTACGGATATATGTTTGCCTATTCGGAACGTCCCGGAACGCCTGCCCATAAGAAAATGGAAGATAATATCCCCGCAGACATCAAGCAGAGGCGTCTGGCAGAAGTGATTGCTTTGCAGGGCGAACTTTCCAGGAATAGGATGAAGTCGTATGTAGGAAAAACACATCAGGTACTTATTGAAGGAACTTCAAAGAAGAATGAGAACCAGTGGAAGGGAAGGAATTCCCAGAATGCCGTTTGTGTATTCGATAAACTAGAAGGACAGAAGATAGGTGACATTGTGAACGTTTTTGTCTTCGACAATACACAGGGCACGCTTTTAGGGGAGACCGTTCAATAACTTGAATTAACTTTGGTCGCAAGACCGGCAATTAAACCTTAATTAAACATGTCAGCAGAACTTCAGAATATAAAAAACCGTTTCGGGATCATCGGGAATTTCCCGGCTCTTAACCGGGCCCTGGAAAAAGCCATCCAGGTAGCGCCTACGGATATTTCCGTTCTGGTTATCGGGGAAAGCGGTGTGGGAAAAGAATTTATCCCTAAAATCATTCATTCAGAATCCAGGAGAAAACATCAGCCATACATTGTGGTGAACTGCGGGGCAATTCCGGAGGGAACCATTGATTCCGAATTATTCGGGCACGAAAAAGGTGCCTTTACAGGAGCTACGGCTACCCGGAAAGGGTATTTTGAAGTGGCAGACGGCGGAACCATCTTTCTGGATGAGGTAGGAGAGCTGCCTTTACAGACCCAGGTACGCCTTCTACGGGTTTTGGAAAGCGGGGAATTTATGAAAGTAGGTTCATCACAGGTCCAGAAAACGAATGTAAGGATCGTGGCAGCCACCAATGTGAACATGATGAAGGCTATTCAGGACAGCAGGTTCCGGGAGGACCTGTACTACCGTCTGAATACGGTACAGATTGATATGCCTCCTTTACGCGAAAGAAAAGGCGATATCCATCTGCTGTTCAGGAAATTCGCCATAGACTTTGCCGAAAAATACAGGATGCCCGAGCTTGAACTGGAGCCGAGCGGTGTTCATTATATTGAAAGCTATACCTTTCCCGGAAACGTACGCCAGCTGAGAAACCTGGTGGAGCAGATGACCGTGGTGGAGCGGAACCGGAAGGTAACGGCAGAAAAACTGGCGGAATATATTCCTATGGAATCCCACCTGCCCATGGTCGTTAATACACCGAATAATACAAAACAGAATGACTTCGGCAGCGAAAGGGAAATTATGTATAAAATCCTTTTCGATATGCGGAACGATATCAATGATCTGAAGTCCCTAACTTCAGAGCTGATCAAAAATAAAGGAACGGATCTGAGCAGCCATGAGAAAAGCCTGATCAACAGGATTTACACGCCTTCGGAGAGTCAGCAGCAGCCTGCCCAGTCAAATTCCCTGCTGTATTTTGAAGACCGGGACAATATCCAGACGCCTACGATCATTTCGAACCCGGACAGCAGCTATGAAGATATCGAGGACATTGAAGTGGAAGAAAACAGGCCGGAATCCCTTTCGCTGCAGAACAATGAAAAAGACCTGATTATCAAGGCGCTGGAAAAACACAAAGGACGCAGGAACAAAGCTGCCGACGAACTCGGGATTTCCCAAAGGACATTATACAGAAAAATAAAACAATATAACTTAGAAGACTAAATTATGATGCAACTTAACGTAAAACCGGTTAATTTCGATTTCAGCAAATACCTGAACGGAGGATTTGAATTTTATAAAAACAATTTCGGGAACATCCTGCTGGCCTATTTCTTTTGCTTTATTATGAACATTATCCCTTTCTGCGGGATTTTGGGAATGGGGAATTTATACCGCTACATGCATAAATTAAGGAAAGGGGAACCTTCTGCCCCGGGGGATATTTTTGATTTCGGCGATTTTGTGCCGTATTTCATATTGCAGCTGATTGTATTCGCCGGAATAATCCTTATTTATCTCCCTATGATGCTGGTCGGGTTTATTGCCGGGGCTGCGGATGGTGAGCCTTCCCCTGTTTTTGCGGCGATCATGATCCCGTATATGCTGATTATTATGGTAGTGTTTGTTATCGTAGCATTGAAGGCATTCTATATGCCGGGCCTGATTTCAATTGCCGGGGTGAAAGATGTTAAAACAGCATGGAAAATGTCTACTACAATGACCAAAAATAATTTATTATCCATCTTTTTACTGGTTATTGTCACAAGCATACTGGGACAACTCGGTATTCTTCTGTGCGGAATCGGGATATTTTTAACCATTCCTTTTGTATATACCAGCAATTATATGGCTATTGAAGATGCCCTGCAGCAGATCCAGCACGACGAGATAACAGAAATAGGACTAAAAAATGAATATTAATAAAAAACAGGGTACCCGGTGCCTCAGGATCTCTTTCCTGCTGGTATTCTGCATGGGAATGCTTCATTCCTGTTACAGCTTTACCGGATCCTCTCTCACGGATGAAAAGACGATCCAGATCAATGAATTTCCGAATAATGCTGCTTTGGTCAATCCAACCTTATCGCAGCAGTTCTCAACGGATATTCAGAACCGGTTTTTACAGAGGACAACGCTGAAAGGAACCAAGGAAAACCCGGACATCCTGGTGGAAGGAGAGATTACGGATTATTCCATTACACCTACCACGATCAGCTCCACGACCACATCAACCAATACCGGAGGGGTCATCAATGAATCCCAGAATAAACTGACCATTACCGTAAAAGTTCATTATGAAAATAAGCTGCATCCGGAACTCAGTTTTGACAGGACGTATTCCGATGAAGCGGTATTCAATAACAACCTCTCGCAAAGTGATATAGAAACTTCTCAGGTGAAGTTGGTTACAGAGAGAATTATTAATAAGATATTTAACGATATTGTAGCAAACTGGTAAGATGAATCCTAGAGTTTTAGAATTATTAAAAGAGCCTAAAAATATTCAGCCGGAAGATTTAACCCTTCTGAAAGAAGAAATCAATTCTTTTCCCTATGTTCAGAATATCAGGGCACTGCATCTGTATGGCGTTCACCTGCACGATAAAGACAATTATCAGAAAGAGCTGGCTACCACTGCCGCTTATACTACCGATAAGAAAATACTTTATCAGCTGATCAACGGGGAAATGCAGCAGAAGCAGAAAGAGCCCGCAGCACAAGAGAAAAGAACGGAGGCTCCGCAGAATTTTAAATACTCATATAATAAAGGCAGCTTCCCGATAAAAAGAGAAGAGAAAACGGAAGAAAATACAGCCGCTGCTGAAAACAATCAGGAAACATCGTACCTCCAGCCTGCGCCGAAACCGGAAATAAAACATGTTTATGCAAATGGGGAACGCAACAGGATCCTGTTTGAAGGGGAAGAAAATTTCATGGATGACCATGAGCATGAAGTCATAGACCTTGAATCTACACTGGAATCCGGAGTTATCGTCACCCAGAAACCCCAACCTAAACAACCGGAACATACTCATGCACCTTCAGGAATTGAAGAAGAAACAAACGGGCAGGAAGATCAATCTGTTTTAATACATGATGCTGAGGAGTTGATTTCAACTGACCCGGCAGATCTGGAAGAAAACAGGGCAGCCGAGAAACAGGAAAATCCTGAAGGACCTGTTGCCGCTGAAAGCGTGACAGAATTCTCTTCAGATGCAGTCATTAACCGTGAAGAAAAACCTGAAGAGGTTATCAAGGAAACAATAACCGATCCTTCAGAGGTCAGCTTTAAGGAAACGGAACCTTTGACGCCGGAAACCAGCACCAGCAAAAGTGAAGAAGGAAATAATGATCAGGAACAGCCCGAAAAAACTTTGGCCGCTGAAGCAATGACGGAATTTTCTTCAGATGCAGTCATTAATCGGGAAGAAAAGCCGGAAGAGGTTATCAAGGAAACAATAACCGATCCTTCAGAGATCAGCTTTAAGGAAACAGAAGCTTTCTTGCCGGATACCAGCGCTGAAGGAAATAATGCAGGTGAGCAGGCTTCATCTGTTGAGGCAAAAGAGGATGAGAAAGGATTGAATTTTACGCATGAAAAAATGATCAGCGAGGATAAAATCGATTCTGAAAAGACAGAAGAGAAGGTTGAGGACAAAGCCGAACTAAGCTTTCACGGAATGGATTCTTTCATGCCGGATGTCCAGATCCAGGCTGTTCATAAAGATCAGCCGGAACCTGTTCCTGCCCAGCCATCCATCAACAAACATGAAGAGGAAATGAGGCGCCTGATTGAAGAAGTAGAGAAAAAAATGAAATCCTCCAGGAGCACCCCGGAAATACAGGCAGAAAAAGAGGATGAGGATTCCGCACATGAAATCAGTTTCGCAGAAACGCAAAGCTTCGTTGTGGCAGATCCGGAAGAGGAAAAGCACGAACCTCTCCATATGCCCGAAATTGCCGGTATAACTGGGCAATTTCAAGAAGAAAATAAAGAAGTCCATACAAAGCAATCACTTTCCGGAGCAGAACAGCAAGATGCCCAAGAAGAAAATGCGGTTCAGGAAACTGTGGAAGAATCTCCAACTGAACAACCGGCTGCGGCATGGAAACCCATGAGTTTTGAAACCCATATTCCGGATTCCCTGATCAGTAAAGCAGCAGAAATTCCTCAACAGCAAAAGGAACCGGCTCCGGAGCCTGAAAGCCGTGATAAATCGGGAGTATCACCTGCACCAGATATGCCATCAACGCTGGAAGCAGACCATTCAGAAGACATGGAAAGCCATAATGAACCTCTAAAAGAGGATACTGAAGCACCCGAAGTTAAAGAAAATGATGAACAGGTTCCGGTCATGAATGTCTCATTCTTCAGTTCCGATATTTCCAGCTGGACCGTTGACCAGGGTAAGAAAGAGGAGCAGCGCGGAGAAAAGCCTGCAGATGCATCTCCTAAACCTGTACAGAATCCGGCAGACAGCAATGTGCCGGGATTCATCAATACCTGGCAAAGCTGGCTGAAAATAGACCGGCCCCAGGAACCTGAAAAGGAAAAAACGGAAATCAAGAATAAAGTCATTGAAGCTTTTATTGAGAACAATCCGAGAATAAGCCAGCTGAAAGAAGAAAGCAGCTTCGTGATCCGGGAAAAGAACGATGATATTTCCCATTTGATGACGGAGACCCTGGCTAACCTGTATTTTGAGCAGAAGCTCTATACAAAAGCCATCAAAGCCTTTGAAATCCTGATCAATAAATATCCTGATAAGAAAGAGCATTTTGAAAACAGGATCAAAGAAATTAAAGATTTCCGGACAAAAGGCTGATAATGATTATTTGATCGCCATTATTCTTATATAGATAATAAACTAAAATACGGCGGCGGAAAAATTCCGCCGCCGTATTTTAGTTTATACTGAATCTGCATGCACAGATGTAAATTCATAATTTTATTTGTGGATCAGAGGATCAGGGTTTCTTCTGCGACCGGCAAAGGCTGATGAACTGTGCCTCAACATCCTGGAATTGTGCAGGCAGTTCCGGCGATGCCCAGAACAGCATGGTGATAGACTGCTCTCCGAAAGCTTCCCTGAAAAGTCCCTTGTTCAAGCGGTAACATTCACGCAACAGCCTTTTGATCCTGTTTCTGTGCACCGCTTTCTTAAAAAATTTCTTGGAGACCGATACTGCAAATTTACCTTCTTCTATGGGAGCAGAAGGTTTATTTTTCAGGACTATGATTCTCAGGTTCCCATGCGTTTTCCATCTGCCTTTTTCAAAAAGCAGGGAAATTTCAGTATTTTTCTTAAGTTTTTCGGCTCTGGGATAGGTAAAATTCGTCATTGCTGGCTGTAAAGATAGTCTTTATTTGGCTCATCGGTTCAGGAAGGGCAGGGGGCCATACTTATTCCGGTCCTGAAATTATTTTTTATCCAGCAGGTAGTTGATCACTTCCGAGGCGGCATACAATCCGAAAATAGCCGGCATATAGCTTATCGTGCCATAGAACGACCTCTTATAATTGGTGCCGTCTGTCATTTTCAGGCTGTCTTCATCCTGGATGTCATTGGCAAAAACGCATCGAACCCCTTTGTCGATCTTTTCTTTTTTCAGCCTTTTCCTTACCTGCCTTGCCAGATGGCAGTGTTCAGTTTTGCTGATATCCCTCACCATTACCTTGCTTGGGTCTGTTTTTCCTCCCGCACCCATGGAACTTACGATTTTAATCCTTCTCCGCTTGGCTGCAATAATCAGGCACAGCTTAGGCGTTACACTGTCGATACAGTCCAGGACATAATCGAAAGGCGCGGAATCCAGTACTTCATCCATCCTTTCAGGATTCAGGAATTCATTGATTTTGGTCAGTGCAAGATCCGGATTGATATCCATAAGCCTTTCGGCAACTACTTCTACCTTATGTTTACCGACGGTGGATCTCAAAGCCGGCAATTGCCTGTTGATATTGGTAATATCCACCGTATCACCATCTACAATCGTCATGCTGCCTACTCCGGCCCTGGCCAGGAACTCTGCGGCAAAAGAACCTACGCCTCCCAGGCCAACCACCAGGATATTCGATTTTATCAGTTTTTCCAGGCCTTCTTCTTTTACCAGAAGCTCTGTTCTTTCCAACCAGTATTTATCCATTTTGTATCTGTGCTAAATTTTCTCTAATCTGTTCACTGAGCTTCTCCACCGGAATGCCCTTTATTGCTGCGGTTTTCTGATACAATTCCGCGATGTTGAAATCCGCATCATCCGTTTCCAGGAAAATCCTGTTGATGGGAACCGTTTTCAAAGTATCCTGCAAAGATAAATTATACAAAACCGCTTTTCCAAAACTCAGGTGAAAATTATTCCTGATCAGGTCATTGGCAATGCCTTGTTTTTTATTGAAACCATGGATCACCATCGCCTGCTCAGCTTTTTTCCTGAAAGAAATCACCTCATAATACTTCCGTACACAGTGGATGATCAGAGGCTTGCGGGTTTCATTGGAAAGAAGGACCTGTTTCAGGAAAATTTCTTCCTGAAGATTCTGCTCTGTTCCTACCATAGCATCCAGGCCGCATTCCCCGATAGCCACGCAAAGTTTGTGGAAGGCAAGTTCTTTCAGCTGATTCAGCTGCATGTCCATTCCGCCCTTAACAATATCTTTAGGATGGATTCCCGCAGAATATGGGAAATCAGGTACGGGATCATGGGAGTCCAAATTATAGATCCCGAAAGCGCGGTCTTTCTTATGATGGTGAAAATCAAAAAATTCCATCTCCAAAATTAGCCAATAAATTATTGATATTTCATCGCAATTGCTAAACGAACGTTTATTATTTCTGTTAAAAAATTCATAACTTTACGTAAACTGCGCTATATGAGAAAAAAATTTACTGAAAAACAAATCTATATACTGGATATTGCTGAGGAACTTATTGCAAAGCAGGGGTATGAAGGCACATCCGTCAGAGATATATGTTCCAAAGCCGGCATTAATGTCGCCATGATTTCCTACTATTTCGGGTCAAAGGAAAAAATGATGTCCTACCTCTATCAGTACAGGGTACTGAAGACCCGGGAAAACTTTTCGGAATTTGCAGATACCATTAAGGATGGCAAACCGGAAATGCAGATGAAGGAAATCATTAAATATATTGTCGGGCAACTGTTTAAATACAACTATTTCCATGGTTTTGTGACCCAGGAATTGCGCCATACGGACAGTGTGAAGAATGAGCTGCTGGATTTTTACCAGCTCTTTGTGAAAAAACTGGATGACGTGATAAAAAAAGGAGTGGCTTCCGGCGTTTTTACTTTTACCCCAAAACCGGAAGATGTTCTTACCACCATTATCGGATCTACGTTATTTGTTATCCGGAACCGGAATTTCTATGAAATGTATGTGCCGAATAAAAATGAAGAAACCTATGCCAAGGAAGCGGAAAAAAAGGTAAGAATGAATCTCTTACTCAGTATTTTTGCCATTCTGGGATACGCTGCAGACTAAATTTACGTTAAATAATCATAAAAAAAAATCTATTGGCAAAAAAGTTATATTTTTGCAAATTAATAGATCGGAAGAATCCGAAAACTGTTGAACTTTTTATGAAAAAATATATTTTAGGTCTTTTTGCTGTTGCGGTGGTTTCATCATGTATAAGCCAGCAGGACAAAGCAATGAAGAGTGCTGATAAAAACTACATCCTGAAAGTAGCCAATGAGAATTTTGCCAAAAAGAAATGGAAAAATGCACTGGCACTGTATGACAGGCTTCCCAACCTGGTGGCAGGTACAGATGATGCACCGAATGTGGTTTTCAATTCTGCTTATGCCAACTATTACGATAAAAACTACCGGTTGGCCGGAAGCCAGTTCAAGAATTTTTCCATCAGTTTCCCGCAGGACAGCAGAAAAGAAGAGGCTGCCTACATGTCTGCCCTTTGCTACTACGAAGGTTCAATGGATTATAACCTGGACCAGTCCAGCACGGAACTTGCGATCAACGAGCTGCAGGACTTCCTGAACAACTATCCTAATTCCGAAAGGTCTAAAAATATCAATCAGCTTATTGATGAGCTTGCCTATAAACTGGAATTCAAAGCGTATGAAAATGCACGCCAGTATTATAAAATGGCAGAATACAAGGCTGCCAATGTAGCGTTTGAGAATGTACTGGATGATTTCCCGAGTACTAAGCTCCGCCCGAAAATCTATGACTACATCATGAAGTCAAGGTTTGAGCTGGCTACAAAGTCTGTTTATGACCTTAAAGATGAACGTATTGAAAGTGCCCTTGCTTTTACCAGACAGGTAGAAAAAGAACTTCCTAATACGGAATATGCCAAAACTGCCCAGGACCTGAACGCGAAACTGGAAAAAGAAAAACAGGATTTCGTCATCGTGAAAAAACAGACTGAAGCCAGAATTGCGGCCCTTACAGCCAAGCAGAAAAGAGAAGCAGATAGGCTTGCAGACAAAGGAAAAGCGGAGCAGCAGATGAAAGATCAGGCAGATGCAGAGAAAAAAGCAATGCAGATCCAGAGGGATAGTGCGGCCATCCAGACCCCTCCGCCGGCAGCGACTTTCAAAATTCAAAGATAATTTGTAAATTTGCCATCTTAAAATAAAATAATATTCTCAAAATGAGTGTAAAAGATACCAAAGCAGAAGTCAATACGATTACTTACGATAAAGATAAGATTGAAGAAAAAGTAGGTTCCATCTATGAGGCTATTGTTATCATGGGTAAAAGAGCAGAGCAGATCAATGCGGAGATCCGTACAGAACTGCACAATAAGCTTGACGAATTTGCCGTTCATAATTCTACACTGGAAGAGGTTTTCGAAAACAGAGAGCAGATCGAAATTTCCAAGCATTATGAAAAATTACCTAAGCCTACCTCTATTGCTGTAGAAGAGTGGCTGAACGGAGATGTCTACTTCAGAAAAACTGACGATAGAAAATAATCATTTGTGTTTTTTATATATGAAGGTCATAAGGAATCTGTTCTTTATGACCTTTGTCTGTTTACCATAAAAGATAAATAAGTAAATTTACCGCTTAAAACCAAACTGAATGAGCAGCCTTTCCGGAAAAAAAATTCTTATCGCAATCTCCGGTGGAATTGCAGCCTATAAAATTCATTTCCTGATCCGCGACTTCATTAAACAAGGCGCGGAAGTGCAGGCCATCATGACCCCGGATGCTGAGCATTTCGTAACCAAGCTCAGTATATCCACGTTATCCAAAAATCCTGTATACTCAGATTTTTACAGTGATAACGGAACATGGAACAGCCATGTTGAAATGGCGCTGTGGGCGGATGTGATGATTGTAGCGCCCTGTACAGCGGGAACACTGGCCAAGATGACCCACGGAATCTGTGATAATCTGGTCATTGCTACCTATATGTCTGCCAAATGTCCGGTATTTATTGCACCTGCCATGGACCTGGATATGTACCAGCATCCTTCCACAAGACAGAACCTCGAAATGGCGGAAGACTTCGGGAATCTCATCATTCCTGCTGAAAGCGGTGAACTGGCCAGCGGATTGGTGGGCCAGGGAAGGATGGCGGAGCCGGCAACAATAACCCGTACTATAGAGCAGTTTTTCAGTTCGGCGAACCAAAAGAAGACCCTTCAGGGAAAAACGGTATTGATCACAGCGGGCCCTACTTACGAGGCGATTGATCCGGTAAGGTTCATCGGGAACCATTCTTCCGGAAAGATGGGGTATTCCCTGGCTGAAGCAGCAGCAGAAAGAGGTGCAAAGGTCATCCTGGTTTCCGGGCCTTCCGGCCTGGATGCAAAGCATCCGTCCATTGAGCTGCACAGGGTGACTTCAGCAAAAGAAATGATGGCTAAGGTATTCGAATTTTATGACCATACGGATATCGGCATAGCCAGCGCTGCAGTGGCAGATTATGCTCCGAAGGAAGTGGCGAAAGAAAAAATAAAAAAGAATGACGGGAATTTAACCATTGAACTCGTTAAGAACCCGGATATCCTCAAAACCATGGGTGAGAGAAAGGTACATCAGTTCCTGGTAGGATTTGCCCTGGAAACCGAGAATGAAGAAGAAAATGCCCGCGGTAAAATGAAGAAGAAAAACCTGGATATGATCGTCCTGAACTCCCTGCGGGACGAGGGAGCCGGCTTCCGGAATGATACCAACAAGATAAAAATCTTCACGCCCACCGGTGAAAAAGAATTCGCGCTGAAATCCAAAGATGAAGTGGCCCGGGATATTCTCGACTGTATTGAAGCAGAGATTCTCAAATAAATTTAATAATTTTCCGTTCTCAACTTTTAAAGGAATAATGAAAAAACTTATCAGCTTATTTTTACTGCTTTTCTTATATAACGTTTCATTCTCACAGGAACTGTTAGCCACCGTGCAGGTGAACTCGCAACAAGTGGCAGGAAGTAACCAGCAAGCCTTCAAGGTACTTGAGAAAAGCCTGAAGGATTTCATCAACAATACAAGCTGGACAGGAAAAAAGCTTCAGAATTTTGAGAAAATAAAATCCAACTTTGCCATTGTAGTCGCCAGCAGGGAAGGAAACCGGTTCACCGCGAGCATCGTCGTTCAGGCAGTGAGGCCTGTATACGGGACCACATACGAGTCTCCGCTCATCAACCTGCAGGACACCCGGTTTACATTTGATTATGTTGAAAATGAAAACCTTATTTTCAACGAACGGCAGTTTTCCGGGAAAAACCTTATTGACGTGATCAGCTTTTATGTTTATCTGATCCTGGGATATGATGCAGACAGCTTTCAGTCCATGTCGGGCACCCAGTGGTTCCAGAAAGCGCAGCAGATCGCTCAGAACGGTCAGTCCCAGAATACCTATGACGGCTGGAAGCAGATCAATGAGCCGAGAAGCCGTTCTATCCTGATCGGTGAGATCCTTAACCCGAATATGGCTCAGCTCCGTTCATCCTTCTACACTTACCACAGAGGCGGAATGGATAACCTCTTTAATCAGGACCAGACCGGTGCCAAAAGAGCTATTTTCGATGCCCTGATGCAGCTGAAGATGTATGAAAACTCCTTTCAGCAGAATTATTTCTTCAACCTGTTCATCACCACCAAAAGCGACGAGATCTACAATATCTTCAATTCCGGCAACAACGGCGGAATTGTGCTCAATGACCTGAAGCAGCTGATGATCCTGTTTGCTCCGAAATTTACGGATGACAAATGGAACAAATGGAAATAATTCCAAAAGCAGTGTCACCTCTTGTTGAATCCTGAATTCTAAAGTTCTATATTTGCAGTACCTAAAGTAATCTGCCACGATCACATGCTTTCGAGAATTTACATTAAAAATTTTGCCCTTATTGATACGCTTGAAGTATCATTGCACAACGGTTTACAAGTCATTACCGGAGAAACCGGAGCGGGTAAATCCATTATACTGGGTGCTTTGCGGCTTATTTTAGGAGAACGCGCAGATGTAAAGTCCATTGCCAATACCGGTGAGAAAAGCATCGTGGAAACTGAATTTTCCCTGGATAATCAGTTCAAGAAATTTTTTATAGAAAACGACCTGGATTATGACCTCCAGACCATCATCCGCCGCGAAATTTCGCCGACAGGGAAATCCAGGGCGTTCATCAATGATGTACCGGTTACTTTGGACGTCCTCAGGGAACTGTCGTCAAAGCTGATCGACATCCATTCCCAGTTCGAGACCTCCAATCTCTTTACCTCGGAATACCAGTTTAAAATTATCGACGGCCTGTCTGACAATAAAAGCAGGATCGAGGAATACCAGAATGAATATTCCGATTTCCAGAGCCTGAAAATCCAGCTCAAAAAATACCAGACCCAGCTTTCAGAAAACACCAAGGAAAGTGATTACAAACAGTTCCTGCTTTCCGAACTGGAAGATGTACAGCTGGATGCCATAGATTATGAAGACCTTCAGAATCAGCTTTCCATCCAGGAAAATGCGGAAATGATTTCCGAAAACCTGGCGCAGGTATTATCCAGGTTCCATCAGGAAGAAATCGGTATCCTGTCTTTTTTCAATGAAGCTAAAAATAAGCTCTCCAGGATTTCCGAAGTGTCAAACGGCTTTGCTGAACTCGACAGCCGGCTTGAAGCTTCTTTTGTGGAATTAAAAGATATTATCTCAGAACTGGAAGGTGAAGCGGAAAATATCGAAGCCAATCCGGATAACTTAGTGCAGCTTTCAGAGCTGAATAACAGGCTTAATACCCTTTTTATCAAGCATAATGCAACAGACGTCCAGGAGCTGAAAGATATCAGGGACCAGCTGGCCGGTGAGCAGAAAGGGGCTTCCGAACTGGAGGCATTGATTACGGAAGTGGAGCAGAACATCATAAGCAAGGAGCAGAAGCTTCAGAAGCTGGCTCAGAAACTTTCAGACAACAGGAAGAAAAGCATTCCTGTCTTCATTAAAAAAGCGGAAGGCCTGCTTAAAAAGCTGGGGCTTGAAAAGGCCAGAGTGGACATTGAGCTGAAACCGGCGGAAGACTTTAATGCGTTCGGTAAAGAAAACATCCAGCTCCTGTTCCAGGCCAATTCCGGATTCCCTTTAAAACCGATCCAGACTGCGATTTCAGGTGGGGAACGGTCCCGGGTGATGCTCGCCGTGAAAAAGATTATTGCGGAAAGCGACCAGCTTCCTACATTGATCCTGGATGAAATTGATACCGGAGTCTCCGGAAAGGTTGCCGAAGAGATCGGGAATCTGATGCGTGAAATGTCCGCCGATATGCAGCTGATCGTTATTTCACACCTTGCACAGGTAGCTGCCAAAGGCAACAACAACTATAAAGTGGTGAAGCAGGATGTTTCAGGGAAAACCCAGTCTACTATTGTTCCGCTTGATGAGGATGAAAAGCTGAATGAAATTGCACAGCTTTTATCCGGAAGCAGGATTACAGAGGCTGCACTCGCACAGGCCAGGGAACTGATCGGCTAACCCTGAGGAGATTATCGCTCCACAATCTCTGAATTTAATTCTTATTGATCTCATTCTGTAACATATTGCCTGCTTTTTTAACTAATACAGAAAAAGTAGCTTATGTTTTTACAGTTCCTTAAATTAGAGTACAAAAGTTTTTTCCGAGGAAGTTCCGTCGGGGTCAATCTTGCCATGAAGATCCTCAGGTTTTTCGGGATACTTTACTTTATGGGATGCCTGATCGGAGGTGCCTTTATCGCTTTCTTCTATGTAGAGGAGCAGATGCACGCCGATGCGGTTAAAATCATTTCCCGGTTTATGGTTGTTGCCTGGGCACTGGACCTGATTGTGAAGTATATCTGGCAGGAAATGCCTACCCAGAACATCAAGCCTTTTCTCACTCTGAACATTCCGAAGCGTACACTGGTTAACTATATGCTCACCAAAACCTTCCTTTCCGTGTTCAGCTGGATCAATTCCTGTTTCCTGGTTACCTTCTGCATTATTGCCTTGGTCAACGGGTACAGCGCATTAGGCATCATGACCTGGTTTGTCGGGATATCCCTGTTGTTTTACCTGAATACTTTTATCAATATCCTGTTCAACGGTAAAGAAACTGTTGCCATTGCAGTCGGGATCCTGTTCCTTATCGTTGCCGGGCTCTCTTATTATGATATCCTGCCTGTATTGGACTATTCTGAGCAGTTCTTCCACAGTTTTTATGAGCAGCCTTATCTCGTGATATTTCCTATCGTGATATTTGCGGTCTTATGGTGGGTCTGCTACAGGTTCATCCATAAAGAATTCTATCTGGACCAGGGCCTGGAAGCCAAAAAAGAAGTGGGAAAAACAGAAAACATTGCTTTCCTAAATAAATATGGGGCTATAGGAACCTTCATTAATAACGATATCAAAATGCTGAAACGGAACAAAGTGACCAAAGGCATTCTCCTGGGCAGCTTTATGTTCCTGTTCTACGGGTTGCTGATGTTTACATCCGATGTGTACCGCACGCCGATGATGATGATGTTTATGGGACTTTTCGTAACCGGCGGATTCCAGTTCCTGTTCGGACAGAGGGTACCTGCTTTCGACAGTTCATATTATCCGTTGATGATGACCCAGAATGTTCCTTATAAAGAATACCTGAAAGCAAAATGGTGGCTGATGAACATCGTGACCGCAGCGTCTGTTGTAGCTGCTCTCTTTTATGCCTATTGGGGCTGGGAGACCTATATTACCTTTTTTGCAGCCGGCCTCTATAATATCGGTGTCAATTCACAGTTCACCCTGTGGTCAGGAGCTTTCAATAAAACACAGATCGACCTGAATTCCAAAGAGAAAAGGATCGGGCAGAAAAACAGCTTCAACCTGAAAACGATGCTATTGTTAATTCCAAAGTTACTGCTGCCGATGGCTGTATTCGCACTGACCAAATATTTCTTCGGGATTACGGCAGGCGTTGTAAGCATTGCCATCCTTGGGCTTATCGGGTTTTTATTCCGTGAGAAAATATTCAATATTATCGTACGCCATTATAAAGTTGAGAAATACAGCACATTAGACGCATTTAAAAACAAAAGTTAACATGATTACAATCCATAATTTATCCAAGACATACGGGAAAGCTACTGTTCTTAATATCGAGCATATGGAAATTCCTAAAGGAGAAACCTTCGGTCTCGTAGGGAATAACGGTGCCGGGAAAACCACCCTTTTCAGCCTGATGCTGGATCTCATCCAGCCTACAACAGGGTATGTGAGCATTGATGACATCAAGGTCAATGAATCGGAAGCATGGAAGAGCAAAGTGGCCGCATTCGTTGACGATTCTTTCCTGATCGGTTACCTGACTCCGGAAGAATATTTTTATTTCATCGGTGAGCTGAGAGGACAAAATAAGGCATCCGTGGACGAATTTTTAAAGCAGTTTCATGATCTTTTCAACGGGGAGATACTGAATTCAGGAAAGTACGTCCGTGACCTTTCCAAGGGAAACCAGAAAAAAGTAGGTATCGTAGGGGCAATTATCGGAAACCCTGAAATCATTATCCTTGATGAGCCTTTTGCGAATCTTGACCCTTCCACCCAGATCAAGCTTAAAAACCTGGTTAAGGAACTTTCCAAGCAGGATGGGGTTACATTTCTGATATCAAGCCATGACCTTTCCCATACCACGGAAGTATGCAACAGGATTGTTGTGGTGAATAAAGGACAGCTGGTGAAAGATATCCAGACGCATCCTGAAACCCTGAAGGAACTGGAGCAGTATTTTGCAGACCAGGTCAACCTTTCCGGAGAACTGAAATAGACTTTCATCATATCTTAACACTACCAGCCTGCACGATCCCGGAATCCTGCAGGTTTTTTTATTTGATAAATTGTTTATTTCCAATATTTTATATTTATTTGTCAGGAAAAAAGAATTTTTTTGTAACCATTGTACATTTTTGTTGTCTTTATTATAGAAACAAGATTCCCATGAAGTTTTTATCTGGAAATAAGAGAGAGGATTTGCTCAGCCGCCTGAAAAAACAGGATCCGGCTGCACAGAAAATTTTTTATGATCAGAATGTCAGGAAATTTCTGAGCGTAGCCAGGAGCTATATCAGCGACCTTTACCAGGCTGAAGACTGTGTGATTAAAGCCTTTTGCAAGATGTTCAAATCTGTGGAAAGCTTCAGGAGCGAAGGGGCACTGGAAGGATGGGCAAGAAGGATTGTGGTTAATGAATGCCTCAATTTCATCAAAAGCCATAAAACCATATTCTATCTGGATGAGGTGAATCCTTCTGTTCTGGAGGAAATCTATGAGGAGGCGGTGATTTCCGATTTCAATGCACAGGAGCTTCTTGACCAGCTGCCGGATCCGTACCGGATGGTTTTCAACCTCTATGTCATTGAAGAATATTCACATCAGGAAATAGCCTCTGCGTTGAACATTTCCGTTGAGGCCAGTAAAACACAACTCTTCAGAGCCAAGGAAAAGATGAGAAAAATTTATTTTAAGCAACAAAAAAAAATCCTGAAAAATGAACTTGTCTAAACATAATTTCGAACAACAGATCAAGAAGCAGATCAATGAAAGGGAAATTAGCCCTTCCCGGGATTTGTGGGCAGAAATCCAGACACATCAGCCGGTTAAACGGTCATCGGGAAATACAAAATGGATGTTGGCCGCAGCCTGTTCCATATTGATAGCAGTTATGGGAACCGTATTGTTCCTGATGAAGGATGATAATAGCCAGAAAGCTCAGGCTGTTGAAAAAGTATACACCATTCATACAGATAAAGGACCCAAAGAAGCGCCCATAAGTTCAGTAATTCCTGACCATAATAGGGAAAGCAGCCGGAGGATCGCTGAGCATACATCCGCTGAAGAACATGCAGTGCAGTCTTCCCGAACAGAGGCCATATCTCAAAAGGAGCCTATGCCGTTAACCGCAATACATTTCGCGCCTGAAGAAAAAATAGAAAGTAAAGTATATGCTGTTGACATACCGGCTTCGAAAGCCTTTGCTGCAGCAGATTCGTCTAAAGTGCCCGTTTATAAGAAACGGTATACCGATGCGGGTACGCTTCTTTTCTCCGTAGAGCATAAAGACGCTATAGAAAAGACAAAAGGGGTCAGCAATGTAGCAAAGCTTGACCTTAATGCCAGATAATTCAGTCTTAAACAAAAAAAATATAATAATGATCAGGAAATTTATCATTACAGGAATGATATGTCTTGCAACAGCTTCAGCATATGGCCAGAGAGCTCTGAAATTCAGCCTGCAGCCTAAGGAAGATACGGAGGTGAGCCCCATTGTCAAAGAAAAGATGGAGGACTATGCCGTGAAAATCAACGACATCATCCAGGAAGAAAAAAAATTAATGGAAGCCGAATTAATCAGGCTCCAGGAAAAAGGACTCGGGAAAGCTGAATTCGATGAGGAAAAAACGAAAGTTGCCGACCGGTATTCCGAGAAGATTGATCAGAGGATTCACGACCTTGGATTTGACCTTGATCAGGTCATCCAGAAACAGGTAAGGTTCTCACTCCTGAATTCCGATGTTGCTTCCAATGAGGAAATGAAGGCGCAGCTGCTGAAAAAGTTCCGTCCTACCAAAGAAATATCACCATACTTCACTACAGGGATGATGACCTTTACCAATAACCGCCCTGATAATGACCTGGACAAGAATATGAAACGCGGCAGAGACCTGGAGCTAGGCGTTAGACTTAATTACCAGTTCGGCAGGACCAGCGCCTGGGGATTGGTAACAGGTCTGGATTTTTCCTGGAGAACCATTCGGTTGGATAATAATATGCTTTTTGCCAAAAACAGCAATGCTGACGTTTTCCTGACCAAGCATGACGGCAGCCTGGATAAGAGTAAGCTGAGAACAGGCTACATTATGATCCCGCTGGGGTTCCAGTATAATTTCTCCAAACTGAAGAATGCCGGAATGGATGTCCAGTATAGGCCCTATGCCGAAGGATTCCGGGTTACAGCAAATGTTTACGGAGGCATAAAGATGTCCAGCAATAACATTGTCAAAAGTGATATCGGAGAACTGAGAAGCCGGGGGAACTATCAGGTTAACCCATTCGTGTATGGGGCACAACTGACATTATCGTATGAAGATTTCAGCATCTTCGTGAAGAAAGATTTCAGCAATTTCTTCAAGGACGGCTATTTCGAAAACGATAAGGCTCTTATATTCGGGATAGGAATCGGGTTATAATTTTCCTGATCATCCGGTAGCCATACAGCAGAGGGTTATCATCCAACGCCATATTCTCTAACATATATATAACGAAACACTCCGGAAGATCATTTCCGGAGTGTTTTATGGTTTATCTCATGCTTCCTACCATGTCTTCTGGCTTTACCCATTCGTCAAACTGTTCGGCCGTCAGCAGTCCGAGATTAACGGCTTCTTCTTTTAACGTCGTCCCGTTCTTATGGGCCGTTTTAGCAATCTTAGCGGCATTTTCATAACCGATATGCGTATTCAGGGCAGTGACCAGCATCAATGATTTATCAACCAATTCTTTGATTCTTGCTTCGTTAGGCTCGATCCCTACAGCACAGTGGTCATTGAATGAGATGCATGCATCAGCGATCAGCTGTGCCGATTGCAGGAAGTTGTAGGCCATGACAGGCTTGAATACGTTCAGTTCATAATTCCCCTGTGTTCCGGCAAAGGAAATGCTGGTATCATTCCCCAGAACCTGTGCGCAAACCATGGTCATGGCCTCATTCTGGGTCGGGTTTACTTTACCCGGCATAATGGAAGATCCCGGCTCGTTTTCAGGAATATGGATTTCCCCGATCCCTGATCTCGGTCCTGAAGCCAGCAACCTGATATCCTGTGCAATTTTGAATAATGAAACGGCCAGCTGTTTCAGGGCACCGTGCGATTCCACAATGGCATCATGGGCAGCAAGGGCTTCAAATTTATTTTCAGCCGTGATGAAAGAATGCCCTGTGAATTCTGCAATATATTCGGCGACTTTTACATCATAGCCCTGAGGCGTATTCAGTCCGGTTCCTACAGCGGTACCACCCAGGGCCAGCTCGGAAAGATGCGGTAAAGTATTTTTTAATGCCCTGATTCCGAAATTCAGTTGGGCTACATATCCGGAAAACTCCTGTCCCAGGGTAAGCGGCGTGGCATCCATTAAGTGCGTCCTTCCGATTTTGACAATATTTCTGAAGGCTTCCGATTTTTCAGCTAAGGTATCTCTGAGCTTTTCAACGGCAGGAATGGTTGTTTCCACCACCTTTTTGTAGGCTGCAATATGCATGGCGGTAGGATAGGTGTCGTTGGAAGACTGTGATTTGTTGACATCGTCATTTGGGTGGACGTCAGATTTTTCTCCCAGGGTCCCGCCGTTGTTGACATGGGCACGGTTGGAAATCACTTCATTCACGTTCATGTTAGACTGTGTTCCGGATCCGGTCTGCCAGATCACCAGCGGGAACTGGTCGTTCAGTTTCCCTTCCAAGATCTCATCGCAAACCTTGGCGATCATATCCCTTTTCTCTGCCGGAAGTACTCCAAGGTCAGTATTGGCAAAAGCGGCTGCTTTTTTCAGGTAAGCAAAGGCTTCTATAATTTCATGGGGCATTGATCCTTCCGGCCCGATTTTGAAGTTATTCCTGGAGCGTTCCGTCTGGGCTCCCCAGAATTTGTCTGCAGGGACCTGCACTTCTCCCATCGTGTCTTTTTCTATTCTGTAATTCATATGATTGGAATTTCCGATTTGTAGTTTATAAAAATACTCATTACTGAAAAACCTCACAATTTATAATCATTATAAATATCAATCGGGCAGAGTGATTTTCCTCATGTTTTTAGAGGATGTTTTATTTTTGCAGCCAAACAAAATTCAATGGAATTCAGATATCAGGATCCGTATCCGATTCAGAAAGATGATACGGTATACAAAAAGCTTACTTCAGACTATGTTAAGGTTGAACAACTGGGCAACAGGGAAATCCTAACCATCGATCCCAAAGGACTGGAACTGTTGGCTGAAGAAGCTATGGCAGACGTTTCCTTCATGCTCCGGTCTTCCCATCTTGCCAGTCTCAGAAGGATCATCGATGATCCTGAAGCAACGGATAACGACAGGTTTGTAGCTTATAACCTTTTGCAGAACGCAGCTGTGGCAGCAGAAGGCGCCCTTCCTTCCTGCCAGGATACCGGAACAGCCATCGTAATGGGGAAGAAAGGAGAAAACATATATACCGGAGCGGATGACGGCGAATACCTGAGCAAAGGAATTTACAATACGTACCAGAAAAGGAACCTGAGGTATTCACAGGTAGTTCCTCTAACCATGTTTGATGAAAAAAACTCAGGGTCCAACCTTCCTGCGCAGATCGATATCTACGCTAAGAAGGGAAACTCATACGAATTCCTGTTCCTGACAAAAGGCGGAGGTTCTGCCAATAAAACATTCCTGTACCAGAAAACGAAGTCTCTGCTGAATGAAAAGTCACTGGAAGAATTCATCAGGGAAAGAATATCCGATTTAGGGACCGCGGCCTGTCCGCCGTACCATTTAGCCCTGGTAATCGGAGGTACTTCTGCCGAGGCCAACCTGGCTGCCGTGAAAAAAGCTTCTGCAAAATATTATGACCACCTTCCTACAGAAGGCAATGAAGCCGGACAGGCATTCAGGGACCTGGAATGGGAAGCGAGGGTGCAGAAGATCTGTCAGGAAAGTTCTATCGGAGCCCAGTTTGGAGGTAAATACCTGACCCATGATGTGCGGGTGATCAGGCTTCCGCGCCATGCAGCATCCTGTCCGGTAGGAATGGGCGTTTCCTGTTCTGCAGACCGTAATATCAAAGGGAAAATTACTTCGGAAGGGATCTTCCTGGAGCAGCTTGAGCAGGATCCTAAGCGATTTTTACCTGAAACACCGCCGCACCTTGAGGAGGCGGTAGAAATCAATCTTAATCAACCGATGCCGGAAATTCTGGCTGAGCTGTCAAAATACCCTATCAAAACCAGGCTGAAACTTAACGGGACTCTGATTGTGGCAAGAGATATCGCCCATGCAAAAATCAAGGAGATTATAGACAGCGGACAGCCGATGCCTGAGTATTTTAAAAACCACCCGATTTACTATGCAGGACCTGCAAAAACTCCGGAAGGAATGGCTTCAGGAAGCTTTGGACCTACTACGGCAGGAAGGATGGATGTGTATGTGGATGAATTCCAGAGTCATGGCGGAAGCATGATCATGCTTGCGAAAGGAAACAGGAGTAAGGATGTGACCAATGCCTGCGGGAAATATGGAGGATTTTATCTTGGCTCGATTGGCGGACCGGCTGCCATCCTGGCAAAAGATAATATCCTTTCCGTTGAGGTGGTAGATTTCCCAGAACTGGGGATGGAAGCAGTACGGAAGATTGAAGTGAAAGATTTCCCGGCGTTTATCATCACCGATGATAAAGGCAATGATTTCTTTGCTAATCTTGCGCATTAGAACAGATATTATAAAATAAACACTAATTTCTACTGCAAGATATCTTATTAAAAGATACCTTGCAGTAGAAATTGTGTATTGATGAAAAATACTGTATTTTAATTTCTGCTGATTCTCTTTGTGTTTCAGCCCTCTTCTGACCAACACTTCAGGTACTAAGGATTTTATCAGAATGAAATCGCATCAGGCTCGCTGATATCTCAACTGTATAAGACACGGTGCGCTGGCAGCATGCATTGAATGCCCGCCTGGTCCTTGATGCTGAACACACCAGAAAAGCTTTCACGCCTTATTCACTCAAAAACGGAGAAAAATTGACCTACGGTTACGGATGGCACCTGAAAGATATCAATGGTATCCCGACCAGGGAACACGGCGGAAGTGTTTTCGGATTCAAATCTATGGCGGCGTAAATTCCGTCCCAGGATATCTATGTGATCGGGTTCAGCAATGGCGACTGCCATTCCCCGAAGCAGGTGTTGAAAGATATGGACAAGGAAGTCCTGATTGCCGTTAAAAAGTAAAAAAGTGGCTCAGAATTAATTTAAAATCAAAATAAATTAAAAAATAGGGCATGCATCTTTTGTGTAAAAAGGAAAAATGTTCTATTTTTGCCTAAAATCTATAAGATAATGATCACGATTTTGTCAGCATTTTGGCCGTTTTATCAGTTCCTTTGGACTGTTTTCTTCATCATCATGTTCCTGGTAGGGTTCTGGTGTATCTTTATGTTCTTCGGTTTCGTTATTCCATTATGGCTGACTGAAGGTCTGAAAGAATATTTCGGGAAGGTAAAGCCTTTTGATCCGGAAGATATCAGAAGAAAGAAAATCTACGAGCAGGAAGGTACTGAGGTGATCTTTAATGAACCTAAAGGTAACGGGCCTTTCATCCATGACCACGGACATCATCATTAATTGATATTGTCATTGCTTTTTCACCTGAATTCTGAAAAGGCAATATCAAAGCAAAACAACATATATAAACCATTCAGTATACTGAGTGGTTTTTTGTTATTCATTCCTCAGCTTTTCCGGTGAGATACCGAACTTTTTCTTGAAGGCACGGGTGAAATTCTGTACATATTCATATCCGCATTCAATAGCAATCTCCTTAATCATCACCTTCCTGTCGATGATCATTTTTTTAGCTTTCAGCATCCTCAGTTCTGCAATATAATCGCTTACCGTCATATGATACCTTGATTTGAACTCCTTTCTTATCGTATTCTGGTTGATGCCGATCAGCCGTGCGATATCCTCCGTTCTCAAATGGGTGTGGTAATGCTCATCAATATATTTCTTTACGGTTTCCGGTGTCTCGGAAGGTTGATCCGTATGGTCTTTTTCACTGAATTGCTCAAAAATAAGCATAAGCAGCTTAATCACTTTGGCTTCAATAAACAGTTTCTGCAATACTCCTTGTCTGGAATATCCTGAAATCTCTTTCATGATCATGTGCATTTCGACTGTAGTAAATGGTGGCATATGCGGTTGCAGGAAAATGAACCTGTTCTTGATCAGTTGTTCCAGCAGCTCTGCACTTTCGCCATCCGGTGCGGGCCGGATCAGATGAAGCATATACTGGTAATCAATATCAATCTGGAGGTATTCCAGGGTTGTTTGATTTTCTGTCCAGAGTTCTGCTTTGCCTTCTCTATCCAGGCAATGAAGAATATATTGATTTTTTGTAAACCGGAAAGAGGTGCCGCAGTCTGGTGCTTCAAGGTGAACCGCATCACTCAGTATGAATAAAAGTGTAAAACCTGGCCGGCTTTCCAGGGTATCGGATTTGAGATAGCAATTTGCAGACCGGTCACTATACCATTGTATTCTGATATCTTCAGAACAGAACAGCATCTTTTTTTCAGATAACTTTTTCATAAGCATTACATTATGTAGATATGGGATGCTCATGTAAGATAACTGATAGTTTGCAAATGATAACTCGGAAGGATCATGGAAGATTAATTTTGCACAAAAATAAATATAATTTAGAATAAATAAAAATAATAGTTGATTATGTTCAAAGTTTTATCTCGTGTCCTGTTCAATAGCATTGCTGCCATGAGCTGTGTACTATTTGCCAACGGCAATCTACACGCACAGCAGTGGGAAAATGTAGGAAATACACAGCCGGTTTCAGCCGGAGGAAGCAGTTATACCAATCTTGTTATTGATTATGTAGGGAATTACTATATTTCTTATTATGATGTTTCAGCCGGAAAAGGTTCTGTACAGAAATTTGACGGCACATCATGGTCATATGTGGGAGGATCTGCAGGCATGACATCAGGAATAGCCACATTTAATTCATTATCAGCAGATCATTCAGGAAATCTGTATTACACCAATCAAATAGGATGGCCCGGGACAGGCATGGAAGTGCGTAAATTCAGCGGCTCATCCTGGAACCAGCTGCCGGATGCAGCCAGTGTTTCCCTCAATTACCATGCTTCAGCGGTAGCCCCTTCTGGCGTTCTGTTTACTTTTTCAGGAGAGAATTCAGGAACTGTAAAGCGTTTCGTTAACGGAGCCTGGGAGCAGGTAGGCAACTCAGGGTTTTCCTCCGGAGCATCCTACGCAGAAATGGTTATCGGATCAAACAATAAAGTGTATACCTGTAATGTTTCGGGCGGAGTACAGGTATATGAAAATTCCGCTACAGCCGGCGCATCAGATAACTGGAGCCTGGTTGGCGGAAGCATTGTGGATGCCTCATCATCTTCAGAACAATATAATTCGGATATTGCGATTGATGCGGCGAACAACCTGTATGTAGCCTATGTTTCCAGTTCCGCAAACGGCCGGAAACTGAATGTGAAGAAATTCAACGGGACATCCTGGGTACAATTGGGAGCTCCTAATTTCTCAGATGGGAGAGTTCAGCATATAGCGGTTGCCGTTAGTGCTTCAGGACAGCCGTACGTGGTAGCCAGCCGTTGGGAGAACGATAATTATTCGAGGAATAGCGTATATAAATTTGATTTGTCCACACAGACCTGGGCTCCGTTGGGCGGAGATTTTATCTCAGACGGGCAAGCTACTTTTAACGACCTTGCATTTGATAATGTTCATAATAACCTGGTCCTGATTTATTCCCAGGGCGGTGTCAGAGTAAAAAAAATCTTTCAGGGCAGTGCGGGACTGGTTTGTAACAATACCGATCCAGGAACCGGCACCGGAAGTACAGGCTGCGTCAATTTCACCTACAGAGGCCAGAATGTAACCTACACCACCGTAAGAGGTGCAGACGGAAAGATCTGGCTACAGCAAAATTTAGGAAGCACGAAAGTAGCCAGCTCTCTTTCAGATGCGGATGCATATGGAGACCTCTTTCAATGGGGAAGATGGGATGATGGGCACCAGCTGAGGAATTCTGCGCTAAACGCTGTCTCACCGGCTCAGAACAATCCCGGCGGACTGAATGGAGGGAGCACCTCTTTTTACTCAGCCGCCTATAATTCATCTTCAAACTGGTGGGCCGATGGCGTGTCCACAGATAAATGGGATGCTCCCAATGTTTCCCAGGTGAGTGCCGTGAATGGTGCAGATCCATGCAAAGCCATTGGGACCGGTTGGAGAATGCCTGCCAAAACTGAGGTGGAAGTGGCAATAGCTGCTGAAAATATCACAGAACTGAATTCAGCACTTTCCAGTAATCTTAAACTCGTTCCGGCCGGAATGAAAGATTATAACGGAATTTTCTCTCCGGGTACCCGCTTATATCTCTGGACCTCCACACCATCTGCATATACAGGCTCCGGTGAACACTTATACATCAGTCAGTTTTCCAGCCTTACCAATTCAGGGGGCAGGGATGGCGGACAGTCTGTACGGTGCATCAAAACGGAAGCCTCAGGACTGGGAACCTCGGATATCAGAAAGGCATCCATCGGTATTTATCCTAACCCGACCAGCGGAATTCTTAACATTAAAGCAGGCTCTGCTGTTGAAAAAGCACGTGTTTATACCGTTTCGGGACAAGTGATGAATGTAAATTTCAGCCAACAGCATATTGACCTGACATCTTTACCAAGAGGAATATACATTATAGAGGTAACACTGAAGAACGGGCAGAAGGTTTCCGAGAAGATCATAAAGAATTAATCTTTACAGTCCGGCATTGAAAGGCGCTTTAATAAAAAAGCGTCTTTTGATGAAGCAGATAACAGAAAATTGGCGGATGATAAGCAACACTTATGAAACCGTACTAATTTTGAGTACAATTTTAATAAAAAATACATACAATCAGGATATGACAGGAGATATATGCTTTGGGAGAAAAATAAAAACATCATTATGGCTTGCTGCATTGATTAGTGGCTCTCTTTCTGCTCAACAGGCAGGAAACGGAATCCAGTCGAAAACCTGTAATAACACAGATCCGGCAACAGCACCGGGAAGTACAGGCTGCGTCAGTTTCACCTACAGGGGTCAGAATGTAACTTATACTACCGTAAGAGGTGCGGACGGAAAGATCTGGCTGCAGCAAAATCTGGGAAGTACAAAGGTCGCAGGTGCTGTTTCAGACGCTGATGCTTACGGAGACCTCTTTCAATGGGGAAGATGGGATGACGGGCATCAGCTGAGGAATTCAGCGACGGCTGCTGCACCATCACCCAATTCTCCCGACGGCCTTGGAACAAGCAGTTCATTTATCCTGGGCAGCAGTACTGCGTCCTGGTGGTCCGGAAACGGTTCTTCGGATCAGTGGTCGGCATTAAACGCCGCTTCGGTAACTTCTGCCAACGGTGGAGATCCCTGCAAGGCAATCGGTCCGGGATGGAAAATGCCGTCACAGGCAGACTGGACCAGCCTTATCGGGACAGAAACTGTTAACAGTCCGGCATCGGCACATGCGAGCAATCTGAAACTGCCTGCAGGCGGATACAGGAGCAATACCAGCGGAGGGTTTACTTTTGTAGGCCAGCGAGGATACTTCTGGAGCTCAGATACAGCTAATTCAGGAGGGAAATATTTGTACATCGGTACGGCTAATGCTAATGCTTCGTCAGGAGCACCAAGAGGACAGGGAGCATCCGTAAGGTGCATCAAAGAGGTAACCGGATTGAGCACATCAGATATCAGGCTGAATACCATGGCCATCTACCCGAATCCGACCCGTGATATTGTATTTGTTAAAACAGATTCATCTATAGGAGAAGTGTTTTTAACTGCTGTAACAGGCCAGAAACTACCGGTTCGGTTTTCCGCAAATCAAATCAATATGCTAGGAGTGCCAGATGGCGTATACATCTTACACGTACAGCTGCAAAACGGAAAAACAATTTCCGAAAAAATAATTAAGAAATAATCCGACACAGGTCTATTAGCCTGTTATTCTATAAATAAGGTCATTTTTTCAATACAATTCAATTTTTTATTTGACTTGAGGCTCATCTTGACTGATGGGCCTTTTTTGGTACCATAAAGACAGGTTGTTTTACACCTTTATCATCGGTGACGCAGTGGTATGGGAAAAATAAATCATGGGTGTTCACAATAAAAAATTACATTTGCAATACCTTCTGTAAGTTGAAGTTTAGTAATTTACGGAAACAATGAAATTTAATTATTAAGAAAGATCAATAGTATGAAAAAACTTTACTCAGGCGTACTGCTGTTCGTGATGGCCCTTATTTTCGGGCAGATCAGTTACAGCATTACCCCGAACCCGTTCAATGAAACGGATCAGATCACGCTTACGGTACCCGGGAACCAGATCGACGAATCTGCATGGGGCGTTACCAATAATGCCATTTATATATGGACCTGGTCTCTTGATGCCAATTACCAGAACAGTCAGGACTGTCCTACCAACGGAAGCTGGAACAATTCCAATGATCTCAACAAACTGACATACAATGCAACAACAGACACCTATTCCTTAACCTTTACCCCAACTGTATTGTACAACAGGACAGGGATCGGCCGGATCGGGTTTCTGTTAAAGGATAAAACAGGTGCCCATCAGACATCAGATAATTTTGTGAATGTAGGAGTACTCAGTTTAAGCCTTACCAATCCGGTTGCCAACAGCCTTACATCCGTGCCGTCAGGAAATTCAGTTACGGTGACAGGGACCACGAATGTCGCGGCAACTTTTCAGCTGAAAGCCAATGGCGTAGTTGTGAACAGCAGTTCTTCACCATCAACTTCTTATTCGTACAGTTATATGGTAACCGGTGATGCCGATATGGAACTGATCGCAACCCAGGGATCTACCTCCAAATCTGCGGCGTTTATAGTGCAGGTTCCGAGAAATGTGGTTTCACAGGCCATTCCTTCATGGATTAAACAGGGCATTAATTATAACCCTACAGACAATACTAAAGTTGGACTGGCTTTATATGCACCTTACAAAAACTTTGTTCATGTGATCGGCAGTTTTAACAACTGGACGATCAATGACAATTACCTGATGAAAAGAGATACGACCAATCCTGATCTTTACTGGATTGAACTGAGCGGTCTGACACCTCAGCAGCTTTATACATTCCAGTACAGGACTAATGACCTTAAGAAAGTGGCAGATCCTTATTCTCCACAGATTTTATCCTCTTATGATGACCAGTGGATTTCTTCAACAACTTATCCGGGTTTACCGCCGTTTCCTTCCGGGCAGGGTTTCGAAGTCTCTACATTCAAAACCGGACAAACTGCTTATAACTGGCAGGTAACCAACTTCCAGCGGCCTTCCAAAGATAACCTGGTTGTCTATGAATTGCTGCTGAGGGATTTTACGCAGGAAAAAAACTGGCAGTCGCTGATCAACAAGATCACCTACCTCAAAAACCTGAATATCAATGCGATTGAACTGATGCCGATCATGGAGTTTGACGGAAACGTATCCTGGGGATATAATACGTCATTCCATTATGCGCTGGATAAAGCATATGGTACGCCGGAGAAATTCAAGGAATTTGTAGACCTGTGCCACCAGAACGGGATTGCTGTCATCCTGGATGTAGCGTTTAACCATGCCACGGGAAGATCTCCGCTGGTAAGGCTCTGGAATATCGATCCGGATGGCGACGGATACGGAGATGTCGCGGCCAATAACCCATATTTTAACCAGGTAGCAAAGCATTCGTACAGCGTATTCAATGATTTTAACCATACAAGTGCCGCCACGAAATATTATGTGGAGAGATGTCTGCAGCAATGGCTTACCGAATACCGTATTGACGGTTTCCGTTGGGACCTTACCAAAGGATTTACCCAGAACTGTACGGCCAACGATGAAAACTGTACCAATGCGTATCAGCAGGACAGGGTAGACATCCTGAAATACTATGCCGATAAGCAATGGGGAATTGATCCTAATTCCTACATGATCTTTGAACACCTGGGAACAGACGCAGAAGAGCAGCAATGGGCCAATTACCGCATCGCAGAAGGTAAAGGCGTCCTGATGTGGAATAAGCAAACCGATCCTTACAACCAGAATACAATGGGCTACAAGGAAAACAGCAGTTACGACAGGATGAATCATACCCTTCACGGATTTACCAATATGAGTGCGGTAGGATACGGGGAAAGCCATGATGAAGAAAGGTTGATGTTTAAAAACCTTGCTTATGGTGCTGCCAACGGTTCTTATGATGTTAAAAACCTGAATACGGCACTGGAAAGAATGAAGACTTTCGGTGCCACGTTCTTTACCATTCCCGGGCCTAAAATGATCTGGCAGTTCGGGGAACTGGGCTATGAATTCAGCATCAACAGATGTACGGACGGTACAATCAACAATAACTGCCGTACAGATGAAAAGCCTGTAGCATTCACGCTGGGTTATGATACCAACGCCAACAGAAAGGCCGTGTATAATACCTGGGCCCAGATCATCAACATCAGGAATTCCAATCCGGTATTTAAATCAAAAACCTATACGATTGAATCCAACAACCTTTCCAATGATCAGAATGGCCTCATCACCAGGATTTATGTATATGACAACCTGCTCACCGCGGGCGTAAAAAATATTGTGGTATTGGCCAATTACAATACTTCTGTCCAGAATGTGGTACCTTATTTCCCTTATACCGGGGCATGGCAGAACCTCATGGACAATACGGTTTCAAATATAACTTCCACTACAGCTCCTATCACTCTCCAGCCTGGTGAATTCAGGATTTTCGGAAATTATACCGGATCCCTTTCTACCGATGAGAATGTGGCTCACCGGCTTTCCCTACAGGTTGCAGATAACCCTGTAAAGAACGGTCAGGCAAGACTGGTGTATTATAAAGCCAAAAATGCAGGGATTGTCATCTATGACATGAGCGGCAAAAAAATGGATTCATTTAAACTGAACCGGGAGAACGGAACGTATGAATTCAGGGCAGCGTATCCTGCCGGGACTTATCTGGTCCACCTGAAGGCAGATAATGGAACAGCCATCCAGAAGATGATTATTCCTTAATGCCAATTACATCATCATTTAAAAAGAGGTTGCTTTGAAGCAGCCTCTTCTGTTAATAAGCATTTTTACACCAAAAGACTTTATAAATCAGACCCATACCCGGCTTTTAATTTGAATTAATAATTCTTATCTTTGCAGCCACAAAATTTCCATCATGTCTAAATCGTTAGTCCCTAAACTAGAAGCAATAAAACAAAGATATAATGAGGTAGCAGACCTTATTATCCAGCCCGATGTGATCTCGGATCAGAAAAGATATTCTGCTCTGAACAAAGAATACAGCGACCTGGGAAAGATCGTAAGGGTGTATGACCAGTACAAATCTGCTTTGGATACGATTGAAGAATCCGATGAAATTATTGCAGACGGATCAGACAGGGATCTTGTAGACCTGGCTAAGATGGAAAAAATGGAAGCCCAGGAAAAAATTCCGGGACTGGAAGAAGAACTTAAAGTATTGCTGATTCCTAAAGACCCTGCCGATGATAAAAACGTTATCGTGGAATTGCGTGCGGGAACGGGAGGCGATGAAGCAGCAATCTTCGTGGAAGATATTTACCGGATGTATACCATGTACTTCAAATCGAAAGGCTGGAGGCATGAGGTAACTGATGCTAATGAAGCGGCGAAGGGATATAAGGAACTCATCATGAAAGTGGAAGGCGAAGGCGTTTATGGAATCATGAAGTTTGAATCTGGTGTTCACCGGGTGCAGCGGGTGCCCGAAACAGAATCCCAGGGAAGGGTGCATACCTCGGCGATTACCATTGCAGTCCTTCCGGAGGCGGAAGAAGTGGATGTGGAAATCAATCCGGCCGATATTGAAATGCAGACTTCCCGTTCAGGAGGAGCAGGAGGGCAGAACGTAAACAAGGTGGAAACCAAGGTTCAGCTGACCCATAAGCCGTCCGGATTGGTAGTGGTATGTCAGCAGGCACGTTCTCAGCTGGCGAACCGTGAACTCGCTATGGAAATGCTCCGTGCTAAACTTTACGATATAAAACTTCAGGAAGTTCAGGGAGATATTGCTGCCCAGAGAAAAACTATGGTATCTACCGGGGACCGTTCGGCAAAGATCAAAACATATAACTATCCTCAGGGAAGAGTAACGGATCACAGGATCAACAAATCCATGTATAACCTCGATGCCTACATGAACGGAGACATCTCTGAAATGATAGATGCCGTGATTATGGCAGAAAATGCTGAAAAAATGAAGGGAGAAGAAGAAAATCTATAAAAATATTCTATATTTATACCTTAATGACTCTTGTTGATCAGGAGTCTTTTTTTTGAGTTATATTAAAGAGTTAAGCTATGAAAAAGTGTAGAGTATTTTTTATGCTCCTGATGATGCTGTGTGTACAGCGGCTGCAGGCGCAGGATCCCGTTTTAAAGCCTGAAAAGGTATTTCAGTTGTACTTTAATGCCTATGTCAGGTATGATAATCCATCGCTCGATGCGCTCAATGCCTATAACAGCCGGTTTCTGGACACTGAAAGCGTCCGGGACCAGAATTTCAGCGATAAAGTGGACCATCTCACCAAAATTTTCCTTTCCACCCTCCCGGATCAAGTAGCAGCAGCCTGCCAGCCGGATGCACGAAATTATTTTTCAGCACTGCTGGACCAGCTTAAAAATGCGGACTATCAGATCAAAAGCATATCGGATATTGACGATCAACAGCTTGCAGGGCAGAAAGTGACGGAAATTATGTGCCGGATAAATGTTAAAGTACCGTCTAAGCCGCTGGATATGAAAGGAAAAGATATCAGAAAATTCAGTGCGGCTGAAATGAAGAAGCACCTCAAAAACCTTACCTCACGTTTTAAAAAAGCTGATAAGCAGGTTGTGATTGCCAATACATTCAGGTTGTACCAGAAATATAAAGACGGAAATATATATTATTGGAATGGCGGGCCGGAAGTCCTATCCTGGAACTTGGAAGAGGCTTATTTTAAAAATATAGATTAGCACAGAAGCTGTCCGCGAAGGACAGCTTTTTTATGTCCGATACTTTCCCTATTTTTGATGAAATCCTTTCACATGAATTTTAAACCCATATTACTTACAGCAGGAATCCTGTATTCCGCTTCTTTCTATTCTCAGAAAATGAATTATCCTAAAGCATTAAAAGGAACCCAGACCGATACGTATTTCGGGGCCGCAGTACAGGACCCGTTCCGGGATCTGGAAAATGATTCCCAGGCCACAAAAAAGTGGGTGGACGAAGAAGTTGCCTACAGCCAGAGCTATCTTTCTAAAATTCCGTTCCGGGAGCAGATTAAGGATCAGCTGAGGGATATCTGGAATTATGAAAAGATTTCAGCACCATTTAAGGAAGGCGATTATACCTACTATTATAAAAACAATGGATTACAGGCGCAATCTGTGCTTTACAGAACCCATAATAAAACCAAGGCAACGGAAATATTCCTGGACCCGAACAAGTTCTCCGATAAAGGAACGACCTCACTGGCACAGCTTTCATTCAATAAAAAAGGAAATCTTGCAGCCTATTCTATTTCTGAAGGCGGGAGCGACTGGAACAAGATCATCATCCTGAATGCCGTTACCGGAAAACAGATGGATGATACTTTGACTGATGTGAAATTCAGCGGCATTTCCTGGCATGGTGATGAAGGATTCTATTATTCAAGTTACGATAAGCCTAAAGAAGGAACCGTACTTTCCGGAATGACGGATAAACATAAAGTCTACTTTCATAAGCTGGGTACAAAACAGTCGGAAGACCAATTGATTTTCGGCGGTGAAAAGACCCCGAGGAGATACCTTGGAGCAGGCGTTTCCGAAGACCAGAGGTACCTGATTATCTCTGCCGCCAATGCTACGAATGGCAATGAGTTGTATATTAAAGATTTAAAGAAAGGCGGCGATTTTGTGCAGGTCGTTAAAGGATTTGATATCAATGCCAGTATTGTGGATACCGATGGCGATAATCTGTACATCTTTACAGATAAGGATGCACCCAATATGCGTCTGGTGAAAACCAGCATCAAAAACCCTACTCCGGAAAATTGGAAAGATGTAATCCCGGAAACCGAAAATGTTCTGGGCATCTCCACAGGCGGAGGATACTTCTTTGCTACCTATATGGTGGATGCCGTGGATCAGGTAAAGCAGCTGGACAGGGCCGGAAAGCTCATCAGAGAAATTACCCTTCCTGGAAAAGGGAATGTGGCAGGTTTCGGTGGTAAAAAAGAAGAAAAAGAGCTGTATTATTCATTCAGTAATTATATAACGCCCGGAACCACATATAAATTTAATGCAGGTTCAGGAAAATCGGAAGTGTATCAAAAGCCGAAGGTAAAATTTAATCCGGATGAATATGTTTCTGAACAGGTATTTTATACCTCCAAGGACGGAACGAAAATCCCTATGATGATCAGCTATAAAAAAGGCATTAAGATGGACGGTAAGAATCCTACGATGCTCTATTCTTACGGCGGATTCAATATCAGCCTGCAGCCTGCCTTTTCTGTAGTAAATGCCATATGGATGGAAAACGGAGGCATCTATGCCGTTCCGAACATCCGCGGCGGCGGCGAATACGGTAAGAAATGGCATGACGCAGGAACCAAGATGCAAAAGAAAAATGTTTTTGAAGATTTCATTGCAGCCGGAGAATATTTGCAGAGCAAAGGCTATACTTCAAAACAGTATATGGCCCTTTCAGGAAGGTCAAACGGCGGATTGCTGGTAGGCGCTACCATGACCATGCGTCCGGACCTTGCCAAAGTGGCTTTCCCGGGAGTAGGCGTTCTGGATATGCTGAGATATAACAAATTCACAGCCGGTGCAGGATGGTCGTATGATTACGGAACAGCGGAAGACAGTAAAGAAATGTTTGACTACCTAAAATCCTATTCGCCGGTTCATAATGTAAAAGCAGGAACCTGCTATCCGTCTACAATGATCATTACCAGTGACCATGATGACAGAGTAGTTCCTGCGCACTCATTCAAATTCGGTGCGGAACTCCAGGAAAAGCAGGCATGCAACAACCCGATTCTTTTGCGGATTGAGAAAAATGCCGGTCACGGTGCAGGAAGATCTACGGAACAGGTCATCGGAGAAAATGCGGATCTTATTTCCTTTGCGCTGTATGAAATGGGGATCAAAAAAATAAATTAAAAATACTTTTCAATAAGTAATACTGAATTCAAAAGCGATTTTGCCTTGGGCAATTTCGCTTTTTTTGGCCGAGAGAATTAATAAAAATGTATTCTCCCGAAAATGTGTAATTTTAGCCGGACAATAAATCTGACATTATGAGAAGAGAAGTTCAGAACAAAACTCCTCAATTTACCATATCTGAAAAAAACAGGGAAATCTATTCATTTGAAAAAGACGGGCTTCAGCTGAAGTCATCTTATCATGCAGGAGATATCAAAGATCGGTCGCTTACACAGACTGCTCCCGGTATAGAACCCTATCTTAGGGGGCCTTATTCCACTATGTATGTTCAGAAGCCCTGGACTATCCGTCAGTATGCCGGATTTTCAACGGCCGAGGAATCCAATGCCTTTTACAGGAGGAACCTTGCTGCCGGGCAGAAGGGGCTCTCCGTAGCATTCGATCTGGCAACGCACAGAGGCTATGATTCTGATCATGCAAGAGTAGTGGGAGATGTGGGAAAAGCAGGCGTGGCCATTGATTCTGTAGAGGATATGAAGATTCTTTTCAATGAGATCCCGTTGGATCAGATTTCCGTATCCATGACCATGAACGGGGCCGTGCTTCCGGTCCTGGCTTTCTATATTGTAGCAGCTGAAGAGCAGGGAGTAAAGCAGGACCAGCTTTCGGGGACCATTCAGAATGACATCCTGAAAGAATTCATGGTACGGAACACCTACATTTATCCACCGGCACCGTCCATGAAGATTATTGCCGATATTTTTGAATATACTTCCCGGAACATCCCAAAGTTCAATTCCATCTCCATTTCAGGATACCATATGCAGGAAGCCGGTGCTACTCCGGTTCTGGAAATGGCTTATACCCTGGCTGACGGGCTCGAATATGTAAGGACCGGGATTAAGGCAGGCATGAATGTCGATGATTTTGCTCCCAGACTATCCTTTTTCTGGGCCATCGGGATGAACCACTTTATGGAAATTGCCAAAATGAGGGCCGCCAGATATATCTGGGCGACCTTGCTGAAACAGTTCAATCCCCAGAATCCTAAATCTTTAGCCTTAAGAACCCATTCCCAGACTTCCGGATGGTCACTGACGGAGCAGGAGCCCTTCAATAATATCACCAGGACTGCTATCGAAGCCCTTTCTTCAGCTTTGGGCGGAACCCAGTCGTTGCACACCAATGCACTGGACGAAGCCATTGCCCTTCCTACAGACTACTCCGCGAAAATTGCCAGGAATACCCAGATCATCCTCCAGCAGGAAAGCGGGATCTGCGATGTCGTAGATCCGATGGGAGGAAGCCATCTTGTGGAAAGCCTTACCCAGCAGATGATTGAGGAAGCTATGAAATATATTGATGAAGTAGAGCAGGAAGGCGGAATGACCAAAGCCATAGAAGCCGGGATCCCGAAAATGAGGATTGAAGAAGCCGCAGCAAGAAAGCAGGCTAAGATCGACAGCGGTGAGGAATTCATCATTGGGGTCAATTCGTTCAGGTCTGCCCTGAAGCAGGGTGAAATAGAAATCCTGGACATTGATAATACGGAAGTCCGCAGGAAACAGATCGAACGTTTAAATACCATAAAAGCGGAAAGAAATACAGATGCTGTTGAAGAAATCCTCCGAGCCATCCGCGAAAGTGCCGGGACAGGAAAAGGAAACCTCCTCGAGCTTTGCATTGAGGCTGCCCGCAGAAGAGTGACGCTTGGGGAAATGAGTGATGCGATGGAAGAGAGCTTCGGCAGGTATAAGGCCAATATCAGGACCATTTCAGGAGTATATGCCATGAACGCAGGAAAAAACGAATATTTTGAAAAAGCACTTGCCCTGACCCGGAAGTTTGAAGAGGAAGAAGGAAGGCGGCCGAGGCTGATGGTAGCCAAAATGGGTCAGGACGGTCACGACAGGGGAGCCAAAGTAGTGGCAACCGCATTTGCCGATATGGGATTTGACGTCGATGTCGCACCGCTGTTCCAGACCCCGGAAGAGGTGGCGAAGCAGGCGGTGGAAAATGACATCCATATCCTGGGGGTTTCCTCACTCGCAGCAGGCCACAAAACGCTGGTTCCGCAGGTAGTGGAAGAGTTGAAAAAGCTTGGCGCAGATGATATCGAGATTGTTGTAGGAGGCGTAATCCCGCAGCAGGACTATGAATTCCTGTATGCGAACGGGGCCGATTTTATCTTCGGGCCGGGAACCAACCTGCCGAAATGTGCCGTGGATATCCTGGAAAAATTCCTGCAACAGAATTCCTGAAACATAAGTTGTACGCTTTTTGTATAGATAATGAAAAATATTAATTATGGCGTATACAGTAGTTTCAATTTTCCCTTCCGGTGCAGATACCGAAGGAATCAAGAATGAATTAAAAAATTATGGATTTAGTGATTCGGACATTATCGTCTCACATTCCACTTCAGCCACTGACGTGTCCGGAGAAACCCATCAGAATGACGTAAAGAACAGAGGATTCTGGGATTTTGTGTTTGCCAATGATGTGGAGGCATTGGATGCTTACCGGAATGAAAGCGCAGGAAAAATCAATATTATTGTCTACACAGACAGTCTGGAAGAAGCGCAGAGAGCGAAAACCGTCCTTAATGAAAGAGGCGCTATCCAGGTACAGCGTAAAGGAGCAGAATCAGACAGCCATGAAAGTGCACCGGCAGGCATGTCACAGGAAGTATATGACGGAATCATTGCCAAAGCAAGGCACAACATCTATTTCCTGGGATCGAACAGGGAAGACAATGAAAATGCCCGCGGCATGGAAGATGAAATGGACAGCCAGGGTTCAAAAGACTGATATAGCACCAAAATATACCATCAAACCTGAACAAACGTTCAGGTTTTTTTCATGTAAAATTTTGCATATTCAGAAAAAGCCATATATTTGCATCTGAAAATCAGTATTAACCCTTTAAAAATAACGAAGCAATGTTCAATGCACAACATTTTTCTACAGTTGGATTACCGCTTATGGTGGTAAGGCTTCGTGGTTGGGTACATTCTTAGAACAACAGTACAAAATATACCGCCCGGAGCCTACAGGTTCCGGGTTTTTTATTGCGCAATATTCAAACTTAAGTTTAACCCGGATCTTTTTTTCAGGAGCTTTTTCCTGCTTTCCGCTATTACTCCTCGCTCGCCTTTCAGGCTCGCTGCGGGGTAACCGCTGCAATCAGGGCTAGAAAAGGCATCCGCTCAGATGCTGACCATTCATCAGATGGCAGCATTGAACTAAACATTTCGTCGGAAATTTGATATCTGAAATCAGTACCTAATGTCAAAGTCTAACATCTAGAATATGATGTCTAACATCTGGTATCTGGTATCTGACGTCCGACCCCTAAAACAAAAACAATGGGAAATTTAAAACTTAAAGGAAAAGACATATTAAAATTAGGCTATCCGAACAACCAGAGCGTCAACATTGCCCTGGAAGTAATGAAACGGAACTTTGCCACTAAAAATATCCATCATGTAAAATCGGTCCTGAAAGATATTCTGCTGAACCCGGAACATTTTGAGCAGGACCTCACATTCGGACAGATTGCAGAAGCTTTGCTCTCATCACGGAAAACTGAAAAAAGAATGCTGAATAGTCAGCGTGCTTCCTTTCAGATTTTTGGGAACAATATTTCAGACGAGGCCAAAAATCAGCTGTATACCGCACTGAAATTACCGGTATCGGTACAGGGCGCACTAATGCCCGATGCCCACAGCGGATACGGGCTGCCGATTGGCGGAGTACTCGCCGTGGAAAATGCCGTCATTCCTTATGGAGTGGGTATGGACATTGGATGCAGGATGAGCCTCAGCATTCTGGATACACCGGTTTCCTACCTTGACGGTGCAAAAGAAAAGTATGAAAAAGCACTGGCAGAGCATACCAGGTTCGGAATGTATGAAACCCATAAATCACATGTAGACCATGAGATTTTTGAACGCGATACATTCGATCTCATCCCCATACTGCGGAGGCTGAAAGGAAAAGCCGTAAAACAGATGGGGACTTCCGGTGGCGGAAACCATTTCGTGGAATTTGGTGAAGTGGAAATTACCGGAGAGGATGAGCAGATCGGGCTTCCCAAAGGCAAATACCTGGGGATCCTTTCGCACAGCGGTTCGCGCGGCCTGGGAGCAGAAATCGCCCAGTATTATTCCAGGGTAGCGGCAGAACAGTGCCCGCTTCCCAAAGAAGCACAGCAGTTTGCCTGGCTGGACCTGAATACCCATCTGGGACTTGAATACTGGACAGCCATGAACCTTGCAGGAGATTATGCTTCTGCCTGCCATGAAGATATCCACAGGAGGCTGGTGAAAGCAGTAGGCGGCCGCGTGAAAGCCAGGATTGAAAACCATCACAATTTTGCCTGGAAAGAAATCCATAACGGCAAAGAGGTTATCGTCCACCGTAAAGGCGCAACACCGGCTCATGCCGGTGAACTGGGTATGATTCCGGGTTCCATGACGGCAAAAGGATTCATTGTCAGGGGGAAAGGAAATCCCGAAGCACTGAATTCAGCTTCTCACGGGGCCGGCAGGGCTTTCTCAAGAGGGGAATGCCGAAGCCGGTTTACCCAGCATGACATCAAAAAAGAGCTTAAACTCAACAATGTCACCCTGATGGGCGGAAATACTGAGGAAGCGCCTATGGCCTACAAAGACATCCATGAAGTGATGAATGCGCAGAGCGAACTGGTGGATATCCTGGGAACCTTTCAGCCGAGAATGGTGAGGATGGATAAATAATAATGAATCAGCCGGGCAGGTTTAACCCTGTCTGGCTTAAAGAAAAGGATGAGAGGTATGGTGATGGGTAATAGGAAATAAGTAATGAGTAATGTTTATGTCATAAGTTAAAGACATGCTGATCCTGCATTTTACCTCTGACAACCTAAATCCTACAATTAAACTTAAACAACAAATGGGAGCACCACATAATACCAGAAGATACGGAGAACTATGGCCGGAATACAGAATTCAGTACGGCCTGGAAATTTTAGAACAATTAAAACATAAAGTCATTATATCGGGTGGCTGGGCCTGGCATTTCATGTCTGAAAACGGACATACGGAATACAAGCATGCCCATGATCATAAAGACATTGATATTTTTGTAACCAGGGAGAATGTAGCGGAAGTCGTACTGCTGCTTCATCAGGAAGGATTTTCCAAAGTCTGGACCCGGTATGACCATCTGCCGAGCGCAGAAAACTTCAGGCGGTATGAAAAAACCGTAGAAACGGAAGCCGGCAGGCTGCTCAGGATCACAATAGATTTTTTTGAGCGGGACGATCTGCGAACTATTGAAGTAAACGGCTTTACCGTTCCTGAACCGCAGGTTCTGCTTTCCTTTTACAGAAATATCCACTCAAGCGATAAATGCTGGGCTGTGATGGCGGCGAAAGGGCTGCTGGATAAGAACATTGATCCCATCGGCCATCCTGAACTCAGCAAAATACCTCAATAACATGGAAAAATTAATACAGATCACCTCGGGAAGAGGGCCTTTGGAATGCCAGTGGGTAGTTGCCCGGGTATTGAAGGCTTTCCTCGGGGAGGCAAAAGACAATACAATAGAGTACGAAATCATTCACCGGGAGAACGGTGATGAAAATCTCACCCTCAAATCCGTTACCCTGCTCCTTAAAGCAAAAGAAGAGCACCTGACCGGTTTTCTGAAAAGCTGGAGGGGAAGTATCTGCTGGACGGGGAAAAGCACGTTCCGTAAGCTGCACAAAAGAAGCAACTGGTATATCGGTATTTTTGAACTGGAAGGACTGAACGAAATCACGTTCAGTGAAAAAGACATCCGGTTCCAGACCACCAGAAGCCAGGGAAGCGGCGGCCAGAACGTGAATAAAGTCAATACCGCGGTACGGGCGACGCATATTCCCACCGGAATCATTGTTTTTGCCCAGGATTCCCGTTCCCAGCTGGAAAATAAGAAACTGGCGGTAATGAGATTACGCGAAAAGATCGTGGAACTTCATATCAGGCAGCTGGAAAAAAGGATGCAGAATACCTGGAACAACCATCTTCAGGTTGAAAGAGGAAATCCCGTACGCACTTTTACCGGTACTGATTTTAAGAATCACCATCAGGACCGGTCATTTAAAAAGCAGCGGAATGCTTTAAAAACCCAATTAAAAAACGAGTACAATGACCTTAACTAAAAGCAAATATTATTTTGAAGCGCTGGATAACTATTCTTATAACCTTCCGGATTGCCTGGAAGCCCCGAACTATGCGCTTTCTTATGATCCGGAAGATGCAGACAGCCTGTGCCTCATGGGAAGGATCTATGCAGAAACCCTTAAAGACTATGAGACGGCAAAATCGTATTTTGAAGTGGCAATGCAGAGCAATGTCAGCAATGTCAATACCCCGAAATACTATATTTCATGCCTTATCGATCATGAAGATTATGATGAAGCAGATAAGCTGATTGCCTATGCCCTGAAAATAAAAGGGATTGCCAAAGCAGATTTGCTGTACAGGAAGTCTTTTCTATATGAAAAGAAAGAAGAGTATAAAAAAGCCTTGCAGTACCTCAAAGAAGCAAAAAAGTTCAGCTATCATAAATCAATGACAGATTTCCTGAATGAAAGGGAAAAGTTGATTAAAGGCAAAATGCCTGAAAAGAAAGCGAAAAAGAATAAAAGGAATAGGAAGGAGGCCGGATAGGCCTCCTTTTTTGTAATTTTTTAATCAGGACAATGAATCAGCTCCCGGAGAAGATCACTGTCCTGGACGATCACTCAATAAGCATTCTCCGAAAACTTATTTTTTATTGGCAGAAGCCAGATAATCATACACCATCTGATGCTGCTCATCGGATAATTTAGCTTTTGGGGCCATCCTGCTTAATGTTTTTATCCATCCCTGGTCGTCATGCTTCGCAGGATCGGGAAGCTTATGGCAGCGGTTACACGAATTTTCGAAAATCGTTTTCCCCTCGGCAATCTTCTCGGTGGAGGAGTATTTGGGTCCTGTAACAGCAGTGCTTTTCGGTCCGCATGAGGTAAGGAATGCTGCGGCAGCCATCAGGATCAGAACTGAATTTTTCATATGGTAGTGTTTAGTGAATTGATACGAACTTATTTTTTTCCGGCAGAGACAATATAATCATATACCCATTGATGCTGCTCATCTGTCAGCTTAGCTTTAGGCGCCATGGAATTCATGATTCCTACCCACTGTACAGAAGTATGGCTGGAGGGGTCCGGAAGCTTGTGGCATCTTCCGCATGAATTTTCAAAAATGGTTTTTCCCTGGGCAATTTGTTCTGCGGTGGAAGTTGCAGGGCCTGTAGCTGCTGTAGGAGTCTGGGTCTTAGGCGTACAGGAAATCAATAAAACAGCAGTAAATGATGCTGCAGCGATGAATTTTTTCATATCCGATATTTAGGCTTAACAAAACAAATGTAATCAATTCCGCTAGCGGTTGATAAAGCCAAACCTAATTTAGAAACAATAAAATTAAAGACTGGGAAAGGATTCTCCCGGTTATTTTATATTTTTGACCTAATGAAATTTTCTACAGAAGAGCTTATTGACGGGATACGGTCAGGAAACAAACGCCTGATTGCAAAAGCCATTACCCTGGTTGAAAGTAAAAAGGCAGAACACCGGCAGCAGGCAGAGGATCTGCTTAAAAGGATCATGCCCTTTACAGGAAATTCGCTCAGGATAGGTGTTACCGGAGTTCCTGGAGCCGGAAAGTCCACCTTTATAGAAAATTTCGGGAGACTGGCCATAGCCAATGGAAAAAAAGTGGCTGTCCTGGCTATAGATCCCAGTTCTTCAGTTAACAAAGGCAGTATTCTAGGCGATAAAACCCGTATGGAAGAGCTTTCCCGGGAAGAAAATGCCTTTATCCGCCCTTCTCCCAGCTCAGGCTTTTTAGGAGGGGTAGCCAATACGACTTTTGAAACCATGATGATCTGTGAAGCCTCAGGATATGACTATATCTTAATCGAAACCGTAGGGGTAGGGCAATCCGAAGTTTTGGTAGCGGATATCAGCGACGTTTTCCTGTTCCTGAAGATCATCGGGGGAGGAGACGAACTACAGGGCATCAAGCGGGGCATTATGGAAATGGTAGATATTATTTTTATCAACAAAGTGGATCAGGATAACCTTTCCAAAGCCAAAACTACCAGGCTCGAACTCAAGCGTGCACTGGATTTTATGCCCCCGAAGGAAAAAAGTTGGAAAGTGCCGGTGCTGTTAGGTTCGGCATTGCAGAACCAGGGACTGAGTGAAGTCTTTGAACAGATTAATGAGTTTATCACCCTTAAAAAGAAATCCGGAAGCTTTGCTGAGGTAAGGAGACAGCAGGCAGAAAAAAGGTTTGAATACTGGGTGCAGCATTACCTGCTGAACATGATGAAAAAGGATGCTGCTGTAGAAGAAGCCTATGCTGTCCATAAAAAAAATGCTTCGGACAGGATCTCCAATCCCAGTACCGAAGCAAAAATATTTGTTGAAAACATGCTTTTTAAAAAGCCCTAAGGTTTCGCTGTTTCTTCATTTTTTGAAATGTACCCTGTGTAGGTGATCGGCTGTCGGTCAGTACTTCGTACAGAGGTAAAAGCCCTTCCGTTTTTATAGACTTCAATGGTAATTTCATCAATATTCTTCTGATCATTCCTGTCAGGTTTTATACTAACGACCCAGTTGCCTTTCTTACTCTGGGATTTATTGACGGTGAAATTCTTTGTGGTGAACCTGAAGCTGTTATCCGTACCGTAGGTAGGGTTGAATACCCTTCCGAAATAAGGAAGAGCAACGTCCAGCATATTGTTTTTTACAACCACCGTATAGTTTCCGTTCAGCTGTAAGATATTGGATGATGCAGAATTAGGAATCGAATTCATAACGTTGATCACATCATAGTTCATGGGATTTGCCCTCTGCGCATAAAACGTAAATTCCTGTGAGTTAACCAGGGTGTCTACCGTTTTGGAATCAAGAGATCCCTGGGATGAACAGTTCTGGAAAAAAAATAAAAAACCAAGCAGGGCCAAAAGCGGAATATGTCTTTTCATGATAGGATAATTAGGAATTGTAAAGAGCAAAATGCATGCAAATATAGCAAGCTTTATTTGTTTGGAATAATAATTGTTAAAGTTGAAATAAATAACACTCGGAATATGAAAATAAAACACTTATTAGGAACGTCCGCAATAGCACTTTCTGTAATGGCATGTACAACCAATCCTATTACCGGAAGATCTTCATTGCAGCTGGCTAATAATTCTGAAATAGCAACGATGGCTGCACAGGAATACAGGACAACGCTTTCAAAATCCAAAGTTATTACCGGAACTGCAGATGCCAGGAGAGTGGTTAACGTGGGAAGCAGGATAAAAGCTGCCGCCCAGAAATACTATCAGAACATAGGAAGATCTGCTGATCTGGCTAATTATAACTGGGAATTCAACCTGATCCAAAGCAACGAACTGAATGCATGGTGTATGCCCGGCGGTAAAGTTGCCGTTTATACAGGTATTTTGCCGGTCACTAAAAATGATAACGGACTTGCCGTAGTAATGGGACACGAAGTTTCCCATGCCCTTGCCGGACACGGTAACGAAAGGATTTCCCAGGCGATGGTAGCGCAATATGGCGGAGCCATTCTCGGCGGTACTATTTCCAATGCACAATGGGCAAGTGTTTTCCAGCAGGTATATCCGATCGGATCGCAGGTTGCCCTGTTGAAATACGGTAGAAATCAGGAATCAGAAGCTGATGAAATGGGGCTTTACCTGATGTCTATGGCAGGTTATGACCCTCGGGAAGCGACCGCATTCTGGGAAAGAATGGAAGCTGCGTCAAAAGGAAGCAGACAGCCTGAATTCTTATCTACCCACCCGAATCCTGAAACCAGAATTTTAGACATTCAGAAAGACCTTCCGAAAGCTCTCGAATACTACAGGGCAGCCGGGGGAAAAATATAAATCAACAACAACACTTTAATCTATCATGAAGAAAGCCTTATCCGGATCAGTATCTATGGAATAAGGCTTTCTTTATATTAACTAAAAACAAACACATTATTATGAAAAGCTTATCAATTACAGGGATTGTACTTTTAGCCATATCGGCATTATTATTTTACCTGACGACAGATTTTACCGTAGAAAGAATTACCCTGTCCCACGTCATGGGCGTTATGGCAGGCATCGGGATCGGCCTCATCATAGGCGGAATGGTAGGATATGTTAGTAAAGGCAGTGCGGTGAAGGAAGAAGAAAAAAGAAGAGAATACAAACGTTTGCAGCAGGAGAAAGAAGAGCTTGAGAAACAGGCCGCTGAACTGGCGAGAAGAGAAGCGGAAATACAGGCAGAAGCTTCGTATAAAAATCAAAATCCTCAAATTTAATATTTGAGGATTTAATTTTTTTTAGCAGTAGAAGGGTTTAGGCTTTAAAACTTATATCCTAATCCCACCATAAATAAGTTAGGACGGTTGTCATATCTGATCTCTTCATTGGAAACCCTGTTGATGAAATCCCTGGAATCCTTGCTGAAGGAACCTTCATATTTTGCGTTGATAATCAGTTGCTTCAATTCTACCTGGGCTCCGAACTGGTAACCTACCGTAAAGTTATCCCTTGCATTTTCCCTGAAGTCGTTGAAGGTGTCTTCCTTGCTCAGGTTATAGCTGGCTACCGGGCCTACAAAAGCACTCAGTGTGTTTCCCAGTAGGTTATATCCTAAAAGGACAGGAAGGTCCACTCTGTTGCTCTGGATATCAAATGTGGTATTGGCAGTTGTAAACTCATTCTTAAAATGGGTATAATACAGTTCCGGCATCACATAGAAAGCCATAGGAATGCCTACTTTCATCGAAAGACCTACATTGAAGCCTGCATTATTCTTTCCTTCTCCTTCAACAGCCGTATTAACGGTCCCTTTGATATTCTTCCAGGAAGGAGATCCTGTAGGAAAAATAAGGTTGGCTTTACCTGCAAAGGAAATCTGCGCGGAAGCGAATAGGGCTGCATTAACTAATGCTATACTAAGTACCTTTTTCATTATCGTCTAGTTTAGTGATTGTATTATCAATAGTTTTGTTATTCTCCAGTAAATATTCCCTCAGTTCCTTAAACAACTCTGATGAATAAACGAAATCAATCAGGTTTTTATTGCCGGCAGTAATCAGAATATCTTTATTCCCTTCCCATTCCTTAATACCCAATCGTAGATAAACAATCTTTTCACCAATCGTCATTACGGAATTCATATCGTGGGTGTTGATAATAGTTGTGGTATTATATTCCTGCGTGATTTCCAGCAAAAGGTCATCGATCACATTGGAAGTATAAGGGTCCAGCCCGGAATTCGGTTCGTCACAGAACAGGTATTTAGGATTATTTACAATCGCTCTTGCAATCGCTACCCTTTTCTGCATCCCTCCGGAGATTTCAGAAGGATATTTTCTGTTGGCCTTATCAAGGTGCACCCTGCCGATGACATCAAAAACCCGCTTCTTTTTTTCCCTGAATGTTAAATTGGTAAACATATCCAGCGGGAACATGATATTTTCTTCTACGGTTAACGAGTCAAAAAGGGCACTTCCCTGGAATACCGTACCGATCTCAGAGCGAAGGTGCTGCTTTTCATCCCTGGTCATCACATTAATATCTTTACCGTCAAAAAGGATCTCTCCTGAAGAAGGCTGGTAGACATTTAGGAGGCTTTTCAGGAAAACCGTTTTTCCGGAACCACTCTGCCCGATAATGAGGTTTACCTTTCCTTTATCAAACGTTGTTGAAATTCCCTTAAGCACTTCAACCTGATCAAAACTCTTTTTTAGATCTTTTACCTCAATCATCAGCTTAGTATTAACTGGGTTAAAATTAATTCCGAAATAATGATGAACACCATGGTCCATACTACCGCCTGTGTACTGGCTCTACCCACCTCCAGTGATCCTCCTTTTACGAAATAACCGAAATAGGAAGGAACGGTAGCAATAATAAGGGCAAATACAATGGTTTTGGTAAAGGCATAATAAACAAAAAGATTCGGCATATACATCTGGATCCCGGTAACATAATCATTTTCAGTCCAGTTACCTGTTAAAATCCCGGCAAGGTAGCCTCCGCCAATACCGAACACAATGCTGATGGCAATAAGCAGGGGATTGAAAATCATACAGGCCATAATCTTGGGGAGTATGAGGAAATTGGGTGAGTTAACCCCCATGATATCCAGGGCGTCAATCTGTTCGGATACCCTCATGGTACCGATGCTGGACGCAATATAAGAACCTACTTTTCCAGCCAGGATAAGACTGATAATGGTAGGAGAGAACTCCAGTACCAGTACGGCTTTGGTCGCATATCCTACAAATGAAGGAGGGATAGGGAATGAAGACGCATCAAAATTGTTAAACATCTGAATGGCGACTACCGCTCCTACGAATATGGAAGTGAAGATGACCAGGCCAAAAGAATTGACCCCGAGATCATTGATTTCCCTCATGAACAGCTTCCAGAAAACTCTCATTTTCTGGGGCTTCTGAAGAGATTTGCCCAAAAGGATCATATACTCTCCTATGGCTGTAAAAAACTTTTTTAACATATCGCTAAATTAGACTTTTTTTATTAAAGCTTTATTCATTTTGCATTTTTATCTCCGGTGATCACCAGCACTGCTGTCTTTACAATAATCACCAGATCCATGATGAAACTCCAGTGCCGTACATAAAAAGTATCAGCCAGCACCCGCTTATTCATTTCGACTTCAACATCCCCGGAATCACCCCGTAAACCGTTTACCTGGGCGAGGCCCGTAATACCAGGTTTTACCATACTCCTCAGGCTGTACCGTCCTATTTTAGGCTTGTAATACTGGTCAACAGCCAGCATATGGGGCCGTGGGCCTGCTACGGACATTTCTCCTTTCAGTACATTAATGAACTGAGGCATCTCATCCAGGCTGGTTTTCCTGAGGAAACTTCCAAAACGGGTTATCCTGCTGTCATTCTCACAGGTTGTACGTGTTGCCGATTCATCATTCACCACCATAGTCCTGAATTTAATGCAGTTAAAAACCTCTTCATGAAAGCCGTATCGCTTCTGGATGAAGAATACAGGGCCTTTTGAAGTCATTTTAATGACCAATGCAATAACCGGAAAAAGCCATGAACAGATAAGTACCAAAATAAGTACCGAAAAAACAATATCAAAGATTCTTTTTAAAAGAAAATTCGAAAAGTAATCGAGAGGGTACCTGGCCTGATTCAGGACCGGCTGGGTCTGGATGTAGCCCATGTCATACAACAGGAAATCACTCTGTGCAATACTGGGCACAAGGGAGATATGTAGCTTGTTGTTTTCCGCCAGCTTAAAGACCTCTTTTTCTGTGTCTTCGCTGAGGGAATTCTCCAGGGGAAGGAACAGGGTATAGATGCCATTCTTTTTCCAGAAACTGACCAATAAGTCCGCATTAATTTCCGCTGCACCGTAACCAAAAATCTTATATCCGTAATCTTTCCGTTCCGTGAGTATATTCTTCAGGACGTCCGTGGCCGCATTTTCATCCAGGAACATTACATTCCTGTGATTGATCCCCAGGCTCCGAAGATACTTGATAGCAAAGTAAATGAGCGATTTAACCAGGAAAACAAAGCAGAAAAGATATACAGAGAGCCAGTATACATCCGAATTGAAAAACGTATTATAGCTCACCTTGCTGATCAGCAGGATGCCAAGGATAAACAGCAGGCAATGGATCAGCAACCGCTCCAGAAACAGGGTATAGGTAAGGTTTCTTGCGATATTGTATATTTTTGTCCTGCCGCTTAGCAGCATCCAGAATAAAAACAGCAGGATCAGGGAAAACATGTTCTGATACCAGGTTTCCTGATTGTACTTCAGGTGTTCGTTCCTGCTCACAAAAAAGAATATGAAGACCGATGCAATAACCAGAAGGTCAAGCAAAATAATAATCGATTTCACATATCTCGAATATCGAATTCTCTGCATCTAATTCTTTTAGCGATACAAGGAGCTAATGTACGTAATTTTACGGGATATTCAGATATTTATGGGTCTGGACGGAAGCTTGCCACCGCGGATGGGCCAGAATAAAATCGGTGATTTTAGGATACATTTCGTCACGCTTGCTCCATTCGCTCTGAAGATACAGCTTACAGCTTTCAGAAACGCTGGCAGCCTGTTCTTCGGCAAAGGTAAAGTCGTGCTGATTGAAAATAATCACCTTCAGCTCATGGGCCTTTTGGTAGATTTCCTCTTTCGGGAGTCCGGTTTTCTTCGGCGATAAGGTAATCCAGTCCAGCTGTCCGCTCACAGGATAGGCTCCTGATGTTTCAATATGGATGGTACATCCAAGAGCTTTTAGCCTGGAAGTGAGGATATCCAGATTCCACATCAGCGGTTCACCGCCTGTGAGCACAATGGTTTTACAATGGGCTGCTGCCGTCTCTGCAATTTCTTCCGCACTCATCAATGGGTGAAGGTCCGGGTTCCAGCTTTCCTTTACATCGCACCAGTGGCAGCCTACATCGCAGCCTCCCAGCCGGATGAAATAAGCTGCTTTCCCTGTATGTGCCCCTTCTCCCTGCAAAGTGTAAAAATGCTCCATTACGGGGAGCATTTTACCTTCTTGCAATAAAATATTTTTTTCTTCGCTGTTCATTATCAATTTAGTCGTTATAGACTGAAGTCTTATAGGCGAGGATGGTGTTTTTCATCAGCATGGCTCTGGTCATCGGTCCCACTCCTCCCGGAACAGGCGTGATCCAGCTGGCTTTTGCCGCACAGCTGTCGAAATCCACATCTCCTGCAAGGTAATAGCCTTTCGGAGAATCGTCATCTACTCTGGTAATTCCTACATCCACAATTACTGCTCCTTCCTTAATCATATCTCCTTTCAGGAAATGAGGATCTCCGAGGGCGGTAATCACGATGTCTGCTTTTTTGGTATATTCTTCAATATCTTTCGTGTAAGAGTGCGTAAGGGTAACGGTAGAGTTCCCCGGGAAATCCTTTCTTCCCATCAGGATGCTCATCGGCCTCCCCACAATCTTGCTTCTTCCGATAATCACACAGTCCTTGCCTTTGGTTTCAATATTGTACCGCTCCAGAAGAGTTAGGATCCCGAATGGGGTAGCCGGCAGGAATGTGTCCATTTCAAGGGCCATTTTACCGAAGTTTTCCGGATGGAATCCGTCAACATCTTTTCTTGGATCAATAGCCTTGATGATTTTCTCCTGATCGATCTGATCCGGTAGGGGCAGCTGAACGATAAACCCGTCTACTGCTTTGGATTTATTCAGTTCATCGATCTTTTCCAGCAATTCAGCTTCTGAAACGGTGCTCGGGAATTTAACCAGGCTTGACTGGAAGCCTACTTCCTCACAGTCTTTTACCTTACTGTTTACATAAGCTTTGCTGGCACCGTTGTTCCCGACAAGAATAGCCACCAGGTGCGGTGCCCTTCTCTTATTGTCAAGGATCTTATCTACTTCTGCCTTAATTTCCGCTTTAATTTCTTTGGATACTTTCAGTCCGTCAAGAATTTCTGCCATTGTACTTTTTATTAGATGATTAGATTTCAGAGATTAGAAGTCAGACAAGTCTTCAGAACATATCAATATTGAAAAATTAATGTCCTGATCTAGTTTCTCTTTTTCAAATTATTTATTTGCTTTATAATAGTTAATTAAACCGTTGGTTGAAGAATCATGAGAGCTAACGGCCTCACTGCTTTCAAGTTCCGGTAAAATTTTATTGGCCAGCACTTTCCCTAATTCCACGCCGAACTGGTCAAAGCTGAAAATATTCCAGATCACTCCCTGAACGAAAATCTTATGCTCGTACAATGCGATCAGCTGACCCAGAGAGAATGGAGTTAATTCGTTGAATAGTATGGAGTTGGTAGGGGTGTTTCCGTGGAAGACCTTGTAATTCAGCAAAGCATCGATTTCATCGTCAGATTTACCGGAACTTCTGAGTTCTGCTTCCACTTCCTCTTCTGTCTTTCCGAAAGCAAGGGCTTCCGTCTGGGCAAAAAAGTTCGCCAGAAGTTTATCCTGGTGGTCAGAAACTTTATTCGGGCTTTTGGCATACGCGATAAAATCTGCAGGGATGAGTTCTGTTCCCTGGTGGATCAGCTGATAAAAGGCATGCTGCCCGTTTGTTCCCGGTTCACCCCAGATGATCGGTCCTGTTTCGTATTCTACAAATTCACCGTTTCTGTCTACACATTTTCCATTGCTTTCCATATCTCCCTGCTGAAGATAAGCGGCGAATCGGTCCAGGTATTGGGAATACGGAAGGATGGCGTAGCTGGTCGCCGCATAAAAATTGCGATACCAGATCCCTAAAACTCCCATCAGTACAGGGATGTTTTCGGAGAAATCCGTATTACGGAAGTGCTGGTCCGTATCAGAAGCCCCCTTCAAAAGCTGCTCGAAGTTTTCATATCCTACTGAAAGCACAATGCTCAGTCCGATGGCACTCCATAAAGAGTATCTTCCACCAACCCAGTCCCAGAATTCAAAGATGTTTTCTTCTGCGATCCCGAATTTTTTAACTTCTTCCACATTGGTGGATAATGCCACGAAATGTTTCGACACATCTTCCTGCTGCCCTTTCTGAAGGAACCAGTCCTTGGCAGAATTGGCATTCGTCATCGTTTCCTGTGTGGTAAACGTTTTGGAAGCAATGATGAATAAAGTCGTTTCAGGGTTAAGATTCTTCACCACTTCAGCGATGTGGTTGCCGTCAACGTTGGAAACAAAATGAACGTTTAACCTGGTCTTGAAATGCTTCAGTGCCGAACATACCATTACCGGGCCCAGGTCTGAGCCGCCGATCCCGATATTCACCACATGGGTAATTTCTTTTCCGCTGAAACCTTTATGCTGTCCGGAAATAATGCTTTCGGAGAAAGATTTCATATGGTCCAGGACTTTTCTGATCTGTGGTTTTATATTTTCACCGTCAACCAGGATCTCCTGCTCGGAAAAATCCCTTAATGCCGTATGGAGAACCGCCCTTCCTTCCGTTTCATTGATCCTGTCACCGGAAAACATTTTGGAAATGGCATCTTTCAGTTCGCATTCTTCTGCAAGATTAAGCAGTAATTCTTTTGTTCTTGCATCGATAAGGTTTTTGGAATAGTCGAACAGGAAATTGTCTTTCTTGATGGAAAATTCTTCAAAACGGTTTTCATTATCCTGGAAGAGGCTTCTCAGGTCAAAATCATTGTTTTCAAAATGTTCCGTTAGTGCTTTCCAGCTTTCCGTCTGAAGAGGATTTATTTTTGACAGCATAGTAAATTCTGTTTTAAGATTGAGCATTCAACAGATGACGGAATGTCTTCCCGTTGAAATTAAAGTGCAAATTTACGGAAAATTGAACGGATGAAAAATTTTAGCGGATAATTTTAAATGGTTAATTTTAATCCATATTCATTCGTAACCATGCTCAACAGAAGAAGTTTCCTTAAAAGATCCGGAATAGGCTTAGGATATGCCTTATTGCCGGGCCCTGTAAAATTTTTATCGCCCGAGGGTTTTATTTCCCGAAGGCCGGAGGTCAGCAAAAGGAAGTTCATTTCCGGGGAGGTAGAGAAAACCATACGCTCGGTTAAGAAAGTAATTGCCGATCCGGAACTGGCCTGGATGTTTGAGAATTGCTTTCCGAATACGCTGGATACCACTGTCAGCTTTTACCATAAGAACAATAAGCCTTATACGTATGTCATTACCGGTGATATCGATGCGATGTGGCTCCGGGATTCTTCGGCGCAGGTATTTCCATACCTCAATCTTGTCCGTAAAGATGAAAGACTGAAAAACCTCCTGAAAGGTGTCATTAATAAACAGGTTGAATTCGTGTTGCTGGATCCTTATGCCAACGCTTTTTATGATGATCCCGGCAAAGTAAGCGAATGGAAAGATGACCATACCGAGATGAAGCCGGGCGTCCATGAACGCAAATGGGAAGTGGATTCGCTGTGCTATGTGATGAGGCTGTCCTATCATTACTGGAAGATAACCGGAGATGCATCTGTATTGGATGCCGACTGGAAAAGTGCTATGGCATTAATTGTACAGACATTTAAGGAACAGCAGAGGAAAGATTCAAAAGGACCTTACCATTTCCAGAGGGCCGACGGAAATCCTCTGGATACCCAGTTTGCAGGCGGATATGGAAATCCAACCCAAAAGACAGGGCTGATCCATTCTATGTTCCGGCCTTCCGATGATGCTACATTTTACCCGTTTCTTATTTCATCCAATATGTTTGCCGTCGTTTCGCTCAGACAGACCGCTGAGATTTTCAGACAGGTTTTTAAGGATGGATCTATGGCAAAGGACTGTATGGGTCTTGCAGATGAAATTGATGCGGCCATACGCAAATATGCCGTTCTGAAGCATCCTGAAGCAGGTGCGATTTACGCTCTGGAAATTGACGGCTTTGGAAATGCCCTGTTCATGGATGATGCCAATGTACCCAACCTGCTTTCAATCCCGTATTTAGGATATGCTGAAAAGGAGGATGCATTATATCAGAACACGAGAAAGTTTTCCCTGAGCCATGCCAATCCATGGTTCAGTACAGGGAGGTTTGCCAGAGGAATAGGCGGCCCTCACATCGGCGAGCATAAAATCTGGCCTTTAGGCCTGATCATGCAGGCACTGACCACAGATCATGAGGAAGAGATCATCTACTGTCTGAAGACATTAAAAAACACCCATGCCGGAACCGGATTTATCCATGAGTCGTTTGACGTGAATAATCCTGAAAATTTCACCCGGTCCTGGTTTGCCTGGGCCAACACGCTGTTCGGCGAACTGATCCTTCATCTATATAAGACAAAGCCGGACCTGTTGAGGCTGAAATTCTGAAGCAATTGAAGAGGCCATAACCTTCAGAAGCAACATCTGAAGGTTATGGGAAATAACATAATTGATAAAGGCTGACAAGGATTTACTCAGAAACCGTTTTCCGTGTTTTTCCGGCAGTTCTTCTTCTTTTTATAAAGACAAAAATAAGTAGAGCGATCATCCATAGTGGCCAGATGGTTACCAGCAGTACGACGATTTCCTGGATCAGATAATAGCCTTCCGCAAAGGCATTTTTTATGCTGTAAATAAAACTGATCCTGTATTTATTGTCAGTATGGGCTGTATTGGTAATGGCAACTTCTGAAATCCGGAGCTTGGGCTCTTTAATGAAGATATCAACCGTACTGTACTTGAGGCGGTCTGTGATATCCATATTGCCCAGCTGTTGGATATTGTCCTCAGACATATTCTCGTCACTGAGCTTCACTTTATCTTTACTGCTTTTGAGTACGGAAATATGGTCGGCAGTAGTCTTCATCCTTTTTCTTTCAAGAGCAGCATACTGTATTCCCGCGGTAACATCTTCGGCAGTGATGCTTCTTGAATTCAGGAACAGTTTCTTCTGGTTGATCAGCGACAGGAACTCTCCTAAATTATGGGTCGGAATGCGCACTTTCATTGAATTTTCCGTCTGGTATTTTTTAACGAGCATGGCATCCTTATCGGAAGTGTTGTACGTTTCTTCTGATAATACTGAACTCTGTAAATTACTGTTGGTTACAAATCCGCCCATCTCCTGTACGGTTTTTTCTATGGAAATGGTAGTCTCGTATACATTCTGTACTTCCATATTAATGTCTGCGGTTTTTACGAACTGCTTATCCTTTACGTTCATGGTTGCCACAGAGGAAATGCTGTCTGAAGTAAGTGCAGCGGCAGAGTCTGCTGTGGCGGAAGCTTCATAATCTTTGCCTACTGCTTCTCCCTTTTTACAGGAATACAAGCCTAATAACAGAACGGAAGCCAGCGATAGCTGAATGCAAATGGTTTTCATAACATTGATTTTTAAGGGTTGTCTGTTCCAAAGGTCAGGATGAATCGTTTGTAAAGGTTGAAAATAGGACGCAAAAGCTTTGTAAAGAGAAATTCCGGTTCAAAGATTTGACAATTAGCGGTTTGTAAAATAAGGCATAAGGTAGGCATTGGTTTTCGGATTAATTTTTGCTACCTTTTAGGTGTCAAACACAATCCATTATTATGTCAAATACCTTTTCGAAAATCAGAAACGCAATAGAATTATTCAGGTCCATAGATTTCGACCAGCTGAGCACCATCTCACAGAAGGTCAATCTGCCGAAGCTGATGGAGAATTTCTCCAGGCTTGACGATAAGCAGCTCAGCGGACTTATGAAAATGCTTGATCCCAATAAAAAGAAAAAAGAGCTTCCACCCATTGATGGTGACTTCTATGATATCTACCATACATTAACACCGGAGCAAAGGGAAATCCAGCTCAAAGTGAGAGCATTCATGGAAAAGGAAGTGAAACCTCTCGTGAACCATTACTGGCTCAGGGATGAATTTCCCCATGAGCTGATCCCGAAGTTTCAAAAGCTGGACATCTGTGGCGTAACCTATGAAGGATACGGCTGTCCCGGGATGCCTTTCCTGATGGAAGGAGTGATTGCCATGGAAATGGCCAGAGTGGATGCTTCCATAGCTACTTTCTTTGGGGTACAGTCCGGCCTGGCGATGGGTTCCATTTATATTTGCGGTTCGGAAGAGCAGAAGCAGAAATGGCTGCCGCAGATGCAGAAATTTGAGAAAATCGGGGCCTTCGGGCTAACTGAGCCTGAAGTAGGTTCAGGGGCAGCAGGCGGACTTACCGTTACCTGCAAAAGAACGCCGGAAGGATGGATGCTTAACGGACAGAAAAAGTGGATCGGGAACGCAACATTTGCAGACCTGGTCATCATCTGGGCAAGGGACCTGGATGACGGTGAAGTGAAAGGATTTATTGTAGAAAAAGATAATCCCGGCTATTCCGTAGAAAAAATCAAAGGTAAAATGGCACTCAGGATCGTCCAGAACGGCTTGATCACCCTGAAAGACTGCCTGGTCACAGAGGAAAACCGTTTACAGAATGCCAATTCGTTTAAAGACACCGGAAAAGTACTGCGGATGACCAGGGCAGGAGTGGCCTGGATGGCTACAGGCTGTGCAAGAGGAGCCTATGAAAGCGCTCTGGATTACACCCGGAAAAGGGAACAGTTCGGGAAGCCGATCGCCTCTTTCCAGATGATACAGGGCCATCTTGTGGAAATGCTGTCCAATCTTACGGCTATGCAAACGATGGTATTCAGGCTTTCTGAGATGCAGGATGAAGGCATTTTAAAAGATGAACATGCTTCCCTGGCAAAAGTATTCTGTACCCTGAGGACCCGTGATATCGTTTCCAGGGCAAGAGAGGTCCTGGGCGGAAACGGAATCCTGTTGGAATATGATGTGGCAAGGTTTGTGGCAGATGCCGAAGCTATTTACTCTTACGAAGGTACGAAAGAAATCAATTCTTTAATTGTCGGAAGATCAATTACCGGTTTCAGCGCGTTTGTTTAAAAATGTATATTAGATTTTCAATTTAGAGATTTATTGACTTAGCAAAAAATTATTATTGATCGTATTACATTTATTAGATCAAAATTAGTTAATTCTATTTTTAGAGATATTTGAACTATTGTATCATTTGATTATTTATATTTGTTATGCAACAATTAAAAACTAATTATTATGTTGAAAAATCTTAAGAAATTGAATCGTTATGATTTAAAAGAAATTAATGGTGGTAAGGAAATTTGTGATATTGGTCCTGAAGGGTGTCCGTGCAAAATCCCACCTGGTCATCCTTGCTTAGCAGGAGGTGGTGGTCCTGGTGATCCTGGAAATCCGGTTGGATACTGTCCAGACAGTCAAGCTTACATTCCTTGTGACCAAAATTGTCCAAACGGAACACAACCACTTTGTGCATAATAAGCTATAAAGCCTTCAAATTAATTTGAAGGCTTCTTTATTTATAAAAAAAGTTAAATATTGAATAGCATATTGACTATTTATGTCTAACTTTCCTCAATCCATCTCCTTCAAGGTAATATTTTTTGAAATCTTATAGGTCTTTTTCTTCTTATCGGGCTTTTCATCTTCTCCCAGCAATCTTCCCCAAGGCTGCAGGCCTTCAATTTTTTCAAATATGATTTTAAGGATGGCGATAGCCGGAATGCAGAGGAACATTCCTGCAATTCCCCATAAATGTTCGCCGACAAGAATACCCAGGAATGAGAACAGGGCATTGATTTTCACCTTAGACCCCACCACGAATGGCAGGATGATGTTTCCGTCGATAATATGTACTGCAATATATCCGATAACGACATAAATGCATGTGGAAGGGGTACCTGTGGCAAAAGCGATAAAGCATGAAATAAACAGCGAAATGAAGATACCTAAATAGGGGATAACATTCAGCAATCCGGTGAGGACGGCAAGCAAAATAGCATATTGTACACCGATTATGGAAAGTGCAATTCCCGTTAGAGTTGATACAATAACAATCTGAAGACATAATCCGATGATGTATTTCTTGGTCATGATCCGGATTTCAGTGACAGCTTCCTGTACGCTGGCTTTATGTTTTTCATTGAAGACTGTCAAGATAAAATTGTTCAGGACCCTTCTGTAATTCAGGATAAAAATAAAGAACAGAATGAAGAACAGGATGAAGCCGATGCCGGTAGAGAATATCCCGAATGTAAACCCCAGGATAACCCCTGAAGATGAGAGCAGTTTACTCAGTCCCTGGTCGATATAATCCAGCTGTTCCTTGATTTTTACATGGAATGTCTTGGAAACCCAGCGCTGAAGGTCGTTGAATACAGTATTGGACTGCATCCGTAAGCGAGGCAGGTCTTTGCTGAAACTGGAGAGCTGCGATCCGAAGAAATAAATCAGCCCCGTGAGGATGATCAGCATCAGTAAAACAGCAGTTATGGTAGATAATGACCGGGGAAATCTCAGCTTTGTTTCCAGAAAGGTCGCCAGAGGCAGAAAAAGCATGGCCATGAGGAAAGCAAGGAAAAAAGGAGCGATGATGCTCTGGCCTAAAGCCAACAGGTAACCTAGGCCTATAACAGAGATAACGACAAGCGTAAGCTTGAGGAGAAAAGGGAGTTTAAAATAATTCATATCCGATAGTGATTTTGCCGTATAAAAATACCAAAAACCTCACCATATACAGATGAGGTATTAAAAAAAATATCGTTAAAATAATAATACTGCAAAAGAATGAAGTGGTGCAGGGGCTCTAACCCTATCTTATCATTTATTTTTATCTTTAAAAGTAGAGTTTCAGTACTGAAATTAAGGTTCAATAGCAATTTCAATCACCTCTTCCATGCGGCTTACATAGTGTACTTTCAGGTTTTTGAGGTAATCTTTTTTGATTTCTTCCACATCTTTCCTGTTGGCATCGCACAGAATAACGTCCTGTATTCCCGCTCTTGTGGCAGCCAGCAGTTTTTCCTTGATTCCGCCTACCGGAAGTACTTTGCCACGGAGGGTAATCTCACCGGTCATAGCCAGGTGTGGTTTTACCTTTTTATTTTTATAGGAAGAAACCATAGACGTCAGCATGGCAATCCCTGCAGAAGGACCGTCCTTTGGGGTAGCACCTTCAGGAACGTGTACGTGGATGTTTTTCTTATCCAGGTCATCCTGCGGAATGCCCAGGTCTTCATGCCTTGCCTTGATATATTCAAGGGCAATCGTAGCCGATTCTTTCATAACGGTTCCCAGGTTTCCGGTCATGGTAAGGTTTCCTTTTCCGTTGCTCAGGATACTTTCTATATAAAGGATGTCACCGCCTACACTCGTCCAGGCCAGTCCGGTTACCACACCGGGAACGCCGGTGATTTCCGACAGGCTTTTCGGTCGCGGAACGCCGAGGATTTCATCAATCTTATCAATTGAAATTTTCGGGTTATACTCTTTAAGGAGTGCCGTTTGCAATGCTACCCAGCGCGCTACGGCAGCAATTCTTTTTTCAAGGGTTCTCACGCCGCTTTCAGAAGTGTGGGCTTCAATAATATGTTTCAGCTCGTCATAGCCCAGCTTGAATGATTTAACATCCAGGCCGTTCTCATGCTGTTGCTTTTTAATAAGGTGTCTTTTGGCAATTTCAATTTTTTCTTCCAGGGTATAGCCGGCAATCTGGATGATCTCCATACGGTCCAGAAGCGGAGTCTGAATGGTAGATAATGAATTGGCTGTGGCAATGAACATTACCTTGGACAGGTCATAACCCATTTCCAGGAAATTGTCGTAGAAAGATTTATTCTGTTCAGGATCAAGGACTTCAAGCAGTGCGGAACTCGGGTCACCGTGGATTCCCTGCCCAACCTTGTCAATTTCATCCAGGACAATCACCGGATTTGAGGTTCCCGCTTTCTTAATTGATTGCAGGATCCGGCCTGCCATAGCACCGATATAGGTTTTTCTGTGTCCGCGGATCTCGCTTTCATCATGAAGGCCGCCTAAGGACAGGCGAACATATTTTCTTCCTAAAGCATCGGCTACAGATTTCCCCAAAGATGTCTTTCCTACTCCCGGAGGCCCGGATAACAGAAGGATAGGGGATTTCATATTGTTTTTCAGCTTCAGCACCGCCATGTGCTCAAGGATCCTTTTTTTTATGTCTTCCAGGCCGAAATGAGCTTTGTCCAAAACTTTTTCTGCTTTGGCAATATCAAAAAGGTCTTTGGTATAGGTTTCCCACGGGAGATCCGTAAAGAAATCCAGGTAGTTCCGCTGGACATTATAATCCGGTGAGTTGGGATTCTGGCGTTGCAGGCGGGCAATTTCTTTCTGGAAATGCTCTTCTACTTCCGGAGACCAGGTTTTGCTTTCAGCTTTTTTAATCAGTTCCTCTGCATCATTCTCGGGTCCGCCGCCCAGTTCTTCCTGGATGGTCCGGATCTGCTGGTTGAGGAAATATTCTCTCTGCTGCTTATCCAGGTCTTTGGAAGTTTTCTGATGGATCTGATTCCTGAGTTCCAGTTTCCTGAAATCTTCATGCATCATTTCATAGGACTTTTTTGCCCTGTCCATCAGGTTTTTCTCCTCCAGCAGTTTTTGCTTTTCAGATGAAGGGAAATTGGCATTCGTGCAGATGAAATTCAGCAGGTCATCATTGTTAGTGATGTTCTTGATAGCGAAATTGGCCGCATTAGGAATGTTAGGATCCAGCTCTATGATCTTCAAGGCAAGATCTTTGATGTTTTCGAGCAGCGCTTCGTACTGCTCTGTATTTTTGGCCTTCGTATCTTTCAGGCGTGTGATTTCAGCTTTGAAATAAGGCTGCTTCTCAATCATTTTCCTAATTTTGAAGCGGTAAAAACCCTTGGTAATGGCGGTAATATTTCCTTCAGGAAGCTTGATGATTTTAATGATTTTCGCCAGTGTGCCCACCTGAAAAATATCTTTTTCATGAGGCTGTTCCACATCCGAATTCTTCTGGCTTACAATACCGATCATACTGCCGTTGGCCTGTGCTTCTTCCAGCAGCTGTATTGAATTCTTTCTTCCGGCAGTAATGGGAATCACCACATTGGGGAACATCACCATATTCCTTACCGGCAGGATGGGAAATATTTTTTGTTCGGAGTCCTGATCTGTTTCCGAAAAGTCGGAGAGATTGATTTCTTCAGCCACAATATCAAATCCGTCATTGATCATTTCTTCTAAACTTATATCTTCAAATTCTGTCATAGGTCATTGAATGACAAATTGTCATTTCCATTTTTAAATCGTTAAGTACGGCAGCAGTAACATCCCTGAAAAACACATCATATGCCGTTGGGGATAAGAATGCACAAGACTTATGCCATTTGTTTTTTCATGGAAATTACGGCCAAAATTTCCTTTTTCACATTATTTGGATTTTAAAAATTAAAAAAAGGCCTCAGATTTCTGTAATTTCTTAAAAATGTGTATTTTCGCAAACTGATAAAAAACTATAATTTATATAATGGCAATTTTAGGACAGATTAGGAACAGACCTTGGCTTTTGATGGGAGTAATTGCACTGGCGCTTTTAGCGTTCTTAGTGAACCCGGACAGCATCGATAAGGTTTTTGGTAAAAATCCTGATGTTTTAGGAAAAGTAAACGGCGATAAGATCACCCGCGAAGAGTTTAACGATCAGCTTTTTGTGCTTCAGCAGCAGGCAGAGCAGCAGGGCCAGCCTAAAAACGGTCTTGAAGAGCAGGCGTGGCAATTGCTGGTACAATCCAAGCTGGTGAAGCAGCAGTTTGAGAAAATGGGCTTCGAAATGACGGATGATTATTTCTGGAACCAGATCCAGTACGATCAGATGTTTGCTCAGAACAAGCAGTTGTTTGACGAAAAAGGAAACTTTAAAACCCAGGAGCTTAAAAAACAGATCGAGGAAATCAAGGCAACGAATCCTGATGCCTACAACCAGTGGCTGAAAACCAGAAAATCTATTGAATACAGATTGATGGCCAGACAGGTATTTGCTAATGTTTCCACAGGAATCACTACCGGGAAAAAAGAAGCTGAAGAACTGATGAGAGAAAGAGACCAGATGGCGGATATTGATTTTGTGAAAATCGATTACACCTCTTATCTTCAGAAAAACAATATCAAAGTAACCACAGCAGATCTTGCAGATTATATCAAGCAGCATCCTGTGATGTTCAAAACAGAAGCGAGCAGAAACCTCGGGATTGTTTATTTCCCTTCCAAGCCTAGTGCGGCAGATGATGCGGCAGCCCAGAAGGAAATCAACAAGCTGTTCTCAGGAGGAACCGATGCCAGCGGCGGTAAAGAGAATTTCCAGAATACAACCAATGATTCCCTTTTCGTAATGGCTAACTCGGATATGCCGTTTACCAACCAGTATTTTAAGCCTGAGCAACTGCCTCAGACGATCCAGGGGCCTATCGCTACGGCGGCTATCGGCCAGACTTTCGGCCCGTACAAGGAGCAGAATTTCTATGTGGTGTCCAAGCTTATCGATAAGAAAACTTCAGATTCCACTTTATCCAGACATATCCTGATCGCTTTCAAAGGAAGCCCTGCAGGAGAAGGGGTGACCAGAACCAAAGAGGAAGCTAAGAAATTAGCGGATTCTATCGGAGCTGTTGTAAAGGCTAATCCGGCTAAGTTCACGGAATTCCTTAAGCTTTCCAATGACCCTAACTCTGCTGCGCAGGGAGGAAGCCTTGGATGGACTACTCCTGAAACACCTTTCGTGCCAGAATTCCTGCACTACCTGGCTAACAACCCTAAAGGAGCAACAGGCGTGGTAGAAACCCAGTTCGGATACCATATCATCAACATCGAAGATAAAAAGCCGGGAGCTATGGCATATAAAGTAGCCAACCTGGTAAAAGCGGTGAAGCCTTCTGATGCTACAGAAGCGGATACCGATAAGAAAGCAAGAAGATTCATCCAGCAGGTACAGGGCAAATCATTCAATGATTTTGTCAACATTGCTAAAAAAGGAAACTACCAGTTCTCCAATCCTAAGTCTGCAAAGAGATTTGACGGACAGCTTCAGGGCTTAGGGACAGATAAGGATGCGGACATCCTTGCCTGGGCATTTGATAAGAAAAGATCCAAAGGAGATACCGAATTCTTTACCGTAGACGGAACCGGAGATAAAATCGTGGTTTACCTGAATGGTATTCAGGAAAAAGGGACGGCTGATCCTGAGTCTGTAAGAGACCAGATCGAAGTCATTGTGAAAAATAAGCTGGCTGCAAAGCAGATTTCTGAAAAAATCAATTCCGCTAAAGCTTCCAACCTGGATCAGGTTGCCAAATTATTCTCTGCAACAAAACAGTCTGCACAGGTAAACCTTCTGAACCCTTCTGTAGCAGGAGCTATGGAACCTAAAGTAGCGGGAGCTGCCTTCGGTGTTGCGAAAGGAAAACTTTCCAATCCGGTTGAAGGAGGAACAGGAGTGTATGTTGTTCTTAAGAAGAATGAGACTGTCAACAAGCAGCCGGGAGACCTGAAACAGTTTACTGAGGGTATTACCCAGAGAAACGCAGGAATGTTCGGGCAGGCATGGTTAAAGAGCCTTCAGGATAACGCTGACATCAAAGATTACAGGATCGAAATCTGGAATAAACTGGGTTCCCAGCAACAATAAAAATAAATTTACATACCTATAGGAAAGTGGCAGAATTTTTGCCACTTTTTTTGTGGTTTAACACAGGGCAATACAGAAAGACATTAATTTAAAATGTGTTATATTTGCTCATAAGAAAAATTTAGCAAGTGAAGTTCAGTAAAGAATTAAAAGCAGGTCTAATAGCTCTCCTAGCCATTGTAGGCTTCGTGGTATTATTTCAATTTATGAAGGGGAGAAGCCTCTTCACTACCGACAATATATTTTACGCAAAATACGATAATGTAGAAGGGCTGGCGCAGTCTTCGCCGGTGTCAATCAATGGTCTTAAAGTGGGTCAGGTGGATAAGATTATCCCTCAGACTTCCAAGGAAGGTAAAATTGATTTTATCGTTAAAATTACGGTTGATAATAATTTTGAATTTTCAAAAAATTCCACTCTTGAAATCTTTGAACCGGGACTGATGTCCGGAAAAGAAATGAGGGTAAACCTTGCTTACGGAGGAGCAACGGCAAAAGACGGGGATACCCTCAGGGGTGCCTTCAAGCTGGGAACTCTGGGAAGCCTTTCTTCACAGGTAGGTCCCGTAAAGGACCAGCTTCAGACCGTACTGTACCGTGTGGATTCATTGATGTCCAGTGCCAATCAGGTAGTCAATGCCCAGAACCGGGAAGAGATCAGATTATTGCTGGCTAACCTTAACAAAACAGTGGCAGCATTGCAGACCACTGCAGGAAGTGTCAATTCATTGGTAGGGCATAATGATCCTAAACTGCAAAAGGTTCTTGATGATGCAAGCCTTACCATGCAGAGCGGAAAAGTTACTTTGGATAAATATGGTAATTTAGCGGAAAGTATTGACACGCAAAGGCTGAATGCTACCATTGCCAATCTGGATGCTACAGTAGGAAAACTGAATCAGGTAGTTACCGGAATCGATAACGGACAGGGAAGCTTAGGCAAGATCATGAAGGATGATCAGCTGTATAATAACCTGAATGCTGCTTCTACCAACCTTAACCTGCTAATCGAAGACCTTAAGGCAAATCCGAAAAAATATGTCAACTTCTCAGTATTCGGGAAGAACAGTAAAAACTAATTGATAACCATGCAGTATATCGATAATATTCTTTTCCTTCTTTTGCTGGTAGCGGGCTTCGGACTGTTTGCCAGGAGTCTGCAGAAAGTATACAGAAACATTACATTAGGAAGGGCTGTCAACCGCAGCGACAGGAAAGACGAGCGCTGGGCTACTATGGCACGGGTTGCCATGGGACAGAGCAAAATGGTGAAGCGTCCCGTTGCCGGTATCCTGCACCTCTTTGTGTATGTTGGCTTTATTATCATTAATTTTGAACTGATTGAAATCGTAGTAGACGGGCTTTTTGGGACCCACCGTTTCCTGGCGTCTATTATGGGGCACAGCGTATATAATTTCTTTACGGCAACGTTAGAGATCCTGGCGCTCCTGGTTATTATAGGAGTCGTGATCTTTTTTATCCGGAGAAATTTCTACGGGGTGAAAAGGCTTACGATGAAAGAACTTTTCGGGTGGCCAAAACAGGATGCCAACTGGATACTGATCATTGAATTTGCTTTGATGGTGGCTTTCTTCACCATGAATACTTCAGACTGGGTGCTGCAACAGCGAGGCTTACTGGCAGCGCATGGAAGTTTTCCGGTCAGTGCCAATATTTTCGCACCCCTGTTCAGCAATTTCGGCGATACCACACTGATCTATTCCGAGAGAGCTGCCTGGTGGTTCCACTTTATAGGGATCCTTTTCTTTATGAATTACCTGTATTATTCCAAACATCTCCATATCATCTTAGCATTTCCAAGTACCTGGTACGCTAACCTGGAGAAAAAAGGAAAATTCAATAATCTGGAGTCCGTAACGAAGGAGATAAAACTGATGATGGACCCTAATGCTGATCCGTATGCCGCACCTGCGGAAGGTGATGCAGCAGCAACGCCGTCAAAGTTTGGGGCAGAGGATGTATTTGACCTTAATCAGGTTCAGCTGCTGAATGCCTATTCCTGCACCGAATGCGGAAGGTGCACTGCGGTATGTCCGGCCAACATCACCGGAAAGAAATTATCCCCGAGATTAATCCTTATGAAAACCAGAGACCGTCTGGAAGAAGTAGGAAAAAATATCGACGCCAACGGCAAGTTTGTAGATGATGGTAAAAAGCTTCTGAATGACTATATTACAAAGGAGGAACTATGGGCCTGCACGACCTGTAATGCCTGTACGGAAGCCTGTCCTGTATTGCTGGACCCGCTTTCCATTATCTTTGACATGAGGCAGTTCCTGGTTATGGAACAGTCTGCGGCACCACAGGAACTTAACCTGATGATGGCCAATGTGGAAAATAATGCGGCACCGTGGCAGTATAATCAGGCAGACCGTCTGAATTGGGCAAAGGATTAATAATCAATTAAACAATCTGAAAATTTGAAAATGCTCAATTGTATTTTCAAATTTCCAAATTCATACATTTTCAAATTAAGAAAAAAATGGATTTCAATATAAAAAAAATGGCAGAATATGCTGCCGAAGGGAAATCACCGGAAGTTCTATTCTGGGTGGGATGTGCAGGAAGCTTTGACGACCGTGCCAAAAAGATTACCCGCGCATTTTGCAAGATCCTGAATAAAATCGGGGTGGAATTCGGAGTATTAGGACAGGAAGAAAGTTGCACGGGAGATCCGGCTAAGCGTGCCGGCAATGAATTTGTATTCCAGATGATGGCCCTTACCAATATTGAGGTACTGAATGCTTACGAAATTAAAAAGATTGTAACGGCCTGTCCGCACTGTTTCAACACCCTTAAAAATGAGTACCCCAGCTTAGGGGGACATTATGAAGTCCTTCACCATACCCAGTTCCTGAAAAACCTGATGGAAGAGGGAAGGCTGAAGATTGAAGGAGGGTCTTTCAAAGGTAAAAAAATCACATTCCATGATCCTTGTTACCTTGGCCGTGCGAATAACGAATACGAAGCTCCGAGGATGCTTCTTGAAAAACTGGATGCCGAACTGGTGGAAATGAAACGTTGCAGAAGCAACGGGCTCTGTTGCGGAGCCGGCGGAGCGCAAATGTTCAAGGAGCCTGAAAAAGGCAATAAGGACATAAATATTGAGAGAACGGAAGAAGCACTGTCATTCGAGCCGAAGGTGATTGCTACCGGATGCCCGTTCTGCAATACCATGCTTACGGATGGAGTAAAACACTTTAATAAAAATACGGAAGTAGCCGTAAAAGATATTGTAGAACTTCTGGCTGAAGCAGAAGATTTATAAATTTGATTAAATAACGTACAGAATGAATGAGGACCCGGGATTTTCCAGGGTTCTTTTTTCTTTTTTATGAATCAATAATAATTCATAAATTTATACTTTAAAATATCGGAAATGAAAATTGAAGAATCCAACATTGTAGAAACCAACGACTACAGAATCATCATATACCCTGCATCAAGGCCTTTCAGCACCAAAGAAGCCAAAACCATTACTGAAAAACTCTTTGATTTCCTGGCTACTTGGGCTGCTCACGGCAAGCCGCTGAGCTCATCGTTTAAGATAGAAAAGAACCAGTTTATCGTGATCTGTATAGATGAGGAAAAAGAGCTCGCTTCAGGATGCAGCATAGATGCATTGGGAAAACTGATGCGGGAAATTGACGAAGAGTACCAGCTGGGACTTTTTGACCGCATGAAAGCGAGCTACGTGGAAGACGGAGCGGTGAAAACATTGAAGCTGCAGGAGTTCAAATCAAAAATAAGAAGCGGTGAGCTTTCCAAAGATATTCAGGTTTTTGATTTTTCAAAAAATACTTACCTGGAGTTCCTGAGTAACTTTTTACTGCCTTTTGATAAAAGCTGGGCATCATCGATACAATAAGTATGATCATCGGTACAAAATAAAAAAAGTGGAAGGAGTTCCACTTTTTTCGTTTTAGTATATTTGCACGGAATCTGACTGCTGAATCTGTTTTGATGATATAACCCATGCCCAGAATACTTTTTTTAACAACAGCCCACCGGTACAATGACGACCGGATTTTTTACCATCAGGCAAAAGAGCTGAAAAGCTGTGGGTATGAGATAAAAATCTGTAGCCTCAGCTCAGAATATCAGGGTTCTATCGATGGGATTGAAATTGAATCGTATGCTGTACTGGATCAAAGCTCGGATGAGAAAGCCAGGATATTTCAGGAGGTCTGCGACACTTTCCTTCCGGACTGTATCATCGGATCAGAACCTCTTGCGATTATTGCTGTTAAAGAGTACAGGAAAAGGCACAAAGCCAGCCTTATCTATGATATCACCGAGTGGTATCCGTCGATGAGAATGGTCCGGGAATATTCTTTTTTCCTCAAGATATTTCATGCCCTCAGGTTCCTGATGATCCAGCTGTATGCCGGCTATCTCAGTACGCACTTTATATTCGGGGAAAAGACCAAAAAGTTTCCTTTGGCCTATTGTTTCCCGTTTAAGAAAAGCATCATCCTTCCTTATTTCCCGGATGCTCAATATATTTATACAAGCATCAGGGAGCCTGAAGCAAACAGGATAACGCTGTGCTATACAGGTCAAATCTCAGAAGAAAAAGGGATCGGGAATTTTTTTAATGCGGTTGACCGTTTCCGGAGCCTCAGGCCAGGTTTACATATTTCCATACTCATTATCGGAGGAGCCCGGACAGAAAAAGACCAGGCTTATTTTGACGCCCTTTTGGAGAAATACCAATGGCAAGACATCAGTCTTCGTAAGCCGGCCTCTTTTGAGAAGTTTACGGAGGCATATGCTGAGGCAGACATCTGTTTTGACCTCAGGGAAATTAATTTTGAAAACCATCACTGCCTTCCGATCAAGATATTCTATTATGCTGCTTCCGGTAAGCCGGTGATCTATAGTGATCTGAAGGCAACCCGGCAGTTTGTAGATATTTCAAGGTTCGGGTTTCTGGTTGATCCCCAAAGTGCAGATGCCATAGCCGGAAAAGTAATGGCCTATATTGATGATCCTGCGCTTTACAAAGCTCATGCGCATGGAGCAAGAGCGGTATTTGAGGAACAGTACAATTGGGCAGCCATTAAAAATTCATTTACGGATTTTGTCAAAAAATCAATGCTGAAATGAAACATGCCACTCTCCTCAAAACTTTTGTTTCCCGCTTCCTGATTCTGATATTGAATTTTGGGCTGGTGATCTACTCCACGAATATGTGGGGCGGTGAAGGGAAAGGAGTGATTTCGATTGTCATTGCGGATTTAACGGTAGTCAGTTTCTTTGCCAGCATTTTTGTAGGCAGCAGCATTACTTATTTTGCGCCCAAATATAAAACAGAACAGATCCTCCTGTATGCCTATGCCTGGTCTTTGCTGGTCGGGACTACCATTCCTTTGCTGTTTGCCTTTACAAAAGATACCGGGCATTTAGGATATCTTATCGGCCTTTCTGTTTCGTCATCTCTGCTTGCTGCCAATGTCAATCTGTTTGTAGGCCAGAAGAACATCAGGATGTTTAATATTTATACCATCCTGCAGCAGGCAGTCCATATTGCTTTCATCGGTATTATCGTCTATGGGATCGGAGCAAGATCGGTTTCTTCTTATTTCATAGCACAGATTGCGTGTTACAGTATACTGTTCATCATCAGCCTTTTCCAGGTCATGAAAGGCAGGCAGATGCCGCAACTTTCTTTTTCCGGGTCTGTACTGAATTCTTTATTCAGTTATGGCTGGAAGATACAGCTGAGCTCTTTTTTTCAGTTCCTGAATAACCGGCTGTCTTTTTATTTCCTGGAATATTTCCGGGGCATGATGAGTGTTGGGGTATTTTCTGTGGGGGTAGCATTCTCGGAAGCGATCTGGACGGTCAGCAGGAGCCTGTCGGTAATTTTATATGCCGATGTGGTCAACAGCAGTAATTCCGATGCAGCCATTGAGAAAGCTAAGGTTTCCATGAGGATCAGTTTCCTGATTACTTTACTGTTTATCACCATCATTCTTTTGGTGCCGTCCCACTGGTATGCCATGATCTTCGGAAAGGATTTTTCACAGGTCAAGAAAATTACGCTGCTGCTGGCTCCCGGTATCATGGCCATTGCGGTAAGCAATATCATCGGATACTATTTTGCGGGGATCAATAAGCTGCGGATCTTAAATATGAAATCCCTGATAGGGCTTGTTTTCACCCTGGTTTCCTCTTTTATTATTATTCCGCGGTGGGGGATCACGGGGGCCTGCATCATTACTTCTCTTTCCTACTGTCTTTCCTCTTCATTGCTGTTCTGGCGGTTTTATCAGGGGACTGCTTTTTACTTCAGTGATTTTATCCTTTCCCGGTCGGAAATACGGATATTAGTGAATAAATTCTTGAAGAAATAAAACTTAAGTTCTATCTTTGTTGGGATGAGAAACGTCTTTTTTGGTACAGCGCTGGTTCTATTCGCACTTCTGAGCTGCAGGAGTGATGAAGATTCTGTTCAGAATATTGATCAGATCCTGAATATCTATATCAAAAACAGTGCAGGGCAGGATTTACTGAATGCCAAGAAAAACGGTTCTTTCTCGGGCTATAATATGACGGACATATTCGGGACTGTAGATAATGCACCGGTAAACAATACGCTTAAAGTAACTGCTGATTCACTGTATTATATCGAATACATTGCAGGAGCGAGGAGGGTCACGCTGGATTCTGTAAGCCCGGACAACAGGACCTACCGTTCCAGGATCAATGTTTCTTTAAGAAGGACACAGAACAATGTGACCGATACCATTAATGACATCCTTGAGATCCAGTACCGCTGGACACCCTCGGTCTTTGAAGTCTCAAAGGTATACTACAACAACGATCTTAAATTTACCAAGCAGCCCGGATCCCCCAATGTGGTTACTATCATAAAATAAAGTACATTTGCAAATGGTTAGCCCATAAAAAGCTAATTTCTAATATTTAACATCTCAACACAATGTTACAGGTTAATTTTTTGCGCGACAATAAGGAACGCGTTTTAGAAGGTCTTAAAAAAAGACAATTCAAGAATCTTGAGTTGGTAGATGAAGCAATCGCTACCGACGATGAAAGAAAAAAAATTCAGTTTGAACTGGATTCCCAGCTTGCCGAGATCAACAAAATCTCGAAAGAGATCGGTCTTTTGATGAAAGAAGGGAAAAAAGAAGAAGCTGAATCTGCAAAATCTAAAACAGCACAATACAAAGAGTCGAGTAAAGAATTGCAGTCCCAGCTGGATGTAAAAGAGCAGACATTACTGAATATCTTATATCAGATTCCCAATATCCCTTATGAGCTTGTGAAAGGCGGCGTATCTGCAGATGATAATGAAATCATTTATCAGTCCCATGATGTCGAAGGACTGGGAGAGGGTGCTGTTCCGCACTGGGAACTGGCTAAGAAATATAACCTTATCGATTTCGAATTGGGAGTAAAAATTGCCGGTGCAGGGTTTCCGGTATACCTTGGAAAGGGAGCGAGGCTGCAAAGGGCTTTAGTCCAGTATTTCCTGGATAAGAATATCGAAAAGGGATATATGGAAGTCAATCCGCCTCACGTAGTGAATGAAGCATCCGGCTACGGAACAGGGCAATTGCCGGATAAGGAAGGGCAGATGTATCACATTGGTCAGGATGACCTGTACCTTATTCCTACAGCAGAAGTGCCGGTAACGAATCTTTACCGTGATGTTTTACTGGAAGAAAAAGACCTTCCGATCAAGAATACGGCTTTTTCCCAATGTTACAGAAGAGAGGCGGGAAGCTATGGAGCCCATGTACGCGGACTGAACCGTCTTCACCAGTTTGAGAAAGTGGAAATCGTAAGGATTGAAAAGCCTGAAAATTCATATACGGTCCTTGAAGAAATGGTTGAGCACATCAAAGAAATCCTGACAGACCTTGAGCTGCCGTACAGAGTTTTAAGGCTTTGCGGAGGCGACACCGGATTTGCTGCTGCCATGACCTACGACTTTGAGGTTTGGAGTGCTGCCCAGGAGAAATGGCTTGAAGTAAGTTCTGTGTCCAACTTCGAAACATTCCAGGCCAACCGTCTGAAATGCCGGTACAAAACCGATGGGAAGTCACAGCTCGTGCATACCCTGAACGGCTCAGCAATGGCACTTCCCAGAATTATGGCAGCGCTGCTGGAAAACAACCAGACCGCAGAAGGCATCAGACTTCCGAAAAAAGTCGCTGAATACGCGAGATTCGATTTGATCAGTTAAAAACATTCATTTTATTGAAAAATAAAGCCCCGTTGTATTTATAGTGGGGCTTTTTTATAGACAATAATATGCTCTTTAATGGCAATTCGTACCATCATGATGATGGGTACTATGGTCTCCCGGCAAATGACAATCTCCCTGGTTATCCTTGGAAACCGTCATGGCTTCAGCCCGGGGAGAAAGGTACGGAATTCCCAGCTCCAGTCCTCTCACGATAAATAAACCGCCGAGTATGATCATTACGATCGGAACCGCTTTCAGGACTTTGATCCTGAATGCCTGATTCATCAGGTTTCCGATCAGAACTACCGCGAACATGAACGGAAGTGTTCCCAGCCCGAATAAGGCCATATAAAGACCTCCCTGCCATATTCCGCCACTGGCAAGACTTGCGGTGAGGGCCATATAAACCATTCCGCAGGGAAGGAACCCGTTCAGGATACCGGTTGTAAACCTGGAACGATAGTCCGCCTTTTGAAGCAGCCTTCCGAGATTCGATTTTACAGAGAATAAAAACTTTGAAAAGAAGGGAATCCTTGAGGCAAAGTCTTTTCCTCCAAAAGAGAATACAGCCATAACGATCAGCAGGATTCCCACCGCAATGGTGAGGTACTGCTGTATGCCGGCCATTTCAAACCCTTCCCCGATGATCCCCAGAACAGCACCCAAAAGGGCATAGGTAAAAATACGGCCAAACTGGTAAGTCAGGTTCTGCAGATAGAAATTGGTGGCCTGCTTTTTCGTTAAGCCCATAGAGAGTGCGATGGGCCCGCACATTCCCACACAATGGAAACCTGAAGCAAAGCCCAGCCCGATAGCCGATACAATAAGTGCTATTTCCATATCACATCAAAATCCATCCTGTAGTCGGTCTTATCTTTAGTCCACATCAGTCGCAGGGTGTAATTCCCCGGTTTCAGTACCTGCGCCGGAATTATAAAGGACTGCACCTGATTAAGCTGTACAGATTTCTTTACATCCAGGTTCTGGTCGTCTGTTCGGTTCAAAACAAATTTAACGGTAGTATTGGAATTATTGTAGTCTTTGGGAAATGATATCGTAATACCACTTGCATTCTGTGAATACTGTGGCTTTTCTTCCAGCTGATCCGCTCTTTTCTTGGCATCGATAACATCCTGGTATTTTAATTCTTCCTCATAATAATTGTCCGTTACCATTTCAGAATTCTTCTGGCCGTTAGGAAACAGGAACATCATGGAAAGTATAAAGATCATAAAGGCTGCCAGTGCGATTACCACACCGTGGCCCCAACTAAAATTTTTCATGTTTAAAACTTAAAATTGCAATTTAAACGGTCCTTCAAAATACGTCTGGTATGAATCGATCAGATTACCTTTCATATCATAAACACCGATAGTAATATTCTGCTTAGACAGCTTCATCTCACTTTCCGGGAAGCTGATATTGATGGTTCCTTTGGATATTTTATCCCGGTCTACCTGTATTTTGCTTGAGGCACTGTAGGTAACCTCGCCATGGGAAGGTTCAATAACTTTTACGGTTACGAGCTTCTTATCATTCGTCTTATTAAGGAATGTATAATTATAGGTATTGGTGATTTTACCATCTCTTACAAAGAATGTACTTCCTGCGGGCTTGATGAACTTAGCTTCCATTTCGCCCCTGTTATACAGTAAATATCCCAGGAATCCCATCAGGAAGATCAGGATTACAGTAAACCCTTTCATCCTGCCGGTAAACTGGAAGGAGCTTTTCCTTTCAATTTCATTTTCCGAGGCATAACGGATCAGGCCTTTAGGCAGACCTACTTTTTCCATAACTTCGTCACAGGCATCAATACAGGCGGTACAGTTCACGCATTCCAGCTGCTGTCCGTCCCTGATATCAATTCCGGTAGGACATACGACTACGCACTGATGACAGTCGATACAATCGCCTTTTCCGGCAGCTTTCCTATCTTCTCCTTTTCTCCATTTCGCCCTGTTTTCTCCGCGGTTGAAATCGTAGAATACATTGATCGTATCCTTATCGATCAATACGCCCTGTAATCTTCCGTACGGACATACCAGGGTACATACCTGTTCCCTGAACCACGCAAAAACAAAGTAAAACGCTGCCGAGAATAAGATCATAACGATAAAATTCGTCGGGTGGGCAAAAGGCCCTTCAGAAACAATCCTGAATACTTCACGGTAGCCCACGATGTACATGAACATGAAATGTGTGATGATCAGTGAAATCACCACGTAAATACTCCATTTAAGGCTTCTCTTCCATATCTTCTCACTGTTCCATTCCTGCCTGTCGAGCTTCATCTGCCTGTTTCTGTCCCCTTCAATTGCATATTCTATCTTACGGAAAATAAATTCCAGAAAAATTGTCTGAGGGCATATCCACCCGCAGAAAATTCTCCCGAAAGCAATCGTAAATACGATAATGAATATCAGGGATGCAATGGCGCCTAATGTCAGGATAAAAAAATCCTGTGGATAAAACGGCTGTCCGAAGATATAAAATTCCCGGTCTATGACATCAAACAACAGAAACGGGTTTCCGTTGATGCTGATGAATGGGGTAGCGAAATAAACGGCTAATAAAAGATAGCTTACGATATTTCTGTAGTTGGTAAATTTACCTTTGGGTTTTCGCGGAAAGACCCATTTCCTCTTTCCGGATTGTTCCATAGTTCCTATAGAATCCCTGTATGTCTCAGGTTCCAGAACCTGGCCCTGTCCGCCGCGTACTTCTACTTCTTCTATGTTTGACATGTTGTATACTCTATTTTAAAAATGAAAAAACATAATTCGTTACTATTTTTTCTTCTAATAACAAATTATGTTTTTCATAGGTTTCTAATTTAAAATTAAATTATTCTTTTTCCCAATGTGCTTCTGTTCCCTGAGGAGCGGCTCCGCCCTGAGCGGGTGTAATCGGAGGCTGTTCCTGGTTGATGTGGTATACATAAGCAGCAATCTTTTCAATTTCTGCTCCGGAAACCTCTCCGTTTTTACCGAATGGTCTCATTGCAGGATTATTTGGGGAACCGTTCCAGTCCATATTGAATACGTTTTTAAATAACGTCTTCTCCGGCTGGTTGATCCAGTAGTTATCGGTAAGGTTAGGACCGATTCCTCCGCGTCCGTCTTCACCGTGACATGATGCACAGTTCGTCTTAAACAGTTCTTTACCGTCTGCAATATTATCGGCTGAATACTTAGCGGTTTCAATCGTTACAGGAGGCTGTGTCTTTTCGTACTCTGCAATACTCGCAATCTGTTCTTTATACTCAATTTCATACTCATTGATAGGGTGAGCGAAATCTGTGAAAGAGTAAGCCGCTACATACAGAATACAAAAAGCAGTCCCAAAGTAGAATAAACCTACCCACCATTTCGGCAACTGGTTGTCCAGCTCCATAATTCCGTCGAAACCATGGTCGATAAGGATATCTTTTTCCTCAGATGCAGTCTGCTTTTTAAAGGCAGCATCATACAGTCTTTTGAAATAAGGGATTTTTTTCTCTGCCAGGTAAGCAGCCTTTTCCTCCTGTGATAACCTTTTGAATTTATTGTTTTCAATCAGGTCACCGATGGCGCTGTGGATATAGGCTAAAATACCTGCGATAACCACTGTCCCCCAGAAATATGGTGAACCTAAAAACGAGTAGCTCTGTACAAACAGATAATAAAAAACTATTAAAAGTCCGATTATTATTAAAATGTTTACGAAAACCGGTGTCCTTTGTTTCATAATGGTTGTTTAATTTTTTGAATTCAATTCATCCTCATCATCCTGCAGAGGGGCCTCTTCTTCTTCACGGTAGTATTTCTTGGGTCTGCTGAATACATAGACCACCAGCGCTACGAAGAACAGCATAAAGAAAATCAGAGCCAGCGTCTGGTAAAAACCAGCATTGTCTGTATTGGATAATATATCTTTAAAGTTCTGAGGAATCATGCTTGAACCTTTTAATGTTAATTATTGCTTGCTGTTTTAATCTCGGTTGTTTTAATATCCGTACCTAATCGTTGAAGATAAGCGATCAGTGCTACGATCTCTTTTTTCTCCAGTTCGCCCTGAGGTCTCTTGGCATATGCCTGTTTAAGGTCATTCGCTTCAGAGAAGATATCTTTTACGATTTTGGCAGACTGGTTGTTGGCCCACTGGTTAGCGGTATCGATCTCAGCTTTGGTATATGGAACATCGAAAACGTTTTTCATAAGAACCATTTTATCAACCATTTTGGATCTGTCCAGGTTGTTGGCAATTAACCAAGGGAAACGAGGCATGATAGAACCGGCAGATGTTGATCTCGGATTGTACATGTGCTTATAATGCCATGAGCTTGGGTTTTTACCCCCTTCTCTCTGTAAGTCCGGCCCTGTCCTCTTGGAACCCCATAAGAACGGCCTATCATATACGAATTCCCCGGCTTTTGAATACTGTCCGTTTTTACCGTTGAACCTTACAATCTCATCCCTGAACGGTCTCACCATCTGTGAGTGACACGAGTTACATGCTTCACGGATGTAAATATCTCTACCTTCAAGTTCCAGCGGTGAATAAGGTTTTACGGCTGAAATGGTCGGTACACTTTTCTTTAAGGATAGGGTAGGGATAATCTCTACCATACTTCCTATAGATATCGTTAGTAAAGACAGGATACCCATGATCGCCGGAGTTCTCTCCAACCAAAGGTGAGTTCCTTCTCCTTCTTTACGTTTTCCGCTGATGTTAGCCAGAGCAGGTGCTTCTGCAGGCACTTCTTTCTGGAATGATCCTTTTCTTGCCGTTGCAATAAGGTTGATTACCATTAAAATCCCTCCTGAGAAGTACAGGAATCCTCCTACAAACCTCATTTTGAAGTAAGGGATGATCGCCGTTACCGTATCTAACCAGTTTTTCCAAACAAGGGTTCCGTCCGGGTTGAACTGTTTCCACATCAATCCCTGAGTAAATCCTGAAATATACATCGGTACTGCATAGAAGATGATTCCTAAAGTACCCAGCCAGAAATGCCAGTTGGCCATTTTTGTTGAATACAGTTTCGTTCTCCAAAGGATCGGGATCAGGTAATAGATAACCCCGAACGCCATGAAACCATTCCAACCTAACGCTCCCAAGTGAACGTGACCGATAACCCAGTCGGTAAAGTGACCGATTTTATTAATATTTTTAGTCGCTAAAAGCGGACCTTCGAAAGTTGCCATACCATAGCAGGTAACTGCTACGACAAAGAACTTAAGGATCGGGTTTTCCCTTACTTTATCCCACGCTCCCCTTAACGTAAGGAGACCGTTCAGCATTCCTCCCCAGGATGGGGCGATCAGCATGATGGAGAATCCTGTTCCCACTGCCTGAGCCCATGCAGGAAGCGCAGTGTACTGAAGGTGGTGAGGGCCGGCCCAGATATAAACGAAGATCAGTGACCAGAAGTGGATGATCGACAGTTTATAGGAGAATACCGGTCTGTCAGCTGCTTTAGGAAGGAAATAATACATCAGACCCAAAACAGGCGTAGTAAGGATGAAAGCTACCGCATTGTGTCCGTACCACCACTGTACGATGGCATCTTTTACCCCGGCATAAGCAGAATAAGACTTCCATCCGGTGAACGACAACGGAACTTCCAGGTTGTTGAATATATGCAGCATCACTACAGCAATCCATGTTCCGATGTAGAACCAGATCGCCACGTAGATGTGTCGTACCCTTCTTCTGGCAATTGTCATGAACATGTTGATACCGAACACGATCCATGAGAATGCAATTAAAATATCAATCGGCCATTCGTGCTCTGCATATTCTTTTGAGGTGTTGATCCCCATAAAGAACGTAATGTAAGCCGCAATGATCATGATCTGCCATGACCAGAAATGGATCCATGACAATGTATCGCTGTACATCCTTGTTTTAAGCAGTCTTTGCAGCGAGTAATATACTCCCACAAATACACTGTTACAAACAAAGGCGAAAATTACAGTCGTGGTGTGCAGCATCCTGATTCTACCGAATCCGAATGCTCCCTGTGTATTAATCAGTCCCTGAATATTACCGGAAGCCAGACTCCTGATGGTCGTATCGTCCGTCCCGAATAAAAATTCCGGAAGCTCCGGGTAGAAAAGCATCAGCGCTGCTGTCAGCCCGAATAAGAATCCTATGATCCCGAAAGTCACGGTCGCGTACAAAAACGCCCGGACAATACTGTTATCATAACTAAACTTTTGTGTTTCCATATCAACTATTCACTTTTATCTTCAATTTTACTTTTTTCTTGCTCTTCATCAGTATGATTCTCGTCATCATGCTCTTTTTCTTCCTTAATTTCATCAGAATCAAAGAGAATCCTTACAGCCGGTGACTCGTCATCTTCAAACTGTCCTTTTCTGGCGTTAATAATGAAAACGACCAGGAAAACTGCAGCCAAGGAAACACTGCATAGGATCATTAAATATAGAATATCCATTTGGATAACAAAATTAACCTATTTTCGGGTTTCAAATTTAATGAAAAATAATGATATTCATCACGAAATAGCGCGTTTGGCTAATTTAAAATCAGTCTAAATAACGGGCTTTTAAGCGGGTTTCCTGAAATATTTCCTTCCCAGGATCCAGGTGGAAAGTGTCGTAAACGTTACGACGGTTATGGAGCTGATCGGCATGATGATCGCAGCGAAAAGCGGGTGCATATGGCCTGTCACCGCATAACTTAATCCAACAATATTGTAAAGAAAACTGATTATGAATGTCATTTTCACAATAGTGATGGAGCCTTTGCATACGTTCAGGTAGTGATCTAAATGCACTACTTTGTCTCCGTCCATGATGACATCTGAGGAAGGGGTGAAGGTATTTGTGTCGTCAGAAATAGCGATTCCCACATTGCTCTGTTTAAGAGCTCCGGCATCATTAAGCCCGTCGCCTAACATAGCCACTTTAAGGTTCCGGTTCTGAAGTTCCTGAATGTAATTCAGCTTGTCTTCAGGATTTTGGTTGAACGCCATGCCCCCACAGTTCGGGATGAGTTCTTTCAGCTGGTTTTCTTCTGAGGCATTATCTCCGCTCAGGATAAATATTTTGTATGCTGTAAGCCTGCTGAAAAGGGCTTTCAGGTTTTTACGGTATTCATTTTTAAAGATGAATTTACCGATATACTCGTTATTTTTACTGATGTAGACGGCTGTTTCCAGATTCTTCGATGCCTGCCCGTTGTATTTTGCAGAGCCAATTTTATACCTATTGCTTCGTACCTGTGCCTCATATCCTTTCCCTGAGATTTCAGTAAAGTTTTCTACAGGGAAATAATCGTCGCTGACGTCTACAAATTCATACAGGGATTTTGACAGCGGGTGGTTAGAGTTCTTAAGCAGTGTTTTGATGTTCAGCAGGTCGAATTCGCTGATCTCAGTACCTTCATACCTGATATTCGATTTTTTGCGCTGGGTGATGGTTCCTGTTTTATCAAATACTATCGTATCCAGTTTCGCAATCTTTTCAATCGTCAGGGTGTCTTTGACGTAAAACTTATTCCTTCCCAGGATCCTCATGATATGCCCGAATGTAAACGGTGCTGATAACGCAAGGGCGCATGGGCAGGCAATGATCAGGATGGCGGAAATTACCTGGAACATCTTTTCCAGATCAATGAATGACCAGTAGATTCCGGAAATCAAGGCAATGCCTAAAATAATGAACGTAAAGTATTTACTGATGTTATTCGTTAGCGTGTCAAGTCCTGTTTCATGCTTTTTGAATGCCTCCTTGTTCCACAGCTGGGTCAGGTAGCTCTGGTCTACGTTTTTAATTACTTCCAGTTCAAGCGAAGATCCGATCTGTTTTCCTCCGGCAAAAATTTTGTCTCCCGGCTGTTTGCTGATGCTTACACTTTCACCTGTAATGAAACTGTTGTCGATATTTCCTTCTCCGCTGATCAGGATCGCGTCTACAGGGATAATTTCCTGATTCCGCACCAGGATCCTGTCGCCGACTTTGATTTCAGAAAGTAGGATATTGTCCTGTTTTCCGTTGAAATCTACCTTTGTAACCGCGATCGGATAAAAGGATTTATAATCCCTGTCATACGAAAGTGCATTGTAGGTCCTTTTCTGGAAAATTTTTCCCATCAGCATAAAGAACAGAAGACCACATAGGGTGTCAAAATAACCGGGACCGTAATCCGTAGCGATTTCATAGACGCTTCTTCCAAAAAGGACCAGGATACCCAGCACGATCGGCACGTCGATATTGACAATTTTATTTTTCAGTCCGTACCAGGCGGATTTGTAATAATCTGAAGCGGAATAAAATACGACCGGGCAGGCCAGTAAAAACATCAGTGTCCTGAAAAGCCCTTTGTAATGGTCCATCCAGTAATCTTCTCCGCCGATGTATTCGGGAAATGCCAGGAACATCCCGTTTCCGAAAGCAAAACCGGCAATGGCAAACTTCACAAGAAGCGATTTGTCCAGATGGTCAACATTTTTGTCCGCGGTTTCAAGGCTGATCGCCGGCTTATAGCCGAGGTTCGTCAGGAAATTGGCTAATTCGCTTAATTTTAATTCTTTATGGTTGAATGAGATCTGCAAAGTCTTCCGGGTAAAATTGACCTGTGAATATTTAATGTTCTTATTCAGTGTGTGAAGGCTTTCCAGAAGCCAGATGCAGGAAGAACAGTGGATCACCGGAATCTTGAACGTTACAAGGCTGGTATCGCCTTCCGAAAAATCAGTAACCTTTTCAAAAATTTCAGGGGTATCCAGGTAGTCAAACTGAGACGTATTTTCATCACCCGGGCGGATCCCCGCTCTTTTATTAAGTTCGTAAAAATTAGTAAGATTATTGGTGTTCAGAATTTCGTAGACCGACTTACAACCGTTGCAGCAGAAAGTCTTTTCATCGAATAAAATTCTTTCTTTTTCTATCCCTTGACCACAATGAAAACAGTTCTCGCTCACCTCCATAAAATATTGAGATACAAAATTATAACAAATTTTTTTGTTTATCGAATCAAAATGTTCTATTTTTGTGATAAATGTCATATAAAATGTCGCAGGAACAACAGATTGCTATTGAAGATAGGTTCGCCAGAGTTTTTAATGATAAATCATTCAAGGAAAGACTTTCCAGTGCAGATTTCGATAAATACATCAAAGGCAAGAAAAAACTCAGCTTTCAGAAACACGATACGATTTTTGAGGATGGAGAAACTCCGAAAGGAGTTTATTTTTTGGAAAAAGGAGCTGCTAAATTATCCAAATCCGGAGCATTCGGGAAAGACCAGATCCTCAGGTTTATCAAGGAAGGCGATATCATAGGCTACCGTTCTTTACTTTGCGGGGAAAATTTCCAGGCAAAGGCTGAGGCGATGACAGAAATTGAATGTACTTTTCTGCCTTCGGACATCTTTATGCACCTTCTGGAAGTGGATCCGCAGCTGTCATTTGTGATGCTTCAGAAAATTTCCTACGAACTTGGAGAATCTTCCAATACCATTACGTTCCTGGCTCAGAAAACCGTACGCGAAAGGCTTGCGGAAATCCTGATCCTGCTGGAGCAGAAGCTGGGTGTTGATCCTGAAGGGTTCATTAAAATCTCCCTTACCAGAGAAGAGATCGCTAATATTATCGGGACTGCTACAGAAAGTGCCATCCGCCTGATCTCAGAATTCAAGCAGGATAATCTGATTGAAGTAGACGGCCGGAACATCAAAATTCTCAACCACGACAAACTCATGAAACTCGGTCACGTAGTTTTATAATTCCATACACATACAGGTCGGCGAAAGCCGACTTTTTAACTTTAATATAGATCTATTATGTCTGTTCATTCTGAAATCAAGAAAGTTACGACTGAAACCTTACGGAAAATGAAATTCGATAAGGAAAAAATAACCATGCTTACAGCCTATGACTTCACCACGGCGAAAATGGTGGATGCCGGAGGTATTGATGCCGTCCTGATCGGTGATTCTGCAGCCAATGTAATGGCCGGTTTTGAAACCACCCTGCCGATCACGCTGGATCAGATGATTTACCATGCCCAGAGTGTGGTAAGAGGGACAGACCGAGCACTGGTGGTGGCTGATCTTCCGTTCGGGACCTACCAGAGCAATCCTGAAAAGGCGCTGGAATCTGCCGTAAGGATGATGAAGGAAGGCGGTGCTCACGCCGTAAAAATTGAGGGCGGTAAAGAAATTTCAAAATCCATCAAAAAAATCATCAATGCAGGGATTCCTGTGATGGGCCACCTGGGACTGACTCCTCAGTCCATTTATAAATTCGGGACTTATAAAGTTCGGGCAAAAGAAGATGCAGAAGCGGAAAAGCTCATCAGTGATGCACAGCTTCTGGAAGAACTGGGGTGTTTTTCAGTCGTTCTGGAAAAGATACCTGCTGAGCTGGCTAAAAAAGTGTCGGAAAGCATCTCTATTCCTACCATAGGGATCGGTGCCGGACCTCATTGTGACGGCCAGGTTCTGGTCTACCATGACATGGTGGGCATGAATAAGGGATTCAGCCCTAAATTCTTACGCAGGTACCTTGATCTCTATACTGAAATTACCGGTGCGGTAGCCCAGTATGTAAAAGACGTGAAGAACGTTGATTTCCCTAATGAAAACGAAAGCTATTAATGAAAAATATTGCATTGGCTCAGGGAGTCATTTCCATTATTGCCGTCTTGTGCCTCGCCGCAGGATGGTTCCGCCTGTTTCCTCAGGGTGTTAATACATTCCTGTCTGCCAGGATGTTCTATATATTCATTTCGGTAAGCTTCGTTTTGCAGGCTCAGATTCTTTTCGACAGGAAATTTATTTATGCGATGTATGGAGCTGCTGCTCTGTGCTTTATCGGCGCTTTGCTTCCGCTGGAATCCAGGATTTCGGGCATGAAGACACTCGGGTTGCTGATCGGTGTGATCGTTTCACTGTCTAACAGGTCAAATTTCCGCCGGTAATATATGGAAGAACAGATCGTATATGAAGATAACCACCTTCTGGTCATCAACAAAAAGGTAGGGCAGCTGGTTCAGGGAGATAAGACAGGGGATGAATCCCTGCTTGAATCCATTAAAAATCATATTAAAAAGAGAGACGATAAGCCCGGCAATGTTTTCCTGGGTCTGGTCCACCGTATCGACCGGCCTACTTCCGGCCTTGTTATCTATGCCAAAACCTCCAAGGCTTTATCCAGGTTAACGCAGATGGTGAAGAACAGGGAGATTAAAAAGACCTACTGGGCAGTGGTTCCTAAAGAATCTCTTCCGCAAAGCCAGCGGCTGGTTCATTACCTGAAAAAGAATGAGAAAAATAATAAAGCCATTATTTTCCCGAAACCGACAGAAGGAGCCAAGGAAGCAATTCTAACCTATCATATTATTCAGTCACTGGATCATTATATGCTGCTGGAAATTGATCTGGAAACCGGAAGGCATCATCAGATCCGTGCGCAGCTGTCCAAAACCGGGATTCCTATCAAAGGTGACCTTAAATACGGTTCGCCGCGCTCCAATGCCGACGGCGGTATTCACCTCCATGCCAGGAAGCTGGAATTCATTCATCCGGTGACGAAAGAGAATATTGAAATTACAGCTCCGGTTCCCGGTCAGGATGCCATCTGGCAGGCTTGTGAAACCGGATCAAGATAAGTTTCTGTTCAAAAATATTTCCGGGACTGTCAGTATCTGACAGTCCTTTTTTCCTGCTTTCTCATTTACAAGTATTAAAAAAACCGGAACAGTTCCTGTCCCGGTTTCATATAATCAATTGAATGGCTTAGAAATCATAGCCTATTTTAAAGCTCAGATTGGGAACCGCCTGGATGTCATACCCGGACTTCAATATTTTACCTACTCCTAATCCCAGCTGCAGTTCATAATTGAAATTTTGTGCAAAATTCCTTCTCAGTCCCCATGTCGGCACAAAGGAGATCATGGGATTTACCTTGATTCCGTCCGCATTGGAAATCAAAACGAAATCAGGCACGAATCCTATTTTGGCGGCCAGGTAATTGGCTGCATTATAGGCTGTATTTTTTGAATCCGCTTTCCTTTTGTCCAGATTGTAATACCATTTGGGGGAAACCCTCAGTTCAGGTGCAACGGCAAAGCCGGTCTTAGTGTACAGGTCGCCGCCCCATATGGAAGGAGAAAAATCTATGTCTGTCCTCAGGATAAAGTTTTCTTTTATAATGTATTCATTGTAGACATTAACCCCGAAAAGGCCTGCCTGTACACCAAAAAATGATTTTTGTCCGGATGCGTTTTCCTGAGCATACATCAGGGATGCCATCGGGATGAGCGCCATTAATAATTTTCTTTTCATGTTTATTACTTTTTATTAAATTAAACCAGCCGGCTTATTGTTTGTGGCCTTACGGTAAGCTCCGTGTCGTACGGAGATAAAATGCCTGCTAGCCGTTTCGGCAAAAGTAGTATTAATTTATGGAATTGGGAATTATTTCTTATCCATGTGAGAAATAGCATTGGTTTTTTCCATGTTTATTTTCAATAATGCATTGCCTGTTCTGAAAAAATAATTAACTTCGCTTCCAACTTTAGGGGTGTCTGTACCAACAGACTGAGATTTTACCCTTTGAACCTGATCTGGATCATACCAGCGTAGGGAAAAGTAGATGACTTTTGCTGTGCATTCTATTGTACAATAACAGCCATTCCTAAAGTGTATTTAAAAATTTAGGAATGGAACTTACAATCAACCACTTTACCAAAACATTCGATACCCTCCCGGAAAACCTGGAGGCATTGCTGCATGCGGAAATGCCGGGAAAACGGAAAGGCATTGCCGTAGCCCTCAACAACCGTATTATTCCCCAGGCACTCTGGAGGGAAACCCTTCTCACGAAGAACGATTCAATTCTAATCATCACAGCCACCCAAGGCGGTTAAACCCATATAAAATCAACACTATGGATCATACCATCACACGTTCGCCGTTTCCGAATTCCAAAAAAATCTATATGGAAGGAGACCTGCATCCCATCCATGTAGCCATGCGCGAGATCGAACTAAGTCCTACACAGCTCAGCAACGGAACGATGGAATATAACCCACCCGTTACCGTATATGATACATCCGGGCCTTACACCGATGAACATGCAGAAATCGACATCACGAAAGGCCTTCCCAGGATCAGGGAACAATGGATCCTGAACCGGAATGATGTTGATGTATTGGATGGCATTACATCAGAATATGGAAAAGCAAGGCTTGCTGATCCTAAACTCGATGCATTGCGTTTTTCATACAACCATCAGCCTAAGGTGGCGCGGGACGGAAAAGAAGTAACCCAGCTGTATTATGCAAGGCAGGGAATCGTTACTGCTGAAATGGAATATGTAGCCATCCGGGAAAACCAGCGCATTCAGCAGCTGGAAGCCATCAGTCCGGAAATGGCGTTCCAGCATGAAGGGAACAGCTTCGGAGCGAATACCCCAAAGAAAATAACCCCTGAATTTGTAAGGGATGAAATTGCTGCCGGAAGGGCCATTATTCCGAATAACATCAACCACCCGGAAAGCGAACCGATGATTATCGGAAGGAATTTCCTGGTGAAGATCAATGCCAATATCGGGAACAGTGCCGTGTCATCCAGTATTGAGGAAGAAGTGGAGAAAGCCGTATGGGCATGCCGCTGGGGTGCCGACACCATCATGGACCTGTCTACAGGAAAAAACATCCATGAAACCAGGGAATGGATCATCAGGAACAGCCCGGTTCCCATCGGTACCGTTCCAATTTATCAGGCACTGGAAAAAGTAAAAGGGATTGCCGAAAATCTTACCTGGGAGATATTCAGGGATACGCTTATTGAACAGGCAGAGCAGGGCGTATCGTATTTTACGATCCATGCAGGAGTGCTGCTGAGGTACATCCATCTTACGGCGAAACGGGTTACCGGAATAGTTTCCCGAGGAGGATCCATCATGGCCAAATGGTGCCTGTTCCATCATAAAGAGAATTTCTTATATACGCACTTTGAGGAAATCTGTGAAATCATGAAGAAGTATGATGTCGCCTTTTCCCTTGGGGACGGACTTCGCCCGGGATCTATCGCTGATGCCAATGATGCGGCACAGTTTGCTGAGCTGGAAACTCTGGGGGGGCTCACTAAGATTGCCTGGAAGCATAATGTGCAGGTCATGATTGAAGGGCCGGGCCATGTACCGATGCATATGATCAAAGAAAATATGGACAAGCAGCTGAAAGAGTGCCACGAAGCCCCTTTTTATACCCTGGGACCTTTAACTACGGATATCGCTCCGGGATATGACCATATTACCTCAGGAATCGGAGCCGCTATGATCGGATGGTTCGGATGTGCCATGTTGTGTTATGTTACTCCGAAAGAACATTTGGGGCTACCAAACAAAAAAGATGTAAAAGACGGTGTTATCACCTATAAACTGGCGGCTCATGCGGCAGACCTGGCTAAAGGACATCCCGGTGCGCAGTACAGGGATAATGCGTTAAGCAAAGCCAGGTTTGAGTTCAGATGGGAAGACCAGTTCAACCTTTCGCTTGATCCGGAGACCGCCCGATCATACCACGATGAAACCCTTCCGGCAGAAGGTGCTAAGATTGCCCATTTCTGTTCCATGTGCGGGCCGAAGTTCTGCTCCATGAAAATTACGCAGGAAATCCGTGAATCTGCGGAGAAAGGAATGATGGACAAGTCTTTGGAGTTTATTGAAAAAGGAAAAGAGATTTACTTATGATCCTGGTCATTACACCTGAAAACCCGGTGCAGAACGAAACGGATGTCATCCATCAGCTGTTCAGGGAAAAGCTGGACCTCCTGCATGTCAGGAAACCCGGTATGAGCATAGAGGCGATGAGGGAGTATATCAGCCGGATCGATCCTGATTACCACAGTCAGCTGGTTCTGCACAGCCATTACAGCCTGGCTGAGGAATTCGGTATTTCCAGGATCCATTTCAGGGAAGCGGACCGGCAAAATGTTCCGGATCATTTTTTCGATGAATATATTTTATCCACTTCCGTGCACATCATAGACTGCTTTAACGAACTGGATGCCCGGTGGGAATATGCTTTTATCAGTCCGGTTTTCCCCAGCATCTCCAAAAAAGGCTATGGAACTGATTCCGGAATACTGGAAAGCATCCAGTACAGAAAAAATGACCGTTCAGGGCTCATCGCACTGGGAGGCATCAGCCAGCATACGATTGATGCTGTTTTTATAGAAGATGTTGACGGTGCTGCCTTATTGGGAGCTGTCTGGGAAAGTAAAGAACCCGTACAAATGTATATAGAATGCAGACAGGCCGTCCTTTCGTTATGACCGTTGCAGGATATGATCCGAGCGGCGGAGCAGGCGTTCTGGCAGACATCAAAACCATGGAGCAGCTGAGAACGTCCGGACTTGCCGTATGCACTGCCATGACGATGCAGACGGAGTCTGAATGCCTAGGCCTGGAATGGCAGCCGATGGAGTCCATAACATGCACAGCAGAGCTCCTTCTGAGGAAATATCCTGTTCAGGCAGTGAAGATCGGTGTCGTGAAAGATGCAGCTATGCTGGGTGGAATCCTGGAGGTTATTATCAGGAGTAATACAGAAATAAAAATCATCTGGGATCCGGTCCTGAAAAGCACTTCGGAATTTACCTTTTTTGATCTTGACACGCTTGCACAGCTGGATAAAGTCATGGGTAAATTAAGTCTTGTAACACCTAACTTGATTGAATATCAGTTGCTTAATGACAATCATCTGCTTCAGGGAAATATATGTTCCGTTTTGATGAAAGGCGGGCATCGGACAGACCGGCCGGGAACTGATGTTCTGTTGCAGCATGGAATGGAAATTCCTCTTCAGCCTTCAGGTGAAAGCAGATTATATACTCCCAAACATGGATCAGGTTGTGTGCTTTCTTCGGCAATTGCCAGCTGGCTGGCCAGGGGAGAAGATACAGAAGCAGCATGCAGGAAAGCAAAATTATATGTTGAACACTATTTAAAAAGCAATCCTTCTTTAGTAGGATACCACTCCTAAAAAATGGAAAAATTACAATACATATCACAGGGAACAACCCGGATCGGGCAGGAGAATAACATCAGGGCTGTGCTGGATCATGGCATCCGATGGGTCCAGGTGCGATGGAAAAATGCACCACCGGAAGAATTGATGAGGCTTTGTGAATCTTCTAAACGGCTATGCTCGGATTATGGAGCTGTATGCATTATCAATGATCATGTCCAGGTTGCCAGGCAGATAGACACTGACGGCGTTCATTTAGGGCTGGAAGACCAGTCGGTAGCATCAGCAAGGCCTATTTTGGGACAGGATAAGATCATCGGCGGGACAGCGAATACAACGGCAGATGTTATACAGCGAATACAGGAAGGCTGTGACTATATCGGTCTGGGACCATTGCGGTTTACGATTACCAAAGAAAAGCTGAGTCCGGTTTTAGGCTTCGAAGGGTATCTTAATATCATTCAGGAATTGCAGTCATTGGAAATAGAAATCCCGAAGATTTTTGCCATCGGCGGAATTACCCTTGACGATATTGAACTTTTACAGCCGACAGGTATTTACGGAGTAGCTGTTTCAGGGCAGATTACTCAGGACTCTTCACTAATAAGCCAATTTAAAAAAGCATTACAATGAATACCCAAAATTTAACCATAGCAGGACGCACGTTCAATTCCAGGCTTTTCCTGGGAACCGGAAAATTCGGGAGCCCGGAAATCATGACTCAATCCATCATAGCATCGGAATCCCAGATGGTAACCATGGCGCTAAAACGGATTGATGCCGCTTCTGCGGAAGATGATGACCTGCTCACCGCACTACAGCCTGCCAACATCCATCTGCTGCCCAACACTTCCGGGGCACGTACTGCTCAGGAAGCCGTACTGGCAGCACAACTGGCCAGGGAAGCATTGGAAACGGACTGGGTAAAACTGGAAATCCACCCGGATCCGAAATATCTGTTGCCTGATCCTATTGAAACCCTCTATGCGACAGAGGAACTGGCCAGACTCGGATTTGTGGTCATGCCTTATATCCATGCCGATCCGGTGTTGTGTAAACGTCTTGAAGATGCCGGAACAGCGGTAGTTATGCCGCTGGGCGCACCTATCGGAACGAACAAAGGACTGCGGACGATGGATTTCCTTGAAATTATTATCAGCCAGAGCCGGGTTCCGGTGGTGGTAGATGCCGGGATTGGAGCACCTTCGGATGCAGCCAAGGCCATGGAAATGGGAGCCGATGCCGTACTGGTGAATACTGCCATTGCCGTAGCGGCAGATCCCGTTCAGATGGCTATAGCCTTTAAAGAAGGCGTTATTGCAGGAAGGCGGGCATTTGAGTCCGGTTTAGGTGTCGTCTCCCATCATGCTGAAGCTTCAAGTCCCCTGACGTCCTTTTTATTTGACTAATTATGAACAGCTTTAAGGATATTTTTGAACAGTATTCATGGGACCAGATACGCAGTAAGCTCAATCAGGTCACCGTACAGGATGTGGAAAGGAGCCTGCTGAAACAACACCGGACCCTGGAAGATTTTATCAACCTGATTGCTCCGGCCGCGGCTGTAAAACTTGAGACCATGGCCAAGATGGCGCAGCAGCTTACCCGGAAACGTTTCGGGAAAACCATCCAGCTGTATGCCCCGCTGTATCTCAGCAATGAGTGCCAGAATATCTGTACGTACTGTGGTTTCAGCCTGGATAATCAGATCAAAAGGAAGACGCTTTCGGATACCGAACTGATGGTGGAAGCCAGCGTCCTGAAATCCATGGGCGTAAACCATGTTCTGCTGGTAAGCGGTGAAGCCAATAAAACAGTCGGCATCGACTATTTTATCAATGCAGTCCGTCTCCTGAAGCCGCATTTTGCCAATATTTCTGTTGAAGTACAGCCTTTGTCAGAAGGAGCGTATTTTCTCCTGCATCAGGAGGGCGTCAATGCCGTATTGGTCTATCAGGAAACCTATCATAAAGATGTGTACAAGGAATACCACCCGAAAGGAAAAAAATCCAATTTTGACTACCGGCTGGAAACACCGGACAGAATAGGTAAAGCAGGAACCCATAAAATGGGCCTTGGGGTTCTGCTGGGGCTGGAAGACTGGAGGATAGACAGCTTTTTTAATGCACTCCATATCGATTACCTTCAGAAACAGTACTGGAAGTCCAGGTTTTCCGTCTCATTTCCAAGGCTCAGGCCCGCAGAGGGAATTATTGAACCCAATTTTATCATGTCCGATAAAGATTTATTACAGTTAATTTGTGCCTACCGCCTCTGGAATGAAGACCTGGAAATTTCCATCTCTACCCGGGAAAATGAAATCTTCAGGAATCATATCGTCTCGTTGGGAGCGACTGCTATGAGCGCCGCTTCCAAAACCAATCCAGGAGGTTATGCCGTAGACAAAGAATCCCTCGAGCAGTTCGAAACCAGTGATGAAAGGAGCATGGAAGACATAAGGACGATGATCAGGAATGCCGGTTATGACCCGGTCATGAAAGACTGGGATGCCGTTTACAGCGGAATTCAATCAACCATAATATTGAACAATGAATAACGAAGACCGGTTTTCCCGGTACAGCCGGCAGATATTTATAGAAGAGATTGGTTTAGAGGGGCAGAAGAAAATAATGAATGCTAAAGTCCTGGTGATCGGAGCAGGAGGGCTGGGCAGTCCGGTTATCCAGTACCTGGCTGCAGCAGGAACCGGTACATTGGCCGTAGCAGATTTTGATAAGGTGGAACTGCATAATTTAAACCGGCAGGTGATCCATACGGAACATTCAGTCGGCATGGCCAAAGTGGAAAGTGCAGGACAATTCGTTAAAAGCCTGAACCATCAGGTGAATTTTACCGGACATTACCTGAAAATAGATGATACCAATGCTGAGGAACTTATTTCAGGCTATGATATCATAGTTGATGGTTCCGATAATTTCAGGACCAGATATTTGATCAATGATACCTGCGTAAAGCTGGGAAAGCCTCTTGTTTACGGCAGCATTCTCGGGTTTTCCGGACAGGTTGCGGTTCTTAACTGTCAGGGCAGCCGGAACCTCAGGGATGTTTTTCCGGAACCGCCTTCCGATGAACATATTCCCGATTGTGACAGCCTTGGCGTATTGGGTGCTTTACCGGGAATCGTGGGAAGCATGATGGCGAATTTGGCGTTGAAAATAATTACTGATCTTCCGGTGCCTGTCAATAAGCTGACATTGATTAATACCTTCAACTGGACTTTTCAGACAGTCGGTTTTTAGGCAGAAATTATGCTGACCGAAAGATCAATCAGATTAATGGTTAAAAGAGGAGAGTTGGCAGCCGTAGATTCTATATATCGATCTCAAAGCTAAGAGTTTCAAATCGGTATTGCTTGTAATTCTGATTTTACCTGTTTTTTACGCAAAGTTTGCTTTTGCTCTGCATATGCTCAGAAGGCAAAGAAAGGATCAGCAGGCTGATCTGATGAAGCGCAAGAATAATCCGTCTGCTTGATCAGTGGCTTTGCCGCACCGCTTTGCTCCCTTTACAAAATTTTTGCTTTGCTCCGAAGGAGCAATATCTGTGTAGAAGATTAACCGTTAAGGCCTGCAACCAGATTAATGGTAAGCGCGACCACAAAAGTGTTCATGAAGAAAGCGAGCAGCCCGTGGATCATCGTTATTTTTCTTAAATTCCTTGATGTAATGCTCACATCAGAAACCTGGAATGTACAACCCATACAGAACGAATAGTAAGCAAAATCCAGGTAGTCAGGATGATATATTTCGTTCTTGTCTTCTGTCGGAAACTGCAATCCGCCTATTTCCTCCTTTTTCCCCGACGTATCCTCATCATAATATTCCCGTGCATAATGAAAGATATACTGGGTCTGTACCATGATCCAGGACAGGATCATCGCGCCGAGAACAGCCGGCAGAAAATAGATTTCCTTCTGCACTCCCTTATCTTTGGAAGTAATAAGGAAAAAGATGGCAAACATGCTTGCTAAAGATGCGACTATAATGGTCGTAAAAACAAAAAATGCATTTCCGTCATCAGCTCTGGCTTTTTTACGGATGTCATCCACTTTCCTGTGGAGAATAACCTGCCAGTCCAGAAACAGAAAAACCACAGAAAATGCCAGCCAGCAGAATATGAGAATAATCAGCGGCTTAAGGTCCAGCCTAAAGATCAGAAGGAAAACCAGCACGGAAGCCAGAAGGCTGATGATCCCCCTTTTCAGAGGGCTTATCTTTAAAAAGAAGCTTTCCTTGGTCTTAATTTTTGTCATTCAGATTTTTATTTAAAAATAAAGAAAAATGTTTCTCATTGCATAGGCTGATCCGGATATTAAGATTTTTTTAATGGCATCATTGGATTTCCGGGATTATACGAATAAACCCCTTTAATTTCTTCAATCAAAGGGGCTTGTTATTTCTGTTATCTGGATCTGTTTTTACTGTCCCTGCGGCATGACCCCGCCGGTATCTTCTTTCTTCGTCTGGTTCAGGATATTCTGGTCTTCCTTGGCCAGTTTGTTCTTCGTCGGGATTTTATAGTTTACCGAAAGGCCGAAATTTCTCGTATCGTATTTATTCCTCATGTACACGGTTTCCCCATATGGCGGATTGGAACGTACCTGCATCACCTGTCCGTTAAAGATGTCATTCGCGAAAACAGAAACCGTAAGCCGGTTATCCATGAATTTCTTCGTTAACGTAAGGTCGAAGGAATTATTGAATGGTTTTTCTGCGGTAAAATAAAAATATCCTGCTTTAGGTGTCAGGTAGCTGTAATTGGCCGTTAGCTTGATGTCTTTCGGAAGAATGATCTGGGTCATGATGTTGAAGATCCAGAACCCCCTGTTATTCAGGTTGTCGATGTCATGCTTCTGGTAGCCGGCATACAGGTACATAAAGTTGATCTTATCCGGATTGAAATCAAACTTCATAATTTCGCTGAGCGGCTTGCTGAAAATCATGAACGGAACAGGAAGGCCGACGTTGAAGTTGTGAATCGTCATATTGGCGATGTTGATCTGCTCATTGTACAGGTTTTTGCCATCCTTTCTAATGATCTGGGCGACCTGGTTTTTAGCGGAGCTTACATTATACCCGATAAAAGCATAATCGAATGCGGAAATCTTCATTTCATAATTGTTGAAGATCGTCGGCTGAAGATTCGGGTTCCCGGTTACCTGGGTATTCGGTCCCTGGAAAGTTGTGTTATTCGGGTTCAGGGCAGAAATGCTCGGCAGGCTGATCTTTTTGTTGTAATTGGCGGTAATATGTACCTGTCTCATCAGGTTGTACTGCACGCTTGCATTGGGGAAGAACTTAAACTTGTTGAACGGGATCAAATCTTTCTGGACAATGGACGCTGTACTGTCAACCCTTCTGGTTACCCCGCTGATATCGTAGTTTTCCGCCCTTGTTCCCAGAATAAAGTCGAATTTCTTCAGCTTAGCCTGGAATTCCAGGTAAGTGGATGCGGTCTGCCGCTGATATTCCAGGTTGGTAATCCCAAAGCTTTCCGTATCGAAATTCTGCTTTTCATACAAACCTCCGGCACTTACTTTTCCACCGTCCATGATTTTGATCGGCTGGGAATAATCGATTTTGAAATTGGCCACCCTCATATCGGAATTGTTGCTCAGGACTCTTCCGGGTGCATTGGGAATCGGCTGTCCGTCTGAAAACTGACCGAGGCGGAAAATATTATCCTGGTCAAACTTGCTGTCAGATTTGGTATAACCAAACTGGAAATCAAGCTTCTGTGCCTTATCTGAAAAACGTTTCTGATAAGTCACTACCGCTTCCTGCCTCAGGTTATTGGTGTAGGCGGCATCCGATGTATTGAAGTTGAAGTCCCTGTAAACATATTCCTGAGGATTGGTGTTGGGAATAGCTTGTTTCTGTTCGCCTTCCCCATTACTTAAGGTATAATTGCTGTTCCTGTTGTGGTAAATATCGTAGTTTAATAAGAGCCTGTCCTGCCCAAGATCAAAAGTCAGCCCCGATTTGGCAAAATATCCGCGTCCGAAGCGGTCTGTATTGCTTAAAAGCAATCCATTCTGGTCGGTATTCAGCATGCTTTCACGGTAATTCTGCCCTACATTCAGCTGCCATCCGAACAGCTTGTTCCGGGCATTTAAGTTGAGTGAGTTGCTTGTCCTGCTCCTGAATTTATCATAATTCGTGAAGGAATAGTTTCCGGAATAGGTCGCTGTTAAATATTTATTCGCATTCTTATTCGTAATGATATTCATAATGGCACCACCGGAAGTCGCAGGGAATTCGGCTCCGGGCTGCGTGATTACCTCAATACGGTCTACGGAGTTGGCCGGCATGCCTTCCAGGAAAGAATTCAGCTCGTTGGACGTAATATTCAGGGGCCTTCCGTTGAGGTACACGTCCAGGACTTTTCCCTGGTACATCATCCCTGCAATGTCAGTGGATACCAATCCGGGAAGCTTTTTGATGCCTTCCAGGACATTCCCGTTATTCAGCTGCGGCTGTTCCGAAAAATCAAAAATCGTACGGTCTGCTTTCTGCTCAACGGCCTTTTTAGTTTTGGTAATCGTTACCCCTTCAATCTGCTTTTCTTTTACCTGGTTGCTGGTTTTTTCCTGAGCGGAAACCAAAACTGCTCCCAGAAATGCCAGAGTAATAATAATTTTTTTCATATCGCTTTCTACTGTCCTATTAGACACAGAAAAGCGGTTTTTGTTACAGTGATTTACTGAGCCCTTTCTTTTTCTTCAAATTTAATGTCCTTTTTCTGGATCTTCTTATTGCTTCCGAACGTATAGCTCACACTCAGGCGGAAGCTCCTCCCATCCCAGTAATTGTTCATATGGTGTACACGGTCTGTAAAATAAATATCTCCCCGGTACCGTTGGGCAAAGATGTTGGTAACGGTTGCATTGATCTGGAGCAGCTTATCCATCAGCGAAACTTTAAAACCTGATGAAAGATTGGAAAAGTTGTAAAGGTAATAGTTGACACTCCTGTGGGGGAGATCCTGTTCATAATTCAGGAAGAAGGCAATGGTTTTATTTTTATTCAGGGTAACGGTATTGTTGACAGAATAGCTTATTGAACCCCCTTTCTGAGTCTGAGCATTCACGCCGAACATATCAGAATCCTGATAGCTTGCATTGGCAGAAACAGAAGATTCCCAGCATCTGAAAAAGGTGTCGGTATATGAAACATTAAACCCCAGAGCATTGTTGTTGTAGTAATTAAGATACGTAGAGACCTGGGAAAGGCCGTCCTGAAACGATACTTGCCCGAATGCGTTCTTTACTCTGAGATAGTACATGCTGGTGGTCAGTTTGTTATTAAACGTATAGGTAAGTTCAAGATTATTAATGTACGAAGGCGTTAATAAAGGATTCCCGGAAGAGTAGGAGTAAGGGTTGGAATACCATCGGAAAGGATTCAGGTCACCCATTCCCGGACGGTTGATCCTCCTTGAATAAGACAGGCTGAAAATATTTTTATCTTTTTTATAGGAAACATACGCTGAGGGAAACCACTGCCCGTACCAGTACGAATTGCCGGAACCACTGGACGGGGTATAGCTGTCCGCTACCGTATACTCATACCGCAGGCCGGCTTTCGTTTCCCAGTGTGTACCGAAGTTTTTGGCATAGCTGAAATAGGCCGCATAGTTTTTTTCCTGATACTGAAAGAGGTTGGCTCTGGTTGCATCAGCAACATAACCGTTATCCGTTAAGTTGAAATATTTTAAATCCGAATTGTTTTTAAACTGATTGAATTTCGCTCCCGTTTCGATGGTCCCGAAAGAAAAAGGAAGTTCCAGGTCTGCCTGCACGGAAAATATCTTTGGAGCGACCAACGAAAGGGTCTTCACATCCTGGACCGTATTAGCGGAAAGCCTTTGTGTGGAAAAATTGACTTCCGTATCCGAATTGTTTTTATAGAAATTCCCTGTAAGGCTCAGCTTTTTTCCCAAAGAGTCAAGTTTAAGGTCATAATAGGCACTTACAGTATGGGTCGGTTCCTTTTCCCGGTGAAATGTATGCGTAAGCAGGTTTTCTTCTGTAAAGTTGGGACTGATATTCCTGGTGGTATTAACGATGTCCATTCCGGATTTCTGATGGGCATACATGTATTCAAAGCCCGCTTCAGAATTTTTAGTGATTTTGTAGGACATATTGATGCTGGGAGTCAGTTCGTTCCACATATCCCTTCTGATCGAGCTGCTGTAGTTCTGCGTAGTGCCGATAATATCATAGTTTTCGCTGGTCCGTTTAGCTGAATCATAATAGACCAGCTTCAGGCTGCTGCTGAACTTTTCGGTCTGATAGTTAACCGTTCCGGTGTTGCCGAATCCGGAGTAAGTCCTCTGAATGAGGTTTGAAGTCATGTTTCCACTAAAGCCTATGTTGGGATTCTTCTTAAGGATAATATTGATCAGGCCGCTGTTTCCCTGTGCTTCATACCTGGCTGGCGGAGTGGTAATCACTTCTATCCTGGCTATATTTTCAGAGCGGATGGATTTCAGGTAATTCATGAGGGCAGGACCGGAAAGATTCAGCATCCTGCCGTTGATCATTACATTCACACTGCTTTTTCCTGTGATAGAAATGGTGCCGAGGGACTCGTCAACCTTGATCATCGGGACGTTTGCTAATGTTTCCGTGCCGTCCATTCCCTGCGAAGCGATGGAAGCTTCCACATTGAAAATCATCCGGTCCGCTTTTCTTTCCAGCAGTTTTTTCTTCACCAGGATCTCAACCTGTTCTATATTCTTAATGCTGTCTTTCCGGGTTTGGGCAAAAATTGCGGATGAAACTAAAAGGGCAGTACATAACAATGTTTTCTTCATGTTTGATAACTTTACTGCAAATGTATTTTTAGTACATGTTGTCCGAAACAGCATTTAGATTTGGCCGTCAATTATCCCGATGAAAATATGTTCATCGGATAAAAAACTGCTTTCGTCGAAAATAGTATGTACCTGACATCCCGGATGGTTTATTTTTGTTGTATGAAAACCAATAAAATTATTTACTTACATATATTATTCTGGCTGAGCTACATTCCAGGGAAATTTTTGGTTGACTATTCCAGATTAAACTCAACAAAGGGAATGGTGCTTGAATTTACTTTTTTCCTGGCCAATTTTGTATGTTTTTATGTCAATTACTTTTTTATCACTCCCCGGCTTTATGATGCCCGGAAGCTGTATAAATTGGTAATCGCATTCTTTTTAAATGTCACCTGTTTTGTAATGGTCCGGTACTCAGCAGAAGAGATTCTATTGCCGGCTACTTTGGGATTCAGGAATTATATGGAAGGAACTGACTTTTGGTTTTATTTTTACGACAATATTTTTTACAGCAGCCTTGCCATTTTTATCAGCACAACCTTCTGGTTTTTTAAGTATTACATTAATGCTGAAGCAGAAAAGACCCAACTTGTTGAGGCCAGGAGGACAGCAGAGCTACAGGCCTTGAAAACCCAGATCAATCCGCATTTTATCTTTAATTCGCTGAATAACATCTATTCCCTGGTCTATCAGCAATCCGATAAAGCCTTGCCGGCCATTGAAGAGCTCAGTACCTTACTGAGATACAGTACCAAGGACCTGGAAAAAGACTGTATTCCCCTGGATAAAGAGATCGGATATATAGACAGCCTTACCGCACTGGAGAAACTCAGGCTCAAAAACCCGGAGTTGATGGTGATTGAAAAAGATATCCGTTACCCGCACCTCAATATTTCCCCGATGCTTCTGGTACCGTTTGTAGAAAATGCTTTCAAACATGGGGATTTCCGGAATAAGGGATTAGAGATGAGAATATCAGATAAAGACCAGATGCTGCACTTTTACCTTTTGAATTTCAAAAACGACCGGAAGAAAGATGTGGTTTCAGGTATCGGGATCGATAATGTAAAGAAGAGGCTTGAAATCCTGTATCCTAACAAGTATACGCTGGCCATTGATGAATCCGAAACGGAATTTATTGTAGATTTAACCATTGATTTAAGGGATGGAAAAAATTAAATGCATTATTGTAGATGACGAGCCTCTGGCCATCTCGCTGCTGGAGAGCTATGTGCGGAACGTTCATTTTCTTGAGCTTGTTTTTTCTGCAGAAAATCCAATAACAGCCTTGGAATACATTCAGAACCATCCGTCAGATCTTATTTTTCTGGACATCCAGATGCCTGAGCTTACCGGAATCAATTTTATGAAAATCCTTGGGGACAGAAAGAAATATATTTTAACAACAGCTTATTCCGAATATGCATTGGAAGGCTATGAGCACAACATTATCGATTATCTGCTGAAACCTGTCTCTTTCGAACGGTTTTATAAAAGTGCCGTGAAGGCCCAGCAAAGGCTGATGACCGTAGAGAGTAAAACGGGAACCCATTTTTTTGTTAAATGTTCCGGTCAGCAGCATAGAATTAATTTTGAAGACATCCTGTATGTGGAAAGCATCAAAGATTATGTGAATATCCGTACCGAAACACAGGAATACATTGTGCTGGACACCCTGAAATCCATGGAAATGCAGCTGCCGGAATCTTCTTTCACCCGCATCCATAAATCGTTTATCGTTAATCTGGAACGCATTAAAAGCATCGGGTCCAGAAATGTTACCCTTTTATCAGATCAGGAGATCCCGGTGGGTGAAAGCTACCGGGCCGGCTTTCTGCAGCGGCTGAAATAAAAAAAGCAACCTCAGATTGAAGTTGCTTTTCTATGATTAACCGATCTAACAATTAATTCTGTTTTTCCTGTCTTTTGATCAGGTTCAGGGCAGAACCTGCTTTGAACCATTCGATCTGCTGATCATTATAAGTATGATTGGCAATTACAGTATCTTTAGTTCCGTCCGCATGAACGAAATCTAATGTCAGTTGTTTACCCGGAGCAAACTGATCAAGATCAAGGAAGTTTACGGTATCGTCTTCCAGGATTTTATCATAATCTGCTTCGTTGGCAAAAGTAAGGCCTAACATTCCCTGCTTTTTAAGGTTGGTTTCGTGGATTCTGGCAAATGATTTCACCAATACCGCTTTCACCCCTAAATGTCTTGGCTCCATGGCAGCGTGCTCCCTTGAAGAACCTTCCCCGTAGTTCTGGTCTCCCACAACAATAGACGGGATGTGTGCTGCTTTATAAGCTCTCTGTACGGCAGGCACTTCACCATATTCACCGGTTAACTGGTTTTTAACATGGTTGGTTTCCATATTGTAAGCGTTAACGGCACCAATCAGCATGTTGTTGGAAATGTTATCCAGGTGACCTCTGTATTTCAGCCATGGACCTGCCATGGAAATGTGGTCTGTGGTACATTTTCCGAAAGCCTTGATCAGTACTTTGGCACCTTCGATATTTTTACCGTCCCAAGCCGGGAATTCTTCCAGCAGCTGAAGCCTGTCTGAAGTAGGGCTTACATTAACCACTACCTGAGATCCGTCTTCAGAAGGAGCCTGGTATCCGTTGTCCTCTACGGCAAACCCTCTTGAAGGTAGTTCAGAACCGTTAGGCTCATTCAGTCTTACCTGTTCTCCGGATTCCGTTGTTAACGTATCGGTAATCGGGTTGAAATCCAGTCTTCCTGAAATCGCTACTGCAGCTACCATTTCCGGTGAAGCTACAAAAGCGTGGGTATTTGGGTTACCATCTGCTCTTTTCGCAAAGTTTCTGTTGAAAGAGTGGATGATGGAGTTTTTCTCTCCTTTTTCGGCACCTTCCCTGTCCCACTGGCCGATACAAGGTCCGCAGGCATTGGTAAAGATCCGTGCATTTTCAAATTTTCTGAAAGAGTCCAGGAATCCGTCTCTTTCAGCGGTATATTTTACTTGTTCAGAACCAGGGTTGATTCCCAGGATCGCTTTAGGTTTTACGCCTTTCGCTACTGCATCTTCAACGATGGAAGCTGCTCTGGACAAGTCTTCGTAAGATGAGTTGGTACAAGACCCGATCAGTGCCCATTCTACTTCAATAGGCCATCCGTTAGCTTCCGCTTTTGCTCTGAATTCAGAAACAGGGGTTGCCAGATCCGGAGTAAAAGGTCCGTTCAGGTGAGGAGTCAGTTCAGAAAGGTTGATTTCGATTAACTGATCAAAATACTGCTCAGGGTTAGCATATACTTCAGCATCACCGGTTAAGTGCTCGGCAATCTGGTCTGCAGCATCCACCACATCCTGTCTTCCTGTAGCGGCAAGATATCTTCTCATGGAATCATCATACCCGAAAGTGGACGTAGTAGCCCCTACTTCAGCACCCATATTACAGATCGTCCCTTTTCCGGTTGCAGAAAGGGATTCCGCCCCTTCACCGAAATATTCCACGATGCATCCGGTTCCTCCTTTTACGGTAAGGATTCCGGCTACTTTAAGGATAACGTCTTTTGCAGAAGTCCATCCGTTCATTTTACCGGTTAATTTTACCCCGATCAGTTTAGGCATTTTAAGTTCCCATGCCATTCCTGCCATTACATCTACAGCATCTGCACCTCCTACACCAATGGCAACCATTCCCAGACCGCCTGCATTTACCGTGTGGGAGTCAGTACCGATCATCATTCCTCCAGGGAAAGCATAGTTCTCAAGCACCACCTGGTGAATGATCCCTGCACCCGGCTTCCAGAAGCCAATTCCGTATTTATCACAAACAGAACTTAGGAAGTTGAACACTTCGGAATTCTTATTGATCCCTTCCTGTAAATCTTTATCAGCACCTACTTTAGCCTGGATAAGGTGGTCTGCGTGAGCCGTTGACGGCACAGCCACTTTGGTTTTCCCGGCCTGCATAAACTGGAGAAGAGCCATTTGTGCAGTTGCATCCTGCATAGCTACCCTGTCCGGCGCAAAATCCACATACGAGTTCCCTCTTTCATAAGCCTGTGTAGCATTACCCTCCCAAAGGTGAGCATATAATATTTTTTCTGATAGTGTAAGAGGTTTTCCCACTGCCTGTCTTGCCGCAGCAATCCTTTCAGGGTAACGCTCGTACACTTTCTTGATCATATCAATATCAAATGTCATATCTCAAACGTTTTAAAATTATCAAACAATTAAAATTGTCTTCAAAATTACGAAATTTTACTATTTTATAAGAACGAAATTATTTAGATTCTTTATAAATAGGAATTTTATAGATTCTATTTTTGGTTGTACTTTTGCATGAAAATGCTGAATATGAAAAATGCAGTTAATATCTTTTGTCTTATGATCTCCTGTTTTGTTTTCTCCCAGGGCAAACAGATTAAAAAAAATCCGGTTAGCAAAACTTTAAAAGCATCCGTTAAAAAAGCGCCGGCTGCGCCTGCTGTGGATCTTCCGGTAGTCAACAGCGATCTTCCGGTACTGATCCCGAAGAAAAAAGACGGGAAATTCGGGTATGTGAATCAGAACGGGAAATTCATCATTGCCCCGGAATATCATATTGCCGTGTTCTTCTATGAAGACTGTAACCTGCTGAATTCTCCCAATGAGAAGGTAAGGAAGTTCGGCACCAATGAATATGCTACCGTAGAAAAAGATATGATTTCCTACAGAATCAACCAGTCCGGAAAAAGGGTATACCAGTTCAAAGATTCGGATATTGCCAAGTGCAAGCCTGTGGAATACAATCAGCAGCTGTACCAGGCCTATGTGCTGAACGGATTTTACGGGATCATTGATAAGCAAAAGTTTGCCAACGCGGCAGATTACCGGGATTACCAGATCTATCCTCAGTACCAGTACCTTTTTATCCTGGAAGGTGATGATGTTGCAAACCCAATGATTATTGCCTCCTACAATGATAAATTCGGGGTAATCGATGTCCATAATAAGGTAATCATCCCATTTGAATATGACGATATCAAACGCAATTTCAGCTGGAAACTCGGGCATATGTTTGAAGTGTCCAAAGACAGCAAAAATTATTATTATGTAGATTCCAACAATAAAACGTACTGATAAGCATAGTTTATGGTCCGATCTCATCAGATATGGCAAACCCGTAACAGATTCAGCAGCCCTTTCCACAAATTTTTCGTACTTTCGCAGTCTGAAATAAAGGGGTGCTGTAAAAGGCTGAGATGATACCCAATGAACCTGGAACGGATAATGCTGTTTAGGGAAATTAAATAAGCAATAGGTAATAAGGAATGAATCGTAAAATATTCCTGATTACCGTTACTCATTACTCATCATAATTTACCCCTTTTATTCATTAAATGTTAAAATTTATAGAATGAAAGGATTTATTTTTTTAGGGCTTACCGCAAGTGCCATGGGCTTTGCGCAGACCCAGAACAGGGACACCCTGAAAACCGGGGAAATAGAAGCCGTTAATTTTACCAAGAGACTTCCTGTAGCTAAAGAAATTATCAATGTCCAGAGAGACCTGGACAGCCGGAACCTGGGACAGGACCTGCCGTTTCTGTTAAAAAATCAGACTTCGGTGATTTCAACGTCCGATGCCGGAAACGGAGTGGGTTACACAGGATTCAGGATCCGGGGTGTTTCCGGGACGGGAATCAACGTGATGATGAACGGCGTACCGTACAATGATTCCGAAAGCCAGGGTACTTTCTTCGTTAATGTGCCGGACCTGACCAGCTCTGCGTCCCAGATTGTGATCCAGCGGGGAGTAGGAACTTCCAATAACGGGGCCGCAGCATTCGGTGCAAGCATCAATGTGATTTCCAAGGATCCGGAAGAAAAATTTTACGTAGAAACGGATGACAGCTACGGTTCATTCAATACCTATAAATATTCTGCGGAAGCCGGTTCCGGAAAATTCTGGAAAAACAGGCTTTCCGTTATGGGGCGGTATACCAATATCCATTCGGATGGGTATATAGACCGTGCTTCTTCAGACCTGCATTCCTATAATTTCACCGCGCTCTTTGAGGAGGGCAAAACCAGGATAAGGCTGATGGCTTTCGGAGGAAAGGAGAAGACCTACCAGGCGTGGAACGGGATCGACAGGAAAACATGGGAAACCAATCCGAGATTCAACTATTCAGGTGCGATCTACGATGCCGACTGGAAAAATATTACCGGGTTTTACGATAATGAAACGGATAATTACAGGCAGAGCCATTACCAGTTGCTCTGGCAGCAGAAGTTCAATGACCGGTGGAACCTGGAAACAACCCTGCATTATACCAAAGGCAAGGGCTATTATGAGAATTACAAACAGGGAGATCCTTTTGCACGGTACAACTTGCCGGATTTCATGAATAACGGCCAGGTTGAGCAATACTCCGATTTTATCCGTAAGAAATGGCTGAACAATGATTTCTACGGAATCGTTTCTACCTTGTACGGGAAGTTTGATAACCTGGACCTGAATTTCGGAGTCGTGGGAAACCAATATTATGGGAGGCATTTCGGAAATGTGACCGGAGTATTTTATCCTCAGATCAGTGAGCATGAATACTACAGGAACCGTTCGGTTAAAAATGAGGTAGCCGGATTTGCCAAAGCGCTGTACCACGTAGACGATTTTGAATTCTTCGGAGACCTGCAGCTGAGGAATGTCGATTACAATACCCGGATCCTGCAGGCAGGAGACGGTGAAGGAGCAGACCTGAATAAAAGCTGGCTGTTCTTTAACCCGAAAATGGGGATCAATTACCGCATCGGCAATGGAAAAGTCTTTGTTTCCTATGCCCATGCCCACCGCGAGCCGAACAGGGATGACCTGATGGCCAACAATAATGTCCTGGCAGAAAAGCTCCATGATTATGAAGCCGGTTTTGAAAAGCAGATCGGGATATTTTCTCTTACGGCCAATCTTTACTATATGTATTATGTCAATCAGCTGGTGCTCAATGGCGAACTGAATAATGTCGGGGCATTCATCAGGACCAATTCCGGTAAAAGCTACAGGAGGGGAATAGAGGTGGGGACACTCGCTAAGCTCTCTAAACAATGGGAGGTTTCAGGGAATATCAGTGCCAGCCAGAACAGGAACCTGGATTTTAAGATGGAAGAGGGAGCCGCAATAAAGGACCTCGGAAATACCCGGATTTCATTTTCTCCGGATCTTATTGCCAATCTTAATGTGAAATTCGACCCGAATGAACACTTCCGCCTGGCCTTGATCAACCAGTATGTCGGAAGGCAGTACCTGGATAATACCGGAAATGAAGATCTCCGCCTGAATGATTATTTCCTCATGGATTTCAATGCGCAGTACCAGTTTAAAATCAAAAATAACGATGTAGCCCTGAAACTTCTGGTCAACAATATCTTTAACCGTAAATATGTGAATAACGGTGCCGTATGGGACGGACAGCCGTATTATTTTTCACAGGCAGGGACCAATTTTATGTTCGGGATCAGCTGGAAAATTCAGTAAAAGCTGTTCAAGGAAAATTTTTTAAAACCAAATCTGTTTCAAATAGTACCTTAGGTACACCATAAAGGCTGCTATTGCAGTCTTTTTTCATGGCAATAAATCATCCGAAAAGTCATGAAAAAGTTATAAATTTGCTGCCAAATGAATATATCTGCTTACATTTTAGAATATCTGAAACAATTTGGTTCTGTTACAGTTCCGGGTTTTGGCGTTTTTTCACTCGGAAAATCAAAAGCCATCATCAACTCGGAAAACGGGAGCATCCTTCCGCCGGCAAGCCAGATTGCATTCGTCTTTAATGATGAGGTGAAGTCTGATGACCTTTCCGTTTTTATAAGCGCTCAGGAACAGCGGTCTCCCCAGGCTGCGGCTACCGATCTGAAAATACAGACGGATTTCTGGAAAAAAAAGCTTCAGGCGGAACATCAATTGGAAATCCAGCACCTTGGAACGGCTTTCCTGGACAATGGGACGGTAAGCTTCAAAGGAAACCGACTGGCGGCAGACCATCCGGATTTTTACGGACTGGAAGAAATTATCCTCTCGGACATCCACACTGCGCCAGAGAAAAAAGCACTGCCGGCAAACCCTGAAAAAGATTACAGGCTTAAGAAATCCATCCTTTGGATCTTTTTGCTGATTATTCCTGTTCTGGGGCTTATCTATCTGGCCTATGCCCAGAGCGATCTTCTGTTCGGCAAGAAATCATTCAATGAGGTTTCTGTACAGACCAAAACCCACAGGATTGTGGAAGATACCATAAAAATACAGGTGCATGCACCGCAGGTCGCAGATTCGCTGAAAAAAGATTCGCTGAAAAAGGATTCAGCAATACTGCCTGCTGCAAAAAATCTTAATACCAAGACAAAAACCACTAAGGCTACATGGCAAAAATAAAAAAAGCGTCAGATTCCCTGACGATTATGACCAATATCGTTCTTCCGAACGAAACCAACTCTTTAAGAAACCTGTTCGGCGGCGAGCTCCTGGCTAAAATGGACCGTTGCGCATCTATTTCTGCAGCCAGGCACTGTGAAAGAAGGGTAGTAACGGCTTCCGTAAACCACGTTTCCTTTAACCATCCGATTCCTGAAGGCGGGGTTGTCGTGCTGGAATCCAAAGTATCCCGGGCATTTTCCACTTCCATGGAAGTATATGTGGATGTATGGCTGGATGATCCGATCAACCAGAAAAAAGTGCACACAAATGAAGGAATTTATACTTTTGTGGCCGTAGACGAATTCAACCGTCCGATCCCGATCCCGGAAATGATCCCGGAAACTGAAGAAGAAAAGCTGAGGTATGCCGCTGCTTTCCGCAGGAAAGAACTTTCCCTCATCCTTTCCGGAAGAATGAAGCCGCTGGAATCAGTAGAGCTGAAGAAACTGTTTCAGGAGCCTCAGGAACCTGCCGGAGATAAAAAATAAATTCAGGCATAACATGCTCTCATCATGAAGGGATAAAGGTATGTAAGTGGGATTTAACTACAGATGCCGTTGTTTCTTCATGGTGAAAGACACAATAAATTCTTTCATCCTGATAAGAATTCCTTTCTCCTTATCACCCAAAATTCCATGCATGAAAATTCTTTTGTTAGATAAAAACCATCCGCTGATTACTGTTCAGCTTTCAGAAAAAAACTTTTTACTGGAAGAGGATTTCACGTCTTCTTACGAAGAAGTTGGCCGGAAAATAGATCAGTATGACGGGATCATCATCCGGAGCAGGATTCCTCTTGACAAAAGCTTATTGGAAAAAGCATACAACCTTAAATTCATTGCCAGGGTAGGAGCCGGGATGGAAAATATTGATGTTGAAGCAGCTGCGGAACTGGGGATTCAGTTAATTAATTCCCCTGAAGGCAACCGGGATTCTGTAGCGGAACACGTTGTAGGAATGCTGCTGATCCTAATGAACCGCCTGTTCATTGCCTCCCAGGAAGTGAAAAGGGGCATCTGGCTCCGTGAGGAAAACAGGGGAGACGAGCTCCTGGGTAAAACGGTGGGGCTCATCGGCTATGGCCATATGGGGAAAGCTACCGCGAAAAGGCTTTCCGGATTCGGATGCAGCGTGATTTTCCATGACATCCTTCCCGGGCTTTCCGATGAGTTTGCCACACAAGTCAGCATGGAAGAACTTCAGGCGTCTGCGGATATCCTCAGTCTGCACATTCCTCTGACGGACCAGACCAGGTACCTGGTAAATGAAGCGTTTATTGCAGGTATGCGGAAAGACTTTTATTTCGTCAATACCGCACGAGGGAAAAATGTAGATACTCAAAGCCTTGTCAGGGCATTACAGTCAGGAAAAGTGAAAGGAGCCTGCCTCGATGTGCTGGAATATGAAAAGTCATCTTTTGAGAACCTGGAGGAAAATAATCAGGACCTTACGTATCTGCTGGGATCCGATAAGGTGATTGTTACCCCTCATATCGCAGGCTGGACCCATCAGAGCAAGGAAAAACTGGCACAGGTGATCGTTGATAAAATTTTGGCGGTGTTTTATTAAGCGAATCTCTGATATATCTTAATCTATCATTGAGGTTTATCGGATGGTATTATCCCAATTGCTGCTTATTGAAGTGATCTGATGTGAACATGAAATAAACGGTATCCCCTGTATTTCACAAGAATTTTGCTGGAGATCTTTATTTGAAAATTTAAATGCAGACCGTAATTTTTTAACTTCAATTGCTCTAAAGCTAAAAAAAGCCACATGAAAAATCCATGTGGCGTTATATGTCTACTTTTCAGTATTAAAGATACTGTTCTTAATTTTTGATGAGTTTATGCATACTTTCATATCCGTCATCTGTTGATACTTTTACAAAATAAGTACCTGCTGGAAGTTCATGCACTGTCACTTGGTTGGTTTTTGCAATTCTGAGTACTGTTTTTCCTGAACTATCTAAAATTTCCAGCTGTTTAACAGAATAGTCAGATTTTACAAATATCTTTTCAGAGGCAGGGTTGGGAGATATAGTGATTTTTGTTTTTCCTGAACTGATGTCTTTTACCTGTAAGAACAGTTCTTGGCAATTAGGGGAGTAATTGTCTCCAAGAAACGTCCAGCCTTTATTGTTGATTAGCTGGTTACGATATGCCAGACCAGCATTTCGGTAATTTCTACCGACAGCGCCCACCTGACGGCCAAACGGAGAATTAGGGTTTTGTGCCCAACCTTTTAAAGTGGCGCCATAATTACTACAGTCTAAACCGCTGTAGCCAAAAATTTCTGTCAGATCGACAATCGGAGAAAGTGTCCAGTTACCTAAATTTTTGTTAAAGTTGTTATTAGACCAAAACATACGAGACATATCGGTCACATTTGAAACATCCCAGGCTGAAATGTCCTGATTGAAGCTCGGATAAGAAAACATCTGAGACATATTGTTAACATTGGAAGTGTTCCAGCTATTTAACGGTTGGTTAAAGGACTGAGATGCTTCGAACATCAGCGACATATTCTGAACCTTTGAAACATTCCAATTGTTAATATTCTTATTAATGATTTTGAATTCTTAAGAAGCAAACTTCTAAAGTATCTGCCGATGTATCTCAAAATATTTTAAACTTTAAATCTGAAAAAAGTTTAGATAATACAAAAGATGTAAGAATCTGTTTAGTTATCTGATTATGCTGCTTTCTTAATATTAAAAAGTGATTGAAGAATAAATTATTTATGTTAAATAATTCATAATATCCTGCTCAGATTTAAATTTATTTCGAGTTTTCATTAAATTGCCGCTCATTTTTTAGCCGTATGAAGAGTTTTAATTTTGTGTTTGTTCTCGCTGTTTCTTTGTTTCTTTCCTCCTGTAAAAAGAATGCAGAATCTAAAGAAACCGTCACCCAAAGCACAACCAATCTCCCGAATTACGGTACCGTAGATTTACAGAAGATATTTACCCCTGCCGATGACCGGTTGCCCAATAAACCTGCCATTGTCCGGTATGTTGACCAGTACTATAAAAAAGTCTGGGAACGCGGAAACCTGAGCGGAGGCCTTCTGGTGGCAAAAGGCGATGATATCCTGTACGAAAATTACCGGGGATTCGGAAGGGAAGGGCAACAGATGCCGATCGGGAGAGATACCCCGATGCATGTGGCATCCGTCTCCAAAACCATGACGGCTATGGCCATGATGAAACTGATAGAAGCAGGTAAGATCAGCCTTTCTGATCACCTTACCCGGTTTTTCCCTGGTTTTCCCTATCCTGATGTTACGGTAAAAAGCCTGCTGAGCCAGCGAAGCGGACTGCCGAAATACGAATATTTCATCACGAAGATTCAGCCCGCCCCGCAGGAGCTTTCAAAAACCTTCATTACCAACCAGGACATCCTGAATATGATCATTAAGTACAAGCCTGAACTGGCACGCGAAACTGAGACCGGTTTTATGTACTGCAACACCAACTTTGCCCTACTGGCCCTATTGATTGAAAAGATTACCAAAACACCTTTTCCGCAGGCGATGAAAGAAATGGTTTTCACGCCGCTGAAAATGAACCATACCTATATTTTTCAGGAAAAAGACATTCCGGTAGCAGCACAGTCTTTTTATTACGGAGGGAACAGGTTGTATCCGCTGGACCGGCTGGACCTGATCTACGGCGACAAAAATGTGTATACCACACCAAGGGACCTGCTGAATTTTTCAAAAGCAATGTTCTCCAAGAATTTCCTGAAGCCTGAACTGATGGAAATGGTTTTCACACCGTATAGCAATGAAAAAGCGGGTATGAATAATTACGGCCTGGGTTTCAGGATGAAAATCTATGACAACGGTGAAAAGCTTACCTACCATAACGGATGGTGGCACGGGACCAATTCCGTGTTTGCCCACCTGCTGAAATCCAAGGTGACCATTGTGGCTATCGGCAACTGTTATTCCAACAAAGTCTATTCGGCGCTGGCTTTATCCGGGCTGTTTGAGAACTTCCCGCCGCAGCAGGAGAAGCTTCACAGTGTGATGGATGACAACAGGGATACTTTAAACGGGCAACGGGAGTTTTCTGGAGAATAATGTTTATTTTTGCCCAAACCTATTCATGAAAAGATTTTTTTTATTATTCCTCATCACGGTACTCGTACATTCCTGCGCAAGGGTAGGATCTCCCGTGGGAGGAAAAAAAGATACGCTCGCGCCTAAGTTCCTGGGATCGAATATTGATACGACCAGGATCAATGTATCACGCGATATCAAAGAACTACGCCTGGATTTCGATGAGTATGTAACCCTGAAAGATGTCAGTAAAAACCTGATCATCTCTCCTCCGATCAAAAATATCAAGCGCATCCTGCCTTCCAATATTGCCAATAAATTTGTCCTGATCCAGTGGACCGATACTTTACAGGCGAATACCACCTACAATTTTAATTTCGGGAATTCCATTGTAGACAATAATGAATCCAATGTTCTTCCTTACTTTAATTTTGCATTCTCCACCGGCGATAAGCTGGATGACCTGTACATCAGCGGGGAAGTTAAAGATGCACTGGCTGCGAAAAAGCAGGCCAATGCCACTGAGAATAAACTGGTTGTAGGCCTGTACAAAGTTCAGGACACCATGAATTACAAGCAGAAGCCCTATTACATTACCAAAGTAGATAATGACGGATATTACGAACTGAATTACCTGTCACCGGGAAAATACAGGGTGATTGCATTTGATGACGAAAACGGGAATTCAGTCTATGATCCCGGAAAAGAAAGGGTAGGTTTCCTGAAAGAACCTGTTACGGTTGAAAAATCCATTTCCGGACTTAACCTGAAAGTATACCCATCCAAAAAGCCTTTGAAATACGGTGAAATGAAGGAAGTGCCGGGAGGAATCCTGATGACCTTTGAAGGAGCCCCGGAAAATGTAAAAGTACTTTCCCTCAACGACAAGCTGCAGGACATCAAAGTGACGCACCGTCCAAAATCCGATTCGGTCAGGATCTGGTTTGATGCTGTAAAAAACAATGTCGGGCAGACGACCAATGAAAACCTGAAATTCAGTTATGATGCGGATAAAAAGCAGGACACTGTTTCCGTATTTTACCGGTATAATGCCAAGAGTGCCATGACGCTGGACAGTGATAATGGCGGCGCCCTGATCCCTCCGAAGGCTGATTTTAAAATGGCATCCAATTACATTATAGATAAGATTGAACCTGAAAAATGGACGCTGAGGGTAGCTGGTGACAGTCTTAGCCAGCAGCAGTTTACTGCGGTTATTTCGCAGACCAATCCATATCAGATCATGGTAAAGTCGGATTTTGTGATCGGTAAAAAATACCAGCTTACCGTACCTAAGGAAACGGTTTCTTCATTTTATGCCAGGAATCCTCAGTCTAAACGTTTCGATTTTGAAATCGATAAAGCGGATAATTACGGAAGCCTGACGCTCACATTGCAGAATGCCCCGGCTTCCAGCTACTGGATCCAGCTGCTGGACGCTTCAGATAAGGTGGTTTACCAGAAGTACACCAAAGGAGACCAGGTCCGGTTTGATATTCTCAAGCCGTCAGAATATATTGTCCGGATCCTTGCCGATAACAATGGAAACGGATATTGGGATGAAGCCGATTTCCAGAACCAGGTCTTTGCCGAGGACGCTTATACCTATTATAAAACCGTGGTGATCAGGCCGCTTTGGGATACTAATGAAACCTGGGATCTGAATGATACCAGAAGCCTGGAAAACCCGAAAGGAACTTCTGCTACCGGGTCAGAGACTGCCGCACCGGGAAGCCCAAATCCTGCCACAACCCCTTCAATGCCGGTACAAAGCAATAAGGAAATGAAAACAACAACGGAACTTCTGAAACCCGTACGATAATGAAAACGGCAAAAAAAGTACTGTTCTGGTCCCTCATCGTATTCGTGGTCATCCAGTTCATACCGGTTAACCGGATCAATCCGCCGGTGAAAAAGGCTGAGAATTTTGTTGAGGTAAAAAAGACACCGGACAAGATCAGAGTTCTGCTCAAAAATGCCTGTTACGACTGCCATTCCAATGAAACCGTATATCCTAAGTATGCCTTTATAGCACCCATTTCATGGTCTGTAAAAAGCCATATTGATGAAGGAAGGGAACACCTGAACTTTTCAGTATGGGAAACGTATAATAAGGACCTGAAAAAAAACATGCTCAGCCATTCCATACAGACCCTGCAAAACAGGACGATGCCGATGCCCGGCTACATAGTGTACCATCCGGAAGCCAATCTTTCAGAGGCGGAAAGGACATTGCTGGAGCAGTATTTTGAAAATATGCTTGCAACAGAATCGTATTAGGCAGCTGACGTATAGATGCAGGTTTTACAAGATTAAAATCTGCGCACAGTAAATTGGTTATTTTGCAAATTGCTAAAGAATTTCTTCTGGGAATCAAAAGCGAGATCTTCCGGCCTGAGCTGATGCGCCGGAATCCATATGCCTTCTGAAATTTCCGACAGTTCAATGTTTTCTTCAAACTTTTCCTGGATCTCATATTCATAAAAAAGATCGATGGTATTGTAATCAATGCCTTTATAATGGTATACATTGGGCAGGCTGGTGACATACCTTAGTCTGGAGGGATCAATGTCAATATTCAGTTCTTCAGAAAGTTCCCTTTTACAGGTTTCCTCAGCACTTTCATGGGCGTCTACAAATCCTCCGGCAAGATCCAGCAAGCCTTTTGCAGGCTCCCGGTTCCTTCTGGTAAGATAAACCTCATCTCCATACCGGATGACTACCGCCACAGCTCCTGCGACATTATGATAAAGCGTAAAGCTGCACTCTATGCAGCTCCACTTTTTTTCACCGTCCCATTTCAGGGTTGCATGTCCGCATTCGGGACAGTAGGATAGTTCCTTCATTCCAGTACATTGGTGTTTCTGGGATGATAAGTAAGGATAACATCCCGTAATTCTTCTGTTTTAAGGCGTGTATAAATTTCTGTCGTCGTAATGCTGGAATGACCCAGCATTTCCTGTATATACCGTAGGTCTGCGCCGTTCTGCAACAGGTGGGTAGCAAAAGAATGCCGGAACGTATGCGGTGAAATTTTCTTGCTCACACCCGCTTTATCCGTCAGTTCCTTAATGATGAGAAAAACGATGACCCTGGACATGGAGGTGCCCCTGCTGTTCAGAAACAGCGTGTCCTCGTGTTTTTTATTCACCTTATTCTTGCCGCGGACTTCAAGGATATACGTTTTCAGGAGTTCTCCTGTGTAATCCGCTAAAGGCACAAAACGGGTTTTGTTCCCCTTTCCGTTGATTTTGATGTAATTTTCCTTGAAATTGATATTGGATATCTTAAGGTCAATAAGTTCTGAAACGCGCAGTCCGCACCCGTACAGCACCTCAACGATGCAATGGTTTCTCCTGCCCAGATCCGTATTCATCTCAATGGCGCTGATGATTTTATTGATATCCGGAAGCGTCAGCGTATCCGGGAGGTATAAGCCCAGCTTAGGGCCTTCCAGAAGGGCGGCCGGATTATCTTCGCGGAATTCGTCCTCATGCAGGAATTTGAAGAAAGCTTTGATGGAAGAAATCCATCTGGCCTGCGACCTTTCGCTGAATTTCTGTTTGGAAAGCTTGAAAATATATTCCTGAAGGTGTTCATAGGTAATGGTGGCCGGAGGTATATTCTCCAGGTCTTCCTCTGCGTACTCTTTTAGTTTTCTGATGTCGCGTATGTAAGCGTCGAGAGTGTTTTCTGAGAAATTCCTCTCAAAACGAAGAAAAATTTCAAAATCCTTAATTTTTTCATCCCAAGTCATTGTGTGTTATTTTTTTAGTTCAAAATCCGATATTTGTTCTATTTCAATTCCATGGCTTTTTAAAAATGATATTCCGTCATCATCGGAATATTCATTGATATAAACCAATCTGGTAATACCAGCCTGCAGGATCAGCTTACTGCATTCTTTGCACGGCGAGAGGGTAAGGTATAAAGTGGCGCCTTTGGCAGACTGGGTTGAGGCAGCCAGTTTCAGTATGGCATTGGCTTCTGCATGCAGGACATACCATTGTGTTTTTCCCTCTGCATCTTCACAGCAGTTTTCAAATCCCGAAGGGGTTCCGTTATACCCGTCTGAAATAATCATACGGTCTTTTACAATCAGTGCACCTACCTGTTTTCTTTTACAGTAGGACAATTTTGCCCATTCCTGGGCCATTTTCAGATAAGCTTTATCAAACTTATTCATACAGCGGCATCATTTTTCCGAAATACATTAATCTTATGGTCGTCGTTTAGAAATTGTGCTTTCTCTTTTCCATGAAAGCGGAAACCCCTTCTTTCTTATCGTCAAGTTCAAAAAGTTCCCCGAAATATTTGATTTCGGTTTCAAACCCCTGGTCTGTATCTGAGAGATTGACGGCATGTATTGCTCTGGCAATCGCCATAGGGGAATTGCGTGCAATAGTCTGGGCGAGCTCTTTGGTTTTAGCGAGTAATTCTTCGATAGGGAATACTTCATTGACCAGCCCTATTTCTTTGGCTTTCTGGGCAGGGATCATTTTTGCAGAAAAGATCATTTCATTAGCCATGCCTTTCCCTACCAGTTTAGGCAGCCTCTGCGTACCGCCGTATCCCGGGATCAGCCCCAGGGTAACTTCCGGAAGGCCCAGCCTGGCGTTTTCTGAGGCATAACGGATGTGGCAGGCCATAGCCAGCTCAAGGCCGCCACCCAGGGCAAAGCCATTAACCGCAGCTATTACAGGGCGTTTCATGTTCTCAATGGTATTGAAAAGGATATGCTGTCCGTTTCTTGCCAGCTCTTCCGCTTTTTCCTGTCCGAAATCACTGAACTCTTTAATATCAGCACCGGCAACAAAGGACTTTTCCCCGCTCCCGGTAATGATTACGGCTCTGCAGGCTGCATTTTGGTCGAGGTCTTTCAGTGCAGAACTTAGCTCCTGAATGGTTTTGGCATTCAGTGCATTAAGGCTTTCAGGCCTGTTGATGGTAATTACCGATACCGGTCCTTCATTCTCAAGTAGAATATTCTCGTAGTTCATCTTGGTTATAATTACGGTTGCAAATTAGAGATTTTTTACATAAAAAAAGGAAAAAATGTAGGCTTTTTTCCTTTTTGATTGAATTATTTGATGCATACTTATTTCATATGATTCATCATATTGGCATCAATATTAACATTGAGCTTTGATGCCACTTTCATGCCGAGTTCAATATTAGCCCTGAAAAAGTGGCATAACTGACGGCTGATAATGTCATTACGTTTAGGTCCGGATATGCCTTTCATGCTCTCTACAATATTATGTACAAGATGTTCACGGTCTTCCGAATTCATCGCTTTGGTATACAATAGCCCGGGCTGGGTGTAGTGGTCGTCATCATTTTCATTCCTGTTATAGGAAGCAACGTGCGTACTGTCCAGCTCATACTCAAAGCTTTTGTAAGCAGGATCCGGCTGGATATCATCAAAGCTGTTCGGATGATAGTTCGGCTTGTCACCATATTCTGAAGAATCTGCCATGAAGCCGTCACGCTGGTAATTATGTACTGCAAAAGGGCATCGGTTCACTTCCAGCTGGTGGGCATTGACGCCTACGCGGTAACGGTGTGCATCCGGATAGGAGAACAGCCTTCCCTGGAGCATCTTATCCGGTGAAAAGCTGATGCCGTTGATCAGATTGCTTGGGGAGAATATAGACTGCTCAACGTGAGCAAAATAATTGGCCGGTATTTCATTCAGCTCCATTTCACCGACTTCAATTAACGGGAAGTCGTCCTGGAACCAGACTTTGGTGATATCAAAAGGATTCCATCTGAATTCCCTGGCCTGTTCTTCGGTCATTACCTGGATGTACATGGTCCACTTCGGGAATTCACCGTTTTCAATCGCATTGCACAGGTCTTCCTGAGCGAAATCCGGATTTTCACCGGCCATTCTTATTGCTTCTTCGTTGGTGAAGTTTTTAATACCCTGTTTGGTTTTGAAATGGAATTTTACCCATGTCCGCTCATTGGCAGCATTGATCATAGAGAACGTATGGGATCCGAAACCGTGCATATGCCGGAATCCGTACGGCGTACCGCGGTCGGACATCAGGATCAGTACCTGGTGCAGCGACTCCGGGCTCAGGCTCCAGAAATCCCACATCATGGTCGCACTTTTCAGGTTGGTTTTAGGAACCCTTTTCTGGGTGTGGATGAAATCCGGGAACTTCTTGGCATCTTTGATGAAAAATACAGGGGTATTATTTCCTACCAGGTCCCAGTTTCCGTCTTCCGTATAAAATTTAAGCGCAAAACCTCTCGGATCCCTTGCCGTATCCGCGCTTCCTTTTTCACCTCCTACGGTAGAAAAACGGGCAAACATCCTGCATGAATTACCTACCTGGGAAAATAATTTCGCTTTCGTATATTTTGAAATATCGTGGGTTACAGTAAAGGTACCGTAAGCGCCGCTTCCTTTGGCATGGACGATTCTCTCAGGAATTCTCTCTCTTACGAAATGCGCAAGGTTTTCCTGAAGAATGAAATCCTGAAGCAATACCGGACCTCTGGGACCGGCGGTCTGAGAGTCCTGGTGCTCGAAATAAGGAGCCCCATTGCTTAATGTTAACTTTTTAGAATCCATATACTTATGATTTGTATGATTGTTATCCCCCGTACACTGCAAAATGCACAGCATACAATTTATCAAATTTAGCTGAATTTTTAATTTCTTATGGCAAAAACATCATATCTTTGTCATAGATAATATTAATCAGATGAACATTCAGCAATTGGAATATCTTATCGCAGTGGATAAGTATAAACATTTTGGTAAAGCTGCTCAGGCCTGTTTTATTACCCAGCCTACATTGAGTGCCATGATACAGAAGTTTGAGGATGAACTGGATGTGAAGGTTTTCGACAGGACTACGCATCCCATCCGTACAACGGATGTAGGTCTTCAGATCATCGATCAGGCCAAGGTAATTATAGAGGCTGTCAATGAACTGAAAAATAAAGCCAACCTGCTGAACAATATTCTGGGAGGAACCATCAACATCGGGATCATTCCCACCGTTTCTTCTTTTATCCTGCCAACGGAAATTTTCAAATTCCTCAAGGATAACCCGAAGATCCAGATGAACGTTAAGGAGATGACTACCGATAATATTATCCGGGCCCTGAAATCAGGAGAGCTGGACGCCGGTATTATTTCCACGCCATATGATACGGCTGATGAATTCTATCAGGATTTCCTGTTCAATGAGGAACTGATGATCTACAGTTCGGATACCGAAGCCAACAAGAAAAATGCCTACATTATTCCGGAGGAACTGAATGTGGAAAAAGTGTGGCTGCTGGAAGAAGGGAACTGCCTGAGAAACCAATTTGAAAACATCTGCCATCTTAAGGAAAATACGCTGAAGCCTAAAAACCTGGATTTCCTGGCTTCCAATATCCAGACCCTGGTACATATGGTGGATAAGGTAGGAGGAATCAGTATCCTGCCGGAGCTTGCCCTAAGCCAGCTTTCGGAAGAGCAGGGAAAAAATGTGTTCCGTTTCAAGAAGCCTTTCCCATACAGAGAAATCAGCATCATCTATTATAAGCCTACATTCAAGCAGAAGATTATCGATGAGCTGTCCCATTCCATCAGGACTTCGCTGGAGAAAAAACTGAACTATACTGCAAATCCGAAAGATTACGTAAGCATCAAGCCGCAGTAGGCTTTTCAGACCAGAACGATTACTGATCAAAACTGACAAAAAGATAATAAACGCGCAAAAATTTGAGTATTAAAAAAATAGTACTTAAATTTGCGCACGTTTACGAGGAAATTTGACCTGATTGCAACCTCTATAAAAAAAAGCTAAAACAGTATTCTCTTTTCAGCTTTCCGGGCCATGTATTCAGTTTTTTCCTCCCTACTTAATCTTAAAAACATAGAATAATATGTCTTATTTATTTACATCTGAATCCGTTTCAGAAGGACATCCGGATAAAATTGCCGATCAGATCTCCGATGCATTAATCGACCATTTTTTAGCTTACGATAAAAACTCAAAAGTAGCCTGTGAAACACTGGTAACTACCGGACAGGTCGTATTGGCAGGAGAGGTGAAGTCTGAGGCGTATCTTGATGTTCAGAGTATTGCGAGAGAGGTGATCAACGGTATCGGATATACTAAAGGCGAATACATGTTCAACGGGGATTCCTGCGGGGTGATCTCAGCGATCCATGAGCAGTCGCCGGATATCAACCAGGGAGTTGACAGAGCGGTAAATGATGAGTCTTTTGAAGCAAAAGCCAACGCTCAGGGTGCCGGTGACCAGGGAATGATGTTCGGATATGCCACCAACGAGACGTCCAACTATATGCCTCTTGCGCTTGACCTTGCCCATACAATCCTGAAAGAGCTTTCTGCAATCAGAAGAGAAGGAAAGGAAATCGCTTATTTACGCCCGGATGCCAAAAGCCAGGTAACCATAGAATATTCTGATGATCACAGGCCCATCAGGATCGATTCGATTGTGGTATCCACACAGCATGATGATTTCGGAGCTGAAGAGGAGATGCTGAATACAATCCGTGAAGACATCAAAAATATCCTGATCCCGAGAGTGGTGGCGCAACAGTCTGAAGAGATCAAAGCCCTGTTCAACGATCAGATCAAATACCATATCAATCCTACCGGTAAATTTGTTATCGGAGGTCCTCACGGGGATACCGGCCTTACCGGAAGGAAAATCATCGTGGATACTTACGGAGGAAAAGGTGCACACGGAGGTGGAGCATTTTCAGGAAAAGACCCTTCAAAAGTAGACCGTAGTGCTGCTTATGCTACAAGGCATATTGCCAAGAACCTGGTAGCTGCCGGGGTAGCTGATGAAGTCCTGGTGCAGGTTTCTTATGCCATTGGTGTTGCTGAGCCTTGCGGACTGTATATCAATACGTATGGAACTTCAAAGGTAGACCTTCATGACGGTGAAATTGCCGGAAAGGTGTCAGAGATTTTTGATCTTCGTCCGTATGCGATTGAGCAGAACCTGAAACTGAGAAATCCTATTTATCAGGAAACAGCTTCTTACGGCCATATGGGTAAGGAATATTACAAAGGTGACAAGACCTTCAATAAAGGCCATAAAAATGAGATTACCCTGAAAGACCTGGAGTTCTTTACGTGGGAAAAACTGGACAAAGTAGAGGAAATTAAAGCTGCTTTCGGCATTTAATCCTCCTTTACACATAAATTAGGCTGCTTTATCTGTCATAGATAAGGCAGTTTTTTTTATTTTTACATTAAATAATAGTAAGATGATGAATTTCAGGGCGGCACTGGCCGTACTCTCGATATTTTTTTTCAGCATTGCTGCCCAAGCGCAGTATACGGTGCATAAGATGATCCAGGTGGGTTATGCTTACCAGAACCAGAGTTTCGGGGAAGTAGGTGGAAGGCTGCTTTTCCTGAAAAATGATGATGTGATTTACAGGTTGGGAGGTTCTGCCCTAATGGGATCCACCCGTGGCGAATTTGCCATCATGCCTAAGCTTCAGGCGGATGTGCTCCTGAATTTCGAAAGGAATGTGGATTTCTACCACTCCTATTATTTCCTGGCCGGTGCCGAAGGGACCAACAAATACATCGCCCCTAAGATCGGGGTGAGCCTTTTCGGGATCCTGGATCTTACCGGGGGCTATGCTTTCCCCATCGGAGATGCCCTTCTGAACGGAAAACAGATGAAAGGACTGAATATTAATTTCACACTAAATATCCCTACCACATTTATTCATGATATGTTTAAATAGGATTTTTTAAATTTTTCTCGCAAATATTTTAGAAAAGGTTAACAGTTATTAAATTTTTATTATATTTACAACAATAAAAATGATACTGCCTATTGATTCTACTTTACTCTGAAAAACTGTTTTGTAATTACAGCTGATGCCGGATGATATATCTGGAATAAAGCCTGTCTGCAAATATATTTATTGAGAAGAGTTATGAAATCAAAATCGGATAGCCTATTAATATCCCTTTACCAGAACGGTGATGAAGAAGCATTATCTACGCTGATCCATCGCCATCAGAAAGAACTGTTTACATTCATTTTTTACAAAATTAATGATGAAGACCTGGCAAATGATATCTTTCAGGATACGTTCATGAAAATTATCCTTATGCTTAAAGAAGGCCGGTATAACGAAGAAGGTAAATTTATCCTCTGGGCCAAAAGAATTGCCTACAACCTTATCATAGACCATTTCAGATCCAAAGCCAAAAATGTAAAAGTATCCGAAACAACGTTTGAAACGGATGAATACTCCATTTTTGACATGATCAGGGAGCCTTCTGAAAATATTGAAGACCAGCTGGTTACCAACCAGATCCAGGAGGACCTCCTGAAAATGCTTCAGTTTCTTCCGCAGAACCAGCAGGAAGTGATCAAGCTGAGGTTTTTTGACGGGCTGAGCTTTAAGGAAATCGCCGAACATACGGATATGAGCATCAATACGACTCTCGGAAGAGTGCGTTATGCGCTGATCAACCTGAGAAAAATCATGGATGAAAAGAATATTGTATTAACCAGATAATAAATCCCCGACTTCGACGTTTTTAAGGAAAACCTCTCGCTTATGAGAAAAGATGACTCCTTAAAAGTGAAAACTTTGAAACCAAAGAAACAAACTATTGAATTTCTGCTCAGCTACTCCAAAAGCCTGGAAGTAGTAAAAGTCAGGGAAAAGAATTATCCGATTTCCAAAAATTAAATTGACTAATTTTGTGCTGTATGAATATTCAGCACATTTTTTTTGATCTCGACAATACACTCTGGGATCACCGCAAAAACGCTTACCTCACCATCAAAGACCTTTTTGAAAAAGAAGAGATCGGCCTGAACTACCAGATTGACTTCGAAGAATTCCATGCCGTATACCACCGCGTCAATGAAAAACTCTGGGAAGATATCCGGGACGGGATCATTGATAAGGAATACCTGAGGAAACACCGCTTCTACGATACTTTCAGCCATTTCAATATACAGGACGAACAGCTTTCTATGTATTTTGAGGAGCATTTTCTGGACAGGATACTGAATTACAATGAACTGGTGGAAGGCGCTGCCCCTATTTTAGAATACCTGAAAGGCAAAGGCTATACCTTACACATCATATCCAACGGATTTAAAGAAGTTACCGAACGGAAATGCCTGCTCTCAGGAATTGCACCTTATTTCCAGACCATCACAAGCGCCGATACCGTTGGCGTGAGAAAGCCAAGACCTGAAATTTTTGAGTATTCACTGAATCTTGCCCAGGCAGCACCTGAGGAGAGCATCCTGATCGGGGATGACTGGATTGCAGACATTGTAGGTGCCAGGAACTACGGTATGGGTGCGATTTTCTTTGATGTTTTCAATGAAAACCCGCAGGAGGAAGGACTGAAGGTGATCGGACATCTTTTGCAGATCAGGGAATTTTTATAATGCGGTTCATTGGCAAAGCATTATTTTTTATCAATTTTTCCTATTCCTAAATCTTTCCCAAATTGATCCTGAAATTTGCTTCATAATAATAATTTAAAAAATATAAAATTATGGAAAAGAAGCAAAGTATTACCGTAATGTTAGGACTGATCCTGACTTTAATGACCGGCTGCGTGTACGGACAAGACAGAGTGATTAACCAGAACCAGCTGCCTAAGACAGCCAAGAATTTCCTGTTTGCCAACTTTAGGGGCGTTCCCATCGCTTCAGCTATTGAAGACCGGGAAATCTACGGCGTTGACGAATATAAGGTAAGGTTAGGAAACGGGATGAAGATTGAATTCGACAGCAAAGGAAACTGGAAGGAAGTGGACGGTGAACACCAGAAAGTTCCCAATGGTTTCGTTCCTGCTTCCATCAGGAACTATGTGGCCAAAAACTTCCCCAATACTTATATAACAAAGATCAAGAAGGAACGCTGGAAATATAAGACCGATTTATCCAACGGCCTGGATGTAGAGTTTGACCGCAATGGGAATTTCAGTAAAATTGATGACTGATAAGGTTTTACATCATTACCCATAGTATCGTATATAAATAACCTTCAGAAACGAAGGTTATTTATATATTTGAGAATAAATACCACACCGGACACAGAATGAAAATATTGATTATTGAAGACGAACCTGAATTAAGGGCTGTCATACAGCATTTCCTTGAACGCGAATTATTCCTAGTGGAATATGCAGAAGACTACCGGTCGGGCATGGATAAAATCATTTCCTATGAGTATGACTGCATTCTGCTGGACATCATGCTGCCGGACGGAAGCGGAATGGACCTGCTGAAGGAACTTAAAAAGCTGGATAAGAAAGATCCCGTCATTATTTTATCAGCTAAGGATTCGGTTGATGATAAAGTGAACGGTCTTGAAATAGGAGCAGACGATTACCTTGCCAAGCCGTTCCATCTGGCAGAACTTCTGGCCAGGATAAAATCGGTCATCAGAAGGAAGAACCAGGATGGTGAGAGCAGGCTTCAATACAGTAATATCTCCGTATATCCCGACAGCAGGAAAGTCACGATAGGCGATAAGGAACTTGCTCTGAACAGGAAAGAATATGATGTGCTGTATTATTTTATGAGCAATCCTGAAAAAACTCTCCAGAAGACCATGCTGGCAGAGGCCATCTGGGGGGATTATATTGACCAGGCAGACAGCTTTGATTTTATTTACTCCCAGATAAAGAACCTCCGCAAAAAGCTGAAGGACAACGGAGCCAGGGCAGATTTTCAGGCCGTATACGGTATCGGTTATAAATTAATTTCATGAAGCTGTCTTTAAAATACTATACCCTGAAGTACATCGTGGTCGCCCTGCTGCTGATTATTGCGGTCTGGGCCGCGCTGTTTTATGCCTTTATCCTGGATGAGGTATACGATAATGTGGACGATGGCCTGAAGAACAGGAAAATCCAACTGATCAAAGCGGTCTATAAAGATAAAGAGCTGCTCAATAATGTGGATTTTGAATTTAATGAATTTAAAATCGTTCCTGTTTCAGAGGAGGAATGCAACAACAGGAATAAGTTCTACAACAGGACGTATTATATGGAGTATGACGATGATGATGAACCCTACCGCGTGTTGGAAACCTGCTTTACCGATCAGTTCGGTGGACACCGGAAGCTGGTGATCAGGACTTCAACGGTAGAGGAGGATGATCTGATTTATGATTTGAGTGTAGCTCTTGTGGTGCTCTATTTTTTCCTGGTGCTGAGCATCCTTTTTGTGAACGGTTTTCTCCTGAACAAAGCCTGGAAACCATTCTACGCCATTCTGGAAAAACTGAGGAACTATCAGTTCGGAGAAAAAACAGATGACCGGAAGCAGACATATTCAATCAGGGAATTTGAGCAGCTCGATGAGGAAATCGATGAGATGATCCGCAGGAACGAACAGGTATTTGACCAGCAGAAGAAATTTATAGAAAACGCTTCCCATGAGTTGCAGACACCGTTGGCCATCATGATCAATAAAATCGATCTTTCGGTACAGGACGGGAAGATTGATGAACACCATATGCATCTCCTGATGGACATCAAAGCAAACCTTACGAGGATGGCAGGCCTCAATAAATCACTGCTGATGCTGTCCAAGATTGATAACAATCAGTTCAGTACGACAGAGAAAGTAGACTTTAACGGCCTCATCAAAGAGATGATCGCGGATTACCGGGACTTTACCGATCATAGGGGAATCAGTATTGAAACAGTTGAACGCGGGAATTTCAGTGCATCATTCAATTCCGATCTTGCCCACATCCTGATTTCCAACCTGCTTAAGAATGCCATTAAATATAATATTCCTGATGGGATCATTAAAGTGATTATTGAAAATGACAGGATCATGATCATGAATACCGGGCAAAAATATCCCCTGGACGAGGATCAGATCTTCAGCAGGTTCTATAAGCAGGGCTCAGACCATACTTCAACAGGACTGGGATTATCGATCGTCCATTCCATCATCAGGCAGTATCCCGGGCTCAGCATTGCGTATTGCTTTGAGAATGAAATGCACCAGTTGACTATTTCAAAAAAATAAGCCTTCCGGAAAGAAAGGCTTATTAATATTGTACGTTTAAACGCCTAAGCTTGCTCTCACGCGCTTCATCGTTTCTATAGCAATAACCCTTGTTTTTGCGGCTCCTTCCTGAAGCTTGCTTTCAAGCTGGTCCAGGTTGTTCATATAATAAGAGAAAAGTTCCCTTTCTTTTTCAAACCGGGTCAGGATCAGGTCAAGAAGTTCTTTTTTAGCATGGCCGTACCCGAAGTTCCCTGCCAGGTATTTTGCCCTGAGTTCTTCCGTCTGTTCCGGAGTGGCAATCAGCTGGTAGATCGCAAATATTTTATCGGTTTCAGGATCTTTAGGTTCTTCCAGAGTCTTGGAATCAGTTTCAATGCTCATCACCTGTTTTTTCAGTTCCTTTTCCGGAAGGAAAATATTGATGATATTCCCTCTGGATTTCGACATTTTATTGCCATCAGTCCCAGGAACGTATTTGGTGTCTTCCTGAAGTTCAGACTGTGGAAGGATAAATGTCTCACCCATCTGGTTATTGAACCTGGACGCTACGTCTCTTGCATACTCCAGGTGCTGGAGCTGGTCTTTTCCTACAGGAACAATTTCCGCGTCATACAGTAAAATGTCCGCGGCCATCAGGAGCGGGTAGGTAAACAACCCTGCATTGACATCCTGTAAACGGTCTGCCTTATCTTTGAATGAATGGGCTAAAGTCAATCTCTGATAGGGAAAAAAACACGATAATTGCCAAGAAAGTTCACAGGTTTCAGGGATATCACTCTGCCTGTAGAAAAATGTTTTTTCCGTATCCAGCCCACAAGCAAGCCAAGCCGCAGCAATCTCGTAGGTATTCTGTTTCAGTTCTTTCGCATCCTTGATCTGTGTAAGAGAATGAAGATTTGCGATGAATAAAAATGATTCGTTTCCTTCCTGCTTGGATAGCTCTATGGCAGGAATAATCGCACCTAAAAGATTCCCAAGGTGCGGGGTTCCGGTGGCTTGAATGCCGGTAAGAATTCTTGACATTGTTTTATGATTAAAATTAATGAACTGCAAATGTAATTATTTCTCCCGCGCATTTCAAAGATGCACAGGAATATTTGGCGGCTCAGCACTCAGGGAATGATGATTTTTTCACCCCCGAACTTCGGTTCTACCCCAAAAAGCAGGTCCCAGTATACTTTGGCTTTGGCCAGGTATTCCCTCATATGCGTTTTAAAGCCTGCGGTTTTGCTCACGTCATTGGCATTATATCCAAAAGCTTCAATACCGTTTTTCCTCCCGAGGAAAACTGCCCGCTCATTATGGAACTTCTGCGAAATGATGATGATTTTTTTCTGCCCGAAAATATCCCTGGCCCGTACAACGGAATCCAAGGTCCTGAATCCTGCAAAATCCGCATAAATATGGTCTTCGGGAATGCCGTATTTCATCAGGGTGAGCTGCATGTCTTCAGGCTCGTTATAGTCTTTCCTGCTGTTATCACCGCTGACGATAATGTATTTGATTTTGCCGCTTTTGTATAAGTCAATGGCCGCCTGGATCCGGTTATAAAAATAAGTATTCGGGAGCCCATTATCCAGGTTTTTGCTGGTCCCCAGCAGCAGGGCTGTCTTGGTTTCGGGAAGATCGGAGATGGTATACGAAATATAAGGATCACTGTTTTCCTTAATGCTGTAGTTTGCCCAGCCGATAAAAACAATTCCTGCAACAAAGAGCAGCAGGAAAAGGATAAGAATATTTTTAATGAATTTTTTCATTATTCTCCATTTTAAAATTCAAGTCCGTTCGGGAATGCTTTTTTCCTGAAGGCCAGCAGCAGGACGGCGCCTACCGTAATGGCCGAATCGGCAACATTAAAAATGTATTTGAAGAACTCAATATGCTTTCCGCCGATCAGAGGCCAGCTTTCCGGAACGATCCAGTCTACCAGAGGGAAGTGGAGCATATCTACCACGCAGCCCCTCATAAATGTGGAGTATCCGTGGCCTACAGGGACAAGTTTGGAAATTCCGCCATATCCGATCCATCGGTCAATGCTGGCATCGTAAACCGTTCCGCTGTCAAAGATAAGACCATAAAACATCCCATCAATAAGGTTTCCGATGGCTCCGGCAAAAATCATGGCCATAGGAATCAGCAGGTAATTGGATTCCCCTTTCTGGATCCATTTTTTAAACAGGTAAATCATTCCCCCGATCAGGAAGATGCGTACCATCACCAGGAAATACTTGCCGATGACCCCGCCGAAATGAAGCCCGTAAGCCATGCCTGGATTTTCTACAAAGGTCAGCTTAAACCCGGGGAAAACCGGAATGCTGTCATCCAGGTTAAAATGCGTTTTTACGTAAATTTTTGAAGCCTGATCAATCAGTAGGATAAGGAAAGTGACCCATACAATCTTTTTCATTACAGTCCTTTAGGTTTTGATGGTTTTCCTATTTTCTCATTTTTCTGGTCAACGATTTTTTTAATCGTTTTCTGGTTGTGGTGTGTATTCTTGGTGTGGAATTTCTCGAATTTGATATTCATGTCTTTCAACACGCTTTTCAGCGCATTCAGTTCCATGGCATTTTTGGTGTGGACAATTATGGATTCCATTATACTATGAGTTTTACTTTTTAGACAGTTCATCAAGGCGTTTCCTGTCTTTGGTAGACAGGTCGTTGATGCCGTTCCTGCCCATTTTACTTAACAGCCGGTCTATTTCTTTTTCCCGCTCCCGCTTTTCCGAATTGAACTGATCGTCAATCGTATAGTTTTTCCGGCGGTCCGGGAAAAATCTGTCCTTTATCCAGGTGCGGTTACAGAACGCCAACACGGCAGCAATAATAAGAATTAAAATTAACAATTCCGTCATGGTGGAAATTAAAAATTAGGTTTACATCGTATTTTGTTACAATACGATATAAACCTAAATGTATGATGATCAGTGAATCGTTACTTCTGCATGTTTTTAGCTTCGATGCTCAGGGTCGCATGAGGCACGGCAAGAAGCCTTTCTTTCGGGATCAGTTTGCCGGTAACCCTGCATACGCCGTATGTTTTGTTCTCAATACGGATGAGTGCATTTTTAAGGTCACGCACAAATTTTTCCTGTCTCCCTGCCAGAATTGAATTTTGCTCTTTGCTCAGTGTTTCAGCCCCTTCTTCAAATGCTTTGAAGGTTGGGGAAGTATCGTCGGTACCATTATTCTGGTCATTGATAAAGCTTTCACGGATCAGTTGCAAATCTCTTTCTGCTTTTTCTATTTTTTCACGGATAATGGCTTTGAATTCCTGTAAATCGGAATCGCTGTATCTGATTCTCTCGTCTGTCATGTTGTTCTTCTCTTTTTTAATAAATTTATGAAATGGAATTTGAAATACAATAACTAAATGTTAATTTTTCTGAATATTTATCTTAAAACTCACCTCATCAATTTCAATTTCATTAAAATTTTGCAGGGAAGGTGCCGTTTTTATTTCGTCGGACAGAACTTCGGAAGAAATATATTCTTTGTTCTTCATGATGTCATTCAGGAAAGGCGTATCCTCTTCCACTGAAATGATGATCCGGTCTGTCAGTTCGAAATCTTTGTCCTTCCTCAGGTTTTGAATCCTGTTGATGAACTCTCTCGCAATCCCTTCAGATTTTAACTCGTCAGTCAACTTCAAATCTAGTGCCACAGTTGTTTTGCCGTCAGAAGTAACGGTCCATCCCGGGATATCTTTAGTGGAAATTTCCACATCATCCAGTGTGATTTCATATCCCTGAACGTCAATTGACCCCTGTTTTTCCAGCTCTGCAATCTGCTCTGCCGTAAATCCGGCAATGGCTCCGCCTACGGTCTTCATATCCTTGCCCAGTTTAGGGCCCAGGGCTTTGAAGTTCGGCTTGATCTGCTTGATAATCAGGTGAGAGGCTTCTTCCGCATTGATCAGCTGAAGTTCCTTTACGTTTACCTCCTGCTTGATCAGGTCGGCAACTGCCAGGATTTGCGCTTCTGCTCTGGCATCGAGTACAGGGATCAGCACTTTCTGCAATGGCTGACGTACTTTTACATTCTCTTTTTTTCTTAAAGAGAATACCATGCTGGTAATATTCTGCGCCAGGTGGGTCTTCTCAACCAGGTCGTTATCGATCAGGCTTTCATCTGCCACAGGGAAATCCGTAAGGTGTACCGATTCGCATTGCTCTTTTCCGGTAACGGCATTGAGGTCCTGGTACAGCTGGTCCATAAAGAACGGGGCAATAGGCGCCGATAATTTGGCGATCACCTCAAGACAGGTATATAAGGTCTGGTAAGCGGAGATTTTATCTTCTGAATATTCCCCTTTCCAGAAACGCCTTCTGCATAAACGTACGTACCAGTTGCTCAGGTTGTCATTCACAAAAGTGCTGATCGCTCTGGCAACCCGTGTCGGTTCATAGTCTTCATAGAATGCCTTAACCTCTTTAATTAAAAGATTCAGTTCAGAAAGGATCCAGCGGTCGATTTCCGGTCGGTTTTCCACGTCTTTTTCAGCATAGGTAAATCCGTCAACATTGGCATACAGAGCCAGGAAAGAGTAGGTGTTGTATAATGTCCCGAAGAACTTCCTCCTCACTTCGTCTATCCCTTCGATGTCAAATTTCAGGTTCTCCCAAGGGTTTGCATTGGAGATCATGTACCAGCGCGTGGCATCAGGTCCGTATACGGCAAGCGTTTCAAACGGATCCACGGCATTTCCAAGACGTTTGGACATTTTCTGTCCGTTTTTGTCCAGGACAAGCCCGTTGCTCATCACATTTTTATAGGCAACGGAATCAAATACGGCTGTTCCGATGGCATGCAGTGTATAGAACCATCCACGGGTCTGGTCTACTCCCTCAGCGATGAAATCTGCAGGGAATGCTTTATGGGTGTCGATTAATTCTTTATTCTCAAAAGGGTAGTGCAGCTGTGCATACGGCATGGACCCGGAATCAAACCATACGTCGATCAGGTCGCTTTCACGCTTCATCGCTTTTCCGGAATCCGAAACAAGCACCACTTTATCCACAACATTTTTATGCAGGTCTACCAGAGCATAGTTCTGCTCAGACATATTCCCGATCACAAAGCCCTGGAAAGGGTTCTCTGCCATCAGTCCTGCCGCTACGGATTTTTCAATTTCGTTGTACAGTTCTTCTACGGAGCCTATGATCTTTTCTTCTTTCAGGTCATCGGTCCTCCAGATCGGCAACGGAATTCCCCAGTATCTTGAACGGGATAAATTCCAGTCGTTTACATTTTCAAGCCAGTTGGCAAAACGGCCTTCACCGGTCGCTTTCGGCTTCCAGTTGATTTCCTTGTTCAGGTTGACCAGCCTTTCTTTTACGGCAGTCATTTTTACGAACCATGAATCCAGCGGGTAATACAATACCGGCTTATCGGTTCTCCAGCAGTGCGGGTAGCTGTGGACATATTTTTCCACTTTGAAGGCTTTGTTTTCGGTCTTTAACAAGATCGCCAGCTCAACATCCCAGGATTTCTCCGGAGCTGTACCTTCGTCGTAATATTCGTTTTTAATATATTTCCCTGCAAACAGTTCAGGTACATGTTCCCCTTTGATGAATTTCCCCTGTAAATCTACCAACGGTACCAGGTTGTCATTTTCGTCCTTCACCAGCATCGGCGGGATTTCAGGCTGGGCCATTTTAGCCACACGCGCATCATCGGCACCGAAGGTCGGAGCAGTATGTACGATCCCGGTACCGTCTTCTGTGGTTACGAAATCGCCTAAAATTACTCTGAAGGCATTTTCAGGATGGTCATTCGGGGTAAACCAAGGCACTAATTGTTCATATCTTGTATCTACCAGTTTTTCTCCGGTAAATTCTTTCAGGATTTTAAAAGGGATGATTTTGCTTTCTGCGGTATAGCTGGCAAAATCTTCCTCTGTCCCTTCCGCATATTTCTTACCGAAAACTTTAGGCAGAAGAACGCTGGCCAAAACAACCGTTACCGGTTCGAACGTATACTGATTAAAGGTTTGTACCAGTACATATTCAATATCTCTTCCTACGGTAAGGGCTGTGTTGGATGGGAGCGTCCATGGCGTAGTCGTCCAGGCTAGGATGCTTACATCGCCTTCCACATCACGGAAAAGCTTTGAAGATTCCTTTTTCACTTTGAACTGTGCTACTACCGTCGTATCCGAAACATCCCGGTAAGTTCCCGGCTGGTTCAGCTCATGGGAAGAAAGCCCTGTTCCTGCTTTCGGGGAATACGGCTGGATGGTATATCCTTTATACAGCAATTCTTTATCATATAGCTGTTTCAACAGCCACCATACCGTTTCCATGTATTTGGATTTGTAGGTGATGTACGGATCATCCAGGTCTACCCAATACCCGATTTTTTCGGTCAGGTTATTCCAAACGTCCGTATAGCGCATCACCGCTTCACGGCAGGCTTTGTTATAATCTTCAATTGAAATCTTTTTGCCAATATCTTCTTTAGTGATTCCTAATTCTTTTTCCACACCCAGCTCTACCGGCAGTCCGTGCGTATCCCAACCCGCTTTACGGAACACCTGCTTTCCGTTTTGGGTCTGGTAACGACAGAAAATATCCTTTAAAGCCCTGGCCATTACGTGGTGAATTCCGGGCATCCCGTTTGCTGAAGGCGGACCTTCATAAAAAACAAACTCAGGCTGTCCTTCACGGATCTCAACGCTCTTACTGAAGGTTTTATTCTGTTTCCAGAACTCCGCTACATTGTCGGCTATATCAATAAGGTTGAGGTTTTTGTATTCTTTAAACTGGCTCATTGTATGATCTCAATATCGATGATTAATTAAGTTGGCAAATTTACTAAATTTTGCCGGTTTATAAGACATGTTTTCTGCGGATCTGCCGATTAAAAAGTTCTGTTTCAGAAATATAAACGGGAAATGAGGGGAAAAGTGAATGGTGAGCTGTGGATAAGTGAATGGGGTGTGCCGTTTTACCGTATAATCAGGATATTTTGGATGCATTAATGATGCGTTTTGCTTACAGCCTGAATTGGATACAGCAACCCGAGAGTGGCTGTTTATTATTGAAAATTGCTGAATGGAACTTATTTAGTATAGATGTGTAGCTAATCGTTAATTCTGATTAGGATCCCAAACACCATATGACGCTGGTTTCCAGGTACCATCCTCATATCCCTTAATGTAATAATCTACATCCATAGCGGTGCCAAACGGAATTACAATACCGGTGTCATTTTTTACTAGAAATGGGCCATTACCTGCCAGCCGATGTTTCTTGTAATCTTTAGCTCCATAAAAATAGATTCTTCCATAAGATTTATCAATTATAATATCTTTGGGAATAATTACTTCTACGGTTATATTTTCAGATATCATTTTTACATATCTTTCCGCGATTTTATCTAATTCTTCTTTGTTTAATACCATTATTATTCAAATTGAGAAATGAAAATTGAATCTATAAAATTTACAATTCAAAAAAATCAGCTATTTCTATATATCTGTGAGGACCTTGTACATATAATAAGTCTAAGGTTTCAGCATCTATATAAACATAGAACGATTTGCCATAAATATCATCTAATAAACTTACTACTATAACATCTTTTATAGAATTATCTCTTAACGTATCTTTTTCCTTATAAAATGAATTAATTACAGATATTGTAGGTCTACTTTCATAAGCTCTTTAACTTTTTCAAAGGCTTTATCTTTATCTATCATAATTATTACTCTCTGTTTAAAATATTTCTGATTTACATTGATCAAAGAGAGATATTACTGTTAATATCCTTTTTTTATTATATTAACTTTTTTTGAAGAAATCATCTATTTCCATATAACGCGTTGGACCTGTTCTTACATAAAGCATTTTTAAGGTTTCTGGATCTGTTATTATAGAAGTCCGTAAATCTAGCAAAGGTTCTGTGAAGGAAGTTACAAATACATTTTTAATAGTACCATCCCTTAGTTGGCTATTTTCAGAATAGTGCGAGATAATACTTGTTATTCTATAATCAATTTCATCTAATTTTGATTTTATGATTGATGTTATCTTATTTTGTTTTTCTTCAATTGTCATGATTTATTTATTTAATTGTGATTTTATCTATGTCTATAAAGTTTTTACCGTGATTTTCTTTGTTAAATTCTTTGATATCATCAATAAAATATTTGAAATAGTTTACACTGTCTTCAATTTCAATTTCAGTCCATCTTCCTTTACCATATACTTTCAACCACCTCTCTTGTTCTTCCAAAACTTTATCAAGCACATATTTTTCTTTTATGAATGTACTAATTAATTCATCTCTTTTAGGAATGGCAGGCAGATTTCCTACTGATAGTATTTCTCTGGGATGTCCTCTTGTATATGCTTTCTTTCCCCTTCTTAAAAAGTCTTCAAAATGCATACATTCATGAAACATTTCTAAATCACTTACATCTCCCTTCCTTATCCAAATAGTTGGAGGTATCCTATCTGCTTGGAAAGCAGCTCCTGTATTATTTGCTTTAAAACGTTTAAATATTTCCTCCGATTCTCTATAATCTCTAACGTCTCCACCAAGTCTACGGATAATCTGTATCCATTCTTGTAATTCCAGTTCTGTTAATCTAATAGCATTAAGATTTTTCCCGAAATTTTCTAAACGGACAATTTCATCTAAATACTTTTCAAGTTGCTTTTCATTATTTATCTTTTTGTAAAGTCGGTCTATAAAATTACGGGTTGCTGCTTCGGTAGCATAAAAAAACATTTTTCCTCTGTAAAGCAAACCTATCTCTTTCGCAGCATTCCCCACAAAAAGTACATTCAGCTTCTCAAAATCAGAAGAATGCTCGGTAATCTTTTTAATGCCGTCTTTTAAAAGAACCCTTAATCCGTTTTTAGAATAATTCTTTAACGGAAACGAATATAATGCATTTTTAATTAATTTTTGCAGGCTTTCCTGTTGACGCGGATACCGGGAAGTATACAATACTTCTACGGTGACATCCAGTGCTTTTTCTGCCTTAGGAAGCATGCTCGCCATTGCACCTGTTGTACCCTGGACCATGTAAATATCATCCCATAATTCTAAAAGCTTTTTTCCTCTGGTGGTCATTTTAAGCTCATCTCTGAGGCGGGTCTCTATATAAAAATCTGAAAGGGCCACTCCGATATCTGCATAAGCCGCATATAAAGGCAATCCTGAAACTCCGGATTCAATGGTCGCAAGACTGGCTGAGATCACCATGAGATCCGCGACAACGCGAAGACATCTTAATGCATCCTCTGCGGCTTTCTTTTGCGCAATGTGATACAAGAATAATGCAGGAACTTCAGTATCGGTTTCAAGGGTTTGAACGGTACCCGTCCGAAGCTTCATCTTTTCATACACCTTCAGGTGCAGCATATCCAGTGGTCTGAATTCTCCGTTTTCAATTTGATTTTCAGCTTCAATTTCCTTTGTTTTCAGATTAAATACTTTGACAGTATTAATCAAGGTTACGATATTGTTAGGATCTCCTTCCATAAAATATCCTGTCAGCTCACAATGCCTTTCTATCGTATCAGAATCCCTGCTCACACCTAATGCGAAAAGAGAACCTCTGTCCAGAGGCTGATGAGCATCATCCGTAGCATGCTGTGCCTGCATGAACGCCGTTACATAAATGACAAAAAGTTCCTTGTTTTCATACATTTGTCCATAAGCAGCCTGTGTGGTATCTGCAATGATGCCTTTTCCCATATAAACACTCTCTCCGTCTAAAGAATGATAAATATGAAGAATAAGCTTAGGGTCATTTTTTATTTTTTTATAAACAAATTCCCCGGAAATGGCTGTAAGGATACGGATCGCATACCGGCTTTTGTCGCGGAAAGGCTCTACTGCCAAGGCAGCCGTTTTGCCTATTGAATCTACATCACGGATTAATTGGGAATCAAAATTTAAAAACTGTAAAAAATGATCCCATAACATCCCGTCTGAAAGTTTCTTTGCCTTTCCTTTGTAATCCACACCGGTCAGGGCAAAATTAGGAAGCTGGTTGTAGAAAAACATCAGGTCATCAATAGAGGTAAGCCCGTTTCCGGCCTCTTCAAAATGGGATATAAGCGCAACCTGTGCCTCCTGTCGATGGTACGGAAAAAGGTAGGTGATAGCAGCCATATAGTCTTCTGCATCACTCAGCCTGATTTGTATGGCATCAGGAGATTCTGAAGAATAATGTACAGTGGCTTCCGTCTCGTTTATTACTGTTTTTGTGGCTTCCCGGTGGTAGTTACGATAAGGGATATTGATCGTACATTCTATTTTTCTCTCCCTGATTCCGATCTCCGTGTGATGGGTGTATTTTTGTGGGTCAATATAACCTGGGCTTACATTGACCCAGACCTTTTGATCAAGGCGTTCCAGAAAAGAGTTTTGAAATTGTTTCTCATCCAGTTTAGGCTCCTGAATGACTAATTTTTCAATCATCTTGGCCTTTAATCGTACATTATCAATCTTTGCCGGAGGTATTTCTTTCAGGTTTACTTGTTCTACTTCCTGAGCATAATTGATAAAGTTTTTCTTGGCATCAAACAGATACGTGTTAAAATCTGTTGAAGAAGCAAGTAATGTGAAAAGCTTTCTTTCATCTACCCACAGATTGGTAAAAAAAGGTTCTATGGAATTGGTGGCGATTTTTTCTCCTCTCATATCGGCCCATATGTCGCGGCTGATCCTGTCAAAATCATCCATCCCTTTTAAAGAGTTTTTAAAATTCATCTTTAAGTTTTTTCATTATTAATATTTCATATCGTATTCAGATCATTGAGATAGTATTAAGCCACTGTCTCAATAGCTCCAATGCAAATATCAATGCCGGTAACGACAGAACTTGACGTAAAAAAAATAAAGTGTGAGGTTTCAGCATAGATTGTTAAGTGCATAAACAGGCTTTATTTTCGTGTTGATTGTTCAATAATCTTTTAATTTTAAATACATTTGTCCATTAAAATACAACCCATTGGAACTCTATCCATCCATTGAAAAAGCAGACATTCAGGAAATCAAAAAGTTCCAGGAGGAGAAGCTCCGCGAACTGTTGATCTATCTTCAGGACCGGTCGCCGTTTTACCAGCAGCTGTTTAAAGACAACAGCATCAAAATTCATGATATCAAAACCTTGGAAGATTTGCAGAGAATTCCTGTCACCACTAAGGATGACCTGCAGCAGTATAACCATGATTTTTTCTGCATTACGCCGGATAAAATTGTAGATTATAGCACGACTTCAGGAACATTAGGTGATCCTGTAACCTTCGGATTATCAGATAACGACCTTGAAAGACTGTCTTATAATGAAGCAATTTCCTTTGCCTGTGCCGGAATTAAAAAAGGTGATGTGGTGCAGATGATTACCACCATAGACAAACGTTTTATGGCCGGGCTGGCTTATTTTTTAGGGCTGAGGAAGATGGGAGCAAGCGTCGTAAGGATGGGTCCGGGGATTCCCGAGCTGCAATGGGATTCTATATTCCGGTACAAGCCGAAATACCTGATTACCGTTCCTTCTTTCCTGCTGAAAATGATCGACTATGCTGAAAAAAATGGTATTGATTATAAAAACTCCAGCGTTTATGGTGCGGTATGCATCGGGGAGAGCATCAAAAATCAGGACTTTACAGATAATATCCTTTCAAAAAAGATCAAAGAAAAGTGGGACATCCAATTGTTTTCCACTTATGCTTCCACGGAAATGAGTACGGCCTTTACTGAATGTGAGTTTCAGGCAGGGGGGCACCACCATCCGGAACTGATCATCACAGAAATTCTGGATGACTCCGGAAATCCGGTTGCAGAAGGGGAGAGCGGCGAACTGACGATTACGACTTTAGGCGTCGAGGCGATGCCTTTGCTGAGGTTTAAGACCGGGGATATCGTGCAGGCACATGAAGAGCCTTGCCCATGTGGCAGGAATACGATGAGGCTGGGCCCGGTCATCGGAAGGAAGCAGCAGATGATCAAATATAAAGGCACTACTTTGTACCCGCCGGCGATGCATGATATCCTGAATGATTTCAGCGGGATCCAGTGTTACCAGATTGTCATTCATTCCAGTGACATCGGACTGGATGAAATCATCATCAAACTGAGTTCGGAACAGGCGGATGAAGAGTTTGTGGGTGCAGTGAAGGATCATTTCCGGGCCAAACTGAGGGTAAGCCCTAAAATTGAACTGGTCGATTTTGATGTTTTATCGAAAGAGGTCTTCCATCCGAACAGCAGGAAGCCGATTACATTAGTGGATTTGAGGTGAGCCGTACATAACATACGGGGGATTAAAACTATAAAAAGCAAATCCGCCTCCTGTGATGGAAGCGGATTTTTTATGACTGTATTTTTTCTGCCTTAATGAATTCTGCAAGGTTTTTAATGGCCGTATCATGTATCCTGACAAACGTATTTTTTTTGTTCCAGACATATCCGGCTAAAACCGCGCAGATTTTCCTTTTTACATCCGGATTTTCCGGCTGATGGAAAAACAACTCCTGAAGATTGCCGGTATACCATTCTTTTACGTAAGTTGTAAATACATCTACACCATATAAGATGTAATCTGAATATTCCTTCTGCCAGTCGATGGTTTCGCCCTTCAGCTGCCGTAATGCCAGTTTGGCTGCAAGCATTCCCGATTCCGTGGCAAAGGCCATCCCGGACGAGAATACCGGATCAAGAAATTCCGAAGCATTGCCGGTTAAGGCGAATCCATCCCCGAACAGGCTTTTTACCGAACAGGAGTAATCTTTCAGATGCCTGGGTTCAAATAGGAAATCGACCGCTCCGAAACGCTTTACATAATAATCTGAAAGGGAAATCGCCTTTCTTAAGGCTTCTGCGGGATCTCTGTTTTCCGACAGCCGGTCTATGTATTCCGTTGGACCCACTATTCCAACACTGGTATTGCCATTGGAGAACGGGATCACCCAAAGCCAGACTTCCGTTTCTATAATGTCAAATGAAATCAGGGTTCCCTCAGTGCCTTCTTCCCGGTTAATGTCTTGTACATGGGAGAAAATAGCCGAGTGAGGGGATAGCTTTGAAGGTTTTTCCAGATCCAGAAGCCTCGGCAAGACTCTGCCGTAGCCGCTGGAATCAATCACGAACTTCGCATGGATCTCTTTGGTCTCCCCATCTTTGTTCTTTACCGTCGTTACAGAGTCCGTTCCGTTAAAGGTAATGCCGGTAACCTCTGTTTCAAATTCCAGGTCGATTCCTTTTTTAATCACTTCCTGGGCTAAGGCATTATCGAAGTCCGCTCTCGGCACCTGCCATGTCCAATCCCAACCTTCGCCAAATTTATTGCTGAAATCAAAAATACAGACCTCGTCCCTGCGCAGGAACCGGGCACCCAGTTTTTTTTCAAAACCCATAGCGTCCAGTGCCGGCAACAGCCCTGCCTCATCAAAGTGGTCCATAACGCGCGGAATCAGGCTTTCACCTACCACCAAACGCGGGAATCTGGTTTTCTCAACCACTTTTACGTTGATGCCGTTGTTCTTTAAGTAAGAAGAAGATACGCATCCGGAAGGTCCGGCTCCGATAACGAGCACATCAACCCATTCTTTAGTCATCTTTGATTTTTTATTTTAATAATAACTTTTATCTTTGCCGCAAAATTAATGACAATTAATTAATAATTTACAAATATATATTACATTAACTTTGATTGATGAAAATAAATAACTTTTTAGAACTGAAGGACTTTCAGAAAATCGTTACTGAAAATGAAAAAATAGAACTGGACAACGCCCTTTTGACAAGAGTAGAGGAAAGTTTTCGTTTTTTAAAAGAATTTTCTAAAGATAAGGTAATATATGGGGTGAATACCGGTTTCGGTCCGATGGCCCAATTCAAAATAGGGGATGCAGATACACACCAGCTCCAGTATAATCTGATCCGCAGCCATTCATCCGGTATCGGAAACCCGCTTCCGGCTGATGAAGTCAAAGCCTGCATGCTTGCCAGGCTGAACACCCTGTCATTGGGGAAATCCGGCGTACATCAGTCTGTGGTGGAATTGCTTAAGGAATTGATTAACAGAGATGTTACCCCGCTGATATTTGAACACGGCGGTGTGGGGGCAAGCGGCGATCTGGTACAGCTGGCTCATTTGGCTTTGGTACTGATCGGGGAAGGAGAAGTTTTTTATAAAGGGCAGAGAAGACAAACCTCAGAAGTTTTTGAGGCTGAAGGACTTCAGCCGATTGCAGTAGAGATCCGTGAAGGCCTGGCCCTGATGAACGGAACTTCCGTGATGTCCGGAATCGGGGCCGTCAATGCTTATAAAGCCAGTCAGCTGATGGAAATTTCCCTGAAGCTTTCCTGTGCTATCAATGAGATTGTCCAGGCATATGATGACCATCTTTCAGAAGCCCTGAATGCTACCAAAAGGCATTACGGGCAGCAGAAAATTGCTGAAAGGATGCGCGATCACCTGTCAGACAGCAAGCTCATCCGTAAAAGGGCAGACCACCTGTATACCCGCTTTGAGGAACAGGAAAAAATATTTAAAGATAAGGTTCAGGAATACTATTCCCTTCGGTGTGTGCCTCAGATCTTAGGTCCTGTACTGGATACTCTGGAGTATACGGAAAAGGTACTGGAAAATGAGATCAATTCCGCCAACGACAACCCGATTATCAATGTTGAAGACCAGCATGTATACCACGGAGGAAATTTCCACGGTGATTATGTAGCGCTGGAAATGGATAAATTAAAAATTGCCGTTACCAAGCTTACGATGCTGGCAGAACGCCAGCTTAATTATCTCCTGAATGCGAAGATCAATGAGATCCTGCCTCCGTTTGTCAATCTGGGCAGGTTAGGGCTTAACTTCGGGATGCAGGGCGTGCAGTTCACCGCAACATCCACTACGGCAGAGAGCCAGATGCTTTCCAACCCGATGTATATCCACAGTATCCCGAATAATAATGATAATCAGGATATTGTCAGTATGGGGACCAATGCTGCGGTCATCTGCAGAAAAGTGATTGAAAATGCATTTGAAGTCCTGAGTATTGAAGCCATCACCATCGTTCAGGCTATTGATTACCTTGGTTTTCAGGATCAGGTTTCATCTTCAACCAAAGTGCTTTATGATGAAATACGGAATATCATTCCTGCATTTTCGGATGATATGGTGATGTATCCGTACCTGGAAGAGGTCAGGAGATACCTGAAGTCCATGTAACTTTTTGCAGCCATGAACTGTCTTAACCAAGATGAAGAATATATTTAAAACAAACCAATGAAACAGGAACCCATGAAATGTGCGATCGTTACGGGAGGCTCCAGAGGAATCGGGAGGGCCATCTGTATCAAACTGGCAGAAGAAAAAAAATATCATATCCTGATCAATTATACTTCCAATGAAGCGGCAGCAAAAGAAACGCTTGCCAAAGTGGAAGAGTTGGGATCTACAGGTGAAATCCTGAAATTTGATGTAAGCAATGCTGAAGAAACCCTTCAGGTATTGGGAGAATGGCAGGAAAATAATCCGGATTCCGTGGTTGAAGTTATTATTAATAATGCCGGGATTACCAGAGACGGATTGTTTATGTGGATGCCGAGCGAAGACTGGAACAGTGTAATCAACACCAGCCTGAATGGCTTTTTTAATGTGACTAATTTCTTCATCCAGAAACTTTTGCGCAATAAATACGGAAGGATCATTAATATGGTGTCTGTTTCCGGAGTAAAAGGAACAGCTGGCCAAACCAATTATTCTGCGGCTAAAGGTGCTTTGGTAGGAGCTACGAAAGCACTTGCCCAGGAAGTCGCCAAAAGAAATATTACCGTGAATGCTGTTGCTCCGGGATTCATCAAAACCGATATGACGCAGGAATTCAATGAGGACGAACTGAAAGCCATGATCCCGGTTAACCGTTTCGGGGAAGCTGAAGAGGTGGCTGATCTGGTTGCCTTCCTGGCTTCTAAGAAAGCATCTTATATTACGGGTGAAGTCATTAATATTAACGGAGGAATCTATTCTTAAGTAATATAACAATATACCAGTGTACCGGTATACCAATGAATAACAGTTGTAATTGTTACCTTGTTAGATGGATACATTGTTAAATTTAGAAAGATGGAAAATAGGGTAGTCATTACCGGGATGGGAATTTATTCCTGCATAGGAACCTCTCTGGATGAGGTAAAAGAATCCCTCTTTCAGGGGAAGTCCGGGATTGTTCTGGTGGATAAAAGAAAAGAGTTCGGATTCAGGTCCGGGCTCAGCGGTGTTGTTCCCAAACCTGACCTGAAGAACCTCCTGAGCAGAAGGCAGCGCGTAAGCATGGGTGAGGAAAGTGAATATGCTTTCCTGGCCACAACCGATGCATTGCAGCAGGCGGGAATCGATCAGGATTTCCTGGATGCCCATGAAGTTGGCATCCTGTACGGGAATGACAGTGTTTCCCAGGCTGTAGTGGAATCCATTGATATTGCCCGGGAAAAGAAAGATACCACGCTTATGGGTTCCGGTGCGATTTTCAAATCCATGAATTCCACGGTAACCATGAATCTTTCTACCATCTTCAGGCTAAGGGGTATTAACCTGACCATCAGTGCAGCCTGCGCAAGCGGCTCGCATTCCCTGGGACTGGCATATATGATGATCAAAAACGGTTTCCAGGATATGATTGTCTGCGGAGGGGCACAGGAAACCAACCATTATTCCATGGCCAGTTTTGACGGCCTGGGTGTATTCTCAGTACGGGAAGACGAACCGGCTAAAGCTTCAAGGCCATTTGACTCGGCCAGGGACGGCCTGATCCCGAGCGGGGGTGCCGCCACTCTGATTGTGGAGAGCCTGGAATCTGCCCTGAAAAGAGGCGCCCATATTATTGCGGAAATTGCCGGATACGGGTTCTCATCTAACGGCGGCCATATTTCCACTCCGAATGTAGACGGCCCTGCTTTGGCCATGCAGCGCGCATTGCAGCAGTCAGGACTTACGGTAAAGGATATCGATTATATCAACGCCCATGCAACTTCCACCCCTATCGGTGATGCGAATGAAGCCCGGGCCATTTATGAAATTTTCGGAGGTGATGTTCCGGTGAGTTCCACCAAGTCGATGACCGGGCACGAATGCTGGATGGCAGGAGCCAGTGAGGTCATCTATTCTATACTGATGATGCAGCATGGTTTCGTGGCTCCAAATATCAATCTGGAACATCCTGATGATGAAGCCCAAAGGATAAATATCATTGCTGAAACCAAAAGTCAAAAAATTGATGTATTTTTGTCGAATTCTTTCGGATTTGGGGGGACCAATTCCGCATTGATAGTAAAAAAATATAAATAAAACATGGAAAGGGAGAAAATTATTACCACTGTTAATGATTTCCTGGTCAACGAATTTGAAGTAGACAGCGAAGAGATAAGCAACGAAGCCAATTTTAAAAAGACATTGGGGCTGGACAGCCTGGATTATATTGATCTGGTAGTCGTTATCGAATCCAATTTCGGCGTGAAGCTGGGCGAGGCCGATTTCAAAAATATCGTGACCTTTGAAGATTTCTATTCGACGATAGAACATAAGATCGCTGAAAAAAACGCATAACTATCGATCGAAATCTACATTCTTAAGACTATAACAGACCCATCCGGCAGTGTATGAAAATCCACTGCATATTGTTAGACCGATACATATCAGATAAGAACCATGAACAAATGGAAAGGCAAATCCAAAGGCAGTATTGCAGGCTATAAGATATTTGTCTGGTGCATTAGGAATATCGGGGTCCGGAGTTCATATGTCGTGCTGTATTTTGTGGCAGCCTATTACTTTCTGTTCCTTAAAAAAAGCAGCCGCTCCATACGGCATTATTTTCACAAACGTTTGGGATACAGTACACTTAAGGCTAAATGGTCTGTTTTCAGAAGCTACTATACATTCGGAACGGTCCTGATTGATAAGACGGCTATTTCTGCTGGCCTTCGGGATCAGTTTACCTATGAATTCGACGGGATAGACCATCTTCGTAATCTTCTGGCAGCAAAGAAAGGAGGCATCCTTATCAGTGCCCACATCGGTAATTTTGAGATTGCGGAACACTTTTTTGCAGACATCGATTTTGATTGCCAGATTAATTTAGTAACTACCGATCAGGAAGTTACAGCCATTAAAGAATACCTCGATAGCGTGGCGGTAAAGAAAAGTACAACCAAATTCATCTATGTGAAGGATGATATGTCGCATATCTTCGAGATCAATGATGCCCTTTCCAGGAATGAATTGATCTGCTTTACCGGTGACCGTTATTTTGAAGGATCCAAATACCTGGAAGGCGAGCTGCTGGGAAAAAGTGCCAGGTTCCCGGCAGGACCATTCCTTATTGCTTCCCGTCTCGGCGTTCCCGTAGTATATGTCTATGTAATGAAGGAAAAGAAGCTCCATTACCACCTGTATGCGAGAGTGGCAGAAAACGTGAAAAAAAGGGATGCACAGGGCCTTTTAAATTCCTATACAATGAATCTCGAAGCCATGGTCAGGAAATATCCTCTGCAATGGTTTAATTATTTCGATTTCTGGGATGATATAAACCAGTCTTAACAGTACGGTGGCAGCTTTTCCGTCCTCCATTCCTGCTTTTTTTATTCTCCCCGCCCATTCTCAAAAATAAAAAAGAGCTCCATTCAGGTCGGCTGCAGATATCCGACGGTTTAAAATTGTAATTTAGCACAACAAAACGGATGTATTGAAAAAAGAATACGACATACTGGTGATCGGCAGTGGCCTGGGAGGCCTTGTTTCAGCACTCATCCTTGCTAAAGAAGGGGTGAAAGTCGCCGTTCTGGAAAAAAATAACCAGTATGGAGGGAACCTTCAGACTTTTTCAAGGAATAAAAAGATTTTCGATACCGGGGTCCATTACCTTGGAGGGCTGTCGGAGGGACAGAACCTCCATCAGTACTTTTCGTATCTGGGAATCATGGATGACCTTGAAATCCGTAAAATGGATGAAAACGGTTACGACCATATTACTTTTGGCGAAGACGCAACTGCCTATCCGCATGCTCAGGGATATGAGAATTTTATAGCGCACCTGTCCCATTATTTCCCGGAAGAAAAAGAAAATATTGAAAACTACTGCGAAGAGATCCGATATGTGTGCAGCCAGTTCCCGCTTTATAACCTTAGCGCTGAAGAACGGTATAATGAAGAGGTGCTTCACCTGAATACCCGAAGATTCATAGAATCCATCACATCAGATAAAAAACTTCAGTCTGTATTGTTGGGCGCCAATTTCCTCTATGCCGGAAATTCTGAGGACGTTCCTTTTTATGTCCATGCCCTTACGGTCAACTCCTATATGCAGAGTGCTTATAAATGTGTGAAGGGCGGAAGCCAGATATCCAGGCTGCTGATCAGGAAATTAAGGGAATACGGAGCGGAAGTGTACAAACATACGGAAGTTTCAGAACTGGTTTTTGATGAACAGAATATTCTGAGATCGGCAAAAACCGCCTGCGGAGAAGTATTTGCTGCCAAACAGTTTATTTCCAACATCGATATCCGGGCTACAGTTAAGCTGATCGGTGAAAACAGGCTTAAGAAATCCTTTCTGAACCGGATCATGAGCTGGCAACCTACTTCCTCATGCTTCAGCGTATATATGGTACTGAAGCCTCAGTCAGTTTTCCATTTCAATTATAATGTCTACCACTACGCTTCTGAAGACAACGTGTGGAATGCCTTCCGGTACCGTAAAGAACTGTGGCCGGAAACCTATATGCTTTCCTGTACGCCTTCAAAGACCCACCCTGATTTTGCAGAAAGCCTTACCGCCATTTCCTATATGGATTTTGAAGAGGTAAAACAATGGGAAGATACTGTGAATACAATTGTTCATGAACATTCAAGGGGAGAAGCTTATGAACGCTTCAAGCAGGAAAAAGCAGAAGCGATGATGGATGCCCTCGAGAAAAAGATACCGGACCTCAGGCAATATATAGACCATGTATATACCTCTTCACCCTTATCTTACCGGGATTATATCGGGAGCTTTGAAGGCAATATGTACGGATACCTGAAAAATTCGGAAAATCCACTGAAAACCATGGTTTCGCCGAAAACGAAAATTGATAACCTTTTTCTTACAGGGCAATCGGTTAACATGCACGGCATCCTTGGGGTAACCATCGGGGCATTCGGTACCTGTGCTGAAATTCTCGGCAGAGAACTGATGAGTGAGCGTTTAAATGCAATAAAGAACAGCCATGATCTACCGTAAACCTATGCAGCATAGCAAAAAACGGTACGGTTGCTGTTTCAGCCGGTTAGGGTACATGATGCAGATGGCATCCGTTTTTTCTGTGTTATGGATGCTGCATTCCTGCGGAATTTCAAAATCAGTGCATCATATCCCCGATGTCAGTGCTTATTCTGCCCGGGTTCCGGATGTAAAGCGGATCAATGATTCCACCTTCAGTTTCAAAGAAAATTACCTTACCAAAAACAAACAGCAGCTGTGGGAACTCTACATCAAAGGAAACCCTTTGGAATTAGGATATAACAACGGCGCACTCACCCAGCCGCTGATGCAGAAGCAGGAAGAAATTTTCTTTTCCAGGATAGAGGGATTCGTACCCTCCGCATTGAAGCAAAAGCTGTTGCGCGGTTTCCTGAAATGGTACAACAGGAAAATGTACCTGAATGTGCGTGAGGATTACCAGGCAGAACTTTACGGCTTATCACAATATTCTTCGGACCGCTACAATTTTATCGCCCCGAAATACCTCAGGAACCTTTACCTGCACGGTGCGCATGATATCGGCCATGCCCTTCAGGACCTGGCCATGGTGGGCTGTACTTCTATTGCGGTCTGGGACCGGTATACAGATGACGGCGAACTGCTGATCGGAAGGAATTTCGACTTTTATGTAGGCGATGATTTCGCACGGAATAAAGTGGTTGAATTCGTGGAGCCGGACAGGGGAATCCCCTATATGTCGGTAAGCTGGCCGGGAATGATCGGTGTGGTTTCCGGGATGAATAAATCGGGGATTACCGTTACCATCAATGCCGGGAAATCCAGGATTCCTTTAACGGCAAAAACACCGATCTCACTGGTCACAAGAGAGATATTGCAATATGCTGAAACCATCGATCAGGCGATAGCCATTGCCAGGAAGAGAAAAGTATTCGTTTCCGAATCCATACTGGTAGGAAGCGCCCATGACCGAAAAGCTGTAATCATTGAGGTGTCCCCGGATAACTTCGGAGTGTACCAGGCAGAAAATTCAGGCCAGGTCTTCTGTACGAACCATTTCCAGTCGGATGCTTATGCTCATGATCAAAGAAACCGGAAACATATCCTGGAGAGCCATTCGGAATACCGCTACGAAAAGCTTCAGGAACTTATGGAAAAAGACAGAACCCTGAATCCTGAAAAAATGGCCGCTTTATTACGAGACCGCTCCGGATTAAAAGAACGTGCATTGGGTTATGGCAATGAAAAGGCGATCAATCAGCTGATAGCGCACCATGCCGTTATATTTTCGCCTGAAAAAAGATTGGTGTGGGTTTCTTCCAATCCGTATCAGCTGGGTGAATTTGTCTGTTATGATCTTAATAAAATCTTTTCTGGTAAGCATAGAGAGCATGGATTCTCGGAACCGGGAATGACGATTGCAGAAGATCCGTTTGTACACAGCCCGGATTTTAAGAAATATGAAGAATATAAAACGCTTACTCCGGTCATCGAAAAAGCGATCAGCAGTAAAGAGATAGTACTCACAGAAGAATGGATGGCTCATTATCAGTCTTTAAACCCTGATTTCTGGTTGGTATATGACCGTGCCGGAAGGTATTATTTTGAAAGAAGGGATTACGCGAAAGCAAAAGCAGCGTTCGAAAAAGCCCTTACTAAAGAAATTACGACGATTCCGGATAGGGAAAACACGGAAAAGTACCTTAAGAAGACGCTCAGAAAGCTCAGATGAGCCTGGGAAAAATAAATTACTCGGCAGGATGCGAATTGTTAAGAGGTTCCTCAGCATCCGGGCTTATCCTGTTCAGCAGAACAAACGTTACGACTCCTGAAACGGCAGATAATACTGTAGCCAGGATAAAACTGCCTATGACGTACTGAAGCAGATGGTTTTTAACCAGCTCAAAATTAAGGTCATGGTTCAGGATATTGCTGTCACCCTGTACAAATGGCGCACCCAGGAATAATGAAGCCGCAATGATAAACGGAATAAACGGAGGAAGACTCACGTTGGAAGCCATAAATGCCAATACTTTGTTCAGCTTGAAAAGGACAGATAATGAAATCACCAGCAGGGTGTGGAACCCCCAGAGCGGACATAAGCCTATAAATACTCCCAGCGCAACGGAAAATGCCTTGATACGGTTGCTGCCGTCACTTTCCAGCACATCTTCCTTAATGAACCGCTTGAAGCTTTTTTTTCGGAAATTATGGATGAACCTTCTCGGGATAATATAGACCAGCGCAATTGTAACCAGGATGGTATTCAGGATGCTGATGCGGGTAAAGTCTTTGAATGGCCTGAAATGCGATACCCGTTCTGCCGGATCATATAAAACCTTTACCGGAACGTTCTTCACTGGGATATGCTTCCATGCGGAACGAACAATGATCTCGATCTCGAACTCAAATTTCGGCGTAAAATATTTTTTGGGTATTTTGTGCAAAGGGTAAAGACGGTAGCCGGACTGGGTGTCTTCCAGCCTGATGCCGGTCTCAAACCAGAACCAGAAGTTGGAAAACCGGTTGCCGAAGCTGCTTTTTTTAGGAATACCATCCTGGGCCATATTGCGGTTCCCGATCAGCAGTACATCTTCACCTTCCTCCAGCAGCGCCCCGACAAATACCGGAATGTCATCCGGGTAATGCTGGCCGTCCGAATCAATCGTAATAGCATAATCATATCCCGTAGCCTGAGCTGCCCTGAAACCAGTTTTCAGCGCGTTGCCTTTTCCTTTGTTGGCCGGAAGATGGATGGTTTTAACTCCAGGATACCCGGCTAAAATATCAGATGTAGCATCAGTAGAACCGTCATTGACAATAATAATGCTTTCCGTATAAACCAGGACACCGTCAATAACCCTACGCAGGGTTTTTGCATTGTTGTAGGTGGGAATAAGGACACAGATTTTCTGTTCAGAAATGGCGTGCCGGACTTCAGAGAGGATCATGGGGACTACTTAAGGGCTGAACGTTCTGCCTCAGTCATGGTCTTAGACTGTGAGGCGAACCTTTTGATATAGCTTTTAAGGCTGCTGTTCTGTTTGCTGTAGTTGTTCAGGATGAACGCTTTGTCTTCATTCATATTCTTATGGTATCCGACAATCTTAGGGATATTTTCCTGTACACTCAGGCGGATTACCCTCAGTTCAGCATTATTCGGATTGCTTTTAATCACATTTTCCAGACTGGTAGCTCCGGTTTTTACAAACATTTTGCGTTTTCCCTTTTCCGTGGTCACCTTGGCTTCCATAATCTGCGCCGCAGCTTTATACCCCAGGATAACAGGGTCTGATCCCGATTGCTTATCGGCCAGGTTGATGAAGGCTTTGGTATTGGCCGTTGACTGGTTGGCTTTGGCGTAACTGTACCGCAGAGATTCAATGTCGGTAGCCTGGAAAAAAAATATAAATGACGCTATAAAGGAGAAGATGAAATTCATGACGTTAATTTTTGGTAGTGTACTGACATTTTCAATGCAATAGTCTCGCCAAAGGCCGTAACATTTTTTACCTTAATATCCTGTTCATGTTCGGTAACGTCCAGCTGTAAAGTGAGTTCCGGAGTTTCAAACGGATTGATGATGGCCATAAATTTTACATTGGAGGCCGATTTAAGGAAAAGTTGCGTTCCCGTACATTCTTCGGTAAGTTCTTTCACAATCTGCATCATGCATACTCCGGGAGTAACCGGATTGCCCGGAAAATGCCCTTTGAAAATGTCATGGTCTTTATTCAGTACGATGCGGGCAGTAAAATTGCCGTTTTCTGTTCTGTCGATAGACTGTACGGTATAAAAGTTTGTAAGGATGCTTTGCATACGGTTGTTTTTAAGATTAAATTATTCTTTGGTAAGCGGAGCGAAATTAATGCCTACGCGACGCATCAGAGATGAAAACTACTGTTTTTCATGGGCCTATTCTGTTTCTGTGATCTGAAATAACCGGATGCTGATCTTATAATCCCTGTGCTGTAGCTGTATGCTGTCTGCGAAGATATGTTTTTTTGCCCCGAAACTAAAATCTATTTTTTCACGGTCTTTTTCCGTGTATATGATCTGCCGAAGCATTTCCGATTCTTTGTCAAAGAACAGGTAATATTTTTCCCGACCGGACTGTGAAAGGTAGATCCTGAACTGTGGGTTTTCAAAAGCCTGATTGACGGGATACTGTTTCTTCAGCAGCCTGCGGAAATCATTTTTCAGGAAGTTGATGACTATCTTCCTGTCTAGGTCCGGAACGACATAATTGACTTTAAAATCCGTATCGGAAATGGTGAAATCAATCAGCTTATTGCCGAAGTCAGAAGCCAGGGCAACACGGTGGGCACCGCCTTCCGTTTTTTTGATGATGAGGATTCCGCTGACAGGGTTGCCGTAAATATCCATCTGGCATTTGTACACGTAATCTGCTCCGGAAGAAAAATAAAGGTTTTCCGCAGTTTTCAACGTATCAGGAGCCGGCTTTACGTCCGTAAGCTGATAAGTCTTACAGCTGATCAGGCTCAAAAGCAGGATGCTATAAAGAAAACTCTGACGCAGGAACCGGTGCATTGATCTTGGTATTTTTGAAAACGATATTGGTGGTATCCCCGGAAGCCTCCAGCATATTTACCTGCGAAACCGTCGACTGGTTCTTAGGGAAATACAGCTCTATCTGCCTGATGTATTTCAGGAGCTGGGAAGATTTAGGGGTAAATTTTGCAATAGTGAATCCGTTATTTTTAAAATAGGCAACAGTAAATTCAGGGTCATTGAACATCTGCCCGTTGGAGCTGCCCACAATCAGCTTGTTGATCTTTTCAAAGGTTTTGCTTTTTGCATCTACCGAAGATTTTTTCCCCTGGTCATTGATGAAAATCTTATTGTCTTTGAAAACAATGGCATACTGATAGGGCTTGGTGTATTTCCAGCTCAGCATATTCGGGGCTTTCAAGGACATTCTTCCCTGTGTGATGATGCTTTTATCCAGGAAATCCATTTTCTTGGTCTGGGTAAAGTCGCTCTGCAAGGTTTTGATCTGCCGGCTTTCTGCCGATACTTTTGTGACAAATGCTTTGGCTTCAGTCCCTGTCATCGCTGTATTCTGAGCGATGGCAAAGCCTGAAACCAGTAATAAAACTCCTAAAGCAATATTTTTAATCATGGTGTTCCGGTTTGATGATTGAATCGATGGTGTACGTACTGTACTTTTTATCTTTCAAAAATAATAATAAATCTTTCAGGACAAGGGTTGTTTTTTGTGAAGTATCATGGAGCAGCACAATACTTCCCGGACGTATTTTTCTGATAATTCTCCTGTAAATGGACGGGGCTTTTCCGGTGACCGTATCGAGGGAACGCACATTCCAGCCGATGCTTTTTTTGCCGGTCCTTTTAATGGCTCTGGTAATATTCGGATTGGTCACCCCGAACGGGGGACGGTACAATATGGTCTGAATATTTCCGGTTTTCAACATAACCTCATCGCATTTTTCGATCTCTTCAGCCATTCCTGAAGCTGATAGGAACCCGGTTTGGTTGGAATGGGAATAGGTATGGTTTCCTACAGTATGACCTTCTGTAATGATCCTCCGGAATATTTCCGGATGTTTCTCAACATGTTTGCCGATACAGAAGAAGGTAGCCCTGACCTGATGCTCATTCAGCAAATCAAGGATAGCAGGGGTAAATTCGGTGGGGCCGTCATCAAATGTCAGTGCGATCTCCTTTGTTTTTGTTCTTTTATGGGTGATGCTGTCCACAAAATACCCCAGTCGGATATCAAAAGAAGCCCAGACGACGATTAATGAAAATAAAATGAAGCAGAACAGGTATACCCAGAGGCTTCCCTGAAACCCATAAATAAACAGGTTGCAGAAAAGGTAAAACAGGATAAACAGGTAATGTTTCATAATCTGAATCATATTACATCAGTTAAGAATCAGCTCTTTCCAACAGTATCAGGCTGTGGTCGTGGCCTCTCAGGTGATTGTATAAGAGAACATTTTTAATGCCGTTCTTTTTTACCGTATTCGCCATCATGATTTCCGGGACCTGCTGGTCTTTGAGGATATGACAGGCCATAAAAAGGGAAAACCCGCTGGATGTATTGAATTCGCCGCTCAGGTGTTTATAATACAACAATACAGAATCCGGGAAAACTTTCATTGCTTCCGTATAAAACACGTCAGAGGCAGCATCGCTGCTGAATCCGAGGATCACCGTATCGATTTCCTGAGGCTCGGTATGGTTATGGGCTAAAAATTCGGTAATGAAGGCTGATGTTTCTTCAGTCTTCAGTGTATTGGTTATTTTAATATCCCTGAGTTCTGCATAGGAACTTTCAGATTTGTTTTTTCCCAGGACAAAAAAGCTGGCTCCTTCGCCCCAGGTTACGCCGTCAGTATCCGAATGAAGATGGTCAGCCGGTAGGTTGTCTTCTGTTTTCAGGGTCCCGTTGAGCCGGAAAAGTTCCATTACCCGGTCTGTTTTCTCGTCTGTAGCACCTGTAAGGATATTCTCTGCTTCACCGTCATTGATCTGGAGCTTAGCGTCCAGCAATGAAAATTCCAGGGCCGAAGACGTGTTCACATAGGTGAAATTATAAGCGTGGCACTGAAGCCCCAGAGCAATCTGTCCTGCTACCGTATTATGGGTTGACTGGATAAAATAGGTCGGGGTCAGGAATTCCTCATGATTGTCGATGACGTTCTTCAGGAACTTTTCAGAATCCTGGCAGCATCCCATCCCGGTACCCACGATAATGGCATCCGGCTGCTTAACTCCTGCTTCTTTCAGGGCATGATGTGCCGCTACGGTACTCATTTTTACCGTTTTAGACATCCGCCGGATCATGGCAGGTGCAATAAACTCTTTATAATTAGGTTCTACAGCCTGTAAGACCTGAACGGTATTCTGTGCCTGAAGAAGGCTGATGAAATCATCCTTTAAGGTCTCCTGAGCCGAAATACAGGCTGCACTGTTGATGTAAACGGAACTCATGATGCTGAAAAAATTAAAGTGGAACAGTTGCCGCCAAACCCGAAAGAATTAGACAGCACGTTGCGGATGTTTTTATCCTTCCGCTCGGTAACGGGAGTGAGGTCAAACTCTTCCATCCTGGTCCTGAAGTTCAGGTTCGGGAAAATGGTATTGTGCTGTATGGCCAGCAGGGAAAATACTGCTTCAATCCCGGCAGCCGCAGCAAGGGTATGTCCTGTGAATGCCTTGGTAGAACTGAATTCAGGGACCCTGCCTTCACCGAATATCCTGATCATGGCGATGCCTTCGGATAAATCGTTGTTAGGCGTAGCCGTTCCGTGCACATTGATGTAATCAATATCTTCTTTGGCCAGTCCCGAAACCTCCAATGCTTTCTGCATGGCCAGGTAAGCACCCTGTCCGTTTTCAGAAGAGGCGGTCTGGTGATGGGCATCATTGGCATTTCCGTATCCGGAAAGGTATCCCAATACTTTTTTATGGTCTTTCTTTACCAGCTCATCAGATTCGAGGACCAGAAAAGCCGCAGCTTCACCCAGGTTCAGTCCCTTTCTGTTTTGATCAAAAGGGGTGTTATAGGAATCGGTAAGGATCATCAGCGTATTAAAGCCATTCAGGGTGAATTTGGAAAGTGAATCTGTGCCTCCTACGATCACCCGGTCCAGCACTCCGCTCCTGATGAGTTTGGCACCCATCATAATGGCGTTGGCCGCAGATGAACAGGCAGTACTGATGGTGGAAACCATCCCTTTCAGTCCCAGATCTTCTGCAATGGCCAGCGAGGAATTGCCTGCATCGTGGGCATCGATATATTTTCTTTTTTCAGGATAGTTCTCATAAGTATAAAACAGGTCTTCCGTAATATCCATCCCGCCTACGCTTGTAGAGGAGATCAGTCCGGTCCTGTATTCATTCATATCTGAAATCCCTGCTTTTTCAACCGCTTCCCTTGCCGCCCAGATGCCTAACAAGGCTGTGCGGGTCAGGTTATTGTCTTCAGGAAGGCCGAGCTGGCGGATCAGGTCTTCATTAGACAGCTTGATCTCTCCGGTCTTTATGGTTCCCGCATGGCGGGTTTTAAACAGCTCGATATCTGAAATGCCGTGCTTTCCGGACTGTAACGAAATAAAATTTTCCTCCACGTTATGACCGATGGAGGAAATGATGCCCATTCCCGTAATGGCAATTTTTCTGCCCATTACTTATTTTGTTCTGTTTTCTTCAATAAATTTAGCCATCGTATCGATAGACTGGAAAATTTCTTTTCCTTTTTTAGGGTCGGAAAGTTTGATGCCGTAGTCTTTATCCAAAAGAACAATCAGCTCAAGCGCATCAATAGAATCCAATCCCATTCCGCCTCCGAACAGAGGATCCGTATCCTGGATTTCTTCCACGGCAACATCTTCAAGATTAAGGACTTCAATAATTTTGTGTTTTAATTCTTCTCTTAAATTTTCCATAAAGATTTTAATTTGAAAATAGGTTAATTTGATAATTTGAAAATGAATTAAATTATGATATATTAAAAATTAATTTAAAAATATTTCGTTAATGTAATCTGATTATGGTATTGTATTTTCAAATCAGCCCATTTTCAAGTTATCAAATTTATAATGTCAGCAAATATACGAAAGCATTATAACTTTCCTTATAAAGTTCTATCCAGCCGCAAAGTACTTTTTCCGCTTTTCCGGATTCCAGCAGCTGCTCCGAATAGGCATGTAGAAAATCTTCATCAAACTCATCCAGGACAAAAAAGGCATTTTCCGTCTGCATTGTATGCCGGATGCAGATTTCACCCGTACAGATATTGGGCAGGGTATACACAAAAACCGCAGGACTGGGAAAATAATGTTCCTTTGAATTGATGCTTTCCTGGTATTTTACATCAGTATCCAGGCTGGAGGACCTGTTGGCAAAAACCAGTGCGGTGTTGTCGTTATCCTGATCTTTAAGCAGCATTTCGGCCCCCAGAAAAGCAAGCTTGCTCAAAGCATCCATTTTATGGAACTTAGGGTAATTGATTTCCAGTGCTTTATAGGCTTCTTTGGCGAAGTCTGAAAAATCCTGTGCTTCACTTTTGAAAATCACGTCGCCGTTTACCGTGATGGATGAACCGGCTATGGTACAGATATCGGTTTTCTTCATAAGCCTGGTGTTGAACATTTTTCCAGGACCAGGGCAGCGTTACAGCCCCCGAATCCTGATGCTGTTTTGAGGATATGGGTAATTTCTGCAGGACGGTTTTCCGTGATGATATCCAGTGTTCCCGATACGCCGCTTTTCTGAAAATTTTTAGAGCGGATGAGCGTCCCATGCAAAGCGCTTTCCATAGCTATGATGCTTTCCAGCAGCCCCGAGGCGCCGAGGCAGTGCCCGTAAAATCCCTTTAGGCTGTGCAGGGGTGTATGCTGCAATCCCGCCCTGCCGAATGCAATGGATTCCATTTCATCATTGTAGAGGGTTGCGGTTCCGTGTGCTGAAATGAAATCGATGGTTTCAGAGGTTACTCCCGCTTCCTTCATCGCGTGGCTGATACTGATATATAATCCGTCGCCTGTTCTGGAAGGACCCGAGATATGATTGGCATCGTTAACCGATGAATCTCCTGATATTTTAAAGCATATAGGTGCATGACCGGCCGGTGATGACGTGACATACGCTGCTGCAGCTGCTTCTCCCAGGTTAATGCCGTTCCGTGACGCATCATATGGTTTGCAGGGTTCCGGCGCGATCGCCTGGAAGGAATTGAACCCGGAAAGAACAAATTCCGAAACCTCATCCCCGGCTATGACAAATGCATCGGTATACATACCGGCCGCAATCATATTTTTGGCTACTGCCAGTGCCAAAACCCCCGATACGCAGGCATTGGAAATGACAACAGGTTTAGAGGTAAACCCGAAATGATCAGCCATCTTTTGGGCAAGCACGGAAAGATACGCCCCTTCCGGAAGGTCCGGCTGATTTTTAAGCAGGGTAACATTCCCTTTTGTGGTAGAAAGTATCAGTCCCGTATGTTCTGTAATTCCATGCTTTTCAACCAGTGGTTTCAGGCATAATAGAAGCATTTTTTCCAGCCGGGTATAATCTGCGCCATCAAAATGCCTGTTGAATTCTTCATTCAACAGGTCGTCAGGAATCATGGAAGTGTAAAATGGATCCTGATTTTCCACGACAGCATGCCGGGCTATCCCCGACTTCCCGGCGATCAGGTTTTCCCAGTTGGAGGCAGTGTCGAAGCCTAGAGGCGTGACACAGCTGTAATCTGTAATGAATGTCGGCTTTTTCATGATAATCCCATACGGTCTTTCCAATCCTGAAAGAACTCAGGGTTATATAAACAAAGATTGCTTTCTGCATCCAAGAAAACCTGAATGGTCTCCCCACTGCATACCAGCTTGTTTTCCGTATTGAAAATTTCATACCGGTATATCAGTTTGGCAGAAACGGAGTTGATGAATGTCGTCACAATCCTGAATGTTTCACCGTATTTCAGGGGCAGAAAGTGCTCGCAGGTACTTTTTACGATCGGGGTTACATACCCTGCTTTCTGTATATCCAGGTAAGTAAGCCCGTGTTCACGGCCGAAAGCTTCCCTGCCGTCTTCAAAATACACAATATAATGCCCGTGCCATACGATTCCCAGAGGATCCGTCTCATTGAACCGTACTCTTACTTCTTCTGTACAGGATAAGGTATTCATTTCTTTAGGCTGCATTTCTTTTTTTTATATTCATTTTATCAGACCCGGTGGAGTTTCCGTTCATATACAATGGACAGGGTTACCATCACGAGATAAAACATGATTAATAAGATCAGTTCTGTGGCAATGCTGCTGATGCCGCTGTTCCGGAGGATAATGTCATAATAGGCATTCAGTCCCCAGTTCATTGGCGAAAACCGGGCAATATGCTGCATAAATTCCGGCATGAGGAAAACCGGGACCCAGATGCCTCCTATAGCCGCAAGCACAACCACAGAAGTGGCTCCGAAAGGGGCAGATTGTTCCTGAGTGTCTGCAATGGTTCCCAATAACACCCCAAAACCAATAGCGGCAAGTCCGGCTGCAATGGTCACGATCATCAACGGGAACATTTTTCCTGAAACATCGAATGCCGGCAGATCCATATACGGGAAAAGATACATTCCCACGGCCACCATCAGCAGGAACTGAATCATACAGATGATCAGGTAGGTGAATGTTTTCCCCAGGATATGGATAAAGTATGGGGTAGGGCTTATGCGCACCCTCACGCTGGTTCCCTGGCTTTTTTCTTTCACCAGATTGATCGATAAAGGCACTACAATGAAGAAAATGGCAAAAAGCGTCCAGGCAGGTACATTGTGCTGCACGGAATTCGGCATGGCTTCATTTTTATTTCTCGGAGGTGTAATTTCCTTAAAAGCAATCAGGTTCTTATTCTCTTCCAGGTTCTCGGTGGTGCCCAGCTGATCCTGGAATGCTTTGTAAATTTTTTTGTTCTCGATCTCAAAAATCATCTTATTAACCGAACTCATCACGGAATTCCGGAATCCTGAGTTAATCGCAGGATCAAAATACAGATGGATTTCTTTGGCTTTTGCAGAAGGTGCCTGTTGACCTGCTGCATCTGTTTCAAGCCCGAAGGAGCTTACGATTTTCTGCACCTTGGCATCAATGGTTGTATTGAGGTCCTGGGTGAGTTTCGCCGGGATGACAATCGCCATCTGGTATTCTCCTGAAAATACGGCATTCCTTGCGGAAGCTTCCGTAAATTCGGTTTTCAGTTCGAAACTTTTGTTCTTTTCCAGTTCCTGGCGGATGCTTTTTGAAACTTCGGAACGGTCATTATCAATAAAAATGATCGGAATCTGGGTTCCTTCAAGATTTTTGAAGGTAGAGTCCTGGATCAGGGTAATGGTTACAATCAGCAGCAGGGGCATGACGAAAATAATCACAATGCCGCCTATGTCTCTTTTCAGCAAGAGAATTTCTTTCAGGAAGGTTCTCCAAAGCTTATACAACATCTCTCAGTTCTTTTCCGGTTAATGAAATAAATACGTCCTCCAGGTTTTCGGCATGGGGCACACGGTTAATAAGGTCTGCCGGCGTTCCTACCGCATGGATCTTGCCTCCGTCTATGATGGCGATTTTAGTACAGAATTCTTCTGCTTCGGAAAGGTGATGGGAGGTATAAATGATGCAGGTGCCTTCCCGGTTAAGTTCCTGCAGGTAGTCGATGATAACTTTTTTAGACTGTACATCCACACCTACCGTAGGTTCATCCAGAAAAAGGACTTTGGGATGGTGAAGGGTCGCCGCAATCAGGTTGCAGCGGCGTTTCATACCTCCGGAAAACTGTTCGATTTTCTTATGCGCAAATTTGGAAAGCCCCATTCTTTCCAGTGCTGCATCGATGCTGTTGTGAAGTGTTGTGTGCTTCAACCCGTACAGGCTCCCGAAAAACATCAGGTTTTCTTTTGCTGTAAGGGTAGGATAGAGTGCATATTCCTGAGGGACAATCCCGATGATCTGTTTTATGGTGGAAATATTTTTCTGAGGAGACCATCCATTGATCGTAAAATGTCCTGACGTAGGCTGTATTAAACCTGAAAGCATGGAAATCAATGTGGTTTTTCCTGCACCGTTAGGGCCCAGGATCCCATAGATTTCATCGCTCCCTATGTCTAATGAAATATCATTAACGGAAAATTCATCAGCATTTTTGTATTTTTTATACAGGTTCCTGATCTCAATACTGTTTTCTGCCATATCAGACTGCTTTGCTCAGTTTTTTGTAAAAAGCTTCTTCCAGGTCGGCAATATGAAGCATGGATTTGGAAAGCTCCTGATAAATATTGCTCTTGGAGTTCCTGTTTTTATATACGCGGGCAATATCCACGGCGAAGTCCCTCCATAGGTCACCGATCATGGTAATCTCTCTGGAAAGCTCCCGCAGCTGCTCATTCTTGAGAATATCGGCAGCTTCCTGCAGAAAGGCACCGTAAATAAAACGGAATCCGCCGCCGCCGGTCCCGATTTCCTCCTGCATCCGGATCAACTGCCCCAGATAATGGTTGGTTTGCTTGGTCCCTTTTTTTTCTGCCCACTTCGGGATGCTTCTGGCTACCCACCGCATGGCTTTAACTCCGATGATGGGAACCGGGGCCAGCATATTCTTACAGGTATCCTTGATGCCTTTGATGATCGCTTTTTCCAGATCGACCTTTTCAGGAATGAACGTCGGGAAATACATATGGCCTTTCGGCGGAAGGGCTCCTTTGGCATACCGTACTTTTTCCAGTTCCGCTTCAGAAAGCGAAGTTACATAGTCCATAACCGGATCGCTGATCAGGAAACGTCCGTCTTCCTTCCCATAAACCACAAGGTTGTGGGCATTGAAATGAAACTTATATTCCTCGGGAAAGTACGTGAGGTTGAATACTCCCACCTGAAGCCCGGTAGGAATATTGTTCTCCAGGTTTTTTTCAAGGGCTTTCCGGGCATCTTCCGGATTTGAAAATTTTTGTCTTTTAATTTTGATTCCCAATCGCCTGGCTGCTTTGGTAAAGATGGCACCGGGCATAGGACGGTAGCTGAACCCGGGAGCGAAGTTCACTTTCAGGAACGGGAGGTAGACAAAGAACAGCCCGGATCCGATTCCGAAGATCATAGGTTCGCTGAGGTGCAAGCCTTTATTAAGCAGTAGGTTGGAGGCGACACCGTTTTCGCAATGAGCGGTCTGATGGTGTTCGAAGTTCAGTTTCATTCGTATCTTGTTGGGTTTGTGTAAGCCGGATGATTATGTTTCATTTCTTTAATTGAACAGTTGGTATTGCTGTCCGGCCTGTTATTTACCGTCGAAGTTTTTTAATTCTTCTACCGAAATCCCGAAGGCATCGGCATACTTTTTCAGTATGGTATCGCTTAATGTTTTAAATATTCTAGGTTTGGTATGCCTTTTCACGCGCCATTGCCACATGCCTACGTAAGCAGCGAGAACGCTGAGATCCATTTTATTCAGTTCCATAAAGTAGATCACCGGGCTTACTTTATTCAGGGCTACATTCTGTTTTGCTTCTTCTATCCTTTCATGAATAAGTTCCATGGATTCTTCCAGCGCCAGTTTTTTCGCCTCCCAGCCGATGCTGTTGGCAGTAGTATACTGGTCATTTTCATCAGTAACATACAAAACTTCGGTCATGTTTGCCGATTTCAGGTTGCTTTCATCCTGAGGAAGGTCTTGTTTTTTCATGGGTTTAATTAGTGTTGTATTTCCTGGATAAATAAGTTAATCTCTGTCCTGATCAATAATTCGTCTTCTCTGAATGTCTCACAGAAAATATGGCAGATGTTCTCAAACTGGGAAATCAGCGAAGCCCTGGAGATAATGGTATCACCCACTTTCGGCAACCCGAATACCTCGATTTTTTTAATGCTGGTGATGAAACCGATTACTTTAATCTCAGTGTCAGACTTAAAAAAGTTCTGCCCGAGAATAGAGGAACAGGTCTGTGCTGCATTTTCGATGAGTCCGGCCTCAGCCAGATGGTTATTATGGACGAAAATATTGCTTTCAAGAATCTCAAAGGAAGTCACCACTTTTTCTTTGGTCAGTTCCAGGATATAATCTGCCATCAGCATAGGCTCACGATGCGGCAAATAATGGTGGATGTTAATGATGTTTTCTTCCTTGATTTCCATGGGTACAATTATTTTACAACAGTTTTCATCTGAGCGCTGGCAATAATCTCATTGTTGAGCCGGGTTACGGCATTAACCAGAGTTACTCCCATAACCTCGCTCAGGATGGTCACTTCCGTTACCAGGCGGTCACCTGCTTTGGGCAGTGATTCCGCTTCAAAAGATTTGATGGCTCCTATGTATCCTGTCGGCGCTTCTTTTCCCAACAGGTAATATTTGTATCCGGTATGCAGCGCAACACTCTGGGCCTGATGTTCAACCAGTCCGGATGCCTGGAAAATCCCGTCCTGTACAAAGATATTTTCTTCTTTGACAGTGAATCCGGAGATCAGATGGGTCTCAGAATATTCTGAAAGCTCATCAACCATAACAAAAGGGGTCCTTTGCGGGATCAGGCTTTCCACAAAAGCAGGGTTGTCAGACGGCAGCGTTTTTTCCATTAGCAAACTGTTAACAGGGCACATGAATAGGCAAACCTTCCGCTTTCCGGAATGCAAAGCAATACTCTTTCCCCTTTTTTAAGCGTTCCTGAATTCATCAGTTGTTCAAGGGCGATAAAAATAGACCCTGCCCCGATGTTTCCAACTTCAGAAAGGTTATAATACCATTTTTCCCATGGGAAATCCATTCCTTTTTTGGCAAATTCTTCTTTCAGGCCTTCCTTGAAGTAGCCTGAAGAAATGTGGGCGAGAACATGATCGATGCTGTCCGGATCCAGCTGATGCTTATCGAAAGAAGCACGCAGGCTTTCCGCTCCTTTCACCAGGATGTATTCATCTAAAAGTTTCGTATCCTGTTTCAGGGCGAAAATAGACTGTTTCAGCCATTCATCAGAAGGGTAGTCTGCCCATGATTTAAGGCTTCCGTCTTCCTGCTTTTCGCATCCTGCATACATACAGGCTTCAATCTCATGGGCGTAGGAGTAAAAATCGATGAACTCTATTCTTAGGGAAACTTCATTTTCACGCGGTTTATTTTCCAGCAGGAAGGCTCCGGCTCCGTCGGAAAGCATCCATCTGAGGAACTCTCTTTTAAAAGCGATGATAGGCCTTTCTTCCAGGAGTTTCAGGTTTTCTGCTTCATGGTTGAATTTATCCGCCGTCATCCATGATGAAAATCTTTCAGATCCTACACATACTGCATTCTGTTTAACACCTGCCTTTACGGAAAGGAATCCGTAGTTGAGGGCGTTCATCCCGGAATTGCAAAGTCCCATGGATGTGTTGATCTCAATAGATTTATTCAGACCTAATTCACCGTGCACCATAGACGCATGGGAAGGCTGGATCTGGTCTGCAGAGGTCGTTCCGCATGACAGCAGTTCCATATCCTGTCTGGTGAACTTTTCATCGAAAAGTCCCTCAACAGCTTTTGCCGTAATCTGTGCATTGGTATGGGTAGGCTTCCCGTTTTTATCCAATGCGTAATATCTGGTTTTAATTTTATTGTTTCTTAAAATCAAAGCTCTTGCTTTGGACGGTTTCTCATTCACCAAGCCCAGATACGTTTCCATCTCTTCGTTAGAAACAGGTTCATTCGGTAAGTATGTTGAAGCTTTTGTTATAAATACGTCGTACATTTTATTTTAAATTAATTCCTTGTAAATATTCCTTTTGTTTTCTTCTTTTTGAGCTCAGAAGCGGAGCTAAAAGTATGTGAAACACCAGCACAATGGGAGAAATGATCCATATCGCGGCCATCAAATATACTTTAAAGAATTTAATGAGCAATGGTCGTTTTTCCTTTTTCCTGATAATCAGATTAGACCATACGGTGAAAATTTTATTGCCAACTTTTTCCACCCGCACCAGGAACGGGCGGATTTCCACGGCACCGTTTTTCACCAGGTCGGGCTGCAGGGCTTCGAGCTCATTGGTGCTGAAATGTTTCTCGATAATTTCACCGTACTTTACGGAACCGGCGATTTCCTCATCTGAAATTCCGGCAGCCGGCAGCATTCCTGATTTTTCTTTTTTTCCTGTCGTAAGCCACCGGAGAATCGTCAGTACGCTGGTGTAATTATCATGCCGGTCTACCAGGGCAATATTTCCTACCAGCTTAGCTTTAAGATCCCTAAGGTATACCTTCAGTTTTTCCTGGGAAAGCATCCACATGTTTCTGGTCCCGGAAATGGTCACCACCGGCGTGTCCTTCAGGATGCCTGCGGCATAAGGGCTTTTCAGGAAAGAGATGATCGGAATGGATGGTGTAAGATACCAGACCTGATATCCGAAGAGGATAAGATCAAAACGGGTATTCAGGACCTCGTCTTCCGGAGGGTAGATTTCACTGGGGATTTGCAGGTAAGATTCCGGAAAAGTATTGAAGAAAACGTCACCCGGCCACGGAAACGGAAAGTCCTTTTTCAGGCGGATATTATAGTACGTTACCTGGTATTCATCTCTATTCTCAAAAGGTCTGGCAATATTTTTTACAATATCTTCCAGTTGCCCGGTCTGTGAATAATAGATGACGAGTATATTTTTCTTCATTATATTTCTTTAATTAGTACAAAAATATGCTTTTCAGTTGTATTTACTGTTTTATGTAAATTTTAATTATTCCTGACTCAAATTCTAAACGGTACCCTGCATCTTTAATACCCTGGGTTTCACTGTCCAGTGTTATGATTTTTTCCGGGAGCTCCGGCATTGTGTCTACATTAAAGCGCTTATCAGAAACCAAAAGTATACCAACATTCTTTTTGACTTCTGAAATATGGCCGATATAGTGGATCTTCCTTCTTTTGACCAGGTAATTCTGTCTGGCGACAGCTCTTTTTTCTTCATCGCCAATCAGCGTGAATACCGTTCTTCCTGCCTGGTACAATGTCAGCAGGAGATCTTTCTGTCCGAAATCATCTGCCATATGCAGGATGTGAGCATCAGCGGGAATATACCGGTTAAGCGCAAAATAATCCTTTTTATAGGTATTGAAATCCTGCTTTACCGCTTTTACCACTTCATTTTCCTTATACAGATAGCTCAGGAATAATTTGCTCCTGAAGTAATTTTCATCTTCCAGCTCATTTCTCAACGCAGCAAACTGTGTTCTGAAGTAGGCATTGATCCTTTTGGTCCTTTCGGAATAGTGGCTGCCGAAAGTTGGGTCATCATTACTGATTCTTTTGCCTACTTTAATGGTAATGCTTCCGTCATAAATAATAAAATCCCCTTTCGGCAATACTTCGGAATTACCATGGATATACACCGGGACAATGTCCAGCCCGAATTGCTCGGCCAGGTAAAATGCTCCTTTATGGAATCGTTTGATATCATTGGTATAAGAGCGTTCACCTTCAGGGAAGACCATCAGGGAATAGCCCTGGTTTACCTTTTCCCTGAGCGGATTAATACCGTTTTCTATCCCCTGGGAAACAGGATAGAATCCCAATGCTTTAACGATTTTCCCGAATACCGGCGAATTATATACCCAGTCATTAACCAGAAATATCATTTTGTGGGTTACCATGGCTACTGCAAGGATATCCAGAAAAGAGGTATGGTTGGCAATGATGACTGCCGGTCTGCTGAAATCTTCATCCGTATTTTTAATGAGCTTCTTCCTTACCCATGGATTCGTAAACAGGACAGAAGTTAAAAACCGGGCAGAAAAAACTTTGATAAGGTTTAATGTCTTTCCTTTTGATTTTTTTACGAAGAAACTTCCGATAAAAGAGAAAAACAATCCGCCCAGTCCGTAATACAGGAAGGAAAGCGTGGAATTGACCATCAGCCTGAATGTGATCGGGGATAGTCCTTTTTTAGCCCTGTTCGTAATAAAGAACCTGAACCAGAAAGGATATAGCGTTGAGGTAATGATGATGACGGAGAACATTCCGATCAATGCTACCAGGGCCAGGGAATGCAGCGCCGGATGCCTGGCAAAAATAAGGGAGCCGATGGAAAGAATGGTCGTGAATACCGCCAGAATAATGGATACCCTGTAAGTAGGAAGCTCATTTTTTCCGGTGGTGTGCTCTTTCTGCATGGCCTGCGTCAGGAAGATGCTGAAATCATCCCCTACACCAAAAACGAGGGTGCATACTACGGTGCTGAAAATGTTAAGCTCAAGGCCCAGAAAATAAAGAATCCCTGCTGTTACAATCCCGGTTAAAACAATCGGAAACATGGTAAGCACAGTAAGTTCGAAATTCCTGAAAAAGACTATGATGGTCAGGACAATAGCCAGTAATGAGTAATTGATCAGGGTGTTGAAATCCCGTTTCAGCAGCCCCAGGAAATTTTCATTCATCTGCTGCCGGTCAATGGCAAGCGCCTGATGGTTTTTTTCTGCATCTTTTATGAATGCTTCCCGGTGGTTTTCATCGACTTTGACAATATTAGAAATGGTAAAGAAATTTTTATCCTTACTCAGGAATTCAGTGACCTGTAAAGCTTTTACCTTTTCATAATCCTGAAGGCTTAAGGTAGCATAGTTTTTATCCAGTATATCATTAAAGCTGTCGAAAGCGGAACTGTTGAACCCGAACTGAGCACCGGCACCTTTTAGGTATTCCATAGCCTTATTTTTTTTATTTCCGGCCCAGAAGCTGTTCCATTCTTCGAGCTTTTGCTGCTGGTCTTTCCGGGAAAGGACGACATTGCCTATCGAGCTGTAATTTAAAATCTTGCCCTCCTGCTTTTCTCGTTCCAGAAAGCTGTTCAGCCGGGTGTTTTTAGACAACGCTTCATCCTCAGAGTCTCCGTAGGAAATGGTATAGATGGATTTTGAAGTGATATCGGACAGTTTCTGGAGTTTGGCTTCGCTCAGCTTCAGTTCTTTGGGAATATAGTTCAGGTCACCGATATCCTCATTGAACCCTACATGCCTGAACCCGAAGAGGCAGGCGATAATGATAACCGTGCAGCCGATAATAAGAGGCTTGTTTTTTTCATACGGATAAGAACCGATTCTGTCGATGAAGTTGGTGTTAAGGGATTGTTTCTCCTTTTTGGGATGGTACAGCTGCGGTACAATAATGAGGGCTGTAACAGAAGAGAAGATCACGGTGAGGGAAGCAAAAAGGCCAAGGTCTTTCAGAGCTTCGGAACGGACGAAAACAAGGCAGAGGAATGATACGGCGGTCGTGGCGCTGCTCAGGATGATAGGCTGCGTGATTTCTTTGTATAACTCTTCTATGTTATGATTGTGCTTGTAATGCGTGAGGATATGAAGCGCATAGTCTATCGTAATACCGATCAGGATAGCACCTACACTCAATGAAATGGCAGAAAGCTTATCCTTGATGAAATAAAGGGCCAGCAAAGCCAGCAACACAGAAAAAACGGTGGGTAGAAAAACGATTACCGGTGTGAAAAAGTTCCGGAAATAGTAGATTAGCAGGACCAACAGGACCGTCATGGAGATGATTACTGTATTCCTGATATCTTTCTTGATCTGCTGTGCATTGGCTACGGCAATCACCGGAGATCCGAAGTAGCTCAGTTCCGTTTTTCCTTTGAACTGTACATTGAGTTTGTTTTTTATGTCATTCAACGCATTAATGAATGCTTCATTATCTTTGGTGTCGCTGCTTTTGTGGGCAGGGTCTATAAAGAGGAGGAGGTGCCTGCCGTCGCGGGAGACGATATAATTGTTTTCAAGCCTGAAATCCTGGCTGAGGTTGAGTGCGTTCAGTTTTTTTACGCCCAGAAAGGTAATGCCCAGTGGATCTTTTTTGATGAATTCTTTCGTGACCAGGCTGGCAGGGGATACCAGTGACACATAATTACTTTCCACCTTCTTATCAATACTATCTTTCTGGAGCTTTTTCCCAATTTCCTTATAATCCTGTTCGTTAAGGAAAAGCGGGAGGTGCTCCCGGACAAAATCAAACGTATTTGAAATTTCATCGTCATTGACCTTCCCCTGGACGGTTGCAATGTACTTTTTTAAAGGCTGAAGATCCTGGAGGAATGTATCTGCCGTTTCAGAAAGCTGGAAGCTGTTCTCTTTAGAGGTGCTTTCAATAATGACAATGATCTTATCTGAGAAGTTAAGCTGTTTCAGTACCTTAGCAGTAAGGTCCGATTTTTCGTTTTTAGGGATGATCTGGTTGATGTCCTCTTCAAAAGTAATCCTGGAAGCAAAAAAGATGCATATGGCGGCAATACATAAAGCCACAGCTCCGGACAGTATCCTGTGTCTGGAAATCAGATAATACAAAAAAATAAAAAAACGGTGCATGGTGTGGGAATAAGTCTGCAAATTTAATTTTTTAAGTATTAGTTCAAAGCATTTGGCCGGATAAGTTTTGTCTGAAAATCAACAAAATATTCTGGTGAAATGAAAAAAACTTATACTTTTGCAAAAGTTCCCAATCATAAGCATTTTAAAAACAGACAGTCTATTATAAGGAAAGGAACTTGTATTTGATATGTTTACAAAACTTGATGAAAAAAGAGAAGGATGGTTATGGATCATAATTTTTCCTCTGTTGCTTTTTATGATCTCTTACTATGGTTTCGAGTCCTCGTATGTAAGGCTTAAATCCATGGAAAAAGCGCCTGACTTTATGTTTTCATCAGTGTATGCCTACAGGGTCATTCCTAATTACCTGAGCGTGCATGTTACGGAAGCCTTTACTGGTCTGGTCAGTACTTTTCCTTCTTTTGTAAAGTCTTTTTTGCTCAAAAGCGGAACTCTTTTTTACCACAGCATTTTTCTGATCAACGCTACATTTTTCATGCTTTCCTCATGGATTCTGGACCGTATTCTGAAACTTGAGCCTACTGATCTGTTGGCTGGCTTAACAGTTAGACGGCTTATCCATCTTATCTGTATCTTCTTTCTGGTTATTGTACAGTATGTGCCGACCAATTGCGATTCTATTGCTGTCTTTTTTTATCTGTGGGGCATGTTTTTCAGTCTGAAATATTTTAAAAGCAGTCAGTCACGCGATCTTATTGTCCTGGCATTGATCATCTTTGTATCTACCCTGGTCAGGGAAACAGCCTGTCTGAATATTGCATTTTTTGCAGCCATAACTGTAGACCTACAGCTGCTTAAAAAAGGTAATTATAATCATATAAAAGAGCTTTTGCTGCTGGTTATGGCTTTTGTCATACCATATGTCGGTTTAAGGATGGCCATTCCACAGCAGGCTTCTTTCTTTGAAGGGATATACCTGCTTAAGAATTTTACCAGCCCGTATAATCTTGCCGGGCTGCTCTTCGGCATCATCAGCATATATTTCGGGTATAAGATAGCCGATGAAGCGGGAAAATCGGTGATCAGGAAATACTTTTTATTCTCTACTCCATACCTTGCCATGATTGCCCTGGTGGGCCTGTTCTGGGAAACCAGGCTTTTCATTCCGCTGGTGCTTACGGGAATCATTATCGCCTCATATCAGTTTAAAAAATATTGCCCTCAATGAGTTTACTGCATCCGTATTTTATTATCGCTCTTATATACATGCTTATCTTCAGCTTTCAGGAGGTATACGGACATCAGGTGGAGAGGAAATGGCTGTACTATTTGGGCGCCTACCTGATCATTATTGCGGGGCTTCGTGATGGAGTTGGGCCAGACTTCGGGAGTTACAGGGGGATTTATGTTTATTCGGATACCAAAGATTATATTACCATCCTCTTTGCCGCACTGCACCTAAAAACTCCGCAGCCTATGGAGCTGGAGTGGCTGTTTGTGCTTATCAATAAGGTATTGCTCAATATATTCAATGCCCCGTTTTTTATCCTAACCCTTGTGGTAGCCGCTCTTGCGATTTTCTTTAAGTTCAAATATATTGAAGACAATACGTTTTATCCTTTTACCTTTCTGGCCCTGCTGTTTATCCCGGGCTTTTTCGTGGGGGAATCCGGGCAGATCCGCCAGAATTTAGGGTCATTCATCGTGTATTTTGCTTTGCGGTATATCAAAGAGCGGAAACTCTGGGCTTACCTTCTCTGTATTTATATAGCCGGAGGGATCCACAATGTCTGCTACCTTTTCTTGCCGATGTACTGGGTAGCGCGCATTCCGCTGAATAAAGCATGGATGTTTATCCTGATTATCACATCCGTATTCCTTTCTCCTTTTGAAGTCTACCGGTCATTCGGTGAGTTCCTGGGAAACTTTGCCGGGGACAATGCGCTTGCAGTAGGTTTTAACGGTTATATAGACGAAAGTGCCGAAAGGATCAACGGGGGGATCGGGATTCCGGAAGTGATGATGGCTATCCTTACGTTTTTTCTCTTTGCATTCGATACCAAAATGGTACAAAAGTACCCTTATTATGAATACCACCGCAATTATGCGGTTATTGGGATCTGTGCCTATTTCATCTTCAGGAATAACCCTATTTTCTCCTCCCGCCTTGCAGGGGCATTCATTGTGTTTGCCTATATCCTGATTCCGAATGCGATGTATGTAGTATCTGCCCAGAAAAAAGCACTGATCCATACTTTTATCATTGCACTGATTGTGTTCAACTTTATTGTTTTCTCCAGTTTCAAAAATATACGGTCCGGAAGATTTACCTATGACCTTTACCATAACCACCTTCTTCCTTAATATTTTTCATTATGCCGGATAAAAAAAAGAGAATAGAGGTGCTTGACGGCTTAAGGGGACTGGCTATCTTACTTGTATTCCTGTTTCACGGCTATTATATATGGGATGCCTATTATCCTTTCGGAAAGTTGTATGCAGGCAATCTTCTGTTCAAATATGGCAGCCTGGGTGTACAGCTGTTCTTTCTGATCTCAGGATTTGTTATTTTAATGTCTGTTGAAAAAACACCGGGTTTCCGGATTTTTATAAAAAACAGATGGCTCAGGCTTTTCCCGGGGATGCTCACCTGCAGCCTGATCATCTATTTTACAGCCGGCTTCTTTTATGAAAGGCCTTTTGGTATTCCTGAGCTGAAATCGCTGCTACCCGGTATTACTTTTATTAATAACAGCATTCTTGAGCGGATTTTCAGCACGGATTTTCCCGTTCTGGAACTGTCGTTCTGGTCACTCTATGTGGAGGTGAAGTTCTATGTGATTTTCGGCGCCCTATATTTTATATTCAACAGGAATACTGCACTGGCAGGGATTTTTATATTGTATGTATCCGCTGCTCTTCTGCAGATCCTTATTGTCCATCAGCTATTGGCGGAAAATGCAGCAATGAAAATCTATATCGGGTCATTCATTCATTTCGGATGGTTTGTGGCAGGGGCCTTAACTTATATCTATTATAGGGACCATGATAAAAGATATCTTTATCTGTTGATTATCAGCTTGGTGTGTTCTGTGTTTTACGCCTATAAATTTCATGATCCTGTTTTATATATCTATCTTATAAGCGTTATTCTGGTATTTCTGGGTGCTTTATTCTGGGCTCCGTTTGGCGTTCTGTTTGAGAGCCGTTTTTTCAGGCTGGTAGGCTTCATCAGTTACCCTTTATATCTGCTTCATGAAAATATGCTGATCGCTTCCATGATTAAACTCCACCGGCATATCCCGCAGATTCCTTATCTTCTTCTTCCTGCTCTTTCTTTTATTTTTATAGGGATCCTGGCTTATACTGTAGCCAGATTTCTTGAGCCGGCTTTCCAACGTCTGTTGAAAAAGATCATATAGCACAGTAGCCTGAAGAAATTCTTACATTTTCAATCATGTGCTATTAATTAAACCTGAATTTTCTCATGATTATTCCGCTTTAGGAACATAATCAACAGCATTTTTAAGTGTTGTTTTAAACACTAATTCCCACATTATCAGACTGTATTATTTATGTATATTATACGTATATGCGTTTATTTGTTGCTTTTGTATTGCTGTTTATGATTTATTAATATTTATTTTTATTAAAATGGCTGAATAATTGATGAATCTATCATATTATAATATATTTTTGTTATAAACGTATCTATAATGTCATTTTGTTGTTTATTATTTGGGGATATCAATCTACAACTTAAAAAATGGCGTATATGTTATTTGTAAAATAAATAATCTGTTGTAGATACGGGTTCATGTGTTGTATAGTGTTAGATAGTTTAAAACAAAGGATATGGAAAGATCATTAAAATTGGCGGTTGCATGCTGTCTGGTTTCAGCAGTCATGTATTCCAGAAATCACCTGGAAACCAGGATGGTTATAGAGTCAGAAAGTGTTAAGAAGTTATATTCAAAGAGCGATTCGCTCATTAATCCCTTATTAAAGAAAAATTCAAAACAGATTGGTATAGAGAGAAAATCGACTGGCTTGAACAATGTTCAAAATTCTTATAATGGAAGTGATAAGCAATATGGAGCCAAAGACTGGACAAAGGCCCCGAACAGTTACCTGTTTGACCCTTCCCCGAACAGCAGCGGGTTATATATTCCCGTGCGTAAAGCTTATATCATGTGGAAAAATGATCAGTATATTGGCGGATCAGACATTCCTGCGGGTAAGATCACAGCAGATGTATTATGGGAAGATACCCCGGGACTGATAAAATCTGCCGGAGGATATGCGCTGGAAGTAATCGATTCGGGCATAAATGCAAAAATTAAAGTCCCAGTTAATAAATCGAAAAAAGGAAATGCTGTAATTGCTTTCCGCGTTAACGGTGAAATTTTCTGGTCCTGGCATATCTGGGTGACTGATGATCCATCCAACGGATCCAAATATAAAAGCTACGTTAATGTAAAAAGGCAGAGGGATGACGGAACTGTTGAAACAATCCCGGATTCTGAATGGGGATGGATGGACAGGAACCTGGGAGCACTCAGCGGCACCATTACAGGAGGAGACTGGAATCGCAATGCCGGGCTTCTTTACCAGTGGGGAAGAAAGGATCCTATCCCGCCACTGGTACACCGCGGAAATGATTTTTACGAAGTTACGGGGACTATTGGCAGGATAAGACACCGGGTAGCCAAGAACTTTACCAATGCCACTAATTTTGACAACCTCAGAAAGTTCGTTCCGTTATCCAATGCAACTGTAACCAATAACATCAGGCTTGCCATAAAGAATCCTGTAAGCCTTATTTATGTAAACAAAAATGATAATTCCGGGCCGGCTTATTATAATAATAATGCGAATTTACCCGTCAACTGGTTTGGGACTTCTCCATCAGTAAAGGCGAATCAGCTCACACAACTGAATCTGTGGTCTGATAACTCTATGGGTGTGATCAATGATGATTATAATAATGATTCTAATGCACAGCCTTACAGGAACAAATCATCCTATGACCCGTGTCCCAATGGCTGGAGGCTTCCGTCAGCGTTGGTTGCCAACCTGGCATCTCCCGGTTACACCGATGATGTAAGGATTGACTTTTCTCCTTTCGGGGTGCGGACGAATATGGGCCGAAATGCATTTGAAGGCAACAACTATCATATCATAAAACCGACAGATTCCGGTACACCTGCATTCATGACAGGATTCCGGATTTACCCTAATTTCGGAATCGATCTATCCAACGTCGGCGGGAACAATATGGGGATCTTTACCGGGACAGGCGGTATTTCCATTTCGGCTCATCAGGGACAGTATACAGACCAGCACCAGGTTGCTTTATGGACATCCACAATGGTTAAGCATTTTGATGCAAGCCCGGCTGTTTCTGCAAGGGCACTGTTCGTAATCCCGGATAAATATCAACTGGATACCCCGGACGCCGGTTTTCCTTCTGTGAAGGGCAGGTACTGGTATTTTCCGTCCGCTACGGCGGCAACCTCTGATGCCAATGGCTGCCGGTGTATAAAAGATCCGCTGTACACGATAGATAACTATGACTTTCCTACAGAATATCTCAGCCCTGAGAAAGAATATCTGGAAGGGCTTAATAATCCCAATACATACCAGGCAGTAAAAAATACGGCTGCATTCACCATTAATATTCCTGTAAGTAAAGCATTTGCCGTTCAGAGCCAGCTATTGAATAACGAGGATATATTAAGTACAGCAAATTTTAATAATTTAAAAGCTAATGTGCTCTGGACTACCAATACAGGTCTGATTGGAGGTGTATCCATGATCAATCCATCGCCAGGCTCCTTATCCGGCCTTTCAGCTTCCAGGATATCAGTTACCATTAATCCCAACCAAAGCGGAAATGCTGTAGTCACCCTTCATAACGGAAGCATTTCAAATCCGGTCTACTGGAGCTGGCATATCTGGGTAACCGATACTCCGGTAGGCTCGTATAATTATACAACGGAACTTCCTATGACTTCTGTTACCAATTATGTCAATTATGTCAACAAAGCCGATAATGTTTTCCAGACAGAATTTATGGACAGGAACCTGGGGGCAACTGATGCATTCCCGGTTATAGCCAACCCGCTTACTCCAACTACAGCAGAGCTTGCAAAAATCAGGGCTTCTACCGGATTACATTATCAATGGGGAAGAAAAGATCCTTTGCCGACATTCCAGTTTGCAGATAACCGGGCTTCTTACAATGTATTTCTGGGGAATGTTGCGGCCAATGGTACCGTTGCCTACAGCACACTTGCAGCAGGTACGTATAACGACCTTTCAGGAAACTATATTGTCCCTTATAATACCTATACCAATGCTTCCAACGCCAATGTAAGCACCGCGGATAAAGTTTCTGATAAAATTTCAAAAGTACTTTCATACTCTGTGAGGAATCCACTGGTTTATATGATTCCAAGCACTTTTGCTCCTTACAATTCTACAACTCCTGCCTATACCAACGGCACCGACTGGTTATCCAACGAGCCGAACCTTGCGTATGACCGTTGGGGAAGAGGCGGCAGGAAATCTCCGTTTGATCCATGTCCGGAAGGCTGGCGGATTCCTGACTTAACAGGGGTGGCTTTTGTGTCCAACCAGGATTTCGGGCTGACTCCCTGGTATAGAAAAGATAAAAATGTATCTACCACGTACAGTATTGCGAATGATTACCTGGGAGTAAGGGTCAGGAACCCAAGCACCACATCAACTATTGGGTATACATTTAACGACTCTTCCTATAAAATAGGGAACTATCCCAATTCAGGATCCAGAGGTGTAAGAAGTGTGATGACTAACCAGAGCCCTACAGGGACGTTTAACTTCATTAATTTTCAATATCCGGCTGTATGGACAGCAGCACTGAATTCCAGCTATATCGGAAGGCCGATAAATCTGCTTTTTGATGCGGCTTCCAGTGCCAACCGTATGGTGGCATTCCATGATAATAATGATCCTTATTTCGGAATGAGTTGCCGATGCGTGAAAATCAAATACGATGCATCAGGAAATGAAGAAGGCGTAATCCCGAGATTACAGATTACCTCATTGCCGGTAACGAAACAAGCCGGGGCGCTCAGCAGGAATGAAGTCAGTGATCTGGTTAAGGAAGATAAAATTTCTTTCTTCCCGAACCCTGTTAAAAACATCCTGTATATTAAAGCTCCTTCTGATCAGGGATATTATTATCAGGTATATAATATGTCCGGTCAACTGGTGAAATCAGGAAAGTTTGATCATATGCAGACAGATCTTTCATCCCTGATTTCAGGCGCTTATCTTCTAAGGATCAATAACTCAAAAGAAATTGTAAAGATTATTAAAGAATAGCTAATCCTTTGATATTGGACCTATAAAAGAGGGATAAAATAGTGCTTACCAATTTGGAATTTTATATTTTTGGCATGGCTGAAAATGATGAAAAATGACAAAAGAGCCGTTTTATCTCTCTTTTTTATGTAGAACTCAACTGAACATCTATGAGGTTTGAAAAAATTGTTTCCCGTTTCAATATCAAAATATTTATTTACTTACTGATCGCTGTTACGGCAGTTTACACTCTGATATTTACACTGGTATATAATCTGAAAGATGATGGGTATATCCTGGCGGACTGGCTGATCAACTACCAGGACGGAGGATTCAAAAGAAGGGGGCTTTCCGGAAGTTTTTTCTTTATGCTCCAGGATATAACAGGACTGCGGCTGAACTACTTGGTTTATTTTTTTCAGTTGAGCATCATAAGTTCTTTCTTCTGGTATTATACCATGCTGATCCGGTATAAGCGCACTGATCTGCTGTACCTTTCACTGCTGTTGTCTTCCATAGGATTTGTAGGACTTCTGAACACGGTAACATACGTAGGAAAAAAGGAGTTTATAGTCTTCCTTATTTTTACGGTTTTCGTTTATCTTCTGGATCATCAGAAGCTTTCAAAAAAGAAGGAATATTTGTTGTGTTTTTTTTTAATCATCAGCACATTGCTGCATGAAGTCACTGTCTTTTTTGTTCCTTACTTTGCCATTGCTCTGTATGTAAAGACCGGGAAACTGGAATACGGGAGATACATCAAATATTTTCTTGCAGTCGGTATTCCCGCGATCGCAATTTTCATGTTTGGAAAGAATGTTAATGAAGGGCAATCCCTTAGAATATTGAGTGAACGAGGAGTTCATCCGGTTTATGGGATATTTTACTGGAACATCAACGAAAGAGAATATATTTTCCAGCATTCAAAAGAATATGTTCTTTATGGAATCAGCTCTATCATCAGCGCTTTTCACATAGGCTATTATTTAAAATTTCTAACAGGCAGAAAGCTTTTGTCTATAGTACTCATAGGTGCATTCTTGTTTTCACTGCCTCTTTTTTACCTCGCTATCGACTGGGGCCGGTGGATGTACATCCATATGATGATGATGATTATACTCTTTGGTATGTCTTTGCAAAACGGGCAGTCTGTATGGGATTATCAGCCTGTTAGTCTCAACAGTACATTTTATATTACGCTCGGTATTATTGTAGTCTCCTTACTGTACAGGGTTGAGATGTCGGGTAAAGGTTTCACCTGGGAAGGTTTGCTGTACAGAATCTTTGTGGCTCCTGTTGAACTGTTAAATAAAATGTGATTGTCAAAAGGATATAATAAAAAAGGTTTACTTTTGCAAAAATTTTTAGAATGTCGAAAAATTTAGTGATCGTAGAGTCTCCTGCAAAGGCAAAAACTATTCAGAAGTATTTAGGAAAGGATTTTGAGGTGAGGTCCAGCTTTGGGCACATCCGTGATCTTCCTAAAAAAGGAATGGGGATTGACCTGGCAACATTTAGTCCGGATTACGAAGTTTCCGCCGACAAAAAGAAACTGGTAACCGAACTGAAGGCTGCCGTGAAAAAAGCCAATATGGTTTGGCTGGCTTCCGATGAGGACCGCGAAGGAGAGGCCATCGCGTGGCACCTGGCTGATGAACTTAAACTGAAGCCGGAAAACAGAAAGAGGATTGTTTTTCACGAAATCACTAAAAATGCCATTCTTAAAGCCATAGAAAACCCAAGGGATATTGACCAGAACTTAGTAAATGCCCAGCAGGCCAGAAGGGTGCTGGACCGTATTGTAGGTTTTGAAATGTCTCCTGTACTCTGGAAAAAAGTAAAACCGGGACTTTCTGCCGGAAGGGTGCAGTCCGTAGCGGTAAGGCTTATTGTAGAGAGAGAAAAAGAAATCAGGGAATTTGTTCCGAAAGCAAGTTTCAAGCTGGATGGAATATTCCTGAATACTGCTGAACAGGAAATTGCGGCAAAGCTTAAAAAAGATTTTGAAAAAGAAACAGATGCCGAACATTTTCTTGAACTGGCAAAAGATACCGAATTCAAAGTCCTGAATGTAGAGACCCGCCCGGGGACCCGTTCAGCTTCCGCTCCGTTTACAACATCTACATTGCAGCAGGAAGCGTCTTCCAGACTGGGGTATAATGTAACCACTACCATGCGTCTTGCACAGACTCTTTATGAAGAAGGACACATTACTTATATGAGAACAGACTCCGTCAATCTTTCCCAGGAAGCTATTGAAGGAGCTAAAAAGCAGATTACCTCAGAATATGGTGCAGAATATTCTGCTCCCAGAAAATACACGACAAAATCCGCATCCGCACAGGAAGCTCACGAGGCAATCCGTCCTACTGATTTCAGTGTGAAAAGCATCGGTGATTCCCAATTGAATAAGCTGTACCAGCTGATATACAGGAGAACACTGGCTTCGCAGATGGCCAATGCCAAAATAGAGAAGACGGTTATAGAAATAGGAAACCCCAAGCTTCCCCAGCATTTTGAAGCTCAGGGCGAGGTGATTATTTTCGATGGATTCCTGAAAGCTTACGGCATTGTGAAAACAGAGGACGAAGATGACGAGAGCAATGAGAAACTCCTTCCGAAAGTAAAAGTAGGGGAAGTACTGAAGTACAGGACTATTACAGCAACTGAAAAATTCACGAGGCCAAGCGCAAGGTATACGGAAGCCGGTTTAGTGAAAAAGCTTGAGGAGCTGGGAATCGGTCGTCCTTCAACGTATGCGCCAACCATCCAGACCATCCAGAACCGTGCTTATGTGGATAAGCGCGAAATTGAACCTCAAACCCGTGAAGTTGTTAAAATGTCGCTTACCAAAGACAAGATCAAAAAAGTGGTCCTGGAAGAAAAGTTCGGCGGTGATAAAAATAAGTTTGTCCCTACAGATATCGGGGAAGTGGTGAATGATTTCCTTACCGATAACTTCAGGGAAATCCTGGATTATGGATTCACGGCAAGAGTTGAGGAGAGTTTCGATGAAATTGCCAACGGCGATCAGAAGTGGAAAGAAATGATGACCAATTTCTATTCTAAATTTCATCCCAGGATTGAAGATGTGGAGGAAAATGCAGACCGTGCTACCGGTGACAGGCTTTTGGGAACAGATCCTAAAACCGGTAAAAATGTGCATGCAAGAATCGGTAGATTCGGTCCTATGATTCAGATCGGGGAAACGGAAGATGAAGAGAAACCGGTTTTTGCCTCTCTGATGTCCGGACAGAATATTGCTACCATTACCCTGCAAGAAGCTCTGGAATTGTTCAGGCTTCCTTTTGACCTGAATGATTTCGAAGGGCAGAATGTATCCGTAGGTGTCGGGCGTTTCGGGCCATACGTAAAGTGGGGCGAGACATTCATCAGCATACCTAAAGGCGAGGATCCTTTATCTGTGGACCAGAACCGTGCAGAAGAAATTATCAACGAAAAGAAAAAAGCCGATGCTCCGATTGCTTCCTACAAAGGAGAACCGGTAACCAAGGGTGCAGGAAGGTTCGGACCGTTCATTAAGTACAAAGATATTTTTATCAATGTTCCTAAGCGGTATAACTTCGATAATCTTTCCCAGAATGATATCAATGAATTAATTGAAGCGAAGCTGGAGAAAGAAGCCAACCGTTACATCCAGCAGTGGGAAAAGGAAAAAATATCCATAGAAAATGGGAGATGGGGGCCGTTTGTTAAATTCGGCAAGGCAATGTTTAAGATCCCGAAGAAAAAAGATGATACCAAATACGAAGCGGAAGAACTGAAATCGGTTTCTCTTGATGAGGTTAAAAAGTGGATCACGGATCAGGATAAAAATGCTTTTGCCGAAAAGAAAAAACCGGCAGCCAAGAAAACAACAGCTAAGAAGCCTGCAGCAGCAAAAAAGCCCGCCGCAGCCAAGAAAAAATAATATTGTATAAAGCCACTGCTCTTGATGCCAGTGGCTTTTTTTATTCAGGAAAGCTACTGATACAATGGTTTTTTGTAAGTTTGCGCCATGAACAGTTCTCAGATTGATGTTCAGTTTAACTTATGAATTTTGAAGATTTTATCCTTTCACCGAGGAATTTTAAGACGGAAAGCTGGCAGATTGGAAACCGTATTACCAGGCATATTAAAGAAGACAGTATTGTGCTTCTGTTTGTTTCGGATTGCAGAGGTGCGGGCGGCGAGGCGGAAATACAGGACTTTACCGGCATAAGAAAAGAATTTTATAAGCTTTCGCAGCTGGATTTTGAAGTTCCGGTGGTGGACCTCGGGGATCTGATCTCCGGGAAATCCGTTCAGGATTCCCATTATATTATTCAGGAGGTGCTTTCGGCCTGTCATAAGCAGAGGGCCATTCCGGTTGTTATCGGAGGCTCCAATGATTTTTCCTATTCTTTGTTTTCTGCCCTGAATATCTACCGTAAGAATATCAACTATACGCAGATCAGTAATATTATCTCATTCCGGCAGGATGAAGCCATGGATGAATACACCTTTTTAGGTAAAATTTTCAGCACGAAAGATTTTTCAATCAGAAATTACCATCATCTTGCCTATCAGAAGCATCTCAACGAAGCAGATTCCGTGCGGCTGATCAAAGAGGTGGAATTCGATATTATACGCCTGGCGGAAATGATGAATTCTACTGAGAAAACTGAGCCGTTCTTCAGGAGGGCAGACCTGGTAACCGTAAACTGTGACGCAGTTGAAAGCTTCGGTGAACCGTTTTCCCTGCATCCCCAGGTAAACGGACTGAACAGAAGGGAAATCTGTGCTTATATGAAGGAGATCGGGCTCAGTGAAAATTTACAGTCTGTAGGGATTTTCAATTATAATATTTATTCAGACAGCATATTGAACCAGCAGCTTGCGGCCCAGATGCTCTGGTACCTTATTGAAGGGATCAATATCCAGAGGTCACATCCTAAAGAAAGGCAGTATGAGATATTTTATGTGCTTATCAATGACCGGCAGTATGCTTTTAAACGGGATACCTTCAGCAACCTATGGTATTTCGGGGATGATGACGATATTAGGAACTGCATTCCTTGTTCCAGGAGAGATTTTGACGAAGCTAAAAAAGGCTGGCTGAATTCAAGGCTGACGAAAGCATAGGTATGGCTAAGGTTTCCGTTATTGTTCCTGTTTATAATGTGGAAGGCTACCTGGCAAAATGCCTGGACTCCCTGGTCAGTCAGACGCTGGAGGATATGGAAATCCTGGTGGTTAATGACGGAAGCACAGACCGTTCCGCAGCTGTTATTCAGCATTATGCCGACCGGTATCCGGAAAAGATAAAAGCATTTAATAAAGATAACGGCGGCCTGAGCGATGCCCGGAACTATGGCCTTGACAGGGTTACGGGAGACTACATCGGTTTTGTGGACAGTGATGATTATGTGGATGAAACAATGTTTCAGGAAATGCTGCAACTGGCTCAAAAGCATGACGCCGGGATGGTGATCTGTAATATCCGGAAAGTTAATGAGCAGGGCAAAGTAGTCCAGGAGCTGAGACAAGTTCCCAATATGCCTGAAAAAATCAATCTGGTAGAGCATTTTTCTGTTTTTTCTGACCTGAGTTATTTTGCCTGCAACAAGCTGTTTAAGAAAGAACTCTTTCAGCAAAAAAGATTCAAAAAATCTGCGCATTTTGAAGACATCCAGCTGATCCCGCAACTGTTGCTGGAATGCCATATCCTGGCACAAACCCAGACGTTTTTTTATAATTACCTGGAGAGATCAGATTCCATCACAAAAACGCATACCGAGCGAGGACTTGATATATTTCGGGCAGTGGAAGACGTAGAGCAGGTCTTCAGAAATTCGCCTTTTGCAGAAAAACATACAGCATTAAAAAACTTCCAGATTTTCGAGGGAGTATATTCGTTTCTGGCCTATCTGGCCTTCGTAAAAGATGAAGATATATTCCGTACAATGGATGCTGCATTATCCCGTTTCATGCAGGATCGGCATCTTAGAATGAAAGATATATTAAAGTATAAGCGATTTGATAAAAATTATCTGTTATCTTTGCCCCTGAAAAAAAAGATTTTTTATCTGTTGTTTTTTGCCGGGCAGAAGACATTGATAAGAAAGTTAATAACACAAATTTAAGTACCACTGTTTCACTCATGACTCCCTCTCAGAAACAGAACGGTATTTTTGAACAGAAAAAAAATGAAGAATTTTGAATTGCTCTTATCACAGTCAGGCATTCCCCTTTTTTATATAAAGGTAGGGCTGGGCTTTCTTTTTTCGTTTCTTATTACCTATTTTTCCGTTCCTACCATTATCAAGATTTCCAAAAGAAAGAATCTTATGGATGAGCCGGGACTGAGAAGTTCACATTTGCGGAAAATTCCCAACTTGGGCGGTATTGCTATTTTTTATTCTATCGGAATATGTACGTCAATCTTTGCTTATGAGCTTTTTGACCTGTATAAGTTTTTGTTTGCTTCGCTTATCATTCTGCTCTATATCGGTGTCATGGATGATATTGTGGTCATGAGGGCCTATAAGAAACTGGTCGCGCAGATTGTAGTTTCAGCATTGATCGTCATTGGGTCCGATATCCGTATCAGAAGCCTTTTTGGCATATTGGGTGTTTATGAACTGACCTACTTTGTAAGTGTGCTGTTCAGCATTATCACATTCATTGTATTGATCAACGCTTTTAATCTGATTGATGGTATTGACGGGCTGGCCGGAGGGTATTCGGTCATATGCAGTGCTCTTTTCGGAATCAGTTATTACCGGTTGGGAGAGTACAATTATCCGCTGGTTGTTTTTTCCGTAATTATTATTGGTGCTGTACTGGCATTCCTGTATTACAATTTGTCTAATTACAGGACCAGCAAGATATTCATGGGAGATACAGGATCTATGCTGCTGGGATTCCTTCTGGCATTCACTTCTATTTGCTTCATAGATATTTTTATCGATAAGGCGCTCCCCAATGTACCGAGATACCATTTGCAGTCTGCTCCTGTAGTGGCAGTGGCTATTCTCATTCTGCCTATTGTAGATACGCTCAATGTGATTATTGTGAGGCTCGTCAATGGGAAATCACCTTTTGATGCTGATAAAAACCATATCCATCACAAACTTTTAAAACTGAATCTTACGCACCGGAGATCCAGTTTTTATATTATCGTTTATTACCTTTTTATTGTTACTTTAGCCTATTACCTGAGGCACATCAACATCAATCTGCTGTTGCTGATCATCTTATTTCTTGGTTTTCTCGGGGCTTATATACCGGATTTTATTTATAATGCAAGAAGTACAAAAAGTAATAATTAAATTTTTATTTTTGCAAACAATTGAAAAAAAATAATGAAAAATTATAAGTATTTGTTCCTACTCCTGGTTTCATGTATGCTTACTTCCTGTATTACTACGAAAGAAGTAAGATATCTGCAGCCTAACGAAAGCCTTGTTATTAATGAAGAAGGCCTTGTTCCTTACAATATTCCGATTTACAGAATTACTAAAAATGATATTCTGAACCTTAATATCGTAACCACTCCCAAGGGGGATGCAGCCCAGTTTTATTCTTCCCTGAACACCTCAGGGGGATCCGGAGGTGCCGGAGTCAATAATGCTGTTGGAGGTGCTATGAGTGCCTCTGGCTCAGGAATGGGAGGAAACACCAATTTCTATTTCAATGGCCTTAAAGTAGAATCTAACGGGGATATTAACGTTTTTGGTATCGGCTACATTAAAGCAGAAGGAAGGACAATAGATGAAGTTGCCAAAGAGATTCAGGAAAAAGTAAACGAAAACTTCCAGCAGGGAAAATCTGAGGTAAGGCTGAATACCAACGGGATTACCTATTATATTTTAGGAGATATTGAAACCATAGGAGTTTCAGGAGAAAAGGTAGCCCATAAAAATACCCTTACCATTACAGAAGCCCTGGCTATGAATGGCGGACTGAACCGTACCGTTGACAGGAAAAATATCGTTATTCACAGAAAGCTGCCTGAAGGGATCAAAATTGCTCAGATTGACCTTACCCGTGAGGACTTGATGAATTCCCCTTACTATTATGTACAGAATGGAGATGAAATCTACCTCAATACAAGGGCGAAAAGCCTGAACGGATTCGGAAAGGATCCGATACAGACCTTGACAACAGGCGTTTCAGTAATTACTACGGCATTATCTATTTATCTACTTCTTAAAAACCTATAACCATGATTCCGGAAAAGAATTCCAAAGTAGAACGAAATGATGCTCAGAAAGAGAAATACGGCAATTTTGCTTTATTTGATGCTGAGCATTTCATCAGGAGGCTTCTGAGAAACTGGTACTGGTTTTTAATGATGTTCCTGGCAGGATACGTGATTTCCTGGGTTTATGGGAAGTATTATGCACAGAACATCTATGCCTCTAATTTATCATTAAGCGTTTCCAATAATACGGCAAGCTATTTTACACCCAATCAGTCCATCAATTTTATATGGGGACAGGGAGGAAACCAGGATGGAGTGTATCTCAAAAAGATGCTTCTGTCCAGATCCCATAATGAATTCCTGGTCAAGGAACTGGATCTGTTCGTTAATTATTCTACGAAAGGAATGATCAAGTCTACTTACCTGGACAAAGATGATTCCCCCGTGTTTTTAGAGATAGACAGAACACATCTGCAGCAGGTTAATTATCCTATTACACTGATTCCCAAATCTAACGGGACTTATGAAGTTGTTCTGCCGGAAGAAGGAGAAACCACTAATCTTTACAATTATCAATATGAAGGATTCCAGAATGTGCAGCCTTATGCAAGGCCTCAGAATAAAGTTATAAAAGTAGGCGAATGGTATACTTCTCCAAACTTAAAGTTCAGGCTGGTTAAAAATACCCTGGAACCAAAAATCAGGCTTACGAATATCATTGTAAATCTTTCGACCGTCAATCAGATGGTGAATGATATTGTTTCTACCATAGGAGTTGAGTTTGATAAAGAGATTAATACCATTATGATTATTACCAAAACAGGATATAATCTTAACAGTACGGTTAACTTCCTTAACAAATCAGTAGGGCAGCTGCAGAAAAAAAGGCTGGCAGACAGAATGACGGTAGACAAGAATACCGAAATCTATCTTAAAGACAACTTAGATAATATCAGGAAAAAACTTGATTCCAGTGCGAACTATCTTAACTATCTTAAAACCAGTGAGCAGCTCTATGATATTAAGGACAGGGATGAAAAGACGCTGACAGAGATCAAAGATCTCGAAGCAAGGAAAGCGGATTTGGTAAGTAAGCTCAATTCACTGAATAGAATAAGGAATACAATAGAGTCTCAGAATTTCAATAACTTGATCAGCACGAATGCTGCGGGGTTTGAAGATGGAATGTTCGGGGCCACAGTGGCTGAGCTTAAAGCATTATATGAGAAAAGAAGGGAACTCTCGACCATTTATACACCCGGTTCCGAGCCGATGCTCGAGATTAACAGGCAGATCAGGGAGGCTAAAACGGGATCCTCAGGAATGTTAGGCAATTATTACAATAGGTATAATTCCGAAATCAACAAAATCAACGAGAAAGTAGCCGAAGCCAATGCTAATATGACATCTTATCCTGAAAAGCAAAGGAAATACCTTGATGCGGAAAGAGGATACAACATGATTGAGGCTACGTACAACAGTTTATTGGGAAGACAGAATGAAACCCAGATGAAGCTGGCTACCAATCAGTCCGATATCACTGTAATCGACCCTGCGAAGAACGTAGGCCAGCTTCCTATTGCACCCAATATCAAAGGAACCAAGATGGTGATTATAGGAGGGTTATTGCTCCTTCCGCTGTTCCTTATTGCTGCTGGTGAAGTACTGGATAATAAGATCAGGAATATTAAAGAGATGCTTAATGCAACTCGGATTCCTCTTCTGGGTGTGATAGGTAATAATAACAATGACAACATGCTGACCGTTCTGGAACAGCCGAAATCATCTGTCTCCGAGGCCTTCAGGGGGATCAGGGCCAATATGAGGTTCCTGTCGGGTGAAAATAACCAGAGCAAAGTAGTACTGATTACTTCATCCATCGGTGGTGAAGGGAAAACATATATCTCGATCAACCTTGCTTCGGTGCTTGGATTAAGTGATAAGAAAACCATTTTATTAGGAATGGACCTCAGGAAACCGAAAATCTTCGGAGATTTTAAAATTGATAATCAATACGGGATTTCCAATTATCTGACCGGTGAGGTAACGATCGACCAGATCATCAACAAAACCAGAGTGGCCAACCTGGATGTTGCTACTTCAGGACCGATACCGCCTAATCCTTCTGAGCTCCTGATGAGCGAAAGAAACGTGAAGTTCATTGAAGAGCTTAAAAAGAGATATGATTTTATTGTTATAGATTCTCCTCCGGTAGGTCTGGTTGCCGATTCATTTGAGCTGATGAAGTATTCGGATGCCAATATATATGTTGTGCGCCATGAATATACCGAGAAGTATATGCTGAAGATGATTACGGAAAAGTACCACGAAGGGGAAGTGAAGCATTTGGGTATTGTATATAACGATTATAATACAAAACAAGGGTATGGTTACGGCTACGGCTACGGGTATGGTTACGGTTATGGTTATGGTTATTTTGATGAAGACAAAAATTATAAAGAGCCGCTCCTCATCAGAATTAGAAATAAAGTAAAGACAATATTTAGAAAGTAAATGCGTTAAACCCTCATGTGATGGGGGTTTATTGCGTATTGAAATTGATGAATCTGATGAAAAAAGAATAAATTCAGCAGTTTGCCGTTTACTTTATAACAAATTATATTTTTTTGTTTATTTTTAACTAAACATTAAGATAATCATTAATATAAAAATGTTTTATATTTGCAAAAATTAAAATTGAATATAACCATAAATCCATATTCTTTTATGAATAAAAAACTATTGTTTAGCTTCCTTGCCGCCCTGGGGACTGTGGTAAGCGTAAAAGCACAAAGAAACGAATTGGGAGTTCGTCTGGGTATGAGTAACCTGGTGGGAGATGTAGGAAGGACAAATTATATTTTACAAAAGCCGTTGGATTTAAGCAGAACCTCAGATTGGGGAGTTCCGTTTTACGGAGGGTTATTATATCGTTTTAATTTTAATCCTTATCAGACTGTCAGATTAGATCTTGGATACAATCAGGTGCAGTTCAGTGATAAGGCGGCAAAAGAGGATTACAGAAGAGCAAGAAATTCTTTCGGGAAAAACAATGTATATGAAGCTAGCTTGATGTTTGAATACAATTTTTTCCCGGTGAACAATGAGCAGGAAAGAGGCTTGGTAAGCCCTTATATTTTTGCCGGGGTAGGAGGGCTGGTGTTTGATGCTCCTAAGGCTACCTTGGTTAATGATTACAGAAGAGATGCAGACGGAGTTGCCCAGGCGCCGATCAATGAGCTGGATTTTACCACCACGCCCGTATATTCCACAGTGAAGAAAACGGTAATGCATGTGCCTTTTGGTGTAGGCCTCAAATATAAGTTCAATCATAACTGGGCTATCTTTGCAGAAGCAATGTTCAGATATGCATTTACAGACCAGCTGGATTACAGCAAAGTACTGAGAAAAGATGTGGTGTCTACCTACAACGGAGATATCCTGAACCCTTCAACCGGTGGGTCTTTATTGCAGTCGGGAGCTTATTACGTGGTATCCAAAGAAAGAGAGGCTAAATTTATAGGAGATAGAAATATTGGAGATCAGGAATCCAGGGACTGGATGAATACCGTAAGCCTCGGACTTACCTATTCCTTTGGAAGACCTCCATGTTATTGTGATTAGTGATATGTCGTTGATTAAAGATAAAATAGATTCTGAGAATTTACCGAAACATGTTGCCATTATTATGGATGGTAACGGAAGATGGGCAAAATCGCGTGGTGAAGAGAGGACTTTTGGTCATAAGAATGCCATTGATGCCGTAAGGAATGCCATCAATGCATGTAATGAGGTAAACATTCCTTATCTTACCCTTTATACTTTTTCATCAGAAAACTGGAACCGTCCGAGCAATGAAGTAAGCACTTTAATGAATCTGCTTACAGAGACATTGCTTCTGGAGGCCGATGAAATTTTCAGTAAAGGATTAAGAATGCATGTGATTGGTGATCTTGATAAATTGCCACCTTTGGTCAAAGACCAATTGCTTCGGGTTACAGAACTTACAAAAGAAAACACAAAAGGCAATTTGGTATTGGCCATAAGTTATGGCTCCCAGAAAGAAATACTGAATGCCGTAAAAAACATAAGCGCCGATGTAAAGGAAGGCAAAGTGGATGTTGAAAGTATTGATGAAAAATTATTCGAAAATTATCTTTATACAAAAGATTTCCCCCCAGTTGACTTATTGATAAGAACCAGTGGTGAAGTGAGAATAAGCAACTTCCTCCTTTGGCAGATCGCCTATGCAGAACTGCAGTTTTTAAATGTTCTATGGCCGGATTTTACAAAAGATATCTTCTTCCAGTGTATTGTTGATTATCAGAATAAGGAAAGAAGGTACGGCATGACCGGTGAACAAATAAAGATTCAGTAACATTAAGAAAAGAAAGACTACGATAAAATGAAGTTTAGACTATTACCCATCATTATGTTTGTTGCTTCTGCACATTTTTATGGACAGGTAACTCCGCAGGACAGCACACAGGTGAACAATAATCCTGTACATGCAGACAGCCAGACAGGCACATACACGTTGAAAGACATCGTGGTAGATGGGGTGAAAAAATACACACCGGCTCAGATCCTGAGATTTACAGGCCTTTCAAAAGGTGAAAGTGTAGATATCCCGGGACAGAAAATCAGTAACGCCATCAAAAAACTCTGGGATACACAGTCTTTTTCGGAAGTTGAAGTATACGTACAGAGTGTTGAAGGAGAAACTGTAGTACTGAGATTTCATCTTCAGGATCTTAAAGAACTTGGGGAAGTGAAATTTACAGGTAAAGGGATCGGGAAATCCAAGAACGAAAAGCTTGCCAAAGATAATAACCTTAAGCCTGGAACGAAGATAACCCAGAATCTTGTTTCAAGCCTTAAGACCAATATTCCTAAAGAATATGTTAAGAAAGGGTTTGCAGATGCCAAGATTACCATTCAGGATAAAGTAAATGCCAATGATCCGTCTCTGGTAGACTGGACGATCAACGTTGAAAAGGGTAAAAAAGTCAAAATCGATCATATCGAATTTGAGGGCAACAACAGCGTAACGGATGCAAAACTCAGAAAGAAGGGTTTCAAGGAGACCAAACAGAAGAGATTCGGCATCGGCGGTATTCTGAAGCCGTCTAAATTTATCGAAGAAAAATATCAGGAGGACAAGCAGAACCTGATCAACTATTATAATTCATTAGGATACAGGGATGCAACCATCGTTTCTGATTCCGTATGGAGGAATAAAAGAAACAATTACGAAATCAATGTAAAGCTTAACGAGGGTAAGAAATATTACATTGGTGACATCACCTTTACCGGTAATACCGTATATCCTACCGATTATCTCCAGAGAATGCTGGGATATAAAAAAGGGGATATTTACGATGCGGTAGGATTCAATAAAAAAGTTGGGGAAGACGGAGGAAAAGAAGATGACTCTGATATTAAGTCAATGTACATGAATAACGGGTATCTGTTTTCCAATGTAATTCCGGTGGAAAAATCTGTCAACGGAGATGCTGTAAACCTTGAAATCCGTATCAATGAAGGAGAAAAAGCAACCTGGAATAAAGTCACCTGGCAGGGTAACACAACTACCCATGACCACGTTATTCTGCGTGCACTGAGAACGAAACCGGGAAATCTCTTTGCAAAAAGTGATATCAAAAGAACTTACTTTGATCTTGCCGGAATGTCTTTCTTTGATCCACAGCAAATAGGGCAGGATATTGATCCCAATCAGCAGGATAATACGGTAAACATCAACTGGAAGCTTGTAGAAAAAGGATCTTCACAGGTACAGTTACAGGCCGGTTATGGTGGAAACAGCTTTATCGGAACTTTAGGGCTTACCTTTAACAATTTCTCTTTGAGAAACTTCCTGAAATTTAAAGACTTCAAACCGGTTCCCCAGGGAGACGGGCAGACTTTATCCATCCAGGCACAGGCAGGACAATACTTCCAGAATTATGGGGTTTCATTTACTGAACCTTGGGTTTTCGGAACAAAACCAACAGCCCTTTCTGTAAGCATCAATAATTCAAGGGTAAAATATTCGGATGGTGCAGGTAATGCACAAAAGCTGAATATCTTTTCTGCATCCGTAGGATTAAACAAGCAGCTCAGGTGGCCGGATGATTATTTCTTCCTCTATACAGGGCTTCAGTATCAGAAGTATAATTTCAGCAACTATCCGTTTGAATTCGGTAATACGACAGAATATTACGGTAACGCCAATAACTTAAGTCTCAACCTTGGATTAACGAGGAATTCTGCCGGGATTGACCCTATATTCCCGACTACGGGTTCCAATATAGAGCTTTCCGCAAAACTGACGCCTCCTTATTCATTGTTCAGCAATAAGAATTATGCAACCATGACTCCGACAGACAAGTACAAGTGGATGGAGTTTTACAAGATCAAGTTCAAAGCGGATGTCTACAATGAAATCGTAGGGAAGCTGGTATTGAGGTCTTCTGCCGAAATGGGCTTTATGGATGGCTACAATAAAGAATTGGGAGCTCCTCCGTTTGAAAGGTTCTATGTAGGGGGAACAGGATTGTTCGGAGGAAGATTTGACGGTAGAGAACTGATTCCTTTGAGAGGTTATGAAAATGCTTCCACGTATGGAGGTACCGTAGATGATATTACACAGAAAGGAGGAGGTACTATTTATAACAGATTTACGTTAGAATTAAGATACCCGATCTCACTGAACCAGACGGCTAAAATTTATGCTCTTACTTTCGCAGAAGGAGGTAACGTATGGAATTCATGGGGCAACTATAATCCTTTCCAGCTGAAAAGATCAGTCGGTGTAGGGGTTAGAGTTTACATGGGAGCCTTCGGTCTTATCGGATTTGACTTCGCGTATGGATTTGATAAAACAGTTCTTGGAACAGAACCTTCAGGATGGAAGACCCATTTCTTGATGAACCAGTCATTATAAAAGATATGAAAAACCTAAAGATACTTTTCACGTTCGCTTTACTTTTGCTTTTCGGATTAGGCAACGCCCAGAAAATTGGTGTTGTGGATACCGAATACATCTTAGGCATGATGCCTCAGTATAAAGAAGCAGAAGCAAGGCTGAATGCACAGATTGATACCTGGCAGAATGAGCTTCAGAGTTTACAGTCAGAGTACGAGAAGAAAAGGTCTGCCTTTGAAAACGAAAAAGTATTGCTGGTAGGAGATCAGCTTAAGCTGAGGGAGAAGGAAGTGACGGATCTTGAAAAAAACATCAAGACAACTACCAGCCTGCGTTTCGGAGCTACGGGAGAAATTACCAAGCTCAGGACCAATCTTGTTCAGCCTTTCCAGGACCAGATCTGGAATGCCATCAAAACTATGTCTGAAAAGAATGGCTTAGGGATTGTCCTGGATAAAAGCAATAACGTGAATGTTATTTTCCTTCAGAAAAGGTTTGACTATACAGACAAAGTTCTGGATGTCCTGTTAAAGGGTACAGAGAAAAAAGAAAAAACTAATAACAAAAAGTAAAAGCTAGAATTAACTTTTACCGCATTTTTAAATCTAAAAACAAATTAAATTATTTATTTTACCAGTTATGAAAAAATTAAGTGTATTATTTGCAGCAGTAATGATGGTTGTATCGGTAGGTATGGCAAAAGCTCAAAAAATTGCTACTTTAGACGTTATAGGTGTTCTTAATGTAATGCCTGAAAAGAAAAAAGCAGATGCTGACCTGAAAACTTTCCTTGATGCCAAGCAGGCAGAAATTAAGAAAAAAGCAGACGCTGCCCAAACTAAATTCCAGCAATACCAGACTGAAGCACCTAAAAAAACAGCAGATGAGAATGCAGCAAGAGAAGCTGAGATGAAGAAGTTGGGTGAAGAAATTCAGCAGATGAACGACAAGGCACAGAAAGACTTTGTAGCTAAGCAGGATGCGGCTTACGAACCAATCGAGAAAAAACTTAACGATGCAGTAAGCAAAGTAGCCAAAGCAAGCGGATATGACTATATCATGGATGCAAATTCATCAGCTTTCGTTTACAAAAACGGTCCGGATGCTACTGCAGCTGTAAAAAAAGAATTAGGAATTCAATAATTACAGAAATTAACAAATATTATAAAGCAAACCATCTCTTTATTAGAGGTGGTTTTTTTAATTTTGCCGCATGGAAAAAGAAGTATCAACTACCGTAAAAGTCAGGTTCAGCGACTGCGATCCGATAGGACATTTAAATAATGTAAAATACCTGGACTATATGTTTAATGCCCGGGAAGATCATGTAGAGACATTTTACGGTTTTACCTACGAAGAATATACCCAGAAGACCGGTTGTACCTGGATTGCCATACAGAATGAAATTGCGTATCTGAAAGAAGTACGGTATAATACACAGGTGGTCATCAGCAGCAAAACCATAGAAATTCAGGACCGTACCGCCAAGGTGGAAATTCTGATGAAAAGCCTGGATGAAAAAACCATTCATGCGGTTCTGTGGGTAACGGTTATCTATTTTAACGTCAAAGCAAGGAAGTCTGAAGTTCATCCTGAAGAAATTAAAGAGACATTCCATAAATTCTATGTAGATTTAGATCAGAAAGACTTTCAGTCAAGAGTTAAATTTTTAAGATCACAAAACGCCCGAAATTCATGAAGAAAATAGCAGTTATAGGAGGGAACGGCCAGTTAGGCAATTGCTTGCGCAAAATTGCACCTGACTTTGAGAATAAATATGAATTTATTTTCACAGATTCCCAGACATTGGATATCACCAATGAAGATCAGATCAGCGATTTTTTTTACAACCATAAACCCGATTACTGTATTAATGCTTCTGCTTACACCGCAGTAGATCTGGCAGAGAAGGAGAGTGAAAAAGCTTTTGCAGTGAACGCGTACGGTGTAGCATCCCTGGCACAGGCATGTGCAGAAAATAAAACGGTATTCATCCATGTCTCTACGGATTATGTATTTGACGGGGAAACCAATCTGTGTTACTCGGAAGATGATTTTACAAATCCTACCGGCGTATACGGTGCGTCAAAAAGAGAAGGAGAGGAGCTGGCATTGGAAAATAACCCTCAGACCATCATTATCCGGACTTCCTGGCTGTATTCGGAGTTCAATAAGAATTTCGTGAAAACCATGATGAACCTCTTTGCCCAGAAAGACGAACTTGGAATCGTATCAGACCAGTTTGGGCAGCCTACAAATGCCAACGACCTGGCAGAAGCTATTATGATGATCATTGAAAATCCTCGGAAGACATATGGGATTTTCCACTTTTCCAATTACCCGGAGACAACCTGGTTTGAGTTTGCCCGCAAAATTGCTGAGCTCTCAGGTTCTTCAGTACAATTAAACCCTCTCACGACTGATCAGTATCCAACTCCTGCAAAAAGGCCTGCGAGAAGTACGATGTGTCTGGATAAGATAGAAGAAACCTACGCTATCGAACCTAAATATTGGGAAAATAGCCTTGAAGAATGTATTACTATTTTAATGGAAAACAAACCTGTATCATGAGAAATTACTTACTGGTAGTTCTGTTTTGCCTCGCTCAGGTTGTATTTGCACAGAAAGTCTATCTTACGAAAGTTGAAAAAACCAGCGACAATAAGGATAAGTTTTTCTATAATTTAAATAGTGGTTCCTCAGACGCTGAATATCTAGGAGAAATAGAAGTTCAGGGATATTCCCGTGATGATGCCGGTGTTTTTTCTATGATTTATAAAAAGGCGAAAGAAATCGGAGCGAATGCTTTTGCATGGAAACCTTTTGAAACGATAGATGGCAAAACCGAACCTTTTAATCCGGCTAATTATAAGCTGGGGCTGTATTATATTTCAAAAGATAAAATATCAGATCAGGCGGGTTACCTGTATTTATTTGCTTCAGCAGATAAAGATCAGAAGATAGCGGTCAATGATAAGGACTATACAATAATACCTAGATCATATCTTAAACTTCAGATAGTTCCCAATCAGGTATATTCGATCTCTACCAAAAAGCTTCTGGGGTCTTCCATAAAAGTACAGCCGAAGTCCGGAGATCAGAACATGTATTTCCAGGTGTCATCTGCAAAAGTAAAAGCAGATCATTCGGGGGTAGGAGGATTAAACCTTAAATCCGGTGACATCATCGGCCTTGAAAAATCCTTTGCCGAATTTTTAAGCGTAATCTATGATCAGGTAAAATTAAACTGATTTATCATTTATATCAGCCCTTCAATATAATATGAGTGCTTAATTGAATATAAGCCTGCCTTGCAATAATAAAGGCAGGCTTTTTATAGGAGCACCCTTCAGAATAATTCTCAAGCAAATATATTGAAACGGAGTTGGGGAGATGTAGAGCTAATAAGTTAAGATCTGAAAACTCTTAACAGGATAATAGCATGCTCTTTTTAATTGTCAGCTCAATATCTTTTACATTACAAACATTATTTGTCCTTTATTATAATATAAATCTTCTATATTAATTAGATACGAATATTACTGTTGAATATTATCAATGGTAAATATCAGCTTGTAACTCATCGTATACAGTACTCATGCCTGGTAGCTTATGAATGGGTGCCTATTACTTATCATTGATCAATCATCATTCATCAATGATCATTTATCTTCCATTACCCATTACCCATTACCCATTACCCATTACCCATTACTCATACCATGCATCCCTGTGGATAAGTATAGTTGTCCTCGTAAGTGCTGTTATTACAGGGCCCTACCGTGCCATTTTCCCCACAAAGTAAAATTAATATGAACTTTATGTTAAATAAATTTGGAAGTTGGGGTGTATAGTTTCTATCTTTGCCCCACTGAAAACGAGAGTATATCAGTAAGCGCAGAAGGGCTTTTAGATAAGCGATATAATTTTAAGAGATCTACTTTAGAGATATGATGAAATCGGATTAATTGCTGAAAAACTTTTTGAAAAAAAAGTTGTGGGAGTTAAAAAGTTTTGTATCTTTGCAATCCCAAACAACGGGAGCGCAGGAGTAGAGGATTGGAAGTTTAGAGAGGGTTAAGGTTAAGAAAAAAAACTTTA